>Ga0265299_10000003_pt1 | contig 747142 bp, 677 predicted proteins | sample AusTroGonzalo_MG_4_FD_193485 | JGI IMG/M metagenome (GOLD analysis project Ga0265299, IMG submission 193485) | Bovine rumen microbial communities from tropical cattle in Woodstock, Queensland, Australia - Gonzalo_02 | ecosystem: Host-associated > Mammals > Digestive system > Stomach > Rumen ... | reverse complement strand
TAATGCCTGGAGATAACGTAGAGATGGATGTAGAATTGATAATGCCTGTAGCAATGGATGAACAATTGAGATTCGCAATCAGAGAAGGCGGAAGAACAGTTGGATCAGGTGTTGTTACTAAGATTATCGAATAATTAAAATATAGGAAAAATAATATGTCAAACGAAAAAGTAGCAGTAAATAAAACAGATAGAATAAGAATAAAACTTCGTTCTTACGATTGTAAAATGTTGGATGATTCTTTAAAGAAAATTGTAGAAACAGCAAGAAGAACAGGTGCAACAATAACAGGACCTATGCTTCTTCCTACAAATATAAAGAAATATACTGTTAACAGATCAGTTCATACTGATAAAAAATCAAGAGAACAGTTTGAAATGAGAGTTCATAAGAGATTGGTTGATATCTGTGAACCTTCAGGAAATACGGTAGAAGAATTAATGAAATTGGATCTTCCTGCCGGAGTAGATATTGAAATAAAGATGTAGTTTTGCGAAAGCAAATGTTGAAAATAGCTTACGGTTTTAATTAAAGCTATAAGTTATTAACTTAAATTAAAAATAAAGTAGAGAGAAATTATGTTAAAGTCTATAATAGGATCAAAGATAGGAATGACACAGGTTTTTGATGAAAAAGGCAAACTTGTGCCGGTAACAGTTATAGAAGCAGGACCATGTGTAGTTACTGCTATTAAAACTGTTGAAAATGACGGTTATAATGCCGTTCAGTTAGGTTTCAAAGATGTAGCAGAAAAGAAACTTACAAAAGCTCAATTAGGGCATTTAAAGAAAAACAATATAGCTCCTAAAAAAATATTAAGAGAATTTAGAACTGACGATGTATCAGGTTATACAGTAGGTCAGGAAATAAAAGCTGATATTTTTAAAGCAGGAGATTATGTTGATGTTAGCGGTATTTCAAAAGGTAAAGGTTTTGCCGGTGTTATAAAAAGACACAATTTTGGAATGCAACCGAGAACAAGAGGTCAATCTGACAGAATGAGAGCAAGAGGTTCTTCAGGCGGACAAGGTCCTCAAAAATTGTTCAAAGGCATGAGAATGTCTGGACATATGGGTCAAGAATATGTTACAATACAAAAATTACTTGTTGTAAATGTTGATGCAGAAAAGAACGTTCTTCTCGTTAGAGGAGCGGTTCCTTCTGTTAAGACGGGTACGCTTGTTGTTAATAATACAATAAAAAAAGTGCCTGTTGTTAAAGTAGAAGAAAAAAAAGCAGCAAAGAAAAAATAAAAATTAGTAAATAGGACAAAAAGATAATGGATACAATAGTTTATACCGTTGAAGGTAAAGAAAAAGGAAGATATGAACTTCCGGAATTTTTTAATACGGAAGTAAAGACAGCTCTTCTTCATGAAATTACAACAGGTTATCTTGCAAACTTAAGATCCGGTACACATGCTACCAAAACGAGAGGAGAAACTTCTTTCTCAGGTGCAAAACCTTGGAAACAAAAAGGAACCGGTAATGCAAGAGCAGGACAAAGAAATTCACCGCTTTGGAGAAAAGGTGGTATCGTATTTGGTCCTCAACCGAGAGATTATTATCAAAAGATGCCGAAACAAAAAAGAAAACTTGCATTAAGTATGGCATTTGCTAACTTAGCACAAGAAAACAATTTGGTTTTGGTTGACTTGATTAAATTTGAAGAAGCTAAAACAAAAAATGTAGCAAACTTCTTAAAGAATTTGAAAGTTGACGGAAAGAAAGTTATTATCGCTCTTTCAAAGAAAGATGAAGTTGTTAAAACAGCAGCAAAAAATATAAAAGATGTTGTTGTAGAACAAATTGCAAATTTGAATGCTTATCAAGTTATGTGGGCAGATAAAATTGTTACAACACCTGAAGCAATTGATAGCATAAAAGAAAAGCAAGCATAAGAGAGATTAAAATGGATATAAGAAACATTATTAAAAAACCTCTTGTAACAGAAAAAGCAGCTGTTGCAAAAGAAAAAGAAGGAAAATATACTTTCGTTGTTGATAAAGATGCTAACAAATATCAAATCAAACAAGCAGTAGAAGAAATGTTTGGTGTAAATGTAGTTAGTGTTCATACCGCAATTTTTAACGGTAAAGCAAAAAGAATGGGTATGCACGAAGGTACAAAAAGTGACTGGAAAAAAGCTATTGTAAAGCTTAAAGAAGGTCAAGAAATAACAATAGAAGAAGCTTAATTATTTAAGCAAAAAAATATGGGTCATCTCTTAGAAGTTATATTGTAAAAGATAGAAGTCTAAGTAGGTAATAAAAGAGAGGGCTGTTCAGATAAGAATAAAATATTCGTTATTGAATGGCTTTTCCGCCCGAAAAAAAGGAAAAAAAGATGGCAATCAAAACGTTTAAGCCGTACACTCCCGTAAGAAGATTCATTACGGTAGAAGATTTTTCAGAAATCACAACAAACAAACCTGAAAAGTCTTTGATTGTTCCCGCAAAGAAAACCGGCGGCAGAAATAATACCGGTCAAGTAATGGTAAGATTTAGAGGCGGTGAACACAAAAGATACTACAGAATTATTGATTTTAAAAGAGATAAAATCAATATGCCTGCAAAAGTCCTTTCAATTGAATATGATCCTAACAGATCGAGCAGAATTGCTTTAGTTCAATATGAAGACGGAGAAAAAAGATACATAATACAACCTAAAGGTTTAAAAGTTGGAGACGTTGTAATGTCCGGACCGAATGCCGAGATAAAAGAAGGTAACGCTCTCCCTCTTTCTGCTATGCCTGTAGGTACATTTATCCATAATTTGGAATTAGTTCCGGGTAAAGGAGCACAGTTGGTAAGAACAGCTGGTTCTTCTGCGCAGTTACTCGCAAAAGAAGACGAATATGCTCACGTAAGAATGCCTTCCGGAGAAATAAGACTAGTTCTAGTTAGGTGTTATGCAACAGTGGGACAAGTTGGAAATGTTGAACATGAAAACATGTCAATAGGTTCAGCTGGAAGACATCGCCACTTCGGTAAGAAACCTCATGTGCGTGGTACCGCCATGAACTCAGTTGACCATCCACACGGTGGTGGTAGAGGTAGATCAAAAGGCAATAATCAACCTCGTAGTCCATGGAATCAACCGGCAAAGGGTTTCAAAACAAGACCAAGAAAAGTTTGGGATTGGATGATTGTAAGTCACAGAAACAAAGCTAAGTAATTTTAGCAACAGGAGTTTAACAGATGAGTAGGTCAATTAAAAAAGGACCTTATGTAGATGCAAAACTTTTAAAGAAAATGCAAAAGTTAAATGAGTCCGGCGAAAAAAAGATTATAAAAACTTGGGCAAGAGCATCAGTTATTACACCGGATTTTGTAGGACATACATTAGCTATACATAACGGTAAAAAATTTCTTCCGGTATTTATATCGGAACAAATGGTTGGACACAAGCTTGGTGAATTCGCACCTACCAGAATTTTTAAAGGTCACGGTGGAATGACAAAGCAAGAAACATCATTAACATAATGATGAGATTTGAAAAATAGAGACGAATAAAAAAAGACAAAGGACGAAAAAGATGGAAGCAAGAGCAATAGCAAGATTTGTAAGATATGCTCCTAGAAAAGTTAATCAAGTTTTGACTGTTATAAGAAATCAAAGAGTTGATAAAGCATTTGAAATTCTTTCTTTCTTACCTAAAAATGCAACTGAACTTGTAGAAAAAGTTTTGAAAAGTGCAGTAGCAAATGCAGGCAAATTGAAAGACCTTTCTAGCATCAAGATTAAAGAAGCTTGGGTAGGTCAAGGTCCTACATTGAAAAGAATGAGACCCGGACCTATGGGCAGAGGTTTAGGTTACAAGAGAAAAACATCTCACTTGACAATAATTGTTACAGATGAAGGTGTTGTTCCGGCAAAAAGAAAGAAAAAAGCAGTAGTTAAAGCTCCTGTAGCTGCTGAAGCAACAGAAGAAAAAGCTCCTGCAAAAAAAGCAAGAAAGACTGTTAAAAAAACAGTAAAAAAAGCAGAAAAAGAAACTGCTGAAAAATAGAAAATTTAGTAAAAGGTAAGGAAATATGGGTCATAAAATTCATCCTAAGAGTGTTAGAGTCGGTTACATTAAGGATTGGGATTCTAAATGGTTTAATCTAAAAGAAATGCCTGACTTTATAGAAGAAGATTTTAGAATAAGAGCTTATTTAAAAGAAAAATTAAAGATGGCTTCTGTTTCAAAAATCGGACTTGAAAGAGCAGGTAAATATATTAGAGTAAATATCTATACTTCAAGACCTGGTATCGTTATCGGTAAAGGCGGACAAGGTATAGAAAACATTAGAATGGAAGTTGAGCAAATGACAGGCAGAAAAGCTTTCGTTAATGTTATGGAAATTAAGAGAGCTGAAATCGATGCTCAGCTTGCCGCTGATGGTATTGCCTATCAATTGGAAAAACAAGTTGCTTTCAGAAGAGCAATGAAAAAAGTAATTGAAAAAGCAATGGCAGCAGGTGCTCAAGGTATAAAAGTTATGTGTTCTGGAAGATTAGGCGGTGCCGAAATTGCAAGAACGGAATGGTTGAAAGAAGGAAGAATTCCTCTTCAAACATTCAGAGCAGAAATTGATTACGGTTTTTCCGAAGCAAATACAACAATGGGAAAAATCGGAATAAAAGTATGGATATTCAAAAAAGAACATTTTCAAAAAACAGCAAAAGAACTTTTAGAAGAAGCTAAACTTGTTGAAAATGTTGAAGAAGTTGGTGCAACTCAAGTTGCTCAAGATAATAAGTAAGGAAGGACAAAATATATGTTGATGCCAAAGAGAGTAAAATATAGAAAGACTCAAAGAGGAAGAATGAAAGGGTATTCAAAAGGTGGAACAACTCTTTCTTTTGGTACTTTCGGACTTCAAGCTCTTGAGCCAGTTTGGTTAAATAGTAACCAAATTGAAGCAGCCCGTATCGCTTTGACTAAGTTTACAAAGAAAGGCGGAAAAATCTGGATAAGAGTATTTCCTGATAAAGCCATTACCAAGAAACCTGCTGAAACAAGAATGGGTAAGGGTAAAGGCGATCCAGCATTTTGGGTAGCTGTAGTTAGACCGGGCAGAGTAATGTTTGAAATGGAAGGTATTTCTGAAGCAGATGCAAGAGCAGCTTTGAAGCTCGCTTCGGACAAACTTCCGATACATTGCAAAATATTAGTAAGACAAGAAATATAATAACGGAAGAGAAAGATGAAACAGAAAAATTGGCAAGAAATAAAAAGTATGTCATCGGTAGAATTGAATGCTAAACTTGTTGAATTGGAAGATAAATATTATAAATTAAAGTTTAGAAATTCAACTGCACCGGTAAAAAATCCTCTCGAAATCAGAGAGATGAGAAAAACAATAGCAAGAATAAAAACTCTTCTTGCTGAGCAAAAAAAGGGAAACTAATCCCGATAGGAAGGAACAATGGAAGCTAGAGGAAAAAGAAAAGTAATGCAAGGAATAGTAGTTAGCGACAAGTCTTCTAAAACAAGAGTTGTAGCTGTTGAAAGAACAATTAAACATCCATTGTATGGCAGAATAATAAGAGTAAAATCTAAATTTTCTGTTCATGACGAAAAAAATGAGTCTAAAATGGGTGATTTAGTTTCTATAATGGAATCAAGACCTATGTCAAAAACAAAAAGATGGATTTTGACAGCAGTTGTAAACAAAGCATAAGGAAAAAGACAATGATTCAAGAAAGAACAATTTTAAATGTAGCAGATAATTCAGGAGCAAAAAAAGTAAGATGCTTCAGAGTTATGAAAGGTTTGAAGAGAAGATATGCCGGTCTCGGCGATGTTGTAATGGCTTCTGTTCAAGATGCTATACCTCACGGCAACATTAAAAAAGGTGATGTTGTTAAGGTTGTTATAGTTAGAACAGCAAAAGAATATCGTAGAGAAGACGGAACATATATCAGATTTGATGATAATGCAGCAGTAATCATCAACGACGAAGGGGAACCAAAAGGAACTCGTATATTTGGCCCTATAGCAAGAGAATTAAGAGAAGCAAATTATCTTAAAATTATATCTCTTGCACCGGAAGTAATATAATTAAGTTTAATGGGATAGAAATATGCTTAACATTAAGAAAAAAGATAAAGTTGTAGTTTTAGCAGGAAAAGACAAAGGTAAAGAAGGCGAAGTTTTAAAGGTTTTTGAAGAAACCAATAAAGTTATCGTTTCTAAAGTTAACTTTGTTAAAAGACATACAAAACCTACACAGAGAGACCCGGGTGGTATCAAAGAAAAAGAATCACCTATTTCAATCTCAAATGTTATGTTGGTATGTCCTAAATGTGGTAAACCTAACAGACCTAAATTTGACAAATTGTCAGACGGAAAGAAAGTTAGAGTTTGCAGAAAATGCGGAGAAATAATAGTTTAGTTATAAGGGAAGATAAATATGAATCAAGTTCCTAGATTAAAAGAATTGTATGTAAAAAATGTAATACCGGCTTTGGAAAAAGAGTTCGGTTTTAAGAATGCAAATGAAGTTCCGAAAATTTCAAAAGTTGTTATAAATATCGGACTTTCAGAAGCAAAAGAAAATGTAAAAGTTTTGGAAACGGCTTCTGCAGAACTTGCAGCAATTACAGGACAAAAACCTGTTGTTTGCAGAGCAAAAGCATCAGTTTCAAACTTTAAAATCAGAGAAGGAATGCCTATAGGTATTAAAGTTACTTTAAGAGGAGCAATGATGTTTGAGTTTTTAGACAGACTCATGAACATTGCAATGCCCAGAATCAGAGATTTCAGAGGTATAGAACCTAATAAATTCGACGGAAGAGGAAACTTTAATATCGGTCTTACAGAACAGTATATATTCCCTGAAATCAATATCGAAAAATCCGATAAACCAAGAGGAATGAATATAACGATTGTAACGACAGCAAAAAAAGACGAACATGCAAAAGCATTGTTGGACTTTTTAGGTATGCCTTTCAAGAAAAGAAAGTAATAAAGAAGTAAATCGACGGAAACATTGTAGTAAACAATGTAATATAAATTTTAAAAAATAGAGGCGTTTATGGCAACAACATCAGCAGAAGCAAAAATGCGCAAACCTCAGAAGTTTGCAACTAGGTTCAGGAATAGATGTCGCCTGTGCGGAAGACCTAGAGGCTACTACAGAGATTTCGGTTTATGCAGAATATGCTTTCGTAAGCTTGCACACAACGGTGAAATACCGGGTGTTTCAAAGTCAAGTTGGTAATTGGCAGTTAGAAGTAATTTAAAATTAAAAAGAGGTTAGGTGTAATGATTACAGATCCTATATCAGACATGTTTGTTAGAATTCGCAATGCGAATGCAAAACTTCATGAAAAAGTTGATATCCCATCTTCAAAAGTAAAAACAGAAATAGCAAGAGTTTTGAAAGAAGAAGGATATATTGCAAATTATAAACACATTGAAGATCAAAAACAAGGTGTTTTAAGAGTTTATTTGAAGTATGATGTAAATGGTAAAGCTGTTCTTCAGGGAATAAAAAGAAGTTCCAAACCCAGTTTGAGAATTTTTAAAAGAGCTGAAGAATTGAAGAATGTTCTCGGCAGTTTCGGTGTAGCAATAATTTCTACATCAAAAGGAATGATGTCGAGTAAAAAAGCAAAACAAGCCGGAGTCGGTGGCGAAGTAATAGGATATGTTTGGTAAAATTTAAATATGAGGTTTTGAAATGAGTCGCTTAGGAAAAAAACCAATAACAATACCTGAAAAAGTAAAAGCAGAATTCAAAAACGGAATTTTAGAAGTTTCAGGTGCAAATGGAAAACTCTCTCAAGTAATTGACGAGAAAGTAAACTTAAAGATTGAAAATGCAACAATTACTGTAGAACAGAAAGTTGCATCAAAAGAAGCAAATGTAAAACAAGGTCTTATGAGAGGCCTCATTTGCAATATGATTGAAGGTGTAACAACCGGATATAAAAAAGAACTTGAACTCGACGGTTTAGGTTTCAAAGCTGTTATGAGCGGAAAACAAATCACTTTAACAGTTGGTTATTCTCATACGGTAACATTGGATATTCCGGAAGGAATAAAAGTTGTTGTAGGTATGACACAAGACAAAGTTCCTACATTGACAATTACCGGTGCAGATAAACAAAAAGTTGGAGCTTTTGCAGCACAAGTTAGAGCTGTAAAACCGCCGGAACCATATAAAGGATTCGGTATAAAATACTTTGGTGAAAAGATTATTAGAAAAGCAGGTAAAGCAGCAGCAGGTTCTAAGAAATAATCTGATAAATAAATAGAGGGTTGTAAATGAAAAGTTCAAAAATAAGATTAGGTTTTCGTAAGAAAAGAATAAGAAGTAAAGTTGAAGGAACAACGGAAAGACCAAGACTCAATATTAAGTGTGGTCATAAACATATTTATGCACAAGTAATAGATGATTCTAAAGGTTTTACTTTAGCAGCAGCATCAACTTTATCTGCAGAAATAAAAGGTACTTTGAAATCTACAGATACCGTTGAAGCAGCAAAAGCAGTAGGCAAATTAATTGCTAAAAAAGCTGTTGAAAAAAATATTAAAAAAGTTGTTTTCGACAGAGCAGGTAAAGTTTATACCGGTAAAGTTAAAGCACTTGCAGATGAAGCAAGAGCCGGCGGACTTGAGTTTTAATAAAAAAAATTTTATATAATTGGCTGTTGTTGTACAGGGGGATAAGTTGGCTGATAATAAAGTAAATAAAAAAGAAAATGAAAATGAAAGCGGTTTAATAGAAACCGTAGTAGCTGTTAATAGAGTTGCAAAAGTTGTTAAGGGTGGAAAAAGATTCTCCTTTAATGCTTTGGTAGTTGTTGGCGACGGAAAAGGCAAAATAGGTTGTGGTCTCGGAAAAGCAAACGAAGTTCAAGCTGCAATTAAAAAAGGCAGTGCTTATGCTCAAAAGAACATGATCTCCGTAGCTTTAAGAAATACAACAATTCCACACGAAATAATCGGTGTTTCGGGAGCAGGAAAAGTTTTGTTGAAACCTGCAGTTCCGGGAACAGGTGTTATTGCCGGTGGTCCTGTTAGAGCCGTCCTCGAAGCAGTAGGAATTTCAGATATTCTTACAAAATCTATGAGAACAGCAAATAAATTTAATGTTGTTTATGCAACAATAGAAGCATTAAAAGGTTTAAGAACAAAAGAAGATGTTGCTAAAATAAGAAATAAAGAGGTTGCAGAAATATGATAGGTCTTAACACATTAGCACCTGCAGAAGGCGCAAAACATAGAAGAAAAATAGTTGGTAGAGGTGAAAGTTCCGGTCATGGTAAAACCTCAACAAGAGGACACAAAGGACAAAAGGCAAGATCTGGTGACGGAAAAATGTCTTGGTTCGAAGGTGGACAGATGTCTATCGTTAGAAGAACCCCTAAAAGAGGTTTTAGTCATGCTATGTTCCGTAAGGAATATGAAATCGTTAATTTAAGCACTATCGAATCAAAGTTCGATGCAGGTGCTGAAATAACAAAAGAAGCTCTCAAAAAAGCAGGAATAATAAAAAAAGACGGTTTGGTTAAGGTTCTTGCAAAGGGTGATGTAAAGAAAAATTTTGTTGTTAAAGCAGATGCTTTTTCAAAAACAGCAGCAGAAAAAATAGAAAAAGCCGGCGGAAAAGCAGAAATAATAAAGTAATTAAAATTTATATATAGGGAATAATTATGTTTAATAAAATTGCAGATATATTTAAGATACCACAACTTAGAAGTAAAGTATTATTTACTCTTGCGATAATCGTTGCCTACAGAATCGGTGCAGCAGTACCTATTCCGGGAATCAATGCGGATGCCGTAAGATCTTTGTTTGAGGCAAACAGTAACGGGTTGCTCGGGTTTTTGGATATGTTCTCCGGTGGAGCTTTAAACAGAATGTCTGTTTTCTCTATGGGTATTATGCCTTACATCAACGCATCCATTATCATGAGCTTGATGCAAGGTGCACATGTTATTCCTTATTTGGACAGATTAGCAAAGGAAGGAGAACAAGGCAGAAAGAAACTTACACAGATTACAAGATACGGAACACTTATACTTGGGGCAATACAATCATTCGGTCTTACAATGGCTATAATGAGAATGCCTACACCAAGCGGTATGCCTATAGTTTTGGATCCTACAATGTCTTGGATGGTTATGACGGTATTTACACTTGTAACCGGAACAGTTCTTATAATGTGGCTAGGTGAACAAGTAACCGAAAGAGGTATCGGTAACGGTATTTCTTTAATCATTTTTGCAGGTATTGTTGAAAGACTTCCGTCCGCATGTTTAGGTGTTGTAAAACTTATACAAATGGAAGAACTTTCATTGTTAGTTGCTATAGTTTTATTGGCTTTGGTTTTAATAGTTTTAACTCTCGTTGTTTGGGTTGAAACAGCACAAAGAAGAATTCCTATTAACTATGCAAAAAGAATGGTTGGAAGAAGAATGTATGGCGGACAAACATCTTTCTTGCCTATCAAGGTAGATCAGTCCGGTGTTATCGCAGTTATCTTCGCGGTATCAATTTTATCGGCTCCTTTAACAATTGCTCAATTTGCTCCGGATTGGACAGTATGGGGTATTCCCGTATCAAAAACAATAACAGATTGGTTTAACAGAAGTTCATGGGTGTATAATTTGATATATGCCGCATTGGTAATATTCTTCTGTTATTTCTATAATTCAATTTCTTTCAATCCGAAAGATTTGGCAGAAAACATGAAAAAGTCAGGCGGATTTGTTCCGGGAATAAGACCGGGCGAACCGACAGCAGTATATATTCAAAAAGTTTTGGAAAGAGTTACATTAGGCGGTGCATTGTTCGTAGCATGTATAGCAGTTTTACCTGATTATTTAAGAACCATGATGTCGGCTCCTTTCTTCTTCGGTGGAACTTCATTACTTATCGTTGTAGGTGTTTCTTTGGATACTATCGGTCAGATAGAATCTCACCTTATAATGAGACATTATGAAGGTTTTATGAAAGAGGGAAGAATTAAGGGCAGATGGTTTAATATAAAATAATTTAAGAGAAAAAAACTATGAAACAATTTAATTTTATACTATTCGGACCTCCGGGAGCAGGAAAAGGAACACAGGCAAAAACAATAAGCAGTAAATTTAATGTTGTTCATCTTTCAACCGGCGATATGATAAGAGAAGCAAAAGATGATCCTATGTTTGCAAAATATTTAACATCAGGTCAATTGGTTCCGGATAGTGTGATTGTTGACATGGTTATAAAAAGATTACAAAAAGATGATTGTAAAAACGGATTTTTGTTAGATGGTTTTCCCAGGACGATATTTCAAGCACAAGAACTCGATAAGTTTTTACAACAATTAAATAGAAAAGTAGCAGCAGTTTTTTATATAGATATTGCACAAGAAGAAGTTATAAAAAGATTGGCAGGAAGAAGAGTTTGCCCTTCATGCGGAGGGAGTTTTAATATTGAATTAAAACCTCCTAAACAAGAAGGTGTTTGTGATTTTTGCGGTGCAAAACTTGTGCAGAGAAAAGATGATAATCCGGATACGATAAAGGAAAGATTGGATGTTTATGAAAAACAAACAAAACCTTTGGCGGAATATTACGAGAAAAGCGGTGTTATTGCAAGAGTAGACGGTGCCGTTTCTCCGGATAAAGTTTTTGAACAGATTGAAAAATTTGTTAATAATAATGTAAAATAAGAAGGATATCTTGGCCGGTAACATTGAATTAAAAAGTAAAGAAGAATTGGATAAAATGAGAGTTGCTTGTAAAGCAACTGCAGAAATTTTAGAAAGCTTAAAAACTTTTATAAAGCCGGGATTATCTACAAAAGATATAGATGTTGAAGTATACAGAATGATCAGTTCTTTTAAAATGAAACCTGCTTTTTTGGGATACGGTGGTTTTCCCGGATCTGCATGTGTTTCAGTTAATGATGAGCTTGTTCATGGGATACCGAATGACTCTCGTGAACTTTCTTTCGGAGATATTGTAACTGTTGATGTCGGTTGTATCTATCAGGGGTATTATTCGGATGCGGCTTACACATACCCTGTAGGTAAAATAGATGAACAGACACAAAAACTTTTGCAGGTCACGGAAGACTCATTATATAAGGCAATAGAGCAAGTCAAACCGGGTAATAGGTTGGGAGATGTTTCTTACGCAGTCCAAAGTTATGTAGAACCTTTCGGCTTTTCAATAGTTCGTGATTATTGCGGTCACGGGCTTGGCAGACATTTGCATGAAGAACCGAGTGTTCCTAACTACGGAAAACCAGGAACAGGACCAAGATTAGTGCCGGGTATGGTTTTTGCTATAGAGCCAATGGTCAATGTGGGAACACATAAAGTCGATGTGTTATCCAACAATTGGACTGTTGTAACAAGAGATGGTAGTATGTGTGCTCATTTTGAACATACTGTTGCCGTAACCGAACAAGGTTGCGAAATTTTAACTAAAAAATAACAGTGTGTATGGTTTATCTTTTTTAAGATAAAATTGAGCGACAAAGGTAAAAAAATGGCAAAAGAAGAAAAAATTGAAGTTTCCGGTAAGATACTTGAATCATTGCCAAATGCAATGTTTAAAGTAGAAATAGAAGGCGGACATGTAATTTTGGCACATATTTGTGGCAAAATGAGAATGCACTATATAAAAATTTTGCCGGGTGACAAAGTAAAAGTTGAACTTTCTCCGTATGATTTAACAAGAGGAAGAATCACATATAGAGATAAATAGGAGTAAAAAATGAAAGTTAGAGCATCAGTAAAACCTATATGTCAAAAATGTAAGGTTATAAAAAGAAAAGGTGTTGTAAGAGTAGTTTGTGAAGATCCGAGACACAAACAAAGACAGGGATAATTTCGGTTGTTGAATTTAGTAGTTAAATAATATAAAATAAATATTTTTAGCGGAGGAAAAGATGGCAAGAGTTGCCGGTATAGATTTACCAAAAAATAAAAGATTAGATATAGCATTGAGATATATTTATGGTATCGGACCTGTTTTTTCAGATGCGATTATCAAAGAACTAAATCTTGATCCTGCAAAAAGAGTAAAAGATCTTACGGAAGCAGAAGTTAACCAAATCAACAATCTTATAACAAAAGAATATAAGGTTGAAGGTGATTTGAGAAGAGAAATCCAAGCTAATATCAAGAGATTGATAGATATTGGCAGTTACAGAGGAATGAGACATAAAAGAAATCTTCCAGTAAGAGGACAAAGAAGTAAAACAAATGCAAGAACAAGAAGAGGAAAGAGAAAGACCGTAGGTGCAGGTGCAGGAAAAGCAGCACAAGCTAAAGGTGCAAAAAAATAAAAAATAGCGTAAAAGTATAAGTTGGAGGCTTAAAGATAATGGCAGAAAAGAAAGTTAGCTCATCAAAAAGAAAAATAAAATTTGCCGGCGGAATGGCAAGAGCATATATTCAGTCAACATTTAATAACACTATCGTTAGCATAACTGACGATAAGGGAAATACAATAGTTTGGGCATCGGCAGGCGGTTCAGGATTTAAAGGTGCAAAAAAAGGAACTCCGTTTGCGGCTCAAATGACAGCAGCAGCAGTAGGAAAAAAAGCAATGGATTGTGGAGTAAAACAAGTTTCTGTATTCGTTAATGGTCCTGGGCCAGGAAGAGAAACTGCAATCAGAGGCCTTCAATCTTCAGGTCTTTTGATATCGGCAATTAAAGATGTAACACCGGTTCCTCATGATGGTTGCCGTCCACCAAAACCAAGAAGAGTATAGTAGTTTTAATATAAAAAGGTAAAAATTATTCGGAGGATTTTAATAGATGGCTCGTTATATTGGTTCAGCCTGCAAACAATGCAGAACAGAAAGAGAAAAATTGTTTTTAAAAGGTGAAAGATGCTCTACAAAGTGTGCATTAGACAGAAAAAGAGGAAAAAATGCACCAGGACAACACGGAGCAAAAAAAGGTAAAATTTCAGATTACGGAAAACATTTAAGAGAAAAACAAAAAGCAAGAAGAGTATTCGGTTTGACCGAGCAACAATTTAAGAGATATTTCATAGTTGCAGAAAAAATGCCCGGACTTACAAGTGATACATTGTTAAAACTTCTTGAAATGAGACTCGACAATGTTGTATATAAATTAGGTCTTGCTTATTCAAGAAAGAATGCAAGACAAATGGTTATGCACGGATTAATTTGTGTTAACGGAAAGAAAATAGATGTTCCGAGATACCAAGTTAAAAAAGACGATGTTATAACGGTAAAAGCAAGTTATAAAGATAATGTTAATTTGAAAAAACTTATGGAAAACCCGGTAGCAGTTCCAAGTTGGTTAACATTTGATAAAAATGCTATTGAAGGCAAAGTTGTTAATGAACCTTTAAAGGAAGATTTTTCTCATCCTATAAATGGTCAGTTGATTGTAGAATTCTATTCAAAATAAAAAATAACCGCTTGAAAAACAGCGAGTTAAAATGGAGTAATATAGCATGAAAATGCCAGATTTAGAAAAATTAAAGAAATTACAATTAGAAGAAAAAACAGCTACAAAAACTTTCGGAAGATTTATTGCTCAACCTTTTGATAGAGGTTATGGTAATACAATCGGTAACTCTTTAAGAAGAATATTGCTTTCAAGTATTGAAGGTGCAGCTATAACATCTGTTACGATAAAAGGTGCAGACCACGAATATGCTGTTCTTAAAGGTGTTAGAGAAGATGCTTTACAAATAGTTCTTAATCTTAAAAAAATCAGAGTAAAATTAAACTCTGACGGTCCTGAAAAAATTTATTTGAAAGTAAATAAAGGCGGACAAGTTACGGCTGCAGATATTGAAAAAAATGCTTCCGTAGAGATTATGAATCCTGAACAGGAAATTGCTAACATAGATGCAGGAACAACTTTGGAAATGGAAATGGAAGTTTCTAAAGGTAGAGGATATGTTAGAGCAGAATCTATAAAAGAACACAAATATGCAGCAAATACAATTGTTATGGATGCTTTATTTTCACCTATAACAAAAGTTAATTATCAAGTTGAAAATACTAGAGTAGGTCAAGACTTAAACTATGACAGACTTGTTATGGAAATATGGACAGACGGTTCTATTACTCCTCAGGATGCTTTAATAGAATCAGCAAAAATTTTAAGAAATACTCTTACAATTTTTACAGGTGAAGCTTCTGTTGCAGACGATGAACAGCAAGAAGTTGTAGCAGAACAACCAAAACAAGAAGATAAAACGGAAGAATTGAAAGCTCAACCAATCAGCATATTGGATTTAACAACAAGAGCTTCAAATAGTTTAAAAAATGCAGAAATAGAAACAATAGGACAGCTTATTTCTTATTCCGAAGTTGATTTGATGGAATTTGATAAATTCGGAAAAACTTCTTTAAAAGAAATTAAAGAAAAATTAGCAGCAATCGGCTTGTCTTTGAAGGAGCAATTATAATGATAAAGAATCATAACACAAGAAAATTGGCAGTTACACCATCACATAAAAGAGCTATGATGAGAAATATGACAACATCTTTGTTCTTGCATGAAAAAGTTACAACAACGGTTCCAAGAGCAAAAGAAGTTGTTAGATATGCAGAAAAACTTATAACAAAAGCTAAAGCAGCAGATTTGAATGCTAAGAAAGCTTTACATGCCGAAATAACGGATAAAGAAGTTGTTAAAAAAGTTTTTGAAGTTTTAGTTCCGAGATATAAAGAAAGAAACGGCGGATACACACAGATATTTAAACTCGGATTAAGAAGAGGCGATTCTGCTCAAATGGCAATAGTTAAATTAGTTATATAATAATTGTTTAACTTTTTTAACAGACACTATTCATTAACTCGGATAGTGTCTGTTTTTTTAGCAAAAAATAATAGAAATAAATTTAAAAATATGTTATAATACAAAAAGTTATAAAAATTTTTAATTTAGGAGATAAAAGAGTGAAAAAAATTTTATTTGCAGTTTTAATGGCAGCTTCGTTTGTTATCCCTGCATATGCTTTTGATGATATATTGGATACGACAATGGATTTGGACTTGAAAATCGGAGTAGGTCTTGGTTCTTCACTTGAATCAGAAAATTTTGTAGACAAAGAAAAAAATGATGTTAGTATGCCTTTTGCCATAGCTGCAGATTTTTATTATTATAATCCTGAATTTCAATATGTTGCATTAGGTTTTGGTGTTAGCAATTTGTTCAGTTCTAAAATAGAAAACTCAGATCCTGAAACTAAAATAGGGTTTACGAACGTATATTTGGCCGTTAAAGCAAAATACGATTTAAAAGAATATACTTCTTTAGTCGATAATGTTTATTTATTGCTAAACGGCGGTTATGGATTGGTTAGCATGGATCCTGATGATAAGACTGTAGATAACGGTTTTTATTGGGCAGCAGGTTTGGGAACGGAAATAAAAAAGAATTTTATTTTTGAAATTTTGTATGCGGTAAATTATGCAAAAATAAGAGATGGCGAAGATGTTGATTTAACATATTCGAAAGTTATGCTTAATGTAGGTTATAAATTTTCTTTTTAATAATTAAAACTATTAAAAAGCAGACAGAATATCAAAGTGTTCTGTCTGCTTTTTTTGGGTATTTATAAAATGATAAAAACAAATGCAATGAGAATATTAGATAAAAATAATATTGAGTACAAAACTTATTCTTACGATAGTTCTAAAGCAATAAGCGGAACGGAGGTTGCTAAATCGTTAAACCAAAATCCCGATTATGTTTTCAAAACTCTCGTAACCATTGCTAAATCAAAAGAACATTATGTTTTTTTAGTTCCTGTTGCAAAAGAACTCGATTTAAAAAAAGCGGCGTTGGCTGTCGGTGAAAAATCAGTTGAAATGCTAAAACAAAAAGATTTGTTTAATTTAACGGGATATGTTCACGGCGGATGTTCTCCGTTAGGAATGAAAAAAATTTTTACTACTGTTATAGATATATCTGCACAAAACCAACCCATAATAATTTTTAGTGCAGGTAAAATCGGTTATCAAATACAAACCACTATCCAACAACTAAAATTTGCTATGAATTTTACATTAGCAGACATTATAATGTAAAAAATTGTAACTTTTTTGTTTCTTGTTTTGTCTTATTTATGTAACCACAAAAAAGTTGTAAAGGGGGACCAAAATGAGAAATTTAAAAATTACGAAAATTTTATTAAGTTTAGTGTTGATGTTAGGACTTACAACTTCAAGCTTTGCAGCAGGCGGACCGGCTAAAGGGCCTAAAGATAATAAACCCAAAATTGAAAAAAAAGTGCATGGATCTACTCATAAAAAAGAAGTAAAAATTGTAAAAGTTTATAAAGAAGAACCTCATCATAAACATCATCATAAACCTCATCACAAACATCAAGACAAGGTTGTTTACTATTACAACAACAATAGTAGTGATATTGCAGCAGCTTGTATAGGAACAGGACTTTGTTTAGCCATGATAGCAGCTCTTAGCAATTAGACAACAAGCTTATTGCAAAAATAAAAAGACCTATACCGAAAAGTATAGGCCTTTTTATTATAGAAAAATTTATTAAGCAGCGGTTTGTGAACTCGTTTCAACTTTGTCCATATCAAACTTTTTTAATATTTTTATATCTGCTTCTTTTACTAAAGTTTGTGTTGCTTGAGCAAGAATACTTTCTGCTCTTTTTGTGTTTATATAATCTACAAGTTGTTTTTCAAAAGAATCATATGTAAATTTTTGTCCTGCTATTTTTTCAACGACATTCATAATGAAATAACCTTGAGCAACGTTAGCTTCTGCGTTATCTTTAAATATTTCAAAAACAGTGCTTACGTCTCCGACATTCATTTTAAATGCTTTTGATGTTAATTCTACAGGTTGCATGCCTTCAAATACATTCATCTTTGAAAAATAAATTCTGGAATCTTTTTGTTGAGAATATTTTTGTGCAACATCTGCAAAATTGGATTTGCCTTTAATTTCTTTTCTTATAGCATTTGCAATTTGTTTTCTTTGAGCCAATTCTTCTTTAGACATCTTTTTATCTGCATATACCAAAATCAAATCAAATTGTGCTTTTGAAGCAAGAGATGCTTTTAGTTGGTTAGCAACGATAGCCGCTTCTTCGTATCTGCCTTGAGTTTTTTTAAGTTCGGCTATTTTTTTTGTATCGTTATTATAAATAGCGGAAACATTGTTGTAAAATATTTTTGTTTCTTCAGGTGTTACCGGTTTCAAGTTTGTTGAAATAAGACCTCTTCTGTATTTTTCAATTATTATATCGTTAGCTATATTTGATAAATACTTTTCTTCCGTTAAGTTTTGTGCTTTCAAAGCATCTTTAAATATTTTATCCTGTTCTTCTGCCGTTAATTCTTTACCATCTTTATTTATTTTAAATTGTTCTTTTACCTTTGCGGTTACGGCATTGATTTCTTCTTGCGTTGCTTCGATGTTTGATTTCTTTGCCTGTTGCAAGAACAACTCTTTTAATATCATTTCGTTGAGAATTCTTTTTCCTATAATATCTCTTGCGTTAGGTTGTTGCAATGATTGAGGATTTTGAGCTTGAATTATTTGAATAGCTTTTTCAAAGTTGGAATCAAAATCTGCGGAAGATATTTCTACTCCGTTTACCGTAGCAACGACCGGTGCTTTTTGATTTACGCAACTGATAGCAATCAAACTTACGAACAATAACAAACTTACTACTTTTTTCATGATACTTAACACCTTTTCCTTTTTTAATTTTGCCAATAATTATACAAAACTAAAAGAAAAATTTAAATAGTTTTTTAGTTTTTTAAGGATTCGGTGTTAACTGTTCCCGTAGATTCTATAATATCGTTTCCTTGTTCATCATGTTTTTTTAATCCCAACAATTTTGTAAATCCGGCTTTCAGTTTGCTTGATACGACATTTTTCATTAAAGCGTCTCCGACCAAAGTTGTTACGCTTCCCAACAAACTTAACGAACCGCTCGGTTCGTCCATTGTTCCGCCGATTTTCATTGTTAACGGCATTATACCGTCATCTTCATGCCTTCCCGGTGCGGCATTTACCGTCATTTTTAACAAATTATCTTTAAAGTTCATTTCTCCGCCAACCTTAAAAGATAAAAGATTTGAAACGAAAGAACATTTGTTGAAGGTTCCTTTACCGTGCTCAAAATTTATTGAAGTAATAAACGATATAAAATCTATTTTTCCGTCCATTTTCCTGTTTTGTTCTTGTGCGTGTTCTTCGGTCATTTCGGTAGCATTTGTATCTTCTTCCTTAGAAGAAATAATTGCACTTCCGATACTGTTTAAAATATCTAAAACATTTAAAGCGTTTATTACATCACTTACTATTTTTAAAGATAAGAACAATCCTTTTATAACAACATTTGATTCCGTAAGTTTGTAAATATCTTTTATAACTCCGTTATCCGTAGATAAATCCAATGTTCCTATAACGGCATTTAAGTCCGGAGTTACTTTTTTCATATCCATTTTGAAAATTATATCTTTACCCATAAAGAAAGGAACGTCCAAATCTTTTATGTTTGTAGTTACAAATATGTCTAGCGGAGGCAACGGAAAATCTGTTTTTGCTTCTTCTTTGTTTTCCGTATTTTGTTTTCCTTCTTTTTCCTGCATTTCTTGCTTTATTTTGTTTTCTTCATCCTTCTTTTTCATTTCTTCTTCGTATTCTTTGCTCATCTTACCATAAAATCTGTCTGCGGTAAAATCTGCTTTTATTGTTCCTTTATCTTTTTCAATAACATAAATTGCAGAGCTTTTAAAAGGATACTTGTTTAATTTGCCGGTAAGTTCGGGAATTTTTATATCGTTTATACTGTTAATATTTATTTGTGAATTGATTGCAGAAAAGTTTCCCAACTGTGGAGTAAATGCACAAATATCAATCAAAGATGCAGTTCCGGATATAACCGAAGATTTGTTTGTTACATTAAGATTGGCTTGAATTTTTCCGGTAGGATTATACGGATTTATTAAACTGCTTACTTTATGTATTTTGTCCAGTATGAAATTTATAATAATGTTTATATCATATTCAAGATCTTTTTTGCCGTAATTCAAGTTGCCGACTGCCTTTATTGTTGAATCCAAAACATTTATGTCTAATTTTTCGATTTTTACTAAACTGTTATCCAAATAAATATTCGTTAATGTTTGAATATCTATTTCAGGAACCTGAAAATCAGGAAGTTCTGCTATGCCTACAAAAGATTGTGAACATAAATTCAAAATTTTTATAAACAAACTTATATTGGGATTATTGAAATTTGAAACAGTTCCTTTTGTTGTAATAATTGTATCTTTTAATCTTAAAATGAAAGGGGACACTTTTATTTCGGCTTTTGTCAAATCGAGTTCTTGTAAATTTATAATTCCGCTAAAAGCAACATTTAAAGAATCTATTGACATATCATTTATTTTTGCATATACATCCGTAAAAAAATCAAATTTAAAAGATTTATCAAATTTAAATCCTTTCATATCAAAAGACATTTTTGATAAAGTTATGCTCATATCGTTTTGTTCATCAATAAATGCTATGTTGCAATTGTGTAATTGTGTGCTATGTAACAAAAGATTTATAGGACTATCCTGTTCTTGTTCTTGTTCATCTTGCTTCTTAGTTTCTTCTTGCTTTGTTTCCTGTTCATTTTTTTTAAACATAGGAGATTCAAATATGGGATCAAAATTAAATTTACCGTTTTTGTCTTTTACAATAACAACATTTAACTCATCAATACTGATACTGTTTACTTTTATTTGCCCTTTTAACAATTTTATAAGGGAAAAATGCAGATATAGTTTGTCTATATGAGCTATATTTTGATTTTCAATATCCAAATCGAGACCTTTTACTTCAAAATCAAATATGCTTGCGGAAATTGAACCGATTTTTGCATCTATTGACATTTGTTCTTTTATTGTGGTTATAATTTTGTTTTTTACACTATCAAGCGGAGCGAGATGTACAAGTGCGAAATGCAGTGTCGCAATAATTAAAAATAAGAAAACTAAAATACAAAGTAAAATCTTTGCAAACAGTTTGAGTTTTTTCATTTTAGGCCTCTGATTATCAAATGATTATTTCGTTTTTGATTATACAAAAAAACAAATAAATTAAACAATGATTATATGAGTATGTTTTTGTTGACAATTAACTATAAAAAAGTATAAAATTTATTGATATTTTATATTGATAAATCAAACTAAAAGCGAAATGAAATATATTATACCTATAGCGGTTTTATTGTTTTCTGTAATAGTTCATGAAGTTGCTCATGGTTTTGTGGCTTATAAAAGAGGAGATTCTACGGCAAAATTGTTGGGCAGACTTACTTTAAATCCTATATATCATATAGATATATTCGGTTCTATTATTCTTCCCGCTATTTTGGTGTTGACTAATTTACCTGCTTTCGGTTGGGCAAAGCCCGTTCCGATTAATATGTACAATTTAAAAAATCCTAAAACGGATATGATTCTTGTTTCTTTGGCAGGTATAACGGCAAATTTTTTACTTGCGGTGTGTGCGGGCGTGCTGATGTTTTTTATAAGAACTTTTTTTGCGCATATGGATGTAATGGTTTCGTTGTATGTTATTTTACAATATGTTATAGTTATTAACATTGTACTTTTTATATTTAATTTGATTCCTATACCGCCGTTAGACGGTTCAAGGGTTGTGTTGTTTCTTTTGCCGAGAGAGTTGGCACAAAAATATGCACAAATAGAAAGGTACGGTTTTTGGATAATATTGATATTATTAATGACAAATATTTTATGGAAAATAATAGGTCCCGTAGCAAATTTTTTTATAAGATTGTTAAGCGGATCTATGTAATAAGGATTTTATAATGACAAAAAAAAGAGTTTTATCGGGAATGAGACCGACAGGAAGATTACATTTGGGACATTATTTCGGGGCATTAAAAAATTATGTGGCAATACAAGATACTCACGAATGTTTTTTTATGGTTGCGGATTGGCATGCACTAACAAGTGATTATGCGGATACAAGCAACATAAAAGAAAATGTTATAGATATGGTTATAGATTGGTTAAGTGTCGGAATAGATCCGAAAAAAGCGGTAATATTCAGACAATCGGAAGTTGCTCAACATAGTGAACTGTTTTTGATTTTATCCATGATTACTCCTTTAGGTTGGCTTTACAGATGTCCTACATACAAAGAACAACTGAAAGAAATACAAAATAAAGATTTGAACAATTACGGTTTTTTGGGGTATCCCGTTTTAATGGCTTCCGATATTTTGTTATACAAAGCCAATGAAGTTCCCGTAGGGGAAGATCAACTTGCACATTTGGAATTTTCAAGGGAAATAACAAGAAGATTTAACAATTTTTACGGAGATGTTTTGGTTGAACCGCAAGCTCTTCTTACAAAAACAGCAAGAGTTCCCGGACTTGATAAAAGAAAAATGTCGAAATCTTACGGCAACTCAATTTTATTGGCAGAAACCGATGACGATATAGCAAAAAAAGTAAGAACAATGTACACGGATCCTTCAAGAATAAAAGCAACCGATGCGGGACATCCCGACGGATGTGTAGTTTTTGCTTTTCATGAAATCTTTAATAAAAATGCACAAACAAGAAAACAAGAATGTATGAACGGATGTGTAGGTTGTGTAAAATGTAAAAAAGAATTAACCGAGATGATTTGCGAATTTTCAAGACCGATACTCAAAAAAAGACAAGAACTTGTAAACGATAAAAAATATGTGGAAGATATTTTAAAAGAAGGTTCTTTAAAAGCAGGGCAGGTTGCAATTCAAACAATGAAAGAAATAAGACAGGCGGTAAAGTTATAAAATTATGGGTATGGAATACGATGTACATTTAGATACTTTCGAAGGTCCTTTGGATCTTTTGTTGCATTTAGTCAGAAAGACGGACCTCGAAATTCAAGAAATTCAAGTTTCCGAAATAACAACGGAATATTTATCTTATCTTGATACAATACAAAAGTTGGATCTTGATACGGCAGGAGATTTCCTTGTTATGGCATCTACACTCATGCAGATAAAAGCAAAAATGTTGCATCCAGATAACGAAAAAGATAAAGAAGATGCCGATATAGAACTTGATAAAATAAAAGAAAGATTGCTTGAATATCAAAAGTATAAAGAAGTTTCTAAACTTTTATCTAATAAGGAACAAGAATATTCGCAAACATATTACAGACCCGAACCTGTAATTCCTGAACAGGAATACGAAGTAGATGCAACAATTTACGATCTCGTAAAAAGTTTTCAAAATGCTTTAAGGACGTTGCCCGAAGAAGTTAGGGAAATAATGTATAAAGAAATTCCCATAGAAACAAAAATTAGGGAAATTCTCGATATACTTGAAGGAAAACAATATCTTACTTTCAGCGAAATTGCAAAAATTCAAACTTCAAGATCCGCAATGGTTGTATGTTTTATGGCTGTTTTGGAATTGGTAAAGAACAAACAAGTTGTTGCAAAACAGTCGGAACTTTTTGAAGATATAAGAATTTATAGAGTTTATAATGAAGAAGAAAACGATGAAAGTATTGTAAAAGAAGAAAAAGATGAATTGAACTTGGATATAGAAAAAAATATAACCGAACAAACTGTTGAACAAGAACAACAGGAAGACAACTTTGAGTTGGAAGCAGAACCTTTAAATTCGGAAAATAAAGAAACAGAGGGATAAGATGGAAATCGGTGATATAAAAAAAATAATAGAAGCGTTACTTTTTGTTTCGGATAAACCGTTACTTAACAGAGAAATAAGAGCTGTTGTAAAAGACGAATTACCCGAAGATATAAAAATTGAAGATATAATGAAAGAAATACAACAGGAATATGTTCAACTTAACAGAGCTTTTGAACTTAAGTTTGTTGCGGACGGTTGGACTTTTGCTACAAAACCGGAATATTCAAGTTGGATAAAAAAACTTCTTAAAGAAAAAACAATATTAAAATTATCTCCTTCCGCAATGGAAGTTCTTGCAATAATTGCATATAAGCAACCGATTACAAGAGCAGAAATTGATAATGTTCGTGGAGTTGATTCCGGTGGAGTTATTGATACGCTTACCGACAGAAAATTTATAAAAATCGTGGGCAGAAAAGAAACATTGGGCAGACCTTTATTGTACGGAACGACTCAAGAATTTTTAAGACATTTCGGGTTGAGCCATTTAAGTGAATTACCCGTTATTGAAGCGGCAAAAGAAGTTTTACCGCAACAGGAAGAGGTTCAAGAGTTGCCTTTTGACAAAGAAGAAACGGACAATGCCGTTAATGAAACAAATAATAGCGAAGCGGATAATGATGACAGCAATAAGGAAAATGAAACAGAACAACAAAATAGCAATGAAAATGTTGTTACCGATGAAAATATTTTAAGTAATGATATAAAAGATAACAGTGTTGATGTTGTGACCGAAAACTTAAACAATGAACAAAATAGTACTGAAAATTAAATGCTTTTTATAAAAAAAATATTGTTTTTGTAAAATTTATATGTTATAATTTTTACTATAGTGTTCGGTAATAGTCACAATATTACAAAAGGGGATATTGATGGCGGTTAATAATCAAAGTGGTTCTAACGGAAACGGATTACAGTTAGGGTTATTCATAAACAATCAATATATAACTGTCAAAAAAATAGGTGTCGGCGGTTTCGGTATAGTTTGGCAGGCATATGATTTCAGTTTAAGAAATTTCATAGCAATAAAAGAACTCCTTCCCGAGTATGCTCAACCAAAATTTGTAGAGATGTTTTATAAAGAAGCGTTAATAGCTAAGAATATTATTCACGATAATATTGTTAGAGTTCAACATTTTTGGCAGGGCAGTAACGGTTCATATTATGTCGTTCTTGATTATGTTAGAGGTGTAGACCTTGAAAATTTAATTAAGAAATGTAACGACATGAACACCAAAATACCTTGGCAGTTATCTACGCTTATATGTATGAGCGTTTTAAAAGCCATAGATTATGCAAACAGAATAGCAAGAGATTCTATTACGGGAAATGCTTACGGAATAGTTTACAGAGATATTTCTCCCGGAAACGTGCTTTTATCTTTTGACGGAAATATAAAGTTAAGTGATTTCGGTATTGCAAAAACCGCAGACGAAATAAGAGATTCTATTCCTGAAAAAGTTATTACCGGTAAATATCCTTATATGTCACCGGAACAAATAAAGGGTGTTGCCGATATAGATCACAGAACCGATATTTTCTCGGTAGCTGTTTTGTATTATGAAATGTTAACCGGTCAAAGATTATATCAGGGAACAAACGAAGAAATAAAAGAGCAGGTATTAAATAAAAAGTTTGATCCTGCGGAATTGAATTTAGATCCTAATGTTCCTGCAGAAATCGGTGATATCATTGCAAGGGCTCTTGAAAAAGACAGAGATAACAGATATGAAAGAGCCATTGAAATGTATAGAGATATAAGAAGAATATTGAAAGGTGTCGAAACAGACGAACTTACCGTAGAATTGTCGGACTTTATCTTGAAGATGATGAGAGAGTCCATAGCTGCTTCCGAAAAACTTATAGAAAAGGTAAAAACATTAAATGTTCAGGAAATCGTACAGACACCCGGAATAAAGAAAGTAAGTTGCCAAGATTTTATAGTAGGTCAAGTTAGAAACCTTTCCGAACAGCAACAAAATGTGGCGGTTCCGCCCGTACAGCAACAAAGTCAACCGATGCCGAACAGAAATTTTCAAACCAACACGGAAAGAGTTGCCGTAGGTACAATACCGAGACAACAACCTGTTCAACAAGGCGAAGAAAAAGGTAAAACCGTATTTGAGGAAGTGGGAGATTGGTTATTTAACAAATTTGATGAAATGAAAAAAAGTTTCATAAGGTTGTTTATAGCCATAATATTGGCTCTTTTAATATTTGAGGGATTGGATATTTTCTTGTTCCAAGTAACACCGTTTGGTAAAAATATATATTCAAGATTGTATCCGCCTGACGTTGTTATAACCACGATTCCGGCAGGTGCCGTTGTTAGTATGAAATCAAAAGACGGCGGAGACGTAATTTTGAAAAATGTATCTTCGGCGTCCCCTATACCGATTAGAAAAGTGTTGCCTAAGGCATATATAGTAACGGCAATAAAAGAAGGATTTAAACCCGTTCAAAGAGTTATTCAAATAGAGCAAAACGATAAAGGTAAAAAAGTAAGAAAAGAAAAAATAGAAATCCAGTTTGATTTCGTGTTGAATGTTGATTCTGAACCGAGAGGAGCCAATGTTTATATTGATGGTAATAAATTCGGTATAACACCTTGTAAAGCACAACTTATGGCGGGTGCTCATACCGTAAAACTCTCGTTGGACGGTTTTGATGATTTGGGTTCGTCATCCGCAAGCGGAGGACAAGCCGGTCAATGCAGTATAGATTTTACCAAAACATCCATAGAAGAAATGTTCTTGGGTGTTGATAGAAAATTCTGGAACTGCGAACTTAAAAATATTGATAACGAAAATATTTTCAGTATAAGCGGTGCATTGTTTAAAAAAGTTAGGATCGATTCTGATCCTAAAGGTATGATGGTTCATGTTCAGGGTGAAGGTCAGCCAAGAGGAAACACACCGTTAAATGCATTGTTTAAAGTTGGAAGTTACAAAGTTAGATTTTTGGATCCCAGTGCAAAGTATGGTGAAGCTTTAAAAGATTTGGAAGTTTCCAAAACTTCTAAAACGGAACTTTTTGTAAAAATGAACAAGATAGTATCTTTTAGAGTAAAATCAAAAGAAAATCCTCATGATACATTTTTAACGAAAGTTACAATAGCAAACAGTGATTTGAAAATTACAAAAGATATTTCTACATCTAAACCTATAAGGGTTTCGTTACCTGTTGAGGTTTATGATATAACTTTCCATGGTGATAACGAATATAAAACTTGTAAGTTAACGGGTGTAGATATAAATAGTACAAGTGCAATTGTGGGTGAATTGGAATACTTAAAAGTTCCTTTGGTACTTAAAGTTAAAACCAATAAAGGTAAAGTTTTACCTAACTCATTTATTTGGCACAACAAAAAACTTGTCGGTAAAACGGACAAAACCGGCGTATATAAAGATACTTTTAAACCCGGCAAATACGAGTTTAAAATTGTTTCTAAGGGTTATATAGAACAGGTTATAACAATAGATCTTCTTTCAGGTAGGAAGAATGCTATGGATGTTATTATGGTGCCTGAAAATCAAGAAGAACAAACCATTGTCTCTCCCGAAACTTATGTTCCGGAAAGAAATACTTCCGATAATGATATAACCGAAAAAACGATACCGATACCTCTTCCCTCAACCAACAAACAGGAATCAAAACCTGCAAAAGAAACAAAAAAGCAAGTAAAAGAAGAAGATGAAGTTACTACGGAAAATCAGGTGGTTGTTTGCTTGAATTGCGGTTATGTAAATACGGCACCTGCGGGCAAGAAACTTAGATTTTGTGTAAATTGTGCAAAACCTTTGAAATAAATTTTAAGAAATAATTAAGTAGGTAAGGATATAAGTGAGGTTAATATAATGAAAAAAAAGTTTCTATTATCTAAAGTTTGTTTGATGGCATTGTGCTTGGTATTTTGTTCATTGCCTATTTATGCTGCAACGGATAATGTTCCGAAAACCATAAATCTACAGGGAAGATACACAAAAAGTTATGGTGATCCTGTAGCTAATGAAAATATTACGGTACATTATCAATTTTCCGAAAACGGAAGCTCTTGGGGAACAGACAACACGGTAAATACAAAAACAGATTCTGAAGGTTTATATAATTTAAATCTTCCTGTTACTTTAAGTCCCAATACAAAGTATTTTAGAGTAGCAATAAATGCTACTCCCAGCGGTGATGGATATCTTTTAGCTTCAAGTCCTTACTCTTTTTATTCTTCAACGGCAACATATGCATTGAGTTTGGATCCTGTAAACGGAGACAAATTAGTTAACGAAAATTTCAAATCGGATATTACTTATAATATAAGTGTAGCAAATGCAGTTCTTGCAACAACCGCAAATAATGCATTGAAAGTATCTACGGAAACTGCATCAGGCAAAAACGGCTATGTTTGGGGAATAAATAATGATGGTACACAAACTTGGGTTAAACCCGGAGATATACAAATTCGTGCAGCAACAAATCAAAATGTGGGTGGTATATTGTTAGGAAGCGATACAGGGTTAGTAATGAAACCAGACAATAAAACTTTGGAAATAAATAGCGGTGCCGGTTTATTAATAAACAATAGCAACAAACTTGATCTTGATTTTGGAAACATAGAATCAACCAACATAACAAAGTCTGTAACAGGTAAGGCAATATACGATGAATTAGCAAAAAAACAAGATACTTTAACGCAAGGGAATGGAATAAACATAGATACCAATAATGTAATAAGTGCAGTAGTTAAAAGTGATAAAGGATTGGATGTAGATTCAGATGGTTTATCGGTAAAAATAGGAAGTAAAAAAGGATTGGATGTAGATTCAAATGGCTTGTTAGTATCTGTAGATGGTTCTACAATAGAAATAGATAGTAATGGTAAATTAAAAGTAAAGGACAGTACTTTTCAACAGAAATTAACGCAAGGGAATGGAATAAACATAGATACCAATAATGTAATAAGTGCAGTAGTTGAAAGTAATAAAGGTTTGGATATAAATTCAAATGGTTTATCGGTAAAAATAGGAAGTAAAAAAGGATTGGATGTAGATTCAAATGGCTTGTTAGTATCTGTAGATGGTTCTACAATAGAAATAGATAGTAATGGTAAATTAAAAGTAAAGGACAGTACTTTTCAACAGAAATTAACGCAAGGGAATGGAATAAACATAGATACCAATAATGTAATAAGTGCAGTAGTTGAAAGTAATAAAGGTTTGGATATAAATTCAAATGGTTTATCGGTAAAAATAGGAAGTAAAAAAGGATTGGATGTAGATTCAAATGGCTTGTTAGTATCTGTAGATGGTTCTACAATAGAAATAGATAGTAATGGTAAATTAAAAGTAAAGGACAGTACTTTTCAACCGAAATTAACAAAAGGGAATGGAATAAACATAGCTGATAATGTAATAAGCGCAGTAGTTGAAAGTAATAAAGGTTTGGATGTAAATTCAAATGGTTTATCGGTAAAATTAGAAAGTAAAAAAGGTTTGGATGTAAATTCAAATGGCTTGTTTGTATCTGTAGATGGTTCTACAATAGAAATAGACAGTAATGGTAAATTAAAAGTAAAGGACAGTACTTTTCAACCGAAATTAACAAAAGGGAATGGAATAGATATTGATAGCAATACTATAAGTGTAAAATTGTCTGATTTGGTTGATAACACCACTATTTTTGTTAATAATGATGGTAAATTATCTACAACAAATTCCGGCGGTGCAGACCTTGCAGAAATTTATCAGTCTTCCGAAAAACTTGTTCCGGGAGATGTAGTTTCAATAGATACAACAAAAGATAATGCAATAGTAAAAACAAAGGTTCCTGAAGACACATTGGTTGCAGGTGTTATATCTACCGAACCCGGTGTGTTGATGAACCAAAAAGAAAAAGGTTATAAGTTGGCTCTTGTAGGTAAAGTTCCTACAAAAGTTTGTAATGAAGGCGGTGCGGTAAAAAGAGGAGACTTATTAGTATCGGCTTCAATACCGGGCTATGCAAAGAAGGCAGGTGATAATCCGAAAGTAGGAACAGTTATCGGAAAAGCACTTGAAAATTTAGATTCTCAAAAAGGAACCATATTGGTTTTGGTGAACTTACAATGATAAATAAAAAAATTATTATTAGTGTAGCTGTTTTAAGTGTTTGTTGCTTGTTTGGTTTTTCTTTTGCCGAAAACAATTTTATTACTATCGCAAGTGGTGGCGGAACACAAAATTTTAATACAAGCACATTGGGTCAGGCAATAGTGTTTGCACAAAAGGCGGATAAATACATTGCAAAATCCGGATATGCATCCGTATTGATGACAACAAAAAGTGACGACATAACTTTTACGGATAAAACGGAAAAGAAAACATTTGAAACTAACGTTGTTCCTATAAAGGTGGAAATAACTACCGATAAAGGAATAATAGATCAAATCGTTTATAAAGTCGGTGATGGCGAAAATCCTAACTTCGATAAAATAGATGCTGTTGAATATACGGGATTTGAGAAAAAAGCGACCGTTACTTTTGATAAAAATATAGATTTTACCAAAGGAGAATCTACAAACCAATTATGGCTTTGGGCACAATATAAAGATGGTGATGCTTTTGACAGTTCTTATATAATAATAACTGTTAATACCGAAGGTATACCAACGAAAATAGTTTCACTCGAATCTCCTGATTCTTCAACGGGTTCATCAACGGATCCTACTATTAGAACTTCCAAATTCTCAATAGATTTAACGGATGTTACGGTTCGTCTTTATGAGAAAGACAGTACTGAACCTTTATATGAAGTGACCGCTACAAAAGATAATCCGAACGGTATATTTGATGTTGAAGAAAGTTGTATTTCTTACTTGAATTCGGATGTTCTCGGAGCAAAGTTACAACCTAATAAGGAATATACAATAGATTTTGTGTTTACGGATACATATGACGAACTCACTGAAACATTTAAGGTATTGTCCGGCGGAATTGCAAAGATAATTCCTTATCCTTCACCGTTTAACCCGAAAAAAGAGAGAGTTAAAATTAAATATTTGTTAGCAAATGATTCAAAAGTTACAGTTAAAATATATGATAAAGCAGGTAAAATTGTAGCTAAAGTAATACAAAGTGAACAGAGATCGGCAGGAACAAACGAAGAAGAATGGAATGGTAGAAATTATGCAGGTGAAACACTTGCAACAGGTGCATATATAGTTGAAATAATTGCTAATAGCTCGTCTGGAGAAGACAGAAGATATACGGCATTAGCTATAGTGGGAAAATAATATGAAAAAAACAATAAAAAATTTATCGTTAATCTGTACTTGTTTAATCTTTTTGGGAGTTACAAGTTCTTTTGCGGGAACAGATGCTGCCGCTTTTTTAAAGAAGAGCGTCGGTATTAAAGCTGTTGGTATGGGTGGAGCATTTACATCCATAGCGGACGATACATCCGCTATTTATTGGAACCCTGCAGGTCTTGCTCAAATTCAGGATTTTTATTCTGTTTATGCTATGGGAACAACAGGAGCTTCGGACAAATACGAAGGATTGAAAGACATTGTTCCTACGCATCAATTTTTTGCAATTTCTGTTCCGCTACAAAAGTTTACCGATGCTTTAGGTAAAACCGTAGTCGGTGTAGGATTTATTTCATCCAATATGGATAATATACCGAATACGGACAGCAATGGTAATTATATAGGATCAGGCGTTATGAGCAACCCTGAAAATGCATATTATTTGTCCGTAGGTCTTCCGTTGTGGCAATCATCAACAAGTTTGTATATAGGTGCTACATTAAAATATATCACTCGTGATTTGTCCGGAGTAGGTGGTGTTTCGGATTCCGGTTTTGATATGGATGCCGGTGTTATATATTCCGTAGATGCGTTAAAGTACGGAATGATAAATTTCGGTGCAATATTCCAAAAAGGAGTAAATATAGGAGAAGATAGTGCACCTATGACCACAAAAGTCGGTGTTTCCGATAAGGTTATTTTTGCAGACAAATTTCAACTTACCGGAGCGGTAGATTTGGTTCAAAGACAAGAAGAACCGTTAAGTTCTAACGCAGGTTTGGAATTCGGTATTTTGAACTTGGTAAATACGGATGCTTTTGGTATTAACGGCATATTTTTAAGAGGCGGCTTGGAAGGATACGCAATTGAAAACAGATACGATATTACCTCCGATTATAACGAAACCGTATCATATAATTTCGGTTTAGGTTTTGAATTTTCGATAATGAAAACAATTTTACAATTAGATATAGCAATTTGTAGCGGTAATATATTTGATCAAAATACAAAGTTTGCTCTTAATTTCTTTTTCTAGAGGGAAAACATGAATAAAAAACTTTTGAGTGTAGCAATTTCGTCTTTTATGCTTTTAAGCATGGTAGATTTTTCTTTTGCGGCAAAAAAAGATGTTTCCGATCCTGTTTTGCAGCAGATAATTTCTGAATTAAGTGACAGAATGCCAAGATTTATAAACAAGTATGGAGCTGCTGTTTTTGTTGAAGATGAACAAATAACAAGAGGAGCTTTGCTTCAAGCTTTATATGAGTTCGATAAAAAATCTTCAAGTTCTTCTTCTAATGTTGTATCCACATCAGTATCTTCTTCAGGAGTTATTTCCAAAAAAGATTATGATGCATTGAACGCGAAGGTTGCTGCATTGGAAAAGAAAGTAAAAAGCGGTGCGGGAGCAAGCAGCGGCGGTTCTTCTGATGTTGATATCGTTCAAATAATGAATGATTTGGAACCGAATATGCCTATGATGTTGGATAATTCTTTGTCTTCATCAAAAGTTTTTAGAGAATTGGAAGCAAGAGTAAATGCCGGCGGCGGAAAAGGTTCGTCATCATCTTCCGTTTCAAGTGTTTCTCAGGCAGCAGTAACAAGTTTACAAAGAAATGTCGGAGAATTAAGTGTTAAAGTTAATAATATAGAAGAAGTAATAGCCAAAGGCGGCGGTTCAAAAACAAATATTTCTTCATCCGTATTAAAAGATATACAAAAAAATATTAATGATTTAAATGCAAAATATGATAGTATCGAGTCTACCCTTGCAAAAGGCAGTAGCGTAAGCAGTGATTCAAAAACAAATATTTCTTCTTCAGTTTTGAAAGATATACAAAGAAATATTAACGATTTAAATACAAAATATAATGATATTGAAACTACTCTGGCAAAATCATCAAAAAGCGGGAATTCTTCTTCAAGTTCCATTTCTCAGGAAGAAGTTAACGGCCTTAAAAAGACACTTGTTCAAATGCAACAAAGTTATGTTACTTTAGGTAAAAGAGTTGATAGTGTGGAAAAAGAACAATCTTTGTTGGCATCATCATCTTCTTCAAATACTTCTTCTTCATCTTTAAGTGATAAGCAAATGAGATTAATAACTTCCAAAATAAATTCAATAAGAGAAGATGTAGATAATATTAAAATAGACAACTCAAAAATTTCAAATAGTAAAAGTTCTGCAGATATTAAAAAAATAGAAAAAAGATTATCCAATTTAGAAAATTCGGAAAAGTCCGGTAATTCAGGTTCCGGTTCAGGATCAAGTAAGACCGGTACGGTTGCAAAAGTAAGTTTGGGATTATCTTTGGTTGCAGCTTTATTTATAGCTAGATAAAAGGAGCCCTAAATGCCAAGACTATTAGTAAAGAAAAAAGAAGAAATCGTATCTGAGTATATATCCAGAAAAAACAAACTAAGAATTTTTATAGGTAGCAAGAGAGGAAACGATATTGTTATTCCCGATAAAAATGTGTCCGAACATCATTGTACCATAATATATGAAAATAACGGATATACATTAAAAGATCAAAATACCATAATGGGAACACAAATAAATTTTCGTTCCGTAACAGAAGCCACATTGAGTTTCGGAGACGAAATTTGTATTGGTGATTATAAAATATTGTTTTTAGATGATGCTTTAAACAAACAGGATATAGTGATTCCTCAATACTATTTTATAGGTGTTTACGGGAAATTTTACGGAAAAAAATATTTTTTAAAATCTAACGGGGATACTTTTATAGGTAGAGAAAATTTATCTCCCAGGGGTATTGAAAACGATGTTGTTTTGTCCGGAGATATGACTGTATCGAAAGGACATGCAAAAATAAGTGCGGTTCAAGGACAATATACCATTACCGATGTAGGTAGTACCGGTGGTGTTGCCATAAACGGTGAAAAGTTAGGTCAGTTAAACAGTGCGCAGTTGGCACTCGGAGATGAAGTTTCAATAGGTAGAACGATTTTCAGAGTTGTAGACTATTTTACGGAAGATTATTCTTTGCCTGCAAAACAACATTTATTTGCTTTAAAAGCTTTTAAATATATAAAACTGTTCTTTACGCTTTTAATATTGGCTTTTTCGTGCGTTTCCATAGGTATAGGTTATACGTCTTTTTCTTTATTGAATTCGGCACCGGCAAAACTTAATTTGTCATTGGATTTGAATTGGAATAAAGATATACCTTTAAAAGCAGACACTACAAGTTACGATATTTCCACAACACCGGTAATTGCAGATTTGGATAATGATGGCGTTAACGATGTTGCCATGTTAAGCAGCGCAGGTTTCTTGTATGCATGGAGCGGAAAAACAGGCGACAAATTGTGGAAACCGATTGAAATTTACAATTCGGGTATAGCTTCTTTGGTTTGTGATGATGTTAATAACGATGAAGTTCTTGATATTATTGCCGTATCGGAATCTTCGTTGATTTATATTATTGACGGTCAGACCGGAAACATAATAAGAAGAGATGTTTTGGGTGGAGTTATTTCCACAATGACACCTTTGTCTTGCGATTTGGATGGAGACGGTAAAAAAGATATTGTTGTTACTTCCGAAGACGGAACGGTTCATTTCTTGTACTCGCCGGGTTTTGACAGTTCATATTCCAAATATTCGGAATTTATTGACGGTCCTTTATATGCAAGTCCGGTAATATTATCGAGAAAAGACTTTTCACCTTTTGTCGTAATTGCAAACTATGACAGTAAAGTTTATTTTATAGACGGAAAAACGAGAACAAAGAAAACTGTTAATTTGTTAGAGTTGACAGGTAAGGCACATCTTGTTGCAGGTGCTCCCGCAATAGGTGATATTAACGGAGACGGAATAGATGAAGTTATTGTTCAATCTAACGTTCCGCAATACGTTTCTGCCATAGATACTTCCAAATTTTCCGTTATGTGGACATACTTTATAGAACCTATACCTCCCGCGAATTTAAAGTTTAATTCATCTCCCGTTGTTGCCGATTTTAACGGAGACAAAATCGGAGATGTTGCTGTTGTTTCAGCAAACGGAACAGTTCAAATATTGAAAGGAAAAACGACTTATCCTTCCGGAGAAATGTTATGGAAACTAAATCTTCCGGAATCTAAGAGATTGATTTCTTCTCCGGCGGAATACGATTTTGATAAAGATGGAATTCCCGAACTTATTTTCGGAACGGAAGACGGAAGAATATTGGTTGCAAAAAGTAATCCGAAAAGAAAAGAATTGGAAATAATGACGGATATTAAAGCAAGTAATTTGGCTATAACTTCCTCGCCGTTACTTGCGGATATTAATGGTGATAAGAAAATAGAAATATTGTATACGAATTTACAAGATTCTATACAGGTAATCAATACAAATGCGAAAACTTTGAAAAATCTTAAAATTTGGCCGATGTTTTTGGCAAATCCTCAACATACTTCAACTTTTTCTTTAAAAGATTATAAAGATAAGTATATGTATATGATGTTGATAGGTTTTGCTTTATTGTTATTGTTTATAATCTTTAAAATTAAAGTTAGTATGAGCAAATCTAAAAAGAGAGTAAAAGTTATATATCTATGATGATATTCAATTCTGCAAAAACCAATGTCGGAAGAGTAAGAACCGAAAATCAAGATTGTTTTGGCGTAAAGCAAGAACAGGATTTTTTCTTTGTTTGCGATGGTATGGGTGGCGGTGTTGCCGGTGATTTTGCAAGTAAGTGTGCGGTAGATGTTATCCTTTCTTTGTACGATAAATTGAGCAAGAAAGATTGCTTGGATGTTATAGGACGAGAATTTGAACAATATGATGAAGAAATTATTAAGCCGATAGCTTTAATAAAAATAGCAAACAGACAACTCAATAATTTAACAAAAAAGTATCCTAAACTGAAAGGTATGGGTACGACCTGTACGGGTGTTTGGTTCGATAGAAATAACAATTTGGTTCACATATATAATGTTGGTGACAGCAGAGTATACAGAATAAGAAACGGAAGAATTCAACTTTTAACCACAGATCATTCAAAAATAAAAGAGCTTATTGATAGCGGTAAAATGACTCAGGAAGAAGCCAAAATGGCAGAAATTCAGAGTATGATAACAAGAGCTCTTGGAATAAAAGAAACCGTTAAGGTTGATTATAAATCCGAAATCGTAAGAAACGGTGATATATATGTTTTATGTACGGACGGACTTAACGGAGAACTTTCCGATTATACGATAAACGATATTGTAAGTTTACATAAACCGGATGTTGAATCTATATCCGATGAGTTAATTAGAGCGGCAAATAATGCCGGTGGAAGAGATAATACGACGGTTATATCCGTATGTGTACAAAATGATACTCTTAGTTCTGACGTAGAACCTGTTTACGGAGTATGTCAAAAAGATATTATAGTTTGTAAAGATGAATCTTCCGAACAGTCATCAAAAGAAGACTCTTTTATTCATAACTTTGAAAAGAGTTTTTCCGTTCCCGTACCGCAGTTGGCAAAAAAGAAAAATTTACTTAAAAGTCCTATTTTTATTGCGATAATATTGGTAATATCTCTCATATTGGGAGTGTTTTTATATACGGCATTGTTTAACGGTAAGGAAGAACAAAAAAGCATAGTTGAATTAACGGGAAATGTATCCGGAGTAAGTTTGGATATAAGAACTTTACCCAGAGAAAAAATAGAAGAAATAGTTAATACGAAAGATAAAGTATTTAGAATGCAGTTAATGCAAGATTGTTTGCTTCAATATGAAGATTTATTGCCTATACCGAACGTTACGATAGAAATCACTTTAGGTGACCAAAATAAGTTTATGGGTGTATCAAGTTATAAACCTACGGATATTAAGTTGCCCAGAGGTACATATTTATTAACGTTATCTTATCCGGATTATAAAATATTGGATGGAAATCTTAATTTGAAAGATAGTATTGAAATTTATTTGGAAAGTTCGGAAAAATTGGCTAATTTATCTGTTATTATGGTTCCGGAAAAAGATTTTGCCGATATTTAAAGGAGATGAAATGGCACAAAAGAAAAAAGTTTTAATTATAGATGATGATATATCTTTTTTGGAAACATTTTCGATAATTTTAAAAGATGAGGGTTTTGATGTCTTTGAAGCGACATCAGCCGAAAGCGGTTTTGAGACTTTGGTTGTTTCCAGACCGGACTTGGTTATTTTAGATAAAAATTTGCCCGATAAAAGCGGTTACGAAGTGTTGAATTCAATAAAAAAGAGCAAAGATTTTTTCTCTGTTCCCGTAATGTTAATTACGGCGGATACGGCATTGCTTGTTGATGAAGCTTTTGAAAAAGGGGCGGACGATTGCATATTTAAGCCCATAAATCATCAAGAAATTATAAAAAGGATAAAAAGTTTATTAATATGAAAAATTTTATAAATAAAATATTTTTTCATCTTTTTATTTTTTTGTTTTTTTGTATAAGCAGTGTAAATTTGTTTGCGGACGATTTTATTTGGGTACAAAATCCGGACCCTTATTCGCAGTCGGCAGCTGCAAGTATTTCGGCTTTATCTCCGTCCGTATTCGGTTTTTTTACAAATCCTGCATCAAACTATAAAAGTTTTGCAAAAGAATTGCAGTTTTCTTATATGTCCTTTTATGACAGAAATTACGGCGGAAATATAGGTTTTGTATTGCCCACCGAAAAAAGCGGAAACTTTTCTTTTGCTGTTTCCGGTATGGATTGTAACAAAGAATCTCTATATAAAAATTTTGTTATGGCAGCAATAAATTATGTGTATCCCATAGTAAGCAGATATCCGGTATATACGGAAAAAGGTGCTGTCGGTGCAACTTTGAAATTTTATAACATTTCTTTAAACGAAAATGAAAGTTCAACGGAATCTATTATGCTTTTCAGTTTTGATTTAGGTTGTATATATTCCTTGTCTTTTATAGATGATGACTTAACCGGAGCTTTGGCATTAAAAAATTTCGGGAACGATTTTAGTATAGATTTTTTACCTGAAAGTCAAAAAAAACAATCTCAAAATTTTACGGCTTCGGTCAGATACTTCTTATCGGAAGATTATAAAGTTTCCATAATGGCAGATTTGGTTAAAAACTTTCAAATTATGGATTTAGGTTATGCTTGTGCGGTTGAAACAATACCTTTTTATCCGTTCTCGTTGAGAGTCGGATGGAGAGATTACAGAGACAGTTTGAATAAAGGTATAACGGCAGGTTTTGCACTTAATTTCGATAAAGTAAATTTGGCTTACTCTTTTTCCGACTTGTTGGATAGTGACGATGATCAACATATTTTCTCTTTGGGTTTTGTTTTCGGAAAAGTATCCGATACGGGAAAAGCTTATGATCATCATGTAGGTTATTATTTGAAGAAAGCAAAAGATGACTACAATAGAAAAAATTATATATCGGCAAAACAACAATTCGAAGATATATTGAGCGTTTATCCGAATGAGCCGGTAGCTAAACATTATATTCAAATTTTATCGGAAGATTTGGATCAGTCGGAAATGGATTTTGCAAATAAAATAGAAAAATATCTTGCAAGAGCAGATTCCGCATTATTAAGAAACGATTTAATAAAGGCACAAAAATATTACACAAAAGTTTTACAAATAGATAGCACAAATACTACGGCAAGAGAAGGTATTGTAAAAGTAAACGAACAAATTAAAGAACAAGAAATATATGCAAACAGAAAAAGACACCAAAAAGAGATAACGGAGCATTGGGTAAAAGCAATGAATCATTATGAAAAAGGCGAGTTTATTTATGCTAAAGATGAACTTTTAAAAATAACCGATATTGATCCTACAAATGCGGGAGCTTTGCAATATTTGGAAATTATTCAGAAAAAAATCGATAAGGTTAATGCCGTTCAATCCAACAATATTTTTAAACAGGGACTTGCAGAGTACGAACAAAATAATTATGAGAAAGCATTATCCTATTTTAATGCGGCATATTTGTCTACTCCGTCAAGAACGGATATAAAAGAATATATTGATAAATGTGAAGCACAAATAAATATGACAAAAAGATCCGTATTGGATGAAGCACAAAGAAGTGTAACTTCAAAAGATGTCGATAGTTTAGGAACCGTAACAAATAAACAAGTTCAGCAACAGATGAAAAAAATATATGAGAAAGGTTTGGAGCAATACTCTCTTAAAAATTATAAAGCTTCTTTGAAATCGTTCACACAATTAAAAGCTTTATCGGAAAAAAATAAGTATTATGAGTATAATGAACAAATAAAAACATATATTTCGAAATCAAACAAAGCAATTGCACAACAACTTTATAATGAAGGTAAAAAGTTGGAATTACAGGAAAAATTAACGAAAGCTTATGAAAAATATAAAGAAGCTCTAAGTTATGACAGTTCAAATTCCGAAGCAAAAAAATCTTTGGAAAATATTGATTCGGTTATTGCACAACAATATTATGAGCTGGGATTAAAAGCTTTTTCCGTAGGTGATAAAGAAAAAGCAATATCTTTGTTGGAAAGGTCTTTAGAAATAGAGCCGGATAAAGCAGAATCTAAGAGAGCTTTGGAAAGGATAAAGAAACAATAATGATAGAACTTAGAAAAGATCCTATATCATCAAGATGGGTTATCATAAACGATTCAAGAGATTTTCAATTTGATTTGGATGAAAATACGGAAAATGATAGTGTGTGTCCGTTTTGTTTGGGAAATGAAAAATTGATTCCCGAACCGATAGCTTGTTATGATATAAAAGGGAACAAAATAAATAAATATGATAATAAATGGCAAATAAAAGTTATTCCTAATAATAAACCGATACTTACAATTGAAGGGAATATTTTAAGAAAAGCAGAAGGCCTTTACGATAAGATGAAAGGTGTCGGTGCTCATGAAATAATAATAGAATCTCAAAATCATAAAGAACCGGACATAAAAACCGAAAGGTTTGTCGCAAGTATGTTAGCTGCTCAAGACAGAATAAACGATTTAAAAAACGATTTAAGATTTGAATATATTTTAGTTTTCAAAAATCAAGGTAAATCTGCCGGTTCTACAATAACACACCCTCATTTTCAGTTGGTGGCATTACCGATTATTCCTAAATCTGTTAAAGAAGAAATGACGATAGCAAAAAAATATTATGATTTCAAAGAAAGATGTTTGTTTTGTGATATTATTGATCAGGAAATAACATTTGGTACAAGAGTTGTTATGGAGACAAGCTCTTTTATAGCTTTTGTTCCGTTTGCATCAAGATATCCTTTTGAAACATGGATATTGCCTAAAGAGCATAGCGAAGATTTTAGAAGATTAAAAGATAAATATAAGTTGGAAGAACTTGCGGAAATTTCAATAAGTGTTTTAAGAAGATTAAAAAAAGCTTTAGGAAATATGCCATATAATTTGGTGTTACATTCTTATCCGTTAAAGCAAGAAAGAATTCCACATTATCACTGGTATATAGAGATTATTCCCAAAATAACAAAATTCAGCGGTTTTGAGTTTGGTTCGGGGATTTATGTTAATCCTACAATTCCTGAAGAGTCCGCAAAGTTCTTGAGGGAAGCGGAATAATGAATATATTAATGGTTGCTGCCGAATGTGTACCTTTTATAAAAACGGGCGGATTGGCAGATGTTGTAGGTACTCTCCCAAAATATCTTAAACAAAAAGGTCACGATGTTAGAATAATAATTCCTAAATATCGTTTAATAGACGGAGCAAAATACAATCTGCAAGCTTTACCTTATAAATTATCGGTGTTTGTAGGTAAAGAACAGGAAAATTTCAGAATAAAAACTTGTATGTTAGACGGGAATATTCCCGTCTATTTTATAGAAAATTTAAGATATTTTAACAGACTTGGAGTATATGGTGACGATTCCGGTGTGGGTTACGGAGACAACAGAGAAAGATTTATCTTTTTCTCAAAAGCTGCAATAGAAGCAACAAAAGCATTGATGTTCAGACCGGACATTATTCATTGTCACGATTGGCATACCGGGCTAATTCCGGCGTACTTAAAAACCACAAATTTAAATGACGGTTTCTTTTGGAACACGTCGACAATTTATACAATTCACAATATAGCTTTTCAGGGCAGTTACGATGCTGCTTCAACTGTTCCGTTAGCCGGTTTTTCATGGGAAGATTACAAAAGTGATAAATTAGAATTTTATAATACGTTTAATTATATGAAAGCAGGTCTTGCATATACGGATATTATTTCTACGGTCAGTCCCACTTATGCGAAAGAAATTCAAGGTCCTGCCGGTAAAGGTATGGAAGTAGTTTTGCAAACAAGGAAAAACGATGTTTACGGAATATTAAACGGTATAGACTATTCCTATTGGAATCCTAAAGATGATAAGAATTTGGTTGCAAATTTTTCAGCTGAAAATTATGAAAATAAAAAGTTATGTAAAAAATATTTGCAGGAAAAGTGTGGTTTTAAGCAAGATGAAAACGCATTTGTCCTTAGTTGTGTATCAAGGTTTGATATGCAAAAAGGTTTTGATTTGATAATGGATGTTATAGGTAAACTTACCGAATTTAATATTCAAATAGTGGTTTTAGGTTCCGGCGACAGATATATAAAAGACGGTATGTTATATCTTCAAAGTTTGTATCATGATAAATTAAGTGTTTGTACAAATTATAACGAACCGTTATCTCATCAAATATATGCAGGTTCCGATGCATTTTTAATGCCGTCAAAATTTGAACCTTGCGGACTTAGCCAGATAATAGCATTGTCTTACGGGACAATTCCTATAGTAAATAAAACCGGCGGACTTGCAGATACAATAAAAGATTTTTCTACATCAAATACAAAGGGTAACGGATTTGTTTTTGATTTCTATAAAGGTGAAAAGTTCATAGATTGTATTTTAAGAGCTTACGATATATATAAAAATAAGTTCTTATGGAACGAAGTAATGAAAAATGCCTTTGCAAGCAAATATTCTTGGGTAAAATCTGTTGAAGAATATGAAAATATGTATACTGTTGCCGTAAACAGAAAGATGGCATACAATATTTATCAGAAAAATATATGAAGATAAATCTTTCTAAAATTTTCAGATATATCTTAATAATACTCATAAGTATTTTATGTATATTTGTTTTGCAATATTATATAAATTTGCAGACAAATATATCTGCATCTTTATCCAATTTAAAAATTGCAATATTTTTTGATAATTCCGGTTCTAATATGATCGGAGATGATGTTGATACGGAAACGATTACGGATACCGATAATGATAATAATGTAATATTTAAAATATCTTCTAATAAAAAAATAAAAAATATAGAAATTATAAATTCGACGGATTTTGATAAGTTTTCGGAAATAAATTATGAACTTGATGATACAATTCCAAAAGACTCTATTATTTTTCCGGATTTTATTTTAGCCAACATAACAAATGTAAACAGTATAAACGAATTGGAAAATCTAAAAAGCGAAATTTTAAATATTGAAAAAGTTGAAGATTTTGTTTACGATCAAAAAGCATACAAAATGTTTTTTGACAACAAAAAACTGTTAAACAAATATAAAAAAATATTTAAATATATATTTTTTATAACAATAGTTTTGTTTATAATGAAATTTTTGTTTTTCATGATTAAGGGATTGTATAAAGATACTTTTTTGGAAATAGCGTGCGGTTTGTTGTTGGGCTTAGTTGCATATGCACTTATTTGTGTAGCAACTATATTTTATCAGGATAATATTTTTGTATTAAACGGTCAGATTTTGTATATACTAATTCCTTTTAGTTCAATGGTCACTCTTTTAACAAAAGAATCAAATGCTTAAAATAATAAAAACAACAATCATTTTATTTTTAATCCTTTTTTCCGTAAACATTTCTTTTACCGATGTTAATTCCGACTTAAAAAATAAAAAACAGGAATTAAACAAACTTCATACGGATATTTCCAATAAAAAAGCAGAAAAAAATAAGTTGATGAAAGAAGAAAAAAAAGTAAAACAGGAACTGCAAAAAATAACAAAGACCATAGAAAAGAATGAAAAAGAATTGAAAAATTTAAAAGAAAAAATTTCAGATACTGAAAAAAAATTACAATTTGCATCCGATGTGTATAACGAATCGGATACAAGCAAACAAAAATATTCTCAAAAAATTAACGAACAATATTTATCTTATACGAAAAAGAAAGTTGTGTCGTATTTTGATTATCCTATAGAGTTTAAAATGAAACAGGAGCACATAAAACAAAATTCAAATAAATATAATATTGCAAAAGATAAAAATATAAATGCAAAATCTGATATGAACAAATATACTGCCGTAAAAAACGAATATGAAAAATTAAAAGATAAACAGCAATTGTTGATGGATAAAAATAAAAAATTGCAAAAAGATAAAAACTCTTTATTAAAAACTACGGCCGGCAAAAGAATTAAAGCCGAACAAGAAATAAAGAATATGAATAATTCCGAAAAAGCATTGAAAGCTTTGGTGAACAAGTTGATGAAAGCGAGTCAAAACAAAAATCCGACAAAAAAAGTACAAAGTTCCAATACAAGAAAAAATAATTTACCTTGGCCGGTTAACGGAAAAATAATTTTGAATTACGGTAAAAACCAACACCCGGATTTAGATAATGCAAAATATATAAGTAACGGAATAAAAATAAAAGCACAGGATTATGCAACAATAAAATCCGTTGAAGAAGGAACGGTTGCTTTTGTAGGAGAGTTCAGAAGTTACGGTAAAATGATTATTATAGATCACAAAGGGAACTTTTTCAGTTTTTATTGTCAGTTGGATAAAACATCCGTAAAAGAAAATCAAAAAGTTACAAGACAACAGGAAATTGCCAAATTGGGCAACGGCGATAATTCCGTCCTTTATTTTGAAATAAGGCAAAACAACGATCCTGAAAATCCGTTATTGTGGTTGAAAGAGAGAAAATAAAATCAAATAATGCTATAATAAGCTTAAATATATGAACTTAAGTCATATATATAAAAAGGGGAAAAAATGTTAAAAAATAAAATTAAAGTTTTAATGATAGCTTTATTTTGTTTTATTTTTCTTAATAATGTTTATGCCAAATCCGATACTACATACGACGAACTTAGAAAAATGATAGATATAATGGAAATAGTGGACAGTAAATATGTTGAAGAAAGAGAAAATAAAGATTTGGTAATAGGTGCAATAAAAGGATTGGTAAGAACGTTAGATCCGTATTCTCAATATATGACGGAAAAAGATTATAAAGATATGAAAACCGAAACGAAAGGTTCTTTCGGTGGTGTAGGTATAAGAATAACAATTCAAAATAATGAACTTACGGTTGTAACCCCCATGCCCGATACACCTGCATATTATGCCGGTATTTTACCTGACGATAAAATTATAAAAATAGACGGAAAATCCACGCAAGATATTACAAGCGATGAAGCCGTTAAGCTTATGAGAGGAAATCCGGGAACAAAAGTTGTATTGACCATATATAGACCTGCAACAAAAGAAGAATTGACATTTAATATAATCAGAAAGAAAATAAAAATAGAAACTGTTAAGAAAAAAATGTTGGAAAACAATATCGGCTATATAAGATTATCCGAATTTAATGCGCAAAGTTCAAAAGATGTTGCCGATGCTTTGAAATCTCTTTCGAAAGATAAAATGACAGGATTGATTTTCGATTTAAGAAACAATCCCGGAGGGTTGCTTGATTCTGCAATAAATATATGCAGCTTATTTATAAAAGAAGACAGTTTGGTTGTTTCCACAAAATGTAAAGACAAAACATTGGAACAACACTATTATACACATAAGAAACCGGATTTTCCCGACCTTCCCGTAGTTGTTTTGATAAACAGAGGTTCGGCTTCTGCATCGGAGATTGTCACGGGAACTTTGCAGGATTATAAAAGGGCTTTGGTTGTCGGTTCAAACTCTTTCGGTAAAGGAACGGTTCAAACCATTCTTCCTTTATCCGACGGTAGTGCTTTAAGATTAACAATAGCAAAATACTGTTTACCGTCAGGTAAAATGATAACTCATTCCGATAACAAAAAAGATAAGAAAAATGGAGTGAGTCCTGATATTTTTATAGAAGTTTCTCCGGAAACGGAAGGTAAGTTATATATGCAGGCAGAATCGGATAAAAAGCCAAAAGACAAAAAAGACGAAGTTAAAGATGAAGTTTTGGAAACGGCAATAAAAATCATAAAAGCAGATAAAGTAAAAGATTATATAGAAAAACCTTCAAAGTACGATCAGGATTTTCCGAAAGAAGAAAATAAAACAGACGTAGAAAAAGATAATAATACGGAAACCCAAAAAGACGGTTCCGTTAAACAAGAAAAATAAAAATGGCAAAAGAAAACAAAGATAGAAGAAACGGTTTTTTAATAAAGTTATATTTGTTTATATTGTTTATTATAGGAATAATATTGGGGTTCTCTTATTTGTCCGCAAATAGAGAAACTCTTACTTCCGTGGATGTTGCTTTGGACAACAATATTGTTACTGCTCTTACATCCAACGGAATACAACAAAGAAATGTTACTTCTCAGTTTGTAAAAGAAGTAAAAATAAGAGGTGTCGCCTGTAACGAATATCATAAAGCAATAACTCTTTCCGAAAATCAAAAGCCGGAAAATTTTGAACCTATATTTAAAACTATAGCAAGAAATTTTAAAATAGATTTGTCGAAAACCAAATATAAAGACGGTTCATACCAATATGTCTTTTATGATAAGACAAGAACATATTCAGTAATAACATTAACAAGCAAATAGTATGATTAAAACAGATATTCGAATTTACGAGCTTTTCGAGTTGGCAAAACAGAAATTCAAAGAAAAAGATTACGAATTGTCTTTAAAGTTTTTTAATATATGCAAGAAAGATAAAAAGTTTTATGATAATTCTTCGTTTGAAATAATTAAAATATATTTTGAACTAAAACAATACAAAAAAGTTTTGTCTTATTCCAACACTTATTTGAAAAAATCCAAAAATAAAATTGTAAAAGATAATATAAGAATTTTTTTAGCTAAATCTTATAAGATTTTAAACAGAGCAAACGACGCAATAAAAGCATTGGATTCCATAAAAACGCTGAACGTAAAAAAAACAAACGAGTTTTATAATGAAAGATTGGACTGCAGTTATTCGAATTTTAACGATTTTTTTAAAGCCAGTGAATTTTCTGGCAATATAAAAAGTTTAAAAAACGAATTTATAAAAATAAAAAAGTTAGTTCCTCAAAGTAAGACACAATTGTTTTTCGTTTCAAGAATTTCAAACTATTTTAATAATTATAACTTTACAAGAAAATATATAGAAAAATATCAAAAAATTTTTAATTATACGGACAAATTTTACGATAATGCAATTTTAAACGAGTACGAAATTGCAAGTAAAAAGTTCGTACTAAAATCTAAACCGAGAAGTATATGGATTGCTGCAAGTAGCAGATGCAATATATCTTGCCAAATGTGCAAAGCGAATGAAACAAATTGGTCTTTAACGGAAAAAGATGTAAAAGATATTTATTCTTATATGCCTTATTTGGAACATATTACATGGTGGGGTGGAGAACCTACAATATCTAATCTTTTTTATGAAATGTTGGAATACTCTTTGCAATACAAAAATATACAACATACGGTTATTACAAACGGGCAATTTTTCCCGAAAAAATTTTTAGATATTGTTTCCAAAAACAATATAGAAGTTATAGTGTCGATAGATTCTGCAGATAAAGTTATGTATGAAACAATAAGAAAAGGTGCAAGTTTTGATAAACTTAGAGAAAATTTATCAATATTATCAAAAGTTTTAAACAACGATTTAATTAAAATAAATATTGTCGTTATGAAAAAAAATCTTAAAGATGTTAGCAATATAATAAATTTTGCTAAAAGTTTTAACATAACAAAATTTACATTTATACCGATGGGAAGTAAAGAACTTGTTGATGATATGATAAAAAATTATGATAGAATAATATTAAATAAAAGTATAAACAAAAATAACAGTTTAAAAATATTTGATTCTACCGGTATTATAAATAAAAAAAGTAACTGTAAAAAGAGTAGTAAAGGTTTTTGTCATATTCCGTGGACGGATATTACTTTTTCTTATAGCGGTTCATTAATATGTGATAATTTATGCTATCATTTCGGGAACGAATATTATTTGTTAAACGGACAGAATATGAACAAATACTGGAACAGCGAAAATTTGAAAGAATTAAGAAATAAGATTTTAAAAAATAAAAGTTGCAGTTTAACTTGTCCGAAGGCAGGGAACATAAGATTAAAATGAAAATATTGGCAATAGAAACATCATGTGATGACACTTCTTCTTCCGTAGTAGAAAACGGAAATAAAGTTTTATCTAACATAATATCTTCACAAATTTCCGTTCATGCAAAATATAACGGAGTTGTTCCGGAACTTGCATCAAGAGAACATATAAAAAATGTAAACATTGTAGTTGAACAGGCACTAAAACAGGCAAACATTTCTTTTGAAACTTTAGATAAAGAAATAGATTATATAACTTGCACTTACGGTCCGGGGCTTGCCGGCTCTTTACTTGTAGGTGTAATGACAGCCAAAACATTATCATGTATTTATAAAAAGCCGTTAATACCCATAAATCATATAGAAGGTCACATATTTTCTGCAGCAATAGAAAATAAAAGTTTAAAACCGCCGTTTTTGGCGGTCGTTATTTCAGGCGGACATACTGAACTTGTAATAATAAAAGATTACGGTAAATATAAATTTTTGGGTGGAACAAGAGATGATGCTTGCGGTGAAGCATTTGATAAAGCTGCAAAAATTTTAGGGTTACCTTATCCGGGCGGTCCTATAATAGATAAGTTTGCCGAGCAAGGTAACAAGGATGCCGTTCATTTTACAAGACCAATGATGAAAGGAACTTGGGACTTTTCTTTTTCAGGAATAAAGACGGCCGTGCTAAATTATTCAAAGAAAGTTGATATAAAAAAACAAGAAACAATTAATGATATATGTGCTTCTTTCAGACAAGCAATAGCAGAAACTGTTGTTACAAAATCAATTGAGGCAGCAAAAAAGTACGGATTAAAATCAGTTGCTTTGGGTGGTGGAGTTTCTTGTAACAGTTTAATAAGAAATATGTTTAAACAACAAGGCAAGAAAAATAAAATAAATATTTTTTTGCCTTCACCTGTTTTTTGTACCGATAATGCGGCTATGATAGCTCATGTGGCTTATCATAAAGCATTAAAGAAAAAGTATGGCTATCCGAGCAAAACGGTTGTTTCAATAAAACCTTCTTTGGAACTTGGAAATTGGTAATAATATGTTAAAACTTCCTAAACTTACTATCGGAAATATTAAATTAAAGAATTGTTTAATGCTTGCGCCTATGGCAGGCATTACGGATTTACCGTTAAGGCAGTTAGCCGTTGAAGGCGGAGCAGGACTTGTTTTTACCGAAATGGTATCTGCAACAGCCATGGTTTACGGTGACAAAAAAACATACAAACTGTTAACCACATCCGATAAAGAAAAAGATTGTGTAGTTGCCCAAATATTCGGAACAAAACCGGAAATAATGTCGGAATGTGCTAAAAGAGTTCAAGATTTAGGTTATAAAATTATAGATATAAATTTAGGGTGCCCTGCAAAAAAAATTACAAAAGTAGGTGCGGGTTCTCGACTTTTGGCTAACCCGAAACAAGTTGAAAATGTGTTAACAGCCGTAGTAAAAGCAGTATCTGTTCCCGTAACGATAAAAACAAGAATAGGATTGTTACAAGGGCAAAATGTTGCTCCGGAAATTATAGAAATTGCACAAAATTGCGGTATAAAAATGGTATCTCTTCATGCAAGATATGCCGAATTTGCTCACAGCGGAGATCCGGATTTGGAAGCTTTTTCTTTAGCTTGCGAAACTGCAAAAATTCCTATAATTGCAAACGGCGGAATTACAGACATAAAAACCGCAGAAAAATTTTTGAAAATAAAAAATTGTTCCGGCCTTATGATAGGCAGAGGGGCAATAGGGAACTATAATATATTTAATGCAATAGAATCGTTTTTTGATAAAGAACAAATGACACCTCCGTCAACGATAAAAACCAAACTGAAATGGTTTAGACAACATGCACAAGATTCTTTAGAATATTACGGAAAAGAAAAAGGTCTTGTTGTATTAAGAAAAATAGCTCCTTATTATATTAAAGGGTTGCCTAATGCTTGCAGTATAAGAAATCAATTTAACAAAATAACAACTCTTGAAGAATTCGACAAAATCTTCAAAAATTTAGAATGATAAAATCAAATCATCCTTTCTGGCGTTTACCGTTTTATACGATCATTCTTCTATATACTTTGCGATTTTTAAGCGTATTTGGTAAAATAACAAAATATGAAAATGTGTTTTAATTTTAAACAAATCAATAGAAATAATTACATAAAATTTATAAACAAGAAAAACTCTTCAATGGCGGAAAAGTTTAAAGCTGTTGACTTTTCGGAACGGTTGATTTTATTGCCGCATTGTATGAGAAATACAAAACAATGCAAAGCAATAGATGAAGGGACATACTATTCTTGCGTAAAGTGTGGCGGTTGCAAGGTGGCACAAATACAAAAACTTGCAGAAGATCTTGGTTATAAAAAAGTTTATATTATGAAAGGCGGTAAAGCAATTTATAATATATTGGTAGAACAAAGAATAAAAGCTGTTGTAGCGGTTGCTTGTCATTTTGAAGGTGCGCAAGGTATAAAGATGACGGATAGTTTAAAAGTGATAACGCAATTTGTGCCTCTATTGAAAGATGGTTGTTGTGATACGGATGTTGATGTTGAAATTGTAAAAAAAATAATGGAGCAAAAATAATAATGGACAAATTAAAATTTACGGAACTGAATTTATCTCCCGAAATATTAAAAGCTGTTGCCGATATGGGATTTGAAGAAACTACTCCTATACAATCTTTGGCAATACCGAAAATGATAGAAGGAGTTGATCTCATAGGTCAAGCGCAAACGGGAACGGGGAAAACAGCAGCATTCGGTATACCCATACTCGAAAAAATTTCACCCAAAGAGAAAAAAGTTCAGGCACTTATTATGTGTCCTACAAGAGAACTTGCAATACAAGTTGCAGAAGAATTAAAATCTTTATCGAAATATAAGAGGGGAATAAATATTGTTCCCGTTTATGGCGGACAACCTATAGTAAGGCAAATGGCGGCACTTCATAAAGGTGCTCATATAGTAATAGGAACTCCCGGAAGAATTATTGATCATATAGAAAGACAAACAATAAAGCTTGATAGCACAAAAGTCGTTGTTTTGGATGAAGCCGACGAAATGTTGGATATGGGGTTCAGAGACGATATAGAGCTTATACTTAAAAACTTATCTCAAGATAAACAAACTGTTTTTTTCTCTGCAACAATGCCGAGAGAATTTTTAGCTCTTACAAAAAAGTATCAAAAAAATCCTATAAATATAAAAGTTGTTCATGAAAAGTTGACTGTTCCCCAAACAGAACAATTATACTGCGAAGTCAGAGAACATCAAAAACTTGAAGCATTGGCAAGATGTATAGATATGGCAGATGCAAAACTTTCGTTGGTTTTCTGTAATACGAAAAGAAGAGTGGATGAAGTTACCGCACAGTTACAGGTGAGAGGATATTCCGCAGATGCTATCCATGGTGATATGAATCAAACTCAAAGAGACAGAGTTATGGATAAATTCAGAAACTGCAAAATAGAAATTCTTGTTGCTACCGATGTTGCAGCTAGAGGTATAGATGTTGATGATGTTGAAGCAGTATTTAATTTTGATATACCGCAAGATATAGAATCTTATGTTCACAGAATAGGAAGGACCGGTAGAGCCGGAAGGGCCGGTAAAGCTTACAGCTTTGTTTCAGGTAAAGATATATATAAGATAAGAGATATTCAAAGATATACTAAAGTTACCATAAAAAGAATGCCTGTTCCGTCTCTTGCGGATGTTGAAAACGTAAGAGTATCTTCTTTTATGGAAAAGCTTAAAGAAACATTAAAGAAAAATACATTTGAAAAATATATAACAAAAATTGAATCTTTAATAACCGATAACGTAACATCGGTTGATGTTGCTGCAGCACTTTTTGAAATGATGTTGCAGGTAGAAAATCCGGAAAAGCATGAAGATATTGATATGTCCGTAAACAATTTTGAAAGAGATTTTTCAAGAGACAGAAATTCCGGAAAGAAATTTTCAAAGAGTAAAAAAAACAGACACGGAATAGCAAAAGAAGCCGGTATGACAAGATTGTTTATGAGTATCGGTAAAAGCAAAAAAGTAAGACCCGGAGATTTTGTTGGCGCAATAGCAGGTGAAACGGGATTAAGCGGTGATATTGTCGGATCAATAGATATATTCGATAAATTTTCTTTTGTGGAAGTTCCTAACGAATATGCTCAACAAATAATAGATGCTTTAAATAACAGTAATATAAAAGGTCACAAAGTTGCGGTAGAAAAAGCACAAGGAAGATAATATGCCTTTATTTGAATATGTTTGTAAAAAGTGTGGTGCAAAATTTGAAAAAATGGTGTTTTCAATAAACAAAGAAGAAATAGAATGTCCTGACTGTAAAAGTAAAGAAGTAGAAAAACAATTTTCTCTTTTTTCCGCAGGTTCTTCTAATTTACAAGGTTGTTCTCATTCAACATCTTCTGCTTGTGCCGAAAAAAAGAGTTCGGGCTGTTGTAGCGGATGTTGCGGACATCATCATTAAATTTTTAGAGAATAAAAATGTTAGATTTATCATTGAATTTAGGTATCAATTTAAAAGAAATAAAAAAGACATGTGTTATTTGTCCCGTAGCGGATCACTCATTATTTGAAAAGCTCGGCAAACCGAAAAGGAATAATCTTTTTTTCGCAAAGATAATGAACTATAAAGATGTTACGGTAATATCGACAAAAAACAATTTTTTGGTCGGTGATATAGTTTTATGTTTAAAAAATTCAGCTTGTGAAAATGTAATATTGTTCGGAAGTTGCGGTGGTGTAGGTGACGTAAAAATTGCAGATAAACTTATAGTAAAAAAGACTTTTAATTTTGAAAGTTTTTCGGAAATGCTTGAAATGAAAAGAAATCCCGACTCTTATTATCCGTCGACAATATTGCTTGAAAATTTCTTATCAAGAACGAAACAAAATATAATACAAGTTAAATGTGTTACATCAAATTCTATTGTTCTGCAAAGAACATATAAAGATTGGTTTGATAAAAACAAAATAAATGCCATAGATATGGAATGTTCATCTGTATTTTCCGCAGCTTCGGCAATAAATAAAAAAGCTATAGCATTATTTTATGTTACAGACCACATATCGGAAGCAAGCCCGTTTGAAACGGAACTGGACGAAAAACAAAGAGCTCAACTTTTAAATACAAGACAGGAACTTGCAGATTCTATTTGTGATTTCGTAAGTAACAATGGATAGTAACATTTCTTTAATCAGTTCAAATATACAAAAAAAATTCCCGCTTTTCGGAATAAACAAAACAAGAGAACTTACAAGACTTGTTTTTGAAATATCCAAAAGAGATAATATAAGTTCAATTGATGTTATAAATTCAATACAAGAAAAAACTTATGAAAAAGTAAAAGAATATCTTTTGCAAAAAAGATATCCGAATACTTATGGAATATATAAAAAAGAAAATTTTTATTTGCCGGATCTCAATTTAACGAATGAACAAGCAAATTTAATTTCGGGAAAATTTAATCCTAAAAATATTTATTACACAAAAGACGTAACAAATTCTTTTTTGTATAACAGAATAAAATTTCTTTATCCGAAAGCAAATTTTATTGAAATAGAATCTTTGAAAAATTTTTTAAAAAAAGAAAAATTTTCTATATCAAAATATAATAACAGAAAAGAAAATCTTTTTTTAGTAAACGAGAAATACGACTTTTTTAAACCTTGCCCATGCACAAAAAATGTCAAATGTTGCAATTATTCGATATTAAATGTCGGTTACGGATGTTTATATGAATGCAGTTATTGTTTTTTGCAGGGTTATCAAAATGTTGCGGGAATAATTTTTCCTTGTAATTTGTCGAATTTTTTAAGCAGAGACAAAATAAAACCTGTAGATAACAAAATGTTTTTTTTACCGAGAGTAGGTAGCGGTGAATTTACCGATTCTTTAATATTTGACGATGTAACTCTTTTTTCAAATGATATAGTTAAATTTTTTAAAGAGAATAAAGATATATCTTTTGAATTTAAAACAAAAAGTACAAATGTTGATAATTTGTTAAAACTTGGCGGAAGTGAAAATATCGTAGTGTCTTGGTCCGTAAATGCCGAACAAATGATAAAAGAAAACGAACATTGTACACCCACGTTGGAAGAAAGGTTAAAAGCGGCGCAAAAATGTGTGAAAGCCGGTTATAGTGTCGGGTTTCATTTTGATCCGGTAATATTGTACGAAGATTGGAAACAAGGTTACAAAAAAACTATTGAAAATATATTTGATTTTATAGATGGAAAATATATAAAATGGATAAGTGTAGGTTCTTTGCGAATGGTTGCATCTTTGAAAAAAGTTATAGAAACCAGATTTTTAGATAACAAAATTTTAGATGAAGAACTTTTACTATCTCACGATAACAAGTTGAGATATGACGATGATACAAGAATAAAAATATACAGATATCTTGTTGATTTAATAAAAAAACAAGATAGTGGCGTTGTCGTTTATTTGTGTATGGAAAATATGGATATTTGGAACAAAGTTTATAAATAAGAAGGGGGAGTATCTTATGAAAAAAATTTTAGGTTTATTATTTGTAGCTCTTTTAGTGGTGTCTTGTTCTTCTTCTAAACAAGCAGAACCGTCAAATTATGAAAAAGGAATAGAAGCTGCACATAATGCACAATACGAACAAGCAATAGAACTTTTTAATGTCGCACTAAATGAAGCAACAGACGACGAAAGAAAAGCAAGTATTTTATATAATATCGGTTTTTGTTATGGTATTATGAAAGACTTTGATAAGGAAATAGAATATTACAACAAATCTTTGGAAACATTTCCTTCTTTCCAACCTGCATTATACGATTTAGGTGAACATTATTATAACAATAACGATTTGAACAATGCTTTAAAAATGTATGAGAAGCTTGTTGAAGTTAACCCTGAACATGAAGGGGCTTATTATATGCTTGCTTTGATTCAGAATGCTTTAGGTAATAAAGAAGAGTCAATGAAAAATATGCAAAAAGCTGCAGATTTGGATAGTCCGGATGCAAAGAAATTTTTAGGAGAAATTACACCGGAAGACTAAAAAATAATAAACAATAATATAAGGGCAAAAAAGTCATGGAAATGGAAAAAGTTTACGATTCAAAAAAAGTTGAACAAAAGTGGGTAAAATATTGGATAGAAAATAAAACGTTTTCTTCTAAACCGGATAAATCAAAAAAATCTTTTACAATAGTTATACCACCACCGAATGTTACCGGTTCTTTACACATGGGACATGCATTAAATAACTCGTTGCAAGATGCGATTATCAGATTCAAAAAAATGCAAGGATTTAATACGTTATGGGTACCGGGAACCGATCATGGCGGAATAGCAACACAAAATGTTGTAGAAAGACTTCTTAAAAAAGAAGGTAAAACAAAGTACGATTTAGGCAGAGAAAAGTTCATAGAAAAAATGTGGCAATGGAGACAAGAAACCGGCGACACTATATTAGACCAATTAAAAAAGTTGGGTTGCGGTCTTGATTGGGACAGAACAAGATTTACTATGGACGAAGCTTGTTCTAAAGCGGTTAAAAGAGCTTTTAAACAATTTTATGATAAAGGTTTGATTTACAGAGGAAAAAGATTAGTTAATTGGTGCCCGAGATGTAACACTGCATTATCGGATATTGAAGTTGAATATCATCCGGAAAAAGGTAACTTGTGGTACATAAAGTATCCTATTAAAGATTCTAACGAATTTTTAACCGTTGCAACAACAAGGCCTGAAACAATGATAGGAGATACCGCAGTTGCAGTAAATCCTAACGATGAAAGATACAAAAATATAGTAGATAAAACAATAATTCTTCCTTTGGTTGGCAGAGAAATAAAAGTGGTTGCGGATTATATTGTGGATATGCAGTTCGGAACAGGTGCGGTAAAAGTAACACCTGCACACGATGCTGTCGACTACGAAATAGCAAGAAGACATAATCTTGAAATACTTGAAGTTATAGATGCTAACGGTAACATGACAAACTTGGTAGAAAAATATAAAGGTATGCCTGCAAAAGAAGCAAGAGAAGTTATCGTTGCGGATTTGCAGGAACAAGGTTACCTTATAAAAACGGAAGATTACAGCCATTCCGTAGGTAAATGTTACAGATGCGGAACAACAATAGAACCGATAATGTCCGAACAATGGTTTTTAAAAGTTGAAGAAATGTCTAAAAGAGCATCACAGGCGGCAAAAGACGATAAAGTAAAATTTTATCCTGCATCTTGGAAAAAACCTTATACTTTATGGTTAGACAACTTAAGAGATTGGTGTATAAGCAGACAAATTTGGTGGGGACACAGAATACCTGTTTTCTATTGTGTTGATGAAAACGGTAACAAAACAAGTTGCCCTCCTATAGTTGAACATGATACTCCTACAAAATGTCCTCATTGCGGTAACACACATTTAGTTCAAGATAACGATGTTTTGGATACTTGGTTTTCTTCCGCTATGTGGCCGTTTAGTGTATTTAATTGGGGAGAAAATCCGGATAACGAAGAATTAAAATATTATTATCCTACCGGAGTTCTTGTAACAGGTCACGAAATTCTTTATTTGTGGGTTGCAAGAATGGTTCAAATGGGACTTGAATTCTTGAAAGATATACCATTTAGTGATGTTTTTATTCATGGTATAGTTAGAGATAAACACGGCTTAAAAATGTCAAAATCCAAAGGTAATGTTATAAATCCGTTGGAAATTATGGACGAGTTCGGAACGGATGCTTTAAGGTTTGCTTTGGCACAATCAGCAGCACCTGGAAGAGATATGCAAATATCCAACGATTCGTTCCTGGCGGCAAGAAACTTTGCAAACAAAATTTGGAACGCTTCAAGATTTATTCTTATGAATAAAGGTGATATTGATGTTCCTGCAGAACCGCAGGTAAAAGAATTGTCCGATAAGTGGATAATTAATGAATATAACCAAACAATAAAAACCGTAACAAGAGCATTTGAAGTTTACGATATAGATGTCGCTTCAAGAACTCTTTACGATTTTATTTGGACAAAGTTCTGCGATTGGTATATAGAACTTTCAAAAATAAGAATGACTTCCGAAAATGTTGAAGAAAAGAAACAGGTGTTGTCCGTTCTTATTTATGTGTTGAAAGGAACAATAAAAATGCTTTCTCCTATAATGCCGTTCATAAGTGACGAGTTATGGTCAATATTTAATAACACAACCGAAAGTATAGTAAATTCATCTTTCCCTGTTTACGATGAAAAACTTTCTTTTAGTGATGAAGCAAAACAAATGGCTGTAGTTCAGGAAATAGTTTCCAAAATAAGAAATGTTAGAAGCGAAATGAATATTTCACCTGCAGCAGCTGTTACAACAAAAATAAAAGTTTTGGATGACAGTAAATTATCGATAGTTGAAAATAATCAAAACTACATAAAATCTTTAGGAAAAATAAAAGATTTAAGTATCGGTAAAGATATTCAAAGAGAAAAAAATTCTGCTTTGGCGGTTGCTACCGGTTTTGAAATGTTTATACCTTTGGAAGGACTTATAGATTTGGAAAAAGAGAAGGCAAGAATAAATAAAGAAATAAAAAATATTTTAGCCGAACAGGAAAAATATAATAAAAAGTTGTCTAATCCCAAATTTGTAGAAAAAGCTCCTGCGGAAGAAGTTGCAAGAATAAGACAAAAACTTGCAGATACGCAAAGTAAGATTAAGACACTTGAAGAAACATTGAAGAACTACGAAAACTAAAAACAACAATGTATAATTTATAATTTTAGAACGGAATGGGGAACAAATGAGAAAAATTAAGATAGTAAAAAATTATTTGAAACATGCCGAAGGTTCATGTATGTTTTCTTTGGGTGAAACGAAAGTTTTGTGTGTTGCAACCGTAGAAGAAAAAGTTCCGCCTTTTATAGAAGCAGAAAAAAAAGAGCAAGGTTGGGTAACCGCAGAATACTCCATGATGCCAAGATCCTGTAACGATAGAATATCAAGAAAAAAATTACAAAACGGCAGAGCGCAGGAAATATCAAGATTAGTAGGAAGATCTTTAAGAGCATGCGTTGATTTGGAAAAGTTAGGTAAAAGAACAATAACCATAGATTGTGATGTTATAAGAGCAGACGGGGGAACAAGAACAGCATCAATTAACGGCGGTTTCATCGCACTTGCGCTTGCACTTAAAAAATTGCAAAAACAAAAATTGATAGATACATTACCTTTAAAAGGTTTTTTAGCCGCAATAAGTGTCGGGTTTGTAGGTAAACAAATGGTACTGGATTTATCCGCTAAAGAAGATAATGTTGCCGATATTGATATGAATGTCGTTATGCTTGATAACGGAGATTTGGTCGAAGTTCAAGGTACTGCCGAAGGTCACACGTTTTCAAGAAAAGATTTGGATAAAATGTTAGACTCTGCAAAAGCAGGAATCTTTCAAGTAATAAAAGCACAAAAAAAAGCATTGGGTAAAATTTGGTAAATGTTTGAAGTAATAAAAAAACAGTCAATTGTTTTTTTTGTTTGTTTTGTAATCTCTTTTATGATTTGTTTTTTTTATCCTGTAAAAAAAGACCTTTATTTGGGAATAAAGAATTTTTTTAACAGTAGGACAGTTGTAGATACAAACGGTATCGTTACCGTTAATTATAAAAGAGCACCTGAGGACTATAAAGAATTTATCGTTTCCGGTTCAAATCCTGTTTTGATTATTAATTTGGGTAACAGATATATTGAAGATGCAGAAATAAATTTCAAAGAGCAATTAAAAGAAAATTTGCAACTGAAAATATATATAGAAAAAGATAATAGTTTGTCTGATGATAATAAAGATTCCGAAATTATAAAAATAACGGATATAGAAACGATAAAAGAGAACATATCTTATAGGGCTAAAATAGATACATTTTTTAATAAATTGATTTTTGTTATAGGAAAGCAAGTAGGTGATAGTTTTGTTATAGATAATATCACTTACAGCGAAAGCTACAAATATTATTGGAACGAAATTTTCCGTTATAGTTATTCAAAACAATTAAAAGCAAGAAATTATTGGTTGAATGTTTTAAAATTGTTCGGTTTATTTATGTTGTTTGTTGAATATTTTATTATCAGAAAAGATATATACAAAAGAATAGGAAAAACAAAATGAAAGAAATAATACTTGCCACAGGGAATAAACATAAAGTTGTAGAAATAAAAGATATATTGAAAGATTTAGGGGTAACAATAAAACCGATGACCGATTTTGATAAGTATCCCGATGTTATCGAAGACGGACAAACATTACAAGATAATGCAATAAAAAAAGCAACCGAAGTTGCAAAATATTTTAATTCGTGGGCAATAGCGGATGATACAGGTCTTGAAGTAAATTATTTAAACGGGGCTCCGGGAGTATATTCGTCAAGATATGCAGGAGAAAATTGTTCTTATGCGGATAACAATAATAAATTGTTAAAAGCTCTTACCGGTGTACAAATGGAAAACAGACAAGCACAATTCAGATGTGTTATTGCATTAAGTGATCCGCAAGGTAATGTGAAACTTATTGCCGAAGGTAAAATAAAAGGTTATATTGCAGAGTCGTTATCGGGAACAACGGGGTTCGGATACGATCCGTTATTTTATGTTCCCAAATATGAAAAAACTTTTGCTGAACTCGGTGAGGAAATAAAGAATCAAATAAGTCACAGAGCTTTGGCTTTAAAAAATTTTAAAGAACAATTTCTTCTTTTAAAATAAATATTTTAAGTGTTTTTTTGTTTTATATTTTGTATAATACACAAATGTAAAGTTTTAAAGATTTTTGTAGTAAGAGAGAAATAAAATGTTTAATTATCTTTTTAAATTGTTTTCAAACGATTTGGGTATAGATTTGGGTACGGCGGTTGTTTTGGTTTATGTTAAAGGGCAAGGTATTGTTTTAAGAGAACCTTCCGTTGTTGCTATGAATAAAGAAACAAAAAATGTTTTATCCATAGGAACTGAAGCTAAAAAAATGTTGGGAAAAACCCCTGCAAATATAGTTGCCGTAAGACCTTTGAGAGATGGTGTTATTGCAGATTTTGAAGCAACACAAAAAATGATAAGATATTTCATTTATAAAGCAAATAAAACAAAAAGATTGTTGCATCCCAGAATAGTTATCGGTGTTCCTTCGGGAATTACCGATGTTGAAAGAAGATCGGTTAGGGAAGCTGCGGAACAGGCGGGCGCAAGAGAGGTTCATATTATAGAAGAACCTATGGCTGCTGCAATCGGTGCAGGAATTCCTATACAAGAACCGGAAGGAAATATGATAGTTGATATCGGTGGCGGTACAACCGATGTTGCGGTTATTTCTTTAGGCGGAATGGTAGTTTCAAAAGCCATAGATGTTGCCGGTGACAAGATGGATGATGCTATAGTTCAATATTTTAGAAGAAAATATAATTTGCTTATCGGAGAAAATACTGCAGAGAATGTGAAAATTCAAATCGGTTCGGTATTCCCGATGCAAGAAGAATTAAGTATGGAAGTAAAAGGAAGAGATCAGGTTACGGGTCTTCCTAAAACGACAACCGTAACATCCGAAGAAATCCGTTCTGCGTTGTCGGAACCTATTAAATCTATAGTTGAAGTTATTAAAGATACTCTTGAGGAAACTCCTCCTGCATTGTCTGCAGATTTGGTTGACAGAGGAATTGTCCTTGCCGGTGGCGGAGCGCAATTGAGAGGTTTACCGGACTTGTTAAAACAGGAAACAGAACTTCCTATAAATATAGCAGATGATCCTTTAACATGCGTTGTTAGAGGTACCGGTGTTTACTTAGAAGAATTAGACAACATAAAACTTGCACAGAAGAAGAATATAGTATAATTCACTTTATATTATGATGAATACAAATAAAAATGCTAATAGAGTTTTTTTTATCCTGTTAGTAATTTCAATCGTTTTAATTGTATTACGGCTTACTCCTACTATTCAGGCAATAAAACAACTCGCTTATTCAATATTGGTCCCGGATATAAAAATTTCCTCTAATTTGTTTAGTAAAACGGGGAACTTTCTGTTTAATTTATCAAATATAATAAATGTTAATCAGGAAAATATTGAGCTGAAAAATACAAATTTTCAGTTGATGCAACAGTTGGCTAATGCAGAAATCATTTCGGAAGAAAACATAAGATTAAAAAATCTCTTAAATATTAAAGAGAACAAAAATTTAAAACCCGTTTTTGCAAATGTTATTGTAAGAGAACCTACACAATGGTACAAGTTTGTAATAATAGATAAAGGCGCTCAAGACGGTATAGAAACGGATAATTCCGTTATATCTGTTTTATCCAATGGTGAAACTTGTGTGTTCGGAAGAGTAGTTGAAGTTTATTCTTCAACATCAAAAGTGGCACTGTTAACTAATCCTCTATTTTCGTTACCGGTACAAATAAAAGAATCTAATATCGATTGCGTTTGTGACGGTTATGATGACCAATATTTAAAATTGTCTTTTATACCGCAATCGGCAAAGATTAAATTAAAAGATAAAATAGTTACGAGTTCTTTAAGCGATGTTTTTGAAAAAGGAATAAATGTAGGAACAGTTATAGATATAGTGAAAAATAATTATGGCGATTATCAGGAAGTTACGGTTGAACCTTGTACGCAAACACAATCAATTTATGAAGTGGCGGTATTGGTAAAAAAATAAAATGATAAATTTTATTATTACAATTATAATTTATTTAATTCTTATTGTTGTTCAGTTTGTTATTCCAAAATATATGCCTTTTAATATTTGGATGATGTATCCTAATTTTATTTTAATGTTTATTGTTTATACTGCTTTAAATAAAGGAATAATGAAAGGTCAGGTGATAGGTTTTATTTACGGGTTAACTTGGGATATATTATCTACCGATATTTTCGGAATAAGGACATTGAGTTTTACAATTGCCGGCTACTTGGCAGGGAGTTTTAATAAAAAATTAAATAAAAACCAACCTTTAACACAGATTATTGTTATGGCAATAGGTTTGATTGTAACTCAGTTGATTTTAAATGTTACATATATCGTAATGCCCGCATCGGAAAAGATATTCGTTCAAAATTTTGAATTATCATATATTGTTGTTTTCAATATATTGGTAAATTTAATTTTAACACCTTTAATATTTAAAATATTTTTATTTGTTGATAGAAAAATCTTGAAATGATAAATAAAGTTGTTCGTGTTGTTTTATCATATAATCTATTGAAAAGGTATAATCAATACTGTTTTTTGCATTTAAAGACATTTTTTCTCTTAGGTTAGCATCTTTAGTCAACGATATTATTTTTTCTTCGGTAGATTTTATGTCGTAAGGTTTTATTAAAAATCCGTTAAAGCCGTCTTTAACTATTTCTCTTTGTCCGTCAACATCGTTAACGATAGGGGAAAGCCCGCAACACATTGCTTCTATTGTGGATATCGGTAATCCTTCCCATAATGATGTCATTACAAAAAAATCACTTGAATTTAGTATGTTTGAAATATCTCTTCTCCAACCTATAAGAAAAATGTTGTTTGAAATATTATATTCTTTTATTAAATTTTCAAATTGTGGTCTTAAAGTTCCGTCACCTACAATAACAAATTTGAAATTTTTATGCTTTTCAGAAATGCTTTTTGCTATTTTAATAAAATCCGGTAAATTCTTTTGCGGTTTAAAAGGTCCTATTGTTGTAACTAAAATATCGTTGTTATCTATTTGTAATTCTTTTTTTAATGAAGGGGTATCTTTAAAATTTTTAAAATTATCAATATCAACACCTAACCTTATGTAATGATATTGCTCTTTTTTACCGATATTGTTGCTTAATCCTTTTGTTATATTTTCAACACTTACAGGAATAAGATATTTTGATATTTTCGCTCCTGCTTTTTCCAAAAATATAAACAGATTCTTTTTAAGAAAACTCTGTGTATCGTTAAAACTAAACCCATGAATTGTATGAACAATATTTTTTATACCGCACAATCTTGCAGCAAGTCTACCGATGATTCCTGCTTTGGAAGAATGTGTGTGAATAATAGCGGGTTTTTCCTTTTTCAATATCTTGCATATTGAATATAACGCTTTTAAATCTTTTATCGGGTTAATTTCTCTAATTAAATCTTTTACGAATATTACTCTTACTTTATTTTTTGTCTCTTCATCAAGTATTCCGTCGCAACCGCAGATTAAAACCGTTTCAAACTTGTTTTTATCAAGCTTTTCGCAAATAGAAATAGCAACTTTTTGTGCTCCACCCAATTCAAGTTTTGTTATAATAACCGCAACTTTTGTTTTGTTCATTTTTTTCTGTTTAATTTTATTGCTAAATTTTTACCGTCAACAATATTTTTTTCTATGAAAGAATATTCCCAACTGCCGTATCTTCCTATGCAATAAATATTGTTGTCCTTTAAAAATTTAAAAATCGTATCTAAAACTTTTTTTCTTTCCTTGTTAAATATGACATAAGCATATTTTATATCAACTACATTTAAACTTATTACTTCATCATCTTTATTCATTATCCCAATTTTTTTTAGTATGGGGATTATGTTATCACAATCTTTTGTCTCAGACATTTCGATATATAAACTGTAACAGTTTTTAGGAACTAAACTTTTTGTTACGTTGGAATATATCCCTACTCTGTAAAAAGGATAATTTTTTTCGGGAATATATATCCAATGAATTCCTTTTATGATTTCCGGTAGATTCTTTTTATATTTTATACCCAGATTTACGCATCTCGTAGCGGTACATTCTAACTTTTTTATAAGTTTTGAAATGTTTTTAGGTAAATCTTTTATGCTTAACAAAAGTTCTTTTAACGGTTGCGTTGATACAATATTATCATAAAAATATTTTTTGTTTCCTGCAAAAACGGTTTTGTTTCTTAAATCTATTTTTTCAACTTTAGTATTTGTAATAATGTTACTTTTTAACTTTTTATAAAAACCGTCAATCATTGCCTGGCATCCGTTTTTTGACGGGTAATAAAAAACGCTGTTATATCCGTATTTTTGTTCATTTTTTTTGTATGCTGAATTTATTATGCTTTCTTGCGTAGGTTTTGGAACAAAAGGTGCAGTCCAAGCTGCCGTTAACTTTTTTAAATTGTAATTCCATAACTTCTGATTGTATGGTTGCATAAAATATTCTGTTATACCGTTACCGAACATGGTTTTTGCCCAATCAATAAACGGCATATCATCATATATTTTTATATCTTTTCTGTTTTTTATTCCTTCTACACATTTTTCCTTTTGTTGTTCGGTAAGATAATATAAGTTTGCCTGAAAAGGAAAAGGTATTATTTTATTATTAAATAAAATAACGGAGTTTCTTTTAACGGTTAAAAGTTTTTTGCCTACTAATTTTTCTATCAGAGATTTTATTTTTTTATCTTTTATGTGTATAAAATGTCCCGAATAATCAAAAGTAAAACCGTTATCTTTTATAGATTTACATAGTCCGCCGACACTATTTTCTTTTTCAAAAATAATGAACGGTTTTTTTGAAAAGTATCCGAAAGAAAGTCCGGAAACGCCTGCCCCTATAACAATATTATTTGTCATAATTAATCTACTTTAACCTTTGATAATCTTATAGAAAAAATAATAAGTAATACTATAACAAAAGAGAAAATCAAGTAAGATATATTATCGTTAATTTTAACTATTGTGTAAGAAAAAATACCTAATATAAAAGATAAAATGTAAACAAATATTAAAATTTGTTTTCTTGAATAGCCCATCTTTTCAAGTCTTAAAGGAAAATGGTCTTTACTGCCCAAAAAAGGATTTTTCCCTTTCAACATTCTCATAATACTTACAAATATTGTTTCATATATCGGAACAGCCAATATAAGTAAAGGAGCAAAAACACCTATAGGATTTATTTTTGTATAAGATGTACCCATTGCAATTGTTGCAAGAATAAACCCTATTGATAAACTTCCCGTGTCACCCATAAATATTTTTTTACTGTTAGATAAATTGAACGGTAGGAAACCTAAACAAGCCGCAAATAGTGCAATTGCACAAAAATTAACATAAATCATTTCGCTGGGTAGGGCTATTATAAAAAAGAATAATGCGGCAATTGCAGCCGTTCCGCAAGATAAGCCATCCATAATATCTATAAGATTAAAAGCATTAGATAAGCCAATTATCCAAAAGGTACTTATTATTACCGATAAGATATAATTTTCAATAAAGTTTATTCTTATATCGAAACCTACCGTTACTATAAGACAAGCTATTATCTGTATCAAGAATTTGAATTTAAATCCTAAGCCGCCTTTTTTTATGTCATCACATAAACCAAGCAATAACAGCATAAAAGAGCCGATTATTACCGATCTTAGGTTATTTAATGTTCCCGTAGGAAAATTTGTTATAAATCTTATTAGTATTAAACTTATAACCCAACCGCTCCATATTCCAAGACCACCCAAATAAGGAGTGCTTACTTTATGTGTTTTTATTGCGGTTAAAGGTCTGTCATAAATATTAAATGTTTTTGCGATATATCTAAAACATGGTGTTAAAACAAGTGATATTAAGTATGCCGTAAAAAAAGTAATTAAATATAAAAGTGTGTTATCCATAAATTAAAAAAGTTTGTTCCAGTTATCCGTATTGTATTTTTCTTTGCAAAGTTCTGTTGCCGCACTTATTTCTTCTTTTGTTAAACTTTTGTTTATTGTATCACATTTTAATGTGTATGATAAATTTTTAAAAAATTCGTTTGCAAAAGTTTCGGATTGCTCTTGTGTGAGTTTCAAATGAATTGAACCTTCCACAAGAATTTTTTTGCCTCTTCTCCTTTGACAAGAACCTACGATTTTTCTACCGTTTAACAACAAATCATCTTTGTATAGTGTTTGAACACAACTATAACTTTTTAAACCGTCATTTTTAATTTCGGTCTTATCGCAAAAGATATTTATTTTTTCTAAAGATTTTCTTATATTATCATGAAAAACTTTATAAGTTTTTTCCTGATCGTAAATGTACGGCCAAATATTATCCGAAACTATTAACGAGTATGATAAATCCGTGTTGTGTAATACGGATAATCCTCCGGTTAATCTTCTGACAACCGTATAATTATCTGCTTTATCTGTAGGAAATTTTTGAAAATATCCGATTGTGTATGCCGGCCCTGTCCATCTGTAAAATCGCAATACATCTTCAAACTTTTCTTTTGTAAAAAAGACTTCATCAAGAGCAATATTTATACTGCAATCTCTGGGAACATCATAAATACATCTTAGATTCATATTATATCCTGTTTATATCTCGTTTCTGTAAATAGCTTCAAGGAAAGCATCAACAACTATCGGATTGAATTGTTTGTTTTTATTAGCGATTATTTCTTTTATTGCGGCAGCTTTTTCCAAACCTCTTCTGTAAGGTCTGTCGGAAACCATGGCATCATAAGCATCCGCAACGGAAATTATTGTTGCTATAAGAGGAATATTATCTCCTGTAAGACCGTAAGGGTACCCCTTACCGTCGTATCTTTCATGATGGTATTTTACGCCCAAAGAAACATTTTTGAATTCTTTTATTGGTTCCAATATTTCAGCACCTAAAGAAGGATGTTTTTTTATCAAACTTATTTCTTCTGGTAATAATTTCCCGGCTTTATTTAAAATGCTTTCAGGAATACCTATCTTTCCTATATCGTGTAACAATGCCGAAATTTTTAAAATACTTTCAAAATCTTCAATGTCTTTTAATTTTTCTTGCGGAATATATTTTAACAAAGTCATAGAATATTTCATAACCCTTTCCGTATGACCGTGGGTATAAGAATTTTTTATATCAATCGCAGTTGCTAGTGTTTCAACCGTATTTAAAAGAAGTTGTTTGTTTATATCTAGCTGTTTCTTTATGTCATCAAATAATCTTGCATTTTGTATTGCCATAACAACATCGGAAGAAAGAATCGTTAAAAAGTCCATATCTTCTTTATTAAAAGATGAACCGTCTATTTTATTGCCTATAAAAAATACTACCATTAAATCTTTTCTAAAAAATCCCGGAACGATTATTTGTGCTTTGTACATGGATATTTCATCTTCAAGTTCCTCAAGAAAATTCACAAACTGAGAGTTGTCTTTGTTCTGTTCTTTTAATTCGTTAATTTGAGAAACAAAAAGATATTCCTTGTTTTTTACTGGAATATCTTTATTTAAAAAAAATTGAATAATAGGATTGTTGTTTGTTATCTTTGTGAAGCCGACAGGTATTTTTAAGCCCTTTTTACCGCTTGAAACGTATATAATATATTCTTTTTTTATTTTGTTATACAAGAATAACCCTGCATGCTTTATTCCCAAATTTCTTGTAAGGGTTCTAATCACTAACCTCGACAGAAGATTAGGATCATGAATCAAAATCATTTGCTTTGCTGTTTTTGATAGATAACTTTTATAATCTTTTTTTTGTTCCATTTTACATTATATAGGTTAATACTTTCTTTTTGAAATCTGCAAGATCTATCGGTTTCTGTATGTAGTCGGTAGCACCGAATTCAAGTACTTTTGTTTGGTTATCCGCACTTATGCTTCCGGTAATTATTACAACTTTTGCATCGGGATTTATTTCTTTAATTCTTTTTAATACTTCTATTCCGCTAATTCCGCCCAAATGTACATCGAGGAAAACACAATCAAAAGATTCCGTTTTATATTTCTCTAGAGCTTCTTCTCCGGAAATAGCTAAAACACTATCAATATTAAGTCGTTTCAAAAATCTTCCCATAAAAGCGACTATTTCTTCTTCATCATCAACAATCAAAACTTTTTTGTTCAAGATAAATACTCCTTTAGCGTCTTATAAGTATACCAAATGCTTATAAGTTTGGCAACTCTACTATTATGTCTGTCCCCAACATATACCTGGATTCAAACCAAATTTTTCCTTTATGATTTTCTACTATCATTCTCTTTACAATATACATTCCGATACCCGTACCGGATTTGAAAGAGGCCTTTGTTGTAAAAAAAGGTATAAATATTTTGCTGTTATTTTCTTCTTTAATACCTATTCCGTTATCTGATATTTTGATGAGGGCTTTATTGTTTTTGTATGTCAAAGATATATTTATTTCGGGAATAAATTTGATTTGTTCGTCACTTTTCAATAAATTATATTTTTCCTCTATAGCTTCAAAAGCATTATCTATAATGTTATAAATAACCTCTATCAATTGTGATTTTACACCTAATATAGTGTCCGTTTCTTTAAAATTTTTGGTTATCACGAGTTTGTCCGGCAAGTGATGTTTTACTTTTAACATTTCATAAGCCAAATCCACTATTTCTTTAAATACAAAAGTTTCAAACATTCTGTGCTTTGCTTTCATTTTTGCAAAATCGAGAATACCTTTTATAACTTCATCGGTTTTTGTAATATTATTCTTTAACGAGTCCGACAATTTCATAATGTAATCAAAAGTGTTTTGAAGTTTTTTATCCTTATCTACAAGTTCTTCATTGTTTTCTTCAAAATCTTTAACTTCAAATTTTAGCTCTCCTGCAATTAAAGAAAATTGGTTTAATCTGTTTCTTATTTGATGTGCCACTCCTTCTGCAAGACCGCCGATAGAAGCAAGCTTTTCTGCCGCAAATATCTTTTCTTGTGCTTGTTTGTATTCGTTAAAGAATAAACAATTTTCCATTGCAAGAGAAGTTTGTCTTGCCAACATTTTAAATATGCTGGCATCTTCTTTCGTGAAAATATCTTTATTGTTTTTTTCTCCGATAACCATAAAACCTTTAACTTCTTCCGTAAAAGAAGGAATTATTAATGCCGGTCTGAAAGGTAAAATTACCGAATGTGCAATAAATTGCGGCATTTCATCAAATAAAAAAGGGCCATCTTTGTGTTTTATAAAATTTATGAACGGATGGTTATATTCGTATGAAAATAATAACTCGTTGTTTTTATGATAATAAGATCTTATTATTTTTATCTCAAAATTTTCTTTGTTTTTATTTTCCAAAAAAATTGCAACAAAGCTTACTTTAACCGCTTTTAGCACCACCATGGATATTAGTTTTAAAAGTCTGTCCATATTATGTTCTTTTGCCATACCGCTTGCAGCATGTATCAGTAACGTTTGATAGTGTTTGTTTTGTGAGAAAAGAAAATTCTCCGCTCTTGAAATGACTTTCTTATAAATCATATAAAATGATATTGCCAACATAAAAGTCATAAAATTGGAAATGTATATGTTTGTGGAATAGATAAGTATATAATTGGAGAATATTAACACCAAAAATAACATAAACAAAAATATCAGTATTTTTATTGAAGCAATTTTTATATTTGTAAAATTGTAACTGGATATTATTATTGTTGTTGCTGTTAAAAAGAAAATAGTCGTTAAATAGAAAATCGGTTCAAAACTGAAAATGTTATAGAAAAACAAATTATCAAAAACAAAAAGTATAAGGTAAACACTATATATCAATATTAAATAAATAATTCTTTGTTTTTGAATAGAAGTAATTTCATCTTTATGAATTATTTTGTATGCCATGTATATCGCATACAAAAACAAACATGTAGCGAAAATAATAAATAAAAAGTGAAAATTCCCTGCGATAGGATATGAACCCCACTGATTAGGTTCTACCGTTGCTATTATTGTGTTTGTAAAAATAGTCAGTAATACAAATAAAGATGTAACCGATATGGATATTGTTCTTAAGAATTTGTTTGTCTTTACTTCTATAAAATCAAACAAAAAAAGTAATGCGAAAAAAGGAATAAGAATAATACCGATAAACCCTAAATGAGATAGTATATATACAAGTTTATCATCTTGTGCCGAATAAATTATTGCATAAGGTATTAACCATAACAAAAAAGAAAAACATAAAAGTCCGAAATAATAAGAATTGGATGATTTTTTATTTTTGTAAAATACGAAAATAGAAAACAAGAATATAAAAAAAGATGATAAATATATAAAAAATTGATAGAGACTATACATGATTAAATAGATTATATGAAAAGTCTTTGTTTTTTTCAATAAAATACAAATTGACAAAAAAAGATTGTAAAGGTATAATTTTTGGTACTAAATAACATTTTGGTGCTTTTTGTGCTTTCGTCTCTTTAAGTTATTTATATATGGGGATGAAAGTTTTTTTGTTGTATGGAGGGAATTTTTTATGGCAAAACAGAAAATGCCGGGCTCAAGGATTGTCATTGAAACACTTATAGAGCAAGGTGTAACAGATGTTTTCGGTTATCCCGGCGGACAAGTATTAAACATATATGATGAATTATATAAAGCAAGTGATAGAATTAATCATTATCTTGCCGCACATGAACAAGGAGCTGCTCATGCTGCAGACGGTTATGCAAGAGCTACCGGTAAAGTAGGTGTTGTAATTGCAACATCAGGGCCCGGAGCGACAAATTTGGTTACGGGAATTGCAACAGCAATGCTTGATTCCATACCTATGGTAGCAATTACGGGAAATGTTCCTACATCCTTAATAGGTAAAGACAGTTTTCAGGAAATAAATATTACCGGTGTTACATTACCCATAACAAAACATAACTATTTTGTAAGTAATGTTAAAGATTTGGCAGATACAATAAGAGAAGCTTTCCAAATTGCAAAATCCGGAAGACCCGGACCTGTATTAATAGATATTCCTAAAGATGTTCAAATAGCGGAATATGATTTTGAAAGTGAAGGTGTTATCGAACCTTATCCTCAGAAAAAGGCCCAAGATAAAGAAATAGATGCAGCAATTGATTTAATAAATAAAGCACAAAAACCTTATATTTATATCGGTGGCGGTGTAATAACCGCAGGGTTAAGTAAAGAAGTAAAAAAACTTGCCGAAAAAATTGATGGTTACATAGGTTGTACTCTTATGGGGCTTTCGGCAATAGAAAATTCTTACGAAAGATTTTTAGGTATGCAGGGTATGCATGGACAATACGAATCTTCAATGGCAAATAAGGAAGCAGATCTTGTAATAGGTATCGGTGTACGTTTTAGTGACAGAGCAACAGGAAACGTAAAAAAATATTCTAAGAATGCAAAAGTTATACAACTTGATACGGATATTTCCGAAATCAATAAAAACATTAAAGCGGATGTAGGTATTGTAGGTGATGTTTCTTATACACTTTCAAAAATAATTGAAAAATGTAAAGAACAAAAAAGAAAAGAATGGGAAAAAACAATAGCCGATTTAAAAGTAAAGAGTAAAGAAATTTCTAAAAAGGTTAATGTTGTTAAAGATAATAAAATAAGTCCTAAGCAGGTTTTTGACATAATAAACAAAATTAAAGATAAAGACACTGTTGTTGCTACCGATGTAGGACAGCATCAAATGTGGGCTGCACAATTTACAAATTTTGAAAAACCAAGAAAATTTGTGTCAAGCGGTGGTCTTGGAACTATGGGATACGGATTAGGTGCTGCTATAGGTGCTTCGGTAGGAAATAAACATAAAACAGTTTTGGTTACGGGTGACGGAAGTTTCGGTATGAACTTGAACGAACTTGCAACTGCCGTTACTTACAATATACCGATTATAATCGTTATTATAAATAACGGTGTTTTAGGTATGGTAAGACAATGGCAAACATTGTTTTACGGTAAAAGATATTCCAATACCGTTTTAGGAAGAAAAACGGATTTTGTTAAACTTGCAGATGCGTTCGGGCTTAAAGGGGAAAGAGTAACAACATCGCAAGAATTTGAAAAAGCATTTAATAACGCATATAAAGCAAATGCACCTTACATTATAGATACGATAATTGATATGGATGAGTTTGTTCTTCCTATGCTTCCGCCGGGCGGTTCTATAGAAGATATAATAACGGAGAAACAGAAAATTTGAGGCATGGAGGTTTGGAAGGATAGAAGAATAGAGAGATTGGAATAACAGTTGTTTTGTCATCCCGCACCTGATGCGGGATCTCGAAGTTAAGTCTTTTCCATGCATCCATACTTCTATGCATCCATACATCAAAATTTGCAGAGCAAATTTTCGGAGGTAAAATGAAAAGATTTGTAATTGCCGCTTTAGTAGAAAATAAGTATGGCGTATTAACAAGAGTTGCAGGCCTTTTTATGAGAAAAGGGTTCAATATAGATTCTTTAACGGTAGGCGAAACGGAAGACCCTGCTTTTTCAAGAATAACGATAACTCTTAGAGGAGATGATAACGATAAAGATCAACTCATCAGCCAGTTAAGAAAACTTCATAATGTTACATACGTTAAACATATAGATGAAAAAAATAGTGTAGAAAGAGAATTGATACTTATAAAAGTTAAAAATACCGTTCAAAATCGTAGTGAAATTTTGGCTATAACGGAAATTTACAGAGCAAAAATTGTTGATTATAACCCTAAAACAATATGTGTTGTTATGACAGGTAAACCATCGAAAATAAATGCTTTTATTGAAATTTTAAGACCGTTGGGAATTGTTGAACTTTGTAGAACCGGTGTTGTTGCTATTGAAAGAAACAAGGCAATTTACAATGTATAATGTACAATGTATAATATAACGACAAATGATAGAATAGCAATTTTTAGTAAAACAATAAATTATATATAAGAGAGGAGAAAGAAAATGCAAAACATTTATTATCAAAAAGATTGTAATTTAGCAAAGCTTAAAGGAAAAACTGTTGCAATTATAGGTTACGGTTCACAAGGTCATGCTCATGCTCTTAACTTAAAAGAATCAGGGGTAGATGTTATAGTAGGTCTTTATAAAGGTTCTAAAAGTTGGGAAAAGGCAGAAAAACAAGGTTTAAAAGTTTATACTGCAGATGAAGCTGCTAAAAAAGCAGATGTTATAATGATACTTATTAACGATGAAAAACAAGCAAAATTATATAAAGAAAGTATCGAACCTAACCTTAAAGAAGGGAAAACAATAGCATTTGCTCATGGATTTAACATTCATTTCGGATGCATAAAACCTCCTAAAAATGTTAATGTTATAATGATTGCACCTAAAGGTCCGGGACATACCGTAAGAAGTGAATATCAGGCAGGTAAAGGTGTTCCTTGTTTAGTTGCAGTTGAACAAAATGCTACCGGTGATGCGTTGGAAATTGCACTTGCTTATGCATTAGGTATAGGAGGAGCAAGAGCAGGAGTTATCGAAACTACATTCCGTATTGAAACAGAAACCGATTTGTTCGGTGAACAGGCAGTTTTGTGCGGTGGAGTTTGTGCTTTAATGCAAGCAGGTTTTGAAACATTGGTTGAAGCCGGATACGATCCGAGAAATGCTTATTTTGAATGTATTCACGAAATGAAATTGATAGTAGATTTAATATATCAAAGCGGATTTGAAGGTATGAGATATTCTATATCTAATACAGCAGAATACGGTGATTATACAACAGGTCCTAAGATAATTACCGAAGAAACCAAAAAGACAATGAAAAAGATTCTTAAAGATATTCAAGACGGAACATTTGCAAAAGCATTTTTACTTGATATGTCTGAAGCGGGCGGACAAGTTCATTTCAATGCTATGAGAAAACTTGCTGCAGAACATCCTAGTGAAAAAGTCGGTAAAGAAATAAGAAAACTTTACAGCTGGAGCGATGAAGACAAACTCATTAACAACTAAAAACAGATTATAGGGTTATAAGTTTGAAATATGTAAAAAGTGGGAAGAAATTTTCTTCCCACTTTTTTATTTGATATAATTAAAAAATAAATAAATTATATGAAAAGAGGATATAAAAATATGAAAAAGAGTATCCTTGCAGTATTATTGATAGTATCACTTGTATTACCTGTTTTTGCATCTGAAAAAAAAGATATGGAATTGGATGTAAAATTAGGTTACATATTGGATAATAATGTTAAATTATACTTGGCAGAAGATACAAATTCCGGTTCAACAAACAGAGGTTGTGTTTTAGGTACGGATTTTTATTATTATGCCGCCTCTGATTTAGCCGTAGGATTAGGTTTGAATTATATTTTTGATTCGAAAGCCGACTATGGTTATGATGACACATATGGATTTACAAATGTTTATTTCGCAATTAAACCGAAAATGGATTTAGATTCCGATATTTTGGACAGTTTTTATTTTATAGGACAAATAGGTTACGGTTTTTTCAGATTTGAATATGAAAATGATGATGGTGAGAAAAAATCTCCGGGTATTGAAAACGGTCTTTATTGGGCTTTGGGTGTAGGGTTGGAAATAATGGACGATTTTATTCTTGAACTTATCCATTCATTTAATTACGGTTATGTTAATATCGGTAATAATAGAAATTATATGAGATATTCTTCTTTATCAATAAATGTAGGATACAAGTTTAAATTATAGTTTGTGATTTATATCTTATAATTTTATAATAAACAATAAACTTTAACCCTTAAACTTTAAGCTGAAAGTCGCATTGCGATTTTGAGAAAGGTATGATTTATTTAGATAAAATAAAAAAATTTATAAATACAAATATATTTTTCTTTATATTGTTGGTTGTCGTTATATTTTCTATTTATGGAAAAAGTATAAATTATGAGTTACTTAATCTTGATGATACAAGATTAATTAGTGGCAATATTAATTTTATCTCAGATATTAGGAATTTACCAAAAATATTTGTTACGGGTTGTTATTATACAAAAGATTCAACGGATAATTATTATAGACCGATACTTTCATTATCTTTTGTTATAGAAAGTCTATTTTTCGGTGAAAACTCTAAAATATCTCACACAACAAATATCATATTGTTTATTTTAAGTATTTATTTGATGTATGCGTTTTTATTAAAACTAAATTTAAATAAATATATTTTACAGTTTAGTATTTTATTAGTGGCAGTTCATCCGGTGTTAACATCTGTTTCTGTTTGGATTGCGGGTAGAAATGATTCTTTGTTAACAATTTTTACAATACTATCTTTTATAAATATTTTAGAATATTTACAAAAGGATAAATTAAAAAATTTATTATTATCAATTTTCTTTTTTGCAATATCTTTATTTACAAAAGAATCTGCAATAGTGTTATTAATAATATTACCCATATTTATGTTTTCGATAAATAATTTCAATATAAAAAAGTTATTAAATCTATATTGTGGATTTTTAGTATTCATAGTTCTTTATTATATTCTTAGAACTTTTGTGGGTATAAATAGCTCTTTGATTGTTTTGCTTAAAGAATATAATGTGTTTTTCAAAAATACTATATATGGTTTTGTAATGTATATAAGTACAATTTTAACACCTATAGATATACCTGTTTATTTGTTTAATTTTGTTCCTAATGTTCTAGATGTATCAAAAACAATAGTGTTTGTAGTTTTGTTAACTATTATTTATTATAAAAACTTTGTAGATAGAAAATTGTTATTGTTTGGGGTATTCTTTTTTATTTTATATTTATTGCCTACTTTTTTTATTGTACAATTTTTTTTTCATAGATTATTATTGCCATTATTAGGTTTGATTTTTATTTTTGTTTTGTTGATTCAAAAAATTATAGAAATTAATATTGTATATAAAAAATATTTCATTTTTTTGTTTATAATATTATTTTTGTTGCTTTCGTATAATACTTATTTGCAAGCAAATAAGTATATGAATAATGATATTTTTACTTTAAATGGTTACAAGGATGCACCAACATACCATGTTTCTTTAAGTAATATTGCAAATTTTTATTCTAATAAACAGAACTATGATAAAGCATTAGAATTTAAACTTTTGGCAGAAAAGAATAATCCAGGATATTACCTTACAGATATTGCTTCTATTTTATGTTGTCAAGAAAAATTTGATGAAGCTGAAAAGTTATTAAATAAAAGTATAGAAATTAATAAACATGAAGAACTTGCTTATGCAAATTTAAGTTTAATATATGAAGAAAAACACGATTATGAAAAATCTTTGGAATATGCTCAAAAAGCATATGATATAAATCCGTACAATATAGAATTATCTATTAATTTAGCAAGAAAATATTTATTAAATGAAAAATATGAAGAAGCAATAGACATTTATTTAAACTTATTAAGATTGAAAAAGAATGAAGCCGGATATTATTATAGTATTGCTTTTTTATATGATAAATTAGGCAATAAAGAAAAAGCTTTGGAGTATGTTAAAAAAGCGGTTCAACTGAATACTGACAATCAAAAATATAAACAATTATTACATAAACTTTCAGAAAATTAAAGTTTAAAAGTTATTATTAATATAAGTGTTTTTTATATTAAAATTTGGTAATATGTAAAATTAAAAAGAGGTTAATATTATGATTAAAGATAAAATAGTAGATGGTTCACATAATGCACCGCACAGAAGTTTGTATCATGCTTTGGGAATAACAAAAGAAGAACAATCAAAACCTTTTATCGGTATTGTAAGTTCTCATAACGAAATTGTGCCCGGTCACATGAATATAGATAAAATAGTTGAAGCGGTAAAAATAGGTGTTGCTATGGCAGGCGGAACTCCGATAGTGTTTCCTGCAATTGCCGTTTGTGACGGTATTGCCATGGGACATAAAGGTATGAAATATTCTCTTATCACAAGAGATATGATTGCCGATTCTACCGAAGCTATGGTACTTGCTCACGGTTTTGACGGACTTGTTATGGTGCCGAACTGTGACAAAAATGTTCCCGGCCTTTTAATGGCTGCGGCAAGAGTAAACATTCCTACCATTTTTGTTAGCGGCGGACCTATGCTTGCAGGCAGAGTTAACGGCAAAAAAACAAGTCTTTCGGGAATGTTTGAAGCAGTAGGTGCTTATAAAGCAGGAAAAATAACGGAAGAACAACTTGCCGCCTACGAAGAAAAAACTTGTCCTACTTGCGGTTCTTGTTCAGGAATGTATACTGCAAATTCCATGAACTGTTTAACGGAAGTTTTAGGTATGGGGCTTAAAGGTAACGGAACAATACCTGCCGTATATTCCGCAAGAATAGAACTTGCAAAACATGCAGGTATGCAAATAATGGAACTTGTAAAGAAGAATATTCGTCCCAGAGATATTATGACAAAACAATCAATAAAAAATGCTTTAACCGCAGATATGGCTTTAGGATGTTCAACTAACAGTATGTTACATCTTCCCGCAATAGCTAATGAGTGTGGAGTAGAATTTAATTTGGATATGGCAAACGAAATAAGCGAAAAAACTCCTAACCTTTGTCATTTGGCTCCGGCCGGTCACACTTATATGGAAGATTTAAACGAAGCAGGCGGAGTATATGCAGTTTTAAAAGAGTTAACCAAACTTAATTTAATAGATACATCGGTTATGACTTGTACGGGTAAAACATTGGGCGAAAATATTGAACAATCAATAAACTTGGATAACGAAACCATAAGGAATATAGATAATCCTTACAGCAAAGCAGGCGGAATTGCAGTATTAAAAGGTAACCTTGCACCGGACGGTTGTGTAGTTAAAAGAAGTGCCGTTGCACCTGAAATGTTAAAACATGAAGGTCCTGCAAAAGTTTATGACAGTGAAGAACAAGCTATAGCTGCAATTTATGCGGGTAAAATAGTTAAAGGTGATGTTGTTGTTATAAGATACGAAGGTCCTGCAGGCGGCCCGGGAATGAGGGAAATGTTAAGTCCGACATCTGCAATTGCAGGTATGGGATTAGACAAAGATGTTGCACTTATTACTGACGGCAGATTTTCGGGAGCTACAAGAGGAGCATCACTCGGTCATGTTTCACCTGAAGCGGCATCCGGCGGACTCATAGCTTATGTTAAAGACGGAGACATTATTTCAATAAATATTCCCGAATATAAAATAGAATTAAAAGTTTCAAATGAAGAGATAGAAAAAAGAAAACAAACAATGCAGATAAAAAAGAAAACTGATATCGGCGGTTGTTTGGCAAGATATGCGGCACAAGTGAGTTCTGCGGATAAAGGGGCTATAATTAATAAATTTTTGAAGTAAAAAAACAATTAAATAAAAGCACAGAAAGGAAAATATCCTTTCTGTGCTTTTTTTGTTTTTTTACTTTGGCGAAGCGACTTTATCTTTTAAATTATAACTTTGTATTTGCCTCAATCGAGTACCAATCGCTATCGCTTACTTTTACGTACACTTCATTCGCCAAATACTTCGTTATAATTTAAAATCTTAAAAGTCTTTGAGAGTCAAGAACGAAGTTGTTTTCCTGTCCTTAAATTCTTATGATAAAAGCAAAATTTTCAGAAAAGCATTTTTTCTGCCTTTAAATTTTTTTTATTTTGTATAATATTTCTGTTAGGAAAAAAAGATGAATGAACAATATAAAGAAAAATTAGCTTGTGAACTTTTGGCGTTAAGTGTATTTAGAAATATACTTAACACTAAAACTATGCAATCATTTATTTCTTTTTTAACCGAAAAAGAAAATTTGCAAAAAATAAAATTGTTCGGTGAATTCGTTTATTCTCTGGCGGAATTTGATTATTCTTTTTCAACATTTTTATCTAATGCTGTTTTAATTAATGAAAACAAATATATCTTATCCGTATCACAAAAAAAAGAAATATCTGAAATTTTATTGAAAAATACAACAAAAGAGTTAAAAATTTTTTCCGAACTTTCAAAAATTTCAGCAGATGACTTATTTTCAAAAAAAGAATTTGAATATATTCCTAAATTTGAAAATACCGAAACGGACTTTGTAAAACTTTATGAAAAACAAATAAAAAATATTTCAAAAGTAGGTTATGGTATTTTTGCCACGGCAAAAATGTTTAAAGTGTTGGATGAACAAATTATACCTATAAAATCTGCAGATGAAATTTCCGTAGATAGCTTTGTCGGTTATAAAGATCAAAGAAAAGAAATTTTCGACAATACAAAAGCTCTATGCGAAGGAAAACCTGCCGCAAATATATTGTTATATGGTGATGCCGGTACAGGAAAATCTTCTACGGTTAAAGCTTGTGCAAACTATTTCTATAAAGAAGGAGTTCGCCTTATAGAAATAAGAAAAGACCAACTTTTAAGTTTATCTTATATTATGGGCAAAATTACGGATAATCCGTTAAAGTTTATAATATTTATAGACGATCTTTCTTTCAATAAAAATGACGATAATTTCAGTATGTTAAAAGCCGCGCTTGAAGGTTCCGCTTCCGCAAAAGCAAACAATGCGGTAATTTATGCAACAAGTAACAGAAGACACATAATAAAAGAAAGTTTTACCGACAGGCGAAACGAAGACGATATTCATATTAACGATACAATTCAGGAATTAACATCTCTTTCGGATAGGTTCGGTCTAACCGTATACTTTGAAAAACCGAACAAAAATCTTTATCTTGAAATAGTTTTTGCACTTGCAAAAAGAAACAACATTAAAACGGATAAAGAAGAATTATCAATTAAAGCGGAGACTTTTGCATTAAACAGAGGCAACCGTTCTCCGAGAATAGCAGAACAATTCATAAACAGTCTAATATTATAAATTAAAAAGAATATAAGATATTTTTTTTGGTTCATATATTGTATAATAACAATAATGAAAACTAAAAACAGTTTGTTAAAAAAACTTACCGAAAAAGAAAAAATGCTCAAAGGGTTACCTTACGATGCAAGTGATAAGGAAATCAGAAAACTTTTCTTCTTATGTAAAGATAAAATCGAAAAATATAATAAAACAAGTTATAAACAACCGAAACTCAGAGAAAAAATATTAAGAAAACTATTTAATTCTGTAGGCAAAAATATTTACATTGAACCGTTCTTTTATTGTGATTACGGTATAAACATTTCAGTTGGAGATAATGTCTATTTGAATACAAATTGTGTATTTCTTGATTGTGCCGAAATAAAAATCGGTAACAAAGTAATGTTTGGTCCCGGAGTTCACATATATACGGCATACCATTCAACAAACCCTAAAGAAAGATTTGTTAATAACAAAATTGTTGATATTGCAAAACTCGTAAGTATAGGAAACAATGTTTGGGTAGGCGGTAATGTAACAATTTTACCCGGAGTTATAATAGGAGATAATGTTACAATCGGTGCAGGTAGTGTCGTTACAAAAAATGTTCCTGCAAATTCTGTAGTGGCAGGAAACCCCGCAAGAGTTATAAAGAAAATAAAAATAAAGTAAGGAGAAACTAATGTTTAAAAAATTAGTAACAAGTTTGTTGGTGGTTTTATTAATTTCAGGAGGTATAAGTATGGCAGAAGCAGGTTGGGACAAAACTTTTCCGCAGAGTGATAAAGTAACAGTTAAAAAAGTAAGTTTTAAAAATAGGTTTGGTATAGAACTTGTAGGAGATTTGTACACACCTAAAACATATAAGAAAGGCGAAAAGTTGGCGGCAATTGCAGTTTCCGGTCCGTTCGGTGCGGTAAAAGAACAACCTTCCGGCTTATATGCACAAACTATGGCAGAAAGAGGTTTTATTACATTAGCATTTGATCCTTCATTTACAGGCGAAAGTAAAGGAACACCGAGATATGTTGCATCACCTGATATCAATACGGAAGATTTTCAGGCAGCGGTAGATTTTTTGTCTGTTCAAGAAAATGTAGATCCTGACAAAATAGGTATTATCGGTATTTGCGGGTGGGGAGGACTTGCTTTAAATACTGCAAGTATAGATACAAGAATAAAGGCAACAGTTACATCAACAATGTACAACATGAGCAGAGTAAACCACAAAGGTTATTTCGATCAAATGACAGAAGATGAACTTTATGCTTTAAAACAAAATTTAAATGCACAAAGAATAAAAGATTTTAAAAGCGGTAAATATGAACTTGCAGGCGGAGTTATTGATCCGTTACCTGCCGATGCACCGCAATTTGTAAAAGATTATTATGATTATTATAAAACTCCGAGAGGTTACCATAAAAGAAGTTTAAATTCTAACGGCGGTTGGAACAAAACATCGGCACTTTCGTTTATAAATACACCTGAACTTACATTTACAAAAGAAATAAGAAGTGCTGTTTTAATGATACATGGTGAAAAAGCACATTCTTGCTATTTCAGTAAAGATGCTTATATAGATATGGTGCAAGGTGAAGGAAGCAAATATAAAGATAACAAAGAAATTATGATTATTCCCGGCGCAAGCCATGTAGATTTGTACGACAGAACAGATATAATTCCGTTTGATAAAATGGAACAATTTTTTAAAGAAAATTTAAAATAAGGAAACAAAAAAATGAAATTGAAACTTTTTATAACGGCTTTAATTATAGTTTTTGTTGGAACGGTTTTTGTATTTAAAAACAGTAACGGAGGGGAAGTTATGGCAGAATCTAAAAGTAATAAAAAAGTTTTGGTAGCATATTTTAGTGCAAGCGGAACAACTGCAAAAGTTGCAGACAGACTTTCCAAAGCAACAGGAGCAGATTTATTTGAAATAAAACCTGCACAACCATATACAAGTGCCGATTTGGATTGGACAGATAAGAAAAGCAGAAGTTCAGTAGAAATGGCAGATAAAAGCAGCAGACCTGCTATTGCAAACAAAGTTGCGGATATGAATAAATACGATATTGTTTTTGTAGGTTTCCCTATTTGGTGGTACAGAGAACCTTCAATTATAGATACATTTATGGAAAGTTATGACTTTTCCGGTAAACAAGTTGTTCCTTTTGCAACATCCGGCGGTTCGGGAATGGGCGATTCGGGCAGCATTATGCAGAAGTTGGCACCGAAAGCAAAAGTTGATAGCGGTAAGAGATTTAGCTCCGGAGTTTCCGAAGCAGATCTTAAAGCTTGGGCATCTAAATGGCTATAGTTTGAATAGAACATTGAAAGATTATATATGCATTATTTAATATTAAGTATTGTGTGCAGTGTGTCTGTATCGATACTGTTAAAAATATCTAAAAATAAAGAAATTTCAATTAATCAAGCGGTAGCAATTAATTATCCCGTAGCGGCAATTAGTGCTTTTGTTTTATTTAAACCGAATTTTGTTGATAATTATAATGTTTTGTTATCCGAATGGCAAATTTTGTTACCGTTAGGTATTTTAATGCCGAGTGTTTTTATTATTATGGGCGAATGTGTTAAGCAGGCAGGTATAGCCAAATCGGATGCGGCACAACGATTGTCTTTGTTTTTACCGATACTTGCAGCATTTTTGATTTTCGGTGAAATTCTTTCCATAGGCAAAATTTTGGCAGTTATTTTAGCAATAGTTTCGCTTACTGCATTAGTTTATAAACCTAAAAGTAAAACACAAAGTACTGGTTCAATTTGGATATTGCTCGGAGTATGGTTCGGGTATGGAATAATAGATATATTGTTCAAACAGTTATCTAAAAATACCGCAATGACGGCAACAAATTTGTGTACGGTATTTGTTCTTTCTGCAATAATATTGTTTACATATTTAATCGTACGGAAAACAAAGTGGACTAAAATAAGTATATTAGGTGGAATAATTTTAGGATGTTTGAATTTCGGGAATATTTATTTTTATTTCCGTGCTCATCAGGCATATAATAGCAATCCTACACTGATTTTTGCAGCAATGAATTTGGGTGTAATATCTCTTGGTACAATTATAGGTACGGCAGTTTTTAAAGAAAAAATTAATGTTATAAATATTATCGGAATAGTTTTGGCAATGGTATCTATCGTGTGTCTGTTTTATACAATGTAATTAGTTTTTTCTTGACATTAGAGTTGCTTTAGTTTGTACAATATAATAATAGTTGAAAGATTGAACAAAATATTCAAAAGAGTAAATTTTATTGGATTTCAAAATAAAAGTAGTTGTTTTTAGCATACAAAGAATTTAAAAGATAAAGTCGCTTAGCTGCATTTTAAAATTTTTAATTTTAAAATAGGAGAAAGTAATGAACAGAAGACAATTTTTAAAATCCGCTTTATTTACTACCATAGGTGCCGTAGTATTATCCGCATGCAAAAAAGTTACTGCAGAAACTAAAAAAGTTATAGGTAAAGTTTACACAAAAAAATTTAAAAATCTTGATATTTCAGCTATCGGGTTCGGACTTATGCGATTACCTCAAAAATTCGGTGAACCTGATGTTTCCGAGACTCAAAAAATGGTGGATTATGCAATAGAACACGGTATCAACTATTTTGATACTGCATGGTTTTATCATAGCGGGAAATCCGAACTTACTGCAGGTAAAGTATTAAAAAAGTATCCGAGAAACAGTTTTTATCTTGCAGACAAACTTCCTTTAAGGTTGCTTGATACTAAAGAACAAGTTTTAACTTTTTTTAACGAACAGTTGAGAAGATGTCAGGTGGATTATTTTGATTTTTATCTTGCACATAACATAAATAAAGGTGAGTGGGAAACATTAAAAAAATGTAATGTTTATGAACAACTTTTGCAAAAGAAAAAAGAAGGCAAAATAAAGTATTTGGGTTTTTCCATTCACGATACACCTGAACTTTTGGAAGAAGTTATAAGTACATATAAGTGGGATTTTGTTCAACTTCCCATAAACCTTATAGATTGGGAAAAAACGGATAGCAGCGGTTGGTACGGAGTTAATGCAAAAAAACAGTACGAAATAGCAACAAAAGCCGGTATTCCGGTAGTGGTAATGAACCCGTTAAAAGGCGGACAGTTATCTACACTTAATAAATCTGCGGTAGAGTTGTTGAAAAAAGAAAATCCTGATGCTTCACCGTCATCGTGGTCTTTAAGATATGTTGCATCTTTAGAAAATGTTTTTTGTGTGTTAAGCGGTATGACGGAAATGGAACATATGGTAGATAATGTTAATACATTTATAAATTTTAAACCGTTAACCGAAAAAGAACAAAAAGTTCTTGCTAATGCCATTGCTGTTTATAAATCGTCAGGAGCAATTACATGTACATATTGTCAGTATTGTACGGGTTGTCCTGTAGGTATAGATATCCCTAAAAATTTCAATATATATAACCAATATAAAGCAGACGGTAAAAAAGAAATTTTTATTTCCGCTTATGAAAGTATTAAAGAAGAAAACAGAGCGGACAAATGTATAAGTTGCGGAATATGTAAACCGAAATGTCCTCAAAAACTTGATATTCCCGCACTTTTAAAAGAAGTTGCTTCACAATACAAAAAAGTAAAATAAAATCTTTCATGTGGAGATAAAATGAAAAAGACAATAATTTTTGTAGTAGCGGTAATAATTTTGGCAGGCGGATTTTTACTATTTAAAAATAACGATAATAACGGAGAAAACATAATGGCACAAACAACACAACCGACAGCAAAAAAAGATTCAAAAGTTTTGGTAGCATTTTTTTCAAGAACCGGTGAACAGTATAGTGTAGGTAATATAAGTAAAGGAAATACAGCAATAATCGGTGAAATGATAGCGGAAAAAACGGGCGGAAACACATTTGAAATTAAAGTTGCAAAAGATAATTATCCGAAACCTTATAAAGCATTAACCGAATATGCTCAAAAAGAAAAAAGAGAAAATGCCCGCCCCGAACTTTTAAATAAAGTAGAAAATTTTGCAGATTACGACACGATATTTATAGGTTATCCTAACTGGTGGGGCGATATGCCTATGCCGGTATATACCTTTTTGGAAAGTTACGATTTTACAGGTAAAACCGTAATACCATTTTGTACACATGAAGGAAGCGGTTTGAGCGGAACGGAAAGAAATGTAAAATCCGTAACAAAAGCAGATGTAAAAAAAGGACTTGCAATTTACGGACATGTAGCACAAAACAGTAAATCGGAAGCGGACAAAAAAGTTTCCGATTGGTTAAAAGAAATCGGTTATTAATAATATAATGAGAAAAACAAAAAGAATAATGACAATTTTATTTTATATTTTAGTGCTATTTGTTTTGGGAGTTACTGCTTTTGTAAATCAAAAAAGTTTCGGTAAGTTGCCGAGCGGAAACAGATTAGAATTAATAAAACAATCTCCTAACTATAAAAACGGACAATTTCAAAACGAAGTACCGACAACCGTTATGACAGGTGACAAAAACGGTTTCCAAACTATGTGGGAATTCTTAACTGAAAAAAGAGAAGATTTAAAACCGACAGAACCGATACCTTCGGTAAAAACAGATTTAAATAATTTACCTGAAGATAAAGATTTTATTGTATGGTTTGGCCATTCTTCATATTTATTACAAGTTAATGGTACAAGAATTTTAGTTGATCCTGTTCTTGTTTCCGGTTCTCCGGTGAAATTTTTTAATAAACCTTATCCGGGAACGGATATTTATAAACCTAATGATATACCGGAAGTAGATTTTCTTATAATATCTCACGATCATTGGGACCATTTAGATTACGATACTCTTAAAGAAATCCGTTCAAAAGTAAAAAATATAGTTGTTCCGTTAGGTGTAGGTTCTCATCTTGAATATTGGAATTTTCCTGTAAACAAAATTACCGAACTTGACTGGTACAAAGATACCGAAATTAACGGTATAAAATTTTATTGTTTGCCTGCCCGCCACTTTTCAGGCAGAAGCTTTTTCAGAAACAAAACTTTGTGGGCATCGTTTGTTGTTGAATTCGGTAACGGCAAAAAAGTGTATATCGGCGGCGATTCCGGTTACGGGCCGCACTTTAAATATATAGGCGAACATTTTCCTAATATTGATTTGGCAATTTTGGAAAACGGACAATATAACCAGGATTGGAACCAAATACATACAATGCCCGAAGAACTTACAAAAGAAATGCAGGAATTAAATGCAAAAGAGTATGTTACTGTTCATCATTCAAAATATACATTATCAAAACATAGTTGGGATGATCCTTTAAAAGCGGAACTGCAAGCAGCAAAAGATTCAAATAAAAATTTGTTGGTGTTAACTATCGGAAAATCGCAAGAGATATAGAAAAGCCGGAGGATTTTTTTTGTGGATAGAAGAAAATTTATAAAAAATTCATTATTGGCGGGAGCTATTGTTGCTACAAGTGCAATAATGGGTAACTCTGTTTTCAGCGACAATAAAAATACAGGGAGCAAATCTATGAAAATATTGGTAATTACAGGAAGTCCGAGAAAAAACGGAAACTCAAATTTTCTTGTTGATAATTTTATAAAAGGTGCACAAGAGAAAGGACACAAAATTTTCAGATTTGATTCCGCCTTTAAAAAAGTTCATCCTTGTATTGCCTGCAACAAGTGTGGAATGAACGGAGATTGTGTTTTCAACGATGATTTTAATTATGTCAGGGAAAACATTGTTGATGCCGATATGGTGGTATTTGCAACACCTATGTATTATTTCGGAATATCCGCACAAATAAAAGCCGTTATAGACAGGTTTTATGCTATTAACGGTAAAATTCATGTTCCTAAAAAAGTTGCTCTTATTATGACTTATGCGGATACGGCAGTAAAAGAGGCACAACCTATAAAAAGCCATTACGAAACATTAATCAATTATTTAGGTTGGACAAGTGTCGGTGAAATTATAGCAAGCGGAGTTTGGACAGAAGGCAGTGTAAAAAATACAAAATATCCGCAAATGGCTTACGAGTTAGGGAAGAGTTTATAATATGAACAAATATTCAAAAAATTACACGATAATACTTGACGATATGGACTTGTTTCAATACAGATTAAGTCCTATAGCTGCAATTAAATATATACAAGATGCTTTTGCAAGATATACGGCAACTAAAAAAATGGCAGCTTACGATTTGTTTGCAACCGAACAATATTGGATAGTTACGGAATTTAATATAGATTTTATTGATTTGTTACCGTTTTGGTCTGAAGAAATAAAAGTTGAAATATGGGTTTCTGAGATATCAAAATTAAAAGTTTATACGGATTTTAACTTATATTACAACGATAAAATTTTTGCAAAAGGTAATGCTCTTTGGTTTATTATAGACAGAAACACAAAGAGACCTGTTAAAACGGATATTGTCAGTGAAAGGTTTGAAGTTTGTAACGAATTGGCTATCGGCCCGCACACAAAATTTATAATTCCCGAAATAAAAGAAAAATATACGGAAATAAAACATACAATTAACTTGTCAGATATGGATTTTAATAAACATGTTAATAATAAAAGTTATATAAATATTGCAGAAACAGCTGTTCCGGAAGAATTTAAAAAAGATAATATAATAAAACTGTTGAAAGTTAAATTTAACAGAGAAACTTTTTTGAACGACACTTTAATTTGTTCGGCATATAAAACAAATGCGGAAAACTTATATGTTCACAAAATAGAAAAAGATAATGTTTCCGTTTGCGATGTTATAACTTTATGGCAACCAAAAACAGCAACAGAAACCATAGTTGATTACAATATGAAAATAAAACAATCTCTTTAATGTTTTTTGCTTTACAATTATTTATTTCAAAACAACTGCTAATGGTCTTTTTAATCAACTTGTAATAAAATACTTGACAAGTTAGTTGTAATATGTTATATTACAAGTATTGGAAGTTTTAAATTAATTTTTTAAGGAGACAAATTATGAAAATTGCAGTAGTAGCGGCAACAGGTAAAGCAGGAAGAAAAATTGTTAAAGAAGCAAAAAACAGAGGTTTTGAAGTTACGGCTTTTGTAAGAAAACAAGCAGAAATTGAAGGAGCAGATAAAGTAATAGTAAAAGATATTTTTGATTTAAAAAAAGAAGATTTATCTTCTTTTGATGCAGTAGTTGATGCTTTTGGTGCTTGGACACCGGATACACTTGAACAACACAGCACAACTCTTAAACATTTATGTGATGTTCTTTCTCAAACAAAAGTTCGTCTTTTAATTGTAGGCGGAGCAGGAAGTTTATATGTAAATAAAGAACATACCGTTACTGTTTCTGATGATGCAAATTTCCCTGAAATATTCAAACCCTTAGCAGCAGCAATGGCAAAAGCTCTCAAAGAATTGAGAACAAGAACAGATGTTAAATGGACATATATCAGCCCTGCGGGAGATTTTCAGGCAGACGGAGAAAGAACAGGCAAATATATTCTTGGCGGAGAAGAATTAACATTAAACAGCAAAAATGAAAGTATTATAAGTTATGCTGATTATGCAATTGCTATGGTAGATGAAATTGAAAAAGGAAACAATATACAAAAAAGAATAAGTGTTGTAAGAGAATAAATATGGTGATTTCTAATTTACAATTTATAATGTATAATTAAAAACAATGACAATCGATTGGTAATAGGGTAATAAGGTTATGAGGTTATAGGTTTAACGACAAACAACATTAAAAACAACTTATAATCTTATAACCCAATAACCCCATAATCCAAAAAATCCGGAGGATTTTTTTATGCAAATAACAAGCAGATTTACAATAGCGGTTCATATTATTGCTTGTATAGAATATTTTAAGGATATGAATATAACAAGCAGTTTCCTTTCCGGAAGTATTGGAGCAAATTCCGTTATTGTAAGAACTGTTATATCTTATCTTAAGAAAGCTGATATTATTGAAATAAGTCAAGGTAAAAGCGGTATTAAATTAAAAAAATCCGTTAACAAAATAACTTTTTACGATATTTATAAAGCATTAGATTGTATAAACGATGATATGGGATTATTTCATTTTCATACCAATCCTAATATGAAGTGCCCTGTAGGTAAAAACATTCATAAAGCAATGGCAAACAAACTTTTAAAAATTCAGACCTCAATGGAAACGGAAATGAAAAAAATTACCGTATCCGATGTAGTAAAAGATATTATTAAAGAAATAAAAAAATAAATCAGTATATTTTGAATGGTACAATATAAAAAAAGGCAGGTTATAAAAACTTGCTTTTTTTATTTAAACTTTTCTTGACAATCAAACGTTTGTTTGATATACTGTTTGTAGAAAAAGGAGGTAGTTATGAAAAAGACAGGAGAAACAAAACAAAATGAAAATTCAAAATATAAAATAATAGAAGTTGCAACAAAACTGTTTGCAGAAAAGGGTTTTGACGGTGTAAGTACAAGAGATATTTGCAGGCAAGCAAATATAAATATAAGTATGATTTCTTACTATTTCGGTGGAAAGCAAGAACTCTATCAAGCCATAATAGAAGGATTAATAAAAAAACATACCGAATATGTAAAAAATTTTATTTCTTTTGATATAGATATAGATAAACTTTCAAAAAAAGAAAAAATTAATATTCTTTATAAATTCGGCAATAAAATGATAGATTTCCTCTATACTGAAATTTCAAGTGATTTGTTGTTATTCATGTTCAGGGAACAACAAAATTCAAATGCAAAACAAATAAATATTCCGGCACTAAAATTTATAAACAAACTTATGGCAAGTATTTTAAATAAAAAGGAAAACGACAGACAAGTGATATTATCTGTTATATTTTTTATTTCTCAAATAAATTCTCCGAAGATTTTTTCAACATTTTCGTTGAAATTGGAAAACAAAAAAGATTTTTCAAAACAAGATATACAAATAATAAGAGATAATCTAAAAAAATATATATCCGTAATGTTTTAAGGAGGATAATATGTTAAAAAAAATAATAATACTTTTAGTAATTATAAGTTTGGGAATATTTTTATATTTTAAATTTAATAAAAAGGTAGTAATTAATGATTTAAAATTATATGGCAACATTGAAATAAGGCAAGTAGATGTAAGTTTTCAAGTCGGCGGACAAATAAAAGAAATTTTGAAAGAAGAAGGAAATGCAGTTAAAGAAGGAGAACTTATTGCTGCTTTAGATGATTCTGATTATAAACTTAACTATGAAATGGCAAATGCCGAAGTCGAACGAAATAAAGTTTTGGTAAACGAAGCTGAATCCAAATATAATAGACATAAACCTTTATTAGGCGGTTCTGTTCCCGAACAGGAATTGACTACTCTTTTAAACACTTATAAACAAGCACAAGCAAGTTATAACGTTTCGCTTGTAAATCAAAAAATAGCAAAAAACAAATTGGAATACACGAAATTATATTCTCCATGTGACGGAATTATAACAATAAGAGCACAAGAACCTGGTGCAAACATTTCACAAGGGCAGACTATTTATACCATTACAAAAACAAAACCTGTTTGGGTTAAAGCATATATTGAAGAAATTTATTTGGGTAACATAAAAAACAATATGAAAGTAAAGGTTATTACCGACAGCATAGATAAAACAACAAATAATAAAAAAGAATATGAAGGTTATATCGGGTATATCTCTTCCGTTGCGGAATTTACACCGAAAACTGTTCAAACGGAAAATTTAAGAACAAGTTTGGTTTATGCAATAAGAGTTTATATAGATAATGCCGATGAATATTTAAAACAAGGAATGCCGGTTACGGTTAAAGTTAATTTATAATGTGCAAAAAAAACAAAGTTATGAACAGTGTAACAATAAAAAACTTAACCAAAATATTTAAAGGGCAAACACAACCTGCAATAAATAATTTATCTTTGGAAATAGAAAAAGGTAAAATTACCGGCTTAATCGGTGCGGATGGTGCAGGTAAAACTACGCTTATTCGTCTAGTTATCGGCTTATTAACTGCAGATAAAGGAAACATTTCCACACTTGATTTAGATCCTGCAAAACAAAAAAATGTTCTTAATACTAAAATAGGATATATGCCGCAAAAGTTTGGTTTATATGAAGATTTAACGGTAATAGAAAATTTAAGATTATATGCGGATTTAAAAAACGTTCCTTACGATTTTGATAAATTGTTGGATTTTACAGACTTAAAAAGATTTCAAACAAGATTTGCCGGAAAACTTTCCGGCGGCATGAAACAAAAGTTAGGTCTTGCCTGTTCGTTGCTTGGTAAACCCGATTTGTTGGTTTTAGATGAACCGTCGGTAGGCGTAGATCCAATTTCACGAAGGGATTTAATGAAAATGGTTCGAGAACTTATTTCACCCGAAACAACTGTTTTGTGGTCAACTGCTTATTTGGATGAAGCACATAGTTTTGATACTGCCGTAGTTATGGACAAAGGTAAAGTTATTTATAACGGCAGTCCTTTAAATTTGGCAAAAAACACACAAGAGTTTGAAGAAAAAGTTATAGGGTTAATGGGTGGATACAAGCAAGAAGAATCTTTAGTTGCAAAAAGTTATGTTCCCCGCAATATAGATATTGATTATACCGTTTTAGCAGACAATTTAGTGAAAAAATACGACGATTTTTATGCAGTAAAAAACAACACTTTTAAAATAAAGAAAGGTGAAATTTTCGGGTTGCTCGGACCTAACGGTGCCGGTAAATCCACTTCTTTTAAAATGATGTGCGGGCTTTCAAAACCTACTTCCGGAACAACAAAGATTTTTGGAGTAGATATGAAAGACAATCCTACAAATGCAAGAAGTTATTTAGGATATATGGCACAAAAGTTTTCTTTATATGGTAGTCTTACCGTAGAACAAAATCTTAACTTTTTTGCCGGTGTGTATGGGTTAAAAAAGAAAGAAAAAGAACAGAGAATAAAAGAAATTATTAAAGCATTTAATTTTGAAAGAGTATTAAAACAAAAAGCGGGAGAACTTCCGCTGGGTTTTAAACAAAGATTATCTATGGCTTGTGCGGTAATACATAATCCTCCGGTTTTGTTTTTGGATGAACCTACTTCCGGTGTAGATGTTGTAGCAAGAAAAGATTTTTGGAACCATATAACAGCACTTGCAAAAAAAGGTGTAACAGTTCTTATCACTACACATTTTATGGACGAAGCAGAATTTTGTGACAGAATAAGCCTTTTTTACAGAGGAGAAACCATCGCAATAGGAACACCTAACGAATTAAAACAAAAAGCAGGTGCAAAAAATATGGAAGATACTTTTATAAACTTGATTAAGGAAAGTGAAAAATGAAGATGTTAACAGCATTAATTAAAAAAGAAATACTTCAAATTGTAAGAGATCCGAGCAGTATAATTATTGCTTTTGTTTTACCTATTATATGTATTTTAATTTATATGTACGGAATAAATTTGGATACACCTTCTGTAACAATAGGAATAAAAAATAACGATGCAAGTTCCGAAATTCAATCGTTAATAAAATCTTTCGGTAACAGCAAATATGTTAAATCTTTTGTTTACGATAACAAAGAAGATATTACAAGGGATATCGCTCGTTCAAAGATAAAAGGTGCAGTATTTATTCCGCAAGATTTTTCGTTCAATCTTTCAAAAGGTAAAGTTGCAGATGTTTTGGTAATAACAGATGGCAGTGAAGTTAATACCGCCAACTATGTATATGCATATTCAATGCAAATAATAAATAGTTGGTTAAGTACAAGTAAATATATGCAAAATTTTAAAATTTTCGGAAAAAATTTGATTAATGTAGAGTTAAGAACATGGTATAATCAAGATTTGAACAGCCACTACTTTGTTTTGCCGGGTTCATTGGCAATAACTATGACTCTTATAGGAATTTTACTTACTGCACTTGTTATAGCAAGAGAATGGGAACGAGGAACTATGGAAGCTCTTTTAAGTACAAAGATAACAAAGTTGCATATTATTTTAAGTAAATATATTCCCTATTTTGTTTTGGGAATGTTGTCTATGGCATTTAATGTTTTTCTGTGTGTAATAGTGTTTGGTGTTCCGTTTAGAGGTAGTTTGCTTGTTTTATTTTTTGTTAGCAGTTTATTCCTTTTCACTTGTTTAGGTATAGGACTTTTAATATCAACGGTAACAAAAAATTTGTTTGTTGCAAGTATGCTTTCTACAGCCATAGGTTTTTTACCATCATTATTGTTATCGGGATTAATGTTCCCTATAAGTTCAATGCCTAAAATTTTTCAATATTTAACAATGGTGTTACCGCCGAGATATTTTATTACTTTTATCGAAAGTGAGTTTATGGCGGGAACAATATGGAATATAGTATTGATAAATTCAATATTTTTAACGATTTTAGGACTTATTTTGTTTGCAGCAGTATATAAAAAAACATCGGAAAATTTGGAAGGATAAACAATGTTAAACAGATTACTGTCATTGATAAAAAAAGAATTCATAGTAATTTGGGAAGATAAAAGAACAAGAGGAATAATTCTTGCCTTGCCTTTTATGATGTTTTTTGTCTTTTCTGCGGCAATAACCATGGAAGTAAGAAACATAGATATGGCGGTTTTGGATAACAGTAACAGTGTTGAAAGTAATAATTTAATTGAAAAATTCGATGCTTCTCCTTATTTTAGAAAAATATATTATGTTAAATGTTTTGAAGAACTAAAAGAAAAAATTGATACTCAAAAAGTGTTAATAGGTCTTTATATCAATAATGATTTTTCACAAAATATTAAAGCAAAAAAACAAGTTGCGATAGAAATAATAACAGACGGCAGGCAAACAAATTCCGCTTCAATTGCCGGTTCTTATGCAACACAAATAATTAACGGTTATAATGCGGAACTTACTAATTTTTTATCACCTATAAATATAACAGTTAGAAATTGGTTTAATGCAAATCTCCAATACAGATGGTATGTTTTAACTGTTATAGTCGCACTTCTTGCACTTGTAGTAACTCTTTTGCTTACTGCATTATCCGTAGCAAGAGAAAGAGAACTTGGCACATTCGATCAGCTTATAATAACACCCTTAAATTCCTTTGAAATTTTGTTAGGAAAAACAATACCACCGTTTATTTTGGCATTAACTATAACTTCAATAATGTCTGTTTTGGCGGTAATTGTATTTAAAATTCCTTTTGCAGGTAATCCGCTTTATCTTATAGGAGCAATTGCGGTATCGCTTCTTTCTATAGTAGGTGTCGGACTTTGTATATCGTCCATAGTGAAAACACAACAACAAGCAATTTTGGGTATTATTACATTTCAAATGCCGGCAGTATTGTTATCCGGATTTGTATCTCCGGTTGAAGATATGCCATACTTTTTGCAAATTTTAACTTATGCTAATCCTTTAAGGTTCTTTATAAAAATAACAAGATGTATATTTTTAAAAGGTATGGAACTTCAAGATATTATAATGAACTTAATACCTTTAATATGTATTGCTTTTGTTACGTTATCTTTTGCCGCTTGGATGTTTAAGAGAAAAACAGATTAAACCGTTTCTTGCCTTTAAGGTTGCTTAAACGATAAAAATCAAAATACATTTAATAATTATTATTAATTTATTTTACTCAAAAAGAAAAACTTGTTTTTCCAAAAATCTTTTTTTATGAACTGTGGGATATTTGGAATTTATAAGTTTATATTGCGGACAGTGTTTATCGTGATCGTTAATTATTCCGCAAGCTTGAAGGTGGGAATAAACAACAATTGCTCCCATATATTTAAACCCTCTTCTTTTTAAATCTTTACTTATTTGTTCGGATAATCCGTTACTTGCGGGAATAAATCCATTTTCGTGTTTGTCGTAAAGAATTGTTTTATTATCCGAAAATGCCCATAAATATTTACTGAAACTGCTGAACTCTTTTCTTATTTTCTGAAAGCATTTAGCATTGTTTATAATTGCTTCAATTTTTCTAACGGATTTTATCATTCCGTCGGTATTTAAAATTCTTTTAATATCTTTTTGTGAATATTCGGCAACCAAATCATAATTAAAATTATTAAAACATTTTCTGAATATTTTTCTTTTGTCCATCATCATTTTCCAATTAAGTCCGCATTGTAAAACTTCCAAAGAAATAAATTCAAACTGTTTTTTATCGTTGTGCAGGGGAATACCCCATTCTTTATCGTGATAATCTCTATATAATTTAAATGTAAAATCCCAATTACAATATGACATATTATTTCCCTAACTTTACACCAAATTCAAATGCTTCTTGTAAATCTTTAGGAAATTGTGTTTCTCTTACTTGTTTTTTATGCTCTTCGCTAAAGTAAGCCATATCGTATATACTGTAATTTTTTACCTGCAATGTGTCGCAAGATGCATAACTGTAAATTTCTCCATGCAACCCAAGTTTGAACAGATTTTCAACACTTGTTGTGAGATACGGTTTAAGATTTTCATCATAGTAATTTTGCGGAGCATTCATTGTATAGATAATTCCTACATTAACTTTTCCGTTGAAATAAGTTCCTTCTTCATAAGGCATAACACAAAATACCAATCTTTCCATAAGTGCTCTAAACGGTACAGTAGGTTCACCAAAATAGATAGGTGTTCCGATAATTAATGAATCTGCTTTTAAAATTTTTTCTATTAAAGGAGAAAGGTCATCTTTCCATGCACATCCCGGATGTTTACCGTTCTTTAACTTACAAGCAAGACACGAACGACAACCTGTAAAATTTAAGTCATATAAATCTATATATTCTGTTTCTGCTCCAACGGATTTTGCTCCGTCTTGTGCGGATTTTAACAATTGTGCGGTATTCCAATTTTTTCTCGGACTTGCATTTATAATTATTGTTTTCATGTCTTTTCCATCCTTTTTCTATGCCGTTGTATAAATTATACATTGCCGTTTTAAGCTTTGTTAAACTTTTCTTTTCCTTGTTTACATCTCGGGCATTTCCAATCTTTCGGTAAATCTTCAAATGCCGTTCCTGCCGGTATTCCGTTGGCAACATCACCTATTGCCGGATCGTAAACATATCCGCATATACCGCAAATATATTTTCCAGTAGCGGTTTTATAAGTAATTTCACCTACGGGGATTGTTTTTGGCGGGTTTGCCAAATCTATAATTTTTAAATTTTCTAAATTTTCGTATCCTAACGGTGTATGTGTTGAAAGATATACGGTAGGATGATTTTTAATAAATTCTCTGACATTATCAAGAGTTTGTCTTGCTGCTTTTATATCTTCAAAAACAACAGATAATTTATTTTCATATAATGCTTCATCGGTATAAGTTATATCTCCGTGAAACATATAAAATAAACCGTCATTTTCTGCTATTATAATACTGTTACCTTTTGTGTGTCCTTTAGCTTCTATTAAATAAACACCATCCGCAATTTTTTGACTTGCAGGAAAATTATAATATGCTCCGTCTTTATATTCTGCTCTTACAATATTTTCTCCGGTAAGTTTCAAAGCATCGGCATCTTCCGGTGAAATATAAATTTTTGCATTAGGAAAAGAACGAAGTTCGCCTGTGTGGTCGTCATGTTTATGTGTAACAAGAATTTTTGTTACTTGTTCGGGTTTATAACCTATTTCGGCAAGTGCCGAAACATAATCTTTTGTTCTTGTTCCCATATAAATAAAAGTTTTATCGTCAGGTATTGCATCGGGAGTTTCTTTAGGCATACCGGTATCAACTAAAATTACTTCGTTACCGGTATCTATTAAAAAATTTTGTAAACTTGAACGATATTTTATTGAAACATCAAATTTATCTTGTCCTTCTTCACCGCCGAAAGCGAAAGGTTGTGTCATAAATCCGTTTTCATAAAGTTTTACAGCTTTGATAATCATAAATTTACCCTCCTAAAATCTCAAAATTTTTATATTATATTTTTTATTTTAGTAAAATATGATTAAAAATAAAAACGGAGAAGATTATGGATAAAGAAAAAGTACAAGTTACGGAAAATATAGTTCAAGAAACAGCAAACAGAGATAAAATAATAGTAAAAACAAGTATTATAGGAATTGTTACAAACATATTTCTTGTAATATTTAAAGCAACAATAGGTTTGCTTTCAAATTCCATTGCCGTTATTTTGGATGCGGTAAATAATTTGTCCGATGCTTTATCTTCCGTTATTACAATTATAGGAACAAAACTTGCAAATAAACTTCCGAACAAAAAACATCCGTTAGGTTACGGAAGAATAGAATATATGAGTGCAATGCTTGTATCTGCAATAGTTTTATATGCAGGTATAACTTCCGTTGTTGAATCTATAAAAAGAATAACTCATCCGGAACCGTCGGATTATTCAATAATATCATTGATAATAATAGCGGTAGCAGTTGTTGTAAAAGTTTTGCTCGGCAAATATGTAAAATCACAAGGTAAAAAAGTAAATTCAGGAGCATTAATAGCTTCGGGTGCAGATGCAATGTTTGATGCAATACTTTCGGCATCGGTTTTAGCTTCTGCAATAATTTATTTTACAACAAAAGTATCATTGGAAGCTTATGTAGGTGTAATAATTTCTTTGGTAATCATAAAAGCCGGTATAGAAATGATGATGGATACTTTAAACGATATTTTAGGTAAAAGAGCAGATGCCGAAACTACAAAACAAATAAAACAACTTTTAGTTGAAGAACCGGAAGTTCGCGGTGCTTACGATTTAATTATTCATAATTACGGGCCTAACAAAAATCTTGCTTCCGTTCATTTGGAATTACCCGACAATATGACGGTAGAACAAGTTGATACATTAACAAGAAAATTACAGACAAAAGTTTATCGCGAAACGGGAGTTCTTCTTGTAGGAACCGGAGTTTATTCTTATAACACAAAAGATGATGAATCATCCAAAATAAGAAACAAAATACAAGAAATTGTAATGGCTTATAATTGGGTTTTACAAATGCACGGATTTTATGCAGATATTTCCGCAAAATCAATAAGATTTGATATTGTTATGAGTTTTGAAATTGATGCTAAAGAAGGTCTAAAAATTATTAACGAACAACTTGCAAAAGTTTATCCCGAATACAAGTTCCAAATAGTTCCGGATGTAGATGTTTCCGATTAATAGTTTCTTGACATTAGAGTAAGTTTAACGGATATAATTTAGTAGTTCTTAAATTTGTTTGGCGGTAAAAATGTTTAGACTCATGAGAAGATTTAAACAACAATTAACACAAGAAGAATGTGTTGAAATATTAAATACGGAAGTCAGAGGGGTGTTATCCGTATTGGGTGATGACGATTATCCTTACGGTATTCCCATGGATTTTTATTATAATCAACAAGAAAATAAAATTTATTTTCATGGTGCTAAAGAAGGGCACAAAATAGATTCGATAAAAAAGCACAGTAAAGTTTCGTTTTGTGTTTACGATAAAGGTTTTAAAAAAGAAGACCATTGGGCACTATATTTCAAAAGTGTTATAGTGTTCGGCAAAATAAAAATCGTTGAAGATTTTAATAAGGCAGTGGAAATTTGTCGAAACTTATCTTTAAAATTTACAAAAGATACATCAGAAATTGATATAATGATAGAAAAGTATGCCAAAAATGTAATGTGTTTGGAACTTACTTGTGAACATATTACCGGTAAAAGAGTAACGGAAAAATAGTATGGAAGAAGAAACATTATTTGAAGATAACACTAATCAACCTTTGGCTTGGCGATTAAGACCGAGAAATTTGGAAGAGTTTGTAGGTCAACAACATTTGGTCGGCGAAGGTAAAATTTTAAGGAAACTTATAGAAGGGGATAAAGTTTCTTCCATTATATTTTGGGGTAATCCCGGAATAGGTAAAACCACACTTGCAAGAATTATTGCCAACAAAACAAACTCAAAATTTATAGATTTTTCCGCCGTTACAAGCGGAATAAAAGATATTAAAGAAGTTATGGCTCAAGCCGAAAATAACAGAAAGTTCGGTCAAAAAACGATAGTGTTTGTAGACGAAATTCATCGTTTTAACAAAGCACAACAAGATGCTTTTTTACCGTTTGTGGAAAAAGGCAGCATCATTTTAATAGGTGCAACAACCGAAAACCCTTCATTTGAAATTAATTCCGCTCTTTTGTCACGTTGCAAAGTTTTTGTTTTTAAACCGATAGAAACTAAAGATTTGGTAAAACTGTTACAAAGAGCAGTTACCGATGAAAGAGGGTTCGGTAAAGAAAAAGTTGTAATATCCGACGATATGCTTAACATTATTGCCGAATTTGCTAACGGTGATGCAAGAACCGCACTTTCAACTTTGGAAATGGTGGTTCTAAACGGTGATATGGATAAAGACGGTAAAATTACCGTAACAAAAGAAACTTTGGAACAATGTATTTCCAAGAAAAATCTTTTATACGATAAAAACGGGGAAGAACATTACAATATAATTTCCGCATTACATAAATCCATGCGAAATTCCGATCCGGATGCTGCTGTTTATTGGCTTGCAAGAATGTTGGAAGCAGGTGAAGATCCGTTATATATTGCCCGTAGAGTTACAAGGTTTGCAAGTGAAGATGTCGGTCTTGCAGATCCGAGAGCACTTGAAATTGCGGTTGCAGCATATCATGCTTGTCACTTTATAGGTATGCCTGAATGTTCCGTGCATTTAACTGAAGCGGTTGTTTATATGTCTTTGGCACCGAAATCCAATGCTATGGATACAGCTTATCATCTTGCTGCCGAAGATGCAAAACAGCATCTTGCAGAACCTGTTCCTTTAGTAATAAGAAATGCACCTACCAAACTTATGAGAGAATTAAATTACGGTAAAGGGTACCAGTATGCACACGATACTAAAGATAAGCTTACAAATATGCAGTGTTTACCTGACTCTTTAAAAGATAGAACTTATTATCATCCGACTGAACAGGGGTTGGAAACGAAATATAAAGAACGACTTAAACAAATTAAAGAATGGAAGAAAGCACATAAGTAATTTTAATTACTTATGGGCGGATTATAGCGACCTTAATATTTTGGTTATAATATTGAAACTCAGGAAATCGAGTACACCCTTACGGGATCCAAGTACACTTCATTCCTGAGTTTCTTCATTCTAACACAAAATCTTAAGGTCTTAAACGACACAACGACAACAATAATTTGAAATCTTAAATTCTTTGAAAGCGACAAACAGCAGAGCAGTCGCTAAATGCTTCGTTCTAATTCAAAACTTAAAAAGTCTTGAATTGCCAAACAACGACAACTACAAAAACAAACAACCGCAGTCTTCAAATGCTACATTCTTATTTAAAATCTTAAATCCTTTGAGAGTAATTAATGGCTGAACATTTTTTCATTTGACAAATAAAAAAAATAATAATAGAATTTTGGAAATTGTAAAAAAGAAGTAATAATATAAACCGATGATGCGGAGATAAAAATAAGAAGTGCACTAACAGCGAGCCTGGGTGGTGAGAAGCAGGCAGTAAGCAGCTTATTAAATGGACCGCAGAGGGTGCAGTCAAAAGGAAAAGAAGTTGTCCTGAGTATTCTGCAACGGGAAAGCAGCCGTTATTTGCTAGGGATATGTTGGTATCCTAAATAAGAGTGAGACTGTTTTAAATAAGCAGTTAAGTTGTATGTTTTGTATTTAATGACAGTTTCAAATCAAGGTGGCACCGCGGATAATATAATTCGTCCTTGAAAACAAAATTTTTTGTTTTAGGATGAATTTTTTTTATTTTGAGGTGCTGAAATGTATATACCAAGTTATGAACAAGCCGTAAAGTTGGCAAAAGGTTATAAAACTATTCCTATAAGTTGCCAAATATTAAGCGACATAAAAACTCCCATACAGGTTTTAAAAATCTTAAAATCAGTAAGTAATCATTGCTATATGCTTGAAAGTTTGGAAGATTCTTCAAAGTGGGGAAGATACACTTTTTTAGGATATGATCCGAAACTTGAGTTTACTTGCTTAAACGGAACAATAAAAATAAACGGTGAAATAATATCCAAAAACGATAATCCGCAAAAATATATAAAAAATATTGTTGAAGAAAACAAAAGTCCTAAAGTTGAAGGATTACCTACTTTTACTGGTGGTCTTGTAGGATATTTTTCTTACGATTATATAAAGTATAGTGAACCTTCTTTAAAATTGGTTGCAAATGATGATGAAAATTTCAATGATGTTGATTTGATGTTGTTTGATAAAGTTATTGTTTTTGATAATTTAAAACAAAAAATTATTTTAATAGTTAATATCAAAACGGAAAACTTAAAACAAAATTATGATGATGCCGTTTTGGAACTTAACAAAATGGCAGACCTTATAAAAAACGGAACACCGGCAGAAGATAAACCGTTAAAGTTAAAATCCGATTTTAAATATTTGTTCAGCAAAGAACAATATTGTGATATGGTTAACAAAACAAAAGCTTATATAAAAGACGGTGATATTTTTCAAGCAGTGTTATCAAACAGAATTGAAGCTGATGTTGAAGGCAGTCTTTTAGATACATACAGAATTTTAAGAACTACAAATCCGTCACCGTATATGTTTTATTTTTGCAGTAAAGATATAGAAATTGCAGGTGCTTCACCGGAAACATTGGTAAAACTTAATGAAGGAACTTTACATACATTTCCTTTAGCAGGAACAAGATCGAGAGGAAAAACTCAAGAAGAAGATTTGCAACTTGAAAAAGAACTTCTTGCCGATAAAAAAGAGTTGGCGGAACATAATATGCTTGTAGATTTGGGAAGAAACGATTTAGGTAAAATAAGTAAGTTCGGTTCCGTAACAGTTGAAAAATATATGAGTATAGAAAGATTTTCTCATGTTATGCATATCGGTTCAACTGTTCGTGGTGAAATAAGAGATGATAAAACAGCTCTTGATGCTATAGATACGGTTCTTCCTGCAGGAACTTTATCAGGTGCACCTAAAATAAGAGCTTGCCAAATTATAAACGAGTTGGAACAAAACAAAAGAGGTATTTACGGCGGAGCTATAGGATACATAGATTTTTCCGGTAATATGGATACTTGTATTTCAATAAGAATTGCATTTAAGAAAAATAATAAAGTGTTTGTAAGGTCGGGAGCGGGAATTGTTGCAGACAGTGTTCCCGAAAAAGAATATCAGGAATGTGTAAATAAAGCAAAAGCGGTTATTAATGCTTTAAATCTTTCTGCAGAGGTAATGTAATATGATACTTTTAATAGATAATTATGACAGTTTTGTATACAATTTGTATCAATATATCGGTTCGATAAATCCCGATATAATTGTAAAAAGAAATGATGAAATTACATTAGAAGAAATAGAAAAATTAAATCCCGAAAAAATAATTTTATCGCCGGGTCCGGGAAAACCGAGTGATGCCGGAATTTGTATAAATGTAGTAAAAAATTTTGCAGGTAAAATTCCCGTTTTGGGAGTATGTTTAGGCCATCAGGCAATATGTGAAGCATATGGTGCAACGGTTTCTTATGCAAAAGAACTTATGCACGGAAAACAGTCTGAAATTGAAATAGATACTGATTGCCCGATTTTCAAAGGACTTAACAAAAAAATTGTTGTAGGCAGATATCATTCTCTTGCGGCAATTAAAGAAACTTTGCCTAAAAATTTGAAAGTTTCGGCAATAAGTTCTGATGATGAAGTTATGGCAGTTTATGATAAAGAAAAAGATGTTTATGGAGTTCAGTTTCATCCGGAATCTGTTTTAACTCCGAACGGATACCAAATAATAAAAAATTTTTTGAGAGGATAAAAAAATGATAAAGGAAGCTATTTTTAAGGCGGTTATGAAACAAAATTTAACATTTAAAGAATCTGAAACAGTTTTAGACGAAATAATGAGCGGTAACACTAGCCAAATACAAATGTCGGCTTTTTTGACCGCCATGAGCATGAAAAAAGAAACAATAGAAGAAATTACGGGTGCGGCATCCGGTATGAGAAAACATTGTATAAAACTTCTTAATGATATGGATATACTTGAAATTGTAGGTACCGGTGGGGATAAGTCCAACTCGTTTAATATTTCAACAACATCATCGTTTGTTGTTTCCGCAGCGGGAATACCTATAGCAAAGCACGGTAACAGAGCCGCATCAAGTAAATGCGGTGCTGCAGATGTTTTGGAAGCACTCGGTGCAAAAATAACGATATCATCTGAAAAGAGTAAACAGATTTTAGATAAAATAAATTTTTGTTTCTTGTTTGCACAGAATTATCATATAGCAATGAAATATGTTGCACCGGTAAGAAAAGAGTTGGGTATAAGAACAATATTTAATATTTTAGGACCGTTGGTAAACCCTGCAGGTGCAAGTATGCAGTTGTTAGGTGTATATGATGAAGATTTAATTGAACCGATGGCACATGTGTTATCTAATTTAGGTGTAAAAAGTGCTATGGTGGTTTACGGAACAGACGGACTTGACGAAATTTCTGCAAGTTCCGTAACAAAAGTTTGTGAAGTTGTTAACGGCAACTATAAAACTTATGAACTTGAACCGGAACAGTTCGGTATGAAAAAATGTAAAAAAGAAGAATTGCTCGGCGGAACACCGCAAGAAAATGCAAAGATTACAAGAGAAATTCTTTCCGGAGCAAAAGGTGCAAAAACAGATGCCGTAATATTAAATTCGGCAGCAGCAATACATGTTGCCAAACCCGAAGTTTCAATAAGTAATGCGGTTAACATTGCAAAAGAACTTATTGATAACGGTAAAGCTCTTAACCAGTTGGAAATGTATGTAAAATTATCAAATGAGGAATAATATGATACTTGATGATATAGTAGAAAAACAAAAAGAAAGAATAGCAAAAGAGAAAAAAGAAAAAAATATTGAAACTTTAAAACAGGAAGTTTTAGCTCTTCCTTTAAGTGAAAAATTCTTTTTTGAAGATTCTTTGAAAAGTAAAGAGTTTGCTTTTATATGCGAAATAAAAAAAGCATCTCCTTCAAAAGGAATAATAGTTGAAGATTTTCCTTATATTGATATCGCGCAGGAATATGAAAAAGCAGGTGCAGCGGCAATTTCCGTTCTTACCGAACCTAACTTTTTTAAAGGTAACGATAAATATTTGAAAGATGTTTCCGATACCGTGAATATTCCTGTTTTAAGAAAAGATTTTATTATTGACGAGTATCAAATATATCAGGCAAAACTTATCGGTGCCGATGCAATTTTGCTTATATGTGCAATTCTTGATGAACAAGCTTTAAATAACTTTTTACATTTGGCAAAAAGTTTAAAGTTAAGTTGTCTTGTTGAAACACATAATGAAGACGAAATTAAAAAGGCATTAAACAGCGAGGCGGAAATTATCGGTATAAATAACAGAGATTTAAAAACTTTTAAAGTTGATATTAACACATCTGTAAAATTAAGAAAGTTTATACCTGAAAACAAAATTTTAATTTCCGAAAGCGGAATAAAAACTGCACAAGATATAAAAATGTTGAAAGATAACGGATTTAACGGAGCTCTAATCGGCGAAAGTATGATGTTAAGCAAAGATAAGAAAGCTTTTCTTGCACAATTAAGAGGATAAGAAATGAAAATAAAAATATGCGGTTTATTTAGAGATTGTGATATAGATTATGTTAACGAAGCAAAACCGGATTTTGCAGGTTTTGTGTTTGCCGAAAGTCACAGACAAGTGTCTAAAGAAACCGCAAAAAATTTAAAAAATAAGTTGGATAAAAACATTTTAGCAGTGGGTGTTTTTGTAAACGAAGATATAAACAATATAGTTGAAATTTGTAATGCAAACATTATCGATTTTGTTCAACTTCACGGTGATGAAGATGATAAATATATAAGTGAATTAAGAAATGTTTGTAATAAAAAAATAATTAAAGCCGTTAAAGTTAAAACAGGTGAAGATATTATACGATGGCGAAATTCTTTGGCGGATTGGTTGATGTTTGATGCGGGAAAAGGTGAAGGAAAAACATTTGATTGGAACATCTTAAAAAACTTTATAAGACCTTATTTTCTTGCAGGCGGTATCAACGAAAGTAATATAGATGAAGCAATAAAATTAAATCCGTATTGTATAGATGTATCAAGCGGTGTAGAAACAAATAAAGTTAAAGATAAACAAAAAATATTAGACATTGTAAAAGTTGTTAAAACAATTTGTGGTTAAAATTTTGAGGTCGTTATAAAATTTTTAGGAGAGTGAAAAATGAGCAATACAAGGTTTGGAATATACGGCGGACAATATATTCCCGAAACACTTATGAACGAGATAATAAATCTTGAAAAGCAATATGAATACTATAAAAATAATCCCGAATTTGTAAAAGAACTTAACGATTTATTAAAAACTTATGCCGGAAGACCTTCTCTTTTATATTTCGCGGAGAAAATGACAAAAGATTTGGGCGGAGCAAAAATATATTTGAAAAGAGAAGATTTAAATCATACCGGTTCACACAAAATAAACAATGTTTTAGGACAAGTTCTTCTTGCAAAAAAAATGGGTAAAACAAGAGTTATTGCAGAAACAGGAGCCGGTCAGCACGGAGTTGCAACAGCAACTGCTGCCGCACTTTTAGGTATGGAATGCGAAATTTTTATGGGTGAAGAAGATACCAAAAGACAAGCATTAAATGTTTACAGAATGAAACTGTTGGGAGCTAAAGTTAATGCGGTAACATCCGGAACAAAAGTTTTAAAAGATGCCGTTAATGAGGCAATGAGAAATTGGTCAACAAGAGTAAGTGATACTCATTATGTTTTAGGTTCTGTTATGGGACCGCACCCGTTTCCTACAATAGTAAGAGATTTTCAAAGTGTTATAAGTAAAGAAGCAAAACAACAAATTTTGGAATATGAAGGTAAACTCCCTTATGCTGTTGTTGCTTGTGTAGGCGGCGGAAGCAATGCTATGGGAATGTTTTATAACTTTATTGAAGAAAAGAATGTAAAACTTATAGGTTGCGAAGCGGCAGGTAAAGGTCTTGATACGGATAAACATGCCGCATCAATTGCTAAAGGCAAAACAGGAATTTTTCACGGAATGAAATCTTATTTCTGCCAGGATAAATACGGACAAATTGCTGAAGTTTATTCAATTTCTGCCGGTCTTGATTATCCGGGAATAGGTCCTGAACATGCTTATTTGCATGATACGGGCAGAGCCCAATATGTTCCTATTACGGATGAAGAAGCTGTTAGTGCATTTGAGTATCTTGCAAGAACCGAAGGAATAATTTGTGCAATAGAAAGTGCACATGCCGTTGCTTATGTAAGAAAAATTGCACCAAAAATTGATAAAAACGAAAGTATAATAGTTTGTCTTTCCGGCAGGGGAGATAAAGATGTTGCAGCAATAGCAAGATACAGAGGAGAAAAAATATATGAATAGAATAGAGTCGGCTTTTACAAACAAAAAAGCATTTATACCTTTTATAACTGCAGGATATCCTAATATAAACAAAACGGAAGATTTTATTTATAAGATGGTTTCGGCAGGTGCGGATTTAATAGAAATAGGAATACCTTTTTCGGATCCTGTTGCCGAAGGTCCCGTAATTCAGGAATCAAGCCAAAAAGCATTGGAAGCAGGAACAAACCTTGATAACATTTTCGAGCTTGTTAAAAAGGTAAGAAAAACGGTTTCAATACCGTTAGTTTTTATGACTTATGTAAATCCTGTTTTTAAGTATGGTTATGATAACTTTTTTAAACAGTGTTCTTTAATAGGTATAGACGGTATAATAATCCCTGATTTACCTTTTGAAGAAAAAAACGAAATTTTAAACTATGCAAAAAAGTATGATGTAAAAATAGTTTCGTTAATAGCACCGACATCCGAAGACAGAATAAAACAAATAGCAAAAGAAGCTGAAGGATTTTTATATATTGTTTCATCTATGGGTGTTACGGGTGTAAGAACCGAAATAAAAACGGATTTGAAATCTATTTTGGAATCGGTAAGAAAATCAACAAAAGTTCCTGCTGCAATAGGGTTCGGAATACACAGTCCCGAACAAGCAAACCAAATGTCAAAAATTGCAGACGGTGTAATTGTAGGTAGTGCAATAATAAAAATCATAAAAGAGCATGGAATCAAAGCAGATGATTACATTTATGATTATGTTAAGAGTATGAAAACAGCAATAAGTAATTAAAAAATATATTAAAAAGGTGGAAAAATGATTATTACATTGAAAAAGAATTTAACAAAACAAGAAGAAAAAAAGGTCGTGAGTAAAGTAAAAGAATTAGGTTATATACCGCATATAGTGAAAGGTAAAAATATGACCATTATCGGTATGGTTGGCGAATTTGCAGAAAAATACAGTGAAGTTTTTAAATCAATGGAAGAAGTTGATCATATAAGTGAAATAGAAAAACCTTATAAATTAGCTTCAAGAGATTTTAAACAGGAAGATACAATAATAAAACTTCCTTACGGAGTAGAAATAGGCGGTAACAATGTTCCCGTTATTGCAGGACCGTGTGCAATAGAAAGTAAAGCAGTATTGGAAGAAATAGCAAAAATTGTTAAAGATGCCGGTGGAACAATACTTAGAGGCGGAGCATACAAACCGAGATCTTCGCCATACACATTTCAGGGATTAGGTGAAAAAGGATTAAAATATTTGCAGGAAATCGGTGCTAAATATAAAATTCCTACAATAAGTGAAGCAATGTCTGTAGATCAAGTGAAATTGGTAAGTAAATATTGTGATATAGTTCAGGTTGGTGCAAGAAATGTTCAAAATTATGATTTGTTAAAAGCTTGCGGTAAACAAAAGAAACCTGTATTGTTGAAAAGAGGTATGGCAACAACAATAAAAGAATGGTTGCTTTCCGCTGAATATATATTATCTGAAGGAAACAGCAATGTTATGTTGTGTGAAAGAGGTATAAGAACATTTGAAACGGCAACAAGATTTACATTAGATTTAAATGCTATACCTGTAGTAAAAAAACTTACACATTTGCCTGTAGTTCTTGACCCGTCACATGGTATAGGAATAAGAGAACATGTACCAACAATGGCAAAAGCATGTTTGGCAGCAGGAGCGGACGCAATTGCCTTGGAAATACATCCAAGACCGGAAGAAGCATTGTCGGATGGCGCACAAAGTTTATTACCGGACCAATATAAAAAGCTTGTATCGGAACTTAAAGTTTTAGCAAAAGCATTAGGCAGAGAAATTTAATGAAAATACAAAGACAACAGTTCAAAAAAAAAGAAATATTTTGAACTGTTGTTTTTTTTAAAATATTTTAAAAGCCATAATTTTCCGACGATAAAAATTTTTGTTGACAAAAAAAATATTTTTTTGTAAGATATTTACCTACCAAGTAGGTAGGTAGAAAAAAGAGCTTAAAAACTTGAAATTATTAATATGTATATAAAGGGTTAAAAATATGAATTTAAAAAATAAACAAATAGTAATAGATAAAGAAAATAAAAGTATTCCACGATGTTATATTAAAGAATGTGATTTGTTTTATGAACGAATGTGTAGGTAAACCGGAAGTATAGATGTATGGAAGTAAAGAAGTAAAAAACTAAAAAATAAAAAAATCGTGAAACGATTTTTACCGATGAAGACCGTAAATTTTGAGATGAAGTGAAGTAATTTCAAAATGCGGTGTACAAAAAATTAGCGAAGCGGATAAGTACATAAATTTTGAAATTACAAAACTGTAATCCAAAATCTGCGGTCGCTATATAAAATAGGAGAAATTAAAATGTCAAAATATAAATTTGAAACATTACAAGTCCATGTAGGACAAGAAACACCGGATTCTGCTACGGATTCAAGAGCAGTACCGATTTATGCAACAACATCTTATGTTTTTAAAGATTCTGCAACGGCAGCAGGCAGATTCGGATTAACACAAGGGGGAAACATATATACAAGATTGATGAACCCTACTTCAGATGTTTTTGAAAAAAGAGTTGCAGCACTTGAAGGCGGAGCAGCAGCACTTGCAACGGCTTCGGGAGCATCGGCAATTACTTATGCAATTCAAAACATTGCAACAGCAGGTGACCATATAGTATCTTCAACAAACCTTTACGGCGGAACATATAATTTGTTTGCAAATACTTTAAGAGAACAGGGAATATCAGCAACTTTTGTTGATCCTTCAAATCCGGAAAATTTTGAAAAAGCAATAAAAGATAACACAAAACTTATTTATGCCGAAACATTAGGTAATCCTAATTCCGATGTTATAGATTTGGATGCAATATCTAAAATCGCACATAAACACGGAATACCTTTTATAGTGGACAGCACATTTGCTACACCTTATTTATTAAGACCTATAGAACATGGTGTAGATATAGTAGTACATTCAGCAACAAAATTTATCGGAGGACATGGTTCCGTAATGGGCGGAGTTATCGTTGATGCCGGAAAGTTTGATTGGGCACAAAACGATAAATTCCCGGGACTTTCAAAACCTAACCCGTCTTACCACGGTGTAGTATTTACACAAGCTGTCGGTAATTTGGCATACATAATAAAAATAAGAACAACATTGTTAAGAGATCAGGGAGCAGCAATATCTCCGTTTAACTCTTTCTTGTTGTTGCAAGGTCTTGAAACACTTTCTTTAAGAGTAGAAAGACATGTGTCAAATGCACTTAAAGTGGTAGAATTCTTAAAGAATCATCCGCAGGTAGCAAAAGTTAATCATCCGTCTGTAGCAACAGGTAAACAAAAAGAGTTGTACGACAAATATTTCCCGAAAGGTGCAGCATCAATATTTACATTTGAAATTAAAGGTACCGCGGAAACCGCAAAGAAATTTACAGAAAGTTTAAAACTTTTCTCATTACTTGCAAATGTTGCAGATGTTAAAAGTTTGGTTATACATCCTGCATCAACAACTCATTCTCAACTTTCAGAACAAGAGTTGTTAAACAGCGGAATAAAACCTACAACTGTTAGATTGTCTATAGGTACGGAACATATAGATGATATTATTGAAGATTTGAAACAGGGTTTTGAGGCAGTTAAGTAAAGCATAGAAAAACATAGAAAAGCTTTATATCGGCTTTAATATTTTGGCTGCTAATGTTGCAACTAACTCAATCGAGTACACCCTTACGGGATCCAAGTACACTTCATTCGTTAGTTGCTTCATTCCAGCCGAAAATCTTAAAGTCTCTAAAGACAAATAAAAAAATGATAAAATAGGGGATATATATGAAAAAAATATTGTTGAGTATTTTAATCTTAATAACGGTTGTAACATTAAGTTATGCACGATGTTGCAGCTGTGGAAATGATAGTTGCAGTACCGATGATAGTTGTTCAAATGTGGAATGTCCACAGAAATAAAATTGCAAAAAGCAATTTTGAGGTATGGAAGGATAGAAGTATAGAGGGATAGAAATTTTTGCAAAGCAAAAATCTAAAAATAAAATAACAAAATATCAAAATTCACAAAGTGAATTTTACATTATTAGATTTACAAATTTAATACAAAACAAAATATAAAATTGTAAATCGTTATAAGAAAACAAGGAGAAAAAAATGTCTAAAGTATATACATCAGCAGATCAATTAATAGGAAAAACACCTTTATTGGAGTTCACACACATAGAAAAAGCCCAAAATTTACAAGCAAAATTAATTGCAAAATTGGAATATTTTAATCCTGCAGGTTCTGTTAAAGACAGAATTGCAAAAGCAATGATAGAAGATGCAGAACAAAAAGGGTTGTTAAAACCGGGTTCCGTAATTATTGAACCTACAAGCGGAAATACCGGTATAGGTCTTTCAGCAGTAGCAGCAGCAAAAGGGTACAGAATTATTATCGTAATGCCTGAAACCATGTCTGTAGAAAGAAGACAATTGATGAAAGCATACGGTGCAGAACTTGTTTTAACCGAAGGTGCAAAGGGTATGAAAGGTGCTATTGCAAAAGCATCAGAACTTGCACAACAAACACCTAACAGTTTTATTCCGGGACAGTTTGTTAACCCTGCAAACCCTAAAATACACAGAGATACCACAGGTCCTGAAATTTGGGAAGATACGGACGGTAAAGTAGATATATTTGTTGCAGGTGTAGGAACAGGCGGAACAATTACAGGTGTAGGTGAATATTTAAAATCTAAAAATCCTAACATAAAAGTTGTAGCGGTTGAACCGGCAACATCGGCAGTTTTGTCTACCGGTGTAGCAGGTGCACACAAAATTCAAGGTATCGGTGCAGGTTTTGTTCCGGATGTTTTGAACACAAAGATATATGATGAAATTATACCTGTTAAAAATGAAGATGCATTTATAACAGGAAAACTTATCGGTAAAAAAGAAGGTGTTCTTGTAGGTATATCTTCAGGTGCAGCTCTTTGGGCAGGTATAGAACTTGCAAAAAGACCGGAAAATAAGGGGAAAAATATTGTGGTTCTTTTGCCGGATACGGGGGACAGATATTTGTCTACCGCTTTATTCGCGGATTAATATAACGACCTTAATATTTTGGTTATAATATTGAAACTCAGGAAATCGAGTATGCCCTTACGGGATCCAAGTACACTTCATTCCTGAGTTTCTTCATTCTAACACAAAATCTTAAGGTCTTGAACAAAAGATTAAAACTAAATTGATAAAATTTTATGGTAAATTTTATCAATAAACAAATCATAGTTGTTATATATTACATTGTTTCCAAAATCATATTCTGTTACAGAAAAATCAATATTAAAATCATTGTGTAAATAATAGTCTTTATAATCTTGCTTGTTTTCTATATTTTCGTCTCTTGTTATATCTAACAAACATAATAAAATTTTATCTGATGTATGTTGATATTTATCAATATTATCTTGAGATAATAAAATATATTTTTTTATATAATGTTCTCCTATTTCTTCCCATTTTTTTATTGTTCCATCTTTATCGAAATAAGGCATTTTTTGAAATAATATAAATATTTGAAAATAAGGAATATTGTTTGCTCTTATATTAGCTGTTTCGCCTAACATATTTTCAAAATAGTTATTTGAGTTTTGAGAATAATTACTCATAACAAATTTTACTGCAATACCTGCAACAACTTCGTTTTGCTTTTTTATGGTTATATCTACTTTCTTATTAATGTATCTACCCTCTATATGTTCTTCTTTGTTGTCAGAAAAGCCTAATGAACATATATCATAATCGTAACCTAATTTATTATTGATATCTCTTGCTATAGCACCATGTAAAATTTTTAATTTTTCATTACTTCTTTCATGTGTTTCTAAACATTTAAGAAAAGATCTTTTAATAATTGTCAAAAAGTTCATTTTCAATATCTCCTATAATATTCGAATATTTATAATTAAGATATAACTGCAAATCTTTTGATGAAAATGTATAATAACCACCACTTTTGTATTTAGATAATGCTTTAATATAATTGATAAAATCTTCGGATAGTAATATTTGTTGAATAGTTTTAAAATCTATAGATGTAAGTATATACAAACCACTATATACACCCACTCCTTCTTTTAAAGGATATATTTTTATATCATTAATATTTCTTATCAATGAGTTAATTACAATTTTGCTTTTATATACATCTTTTATTGCTTGTGTTCTACCAAATAACCACCAAGCATAATCATCTTCAATATCTCTTTTCTTTAGAATAGATTTATTGCTTTCAAAATATTCATATAAATTTTTGTCTTTTTTTATTTCATCATATTGTAATGGCGTTCCATCTTTTTTATAAGGGAAGATACACTTGGAATATTTTCCTGTAGAGGCTTTTATTATTGGAATAATGAATTTTTTAAAATTGAAATTTCCTATAAAAACTTTATCATTTAAAGTAGCAAAACCATTTTTTACTTCAAAATATTTTTTCGTATTTTTAAATGTTAATATTTTTCTTATTTCTTTCAGATAATTTCTAGTTCCAAAATAAAATTTATTATTTATATAAAAATCTTTATAATTTAAAACAGAAATTTTTTTAGGTAATAATAATTTTTCATCAAATTCATAATATTCTGTGTTTTGATTAATATTATTGTTTATTACTAATATTGTTGTATATGTTGTTGCATTGAAACATTGAAAATGTTTCAAGTCTACAATTTTTGATATTTTTCTATTATTTACTAGATATTTTCTAAAAGTATTTGCTGCTAAACTATTATATAGAGAATTAGGAGTAATATATGCTAAAACACCTCTTTTTGATAACATTTTTATACCTAATTCATAAAAAACTAAATATGCATCAGTCATTCCTTCTTGCGAAAACATAAAATTCTTAAACTTAGCATATTTTTCTTTAAAATTATGAACTCTTATATATGGTGGATTTCCAATCACAAAGTCCATTAAATTATTATATTTGTTGACTAAAAGAGCATCTGCACAATTTAAGTCAAATTTGATATCTTTTATTCCATATTTGTTTACGATATCTTTTAGATTTTTTTTACAATTTTCTAATTCTTCTTTTTCAATTTCTATACCATGAATATATTTTTCTAAATGTTTCTTTAATAAATCTAAATCATTATTGCCTTTTAAAAATGTATCACAATATCTTTTTATTATTTCTTTTAAGAAAGCACCATCTCCACAACTATTATCTATTACATGTTTTTGTAATATGTTATTACCTTTGTATTCTGCTAGATTTAAAATGTTTTTTACAATGTAGCTAGGAGTATATACTTTTCCTTGTTCTTTTATTTTGTTTGCCATATCTTTCCCTTTCGTTTTTGGAAAGGTTCAGAGAAAAGAACTTTTTGTAAATAAAAAATGGCTAAATAGGTAAGATACCAAACCTAAATAGCCATAAATATTTGGGCATAGATATAGCGAGTAAAAAACATATCAAACGATATGTCTATTAATACATGACTATTTTTGGACTGGTAACTACTTTTGTTTTACAAAAGCGGTTCTGCTCTTCACAGAATTCCAAAAACAATTTTTATTAAGTTGTTTTAATGATTAAATGTTTTTTTACTTTTGGAAAGTTTTGACAAAATAAAAACGGCTGTCTAGGCAGTTACCAGCCGACCTAAACAGCCGCCGTCTTTGCCCCGAAGGGCAAAGAACACAAATTAAAAACAAAACAAATAAATTTGATTTGCTTTTAAAAACGACTGCTTTTGGACTGGTAACTACTTTTGCTTTCACAAAAGTGGTTCTGCTTTCGCAGAATTCCAAAAACATTCAATATTAAGTTTTTAAAAAATTACTATAAGTAATTTTTTATTATTTTATTAAAAATTCACTGCTTTTTACAATATATTAACTTTGTTTAAAATTTTTAAATTTTAAAATAGAAAAAGCAGTTTTTATACTCAACAACAAAACAAAAATGTTATAATGTGCTATGCTTAAACAGTTAACAAATAAAATCATAAACGAAAATTATCATATATCAAAAAACGAAGCAACAGAACTTTTAAATACGGATTTAAAAGAGTTGTCTTATTGTGCAGAACAAATAAGAAAAAAGTTTTGCGGTAACAAGTTTGATATGTGTTCCATAATTAACGGTAAAAGCGGTAAATGCAGTGAAAATTGTAAATTTTGTGCACAATCCGCACACTATAAAACAAACATAAAAGAATACCCGTTACTTGATACCGACAGCATATTTAAAGAAGCAAAACACAATTCTGATAAAAAAGTTAAAAGATTTTCCATAGTTACATCCGGTAAAAAACTTACGGAACAGGAAATAGACTCTGTTTGTAAAACTTATGAAAAAATAAACAAAGAATGTGATATTATGTTGTGTGCTTCAATGGGACTTTTGACGGAACAACAGTTTATAAAATTGAAAAATGCAGGTGTATCAAGGTATCACTGCAATTTGGAAACATCAAGAAACTTTTTTTCTAAAATCTGTACAACACACACTTATGATGAAAAAATAAATACAATAAATTTAGCAAAAAAAGCAGGACTTGAAATTTGCAGCGGTGGAATATTCGGTATGGGTGAAACATTTCAAGACAGAATAGATATGTTTTTTGAACTTTATAATCTCGGTATAAAGTCTGTTCCTGTAAATGTATTAAATCCGATAAAAAATACTCCGTTTGAAAATAATAAAATTTTGTCACAAGAAGAAATTTTAAGAACCGTTGCAACAGCAAGGTTTATTTTGCCCGATGCATTTATTCGTCTTGCGGGCGGACGCCTTTTGTTTAAAGATAAAGGTGTATCAATGTTTTCTTCCGGAGCAAATGCAACTATTACGGGCGATATGCTTACAACAAATGGTACATCAATAGCCGAAGATTTTGATACAATAAATAAGTTAGGTTTTGAAACGGGAAAACAAAAAGAATGAACATAATTGAAGAATTAAAAATAAACAAAAATCTTTCGGATGAACAGTTTAAAGTTTTGCTTGAAACCGACACTTATAAAGATGAACTTTTTAAGCAGGCGGATATTGTCCGCCAACAGATTTACGGTAAAGATGTTTATATCAGGGGCTTAATAGAATTTACAAACTATTGTAAAAACGGTTGTTATTATTGCGGTATAAATTGCACAAACAAAAACATTCAAAGATACCGTTTAACCAAAGAAGAAATTTTACAATGTTGTAAAGACGGATATGCTTTAGGTTACAGAACATTTGTTTTACAGGGCGGGGAAGATCCTTTTTTTACCGACGACTTAATTTGTGATATTGTGTCTGCAATAAGACAAAATTATAAAGATTGTGCAATAACATTATCTATAGGTGAAAAAAGTAAAGAAAGCTATCTTGCTTACTTTAAAGCCGGTGCAAACAGGTTCCTTTTAAGGCACGAAACAGCAAATGAAACACATTATGGCAAACTGCATCCGGAAAATTTATCTTTAAAAAACAGAAAACAGTGTTTATATAATTTAAAAGAAATCGGGTATCAGGTAGGCAGCGGTTTTATGGTTGGTTCGCCTTACCAAACAATAGAAAACATTATTGAAGATTTTCGGTTCCTGCAAGACCTTAAACCCGACATGATAGGTATAGGTCCGTTTATTCCTGCACAAAACACAAAATTTGAAAATTTTGAGCATGGTAAACTAAATTTAACATTAAAAATAATTTCAATATTAAGATTGTTGTTTCCGTATGCTTTAATACCTTCAACAACGGCACTTGGAACAATAGATCCGAACGGCAGGGAACTCGGACTTAAATCCGGTGCAAATGTTGTTATGCCTAACCTTTCACCTGCCAAATACAGAAACCTTTACACTTTATATGATGATAAAATCTGTACGAACGAAGAAGCAGCGGAATGCAGAGGTTGTTTGGAAAGAAGAGTATCCCTTGCCGGTTATAAAGTTGTCACCGATATCGGCAATGTGAAAAAATAAAATATAATAAAAAAAAAGAAGTAAATTTTATAAACAGGAGGCAGTAAATGAAAAAGTTGTTAGTAGTAATGTTGTTGGCAGTAGCAATGGTAGTACCTGCATTTGCAAGTAAAGACAGCAAGTTTGATGTTGTAGGAAAAATTGGCTTGATAGCATCTCCAAGTTATAGTTCTCAATTTCGTACCGAGACAGATTGGCCTATATATAAAGGAGATGCAGACAATTCTTTTGCTATAGCAGTAGAAGGTTATTATAAATTTGATGAAAAATTATCAGTAGGTTTGGGATTAAGTTATGGTTTTGAATCAAAATTATCATCACCTTATGACAATACATATTTTTATGATGATGGTGAAGCAAAGTTAGGATTTACGAATATATATGTATCGGTAAAACCGAGTTTATTTGAAAGTATTTATGCAATAGGCCAAATCGGTTATGGTCTATCCCACGGTTCCTTTTATGATTCCTATAATCAAGGATGGAAGAAGTGTAAAGTTGATGGTGGTGGATTATATTGGGGATTAGGTGCCGGTGTTGAATATAAATCATTCATATTTGAAGTATTATATTCTGTAAACAATGCAACTTTTGAAGAACGGGGTAATTTTTTCGGTGCATATGATTATCTTTTTAGATATTCAACCCTTAATATTAATCTAGGATACAAATTCAGTATATAGTCGTTGCGAAACCGCAGTAGCGGTGTCATTCCGTACTTGATACGGGATCCATAAAAAAATAAAAAAACAGGAAGAATATTTTCTTCCTGCTTTTTTATGTTAAAACATTTAAATATTTTTAGAAGTTTATTGAGGTTGTTGTTCCGCTGCTGTTTTGTAAGAAGTATTCAACATCAAAATCAAAGTATGTGTCAGGATACGGTTCATCTTTCAAAGTAAAGTGCCACCATTCCGAATCAATAGGTTTAAAACCTGCTTTCAACATTGCATCTCTTAAAATTTGTCTGTTTTTCTTTTGTTGTTTTGTGATTTTTTTGTAGTCGGGATGAGATTCTTCTCCGAAGAAATCGAATGTTCCGCCCATATCAACAAAACCGCCGTTTTGTTTTATTATAGTTAAATCTATAGTGCTTCCTCTTGAATGTCCTGATTTAGCGGCAACATAGTTACCTGCAAGAAGATCCGATTTTTTTATATCGGGATAAAAAGATTTGTTTCCCGGATCTTTAGGATCGTTTATCCAATTAACAAAATCGGTAACCGCTTTTTGTGGTCTGTATGTATCCCAAACAAGAATTCTGTAACCTTGTTTTCTTAAATCGTCTGCTGCAATTACCAAAGCATCAAGTGCTTCTTTTGTCATGTAAGCAACAGGTGCATGGTATCCGTCTATTCTGTGCCCCGTAAAATTATAGTCGGAATAATATCTCATATCATAAACGGCATCAGGAATTCTTGAAGATATTTTTTCGAAACCGCTGCTGTCGGTTGAAACTGTATCTGCAAAAATAAAAGGTGTAACTGCTAAACACAAAACCAAACTTAAAATAAATCTTTTCATTTTTTTTGCCTCTCTTGTAGAATAATAATTTACATTTAAGTTTATAATATATAAACCTTATATTGTCAACTTATAAATTTTGTGTTGACAACGATAATCTTTTTTTATAATATATTTACCTACCTACCTTGCGGGTTGGTTAATAGAAGAACGGAAGATTGGAAGAAAATGAAGGAAACAATAAATTTTAATACTATCTACAACAGACAAAATACCGGTTCTGTAAAGTACGATTTTATACCGAATAAGAACAAAAATGTTATTCCTATGTGGGTAGCAGATATGGATTTTAAAAGTCCTGTTGCGGTACAAGATGCTTTAAAAAAGATTGTTAATCACAACATTTACGGTTACACATATATTGATAACGAATATATATCTTTATTACAAAACTGGTATTCCAAAAGAATGGATTGGAACATAAAGAAAGAAGAAGTTTTGTGTATACCGAGTGTAATGTTTGGTATATCCGCCGCAATCAGGGCATTAACAAAAGAAAACGATTCCGTTTTAGTTTCACAGCCGGTATATTATCCGTTTATGGATATTGTTAAAGATAACAACAGAAACCTTGTTGTTTCACCGCTTATATTTAACGGTAAAAGATACGAATTTGATTTTAAAGATTTTGAAAACAAAATAAAACAAAATAATGTGAAACTTTATATTTTATGTTCACCGCATAATCCGGTAAGCAGAGTTTGGACAAAACAAGAACTTTTATCTATAGCCAAAATATGTATTAAACATAATGTAATTATAGTTTCGGACGAAATTCATTCCGATTTCGTTTACGAAAATTATAAACATTATCCTATTAGCACTCTTTCAAAAAAGATTGCGGAAAATACAATAACGGCAATAGCACCTACAAAAACTTTTAACCTTGCAGGTTTGCAGGCGGCACATCTTATAATACAAAACAAAAAGATAAGAGAAAAAATTATTAAAGCCGTTAATGCTACAGGATTTCATGTATTAACAAAACCTGCAATAGAAGCGGTAAAAGCAGTTTACAGAGACGGTGAAACTTGGTTTAACAAGTTATTAAAATATTTGCAACAAAACAGAGATATTTTGGTAAAAGAGTTTTCAGGAACAAAAGTTTCCGTTCAGGATATGGAAGGAACATATTTGGCTTGGCTTAATTGCAAACAATTAAATTTAAGTTGCGGTGATATAGAAAAATTGTTTTTGAAAAAAGCGGGTGTTTGGTTACATAAAGGTTCCACTTTCGGTGTAGGTGGTGAAGGATATATGAGATTAAACCTTGCCTGTTCGCAAAAAGTATTAAAAACAGCAATAAACAAAATGCGAAGCATTTTGTAGAAGAATGGAGGTATAGAAGAATAGATGTATAGACAAGACAACGGCAAAAAACAATTTGTCATCCCGTACTTGATACGAAATATTGTAGTTAAGTCGTTTCCATGCATCCATACTTCCATACATCCATGTATCAAAAATTGCCGGAGGCAATTTTTATAATGGAAAAAAGAGCTTTAATTGCCATGAGCGGCGGGGTAGATTCAAGTGTTGCCGCTTTCTTGTTGAAGCAACAAGGGTATGAATGTATCGGTTGTACAATGAAACTTTACAATAATGATGATATAGGTGTGAAAAGCAGGACATGTTGTTCTTTGAACGATGTACAGGATGCAAGATCGGTTGCTTATAAGCTGAACATGAAATATTATGTTTTAAATTTTTCCGATGACTTTAAAAATAAAGTTATAGATAAATTTGTTCAAAGTTATGAAAACGGAAAAACACCGAATCCTTGTATAGATTGTAATAAATACATGAAATTTGAAAAACTTTATAATATGGCACAAAATTTGGAATGTAACTATATCGTTACAGGACACTATGCAAGAATTGAAAAAGTTGATGATAAATATTATTTGAAAAAAGCAATAGATGATACTAAAGATCAAAGTTATGTTTTATACAATTTAACACAAGAACAACTTGCACACACTTTGTTTCCTTTGGGAAATTTACATAAAACGGAAATCAGAGATATTGCGAAAGAAAACGGTTTTATTAATGCCGATAAGCCCGACAGTCAAGATATATGTTTTGTTCCTAACGGAAACTATGTTGAAGCAATAGAAAGATTTTCCGAAAACAAAATAAAAGAAGGAATTTTTGTTGATAAAAGCGGTAAAGTTATAGGCAAACATAAAGGAATAGTTTATTATACCATAGGGCAAAGAAGAGGATTGGGCTGTTTTCAAAAACATGTTTATGTTTGCAATATTTCCGCAAAGGATAATACGGTAATGTTGGGTGACCAAGAAGATTTATATAAAAAAGAGTTTGTTGTAACGGACTTTAATTGGATATTGGGTAAACCTATAGTGAAAAGTTTTAGTTGTTCCGTTAAAATAAGATATAAGCAAAAAGAACATAAAGCAGATATAAAAGTTTTAGAAGATAATAAAGTAAAAATTGTTTTTGACGAACCGCAAAAAGCAATAACTCCGGGACAAGCAGCAGTTTTGTATGATGGAGATATTGTATTAGGCGGCGGAACGATAATAACAGAATAGTTGAAAGGTTGAAGGGTTTAACAGTTTAATGGTTGAACGACAGGAACGATGAAAGATTGGAAGAAATAAGGAATGAAAGAAATTTCGGCACAAGATTTTGTTAAACTTGATAAAGATAAAATAACGATAGTTGATATGAGAGAAGAGACAGAATACAGTGATAATCGTTTTGAAAAAAGTATAAATATTCCTGTTTCAAAGTTTTGGGCTAAAGTAGATAATATTCCGAAAGATAAGCCCGTATATGTGTTTTGTAACAGCGGATATTTCAGCGAAGAAATGGTAATACTCCTTGAAGAAAGGGGATATGATGCAACAAATGTTTTAGGCGGCTGGCAAAAAATAAAAAGTTATATTTAAAAAGCTTGTAGTTGGAAATTTATATTATGAAAATACAATAAATCGCGAAGCGATTTCAGAGACCTTAAGATTTTAGGCGAAACAAGACAGTTGCCGACCGCAGTGTGCAAGATGTATAGCGGAGCGGTGAGCACATAAGGGAGGCAATTGTGAAGTTGTAGACCAAATATTAAGGTCGATATGGGGATTTAATATGGAAAAGAGAAATGTCTATTTAGATAGTAGTGCTACAACAAAGGTAAGGGAAGAAGTATTAAAAGAAATGTTACCTTACTTTACGGATGTTTACGGTAATGCATCGTCAGTTCATACTTACGGACAAAAATCAAAAGCTGCATTAACAAAAGCAAGAGAAACATTTGCAAAACTTATAAATGCCGAATCTCCCGAAGAAATAATTTTTACTTCTTGCGGAACGGAATCGGACAACATTGCAATTGTCGGCAGTCTGCTTGCAAATGAAGGTAACCATGTTATTACAAGCAAGATAGAACATCATGCCATACTTTTTACTTGCCAAAATTTAGAAAAAAAAGGGTATAAAGCAGATTATATATCTACCGATAAAATAGGTAGAGTAAATATTGAAGAACTAAAAAGTAAAATTACCGATGATACCGTTATTGTAAGTATAATGCATGCAAACAACGAAATCGGTGTAATAGAACCGATAGAAGAAATATCGAAAGTTTTAAAAGAAATAAATAAAACAAGAAAAAACAAAATATTGTTACATACCGATGCTGTTCAAACTGCAGGTAAGTTAAAACTTGATGTTCAAAAGTTGGGTGTAGATTTGTTGTCTGTATCGGGACATAAGTTTTACGGCCCAAAAGGTATTGGTGCTTTATATATTAGAAAAGGTACAAAAATTGAACCGTTGTTTCATGGCGGACACCACGAGTTCGGTATGAAACCGGGAACGGAAAATGTTGCCGAAATTGTAGGTATGACAAAAGCTCTTGAACTTGCAAACGAAGAGATGGAACATGAAAGTAAAAAAATATTTAAGTTAAGAAATAAATTAATGAACGGCATTTTGGAAAAAATTCCCGAAGTTGTAATAAATACGGATATAAAGTATGCCGTTCCGAGTGTTTTAAGTGTAAGTTTTAATTATATAGAAGGTGAATCTTTACTTTTAATGCTTGATATGGCAGGTATTGCAGCATCTGCAGGTTCTGCTTGTGCAACAGGTTCTGCCGAACCGTCACATGTGTTATCTGCAATAGGTGCAAGCCCTTTGGCGGCACAGGGAACATTAAGATTTTCGTTAGGCAGATATAATACCGAAGAAGATATAGATTATGTGTTGGAAGTGTTACCGAACCTTGTTGAAAAAGTGAGAAAAATGTCGCCGGTGTGGGAGCAAAGAAAGTAGTTGAAAAGTTTTTATAATGATTTTACCGCTTAGTCGTTAAGACCACAGAGTTTAAAACGAACCGAAGTATTTGGCGACTGCGGTGTACAAAAATAAAGCGAAAGCGATTGGTACATAAGGGAGCCAAATACAAAGGTATAGTTTAAAATATGTGGTCATAATAAGGGAGAAAAAAATGAAACAGATATATTTGGATAATCAATCAAATACAAGAATGGACGATATAGTTTTTGATTCTATGGTTCCATATTTAAAACAGTATTACGGAAATCCGCAAAGCATTTATTCTTTAGGACAAATTTCTAAAGATGCAATAGAAGAAGCAAGAATTTCAGTTTCAAAACTAATAAATTCAAAACCGGAAGAAATAATTTTTACTTCTTGCGGTTCGGAATCAAATAATTTGGCAATAAAAGGGTATGCTTACGGAAACAGTAAAAAAGGGAAACATATTATAGTTTCTGCCATAGAACATTTTTCAGTTTTAAATGCGGTAAAAAGTTTAGAAAAAGACGGTTTTGAAATTTCGTATATACCTGTAGATAATAAAGGTTTTGTTTTGTTGGACGAGTTAAAAAAATCTATAAGACAAGATACGATTTTGGTATCAATTCAATATGCAAATACGGAAATAGGAACTATTCAGAATATTGATGAAATATCAAAAACAGTTAAAGAAAAAAATATTGCATTACATGTTGATGCGGTTGTTGCAGCAGGTGTTATACAGATAGATGTTGTTAAATCCAATATTGATATGCTTACAATTTCAAGTTCGGTAATATACGGACCTAAAGGAGCCGCAGCTCTTTATGTAAAAAAAGGAATATATTTAAAACCGCAAATAGATGGCGGAGTACAAGAATTTAATAAAAGAGCGGGAACGGAAAATGTTCCGGCAATTGTGGGTTTTGGTGTTGCTTGTAGCAGAGCTTTAAGCCAAATGCAAGAAAATTACGATAAAATAATAAAGTTAAGAGATAAACTTATTAATGGTTTACAAAAGAATATAGATTATATTTATCTTAACGGACCTACCCAAAACAGGTTGCCGACAAATGTGAATTTTTCTATAGAATTTGTTGAAGGTGAATCACTTTTTCTGTTACTTGATGCTAAAGGCATAATGGCATCAAGCGGTTCTGCTTGTGCAAACAAATCTTTGAAAATATCGCATGTGTTAACGGCAATAAATGTTGATGTCGCGGTAGGGCAAGGTTCGATAGTGTTTACATTATCTAAATATAATACGGAAGAAGAAATAGATTATGTTATAAATGAGTTTCCGACAATAGTTAAAAGATTAAGAATGATGTCCCCGTTATATGACCATTTTAAGAGTACCGGTGAAAGAATGAAAGCAGGTCCTGGAACAGATTATGAACACAGTTCTGAGGAATAGAGGGATGGAAGGATAGAGGTATAGAAGAACGGAAATAACTATAAACAGAAAGAAAAAATTATCTTTCCAGTTTCAATACATCTATACTTCCATACATCTATACTTCAAGAAAATTTTAGTAAAAATAAAAAAATATAAACAAATAAAATAATTTTAAGTAAAGTAGTAATATGGAGGAAATAAGGTATGGCTTTTTATAGTGAAAAAGTAATGGATCATTTTGCTAATCCAAGAAATGTAGGTGAAATAAAAGATGCATCCGGTGTAGGTGAAGTAGGTAACCCTATATGCGGTGATATGATGAAATTTTATATTAAGGTAGAAAATAATATAATAAAAGATGTAAAGTTTAAAACTTTCGGGTGTGGCGCGGCAATTGCAGTATCTTCAATGGTATCCGAAATGGCTATGGGAAAAACTATTGAAGAAGCACTTGCTTTAACAAACGAAGCTGTTGCAAAAGAATTGGGGGGACTTCCGCCGAACAAAATGCATTGTTCGAATTTAGGTGCAGACGCATTACATAAAGCAATTGAAGATTATAAAAAGAAAAATGACAATGTATAATGTACAATTAGAGGAGTAAAAAGGTATGTTAATATCAACAAGGGGCAGATATGCCATTAGAGTAATAATAGATTTGGCACAAAATTCTAACGGAGAATATATCCCGATGAAAGATGTTGCCAAAAGACAGGAAATATCGTTAAAATATTTGGAAAAAATATTGCCGATACTTACCAAACATAAAATTATAGAAGGTGTACATGGTAAGGGCGGCGGATATAAATTAGGTAAAAATATAAAAAAATATAAAGTTATAGATATACTAAAGCTTACCGAAGGGGATCTTGCACCGGTTGCATGCTTGAAGAAAGGTTCACAACATTGCAAAAGAAAAGCAAACTGCAAAACCGTATTTATGTGGAACAAATTTTATGATATTATAAACAAATTTTTCGGTTCAATAACCATAGAAGATTTGGTAAACGATAACAAAAGTTTTGATTTGTTAACTAACATTCAACAGCTGGTATAAATCCGTTTATATTGTTTTAATATTAAAACTTAACAACTTTAGGTTCTTGTGCGAAAGAATAAAATGTGGCGGTTGCATCTTTCAAATATAGAACCTGAGTGTTGTTATCGTCTGCTTTATACATTTTTTGTAAACTCGGATAATTATCAAGCATATGTTGTTTTGCTTCTATTCTGTCGTCATTTACGGCAGTAGCTTCTATTCTTATCCATGTGTTACCGTCAAATGCACAGATTTCTATTTTAGGATTTTGTGCCATTTGTTTAGATACATTTTTTATTTTACCGGTTTGAATGTACAGTTTATCTTCAAACAAATCTATTGTTCCGAAAGGTCTTACTCTTGGTTGGTCGTTTTCTACTGTTGCAAGATAATATGTTTGGCATTTCTTTAAAAAATCGTAAACTGTTTTCATATCAAAATTCTCCTTGTTTATAGTTTGAGTTATTTCTGTTTTATCTTTTTTTGTAACTTTTGGATTACTTGATTTTTTAGCGTAAGCAATTGAACATAAAAATAAAAACATCAAACAAAATAACAAAATCCTTTTCATCAGTTTACTCCGAAAATTTAACTAAATAAACAAAAAAAAAGACCTTTTTAAAAAGGTCTTTTTTTTGAAATTATATCGAATATTTGAAACCTAAGTTAAGTTGTAAACTATACATTGAACCGTGAGATGCAAAATCGTTGTCAGGAATTATCCAGTTATAATAAGAGTACAGAACTTCTACTATTAACCATTTAGCTTCTATTCCTATACCACCGGCAAGATATATTCCTGAAAGTCCGCTTGCATCTATTAATTTGATATCTGCATTGCTATAACCCAATTGACCTATTAAATATACACTATCTATTTCTTTGTTTTCTAAAACTAATTTCGGTTTTGCTGCAGCATAAATATTTGTCGCCGAGATTTTGTGTGCTGTATTTTCAATATCTGTTTTGAATAAATGGAAACCGCCTATACCTAAACCTATATTTTCCCAAGGATAAATAAAAACTTCACCGCCCAAAGTATAACCTAAATCTACATCTAAAATATTGTTGTGAAGTAATACTCTTTCTTCTCCTTCATAAATATCTGTTATTGTTATATTTTTATCTAAGTTAAGATAAGGCGACATTAAAAGTCCGCCTTTTACGATAAAATCCATATTCATTCTTGCAGTTGCAGGTAATGCACATACAGCAAGTAATAAAATTGAAAAAATAATTTTTTTCATTATAGTACTCCGTTAAAGATATTTTATATATTATATTATTATACTACAAAATCATTTTAATTTACAATTAAATTTAAAATTGGGGTTTCAACCTCTCGGATGAAACTTCTTATGTTGTTCTTTTAATCGTTCTTGACTTATATGAGTATATATTTGTGTTGTAGAAATTGAACTGTGTCCCAACATTTCTTGGACAAATCTTATATCCGCTCCGCCGGTAAGTAAATGTGTTGCAAAAGAGTGCCTTAAAGTGTGGGGGGTAATATTTTTAGTTATGCCTGCTTTTAGTGCAATTTGTTTTAATTGTCTCCAAAATTCTATTCTTGATATTGGTTTATTCAATCTTGTTAAAAAAATAAATTCGGATTTGGTGTTGTTTCTTATTCTTAAATATCTTTTTAAATATAGTTGTGCTTTTTGTCCGAATGGGACTAATCTCTCTTTATTACCTTTACCGAAAATTTTTACGTAACATTCTTCAATATCTATATTTGAAAATTTTAAACTTATAAGTTCGGATACTCTTAACCCCGTAGCATATAAAAGTTCAAGCATAGCCCTGTTTCGTATTGAAAGATTATCAGTTCCCGAAACAGAGTTTAACAATTTTGTAACTTCTTCGTTTGTCAGCATATCGGGTAATATTAAATCCACTTTAGGTGCTGTAAGATTTATTGTAGGATCTGTCTTTATAAAATTTTCTGCAATAAGAAACTTATAAAATTGACGTATGGATTCTATCATTCTATAAATACTTCTCGGTTTAAAATCCGATGTTTTGAGATACCATAAAAAATCGGTTATTTCCAAATGAGTTATTGTTTCGTAATTTATTTTTTTTTCTTCCAAGAATTTCAGGTATGTGTTTAAATCTGTTCTGTAGGCAAGAGCAGTATTTTTTGAAAGCCCTTTTTCTATTAAAATGTAACTGATAAAATCGTCAACTCTTTGCATATTATAGATTAAAGTACATGTTGTTTTTTAGTTCTTCTTTTAGTGTAGTAAACGGTCCGTGTCCCGGATAAATTATTGTATCTTGTGAAAGTTTTTTTACTTTTTGTAATGATAAAATCAGTTCATCATAGTTTCCGCCGTACAAATCTGTTCTGCCTATAGAATCTTTAAAAATGGTATCACCTGCAAACAATAAGTTGTCTATCAAAATACAAACAGAACCTTTACTGTGTCCCGGTGTATAGATAACCGAATATTTACAAAAAGAAGTCTCTTTTGTTTCTTCTTTATCAAAAATAATATCGGCTTTGTTTATTATTATAGGGTTACCGATTATGGTTGAAAAGTTTTTGCCGGCATCTGCAAGCATATCGGTATCGTCTTTATGAATAGCCAAAGGAATATTGTATTTTTGTCTTATAATATCATCGGAATAGGTATGATCAAAATGTCCGTGAGTATTTATTAGAAGTTCGGGTTTTAGATTTAATTTTTCAATTTTATCGATTACTTTTTTTCCATCTTGTCCCGGATCGATAATAATTGCTTTTTTTGAAGAGTCATCGTAAACAATATAACAATTTACTTCAAATTCACCTGATAAAATAAATTCTGTTTTTAACATTTTAATCTTTTTGATCTATGAATATTTTTTTATGAGCTATTAAATAGCTTATTCCGGAATAGACTGTAAATATTGTTGCGATTAATACCAACCAATAAGGAGCATGAACTAATATCACTCCTACTATTTGTTGCCAACCGTTCATTTCTAAAAGGTCGTAAGGTGTAACAAAGAAGAATTTTGTAATAGCTGCATCTGCTACTAAAATAACAAGAATAGTTATGATTGCAATCATTTGAGATGTTGTTTTTACTTTCCCTGCCATACTTGCGGGTATGATAACATTTTTAGAGGCGGCTATGGATCTTAAACCGGTAATAATAAATTCTCTTGCAATTATACATATTACCATCCAAGCAGGTACATTTAAAGTGTAAATTCCTATAAAAGAAATAAAAGCTGAAGTTACTAAAAGCTTATCTGCTAAAGGATCAAGGAAAATTCCGAAAGTTGTTATAATGTTTTGTTTTCTTGCGATTTTACCATCATAATAATCCGTTATTGATGCTCCGATAAAAACAAGCAGAGCCAACACGTTTGCCCAAAAAGAATCTATTATCATAAGGATAATAAATATAGGAACAAGTAAAACTCTAAGCATTGTTAATTTGTTTGCCAAATTCATAAATAAGTCCTCAATTTTCAACTAAAATAATTATACATTATTTTGCAATTAAATCGTAGTCTTTAGTTCCTTTTATTGTAACTTTTACAAATTTATTTAGTTCTATATCTTTACTTTTATTTATAATAATGGTGTTATCTATTTCGGGTGCTTGGAAATAAGCTCTGCAATAAATCTTGTTTTTAGAAATCGTTTCCGTTAACACTTCAAAAGATTTACCTATTTTTTCTTTGTTGTTTTTTACCACGTTTTTAAATTGTGCGGTTGCAAGAAGTTGTAGTCTTTTTTCTATTAATTGTTGAGAGATTTTATTTTTTAGTTTATAAGATTGTGCAAGTTTTTGATCCGAGTAACCGAATATACCGATATGTTCAAAATAATTTTGTTTTATGAATGATAAAAGTTCTTTGAAATCTTCTTCCGTTTCGTTAGGAAACCCCGTTATTAAAGAAGTCCTTAATATTATGTTCGGAAAATTCTTTTTTATGCTTTCTATAATTTGTCTTGTGTTTGTCGGCCTTTTCATATTTTTTAATACATTCTTGCTTATATGTTGTATGGGAATATCAATATAGTTGCAAATATTTTCCGTTTCGTATATTGTTTCCAACAATTCTTTTGTTATTGTTGAAGGATAAGCATATAACAATCTTATCCATTTCAATTGCTTTATTTTTGAAAGTTCTTTTAATAATTTTGCAAGAGAAAGTTTACCGTATAAATCTATTCCGTAAGAAGTTGTATCTTGTGCTATTACGTTAAGTTCTTGTATACCGCAATCTGCAAGAGCTTTTGCTTCGTCAGTTACGGATTTTATTGTTCTGCTTACAAAGTTTCCTCTTAAGTTTGGAATTATGCAATAACTGCACCTGTGATTACAACCTTCCGATATTTTTATATAAGTTGAAGGAGAATTTGTAGATAATACTCTTGTTTTAAAATTGTTTACTCCTCCTGCACAGTTTGTATCTGCAAAAAATTTATTTTTCTTTATAAGTTTTACTATCTTGTCAAAGTTTCCAGTTCCTACATATCCGTCAATGAACGGATAATCTTTTTGCATTTTCTCTTGTAATAATTGCGCTAAACAACCGGATACAAATATTTTTAAATTTTTATTCTTTTGTTTTAATAATCCTGCTTGTTGTATTTGATAATGAGATTCGGCCTGTGCATCTTGTATGAACGAGCAAGTATGTATTATTATAACGTCGGTATTTGATAAATCGTTAGATATTTCATAACCTTCTTTTAAAAATAAGCCAAGTACGGATTCTGCTTCAACGGTATTTTTAGAACAACCTAAAGTGATAAAAGATACTTTGCTTTTTTTCAAAATTAATCTCTTTTTAATGTTATTGTGTTTACTTTACTGTTAGATGCACCTTTAGAAATATCTACCTGTTTATCGTTGAAGTAAACTTCTATCCCGTCAATATTTCCGATTTTTATATTGAATTCTTGTTTGGTTGTAGCTTCAAATGTTTTATCTTTAGCCAAAATACTTTCAAAAAGTTTTCTATCATCACCGATAACTTTTATCCAGGTATCATCTGTTGCTTTAATGTAGAGCTTTTGTTCTGTTTGTTGAGGTACTGTTGAAGATAGTGCTTTGTTTTCTTGTTTGGTTATTGCCGGTTTTTTATTAATTTCTTCAGGAACGGAATCTTTTTTTGTAGGAATAAGAAGAACTATTATACATACTATAATTATAGCAATAAGACCGTAACCTATATAAAAAATTGTTTGTTTGTTTTTTTTATAAAATTCAACGAATTTGTTTTCTATATTATTTGTGTTATTTTGTTTGAATAAATCTTGTTGTTGCTCCAATTTTGTTTGCTCATATAGGTTTACCATTTCATTAGGATCCAAAGCTAAAAACTGAGCATAATTTTTTAAGAAATTTTTGTAATAAAGTTCGGCAGGGAACGCGGAAACGTTATCGTTTTCAAGTCCTTCAATAAACTCTTTTTTTATCCTGGTAGCTTTATGAATTTTTTCTATTGAATATCTTTTTTTCTTTCTTGCCTGTTGTAAAAATTTCCCCGGACCGTTCATAATAAACCTCTATAATTCTATTACATCAACACCTTTTGGTGCCATAAATTTAAATATATTGTTTGAGTAATTATTGTTTAATTTATAATTTGTTAATTTTACATTAACTATAAAGTTTCCGTTATTAAAAGAAGTTGATGTTATTAACGATGAATTTTTACTTACCGTAATTGTCATACTCCATTTTTCTTTTGAGTCAATAGGTCTTATTAAGAAAGAATAATCTACTTTCGTTTCTTCTTTAAGGTCTATGATATATTCTTTTTTAAAAGTTTTCCAATTTTTTATAAATTTAAAAACGGAAGTTAAAAGCATATCACTGTTTATCACATCTTTCCATTTTTCAACGATTGCCTGTTTATTGATTGGAACATAAGTTGTAATTGTTTTGCCGTCAATATAAGTATATTGTTTTGTCGGTTTTATTTGTTCCAAGTAGATGTAGTTAGATTTCTTATGTTTAAATATTCCTTCACAATTAAATTGTTCATTTGTAGAAAGATAAGTTAATGTTTGATAATAATCGGCTTGTAAATCTTTTATGGAAGAATCTTGTTTCTCTAAATTTGACAATATCGTATCAATGTTTTGTTTTGCTGTTTCTTGGCAAAATACAACAGATACACAAACAAACAATAAAAAAATAAGAGATGATAATTTAAAAAAGTTTTTAGTTATCATTTATTCTTAAATAGTCCTCTACTAAATTATAGTTTATTTCCCAACGATTTGTCCCTTCCGGTTTATGAATAAAGCCCCTAACTTCCAATACACTTAATATATTTGATGCTCTTGCCGAACCGCCGAACTGTGCTTTTAACAAATCTTGAGATATTCTTCTTCTTTCAAGAATAAGTTTTAGTGCAGGTATAAGATCTTTTTCCGCTTTATCTGCTGCGGTTGCTGCTGCAGCTTGGCTTACCTCATGGGTAAGCGGTTCATAGAATTTAGGAAAATCCTGTTCTGCTATAAAGTTTACTACTTGTTCTATTTCTTTAGAAGAAACAAAAGCTCCTTGGAGTCTTACCGGTCTTGGTTCGGACGGAGGAAGGAATAACATATCTCCTTTACCTATCAAACTTTCCGCACCGACGGTATCGAGAATAACTTTTGAGTCCACGGAAGATACCGTTTGGAAAGATTGTCTTGCAGGGAAATTTGCTTTGATTGTTCCCGTTATAACATTAACCGTAGGTCTTTGTGTTGCAAGTATCAAATGTATTCCAACGGCTCTTGCCATCTGTGCAAGACGTTGAATAGAGTCTTCTATTTCTTTTGAGGCAACCATCATCAAATCTGCCAACTCATCTATAATAACTATTATATAATAATCTTTATCTCCGCCCTCTTCAACCATCTTAGCATTATAATCTTCAATATTTCTAACCATATTGCTTGCATATTTTTCATATCTTTCTTCCATCACTTTAACTAACTTTTTTAATGCATCGGATGCTTCGTTAGGTCTTGTAATGACGTCTGCGTCATCTGCCATACAGCACGGATTATATAAGTGCGGAATATTTTTGTATGCAGTCATTTCCACTCTTTTAGGATCTATTAATATAAATTTTACTTCGTCCGGTCTTGCTTTATACAAGATAGACAAAATTATATTGTGTACACCGACACTCTTTCCGGAACCGGTAGAACCGGCAATAAGTAAGTGTGGCATTTTTGCTAAATTGGAAATGTATCCGCTACCGTCGGTTTTTGTCCCGACTGCTAATGTTAATAATGATTTTGAATTTCTAAATTCTTCAGTATCGATAATATCTCTTAAACTTACAAGAGATGCTTTCGGATTAGGTATTTCTATACCTACTGCAGATTTTTCAGGTACTGGTTCTATTCTTATAGCTGCAGTTTTCATAGCAAGAGAGATATCGTCCATTATGTTCATTACCGATTGAATTTTTGTGCCCGGAGCAAGAACAATATCGTATCTTGTAATAACAGGTCCCGGAATAATATCTTGAACTACGGCATCTATTCTAAAAGATTTTAACGCTTCCCTTAAGGCCTCGGCTCTTTCCTGAAGTTCCGACTCATTTATTTGTGTGTTTAAAGAACCTTCTCTTAAAAGAGATACCGGCGGTAAAGTATATTTAAATGTTTTCGTGTCAATTTTTTCTTGCTTAACTATAGGTTTAGGTTCAATTACAGGTTCCGGTTCTTGTTTCTGTTCCTGTTCTATTTCTTTTTCTTCTATAGGTTCTTCTTGAATGATTTTTCGTTCTTGTTCTTTAGCAGCTTTAATTTGTTCTTTTACAAAATCATCGTTGTCTTCTTTTTTATTAGTTTGTCTGCTGTCTATAATTCTTGGCTTTTCCGTTTGTTCAAACGGTTCTTCTTCTATTTCTTCTTTCTTTGCTCTGTTGTTAACTATCGTAGGTTTATCTTGTTTTTTTGCTTTTCTGTATTCGTGCCACTGTTTAATATCTTCAATAGTTGATTTAATTAAATATTTAATAAGTCTTAATAAAGATATCCTAAAAAATGCAGCAAGGAAAAATATAAAAAATATACCGATAATTATTATTGATGTATAGTTACCGAAAAATTTTAAAAAGAATGGATATAATACATTTCCGAGCCATCCGCCATCTTGAAGTTTTAAGTTGAATGTAACTTTTATTAAAGAAAACAAAATGGATGATAAAGTAACGGATACTACTGCTAAAACTAAATCTATTCTTGTTCTTAATATTGTTGAAGTTATAAAATGAAGTATCCCGAACCAAAATAAAATGATGGGTATTATATAAGAAGATGTACCGAAAGTACTAAACATTATATTAGATAATGCTTGCCCTATTATACCTGTATCATTTGCCGATATTAATGCATACAATAAGAAAAAAGCAAGTACACAATATATACAGCCCATTAATAATCTTTTACTTTTTTTATATTCTTCCAATTCTTTTTTTGATTGTTTTGCCATAATTTTTCACCTGTTAACTAATTCCATATATTATAACAAAAAAATAGCAAACCTGTTAAGGTCTGCTATTTCAATATTTTAAATGTAAATATATAAAACTTATCTTATTAAAGATATTTTGTATGTGTATTCAAAAGGTATAATATTAACTTTACCTTCTCTTGAAAGCCAGCCCAATGCTAAATAAAGCATTGTGTTGGAAAGTCCTAAATGAGCTTTTATCTTTATAGGTGTAGATTCTCCGTTTTCATCTAAGAAGTGCCATATTTGACCTGCTGCCATTCCGATTCTGTCTTGCATATCTTTTCCTTTTAAATTACATTTTTTCTATAACAAATAAATCTTGCTGACTCGTAATAGGTTGTCCGTTTTCAACTAAAACTTTTACTATTTTAGCTCTTTCGGTGGCTTTAACCTCATTCATTACTTTCATTGCTTCAATAATACATAAAGTTTTTCCTGTTTCAACAACATCTCCTTCTTTTACAAACATAGGTGATGTGGGAGAAGGAGATCTATAAAATACTCCCGTAATGGGGGATTTTATTGTGCTGTCACCCGAAACAACTTGTTGAGGTGTATCGGCCTTATTTTCCTGTTGAACCTGCTGAGTCGGCACTTGTGCAACTTTTTGAACAGGTCTTGAATAATTTTTTCTTCTGATATGTAATTTCATATCATCGGAATTTATTTTTATTTCTTCAACCTTTTCTTGTTGCATTACTTCATATATAGATTTTACTTTTTCTTCTAAATTGTTTTCTTTAGCACACATAATTATACCTTTTATAATTACATAGTTTTACTTAAGTTTATTCTGCCTTGTTTATCTATTTCATCAACTTTAACAACAATCTCTTCGCCTACACTAACAACATCTTCAACTTTTTTAACATGTTTTTTAGAAAGTTTAGAAATATGTACAAGACCTTCTTTGCCCGGAAGAATTTCTACGAAGGCACCGAAATTCATAATTCTTGTAACTTTACCTTTGTACTCTTTACCTACTTCAACTTCCGCGGTAAGACCTTCAACCATACTCTTTGCGGTTTCAACTGCTAAAGCATTAGGACTTGAAATAAATACTGTTCCGTCTTCTTCGATAGATATTTCAACACCGGTAGTTTCCTGAATACCTTTTATTGTTTTTCCGCCGGGACCGATTACCGTTCCTATTTTAGCTTGCGGAATTACAAAAGATATCATTCTCGGAGCATATTTCGAAAGTTCAGGTCTTGGTTGTGGAAGAGTAGCTTCGATTTTACCGATAATTTCCATTCTTCCAACTCTTGCCTGTTCAAGTGCCTTTGCCATAATTTCGGTTGTCAAACCGTCAATTTTTATATCCATTTGTAAAGCTGTAATACCTTTTCTTGTACCTACAACTTTAAAATCCATATCACCTAAATGATCTTCCATTCCCATGATATCGGTTAAGATAACATAGTTGTCACCTTCTTTCATAAGTCCCATTGCTATACCTGCACAAGTTGCTTTAATAGGTACGCCTGCATCAAGCAATGCCAAACATCCGCCACAAACGGATGCCATTGAAGATGAACCGTTAGATTCTGTAATATCTGATACTATTCTTATTGCATAAGGAAAATCTTTTTCTTCGGGAAGAATAGGTTTTAAACCTCTTCTTGCCAAATTACCGTGACCGATTTCTCTTCTTCCTGGGGATCTTTCAGGTTTTGGTTCACCTGTTGCATATCCTGGGAAATTATAATGTAATAAGAATCTCTCTTTATATTCACCGGTTAATTCGTCCATAACTTGTTTATCTTCAGGACTGCCCAAAGTTACGGTTGCAAGAGATTGTGTTTGACCTCTTGTAAATATTGCACTACCGTGAGCTCTAGGTAAATATCCTACTTCACAAGTTATAGGTCTTATTTCGGTTAATGCTCTACCGTCAGTTCTTATATTTTTTGTTAAAACAAGTTTTCTTGCTTCTTTATAAAAAATATCTTCCATAACAAAATCTATCAATGCAGATTGTTCAGGATATTTTTCTGCAAGTTTATCTTGCATTTCTTTTTTGAATGTTGCCCAAGTAACTTCTCTTTGAGTTTTTTCTTTTATTGTTACGCATTCTTGAGCTTTAGGCAAAGTTTCAGCTTCAACTTCAGCTTTCAAGTTTGCATCTATAACAGGTTCCGTTATAGGAAGTTTTTCCTTTGTAGGAAGAGCTTTTATAAATTTACAAATTTTACTGATTTCTTCTTTTGCAAGATTTAATGCATCTAACATTTCCTGTTCGGAAAGTTCGCCTGCACCTGCTTCAACCATTGTTAAAGCTTCTTCTGTTCCACTGACAACCAAATCCAAATCCGATTGTTCTCTTTGTTGAATTGTAGGATTTACAATGAATTCTCCGTTGATTCTTCCTATTCTTACGGAAGCAATATCTTTTTCAAATGGTATGTTTGAAAGATGTAATGCAACGGAAGCACCTATTATACTTATAATATCCGAAGGATTTTCTCCGTCATGAGATATTACCATTGCAACGATTTGTGTATCGTTTCTCCAAAATTCCGAAAACAACGGTCTGATACTTCTGTCTATAAGTCTGCTTACAAGAATTTCACTTTCTTTAGGTTTTGCTTCTCTTTTAAAGAAACCGCCCGGAAATCTTCCGGTAGAATAAGCTCTTTCTTTGTAATCTACGGTTAACGGCATGAAATCCGTTCCTTCTTTTGGTGTTGATGATGCAACAGCAGTAACAAGTACCATTGTGTCACCGACTCTGACAACACAAGCTCCGTTAGCTTGTTTTGCAAGTTTTCCGGACTCAATGGAAATCTCTTTGCCTGCAACAATCAACGATGTTTTTATTAATTCCATTTTTACTCCATCAGTCCGCCTATAAACATCACACAAAAGATCCACACAACTACATATATAATGAAATTGAGTGCATCCTTTGTGTTTACGACGGACTTAAATTTTTTTTACTTTCTTAAGTCTAATTTTTTCAAAATAGCTGTATAAGACTCTTTGTCTGTTCTTTTTAAATAATCAAGCAATCTTCTTCTTTGACCGATCATTTTTAAGAAACCTACTCTTGATGCAAAATCTTTAGGAAACTTTTTAAAATGATTTGCCAAATAATTGATTCTTGTTGTCAACAATGCAACTTGAACTTCAGGTGAACCTGTATCGGTTGCATGTGTTTTGAATTTTTCTACAACTTCTTTTTTTTGAAATGCCATTTACTTCTCCCCCAAATATAAATTGCTAAATAATTTTTAATTTTCAAACTATTTAAACTAAGCAAATATTTTACAAAATTGGTTTTTAAAAGTAAACACACAAGCTACAATTGATAATTTATAATGTACAATGCTGGTAAAAATTTGAAAAGTAAAATTTGTTTTATAAAATTTTATCAAAAAATATAAACTGTAAACTTTAAACTAAAAATTTGCAATGCAATTTTTTTGCTTGTAAAATTTATAAAATTTAGGTAATATAGAAAAAGTCGTACGTAATATACATATATTATATATATATGTTTTTTTAAAAGGTATTGACAAAAAGAAAACTAACAAATATAATCTAAACTTAATTTAGGTTATGGAAAAGTTGTTAGTAAGTTTTAATGATTTTAAAAACAAAAACAAATTAGTCGTTGAAAATAGAAAATTTCCCTTCGATTACGACGGGGAAATAGTAAAGTCGGCTAATCTTGTTTTTTCTTTTGAAGCAAATAAGTATGATGACGTTGTTAATGTTACCGGAAAGATAACGGGAACAATGTCTTTCGAATGTTCAAGATGTTTGGAATTGTTTGAACAGAAAACAAAAATTTCTTTTGAATGTTCTTTTACTAAAGAAGAATTTGAATGCGATATAATGGAAGAAGTAAGAGAAACGGTTTTGTTGAATATTCCCATGAAACCGTTATGTAATGAAAATTGTAAAGGGTTATGCCCTGTTTGCGGTAATAATAAAAATGAAAAAGATTGCTTTTGTGAACAAAAAATGAAAGATGAATTTGTTGCTGAAAAGTGGTCAAAAATAAAAAAATTAAAAATATAATTGGGGGAAAAAATGCCAAATCCAAAAAGAAAACATACCGGTCATCGTAGAGATTGCAGAAGATCGGCAAATTCAAAAATAGAAGCTGAAAATTCCAGTAAATGTTCAAACTGCGGAGCACCTAAGATGCCTCATACGGTTTGTCCTGAATGCGGTTTTTATAACGGAAAATTAGTTGTTCCCAGAAAAGTAAAAAAATCCAAGGCAAAAGAACAACAAGCACAAGAACAAGAGGAAGCAAAGTAAAATGATTCTTGCTCTTGATGTAATGGGCGGAGATAAAGCACCGGATATAAATATTGAAGGTGCAATTCTTGCTGTTAAGCAGACCGATAATAAAGTTATACTTGTCGGTAAAGAAGATATTATTAATGCTCAATTGGAAAAATGGTCGGAAAAATATAAGTTCCCGAAAGATAAAATATCTGTTGTAAATGCAACGGAAGTTATTGAAATGGGAGAACATCCGGCAAATGCAGCCAGACATAAGAAAGATTGTTCTATGGCTGTTTGTTGTAAATTGGTTTCGGAAGGAAAAGCCGATGCTTTTGTTTCCATGGGAAATTCAGGTGCGGCTATGGCCGTTTCTCTTTTATATTTAAAAAGAATACCCGGAGTTTCAAGACCTGTAATTTCCGTTCCTTTCCCTACCATTAGCGGAAGATGTATTATAGTTGATGCCGGAGCAAATGTTGATTGTAAACCGGAACATCTTTTACAGTTTGCAATAATGGGAAATATTTATGCAAAAAATGTTATGGGAATAAGGAATCCTAAAGTTGCTGTGTTATCTATAGGAGAAGAAGATACTAAAGGTAATGAGTTAACTTTGCAAACAAGTAATCTTTTGAAAAAAACGAATTTGAATTTTATAGGGAATGTTGAAGGTGGAGATGTTCCTAAAGCCAAAGCAGATGTTGTAGTTTGTGACGGATTTGTCGGTAATATTTTTTTAAAAACAAGTGAAGGTATTGCCGAAATGGTGTCAAAGTTTGTAAAGAATAGTATAAAAAGTAATCCTTTATATTGGGGAGCTGCACCGTTTTTAAAACTTGCAATGAAAAAAGTTAAAAAGAGAATTGATTATGATGATGTCGGTGGAGCACCTTTACTAGGCATAAATAGCCCTTGTATTATCGGTCATGGTAAATCGAATGCAAAGGCAGTAAAAAATGCATTGATTGCAGCTGCAAAGTTTGCAGAAAATAATATAAATAAAAAAATAGAAGAAGAAATAAATAAGTATTCAATGGATAAAATTTAAATATGGATAAAAAAACGGGTGTAAAAATTTTATCGACAGGGTCTTATGTTCCTGAAAGAGTTTTGACAAATTTCGATTTGGAAAAAATGGTAGAAACTTCAGATGAATGGATTTCTACAAGAACGGGAATAAAAGAAAGAAGAATTATAGATAAAAGTCAGACAACATCTGACTTAGCGTATAATGCTTCAATAAAAGCAATAGAAAAAGCAAAAATATCTGTTGATGATATAGATTTAATTATTGTCGCAACAATAAGCCCGGATGCACCGATGCCTTCGACGGCTTGTTATTTGCAAAAAAAATTAAAGGCATTTAATGCCGTTGCTTTTGATATTTCCGCTGCCTGTTCAGGTTTTATATATGGCACAACATTGGCAAAAGCATTTATATCTTCGGGCTTATATAAAAAAGTACTTGTTGTTGGAGTAGAGTCACTTTCAAGAGTAACCGATTGGACAGACAGAAATACTTGTGTATTGTTCGGTGATGGTGCAGGAGCAATGATATTTGAAGCATCCGAACAAGACAACGATATAGTTTCAACTTATCTTGGAACAGATGGTACACACACAGATATTCTAAGTATACCTGCGGGTGGTGCAACTTGCCCGACGTCAAAAGAAACAGTTGAACAAAAACTTCATTTTGTTAAAATGGTAGGAAAAGAAGTCTTTAAAGTTGCTGTTTCCAAAATGGCATTGGCAGTAAACAAAGCGCAGGAATTGGCAGGACTTACGGATAATGATGTAAACTTGTATATACCGCATCAGGCAAATTTAAGAATTATAGATGCTGTTGCAAAAAAAGCAGGTATTACAAAAGAAAAAGTTTATATTAATGTTCATAAGTACGGGAACATGTCGGCAGCAACAACAATTGTTGCATTAGATGAAGCTATCCAAGAGGGCAGGGTAAAAAAAGGCGATTTGGTAGAATTGGTTGCTTTCGGAGCAGGTCTTACTTGGGGAGCTTGCATATTAAAAATTAATTTTTGAGGTAATATGAAAAAGATACTTTTAACATTTCCGGGTCAGGGCTCACAAACAGTAGGTATGGGAAAGGAATTTTACGATAAGTTTTCTGCATCCAAAAATATAATAGATAGTTTGGGTGACGAATTAAAAAATATTATATTTAATGGTCCTGAAGAGAGTTTGAAAGATACAAAGTATGCACAACCTGCAATATTTGGAGTATCTGTTGCAATTTTTGAAGCATTAAAAAGTTCGATAGATTTATCAAAATTTGAAATAGCAACGGCAGGTCATTCTTTAGGTGAATATTCAGCTTTAGCCGTTTCAGGATTTTTTAATTTTGAAGACGGCTTGAAACTTGTTAAAGCAAGAGGCGAATTCATAGGACAAGCTTCAAAAGAAAATCCGGGAGCAATGGCAGCAATTATCGGCATGAAAAAGGACGTTTTGGAAGATGTATGCAAACAGGCATCTTCCGCAGGAGTTTGTGAACCGGTTAATTTTAATTCACCTGGACAAATTGTTATTTCGGGAACAACTGAGGCAATAACAAAAGCAGTAGAACTTGCAAAAGCAAACGGAGCATTAAAAGCAGTTATGTTAAATGTTTCCGGTCCTTTTCATTCTTCTTTGATGAAATCGGCTTCCGAAAAAATGAAAGTTGAATTGGAAAAATATAATTTTACGGAACCTAAATATCCTATAATTACAAACTGTGATGCACAATTTACAAAAGATGCATCTTTAATTAAAGAAAAATCCGTAAAGCAAATTTGTAATCCTGTTTTATGGGACACATCAATAAGTAATGCAATCAGTAACGGTTTTGATACATTTATAGAAATAGGTCCGGGAAGAGTGTTGACTGGTCTTATGAGAAGAATAGATAAAACAAAAAAAGCAATGAATATAGAAAGTGTTGAAAATTTAGAAAAAGTAATAGAGGAGTTAAGTAAATGAAATTAAAAGATCAGGTTGCGGTTATAACCGGAAGTGCACAAGGTATAGGTAAAACAATTGCGGAAACATTTGCAAGAGAAGGTGCAAATATCGTTATTACCGATATCAATATTGAAAAAGCTCAAGCTACGGCTGACGAGATAAAAAGCAAGTATAATGTAGAAACAATTGCTATTGCAAGCAATGTTACAAAATTGGCAGATTGTGAAAATTTAATTGCAAAGACACTTGACAAATTTCAAAAAATAGATATATTAGTAAATAATGCAGGTATAACAAAGGATAATTTGGTTTTAAGAATGACAGAGCAGGAATGGGATGCAGTTATATCTGTAAACTTGAAAGGTGTATTTAATTCTATCAAAGCTGTTACAAGAACAATGTTCAAACAGAGAAAAGGTAGAATTATAAATATAGCTTCCGTTGTAGGTATAATGGGAAATGCGGGACAAGCAAATTATTCCGCATCCAAGGGCGGAGTTATTGCCTTGACAAAAACTTGTGCAAAAGAATTTTCTTCAAGAAATATTTTGGTTAATGCAATTGCACCGGGATTTATAAAAACAGCAATGACAGATGCTTTGTCTGATGAAGTTAAAGCAAAATATGCTGAGGTTATTCCGTTAAAAAGATTGGGAGAAGCTCAGGATATTGCAAATTCCGCATTGTTCTTAGCAAGTGAAGATTCTTCTTATATAACGGGAAATGTTATAAATGTTAACGGTGGAATGTACATGTAATAAAGTAGTAAAAAATAGTAGTAAAAAATAAAAAAGGGTTTAAAAAAACTCAAAAACAAAGAGGGAGGCCGTAATCATGGCAGACATAGAAACAAGAGTAAAAGAAATTATCGTTGAACAATTGGGAGTAGATCCTGCAGAAGTTGTTCCAGGTGCATCTTTTATAAATGATTTAGGTGCAGATTCATTGGATACAGTTGAATTAGTTATGGCATTTGAAGAAGAATTCGGTATTGAAATTCCGGATGAAGAAGCAGAAAAAATTCAATCTGTAGGTCAAGCAATAGAATATATTACAGCTCACCAAGCTAAGTAATATAAGTAAGAAAACAAAGTTGGTTTTAGCATGGAAAAAAAGAGAATAGTTATTACAGGTATAGGGGTTGTTTCTCCTATAGGTATAGGTTGTCAAAATTTTGTTGAAGCATTGAGAGAAGGCAAATCGGGTGCGGCTCTTATAGATACTTTCGATACAACTAACTATAATTCAAAGTTTGCAGGTCTTGTAAAAGATTTCAATCCTGAAGAATTTATGGATAAAAAGAAAGTAAGAAAGACTGCAAGATTTGTTCAGCTCGGTTTAGCTGCAGCAAAAATGGCAATACAAGATTCCGGTCTTGATCTTGAAAAAGAAGATAAAACAAGAATCGGTTGTATTACCGGAACAGGTATCGGCGGTTTGGATGTTCTTGAAGAAGAACATACAAGTTTAATCACCAAAGGTCCAAGAAGGGTAAGTCCGTTCTTGATTCCTATGATGATTAGCAATATGCTTCCGGGAGAAATTGCCATAGAATATGGATTTATGGGACCTAACTATGCAGTAACAAGTGCATGTTCGTCTTCAAATCATGCTATGGGAGATTCCTTAAGACTTTTGAGATACGGTGATGTAGATATTATGGTTACCGGCGGGTCTGAAGGAACAGTTACTCCTTTATCCGTAGCAGGTTTTTGCAACATGAAAGCACTTTCCACAAGAAATGATGACATAAAAACCGCATCAAGACCTTTCGATAAAAACAGAGATGGTTTTATGATAGGTGAAGGTTCGGGTATACTTGTGTTTGAAACTTTGGATCATGCTTTGGCAAGAGGTGCAAAAATTTATGCTGAAGTTTTGGGATACGGCGCTTCCGATGATGCTTTTCATATGACGGCTCCGCATGCAGAAGCAAAAGGTGCGGTTGAAGCTATAGAAAGAGCTATCAAAGATGCAGGTATTTCAAAAGATGATATAGATTATATCAATGCACACGGAACATCCACTCACATGAATGATGCTATAGAAACAATGGCTATCAAAAAAGTGTTTGGAGAAAGAGCATATAAGATTCCCGTAAATTCTACAAAGTCTATGACAGGACATTTGTTAGGTGCGGCAGGTGCGGTTGAAGCCATAGCAATGGTATTGTGTATGAAAGAAGGATTTATTCATCCTACAATAAACTATGAAACACCGGATCCTGAATGCGACCTTGACTATGTTCCTAATAAAGCAAGACAACAACAAATTACATGCGGATTGTCGAACTCTTTAGGTTTTGGCGGTCATAACGGTGTAATTATACTTAGAAAATATGTCGGATAAATTTGAGGAAGTTCAAAAAAATTTAGGTTATGAATTTCATGACCTAAATTTTTTAAAAATAGCATTAACTCACAGATCTTATTCTTCGGAATACGGTTTAAAATATTGTAACGAGCGGATGGAATTTCTTGGAGATAGTGTTCTGTCCGCCGTTGTAAGTGAGTTTTTATATAACAAATATTCCGATGATAATGAGGGAAAACTCTCTCAAATAAAAGCTCAAATTGTTTCTGCAAAAAGTTTAAGTGCTTGGGCAAAAAAAATAAAGTTGGATAAATTTATTTTAATCAGCAAAAGTGAAGATTTAAACTTTGCAAGACACAGGGATTCGTTACTTTGTGATTCGTTTGAGGCAATTATAGGTGCAATATATTTAGATTCAAATTTTGAGATTGCAAAAAAGTTTATAAATAGATTTTTAAATTTGGAACAAACGATAGAACTGACAGATTATAAAACATCTTTGCAAGAGTTGGTTCAGGCGCAATTTCAAACTTTACCGGAATATAAAGTTGTTAAGGAATACGGACCGGATCACGATAAAAAATTTGAGATAGCGGTTTTTATAGAAGGAAAGCAGTTCGGTTTCGGTAAGGGTAGTTCTAAAAAAGAAGCAGAACAAAATTCTGCAAAACAAGCTTATAGAAAATTCAATAAATAGCTTAAAGCTGAAAGCTTAGAGTTTAAGAAGAATAAACTGTCAGCTGTAAGTTATAAACTAATAATGGAGTGTAACAAAAATGATGAATTATTTTTTAAGTGAAGAAGAGCAAATGATTGTTGACACAGCAAGACAAATTGCTCAAGAAAAAATGAAACCTGTTAGAGAAAAATACGATGAAGAAGGAACTTTTCCTTGGGATATTGTAAAAGAATTGGCAGATGCCGGTCTTTGCGGAGCATATATTCCTGAACAATACGGAGGTTTCGGTAACGGTAATATAATGAATTTGGTTCTTGCTACCGAAGAACTTTGTAAAGTTGATGGCGGTGTCGCATTATGTTTAGCAGCAACAGCACTTGGAACGTTGCCTATTCTTATCGGCGGAAACGAAGAACAAAAACAAAAATATTTACCTAAAATCGCAGCAGGAACAGTTGCAGCTTTCGGTTTAACGGAACCTTCAGCAGGTTCGGATGCAACCGGCATGAAAACAGTGGCAACAAAAGATGCTAACGGAGATTATATTCTTAACGGAACAAAATGCTTTATAACAAATGCAGGTGATGCAGAAGTTTATACGGTATTTGCAAAAACAAATCCTTCAAGAGGAGCAAGAGGAATTTCCGCTTTCATACTTGAAAAAGGTATGGAAGGATTTTCTTTCGGTAAAAAAGAAAATAAAATGGGTATCAGAGCTTCTTCTACAAGAGAATTGATATTCAATAACTGCAAAGTTCCTAAAGAAAATCTTTTGGGTAAAGAAGGTCATGGTTTGATGATAGCCCAAGCAACACTTGATGCTTCAAGACCGGGAGTAGCAGCACAAGCTTTGGGTATAGCAGCAGGTGCATTGGAAGAAGCAGTAGCATATTCAAGAACAAGAGTACAGTTCGGTCAGCCGATATCTTCATTCCAAGCAATACAACATATGCTTGCTGAAATGGCAACAAAAGTTGAAGCAGCAAGAGCACTTTTATACTCGGTTGCAAGAATGATAGATGATAACAATAAAAAAGATCCTAAAGATAGAGTTAGAACAAGTAAAGAATCCGCAATGGCAAAATTGTTTGCTTCCGAAACAGCAATGCAGGTTACAACAGATGCAGTTCAAATTTTCGGCGGATACGGATATTGCAAAGAGTATCCTGTAGAAAAGATGATGAGAGATGCAAAAATTACAACTTTGTATGAAGGTACAAGCCAAATACAAAAAAATGAAATTGCATTGAACTTAATAAAAGAACAAGCGAAAATATCTAAATAAGTTTAAATTAAAGAATACAAAATAGGAAGATGAAAGTATGATCATCTTCCTATTTTTTTTATATAGCTTTTATTAGTTTGTAATTTATGTTTTATAAAAAAATATAAAATAGTATAATTTATGAAAACAAGTATTTAAAATAAAGGCGGTAAATATGAAATTAGGTATAGTAGGGCTTCCTAATGTAGGTAAATCTACATTGTTTAATGCAATAACAAAAGCAGGTGCGGAATGTGCTAATTATCCGTTCTGTACAATAGATCCTAATGTCGGTGTAGTTGCGGTTCCGGATAAAAGATTAGACTTTTTGGAAAAACTTTACAATTCCAAAAAAAAGGTTCCTGCGATGGTGGAATTTGTAGATATTGCAGGTCTTGTAAAAGGTGCATCTAAAGGTGAAGGGTTGGGTAACCAATTTTTGGCACATATCAGAGAAACATCTGCAATTGTTCATGTTGTAAGATGTTATGAAAATTCCGATATTACTCATGTTATGGGAGAAATAGATCCTATAAGAGATATAGATATTATAGAAACCGAACTTATGCTTGCAGATCTTGAAGCAATAAATAAAAAGTTGGAAAAGCTGCAAAGAGATATAAAATCAAGAGATAAAAAAGTTGTTGCGGAAAAAGAGTTGGCAGACAAAATAAAAGCTCATTTGGAATCGGGTAAACCTGTAAGAACACTTGAAATAGAAGAAGAGCAAAAAGAAATATTAAGAAACTTTTTTCTTATAACCGCAAAACCTGTTTTGTATGCCTGCAATATTTCCGATGCTGATTTACCGGAAATGAAAAACAAATATACGGAACAAGTTTTACAAAGAGCAAAACAAGAAAATGCACAAGCAATACCTATTTGTGCGAAAATAGAAGCTGAACTTTCCGAACTTTCAGATGAAGATCAATTAGCATTTTTGAAAGATTTGGGACTTACGGAGCCGGGACTTAACAGACTTATTAAAGCAAGTTACGATTTGTTGGGACTCATAACATTTTTAACTGCCGGAGAAGATGAATCAAGAGCTTGGACAATAAAAAAAGGATTCTTGGCACCGCAAGCTGCCGGAGTTATCCATACCGATTTTGAAAGAGGCTTTATCAGAGCCGAAGTTATGGCTTTTGATGACCTTTTTAAGTTAGGTAACGATAAAGCGGTTAAAGAAGCCGGCCTTTTAAGAAGTGAAGGTAAAGATTATATTGTAAAAGACGGCGACATTATAGAATTTAAGTTTAATGTATAAAATTTGCAAAGCAAATTTTGAGGGATGGAAGCATAGAGGGATAGAGGTATAGAGAAAAATAGTTATGTCATTCCGCACTTGATGCGGAATCTCGTCGTTTCCATACATCCGTTCATCCATACATCCATGCCTCAAAAATTCGTAGAATTTTTTAATTATGAAAAAATCTGTAATTACTATCGGTACATTTGACGGTGTTCATAAAGGGCACCAAGCCATTTTAAATAAAGTTGTAGAAATTGCTAAAGAAAAAAATTTAAAAAGTATTGTTTTATCTTTTGAAAGTCCGGTAAAACAGGTTTCAGGGCTTATAACCACTTCGGAAGAAAAAATAAATATTTTATCTTCATTTTGTATAGATGAATTTTTATTATTACCTGTAAACAAACAAATCTTATCTCTTACTGCAGACAAATTTTTTGAAGATATATTAGTAAAAAAATTAAATGTAAGTTATATAGTTGTAGGTTACGATTGTACTTTCGGCAAAGACAGACAAGGCAACATAAAATGGTTAAAACAGAAAATAAAAAATACAAGCATAAAACTTATAGTAATAAATCCCGTAAAAGTAAAAAACAAAATTGTTTCATCCTCCAAAATTCGTGACCTTATAACAAAAAATAATATAAAAGACACAAACAAAATGCTTAACAGAATATTTAGTTTTACCGGTAAACATGTAACAGGTAACAAAATAGGCAGAACATTAGGATTTCCTACAATAAATATTAAAGTTGATGATACAAAACTGTTACCGAAAGGTGTTTTTGCATGTATGGTAAGCGACAAAAAAAATAATATGTATTGCGGTGTACTAAATATAGGAATAAGACCTACGGTAGATTTGAAAGAACATAAATTGTCCGTAGAAATTCATTTGTTAAATTTTTCGGGTGTTTGGAAAGAAAAAAATCCGATTGTTTATATTTACGATTTTATAAGAAAAGAAAAGAAATTTAAAAGTATTGAACTGTTAAAACAAGCAATAAAAAAAGATATAATTTTTACAAAAAAATACATTAAACTATAAGCCATAAGCTTTAAGCTATAAACAAAAATCGCAAAGCGATTTTTTAAGGAGATCAAATGAAACTGTTAAATTGCAGTATTACAAGAATTATTGTTGCATTGATGTTTGTATTTTCAATAGCGGGAAATGTTCTTGCATTTTATCACAAAGAAGACAATTGGCTTGTTTGTGATTATTGCGGTGCAAAACATATAAATTCTTTTCCGAGAGACGGACACTATACATGGTGTAAATATGCACCTGCTCAAAGCAGTTCAAGCGGCGGCAGCTCTACCGTATATGTTCCAAAATCAAACTCATCGGATTTAGATTCCGCCATATTGGGAACAGCATTAATAAGTTTATTTTCATCAACACCGGTAAAAACTAAAACACCGCAGGAAATAGCTAATGAACAAAAAAAACAAGCAGAAATAAAAGAAAAAAAAGATTTAGATCTTCTAGAAAAACAAGAAATTTCGAGGGATGAACAGTTTTGGCAAAGCGGAGATTATATTGTAAAAGAAGGTAATTTAAAAGATGGTGGAAATAAAGCTTTCGGAATTTATAATACAAAAACACAAAAATGGGTATTAAATGCAGATAAACAAAAAGATAACACCGGCAGAATTGCAATATTTAGAAAAGTTAAGAAAAAAAAGGATGGTTTGTGGAAAAGAGAGGATGGTTGGTGGAATTTTGGAAGAATAAGATTACTTAATTGCAATGATAAAAATTCAACATACAACAAACCGTTAGTTTGGATGTATGATGTAAGAGATTATAGACCGGAAATAAAAAAATGGTATCTTATTCAAGATGAAAGAAAATATTTCCCGGAAATGTATTTTATTATAAATGATAATGATGAACTTGAAGAAATAAAACCATTAAATAAAAATTTTTTTGACAAAGAATTTTTATTAAATCAAAACGGTAAATACGGTGTAGCACTTATTGATGCAAATCATTTAGTAATACCAAACAAAACCGTAATATATAAGTATTTCGGGTATAGAATAATAATTCCGACAGAATACGATTCTGTTGAAGCATTTAATAATTTTGAAGATGACTTTAAATATCTCACAAGAGCAACTATTGTTTATCGTGCTAAAAAGAAAGATGATGTTTATATGTTTGGCTTTTATGGAGAAAGGTTGTCCCCAAAGTTTTTGGAATACGATTCCATAACTTGTTTGCCTAATATTATGGAAGATTTTTATATCGTTTCAAAAGACAACAAATTCGGTGCCGTAAACAGTGTAGGAACGGTTTTTATTCCTTTTATTTATAATAGTGCAACTGGTCCTTATTATGCCTTAAGAGATATTTTTCCTGATGTTTCTTTTTCGTATTGGTATAAAAATAAAGTAAAACCGTATTTAACACAAAAAGGTAAATATGAAAAAGAAGAAGATTATCAGGCAAGAATTAAAGATAATGCAAAGCAGGAGCAATATATTTTAGAAAAAACGAAAGATGCAGTTAAAGAATATATTGAAGAATTTAAAGATAAAATCATATTGGTTTTAGGTAATAAATATGATACAGAAAGAGAATATTTTACTATATATGAACAAATTAAGATAATTAAAAATAACAAAGAAGTTATTGAAACAATAGATAATATAAACTTGCCCGTTCCTATAAAAGAAGCGGAAGCATTTGAAAAAAACTTTAATAAGATTAAACAAGAAGCACTTAAAAATGCAACTTACGGTATTCAATACGATAAAATAGCGATAGCAAAAATAACATTTAAAATGCCCAACGGCAAAACTTATACCTTTGATTCAACAAAATGAGTTGAAAAGGTGATAAGCTGAAAAACTGAAGAGTTTGTGGCAAAAATTGCATAGCAATTTTTGATAAATAATAGATTTTTCGCAAAGCGAAAAATACCTTAAACTTCTCAGCTATCAGCTAAGAAAAACAAAGTTTTTCGTTCTCACCTTATCAGCTAAAAAATTATATTTTTGTGAAACAAAAAAACATTCATTCTACATTGTACATTATAAATTATACATTGCCTTTTTAAATTGACTAAAACCTAACTAAAATGGTATAATCTAAAGATAAGTGAATATATAATTTTTATGCGGATATGGCGGAATTGGCAGACGCGTATGGCTTAGGACCATATACCGTAAGGTGTGGGGGTTCAAGTCCCTCTATCCGCATTTAATTTTAGTATTAAAATTATAAATATAAAAAGAGGTTATCATGAGTAGTGCTAGTAAGTATGAGTTCAAATCAAAAGTTGTAGAAAAGAAGCCATGTTCAATATCTATGGAAGTTGAAATAGAACCTTCTCAAACAGATATAGAATTAAAATTAGTTTATGAATCAATTCAACAAACGGCAAAAGTTCCGGGTTTTAGAACCGGTAAAGTTCCTATGGATATGATTAAGAAAAACTATTCCGATGTTGCCAGAGAACAGTTGATTGAAAGTATGATTAAAAAAACTGTTTTTAGTGCAATGGAAAAAGAAAATTTTGCTCCTATAGATATGCCTGTTATTACAAATCTTGATTATGATTTCGGTAAAGTATTAAAGTATTCTTTTAAAGCTGAATGTCAGCCGGAAGTAAAAGTAAAAGATTATAAAGATATAAAAGTAAAAAAAGAAAAATATAAAGTAACCGACGCAAACATAAACAAAAATCTTGATGTTTTGTTGGATAGAAATGCAAAACTTATAGTATCTAAAACAGGGGAAGTAAAAAAAGATAGTTTTGTTATAGTAAATTACGAAGGTTTTTGTGACGGTAAACCTGTAGAAAAAATAAAAGCTAAAGAGCACATGATAGATTTAGGTGCCGAAAACACATTGAAAGGTTTTAAAGACGGTTTAAAAGGTGCTAAAAAAGGTGAAACAAAAGATATAGAAATAGAATATCCTAAAGATTATTTAAATAAAGAATTGGCAGGCAAAAAAGTAGTATTTAAAACAACAATAGAAGAAGTTAAAGAAAAAGAGTTACCTGAACTTAACGACGATTTCGCTAAAGATATGGGACTTGAAAATCTTGAAGATTTAAAGAAAAAAATAAAAGAATCTTTGGAAAGTGAAGAAGTAAGAAGACAAAACGGTGAAGTTGAAAAACAAATAATAGAGCACCTTTTAGATAAGAACAAATTTGATGTTCCTCAATCTATAGTTTTGCAACAGAAAAAGTATTTGATTAAAAGAATGAGCGACTATATGAAGAGTCAAGGTGCAAACGAAGAATTTATTGCAAAACAAGTAGAGGCCTCAGATAAAAAATATGAAGAAGAAGCAGAAAAGAATGTTAGATTGTCTTACATATTAAACGGTGTATGTGTAGATGAAAAAATTGAAGTTAGTGATAAAGAATTAGATGAAGAAAAACAGAAAATGTTAGATTCCAATCCTACAAGAAAAGAAGATGTTGAAAATTATTTCAAAGAAAATAAGGCAAATATTGCAGCTTCATTAAAAGAAGAAAAAATATTTAAGTTCTTGTTGGATAATGCAAAAATAAGTGAATCTGAAAAAGATATGCCGGTAAAATAAAAGCAGTGAAATAAATTATATAAAAAACGGACAAGTTAATATTTAACTTGCCCGTTTTTTTTTTGATTATTGTTTCTTAATTTCTCATTTTCAAGCAAAATGCTTTTTATTATATATTGTATTTTGTCGTTGAATCTATGTAATAAAAATCAAGATCTTAATTTGCTTAATTTATATCGCATAAGAAAAAACAAAGCTAAATGCCGCGTCATTTAGACACTTTGCTATTTAGCTCTGCCTTGGATAGACTAACACAAAATAATAAAAATGTCAATATCTTTATTATACAATTCATTTTGTCGTTAAACCTATACACCAATAACCTATAACACTATAACCAATAAATTGCTATGCAATTTGTTTTTAATTTGTTATAATAACAGGCATATAAAACAGTTGTTTTTGTGAGGGGATAAAAAATGCCTAACTTTATACCAACGGTGATAGATAAAAGCGGTAATACTTCGGTAGGTTACGACATATATTCACGGCTTTTAAAAGATAGAATAGTTTTTGTTGGCGGTGCGGAAGGTGCAGTAACTACGGATTCCGCAAATGCTTTAATTGCACAACTTTTATATTTGGATGCCGAAGATAATACAAAAGATATAAATATGTATATAAACTCTCCGGGAGGAATAGTTACTGCCGGTCTTGCGGTTTATGATACAATGCAATACATAAAAAGTCCTATAACCACAATTTGTATGGGAATGGCCATGTCTTTCGGAGCGGTGTTGCTTGCAGCCGGTTCTAAAGGTAAAAGATATGCTTTACAACATTCAAGAATAATGATACATCAACCGTTAATATATGGCGGCGGATTATCTGGGCAGGTTACCGATATAAATGTTGAAACAAAAGAATTGCTTTTAACAAAAAATAAATTGGCGGATATTTTAGCATTACATACAGGTCAAACCAGAGAAAAAATTATTGCCGATACGGAAAGAAATTGTTATATGTCGGCAGAAGAAGCTAAAGAGTATGGCTTAATAGATGAAATTATAATTCCGGGTAAAAAATAATGGCAGATAATAATAACAATAACGAAAATAAAGAACCTAAATGTTTGTTTTGCGGCAGACCTAAATCCAGCGGTAAAAGATTTATCGGTGGCGGTGGTGCAATAATTTGTTCCGATTGTATAAAAAGTTCTAACGATATTTTAAACAGATTGGAACAAGCGGAAGTTAAACATAATATAAAACCGGTACCGAAACCGAAAGATATAAAAAAGTTTTTAGATGCTTATGTTATCGGTCAAGATCAAGCAAAAAAAGTTTTGTCTGTAGCGGTATATAATCATTATAAAAGAATACAATCAAAAGAAAATGCGGCCGGCTCGAATGTCGAGCTTCAGAAATCAAATATTTTGTTATTGGGGCCTACAGGTACAGGTAAAACTTTACTTGCACAAACTCTTGCAAGAATGTTGGATGTACCGTTTGCAATAGCCGATGCTACTACGTTGACAGAAGCCGGTTATGTAGGTGATGATGTAGAAAATATTTTGGTTAGATTGTTGCAAAATTGTTCTTATGATGTGCAAAGAGCACAGTGCGGTATCGTATATATAGACGAAATAGATAAAATAGCGAGAAAGTCGGAAAACAGATCTATTACGAGAGATGTTTCCGGTGAGGGTGTTCAACAAGCTCTGTTAAAAATAGTAGAGGGAACTATAGCAAATGTTCCTCCGCAAGGTGGCAGGAAACATCCGCAACAAGAATGTATAAAAGTTGATACGACAAATATACTTTTTATTTGCGGTGGAGCTTTTGACGGTATAGAAAAAGTTATAGAAACAAGACTTAATAAAAAGAATATAGGTTTTATAAGTAACGAAAAAGCTATAACTAAGGAAGAAAAACTTGCCAATAAAGATAAAATGTTTTCTTTGGTTGAAACACACGATTTAATAAAGTACGGTTTAATTCCGGAACTTGTGGGAAGACTTCCAGTAGTTTCAACATTGGAACATCTTACTGTTGATGATATGGTAAGAATTTTAACCGAACCGAAAAATTCGTTAGTTAAACAATATACAAAAATGTTTGCGATGGAACATATAGATTTGGTGTTTGAACAAGATGCATTAAAAGAAATAGCAAGTATAGCTATTAATAAAGGTGCAGGTGCCAGGGGCTTAAGATCCATGATAGAAAATATTTTAATGGAAACAATGTTTGAAATGTTCCATGAAGATAAAATATCAAGATGTATAGTAGATTTGGAAACAATACAAAAAAAATCAAAGCCAAAATTTATTTTTAAAGATAATTCTAAGGAGATTGCATGATCGAAAAAGAAAAAGCTTTAAATGATAAAAGAAATGATGATTTGCCAAAAATTTTACCTATGTTACCGGTAAGAGATGTTGTAGTTTTTCCTTCAATGGTGTTACCTATAGCAGTTGGCAGAGAAAAATCAATAAGAGCCCTTGAAGAAGCAATGACTTCGGAAAGATATATATTTGTTGCAACGCAAAAAAATTTACAAATAGAAGATCCTACTCCGGACGATATTTATCATATAGGTTCTGTTTGTGAAGTCCTTCAAATGTTAAAAATGCCGGACGGAACTTTAAAAATTTTGATAGAGTGTGTTGCAAGAGCGGAATGGACTGAATTTAAACTTACCGATAAAGGTTATGTTGAAGTCGGTTTGAATATCTTTGATGAAAATATAGAAAGAACGGCAGAAGTCGAAGCTGTTATGAGAAGAGTGGTCGCTCTTTTTGAACAATATGTGAAACTTAATCCAAGAATGCCTATGGAAATATCGATATCGGTTTCGAATATACAAGAACCGGCAAAACTTGCAGATACCATAGCTTCTCATATTTCCATAAAGAGTAATGAAAAGCAGGCAATTTTGGAAGCCGTAAATCCGTTAAAAAGATTAAACAAAATAATTCAAATTTTAAACGCCGAAATCGAAATTTTGAATATTGAAAGAAGAATACAAAACAGAGTAAGAAACCAAATAGAAAAAAATCAAAAAGAGTATTATCTTAATGAACAAATGAAAGCCATTCAGAAAGAGTTAAAACAAAAAGATGATAACTCTAAGGAAATAGAAGAATTAAGAGATAAAATAAAAGCAAGTTCTATGTCTGAAGAAGCAAGAGAAACGGCTGAAAAAGAATTGTCCAGAATGGAAAAAATGATGCCTCAATCACCGGAAGCTTCCGTTATTAGAACTTACATAGAATGGTTGTTGGATTTACCTTGGAAAAAATTAACTAAAGATAATTTGGATTTGGTTAGAGCAAAAGAAATATTGGATGAAGATCATTACGGTTTAGATAAAGTTAAAGATAGAATTATAGAGTATTTGGCTGTATTATCCAGAGTTCAAAAAATAAAAGGTCCGATACTTTGTTTTATAGGGCCCCCGGGAGTAGGTAAAACTTCAATTGCAAAATCCGTTGCAAGAAGTTTGGGCAGAAACTTTGTAAGAATTTCTATGGGTGGAGTTAGAGATGAAGCAGAAATCAGAGGACATAGAAGAACTTATATAGGTTCTATGCCGGGAAAGATTATTCAATCTATGAAGAAGGCGGGTTCGAGTAACCCCGTATTTATTCTTGATGAAATAGATAAAATGGGTAGCGATTGGAGAGGAGATCCTTCTGCAGCATTATTGGAAGTATTGGATCCCGAACAAAACTATGCTTTCGGAGATCATTATTTGGATGTTGATTATGATTTGTCCGATGTTATGTTTATAACGACGGCAAATACATTAAATAATATTCCTAATACGTTGCTTGACAGATTGGAAATTATAAGATTTTCCGGGTATACGGATGAAGAAAAGCTTTTAATTGCAAAGAAATTTCTTGTAAAAAAACAGATGAAAGATCACGGATTAAAAGAAGAAGAGTTAACAATAGATGATAGTGCAATAAAAGAAGTTATTGCAAGTTATACAAGAGAAGCAGGTGTTAGAAATCTTAACAGAGAAATAGCAAACCTTTGCAGAAAGGCAGCCAAAGAGTTGGCTCTTGAAAAGAAAAGCAGTATAAAAATAACGGATAAAAATGTTGAAAAATATTTAGGGGTTCCGCATTACGAAAGAGAAAAAATTTCGGAAAACGGAATCGGAGTTGTTACAGGTCTTGCTTGGACTGAAGTAGGAGGAGAAACTCTTACAATTGAAGTAAATAAAATGAAAGGTAAGGGAATGTTGAACCTTACCGGACAGCTCGGTAATGTTATGAAAGAGTCTGTTCAGGCGGCCTTTACTTATGTAAAATCTTCGGCAAAAAAATTAGGTATTAACGAAAATATGTTTAAAGATACCGATTTTCATGTTCATGTTCCTGAAGGTGCAGTTCCTAAAGATGGTCCGAGTGCGGGACTTGCCATGGCAACGGCTTTGGCATCGGTATGTATGAATAAACCGGTAAGAAAAAAACTTGCTATGACGGGAGAAATTACATTAAGAGGCAGAGCTTTGGCTATAGGCGGTCTTAAAGAAAAAGTATTAGCTGCATACAGAGAAGGAATAGATATGGTATTGTTTCCTGAATCGAATAAAAAAGATTTGGTAGATATTCCGGAAAACGTTAAGAAAAAAATCAAAATGATACCTGTTAAACATATGGATGAAGTTATAAAATATGCTTTTGACAAAAAAATAAAATAATATAGAGAGGGAGTGTAGCAAAAATGTACAAGATTTTGATGACTTATGACAGCCAGGAAGGTTTAGATCAATTATTGAATCATCCTGAATTTAAAGTTGAGGTTTGTGCAAAACCTTCACCTGAAAAATTTAAAGAAGTGATAAAAGATTATGACGGTCTCATAATCCGTTCCGAAGTTAAGGTTACCGAAGAAATTATTGAAGCTGCTCAAAAATTAAAATTTATCGGTAGAGCTGGAACCGGTGTTGATAATGTAGATAAAAAAGCTGCAACACAAAAGGGTATTGTTGTATCAAATGTTCCGGGAGGAAACACAATATCGGTTGCGGAACATACAATAGGTCTTATTCTTTCAATGGCAAGAAATATTCCTGCAGCAGTTACTTCAATGCAATCTCAGAAATGGGAAAAGAAAAAATTTATGGGTAACGAAATATTCGGCAAAACACTTGGTTTAATCGGTCTCGGAAGAATCGGTAATGAAGTTGCAAAAAGACTTTTATCTTTTGGCATGAAAGTAGTTGCTTATGACCCGTTTGCAAATGCAGAAGTTGCAAAAAATAACGGTATAGAATTAACGACATTGGACGAAGTATTCAAACAAGCAGACTATTTATCAATACATTCTCCGTTAACAGACGATACAAGAGGAATGATAAATAAAGCTAATATTGCAAAAATGAAAGATGGTGTAAGAATTATAAACTGTGCAAGAGGTGCAATTATCAACGATGCAGATTTGATTGAAGCGGTTAAATCCGGTAAAGTTGCAAATGCAGCTCTTGATGTATTTGTTAAAGAACCGCCTGTAGATTGGTCAATTCAAACAACACCTAATATTATAACAACACCTCACTTGGCAGCTTCGACCGAAGAAGCACAAGTTAAAATTGCTATAGAAATGGCAAGTGTAGTTATAGATTTCTTTACAAAAGGTTTAATAAGAAATGCAGTTAATGTTGCAACTGTAGATTGGGATACACAAAAACAAATGATGCCTTACATTGAACTTGCGGATAAAATCGGTTCTTTCCAAGGACAAATAATTGAGGGCGGAATTTCGGAAATAGAATTAAGTTATTGCGGTAATGTTTCGGAATTTAAAACTAATCCGTTAACTGTTGCATATCTTAAAGGAATTTTAGGACAAATTTTAGATTTGAAAATTAATTCCGTAAATGCAGTATCTGTTGCAAAAGAAAGAGGTATAAATATAAAAGAAGTTATAGTAAAAGATGTTAAAGATTATACAAACTTAATTCTTGCTAAAGTTAAAACGGATAAAGGTGAATATTCAATAGCAGGAACATTACTTGATAAACAACAAAGAATTGTTAATATTAACGGATTAAATGTTGATGTTAAGCCGGAAGGACATAAAATATTTATTAACAATACCGATAAACCCGGAGTTATAGGAACATTAGGAACAATAATAGGTTCTGCTTCAATTAACATTGCAGGTATGAATGTTGGTAGAAAAGAGTCGGGAAAACAAGCTGTAACGGTTTTGGAAATAGATGGTGAAGTTTCCAATGATGTTATATCTAAAATAGCAAAAGTTGAAGGTGTTACAAAAGTTAAGAACGTAGTACTCTAATACGATTTATCTTTTGAATTTATTACTATGTTGCAGCACGGCTCATTTACCGTTAATGTAAACTTTGCCGTGCTGCCGCCTTGTATAAATTCAAAATGTTGTACATCTGAAGTTAAAAGGTAAAATGTTAAAGTTTAAAAATTTTATAACTAATCATTTTAATATTTTTGCATTTTTGGTTCTTGCCGTAATAGTCTTTTCTTTGTATGGTAAAAGTTTATTTTTTGATTATACATATTATGATGATGATGTTTTAATTTTGGATAAACAAGATTATTTAAGCTTTTCCAATATAAAAAATATATTGTCCGATACTGTTTTCGGTAGTGGTAAAGATAAATTTTGCAGACCGGTTTTAAATTTAACTTTTTTGTGCGAAAAATATTTGTACGGAATAAAACCGTTAGGGTATCATCTTACAAATATAGTAGTACATTTGTTTACCGTATTTTCGATTTTTTTATTTTTAACATTAAGATATGATAAAAATAAAATATTAATATTGTGTTCTTTGTTTGCTTGTCATCCTGCTATTGTTCAATCTGTTGCTTGGATTTCCGGGCGAAACGATTCGTTACTAACATTGTTTATTGTATTATCTTGTTATTTCTTTATTAAAAGTTTGGATAGAAAAGAATATCGTTTTTTCTGCTTACATTTATTTTTCTTTGTTTTATCTTTATTTACAAAAGAAACGGCAATAGTTGCCCCTATATTTTATTGCTTTTTTCTGTGGCTCAAAAAGCAAAATGTAAAAAAAGTTTTTTCTTATATAACAATATGGATATTAATAATTTTACTATATTTGTTGTACAGACATTTTATTTTAAGTTATCAGACATATTCTCTTTCTTATAAGGAATTATTTGTTAATTTTTTTGTTTCGTTGCCTGCCTTAACAAAATATATCGCAAATATATTTTTTCCGGTAAAATTATCTGTTTTTCCTACAATGTTGGAAGTTAATTATTTGTTAAGTGTTGTATCAATACTGATTATTGCGTTGTTCTTTTTAAGATTTAAAGCTTATAACCTAAAAATTGTTTTGTTATCCGTTTGTTGGTTTTTGTTCTTTTTACTTCCTACGTTTTTAATGCTTAATAACCAATTTTATGATCATAGAATATATTTACCTTTGGTAGGAATTATAATTTTATTGGCGGAGTTTTTAAAAGAGTATAATGATATAAAAAAAATCTTTTATTGTTGTTTTGTTGTTTTTATATTGTTTTCTTGCATATCTTTGTTTTATGAACAAAAATTTCAAAACAAAGAACATTTTTGGGTAAACGCTTTGACATCTTCTCCGGAATCGGACATTGCAAATGCCATGGTTGCCGGAATGTTGTTGGAAAAGGGGATGTATAAAGAATCGGAACAAAAATATTTAAAAGCAATATCTTTACAGCCAAGATCAAAACACTATGTTAATTTATCAGTTTTATATTTAAAGACAGGAAGAATTGATGAAGGGGAGCAAGCTTTATTAAAATCTTTAGAATTATCAAATGATAACCCCATAGCATATTATAATTTGGCTTTAATATATAGATATAAAAAAGATTTTGATAAAGCACAAGAAATGAAAAACAGATATATTAAAACTTTTAATGATACCAATAAAGTTTCTAAAATGGAAGATATAAAGTTATAAGTATGAAAAAATTAGCATTTTTTATATCAACGTTGTTTTATGCAGGATATTTTCCGAAAGCTCCGGGAACATTCGGTTCGTTGGTAAGTATTCCCATAATTTTTATCGTTTGTTACTATTTCGGACTTGTCGGGCTGGCTGTAACAATAGTTATAAGCTTTTTTGTTGCATTGGTTGCAGTAAAGAAAGTTTTACTATATACGGAACATGATCCGTCTTTTGTTGTGATAGACGAGTTTATAGGACAAGCCGTTACATTTTTGTTAATAGCAGATAATCTTAAACATTTTAATGGTATAATATTTTATGTTATAGGGTTTGTGTTGTTCAGATTATTTGATGTAACAAAACCGTTTCCCGTAAGTTATGCGGATAAAAAGATTAACAATGCTTTCGGCGTTATATTGGATGATATATTTGCGGGGATATATGCGGCAATTATACTTTACTTGATTAAATATTTTATAAAAGGGTTTTAAATGAAATTTTCAACGGTATATATGTTTAGAAAAAATCTGTCGGCAAAGAAAATATATCCTATATATTTCCTTGCGGGAGAAGAATCTTTTTTGTTGGAAGATTGTTTGAAGAGGATAGAGAAAAAAATAAATATTGATGATTTAAACAGAGAAGTGTTTCAGGCAACAGAAAGCAGCGGAAGGGATATTTTAAATTCCGTTGAAACTCTGCCGTTCTTGACCGATAAAAGAATCGTGATACTAAAAATGGCAAATAGATTAAAGAACGATGATTATAAAGTAATTGAGCAGATAATAGAAAATCCCGTAGATACAACTTGCTTTATAATATTATTCCCCGATAAAGTAAAAAATTCAACATCAAAAAGAAAAGATTTAATATCAATATGTGAAGCGAGTGATGACTGTTATTGTGTCGATTGTAAAAAAATGTATGAAAAAGATATTAAATTGTTTATACAAGAGGAATTTAACAATAGGGGAAAAACAATAGAACCGGATGTTGTTCAACAGATAATAAACGATACGGGAATAGATTTGCAGAATGTGTCCAGCGAAATAGAAAAAATATCGCTATATTTAGGAAAAGATAAAACAAGTGTTACCGTAGAAGATTTTATTAAAATAAGCGGCTTTACAAAAGAGATAAATATTTTTATGTTGACAAATGCCATAGAAGAAAAAAATTTAAAATACTCTTTGTTCATAATAGAGCAGATGTTAAAAACGGGGGAAAGTGCGATAGCATTATTATCGACAATTTCAAATGCCGTTAGAAAAATGTTAATGGCAAAAAGTTTAATGGAAGAAAAAAATTATACTTCGCAAGATGCATTAAATTATGTAAGAGTATATGCTTATTTTCAATATAAATATTTAAATAATTTATCAAAATATACGTTGTTACATTTGAAAAAAAGTTTGAACGAAATCTTAAAGACGGATGTTGCATTAAAAACAGGAAAAACAGACGATAAATCCGCACTTGAAAACCTTGTCTTATTTATTTGTAAATAGTATAATAAAAACGGTTTATAATTGTTGATGAATATATTAAATAAAACAATAAAAATGCTTTGCATTTTTACCGATAATTGAAAATACGGAGTATTTAGTGAAAGCTTTTATTTTGGCTGCTGGTGCGGGCACACGCCTTAGACCTTTAACTTATGAATGTCCCAAACCGATGATTACATTGTTGAATAAACCCGTAATCGAACATACAATCAATAATTTAAAAAAGCATAGTATTGATTCCGTTATGATGAATCTTCATACATTACCGAAAATGATAACGGATTATTTCGGTGATGGTAAAAATTTCGGAATAGATATTAACTATTCTTTGGAAGAAACATTGTTGGGTACTGCAGGCGGTCTTAAAAAATGCAAAAAATTTTTTGATTCAACTTTTGTAGTTATGTCCGGAGACGGTTTGTCCAACATAGATTTGACATCTGCCGTCGCTTTTCATAAAAAGAAAAAATCTTTGGCCACAATGGTATTAAAAAAAATAGAAACGAAGTTTTCTTACGGAATAACGTTGGCCGACAGAGCAAACAGAATTGTAGATTTTGTTGAAAAGCCGACATGGGGCTCAGTTTTTTCAGATACGGTTAATACCGGTATTTATATTTTTGAACCGGAAATTTTTAAATATATTCCTGACGGTTTTTTTGATTTCGGTAAAGACCTATGGCCGAAATTATTGAAATTAAAAAAGCCCATATATGCTTACTTAATGAACGGATATTGGACGGATATAGGTAATATTGAAGAGTATAAAAAAGGCGTAAAAGATGCTTTGTTCGGTAAGATATCAATTGATATTGACGGTAAAAAATTCGGTAAGACCGAAGCTTTTGTCGATAAAAATTGTAAAATAGATAAAACCGTGAAATTTATAGGTAAATCCGTAATCGGTAAAAACTGTAAAATAGGTAAGAATGTTGTTATAGATTGCGGAACCGTAATAGGAAATAATGTTACGATTAATGATGATGCCGTAATAAAAGATTCTGTAATTTGGGATAACGTGACGATAGGTAAAAGTGCAAGATTATATTCCAGTATAATAAATATTAAAGTTCCTAACAGATTATCCGTTTATAACGGTTTATTGTTTAATATAATGTAAATGTAAAAAATATAGGAGATAACAACAATGACAAAACAGGAAGAAAAGGGTTGGTTTTTTACTTCTGAATCGGTGACTGAAGGACATCCTGATAAAGTTTGTGATGTCGTTTCAGACAGCATTTTGGATGCAATTTTAAAGCAAGATGATAAAGCAAGGGTAGCTTGTGAAACATTTATTTCCAACGGGCTTTTAATTGTAGGGGGAGAAATAACTACAAAAGCACAAATAAATAAAAGAGAAATTATAAAACAAGCAATAAAAAATATCGGTTATACCGATCCTAAATACGGTTTTGATTATAAAACTTGTGCAATAATGGATACGATAAACACACAATCTCCCGATATTGCCCAAGGTGTTGATACCGGCGGAGCTGGAGACCAAGGATTGATGATAGGTTTTGCTTGCAAAGAAACAAAAGAGTTAATGCCGTTACCTATAATGTTAGCACATAAATTGGCTTTAAGATTAACGGAAGTTAGAAAGAAAAATATATTAAAATATTTGGGACCTGACGGGAAATCTCAAGTTACGGTTGAATATAGAAACTGGAAACCTTACAGAGTAGATGCTGTTGTTATTTCTACACAACATACTGCTGAAATTTTAGATAAGACAGGTAAACAGATTACAAAGAAATCCAAACAGGAAATTTTTGATAAAATTATAAAACCTGTTGTAGGCAAATGGATTGATAAAAATACAAAAATATATATAAATCCTACGGGTAAATTTTTGGTTGGCGGACCGCAAGCAGATACCGGACTTACAGGAAGAAAAATAATTGTTGATACTTATGGCGGTATGGCTGCACATGGCGGTGGAGCTTTTTCCGGTAAAGATTCAACAAAAGTTGATAGAAGTGCTTGCTACATGGCAAGACATATTGCTAAAAATATTGTTGCTTCCGGAATTGCAGATAAGTGTACTGTTCAACTTGCTTATGCCATAGGTGTTGCAGAACCCGTTTCCGTAATGGTTGATACTCATCATTCAGGTAAAATTGCAGGAAATTTGCTTGAACCGATAGTTAGAAAGGTATTTCCTTTAACACCTAAAGGTATAATAGAATACTTGGATTTAAGAAAACCGGTTTTTGCTAAAACTGCAGCTTACGGACATTTTGGCAGAGAAGAGTTTAAGTGGGAAAAAACAAACAAAGCACAAGAAATTAGAAACTTGGCCGGAAAATTGATAACAAAATAATTTTTGATTTAAATTAATAAAAAAATAGTATATATCAATGTTGATATATACTATTTTTGTTATTGTACAAAATCTTTACTATAAAGATTCGCTATAGGCGTGTTCGCCTTTATATTTCCCTACAATTGTAAGAGAAACACCTGTTGCTATACCATTATTTGCCGAAGTAATAGCGGTATATCTTGCATCATCGCCATATTCTCCGTTCGCAGAAACAGTGAAAGATGTAAAATATTTATTTGCTCTCACATCAATATCCAATATTTCGTTAAAAGATGTTGTAGGAACATCAAGATATGTCGTTGTTTCCGCAAAATAAGATTTTTCTGCTAATTGTATTACTCCTAATAATGTTTTCCCTTCTACAGTTATGGCTTTTTTTACATAACCATTATATATAGGTACGGCAACAATAGCCAATATACCGACAATAATAATTACTATAACCAACTCTACAAGAGTAAAACCTTTTGTCATTTATAAAATCCTTTAAAAATTTTTTAAAAACAAAAAAGCGATGGAAAACATATTCGTTCACCATCGCTTTTTTTATTTTACTTAAAAAAATTAGTTGTTCAAACCTGAATCTGCAAATGTTGGAACACTTTTAGATGAAGCGAAGAGTGAAAGCGTAATACCGGAAGCTCCACCATTACCTGTTGTTGTTGCTGTATAATTTGCAGTATCTCCGGTTGCTGATGCAGCACTAACAGTAAATGTTGTAAAGTATTTATTTGCTCTTGCATCAACATCAAGTTCTGCATCAAATGATGTAGTTGCAACAGTTCTGAAAGCAGCATATTCAGCAAAATAAACCTTTTCTGATGTTTGTATTGTACCCAACAATGCTTTTCCTTCTGTAGCCATTGCTTTTCTTGTGTATCCTCTGTAAATAGGTACTGCTACTACTGACAAAATACCAACGATAACGATTACGATAACCAATTCAACGAGTGTAAAACCTTTTGCTTTTTTCATCCTTTTTCTTCTCCTTTGTTTTTTTATTTTTTTTATTTTGTTTTCAACTTACTGCACATAAATTATAGTTTATTTAACTAAAAGTGTCAAGTGCATTTTTTTACAAATTTTTTACAAATTTATTTTGCTGCTTGTTCAACAGCAACAGCAACAGCAACCGATGCGCCTACCATAGGGTTGTTACCCATACCGATAAGACCCATCATTTCAACATGAGCAGGAACCGAAGAAGAACCTGCAAATTGTGCATCCCCGTGCATTCTTCCCATGGTATCCGTCATACCGTAAGAAGCAGGACCTGCAGCCATATTATCAGGATGCAATGTTCTTCCTGTTCCACCGCCTGAAGCTACCGAGAAATATTTTTTACCGTTTTCAATTGCCCATTTTTTATATGTTCCTGCAACAGGATGTTGGAATCTTGTAGGATTTGTAGAATTTCCGGTAATTGAAACATCTACTCCTTCATGTATCATTATTGCTACACCTTCACTAACATCATCTGCACCGTAACATTTAACTTTTGCTTTATCTCCGTCAGAAAAAGCTTTTTCGCTTACTATATTCAATTTACCGGTATGATAATCATATTCTGTTTCAACAGCCGTAAAGCCGTTGATTCTTGAAATAATGTAAGCTGCATCTTTACCTAAACCGTTAAGTATAACTCTTAACGGTTCTTTTCTTACTTTGTTTGCCGTTCTTGCGATACCGATTGCACCTTCTGCTGCTGCAAAAGATTCATGTCCTGCCAAGAAACAGAAACATTTTGTTTCTTCTCTAAGCAACATTGCTGCCAAGTTTCCGTGACCTAAACCTACTGCTCTTTGATCTGCAACAGAACCCGGAATACAAAATGCCTGAAGTCCTATACCTATTAATTCAGCTGCTTTAGATGCGGTTTTTGCACCTTCTTTTATTGCTATTGCAGCACCTAATGTGTATGCCCAAACTGCATTTTCAAATGCTATTTGTTGAACTCCTTTAACTATTGCTTCAACATCTATACCTTTTGAAGTGCAAATTGATTTTGCATCTTCCAAATCTTTTATGCCGTACTTTTTCATACAAGCATTTATTTTGTCTATTCTTCTTTCATATCCTTCAAATGTAACCATATTTTTACTCCGTTTAATATTTTAGTTTATAACCTTATAACACAATAACCAGTTATTATTATTCGTGTCTCGGGTTGATTTTTTTAACTGCTTCGTTAAATCTTCCGTATGTTCCCGTATTTTTTTCCAAAGCTTCTTTCGGGTCCATACCTTTTCTTATGGCTTCCATCATTTTACCGATATGAACATACTTATAACCTATAACTTCGGAATTCTTATCCAAACCTATTTCCAAAACATATCCTTCTGCCATTTCCAAATATCTAACACCTTTTTCTTTTGTGCTATACATTGTTCCGACTTGAGATCTTAAACCTTTACCCAAATCTTCAAGACCTGCTCCAACAGGAAGTCCGTTTTCCGAAAAAGCGGTTTGAGTTCTTCCGTAAACTATTTGTAAGAAAAGTTCTCTCATTGCCGTATTGATTGCATCGCAAACCAAATCCGAATTTAATGCTTCAAGCAAAGTTTTACCTGATAAAACTTCTGCTGCCATTGCTGCGGAATGTGTCATTCCGGAACAACCTAATGTTTCAACAAGAGCTTCTTCGATTATACCTTTTTTTACATTAAGAGTAAGTTTGCAAGCTCCTTGTTGCGGTGCACACCAACCTACTCCGTGTGTTAAACCGCTGATGTCTGTTATTTCTTTTGCTTTTACCCATTTACCTTCTTCAGGTATTGGTGCAGGACCATGTTTTGCACCTTTTGTTACAGGGCACATTTTTTTTACTTCTTCCGAACACATACAACTCATTTTTTTCACCTCTTATTATTATCACTACCAAAATTTACTGATTAAAACATACTGATTTTACTAAAAAGAGATATTGTTTGCAAATAAAATATTAAAAATATATATTAAAAAGTATTAAAATAACCGAAAAAAATGTTTTATGAGTTCAAATATCTTAAATATATCCATTAATGATAATATAGTAGAGTATATAACAGATCATATACTGAAATTATCGCAAAAAAATACGGATTTTAGTGATATAGCCGTTTTATCACCTTCTCACAGGCCAAGTCTTTTTATAAAAAAGCAGCTATCAAAAAGAGTGAAAAAAGCATTTGTTCCGCCGAAATTTTTTACTTTCGATGATCTTGTAAAAGAAATTGACAAGAACTATGGCAATAAAAAATATATATCAAACATTGATAGTGCGTATATTATTTATGAAATAGTGAAAAACAATATTCAGGGTAAAGAGTTTTTGAATATATCTTTTTCGGAATTCTTTGAATGGAGCTATGAAATACTGAATTTTATACACTCTTTGGATGTTGAAAAAATAGATAATGAAAAATTATTAAATTTAAAATTAAATGCGGATATAGGTTACGATTTGCCTTCAAATATTAACGGTTTATTAAAATATCTGCATGATATAAGAATTTTGTTCCATGAAAAATTAGATTCGTTAAATAAAACTACTTTGGGGTACGGTTATTATAATGCAAGCAAAAATGTTTCAAGCTTTTTAAAGAATTATAGAAAAATTATATTGTTTAACCCTTATTATTTGAATAGATCGGAAACGGATTTAATAAAAGTTCTATATAATGAACAAAAGTTGGATATTGTTATAAAAGGTGACAGTAGAAAATGGAAAGCATTGAATAAAATATATAAAGATTTAAATGTTGGAAATGCGGTTGATATAAAAGATATTATTCATGATAATATCAACATTTATAGTGTCAACGACAGTCATTTGCAGGCATGTTTGGTAAAAAATTTGATATCTGAAATTCCGCAAGAACAGAGGGAAAATACGGTTGTAATAGTTCCGGATAATTCCATATTACAAACAGTTATGAGCCAGTTGTATTGTACGGAAAAAAATATAAATATTGCGGTCGGTTACCCTGCAAAAAAGACCACGATTTTTTCTTTGATGAGTAATTTAATACAAACTCAAAAAAATAAAATCGTTAAAAACAACAATAATTGCTACTATGTTAAAGATGTTATATCCGTTATTTCAAATCCTTTAGTAAAAAATATGAGGTTTTTAGGAAAACCCGAAATAACAAGAATTATAGTTCACGAAATTATTAAAAATTTTGACAGATTTGATGAAAAGGCATTGTTTAAAGGGTATAAGTTTATATCCTTGGAAGAAATATTTGATAATGAAAAATTGTGTGAGATCATTTCCGAAAAAATTTCCAATTATTGGGAACCGGTTTCTTCGCTGAAAGTAAAAAGTTTAATAATTCAAATTTTTGATTTGTTTATTATTAATTTCAGTAAAGCAAATACAATGAAAGACTTCGGTGATTGTATAAAAAATATTGCCGATAATATAGTGAATAAAAGTCTTATAAATACCTATTCTTTTAATGTAGGAGCGGTAAATATTTTATACGATATTGCAAGTCAGTTTACAAATAGCATTTGTTTTAACGAATCTTTCGGAACAAGAGAAATTTTAAATATATTGGAAAATATTTTGTTGAAAGGAAACATAAGTTTGGTAGGTAGTCCTTTAAAAGGATTACAGGTCTTGGGGTTAATGGAATCGAGGGGGCTTTCTTTTGACAATGTTTTTGTTTTGTCTATGACGGATTCAATAGTTCCGAATATAGCAGAAGTCAGTCCGTTAATACCTAAAGATATTTCAAATTCTTTAGGTATAGGTTATGTGGGTAGAGATATAGATATACAGAGATATCACTTTATGAGTTTAATTTTGGGAGCCAAAAAAGTTTCTTTAATATACTTAAAAAACGATAACGAAACTAAAAGCAGGTTCATAGAAGAATTGATTTGGAAAAAACAGCTCAAAGAAAAGAGATTGGATGTTGTAAACATCGCTGAAGGTGTTGTTGTAAATTCTAAAATGAAGCAATCAAAAAACGAGTATGAAAAAACCGACAAAATAAAAAGATATTTGTCCGATTTTAAGTATTCGGCAACAAGTATCGATACATATATGAGATGTAAATTACAATTTTATTATAAGTATGTGTTGAGATTATCGGAACAGGTAGATTATGAAGATGATTATGAAAGTATAGATGTTGGAATTTGTATACATGGCTTTTTACAGGAAGTGTTTTGTAAAGGTTTTACATATGAACAACTGATTAATCCGGATTTTAGAAAATATTATGATGAAAAACTTGAAAAATATTTATCACAATATTTTTCAAACAAGCAAACGGGAAATGTTTTCCTTTTGAAAAAACTGATAAAAAACAGAATGAATGTTTTTTATGATAATGAAATTAAAAGAAAATTCAAAGAAGTTTTAAATGCCGAATTTGACGTTGATTCCGTATTAAATGTTGATGGTAAAGATTATAAATTAAAAGCAAGGATAGATAGAGTCGATATGAACGAAGACGGAACGATATGTATTATCGATTACAAAACAGGGAAAGCAGAAACCTCTTTATACAAGAATTTTATTGAAGATTGCGATTTTACAAGAGAAATTGTTGCCGATAACATAAAATCGTTTCAGTTGATAATTTATAAATATTTATATGAGGAAAAGTACGGAAAACAGATAGATAATTGTTTGATATATTCCATTAAAGATTGTAAAACAAATGCTTTGTTTAATGAAAAGAACGATAAAATAAATACGTTTGATTCAACAATCAGACAATTGAAATATATAATATCGGAAATAAACAGTGATGAACCGTTTAGAAGCGAAATTTATGATAATGTAAAATGTGAAACCTGTCCGTATTTTTACTTGTGCAGATAGTAACAATTTGATATAAATTTGGCATACAGACGTAATGTAACCGAGTTAGAAATTTAATGTAAAAATTATCTTTTGTTTTGAGAAACTATAAAAAATAAGAGAAATGATTGTTTTCGATAAAGTTTATATTGAATTTAATGACGGTTCTGTTGGAATATCGAGTAATTATTTGGCAGAGAGGTTAAAACTGGAAAATCACTGCAACAAAAAATAATAGTGAAATAACTTTCCAATTATTGTATAATATCAAAATTATGAAAAATTATATTTGTTTTTTATTATGTTTTATGTTTTTTATTTTAGTGTCTTGCGCTTCTACGCAAAACGCACCTGTTACGATTGCCGAAGAAAACAATAATCCGGGAGAAATGGAAACTATTCAGAGTCAGGTTCTAAATGATATTTCGGACGTTCAAAAATCAGGTAATTATATATTACAATCCGGAGATCTTGTTGAGATAAAGGTGTTTATGGAACCGGATATGGATAGAGTATTGAGAATAACTTCCAACGGAACGATAACTTATCCTTTGGTCGGTAATGTTAAGATAGGCGGTTATTGTGTTAGTGATGCGGAACAACAGTTGGCGGAGAAATTAAAATATTATATAAAAAATCCGCAAGTTTCCATGTTAATAAAAGAATATTCAAATAAGATGGTATATGTTTTGGGACAGGTAAAAAAACCTTCCGAATTATCTATACCGCCGGAAAAAACAATGACCGTTCTTGAGGCAATAACATCGGTAGGCGGATTTACCGATATTGCAAATACCTCAAAAATAAAAGTTTTAAGAATGGAAAACGGGAAACAAAAAAGTATAGACGTTGATGTTAATGCAATAACAAAACAGGGAAAAAAATCTCTTGATGTCGAATTGATACCGGGGGATGTTGTTTTTGTTCCGCAAAGTATGTTTTAGAGGAAACAATGGACGAAAATTTTGTAAGTGATACAAAAAATGATGAAATAGATTTTGCTTTTTATATATCCGTAATATTAAAAAGAATATGGTTACTGATAGGAATAGTTTTTGTATCAGTTGCGGCAGCGGTTGCCGTAAATATGTTGATGCAACCTAAATATAAATCTTCCGTTCTTATGATGATAGACAGAGAAGATTCCGGTAAAATAGAAACTTCTTCTTTCGGATCATGGGCAAGTGATGAAGATTATTATAGAACACAATATAAATTATTGGAATCGAGAAGTTTGCTTGAAAAAGTTTATAAAAATATGAACTTGTCGGAAATTCCCGAATTTCAACAACCTAACGGTTGGATAAAATTAAAAAAACATATAAAAATCATTCCCATAACAAGAAGTCGTTTATTAAATCTTGAAGTGGAATCTTATGACAGAAAATTATGTACCGATATTGCAAATACAATAGCAAAAACGTTTGTTGAAGATAATATAAGTAACAGAGTTTCCATAGCGCAGGATGTTATTTCCGCACTTGATGCAACGGAAAGAAGTACAAAACAGCAGGAATTATTAAATTCTATGCCGCAGGTTGTAAATAGTGACTTTATAAAAAATCTTAAAAATCAGGAAATTGCATTATACAAACAATATGTTCAACTAAATGCAAAATATACCGTAAATCATCCGGAAGTAATATCCGTTCAAAATCAATTACAGGCAATAAGAGAAAAGATAGATACTGAAACAAAAAGACTTATCCAAAGTATAAAAATAGAACTTTCTGGTCAATTTTCCGGAAACAATATAAGAATAGTAGATGAAGCAATGATTCCGGAAAATCCGTATAAACCTAACAAAATGTTGAATTTATTGATAGGTTTTTGTGTAGGTTGTATTTTAGGAATATTGTTTATATTTATAGTTGAATTTTTAGATAAAACAATAAAAACATCAGAAGATTTACAAGAAAAATTGAAAATCTCTTTCTTGGGGTTTATACCTGTAAATAAGATAAAGAAATCACAAAGCGAATATGAAATGATGTTGAAAGAAGGGAACTTTTTGTTGGCAGAACAAATAAGAAATATAAGAACCATGTTGGGTTTTGCTTTATCCGATGATAGAAAAGCACCTATTTTAATTGCAAGCTCTTTGCAAAGTGAGGGGAAAAGTCATTTATCCGTAAATTTGGCGGTTGCTTTCGCTCAAACACAAAAAAAAGTTCTACTTATAGATGGTGATTTAAGAAGATCAAGATTACATAAAGTGTTTAAGGTTTCAAATGAAAAAGGTTTAACGAATATTTGGCACGAAGATAAGAAAATATCAAGTTTCGAATATAATGTTCAAGAAACCAAAGTTGAGAATCTTTATGTTATGACATCCGGAATGAGACCGCCTAATCCTTCCGAATTGTTAAACACACCGTTACTTGAAGTATTTATAAAGTGGGCTGTTGAAAATTTCGATTGTGTTATTGTTGATTGTCCTGCGGTGTTACCGGTTAGCGATACGTTACTTTGGGGTAAATATATAAATAAAGCGATATTTGTTGTAAAATACGGCAGTACGAATTCTAAGTTAGCTGAAACGGCTTTGGAAAAAATGGAAAATGTCGGAATAAAAATTTTGGGTGGAGTTATATCTCAGTACGAACCGAAAGGTCTTACATACAGTAAGTACGGATATTATAAGAATTATTCTTATTATACGTCTGAAGATAATAAGTAAAAACAGTTTGATTTTTCAATATAAAACTTGTATTATTGTTTGTATAAATTTATAAAATTCATAATATATAAAAAAGGAGAAAAGTAATTATGAGAAAACCATTAATGGCAGGAAATTGGAAAATGAACAAAACCATACCGGAAGCAGTTGCTATGGTAAAAGAATTGAAAGGTAAAATTGCAGATGTTAAAGATGTAGATGTTTTGATTTGCCCTACATTTACTGCAATTTCAGCTTTGGCAAACGAAGCTAAAGGAACAAATATAAATATCGGTGCACAAGATATATTTTGGGAAGCTAAAGGTGCTTTCACCGGAGAAATTGCTCCTAATATGTTGGTAGATGCCGGTTGTACTTATGTAATAATCGGACATTCCGAAAGAAGACAATATTTCGGTGAAACAAACGAAACAGTAAACAAAAAAGTTAAAGCTGCATTGGCTATCGGTTTGATACCTGTAGTTTGTGTAGGTGAAACATTACAAGAAAGAGAATCCGATGTGACATTTAAAGTTATTGAATCTCAAGTAAGAGAAGGATTAAAAGATTTATCTAAAGAAGATGCAGAAAAAATCGTTATAGCTTATGAGCCGGTCTGGGCAATAGGAACAGGAAAAACTGCAACTCCAGATCAGGCACAGGAAGTTCACGCATTTATAAGAAAAGTTTATGGCGAAATGTATTGCTGTGCAGCAGATAAAATAAGAATTCTTTACGGCGGTTCGGTAAAACCGGAAAATGTAAGTGAACTTATGAAAAAAGAAGATATTGATGGTGGCCTTGTTGGCGGAGCAAGTTTGAAAGCGGATTCTTTTGAAGCATTGGTAAAATACAGCAAATAATTTATTAATAAGGAAAAACAAAAATGAATGAAAACAGAGCAAAAAATCCTATTTTGACAAATGTTTCAAACAGACATATACATTTATCAAAAGACGATATGGAAATATTATTCGGAAAAGGTCATACATTAACAAAAACAAAAGATTTGGTTCAGCCGGGCGAACATGCTTGTGATGAAACGGTTACGATACAAGGCCCTAAAAGAGCGATAGAAAAAGTTAGAGTGTTGGGACCGTTGAGAAAGCAAACACAGGTAGAAATTTTTGTAACAGATGCTATAAGATTGGGTGTTAATGTTTGCATAAGATTGTCCGGAGATTTAGCAGGTTCCGAACCTATAAAAGTTATCGGCCCTGCCGGTTCAATAGATTTAAAAGAAGGTTGTATTGTTGCTAAAAGACATATTCATTTTACAACAAAAGATGCTGAATTCTATGGCGTAAAAAACGGGGATTCTTTAAAGTTAAAAACCGAAGGTGAAAGAGGTCTTGTTTTTGATAACGTTATAGCAAGAGTAAGTGATAAAATGGCATTGGAATGTCATTTGGATATGGAAGAAGCTAATGCTGCAGGTGTGAAAAACGGAGATAAGCTCTTTATATTATAATTAAGGGTATAAAAATGAAAATAGCGTTCGGTTGTGACCACGCAGGAATAGAAGTAAAAGATAAGTTGATATCTTTCATAAAAACATTAGGTCATGAAGTTATAGATTGCGGGACAAACTCAAAAGATAGTTGTGATTATCCGGATTTTGCATTGAAAGTCGCACAAAATGTAACTTCAAAAAATGCAGATAAAGGCATTTTGATTTGTGGAACGGGAATAGGAATGTCTATAGCTGCAAATAAAGTTAAAGGTATAAGAGCGGCAGTTTGTTGGAGTAAGGAAACTGCGCAATTGATAGCTCAACATAATAATGCAAATATTATGTGCGCAGGAGCAAGATTTGCAACTGTTGATGATATTTGTTTATGGATTAAAACTTTTCTTGAAACAGAATTTGAACAAAGACACATAAAAAGAATAAATAAAATCTCTCAAATAGAACAACAGTATTAATACTGTTGTTCTATTTTTTTATTGGACCAAAAAATAAAAAGGAGTGTTATCGATATGAAAAAATTTTTTCTATTATCTGTGTTTATGTTGATGTCGAGTTTTGTTTATTCAGCATCGGTTACAATTTATAACGACAATTTTGCTCTTATAAGAGATACAAAAGAATTTAATGTAAAAAAAGGTTTACAAACAATAGAAATCAATGATGTTTCCGCAAAAATAGATCCTACAAGTGTATTGCCTAAATTTATTTCGGATGCGGATAAAATTACCATTCTTGAACAGAACTACGATTTTGATTTGGTAAACAGCAGCAAGTTATTACAAAAATATATAGGTAGCGATATTGCCATAGAAAGATGTTTGCCAAACTCGCAAAAAGAAAAAATTTCCGGTAAACTTTTATCCGTTCAGGGCGGGACAATCATAAAGACTCAAAACGATAGAATTATAATTAATCCGGAAGGTGAAATTTCTTTACCTAAAATGCCGGAAGGTTTAATGTTGAAACCTACTTTATCTTGGTTGATTAACAGTAAAGTTTCAGGAAAAAAATATTTGGAATTAACATATAAAACAACAGGCCTTTCCTGGGTAGCTGATTATGTTGCAGTACTTGATAAAGACGATAAAAAAATAGATTTGAATGCTTGGGTAACGATAAACAATACATCAGGTGCAACATACAAAGATGCAAAATTAAAGTTGGTAGCAGGAGATGTAAATACTGTTAAAGAAACAAGTACACCAAGACTTATGATGGCAAAAAATGCCGTTATGGCCGAAGCTGCTTATGATTCTGCAGCAGGGTTTCAAGAACAATCTTTTTTTGAGTACCACATATATAAGTTACAAAGAACGGCAAATTTAAAAGATAATGAAAAAAAGCAGATAGAATTTACTGCGGCACAAAATATTCCGGTAGAAAAGAAATATACTTATGAAAGTTCTAAAAATAATAAAGTTGAAATATCTTTGAAATTTAAAAACAACAAAGCTTCGAATTTGGGAATTCCTTTACCTAAAGGGAAAGTTAGAGTGTTTAAAAGTGACGGAGATTCTATAGAATTTGTCGGTGAAGACACGATAGATCATACTCCTGAAAACAAAGATATGAAATTGGCTATAGGTAAAGCTTTTGATATTACGGCAGAAAGAAAAAGAACAAGTTCTTCAAGTAATAATTCTGCAAAACAATCTGAAGAAAGTTATGAAATTGTTTTAAAAAATGCTAAGGCAGAAAACGTAAAAGTTGAAGTTATAGAAAAATTTTACGGTTGGTCAAATTGGAAAATAACATCAAATTCTCAGAGTTTTGAAAAGAAAGATTCAAACACTGCGGTTTTTGAAGTGGATATTCCGGCAAAGTCCGAGAAAAAAGTTACATATAAGGTAAAATATTCATGGTAAATATAGCGGCAATTATAGATCATACGTTGTTAAAACCTAACTCAACATATAAAGATTTTAAAATTTTGTGCGAACAGGCCGTTCAGTACGGTTTTTGTTCGGTATGTGTACCTCCTTTTATGGTGGAAACATGTAAAAAAGCTCTTGTCGAAACGGATGTGAAAGTTTGTACCGTAATAGGTTTTCCTTTGGGTTACAACAATTATTTGGTTAAACTTATCGAAGCAAAACAGGCCATAAAAAACGGTGCGGATGAAATAGATGCCGTTATAAATGTTTCTGCACTAAAATCAAAAGACTTTGATTATGTGGAGAAAGAAATATCTTTGCTTAGGAAAACAACTTCAAATAAAATTCTTAAAATAATAATAGAGACGGCATATTTAAATAAAGAAGAAAAAGAAAAGATAGCTAAAATAATTTTAAATAACGGTGTTGATTTTTTAAAAACTTCTACGGGGTTTGCTCCGTCCGGCGCAAACATTGATGATATAATATTATTCAAAAAAATATTGAAAAACAATGTAAAAATAAAGGCCTCGGGTGGTATATCAACATATAAACAGGCAGAAGAATTGATCAGAGCCGGAGCAAGCAGATTGGGAACATCAAAATCGTTGCAGTTAATATACGACGAAAATGAATAAAACAATAATTAAACATATATCAATAATAATATCCGTTGCAGTACTGATTATGTTTATTTGGGGTTTATTCGTTTATGTTTTTTTTGACAGCGAGTTAAAAAAAAGTATATATCCTAAAATAGAAGATTCCAAACAAATATTGTCGGAAATTGTTACCAAAAATTTTGCGTTAGATAAAACAAAAAAATTTATTTCCGAATTTGAAAAAAACGAATATGTAAGATATTTGACAATCAGAACCAAACAAGAGGAAAAAAATGCCATAAAGATAAAATCTTCCATCTTATCGATTTTAAAACTTTCTTATCCTATAAAAAATGAAAATGTCGTTGTGGGATGGGTTGAAGTTTGGCCTTCTTATGAACTTTTTTCGAAAATTTTATCAAGCGGTATAAATATTACGATTCTTCTGATATCAATTATATTATTATTGATAATTTTTATTTTTGTTTCGTATCTTTACGTAAAAAAATATGTTTTTGAACCGTTTAGACAAATAAAAACAATGATAAACAATATAGTTTTGGATAAAGAAGTAAATATTGATGAGACAAACGAGTATGGTATTTGGAAAGATGTTTTTTATGATTTAAAAAAATTACACAATAAAGTTTTTAATATAAATACCACAATGAATTTATTGTTTTCAGCAACAAATATTGTCGGTTCGGATTTGGAACTTGTGAATTCTATACATGTCGTTTTTGATGTTGTTCAAAAGAGAATAAAAAATTCTCTTTGTGCTTTGTTTATTCCAGATGAAAGCGGACAATTAAAAGTTTTTGCTAAAAACGGTTTATTAAATAATGAAATAAGTTTTGTTGCTCAGGATAGCAATAATTATATATGGAATACATATAAAGAAGTTAAAGAAATTATTGTAAATGACAAGACAAAAATAACAAAAGAAAAGTTGGGCGGATTGTACGATGATAAAGTGTGTTCATTGATGTCGATTCCTCTTATAGACGAAGATAGAAAATGTATTGGCTCTTTTGTTGTTGTAAGTAAAACGGAAAACTCTTTTAACAAAGATAATATTGATATAATAAACAGTGTTTCAAAATATTTGGTTGCATTGATAAAAAAAATTAAAGATTATCAAAAAATAAAAGAAACAAACAGAAATTTGGAGATAGAAATAGAAACGGCTTCTAAAGAAATTATCAAGACTAACGACCTTTTAGTAAAAAGAATAAAAAACAGCAGAGCTATTTCCGATATTGCTTTTTATGTATCAACAAAAATAAATTTATCCGATTGTGTTGAATATATATCGTCGAAAGTAAAAGAAATTTTAGATGTGGAAAAGTTCGGTGTTTTTACATATGATAAAGAAAAAAATATATTATGTTCCGTGAAAGGTTCCTTTGATTCAAAAGATATCTTAAAAATTATTAATAAAAAAGGTACAATTTATAATGATATAATAAGCGGTTGTAACAATTTTATTTTAAACAAAGATTCCGATTTAAATAATTATTCGAGAAATTTGTTAAGTGATAAGTTTAATTTAAAAAGCGCAGCTTTTTTACCGGTGAAACAAAATAACAATGTGTTTGCCGTAATTGTTGCAATTAATAAGAAAGATTCGGTATTTAATTGTTCGGATATTAAAATATTAGAGCATATTTCTGTTGTTATTTATGGTATAATAGAAAGAATGAGTTTATATGATAAAATAAAAGGTAATATAAAAATGGGGGAAACAAATGAAAATAGCTGATTTGAAAAATATATCAGCATCTGTAAGAAAAGAAATACTTAAGATGTTGCAAAAAGCAGGTTCCGGTCATCCGGGAGGAAGTTTGTCTGCGGTGGAATTGTTGGTTGATTTATATTTGAACCATATGAATTTCAATAAAAATAATTGTCATGATAAAACCAGAGATTATTTTGTTTTATCAAAAGGTCATGTTTGCCCTGTTTTATATGCAGTTCTTGCACAAATAGGATGTATTCCTAAAGAAGAATTGGATACATTAAGAAAAGCAGGCAGTCGTTTACAAGGACATCCTGCTATGGATAAACATATTCCCGGAATTGAAATTTCTACCGGTTCTTTGGGTTATGGGTTATCCATAGGTGTAGGTATTGCAAAAGGTATGAAAACATTAAAGCAGGATAACAGAGTGTATGTTTTAATGGGAGACGGAGAACAACAGGAAGGTTCTATTTGGGAAGCGGTTATGTGTGCACCTCACTTTAAACTTGATAATTTATGCGCAATAGTAGATTGTAACGGACTGCAAATAGATGGTAAAGTTGAAGATATATTAAATATTAATCCTATAGCCGATAAATATAGAGCTTTCGGTTGGAACGTTATAGAAATAGACGGACACAATCTTAAAGAAGTTGATGAAGCATATTCAAAAGCAAAACAATGTAAAGGGAAACCTACGGTAATAATTGCAAAAACGGTAAAAGGTAAAGGTGTTTCTTTTATGGAAAATGTTGCAGATTGGCACGGAAAAGCTCCTAATGCCGAGCAGTTGGAACAAGCAATTAAAGAAATAGATGAAAGTTTAAAATAATAAATATAGGGATATAATTATGGTAAATGTTTTTGGTAATAAAGCTACAAGGTTTGGTTTTGGGGAAGGACTTGTCGAATTAGGCAAAAAGAATGATAAAGTTTTTGTTCTTGGAGCGGATACAGTTTCATCCGTTGCAATAAACGGATTTCAAAAGGAGTTTCCCGACAGATTTGCTAATGTCGGTATTGCTGAAGTAAATTTGCTGGGAATGGCAGCGGGACTTGCCGTTGCAGGTTTTGTACCGTTTGTTTCTACTTACGGAGTTTTTGCTTCCGGCAGACCTTGGGAACAAATAAGAACGACAATTTGTTATTCGAACTTAAACGTAAAAATAGGCGGTTCTCATTCCGGACTTATGGTTGGACCTGACGGAGCAACTCACCAGGCATTGGAAGAAATTTCTATAATGAGATGTTTACCGAATATGACAGTTCTTGTCCCGTGCGATTTGATTGAAACCAAAAAAGCTACGATTGCAGCAGCAGATTATAACGGACCTGTTTATATAAGATACGGCAGAGAAAATGTTCCTATAATAACGGAAGAAAAAACAGAGTTTAAAATAGGTAAAGCCATAAAAATGAAGGAAGGAAAAGATGTTTGTATTATGGCTTGCGGTTCGATGGTGTACGAATCGTTGATGGCAGCGGAAATTTTGGAAAAAGAAGGTATAAAAGCAAGAGTTTTAAATATACATACAATAAAACCGATAGATAAACAAGCAATAATTGAAGCTGCTAAAGATTGCGGAGCAATAGTTACCGCAGAAGAACATCAACTTTTCGGCGGTTTCGGTAGTGCTGTTGCCGAAGTAGTTGTTGCAAATTGTCCTGTTCCTATGGAATTTGTAGGTGTTAACGATACTTTCGGAGAATCCGGTAAACCTGCAGACTTAATTGTTAAGTATGGTTTGAAAGATGTTAATATAGCACAAGCGGTAAGAAAAGTTTTGAAAAGAAAATAGATATTAATATAAAACGAGTTAGCTCAGCCGATAAATTTTATTTAGGAGGGGCAATGTCGGATATAAACAGAGTAATACTTATTGTTTTAGATAGTGTGGGTATTGGAGAATTACCCGATGCCGATAAGTATAATGATGTCGGTGCCAATACTTTAGGCCATATTTTTGAAAAGATGGATGAAGATTTTGTTCTCGAAAATATGGGTAAACTCGGTTTGTATAATTTAGTTCCGTCTCCGTACGGATATAAGCCTAAAGAAGTTATCGGTTGTTACGGTAAAATGGCAACTCTTTCACCTGCGAAAGATACAACAGCGGGGCATTGGGAACTTTCCGGCATAGTTTTAGATAAACCGTTTCCTACATACCCTAACGGATTTCCTAAGGAAATAATAGAAGAATTCGAAAAACAAATAGGTACGAAAGTTTTGGGCAATTGCGTTGCTTCAGGTACCGAAATAATTCAAAGATTAGGTGAAGAACATTTAAAAACAGGTTATCCGATAGTTTATACATCTGCTGATTCCGTGTTTCAAATAGCGGCAGAAGAAACTACGTTTTTCGGTTTGGGGAAACTTTATAATATCTGTGAAATTGCAAGAAAAATTCTCGTCGGTAAACATGCTGTCGGAAGAGTAATTGCAAGACCTTTTATAAAAAGAGAAGACGGAACTTTTGAAAGAACACCAAACAGAAAAGATTATTCTTTACCACCCGTAGCTCAGACAATACTAGACAAAATTTCGGATATAGGCGGAGCGGTTACATCAGTAGGAAAAATTGAAGATATTTTTAATATGAGAGGAATATCCGCTCATTATCATACAACGGGAAATTCTTCAGGTATTCAAAAAACAATAGAAGCCATAACCGAACCTAAACTTTCTTCTTTTTCTCCGGAAGGAATTGAACGATTTGTTGAAGATGATGAACCGGAAAGAAAAAAGTTAGTTTTTACGAATTTGGTAGATTTTGATATGCTTTGGGGGCATAGAAGAAATGTTGAAGCTTATGCTCAGGGATTGAAATTTTTTGACAGACATTTACCTAACATAATGGATATAATGTGTGAAAACGATCTGCTTATTATTACGGCAGATCATGGGTGCGATCCGACTTACATAAAACATACCGATCATACAAGAGAATATGTCCCTCTTTTAGTATATAGTCCTGCAATAAAACAAAATGTTAATTTGGGAACAAGAAAAACTTTAGCTGATGTGGCTCAAACAATAGCCGATATATTTGAAACCGGTCCTATGAAAAACGGAACAAGCTTCAAGGATGAGATATTATGAAAGAAAAGAATATCTTGGAAAAAATAAAAGAAAGTAAAAAATATATCAAGGGAAAAATTAAATTAAATCCGAAAACGGCTATAATTTGCGGATCAGGCCTTTCCAATATAAAAGATATAATAAAACAGGAAACTGCTATTCCATATTCAAAAATTCCGCATTTTAAACAATCTACGGTTGAAGGTCATACAGGAGAATTGGTTATAGGAAAATTGAATTCTAAAGATGTTATGTTAATGAACGGAAGATTTCATTATTATGAAGGATATAGTATGCAGGAAATATCTTATCCTATAAGAGTTATGAAATCTTTAGGAATAGAAAATTTGATTATAACTTGCGCAGTAGGTGCAATTAATAAAAAATATAATGTCGGTGATATAGTTGTTATAAAAGATCATATTAATTTTATGTGTGATAATCCGTTGATAGGTAAACATTATGATGAGTTTGGTAAAAGATTTCCTGATATGACAAATATTTATAATAAAAATATTAGAAAACAAATGTTAAAAATTGCAAAAAATAATAAAATAAAGATTCATGAAGGTATATATTTTGCGGTTAGCGGTCCATCATATGAAACTCCTGCAGAAATTAATAGTTATAAAAAATTGGGTGGTGATGTTGTTGGCATGTCGTTGGTTCCCGAATCAATAGTTGCAAATCAGATGAATATGAAAGTGACGGCTTTAACTTACATTTCAAATAAAGCAAGCGGTTTAACGAAAAAAAATTTAACTCATAGTGAAGTTTTACAAGCCGGAAAAACAGCGGCGGTAGCAATGGAAAAAATAATAAAAAATATTGTAAAGGAACTTTAATGAGAGCTTACGATATAATTTACAAAAAAAGAAACGGACAAAAATTATCAAAAGAAGAAATATCTTTTATGATAGAAGGATACAATAAAAATGAAATTGCAGATTATCAAATGTCTGCTTTTTTGATGGCCGTTTATTTTCAAAATTTGGATGACGAAGAAACTTTTTTCCTTACAAAGGCAATGGCAAATTCAGGAGATATTTTGGATTTAAGTTTTTTGGACGGACCTACTGCAGACAAACATTCAACCGGTGGCGTGGGAGACGGAACATCTTTGCTTATTGCACCTATACTTGCAAGTTGTGATGTTTATGTTCCTATGATGTCGGGAAGAGCATTGGGACATACCGGAGGAACTCTTGATAAATTGGAAGCTATTCCGGGTTTTAATGTTAATCTTGATATTGAAGAATTTGTTTCCGTATTAAAACAAAATAAGTTTGCAATGATAGGACAAACCAAAGAAGTTGCTCCCGTAGATAAAAAAATGTATGCGCTTAGAGATGTTACGGCAACGGTAGAATCCATACCTTTAATATGTTCAAGTATAATGTCTAAAAAAATTGCAGAAGGAGCACAAAATATATTGCTTGACGTTAAAACAGGGAATGCAGCTTTTATACAAGAATATGAAAAATCAAAGTTGTTGGCAAAAAAAATGGTTAGTGTGGGAAAACAGTTCGGAAGAAATATGACGGCAGTTATTACCGATATGGATGAACCGTTGGGAAATGCCGTAGGTAACAGTTTGGAAGTTATACAAACGATAGAAGCGTTAAAAAATAACATAAATAATGATTTTGTTCGGCTAAGTACGGATTTAGCAGCTTATACAATTTTGCAGGTGGGATTGGTAAAAACATTTGAACAAGCACAAAAATTAGCCAAAGAAAAAATAAGTTCAGGCCATGCCTTAAATAAATTTATAAATATGATAGAATTACAGAAAGGGAATGCTAAAGTTGTTGATGATTATTCTGTTTTCGGTAAAGCCGAAAATATATGCTATATAAAAGCTAAAAAATCCGGATATGTTAAATTTACTAATACAAGAAATATAGGAATTGCATCTTGTTTATTAGGTGCGGGAAGATTAAAAGTTGAAGATAAAATCGATTCCGTAAGCGGTATAATTATTCATAAAAAAACGGGTGATTTTGTTCATAAAGGCGATATTTTGTTTGAGTTACAACACAATAAAACAGATATTGCTAATGTTACGGAGATACTGGATTCCGCGTATGTAGTAAATGAAGAAAAAACAGAAAAAAATAAAATAATAAAAGATATTATAAATTAGGAGATAAATTGCAACAGAATAAATGGATACTTCAAGATATTGATAAAGATAAAATATTCAGTTTACAACATCAATTGAATTTACCGGAAGTAGTTTTGAAAGTTTTGGTGTCCAGAGGATATGAAGATTTTGATACCATACAAAACTTTATTTTTCCCAGAAAAGAAGATTTGTTAAATCCTTTTCTTTTGGAAGGTATTCACAAAGCCGTAACAAGAATAAAAAAAGCCATAGAATCCAAAGAAAAAATTCTTATATATGCGGACAGAGATGTTGATGGTATAACATCCTTAACTGTTTTGTACAATACGATTTTTACTTTGGGTGGAGAAGTCGTTTGGTATATTCCTTCCGATGAGGGTTACGGATTATCATGCAATGTGTTGGATAAATACAAAGCGGAAGGTGTTAATCTTATAATAACCGTTGATTGCGGAATATCCGCTGTTACCGAAATAGATTATGCTAACGGCTTAGGAATAGAAGTTATAGTTACGGATCATCATGAACCGCCACAAGACGGGTTGCCTAAAGCATATTGTATTGTTGATCCTAAAATTGCTTCCTGCAGTTATCCTTTTAAAGAGCTTGCGGGTTGTGGAGTTTCTTTTAAAGTTTCACAGGCCTTAATGCAAACTTACGGTAAGTATTTCAACAAAGAAATTGCAATTTTTGTTATTAATAAAGGAGAAAATTTTCTTATTACCGTTGTTAATGATGTTGTTATAAAAGAAGAAAGTAATCTGGAAAAAATAGATTTGAACAAATATTCAAAAATAGTTACAAATAGTACGGAATATTTTCAAAATACGGATTTTAACGAATATGAAGTTATTGAAATCGATAAAAAGGAAAATATAAAAGAATCGGCTTATGAGTTATTAAAACAATATAGAAACAAAATTTCCGAAACAGACGGAAGAATGTTGGAGTTTTTTGAAAACAATGTTGATTTGGTAGCATTGGGAACGATAGCCGATATAGTTCCTCTTACAAATGAAAACAGAACTTTGGTTCAATACGGTTTATCTGTTTTAAATAAAAATTATTCAAAACGATTCGGGTTGGAATATATCTTTGAAGAATATTTAAAAAATAAAAAAATATCGGCAAAATCCATTTCCTGGAATGTTGCACCTATTTTAAATGCAGCGGGAAGAATGGGAAATGCAAGCGTAGCCGCAAATCTTTTACTTGCAGACGATAAGTATAATGCCGGTAATTTTTTTGTTGAATTAAAAAAATTAAATAGTGATAGAAAAGAACTTCAAAATGAAAATATAAAACAATTCAATATTTTATTAAAGCAACAATGTGATATTGATAACGATAATATACTTGTGGTTTCCGCAAGTAATTTATCTCATGGTGTTACGGGTATAGTAGCATCGCAAATGGTAAAAATGTACGGGAAACCGGTAATTTTGTTTATAGAAGATACGCAAAAGAAGGAAGCAACCGGAGCTTGTCGTTCTATAGACGGTTTTGATATGGTTTCTGCATTGGACAAAACAAAGGATTTACTTATTAAGTTCGGAGGGCATAATCAGGCAGCAGGGCTCACGATAGAAATTGATAAGTTGGATGAATTTAGAAAAAGGATAAAACAAATAGCCAAAGATTCTATTTCCAACGAAATGGTAACAAAAAAGATAAATGTGGATTGTGAACTTAAAATCACCGAAGTAAATAGAAAAACTTATAATGATTTATCATTGTTGGAACCATTTGGCGCATCAAATACCGCACCTATATTTTTGTTGAAGAATGTCAGTTTTGAAGAAGTTGCGGTTATAGGTCAAACGCAAGAACATTTAAGATTGAAAGTTTGTAAAGATGGTATAAACATTCCTGCCGTTTTTTGGGGTGCGGCAAAATATGTAGATGATTTTGGTTATAAAGAAAAGTTTGATATTTTGTTCAATATGGATTTAAACAGAGAGATTGTTCAATTAATAATTTTGGATGTGAAAATAGTTTAGAAAATGTTGAACTTTTTGATATTATGCACTAAAATTTAATTATAAACAGAATGGGGGGTAAAATGACAAAAAAAATGGAACCTGTAAAAATTGCGGTAATCGGCGGTAGCGGAATAAGTGAAATAAGCGGTATTGAAAATGTGAAAGAAGTTGAAATAGATACACCATTCGGGAAACCATCTGCACCTATAACCGTAGGAACGGTTGACGATATAAGAGTTGCTTTTTTACCCAGACATGGTAAAGGTCATATAATTTTACCTTCCGAAATAAATGTTAGGGCGAATATTTATGCTTTAAAATCTCTCGGAGTAGAACAAATAGTTTCTTTAACTGCAGTAGGTTCTTTACAGGAAAATATAAAACCCAAAGATTTCGTTATACCGGAACAAATTTTCGATAGAACTAAAAACAGAATAAATACTTTTTTCGGTAACGGAATAGTTGCTCATATAAGTTTTGCGGATCCGTTTTGTAACGATTTAAGAGATATTATTCATAAAGCGGTTACTGCTTTAGGGATAGAACATCATTTCAGTAATACGACTTATGTTTGTATTGAGGGACCTCAATTTTCAACAAGAGCGGAATCTAAGGTAAACAGAGCAAACGGTTTTTCCGTTGTAGGTATGACGGCAATTCCGGAGGCAAAACTTGCCAGAGAAGCAGAAATTTGTTATGCAAATGTTTCTTTGGTTACCGATTATGATGTTTGGAAATTAGGTGATGAAGTGGATGTGGAAAAAGTATTGGAAGTTATGTCCGCAAATGTAAATACTTGCAAAAAACTGATCAAATATTTGATACCGAAAATGGCAGAAAGACAACTTAAATGCGAATGTCAGCATGCATTACAATATGCGGTTCAGTCTGCTCCCGAAACGGTAACAAAGGCACCTGCATATAAATCGTTGAGTTTATTTTTGGATAAATATTTTAAAAAATAAATTCGGATTGAGATTATGAATAAAAAACAGGCATATCAACAGTTATTGGAGTACGCTAAACAATCGTCTTTAAGTTCGTATAGTCCGTATTCGAATTTTAAAGTAGGTGCGGCGGTTTTGTGTGAAGATAACAAAGTTTTTTGCGGAACAAATGTTGAAAATGCTTCTTACGGATTAAGTATGTGCGCCGAAAGAACGGCAATATTTACCGCAATTTCCAACGGTTGTAAAAATATAAAAGCTGTTGCAATATATTCTAAAAAAGGTAATGTTACTCCTTGTGGAGCATGCAGACAGGTAATCTTGGAGTTTTCAAAAACGGCAGACATTGTTTACAATACGGATAAAGATAATTTTAAAATAGTAAAAATATCAAGTTTGTTGCCTAATTCTTTTAATGAAAAGACATTAAAAAAATGAAAATAACAAATATAATATTTTTCCTGCTTTTAATGCTTTTTCCTTGTGTTTGCTCGGGACAGGATTTTTTCTTGGAAAAAATTTCCGGAGACAAACAACTTGCCGTTAGAGGAACGGAAATAAAGAATAATCTTGTTGTTCGTTTAACGGATAATAATAACAATCCTGTTTCCAATGTAAAGGTTGATTTTATAATAGCGGACGGCAGTTATGAATCAATTCAAAAAAAACAAGTTCTTACCGATGAACATGGATATGCACAATCAAAAATTTTTATAAATAAAAAAACCGAAGATAAGTTGACGGTTGTTGTTGATGTTGCCGATGTTTTGTCTGTTCCCGTTTATTTTAATATTTCGGTATTAAATAAAAGTTGGATATTCATAATGTTTGCAACAATGTTGGGCGGAGCGGCACTTCTTCTTTTCGGTATGTTTAAAGTTAATTCCTCTTTTCAACAAATTGCAGGTCAAAACATAAGAGCAATACTTACAAAATTTACAAATACCAGATTAAAAGGTTTCTTTACGGGATTTATCGTTACGGGTGTAAACCAGTCGAGTACGGCAACCTTATTGCTGCAAATAACACTTACAAGTGCGGGTGTTATGACTTTTTTTCAAGCAATGTCTGTAACAATAGGAGCTTCGGTAGGTTCTACCGTTACCGGTCAGCTGGTTGCTTTTAAACTTGTTGATTATGCTTTAATTATCACTGCGGTAGGATTCTTTTTATCGTTTTTTTCCAAAAAAAGAAAGATAATAGAAATCGGAGATGCTATTTTCGGTTTCGGTCTTTTGTTCTTTGGTATGAAACTGATGTCGGATTCTATGCTTCCCATAACTTTAAATAACGAACTTTTGGAAACAATTGCAAATTTACAATCGCCGTTATGGTTGATACTTTTCGGTATATTTTTTACTATTCTTACACATAGTAGTGGTGCAACAGTAGGAATAATTATTGTGCTTGCATCATCGGGAATTTTGTCTTTATTGCAAGGAATTTGTATTTGCTTGGGAGCACAAATAGGAACATGTTCTACGGCAATAGTTGCTTCTCTAACTCAACCGAGAAGCGGTAAAAGAGTTATGCTTTGGCATTTGGGATACCAAATTTTAGGTGTGATTTTGGTTTATCCTTTTATATCTTTCGTTTATTATAAGGGAGAACTTTGTTGGACTTATTTCGTTAAATATTTTACTTCCAATTTTATATTATCAAACGATATAGCAAGACAAATTGCCATGTCTCATACATTGGTAACATTGTTTACCGCCTTTATAATATTGCCGTTGGTTCCGTTGTTACATAAATTTATAATGTTTGTTTATCCGAGTTCTGCGGTCGAAAAACATTTTGGAACGGCTTTTATAGACGAAAAATACATAGAAGAACCGGAAAAAGCTCTTAAATTGTCAAAACAGGAAATAGAAAGATTATCCGAAATCGTTTCGGAAGTAATGAAAGATTCCATAAATACATTAAAAACAAAGCACGAAATAGTTATAGATAAAATAAAATATAAGTGTTTACAGATTTCTCATTTGGTAGATGAGATTATTCCTTACATAACAAAAGTGGGGCAGAACGAACTTTCGGAAAAGCAGTCTCAAAGGGAAACAATGCTTTTGTATATAGTTGCCGATTTTGAACAAATAGCTGACGTTATTAACAGAAATATTATTTATATAGCGGAAGAAAAAATGAGAAGGCATTTGCGATTTTCGGATGAAGGATTAAAAGATATAAAATATTTGCACAATGTTGTTTATACTAATTGTTCGAAAATCATAGATGCTTTCATTAAAGAAGATAAAGTTTTGGCAAGAGAAGTAAGTGACGACATAGATAAACTGAATGAAATAATGCATGAATTAAAAAGAAATCATATTGCAAGGTTACATGCGGGGCTTCAAGAAACTATAGACACTTCCAGTCTTCATTTGGATGTTTTGGATCAATTTATGAAAATCAATGAAACATTACTTGATATTGCTGTAAATATTTATGATATTTAATTGATTTACGTTTTTCCCTTTCCGGCATACATTTATTTGAAAAATATAGTCTAAATTGTTAAAATTTATAAAATTTTGTTTTGGAGAAAACTATGGAATTATTTAAGATGGCTAAAGAAGCAATGTCAATGAGAAGTAAAGTTAAAGAAATGGAAAAAACTTTAAAAGCAAAAATTGTTGATATAGATTATAAGGGTATTAAAATATCAATGAATGCTAAAAATGAAATAGTCAGTTTGAAATTACCTGAAGATTTTAATCAAAAATCGGTAAAAGATATGGAAAAATTAATGTTTTCCGCAATTCAGGAAGCAATAAAAGAAGCTCAAAAAGCTATGGCTGAAGAATCAAAAAAACTTATGGGTGGAATGAATATTCCGGGATTAAGCTAATACTTAATTTTTCCTATTGTTTTTTTTGTAGTTTAATATGATAAAGATATTACATAGGTATATTTTAAAAGAATTTATCGGTTCGTTTTGTTTTGGACTTATAATATTCTCGGCAATATTGCTGTTGGATCAAATATTTCAACTTGTTGATTTATTCTTATCAAAAGGTGTAGGACTTGGTCTTATAGCACAATTGTTTATACTTATCATTCCTAACATACTGACGCTTACAATTCCAATGGCGATTTTGTTTGGAGCTTTGCTCAGTTACGGCAGATTCGCCGAAGATAACGAAATAACCGTAATGAAGGCAACTGGCATAACTTATAAAACGTTGTCTATGCCGATAATAGTTTTTGTTGTTTTAATGAGTATAGGTCTTGTGTATTTTAATCATTATTTGTCACCGTCTACTCATATGTATTTTAGAACGTTGTATAAAAAAATTCTTACCGAAGCTCCTCTTGCCAAATTTAATGCAAAAACAATAACTTCCATAGGACAATATAAAATATATGCACATGAAGTAGATTCTAAAAATAATACTCTTAGCGGAGTAAATATTTATAAATTCGAAAAAATAGAAAGTAAAGATACGAAAAGAAAAACGGAATATATTCCGTGGAGAATAGCAGCTTCTTACGGAACCATAGGTGTAGATCATAATGTTGTTATTTTAACTTTACACGACGGATATTGGCAAAGAACGGATCCTAACGAGTTGGGTTGTATGATACATATGAATTTTAAAAGTTATAAATTTACGATACCGCTTGGTTCAAGTATAGAGTTTTCCGATGTGTCTTTAAGAGAATTGAACTCAAAAAAACTTAGAAAAAAAATAAATGAAATCGATAAAGATATTTTGGAACGAAACACGTACACAAATGAATATTGGCTTAGGTGGACGGTCGCCATTGCTCCTATAGTTTTTGTTTTGATAGCAATTCCTGTAGGTATTATGGCCGGTAAAGGTGGCAAAGCTATAGGTTTCGGTATGAGTTTAGGAGTAATATTCGTATATTATTTGTTTTTGGTTATATCGATGAATGTAGGTGAAAAAGGTTATGTCCCGTCGTGTTATATAATGTGGTTACCGGATTTTGTGTTGGCAATAGTCGGAATAATTTTGTTCAGGAAAATGTTGAAAAAATAAAATGATAAAAATTTATACATACATATCAAAACAATTTTTAAAACCGTTGGTGTTTATAGCATTTGCTTTCGGTTTTGTCGTTATGATTTCCGAATTTTTTAGAGAAATGAGTATGTATATGGAGCTCAAAACTCCTTTCTTTTTGATAATGGAATATCTTTTGTTGAGTTTACCTTGGTGGATGATAGATGTTTTTGCAGTTTCCGTACTGCTTGCACTTTTGTTTTCATTGGGTGAACTTTCCAAAAGAAATGAAATTACGGCACTTAAAGCATCGGGCGTAAATCTTTGGAAAATAATTTGTCTTTTTATGGTTTTAGGGTTTTGTATAGGAATTTTTGATTTTTGTATGAGAGAATTTGTTATACCACACACCGTAGTTCAGGCGGAATATGTAAGAAAGGTAAAAATAAAAAAGAGACAAATGGACGATATGCCTAATGAACATAAAAACATTATTGTAACATTACCCAACAATTCAAGAATGTCGATAGGTTATTTAAATATACAAGAAAAGTATATGAAAGATATTATTATTGACGAATATAATGATAGGTATTATCTTACAAAAAATATTGTTGTCGGTGAAGGTCAATATACAAACGGTGGTTGGCTTTTAAAACATGGAGTAATAAGATCTTTTGATGATAAAAATAATTGGAATGAGCAATATTTTGATAGCAAGATTTTCGGTTTTACGGTTAAACCTCAAGATTTAATAGTGAAAGATACAAGATATGAACAAATGAATTTAAAAACTTTTAAAGAATATATTCGGAAAAAACAGATGTTAGGACAAAATACTTTAAAAGAACAGATAAAATATCATTCAAGATTTGCAAATGTGTTTGCTCATATCATAGTTATGATGATAGGTATTCCTTTTGCTTTAGGGTTAGGTAACAAATTCGGCAAAATAATAAGTTTTACATTTGCACTTATTTTTTCTTTTATATATTGGTGTGTTCAGGCCGTATGTATGAGCTTGGGGGAAAACCAAATCGTATCCGTATGGCTTGCAGCATGGCTTCCTAATATTCTTTTTGGTGTTGCCGGAATATATCTTATGTCGAAAATAAAAAAATAAAACGATTATATTACAGATAAATCCGAGTTAAGTCTATATTTTTTTTCTTCAATTTAATATAATAGAAAAAAATATTTTGTTAGAGGAATGTATGGCAATTTTAGAAATAGTGAAATATGGTGATCCCGTATTAAGAAAAAAAACCGAACCCATAACAAAAATTACCGATGATGTTATACAATTGGCAGAAGATATGTTGGAAACTATGTATGCTGCTCCGGGAGTTGGCCTTGCAGGTCCGCAAGTCGGAATTTCCTTGCAAATTTGTGTTATTGATATTGTTCCTGAAGGTAAAAGAGAACCGATTGTCTTGATAAATCCGAAAGTGTTATCCGGTGAGGATAAGGTAGAATTGGAAGAAGGTTGTTTGTCTTTTCCTAAAATTTATGAAAAAGTTAAGAGATGGAACAAAGTCCAGGTAGAATATACGGATTTAAAAGGTAATCTGAATAAAGTTGAAGTCGAAGGATTTTTGGCTAAGGCATTTCAACATGAAATAGATCATCTTAACGGGAAAGTATTTATAGATTATCTTCCGGCTTGGAAAAGAAAAATTGTTGAAAAAGAAATAAAGAGAAGAAAAAAAGGAAAAAATTGGTGAAAATAATATTTTTCGGAACGGCAAATATTTCTAAATTTTTTTTAGAAAATATAAATAAAAAGCATGAAATAGTTTCCGTTATTACCATGCATGATAAACCGGTAGGCAGATCCAACAAAATAAAACCGCCGGCAGTAAAAGAATTTGCCATAGAAAAAAAAATTCCTTATATACAAGTTGATAAATTTAATGACGATATAACAGACCAAATAAAAAAGTGTAATGCTGATATCGGTGTAGTTGTGTCTTTTGGAAAAATTATTCCCGAGAAAGTTTTTACACTACCTAAATACGGTTGTTTTAATATACATTTTTCGCTGTTGCCTAAATATAGAGGAGCTTCTCCTGTTCAACAATCTTTAATAGACGGTTGTACAAAAACCGGAGTTACGGCTTTTTATATTGAAAAAGGTTTGGATACCGGAAATATTTTGTTGCAACAAGAGTTAGATATAGATGCTAAAGATACAGCAGAAACTCTATTTGACAAGTTAAATGTTTTAGGTGTTAAAGTAATGAACGATGCCTTGGATTTGTTGGATAGCGGTAACTGTTTAGCGAAAAAACAGGAGGGAGAACCTTCTTTTTGTTCCGTATTTACAAAAGAAAACGGAAAAATAGATTGGAACAAATCCGCTACGGATATATATAATCTATACAGAGGACTTTATTTATGGCCTAAAATATTTTGTACTATAGGTGACGGCAGAATGTCCGGGAAAATGTTGAAAATACTGGAATGTAGTATTGAAAAAGACTTGTCAAATGCAAAAACAGGGACTATACTTGAAATAAGAAAAGGTGTAGGTTTTGTTGTTAAGTGCGGTAAAGATTCTTTACTTATAACAAAAGTACAACCCGAAAGTAAGGCACAAATGTCGGCTTTTGATTTTGTAAACGGAGCACAAATCGGTAAGGGTAGTTTGTTTTTGTAGACAATTAAATTTTTATTGATAAATAAATATATTTTTAACTTGACAATATGAGTTGTTTTTAATATCATAAATTATGGAAAAGTTTGAAATAGACAGAGCTTTATATGATGCCATATGTAAACAGATAGTTAAAGCCAGAAAAGAATATAATATTTTAAGTGAAAAAAATGCTAAACTGGAAGTAGAGAATAAGTTTTTAAATAAAGAAGTAAAAACTTTGAAAGCAGAAAATATTAAATTGTTGAAATTTCAGGAAAAAAAAGAAAAAGTCAGCAACAGGATAAAGAAAATTTTATCTAAAATAGAGGGTTTAAAAAGTACATAATGGTTAATGTAAACAAAAAAATAGTTGGAGTTTCCGTTAATATTATTGACAATGAAGCAACAGAATTCGATGTGGATTGTGCTGTGGATTTGGCAAATAAAATATATGAAGAAGTTCAAAGAGAAAATAGCGATATACTTGATACATCAGAGTTAAGAGCAATGGCTATTTTTAAAATTGCCTTAGAATTACAAACAATTAAGGGTAAACAAGAAGTATTTTTAGATACAAATACTAAAAGAATGAATGAGTTGTTAAAGCTGGTAAATTCAATAAATTTACCGGTTTGATATATATAAAATATATACCCTGCGTTGTTGGTGATTTTTAGTTAGAGTATTTATTCCGATGAAGTTCTTTAGGAGAAAATACATGCGAGTTGTGCAAATTAGCATAAACCATGTTTCTCACTTGTAAAAAAGGGCTTTAAATACCTAACGGACACGGCAATTGCGGGGGTTTTTCTTTTTTTAGGAATAGATTAAAAGAATATGTTCCTTTTTGTATAGAGTTATGAGGTGAAATTTAATGGACGAATTACAAAATTCAGAAAAAAGCAAAATCAGGTATGATTATCTTAAAATCAGAGACAGATTGGAACCTACTTTAAGATATGCATACAGCAACATAATTTTGTCGAAAATAAAGAAATTAAAAGAATATCAAGATTCTGAAATTGTTATGTTTTATTTATCTTACGGTTCGGAAGTTATTACCGATGCGATGATAAATGAATTTTTGTCTGACGGAAAAGAAGTTGCCGTTCCTGTAATACAAAATCCCGGGGATGGTATTATGACGGCAGTAAAAATTAACAAAATTGAAGATTGTTATGAAAAAGTTTACGGGATAAGACAACCTGAGTTTGATGAACAAGAAGTTGTTGCAAAAGAAGATATTGATTTGATATTTGTTCCGGGAATAGTTTTTGATATTAACGGATACAGAGTAGGATACGGTAAGGGCTATTACGACAGATGGCTTGAAGGAACGGATATTTCAAAAAGAATAGGACTTGCATTTGAAGTGCAATTGGTAGATAAAATACCTAACGGAAAATATGATTTACCCGTAGGAAGAATTTTAACGGAAAAAAGAATTATAGATGTTTCTAAAAATCATAAAAAATAAATTTATATATAAAAGGGGAGCTTAGATTATGGACATGGTGCTTATACCGGGTTGTATTGCAATAGGATTGATAGTTGGATTTCTTTTAAGGTATGTTTTCGCAAAATTTGATGCAAATTCCGTAGAACAAAGAGCAGATAATATTATCAATGAAGCAAAAGTAAAAGGTGATGCTAAAGCAAAAGAAATAATTATGGAAGCAAGAGATAATGCGGAAAGAGAGAGAAAAGAAGCTGAAAAAGAAATAAGAGAGAAAAAAGTTGAAATTCAAAGTATTGAAAAAAGATTGAATCAGAGAGAGGATAATCTTGATAGAAAAATGGATTCTCTCGATAGAAAAGAAAAAGACTTGCAACAAAAAGAAAAGAATGCGGATAACAGAGAAAAAATTATAGAACAAAAAATAGCTGAAGTTGATCAGATAAAAAATGAGCAAAAGACTATTTTGGAAAAACTTTCCGGCCTTACAAGAGAAGAAGCAAAAGAAAGATTAGTAAAAGAAATGGTTGATGAAGCAAAAAGAGATGCTGCTATCTTAGGTCAAAGAATAGAACAGGAAACAAGGGATAATGCTAACAAAAAAGCAAAAGAAATTCTTTCTCTTGCCATACAAAAAGTTGCTGCAGATCATACCGTTGATACTACTACATCTACGGTTCAGATTCCCAATGATGAAATAAAAGGAAGAATTATCGGTAGAGAAGGAAGAAATATTAAAGCATTCGAACAGGCAACAGGTGTAGATTTAATTATAGACGATACACCTGAAGCTATTACAATATCCGCTTTTGACGGAGTAAGAAGATTTGTTGCTAAAAAAGCATTGGAGAAACTTATTGCAGACGGAAGAATACATCCTGCAAGAATTGAAGAAGTTGTTCAAAAAATGCAGAAAGAAGTTGAAGAAATGATAAAAGAAACCGGTGAACAAGCTGCAATAGATTCAGGTGTTCCCGGCCTTCATCCCGAAATTATTAAGTTGTTGGGAAGACTTAAATTCAGGACTTCTTACGGGCAAAATCAATTACAACATACACTTGAAGTTACATGGCTTGCAGGTGCAATTGCAGGGGAATTGGGACTTGACGTTACTTTTTGTAAAAAAGCAGGTCTTATGCACGATATAGGTAAAGCTGTTGATCATGAAGTTGAAGGTACTCACCATCAAATATCAGCAGAACTCGCAAGAAAATACGGTGAATCTCCTAAAATGATAAATGCAATACTTGCTCACCATGAAGGATTTGCCGAACCTCAAAGTCCGGAAGCTTTTGTTATTATAGCTGCCGACGCGATTTCTGCAGCAAGACCCGGTGCAAGAAGAGAAACTATAGAAAATTATCTTAAGAGACTGGAAAAACTTGAAACCGTAGCAAAAGAATTTAAAGGAGTTTCAAGTGCTTATGCAATTCAAGCGGGAAGAGAAGTGAGAATATTGGTTGAACCGGAAAATATAGATGATGCACAATCTCAAATATTGGCTCATGATATAGCCAAAAAAATTGAAAACGAATTGGAATATCCAGGTCAAATAAAAGTTACTGTTATAAGAGAAGTCAGAGCACAAGATATAGCAAAATAAAAATTTTTGCCTAGCAAAAATTTTGAGGTATAGAGATACGGAGGTATAGAGTAATAGAAACTACATACTGACAGTTAGTGGTTAGTGTGAATATTTGTTGTTTCCATGCTCTCTATACATCCATTCATCCATTCCTCAAAAATCTGTAGGATTTTTTAATGGTTGATTTATTTGATTTTGCATCACAAACACAAGAAGAACCCGATAATGAAAATAATGATAACGGAAAATTAGTTTATTCCGTTACTCAGATAAATAATGAAATAAAAACCATATTGGAAGATTCGTATCCTTCCGTTTGGATTTGTGGTGAAATATCAAGTTTTAAAACATATTCTTCCGGTCACATGTATTTCAATCTGAAAGATGAAACTTCCCAAATTTCTGCCGTTATGTTTTCCGGATATAATCAAAAATTGAAGTTTATTCCAAAAGACGGTATGCAGGTTGTTGTTTACGGAAAAATAACAACTTATTTGCAAAGAGGGACATATCAGGTTCAAGTTGTTTTTATGAAAGAACAAGGACTTGGAACTCTTCAGGAAAAATTTGAAAAATTAAAAGAAAAATTATTAAAAGAAGGTCTGTTTGACGAGTCACACAAAAAACAAATTCCTTATTTGGTTAACAAAATAGGTGTTGTAACATCAAAAGATGGTGCTGCCTTACACGATATTTTATCTGTTTTAGACAGGAGATTTTCAACGGTTGAAGTATTGATATATCCTGTCAGAGTTCAGGGTGAAACGGCCAAAAACGAAATTGTAAAAGCAATACAATATTTGAATGAAAATCATAAAGAGTTGGATGTTATTCTTGTTGGTAGAGGTGGCGGAAGTTTGGAAGATTTGTGGGCTTTTAACGAAGAAATTGTTGCAAGAGCAATATATACCAGCAAAATACCGATAATATCTTGTGTCGGTCATGAGGTGGATTTTACAATAGCCGATTTTGTTGCAGATTTAAGAGCTGCTACACCTTCTGTAGCAGCAGAACTTGTTGCTAAAAACAGAACGGATATTGAAGAAAAAATACGAATGTGTCAAAGTTCCTTATTAAGCAAAATTGAAAGTGTTGTAAATGTTTATGAAGAAAAAATAAACTATTTTAAAAGTTGTAGAGCATTATCCAAACCGCATCTGATTTATGAAGATAAAATTCAATATGTTGACGATTTAAAAGAAAAAATTATGCTTTATATGAACAATATTATTGAAAATAAAAGTCATAATTTGCAATTGAAAATACAAAAGTTGGACTTATTGTCTCCTCTTAAAATTTTAAAAAGAGGATATAGTGTCTGTTTTAACGAACAGGGCGGACTTATAAAATCTAAAAAGCAAATAAAAGTTAATGATTTAATATGCGTTAAGTTAAGTGACGGGAATATAAAAACAAAAGTTGTAGAGGAATCAAAATGAAAAAAAATACTTTTGAAGAATCTTTAAAAAGATTGGAAAAAATTGTTTCCGAAATGGAAAATTCTCAACTTGATATAGATAAAGCTATGAAACTTTTTGAAGAAGGTATATCTTTGGTAAAAGACTGTTCAACAAAACTTAATGAAACTAAGAAAAAAATAGAGATTCTTGTAGAAAAAAATGGTAAAATAGAAAAGAAAAATTTTATTGAAAGAGAAGATACTAATGAAGAAAATTAAAAGTTTTGATTTAAAAGGTTATTTAAAAGCAAAAGGACAATTTGTAGATAAGTTGTTAAAAAAATATTTACCTAAAGACAATTCGATAATATCTCAGGCAATGAGATATTCCGTTCTTGCCGGTGGGAAAAGATTAAGACCGATATTTGTAATGCTTGGGGCAGAAAGTTTTGGCTTAGATATAAAAAAAATAGAACCTGCAATATGTGCAGTTGAATTTTTACATACATATTCTTTAATTCACGATGATTTGCCTGCAATGGATAACGATGATTTAAGAAGAGGGAAACCTACAAGCCACAAAAAGTTTGGTGAGAGTGCAGCAATTCTTGCAGGAGATGCTTTACTTACAGAAACGTTTAATTTGATAGCAAAAGCAAATGTTCCTGCAGATAGAATTGTAAAGGCAGTAAAAATGTTTGCTGACTATTCAGGGTATAAAGGCATGATAGCAGGTCAAGCGGAAGATACAATAGAAGCGGGAAAATGGAATAAACAAAATGTTTCTTTTTGTAAAAAGAAATTGGAATATATTCATATACATAAAACATCCGATTTGATAAAAGCAAGTTTGTTGATGGGCGCAATACTTGCAGGTGCAAAAGATAAAGAATTAAAACTACTTGAAAAATATGGTCATAATATCGGTATAGCTTTTCAAATAGCGGACGATATTTTGGATGTTTATGCCGATAAAAAATTGTTAGGTAAAAAAGGTAGTGATGCCGATAACGACAAATTAACATATTTAAGATTGTATGGAAAGGAACAATCAGAAAAAAATGCAAAAAAATTAATATATGAAGCAAAAAAAGCAGTTTCAAAATTTAGAATAAATAAAGAAGTTTTTGAAAGTTTAGCAGATTATATGATAGATAGAAAATTTTAGTTATGATTGAGATAGAATTTGCAAAAGATTTAATTATTAAAAAAAATTTTGATGAAGCTGTTGCCGTTTTAGAAAATATAGTAAAAAAAAACAATAACGATGCCGATGCTTTTTTTGAATTAGGTAAAGTTTTTTATATAAAGAATAATTTTCAAAAAGCAATTGTTAATTTAAATAAAAGTATAATTATTAGAGATTCTTTTTATTCAAGTTTTTTGTTGGCTAAATCGTTAAAAAATTTAGGAAATTATAGAGAAAGTTTAAGAGTTTTTTTTAAAATAAAAAAATCTTCATTTAAAATTATAGAAGATATTGATGTCGAAATTGTTAATTGTTTATTGTTGTTAAACAAATATTTGTATGCTTGCAGGTATTTTTATAAATATTCGGTAAAAGATATTGTATTACAAGAACAAATACTTTGTAATTTGTTAAAAAGTTACAATGTTAAAGAAAAACATATATCAAAAGAAATAGAAAATTTTATTTATAATTTTTTTAATAATACTGAAGATAATAATAAAACTGCTATAGAACAACAGATGTTTGAATTATATAGAAAGAATCTTTTATTTCAAAAAGAAGAATTCTATAATTATATCCTTTCTAACAATAAAAAAGGACATGACACAGAAAAAACAAAGTTTTATAATTATGTTTTAAGTAAACTTGAAATAGAAAGAAAAGATATAAAGTTGTTTTCAAAACCGAACTCGTTGGTTGTTACTTTAACGAATGTGTGTAATATTAAATGTAGCTTTTGTAGAATTCATAGAGCGAAACTATGGAGCTTATCAAAAGATAAAATTGAAGAAATAATAAAATTGATGCCGTACATTAATTCTGTAAGTTGGTTGGGTGGAGAGGTCTTTTTATATAAAGGGTTTGACAAGCTGTTTGATATTGCTTTAAAAAATAATGTTTTTCAAGAAATAACAACTAACGGTTTATTACTGAATAAAACTTTAATAGATAAGTTTGTAAGTGCTCCTATGCAATTGTCAATATCTATTACAAGTGTTCAGAAAAAAAAGTATGAAACTTTACATATAGGTTCTAATTTTGACAAATTGTTATCAAATCTTGATTTGATTAGAAACAGTATCATAAAGAAAAATAAAAATTTTTCCTATTGGATAAGAACTTGTGTTATGAAAGAAAATCTTACAGACCTTGAAGATATAGTAGAATTTGCGTATAAATATAAATTTGATGTGGTAAGATTTCAACCTTTAGTTCAGTTAGATTTTAATTTTTATAACAAAGATATTGTTAAATATTTTGTGAAAAAAGCGCTGTTAAAAGCGAGAAACTATAATATAAAAATAATTAACGTTCTTCCTATTGATTTTGGTAATTATACGGAAATAAATTTTAGTGAAAAAGAAATAAAAGAAAAAATAACCGATTTGTTTGTTGATGAAACAGAAAAAGATTTAAACGAAACCGAAAAAGAAAAAAAATGTTCAAGAAATTTGTATGATGGGGTTCAAGAATATAAAAAAATGACTGATAATGATAATATTTCCGTTAATAAAGAGGTTTTGTTTTGTGATAAACCGTGGACAACGATGGTACTAAATTATGATGGTGAGGTAACTTTTGATTGGCCGTGTCTGTTCAACAAATTGGAAACGGTCAAAGATAAATCGTTGTTGTCGGCATGGAATTCGCCTAAAGTTCAGAATTTTAGAGAGCAAATAAAGAGAAAAAATATTTATGATATCTGTAATTATGATTGTATAGCATATAATGTTCATAGAATTAAAAGAGGATAAATGTCAATTTTAGAACAATTATCATCACCTAATAGTATAAAAATAATAAAAAAAGAACTTTTACCTCAACTTGCACAAGAGTTAAGGCAAGAGATAATAGAAACTACATCTAAAACCGGTGGACATATTGCATCAAGTTTGGGAGTTGTAGATTTAACAGTAGCTCTTCACTATGTTTTTGATAGTGAGAAAGACAAATTTATTTGGGATGTAGGTCATCAGGCATATGCACATAAAATTCTTACCGGAAGAAAAGATAATTTCAGTACATTGAGACAATATAAAGGTATAAGCGGTTTTCCTAAAATATCTGAATCGAAATACGATTCGTTCGGCGCAGGTCATGCATCAACATCAATTTCTGCAGGTCTCGGTTTTGCCGTAGCAAGAGACATACAAAAAGAAAATTATAAAGTCGTATCAATAATAGGCGACGGTTCAATGACCGGAGGCCTTGCTTTTGAAGGTTTGCAAAATGCGGGAACACTTGCAAAAGATATGCTTGTTATCTTAAATGATAACCAAATGTTTATTTCTCAAAAAGTTGGAGTTTTGGCAGGATATTTTGCCAATCTTTTAACTGCTGCGGGTGTAAAGAAAATAGAAGAAAGTGTTCTAAAAATTGTTTCTAAATTAAAATTTTTAAGTTTCAATTCCATAAAAAAACTGGTTAAAAGATTTAAAACAATTCTTTTTCCGGGTCTTATGTTTGAAGAAATGGGGTTTACTTATGTTGGACCTATAGACGGACATAACATAAATCAATTAATTGAAATATTAACAAAGGTTAAAGATTTTAAAGGACCTGTGTTGTTGCATGTTGTAACAAAAAAAGGTAAAGGGTATAAACCTGCAGAACAAGATCCGACAAAGTTTCACGGTATCGGTCCTTTTGATATTGAAACGGGCAAAACTGTTTCGTTGAAAAAAGTTACATATACGGAAGTGTTTTCAAAAGCTATTGTAAAACTCGCACAACAAGATGATAAAATCGTTGCAATAACGGCAGCTATGCCTGATGGTACCGGTTTAAAAGATTTTTCCAAAAAGTATCCGGAAAGATTTTTTGATGTCGGTATAGATGAGGCACATGCGGTAACATTTGCCGCAGCACTTGCTGCAGGCGGTTTAAAACCGGTAGTTGCAATATATTCTACATTTATGCAAAGAGCATTAGATAGTATTATTCACGATGTTGCATTACAAAATCTTCCTGTTATTATGATGTTGGACAGAGCAGGAATTGTAGGAGAAGATGGCGCAACCCATCATGGGGCATTTGATTTGTCATATTTGAAATATATACCTAATTTAACGATTATGGCTCCTGCAAACGAAACTGAATTGCAGGATATGTTTAATACGGCATTAACATTAAAAAATCCTTCGGTTATAAGATATCCCAGAGGTAGCGGAACAAGAATAGCATCGTTTCACAGAGATTTTGAAATGTTGGAAATAGGAAAATCCAAATTGGAAAAGGAAGGAAAAGATGCTTGTATCGTTTGTTTGGGGAATGTTTTACAAGTTTGTTTAAATGCTGCAAATGAACTTGAATCAAAAGGAATTTCCGTATCGGTTTTAAATATGAGATTTTTAAAACCTTTTGATGAGCAGGCAATAAAAGATATTTTAAAATATACAAATAAGATAGTTACGGTTGAAGAAGGTTCTTTGATAGGCGGTATGGCAGAAACCGTAAAATCCGTTTTGTCGGGAACAGGGGCAAAAATATCTTCAATAGGTTTGCCGGATAAATTTGTAGAGCATGGTAAACAAAATCTTATTAGAGAAATATGCGGTTTTTCTGTAGAAAACATAGTTTCTCAGGTTTTAAAGTTATTAGATAGGTAATAATGAAAAAAAGATTGGATGTTGTACTTTTTGAAAAAGGATTGGTTGAAAGTCGTTCAAAGGCACAAGCTCTTGTTATGGCAGGGACAGTTTCCGTTAATGGTAAAAAAATCACTAAAGCGGGAACACAAGTCGGTGAAGATGATTTAATAGAAATAGAAAAACAAAATCCTTACGTTTCAAGAGGCGGTCTTAAATTAGAATCCGTTTTAAAATTGTTTGATATAGATTTTACGGATAAAATTTGTATTGATATAGGAGCATCTACAGGTGGCTTTACTGATTGTATGTTGCAACATGGAGCAAAAAAAGTTTATGCGGTAGATGTGGGTACCGCACAGCTTCATTATAAATTAAGAAACGATAAAAGAGTAGTTAATATTGAAAATGTAAATTTCAGATATTTTGATAAAAGTTTATTAAAAGACGATATTGATATAATAACAATAGATGTATCTTTTATTTCTTTGGATAAAATATTACCTTTGGCAAGCCAAATAATAAAAGAGCAAGGTATAATAGTAGCAATGATAAAACCGCAGTTTGAACTTGAACCTAACGAAATAAAAAAAGGTGTTGTTCGTGATGAAAGTTTAAGACAAAAGGCGATAAACAAAATTAAAGATTGTGCCATAGGTTTGGGATTAGAAGTTTTAAAAGAACAAGATTCCGGGCTTAAAGGTCCGAAAGGAAATTTGGAACATTTTTTATTATTAAAAAAATTTTAAATATATAGAGGAAAAAACAAATGCAAGAGTACAATGTTTGTGAAGTTGAAAAAAAATGGCAAAAAGTTTGGGCTGATAAAAAAGTTTTTAAAGCACAAAAAGATTTATCAAAAGAAAAATATTATATTTTGGTAATGTTACCGTATCCTTCCGGAAATTTGCATATGGGACATGTAAGAAATTATAGTATCGGTGATGTTTTTGCAAGATTTAACAGAATGATTGGCAAAAATGTTATTCATCCTATGGGATGGGACGCTTTCGGACTTCCTGCCGAAAATGCTGCAATAAAACATAATATTGCTCCTGAAAAGTGGACAAGACAAAATATTGCAAGAATGAGAGATCAGCTAAAAATGCTCGGTATATCTTACGATTGGGATAGAGAACTTGCTACATGTGATCCGGAATATTACAGATGGAATCAATGGATATTTTTGGAAATGTATAAGAAAGGGCTCGTATTTAGAAAAAAATCCAATGTTAATTGGTGCCCGTCCTGTAAAACCGTTTTGGCAAACGAGCAGGTAAAAGAAGGTAAATGTTGGAGATGTGACAGCAATGTTGAACAAAAAGAGTTGGAACAATGGTTTATAAAGATTACACAATATGCAGATGAATTGTTGGAAGGACATAAATTATTGTCAGGTTGGCCGGAACAAGTGTTATCCATGCAGAAAAACTGGATAGGAAAATCTCATGGTGCACAAATGAAGTTTGATATTGCCGGTTCCGATAAGAAATTGGAAATTTTCACAACAAGACCGGACACTATTTTCGGTGTAACATTTATGGTTGTTTCACCGGAACATCCGATGTTAAAAGAGTTTAAAGATAAAATTAAAAATTGGGCGGAAGTTGAAAAATATATCAATGCAAGTTCATTAAAATCAAATATTGAAAGATCTTCTTCTAAAGAGAAAACAGGTGTAAAACTCGATGGAGTTTGTGTAATTAATCCTGCAAATAAAAAAGAAGTTCCTATATTTGTTGCGGATTATGTTTTAATGGGATACGGAACAGGTGCAATTATGGCTGTTCCTGCACATGATCAAAGAGACTGGGAATTTGCAAAAAAATTTAATGTAGATATTGTTCCGGTAATAACAAACAAAGATGAAGACATAACAAAATGTGCTTATGAAGGTGAAGGTGTAATGGTAAATTCCGGACAATTCAACGGAATAACTTCTCAAGATGCAAGAGTAAAAATGCCGGAATGGGTAGAAGAACAAGGTTGGGGAAAAAGAACCACAAATTACAAATTAAGAGAGTGGTTAATATCAAGACAAAGATGTTGGGGAACCCCTATACCTATGATACATTGTGATAAATGCGGTATCGTTCCGGTTGATGAAAAAGATTTGCCTGTAATACTTCCTACCGATGTTAAATTTACAAACGACGGAAAATCTCCGTTACAATCTGATGAAAAATTTGTTAATACGACTTGTCCTAAATGCGGTGGTCCTGCAAGAAGAGAAACCGATACTATGGATACATTTGTAGATTCATCTTGGTATTTCATAAGATATACAGACGCTCATAACGATAAAGAATGTTTTGATAAAGAAGAAGCAAACTATTGGATGCCTGTTGACCAGTATGTAGGTGGTATAGAACATGCTTGTATGCATTTGATATATTCAAGATTTTGGCATAAAGTTTTAAGAGATATGGGGCTCATAAAGAGTGATGAACCTTTCATGAATCTTTTAACACAAGGTATGGTTACACTTGGCGGTAGCGCAATGTCAAAATCAAAAGGAAATATTGTTAGTCCCGACGAAATAGTTTCAAAATATGGTGCAGATACTGCAAGACTTTTTATACTTTTTGCAGCACCTCCGGAAAAACAGTTGGATTGGTCAAGTGACGGAGTTGAAGGTTGTTGGAGATTTATTAACAGAGTTTGGAGATTGCAGGAAGTTGTAAATACAAAATCTTCTGTTCCCGCAACAGATAAAGCAAAACAAGATTTGTTAAGAGCAATGCATATTTGTATAAAAAGAGTTACCGAAGATATATCTCAAAAATCACAATTCAACACTGCAATATCTGCAGTAATGGAACTTGTTAATGCAATGTATTTATATAAGCATCATTCAAACGATGATGGCTTATCAAAGAAAGTGTATGAAACAATAGTTTTATTACTTTCACCGTTTACACCCCATTTGTGCGAAGAAATATGGAATATTCTGGGACATAAAGATTGTGTTTCCGTAGCACCGTGGCCGAAATATGATGAAAAATATATTAAACAAGATACAATAGAAATACCTGTTCAGGTAAATGGAAAATTAAAAGGTAAAGTAAATATTGATGTTACCGCAGATAAACAAACAGTAAAGAATATTGTGTTGGAAGATGAAAAATTAAAAGTAATATTTGAAGGTAAAAATATTATAAAATTTATATATGTAAAGAATAAAATTATAAATGTTGTTGTAAAGTAGGAGATTTATGAAAAAAGTATATTTGTTTGTTGTTTCGTTATTTGTATTATTATGTGCTTGTACATCACCTTACGATCCGGCTCCGCAGATTTTACCGTCTTACGTAAAAAATGTTTATGTAAGACCTGTTGTAAATAATACAAATCAGTATGGTTTGGAAGATAAATTTACAAAGGCAATAATAGATGAATTTATGAGAGATGGAAGACTTTCCGTAGTAACAACCGAAGAAGAAGCCGACGGTGTAGTTGTTTGTGAAATAAAAAGATATGTGTTACAACCTTTGACTTACGATGCAAATATGGTAACCGAACAATATAAGTTATGGATATTAATAAATGTTTATTTTATTGATAAACATGAAAATGTTACTTTGTGGGCGGAACCTAACATGGAAGGAATACAAATATATGCCGATAGTGTTAAAGTAGGTTTTGGCGGAATGACGGAAGAAGAAGCAAGAGAATATGTTTGGGATAAATTATCAAGAGATATAGTTAAAAGGACAGTAAAAGGTTTCGGTAATGCCGGCGGAATATCGGAAAGAAAAGTACAAGATTAAAAAGAATTTGTTGCTTGTAATATTTAAAGTAAATATTTTTAAATAGGGGAAATGTTAAATAATGAAAAAAATGTTATCTTTGTCGGCAATAGGAAAAGATAGAACAGGTATTGTAAGTTCCATATCGGAAATTCTTTTTAAGTTAGGATGCAATATTGAAGATTCAACAATGACTCTATTGTCGGGGCAATTTGCGGTCATATTGCTTTTGGATTGTCCTAAAAATTCTGATGTTTCCAAAATAAAAAGAAGCTTAAATTTTTCAATGAAAAAGTTGGGATTATCTTATTCCGTAACAGAAGTAGATAAACCTAAAATAAGTAAAAAGAATTTCGGTGATTACATTATTGCCGTTTACGGTTCCGATAGAGTAGGTATCGTTTATAATGTCAGCAAATTTTTGGCTGACAAAAAGATAAATATAACTGATGTTCAAACAAAAATTTCAGGTAAAAAAGATAAAGTGTATATAATGTTATTGGAAGTAAATATTCCTAAAACCGTTAATATAGATGACTTTAAACATAATTTAAAACATTTGGCACAAGAACTTAATGTTGAGATTTTTGTGAACCAAGCTGATTCTCAGAAGATATAAAATGCCGATTTTAGATATAGTAACAATTCCAAATCCGATATTAAAACAGGTCAGTTTACCTGTAGAAAAAATAGATTATAAAATAAAAACTCTCATAGGTAATATGAGAGAAACTATGCTTTCATCAAGTCATTGTGTGGGAATAGCTGCCGTTCAGGTAGGGGTACTATTAAGAATAGTTTTGGTAGATATTTCGTTAAATCCCAAACCGCACCACAATAACGGATTTTTAATAATGATAAATCCTAAAATAATATATTCGTCAGGAAAACTTAAATCAAGAGAAGGTTGTTTAAGTGTTCCGGATTTTACCGGAAATGTGATTAGAAAAAACAAAATAGAAGTTGAGTATCTTGATATAGAAGGCAAAAAGCAGATATTAAAAACTCACGGGTTTGAATCTATAACAATACAGCACGAGATAGATCATTTAGACGGATTTATATTTTTAGACAAAGTATCATCTCTTAAAACGGATGTGTTTAAGAGAATATAGGAAATATTTATGGATAAAATTTTTGGAAGAAATGCCGTGCTTGAAGCAATAAAGTCCGGTAACAGAACAATAAATAAAATTTTTATTTCTAAGACAGCTCATGGTAGTAATATAAGCGAAATTATTAAACTTGCCAAGATGAAAGGTATAGTTATAAATAATGTTCCTCCGGAAAAACTTGATAAATTCGAGCAGGAAAATACTCAAGGTGTTGTAGCCGAAGTATCTTCAATAAATTATGTTGAACTTGAAGATTTGATAGATGTTGCAAAAAACAAAGAAAAAGGACTTTTGTTATTACTTGACGGAATAGAAGATCCTCACAATTTAGGTGCAATTATAAGAAATGCCGTATGTTTTGGTGTTGATGGTGTAATTATACCTAAATGGAGAAGTGCAACAATAAACGAAACTGTAGAAAGAACTTCTGCCGGTGCAATAGAGCACATGAAAATAGCAAGAGTTACAAATTCTTCACAAGCAATACTGAAATTAAAAGATAACGGTTTTTGGATTTTGGGTGCCGAAAACGGTAACAATTCAATAACCGATACAAAAGTTCCTTTCCCTGCCGTTTTGGTTATGGGAAGTGAAGGGTTCGGTATACATCAAAAAATAAAAGAAAAATGTGATTTTATTATAACAATACCGCAAAAAAATACAATTTCTTCTTTAAATGTATCTTGTGCAAGTGCCGTAATATTGTATGAGATATCTAAATAAAAATTTGTTATAATGCTTTATAATAAATAAATCTTTGGAGCAAAAAAATGATAGTAGAATTATTAAAATATACAAATGAACCCGAAAAAACTTGTGCAATAGCAGGCAGATTATGTTATAGTGCCGTAGGTATAGAAGAATTAAAAGAACAAATGACACAAGAAAAGATTGAAGATATTTTAAAAAGAATAATAAAGTCCGGTCATTTATCCGTTTTGGAACATGCATCGTTCAGTTTCGGTATTGAAGGTGTATCAAGAGCATTACTTGCACAGCTTACAAGACACAGAATTGCTTCTTTTTCGGTTCAAAGTCAAAGATATGTAAAGTTTAATAAAAAAGGTGTAGATTTTGTTATTCCGCCGACAATATCAAAAGATGAAAAATTGTTGGCAAAATATAATGAATTTTTAAAGTTGTCTCAACAATATTATAATGAATTTATTGAAGCTGGTATTCCTGCAGAAGATTCAAGATATGTTTTACCTAATGCTTCATCAACAAAAATAGTTATTACAATGAATGCAAGAGAATTAAGACATTTTTTTGAATTAAGATGTTGCAACAGAGCACAATGGGAAATTAGAGATATGGCTTGCAGAATGTTAAAACTTGCAAAAGAAGTTGCTCCTATACTGTTTAACGATGCAGGTCCTAATTGTGTAAAAGGTGCTTGTACGGAAGATAAACCTTGCGGTAAACCTTGGATAAAAAAATAAGTATATTATAATATCACTATTTAAAATCTGCATATAAATTTATATGCGGATTTTTTTATTTTAAAAAGGAAATTTCAAAATTGTATAATATTAAAATAAACACTTTAAATATGGAGATAAAAAAATGAGAAAAAATTTCGGTCAACAAACTTGGCTTTACCCTATGCCGGTACTAATAGTTGCAGCTTACGATGAAAAAGGAAACGCAAATGCAATGAATGCTGCTTGGGGCGGAATATACGATACAAAAAAAATTATGATTTGTTTGGATGAAAGTCATAAAACAACACAAAATATAAAAATAAAAAAAGCTTTTACCGTAAGCGTTGCAGATGTAAACCATGTAAAAGAGTGCGACTATTTGGGTATAGTATCGGGTAAAGAAGTCCCGAACAAAATTGAAAAAGCCGGTTTTACCGTAGAAAAAAGTTCTTTTGTAGATGCCCCTGTAATAAAAGAACTTCCTATGACATTGGAATGTAAGTTAATAAAGTTTGACGATAACGGAAACATTATTGCAGATATAGTTAATGTCAGTGCAGACGAAAAAATATTAAACGATAAAGGTAAAATAGATCCGTTAAAATTGCAACCGATAACTTACGATAGCGTAGGACACAAATATTTAAAAGTAAGTGAAATTGTGGGAAATGCTTTTGAAGACGGTAAAACAATAAAATAGTATGGCAGAAAAGAAAAAAATTGATACAAAAAAAACATATATATCCGGAGTAAACGAGTGTTCTGTTGCACACTTTTTATCTCAGTATATATTAACGAATAATAACTCTTTACTTGTTATCCTTAACGATAATGAAATAGATTCCGTAAGCCAAGATATCAAAACTTTTCTTGATAAAAAAAATATATCCGTTTTGGAATATCCGTCTGACGATGAAGCTAAAAGAATAATAACATTATCAAAAATATCTTCATTAAAACAAACTGTTGTTGTAGCAGATAAAGAATCAATTGACCAAGAAGTTTTAACTTTCAGTGCTTTGCAAGATAATACAATAACATTTAAGGTTAATAACGGATACAAGTATAACAACATAATAAATCTGTTATCTAAAACAGGTTATACAAGAGAAAATTTTGTTGAAGATAAAGGTCAGTTTTCCGTCAGAGGAGACATTCTTGATATTTGGCCTTGCGACAACGAAAATCCCATAAGAATCTCTTTTGATTTTGAAACGGTGGAAACAATAAAAACATTTGATTATATTTCACAAAGATCACAACAATATTTAAACGAAATAACAATCCTTCCGTACAAAATAGTTGATACTAAAACAACCTTGCTGGAACAATTAAATGAAAGTTTTATTGTCTATTGCGACAGCGAAATAGAAAAAGATAACCGTTTTGATAAATTTAATTTAATAATAAATGCTCCGTTAAACAAAAAAGCAATACATTACAATTATCAAAGTTTTCAAGGTTTTCAGGGCGACATAAAATATTTTATCGGTCTTATACAAGATTTAAAAAATAATGCAATTCCCATAAAAATATATTGTTCGAACGAACCTGAAAAACAAAAGATGGTGGATTTGTTTTATGAAAACGGGTGGGAATTCGACGATATTCCCGCAATGACAATAATGCCGTTATGGCATGGCTTTTATTTAAAAGACGAAGTTGCAATAATTTCCACGAAAGAAATTCTTTATAAACGCAAGCAAATAAGTTTTCCTAAAATGAAAAGCGGTAAACGGCTTGAAGGTATATGGGAAATATCCGCAGGTGATTATGTCGTTCACGAAAAGTACGGTATAGGTAAATATAAGGGACTTAAAAAAATCAGTCAGTCGGACAAAACCGCCGAATATCTGTGTATAGAATACAGAAAAGGGGATAAACTATATGTTCCGCCGGACGATTTTAGAGTAGTTCAAAAATATATCGGTGTTGAGGGCGTAAAACCGAAACTTTATTCTATGGACACATTTGCTTGGGAAAGAGTAAAACATAGAGCAAGAGAAGAAGCATCCGCTTTTGCAAAAGAGTTATTAAAACTTTATGCTCAAAGAGCACAAACACAAAGACAACCTTACCCTCAAACAAGTTTATTGGAAAAAGATTTGGCAGACTCTTTTGCTTATGAAGAAACATCAGACCAACTAAAAGCAATAGAAGATATAAACAACGATTTTTCTAAACCGTACCCTATGGAAAGATTAATTTGCGGTGATGTGGGGTTCGGTAAAACCGAAGTAGCTTTAAGAGCGGCATTTAAAGTTGTTTGCCAATCAAAACAAGTTGCATTGCTTGTTCCGACAACTGTGTTGGCGGAACAGCATTACAATACCTTTGTTAACAGGTTAACCGCATTTCCAGCAAAAGTTGAAGTTATAAGCAGATTTCAAAAACCTGCTCAACAAAAAAAGATTTTACAGGAACTTAAAGCGGGAAATGTCGATATTATAGTAGGTACACACAGATTATTACAAAAAGATGTTGAATTTAAAGATTTGGGACTTTTGATTATAGACGAAGAGCACAGGTTCGGTGTAAAACAAAAAGAAAAAATAAAACAGATGAAAAAAAATATAGATATTTTAATGTTGTCTGCTACACCGATACCGAGAACTTTGTCGGGTGCATTGTACGGGCTTAGAGATTTGTCGTTAATAGAAACCCAACCTTACGGAAGGTTACCTATAGAAACAAACCTTTCTTTTTATGAACCTAAACTTATAAAAAATATTATAGAAGCCGAGCTTTCAAGAAACGGGCAGGTGTTTTATGTTTATAACAGAGTTGAAACAATATTGAACAAAGCTGCGGAAATAAAAAAATTGTTGCCTGATATAAGGTTAGATGTTATACATGGTCAAATGAAAGCACCCGAAATAGAAAAAGTTATGTGGCGGTTTTTGCATAGAGAGATAGATGTCTTGATAGCTACAACGATAATAGAGTCCGGTATAGATATTCCTACGGTAAACACCATGATAATAGAAGATGCGCAAAATTTCGGCCTTTCACAACTTCACCAGTTGAGGGGAAGAATCGGTAGAGAAAAACAAAAAGCATACTGTTATTTATTCTATAAAGAAAAAGATATGAACGATGATGCAATTAAAAGATTGGAAGCAATGAAAAATTTTAGTGAGTTAGGTTCCGGTTACAAAATAGCACTTAAAGATTTGGAAATTAGAGGTGCGGGGGGAATATTAAGTTCAAAGCAACATGGCTTTGTCAGGGATATCGGTTACGAAATGTTTGCAAGGTTACTTGAAGAAGAAGGACACAAAGTTAGAGGTGTTCCTCAAAAAGAAGAAAAAAAACATAATGTTGAAGTGGATTTATATATAGATGCTTTTATACCGCAAGATTATATTGAAGATGAAGATATAAGAATATTGTTTTACCGAAAAATATCAAATATATATGTTCAAGAAGAAATAGATGAAATAAGAAATGAATTATTGGATAGGTTTGGTAAAATACCTGAAACAATTGAAAATTTATTTAAAATAGCTCAAATTAAAATAAATGCAGCAAAAGTGTTTGTTGAACGAATATCGGAAGATAAAAGATTTTGTTATATATATTTCAGAAAAGATACAAACTTTGACAAAATTGATTCAATGAGATTTATAACTGATTATAACTCGTTGGTAGAATTTAACAGAACGGATAGTTTTAGCTTTAAATTGTTAAAAAGCAAAATATATTCAAACTTTATAGATTATGTAATACAATTTCTTTTTGAATTTAAAAAATATATTAAATAATATATTAAAAACTTTATAAAAAAATATTATATTGATAAAATATTAAAGATGTAAATAACAAGTTATGGAGAATGTAATGCTTGAACTAAAAAATATTACTTTTAAAGTAAATATAAACGGACAAGAAAAAGAAATATTAAAAGATATAAACTTAAAATTTGACGATAAAAAATTTGTTGTTATTACCGGTCATAACGGCAGCGGAAAATCCACTCTTGCAAGAATAATAAGCGGTATATTGTTACCTACAAGCGGTCAAATTTTGTTTGACGGTAAAGATATTACAAACTTAAATATTACCGAAAGAGCAAAAATCGGGTTAGGTTATGCATTTCAACAGCCGGTAAAATTTAAAGGTTTACAAGTTTACGATTTGTTGAAAATTGCAGCAAAAGGTTCTTTAAGTTTGGAACAGGCATGCAACTATTTAAGTAAAGTAGGATTATGTGCAGGCGAATATATAAGAAGAGAAGTGAATAATTCTTTATCCGGCGGAGAACTTAAAAGAATTGAAATAGCAACCATTCTTGCCAAACAACCGAAATTTTCAATTTTTGATGAACCGGAAGCAGGAATAGATTTGTGGAGTTTTCAAAACTTAATAAAAATATTTAATTCAATGAGCCAAGACATTAAAGACGGAACTATAGTAGTTATTTCTCATCAGGAACGAATTTTAAATATTGCCGATGAAATTATAGTGTTATCTAACGGGGTTGTAAATATGCAAGGTTCAAGAGAAGAAATTTTACCTAAAATTTTAGGAACGGAATCTGCAGTCATGGCTTGTAAAAAATTAGCATAGGGAGCATCAATATAATGGAAAAAATGAACGAGATACAAAAAAGATTAATAGCTGAAGTTGCCGATTTGCACGATGTTCCAATGGGAGCATATAATTTTAGAGCTAACGGTAAACTTGCAGGAAGAAATACTACCGCTAACATTGATATTCAAACAAAAAAAGAAGGCAGCGGAATAGATATAAGAATAAAAGATAACACTAAAAACGAAAGTGTTCATATTCCTGTAGTGTTAAGTGATAGCGGATACAAAGAAGTTGTTTATAACGATTTTTATATAGGTGAAAATTGTGATGTCGTTATAGTTGCAGGGTGCGGTATAGACAATTGCGGTAACCAGGATTCACAGCACGATGGTATCCACAGATTTTATGTAGGTAAAAATTCTAAAGTGAAATATGTTGAAAAACATTTTGGGTCCGGTACGGGAAAAGGTAAAAGAATATTAAATCCCGGAACTGAAGCTTATTTGGAAGATAACAGTTTTATGGAAATGGAAATGGTTCAAATTAAGGGAGTAGATAACACTAACAGACAAACAACGGCTAACCTTAAAAAAGGTGCAAAGCTTGTTGTAAGGGAAAGACTGTTAACTCATTCCGACCAAAAAGCCGTAAGTGGTTATACCGTTACTTTGGACGGTGACGGCTCAACGGCAGATATAGTATCAAGATCAGTAGCTAAAGAAAAATCTTACCAAAAGTTTGAAGTTAAACTTACCGGAAATAATCGTTGCAGCGGGCATACCGAATGTGATTCCATAATTATGGATGAAGGTAAAATTTTGGCAATACCGTCACTTGAAGCAAACAATATAGATGCTGCATTAATTCATGAAGCTGCTATCGGTAAAATTGCCGGTGATCAACTTATAAAATTGATGACACTCGGTTTAACTGAACAAGAAGCCGAGGAACATATTATCAACGGTTTCTTAAAATAAAAGGTTTTAAAATGGAAATGGACGATTATTTAGAAGGTGTATGGGCAAATTTTCTTTATGATATGAGCAATTATTCTCTTATTGTACAAATTCTAATTGTTTTATTTTGTTTTATAGTTTTTATTTATTTAATACAAATTATAATATTAATAATCGGTTTGGTATTTAACTTATTCAAAACAAAACAAACAGTAAAATATTTGATTATACCTTTCGGTTTTCTTTCAATATTAGTAAACAAATATAAACAACTGAAATAAAAATACAGAAAGAAGTTTTTTTACTTTTTCACATTAATTCTGCATTGCCGTTCTTGTCGTTTCCATGCATCTGTACTTCTGTACATCCATACATCAAAAAATCACTTTGTGATTTTTTTCATAAGTTCCGACATTGAACAAACACCTTTGATGTTTATACCTTTCAGTTGTTTAATTGTATTTTCGTTTATTCCGCCGATTGCAAATATTGGAAGATTTACATTATCACAAATTTCTTTTAAAAAGTCCGTTCCTCTTGGTTTTAGTCCCTTTTTACAATTCGTTTCAAAAATATGACCTACAATGAGAAAAATATTTTGGTTTGTTTTTTCTACAAATTTTTGTACGGTTAGTGCTTCACTTAACGAATGTACTGAAACGGCTACGGTATCAAAAGAATTTAAAACATCTTTGTTGATTAAAAATTTTTCAAACGAAACTTGTATATTTTTTATATTTAGTTTTTGTGCAATATTAATTTTTGTGTTTATAAAAAACAAAACATTGTTTTCTTTACAAATATTGTTACATTTAACGGCAAATTCTTCATAAGTTTTATCGCCTAAATCTTTTTCTCTTAAAATTAAAGCATAAAGGTTTTTTTTACAAATATTTTGTATTTGTTCAAAAAAGTCGTTTTTACATAATAGTCTATTTGTTACACCAATAATTTTCATAATATAAAGCTAATTTAATCTTTTTATAAATTCAATATTTCAATTCTTATAGACGTATATGGTTGCTAAATACCGGATACAATCCTTTTTGTTTTATTGTATCTACAATTTCAGCTACGCTTCTCGGATCCGAAATTTCAAATTGCTCATCACCTTTTGCCTCATCTTTGTGTCCGCCTACGGAAGTTTTTACACCGGCTGAAATTTTTGTTGCACAAACACCGATAACATTATCTCTAAATCCTGCCCTTTCTCTTGTGGAGATTGTTATATCAGAAAATGGCATAAATAATCTGTAAGCACATAATGCTTGGAACAACTGTTTTTCGTTTACATAGTGCGGATTTTGTTCTTTATGTTCATGTATATAAGGTCTTAATCTCGGAACGGAAAAACCTATTTTTAAGTCAGGATATTTTTGTTGTAATAAATAAGCATGAACGGCAGTAGAAAAAGCATCTTTTCTAAAGTCGTCTAACCCGAAAAGAATTCCTAGTGATACACCTCTCATACCTGCAAGAGCTGCTCTTTCTTGAGCATAAAATCTGTACTCAAAAACGGATTTCGGTCCTGCCAAATGTAACTGTTTATATCTTTCTTTATTGTAAGTTTCCTGATACACACAAACAAAGTCTGCTCCGCATTGGCAAAGATATTTGTATTCGTCCGTATTTAACGGATAAATTTCTATAGATATGGAAGAAAAATATTTTTTTGCAAGTTTTACCGCTTCACCGATATATTCTACACTTGATGCGATTCTAGATTCGCCGGTAAGTATAAGAATATCTTCAAGTCCCGTTCGAGATATTGCTTTAAATTCTTTTTCTATTTCTTCAATAGTAAGTTTTCCTCTATGAATATTGTTTTTACAATTGTATCCGCAATAAGTGCACTGATTTTCACAATAGTTTGAAATGTATAAGGGTGTAAATAAAGATATGCTTGAACCGAAATGTTTTCTTGTTTCGTATTGTGCTTTATGTGCAATTAAATTTAAAAATTCTGTTGCTGCGAGAGATAACAAAACTTTTAAATCTTCAATATCAAGTATTTCTTTATTTAATGTTTTTTGAACATCATTTCCGGTATAAATATTATAATCGTAACCTTTTGCCAAGTTTAAAACTTGTTCCAATATGTCGGACTTTATTTGTTCCATGTTTTTATAAAACATTTTATTTGTCCTCCAAAAAATCTATCAAAGGGCTGGATGCTTCCGCTTTAAAATTAAGTACTCTTCCAAGTCCGGCAAGATAAGCTTTCCTTCCCGCGATAATTGCAAGTTTAAATGCCTCTGCCATTTCGTTTATGTTTTTAGCTGTTGCAATTGCGGTATTTATCATAACGGCAGCCGCACCTTCCTGCATAATTTCACATGCTTGAGAAGGGGAACCTATACCTGCATCCACAATTACCGGTAACTTTATTTCATCTATAATTATTTTAATAAAATGTTTTGTAAGCAGTCCTAAATTACTGCCTATGGGGGCAGCTAAAGGCATAATTGTTGCAGCACCTGCATTTGCCAAATCTCTTGCCGCATTTAAGTCCGGATACATATACGGCATTACAACAAAACCTTCTTTTGCAAGAATTTCTGTTGCTTTTATTGTTTCATAGTTGTCCGGTAATAAAAATTTTGTATCTTTTATAACTTCTATTTTTACAAAATCACCGCATCCGAGCTCTCTTGAAAGCCGAGCAATTCTAACAGCTTCTTCTGCAGTTCTTGCACCGGAAGTGTTAGGTAAAAGAGTGACAGTTTTCGGTATAAAATCTAAAATGTTGTATTCGGTTTTAGTGTTTGCCCGTCTTAATGCAAGTGTTACAATTTCCGCACCCGCAGATTCAACTGCAGCTTTTACCAAATCCAACGAAAATTTTCCTGAACCTAAAATAAATCTTGAGTTAAATTCATGTCCTGCAATAATCAATTTATCATTGTTTTCCATTTATATATCTCCTTAATTCTTTTAAAATTTTCATTTGAAATGCATGATTAAAGCCGTCTATGAGTGCAGAAAAATTTAAAGTAAAAAACTATAAATCTAAAAAAGTTTTTTAGTGTGAACATGTTTGAAGAAAAATCCGTTTCATTAGGTTGTTAGGATTTTTCAAGTTGGAGCACGACTTTAAATTTTTCAAGCGAATGGTTTTTTTGCTTGAAAATGAGAAATTTTAAAAGAACACTTTCTATCCGCCACCGACAAAAGTTAACACTTCCATGACATCACTGTCTTTTAAATTTACAGTGTTATATTTATCTTTAGAAATAATTTCACCGTTTAACTCAATTACAATTCTTGCCAAATTGTAATTGTTTTCTTTTAAAAAGTCGGCTAATGTTTTTGTTTCTTTTAGTACTGTATCTTTACCGTTAACTTTCATTCTTACTCCTTAAAAAAAATAGAATATGACGCAAGATTTGCCACCCGAGGTGGTGACCCCCACATCATATTCTATTTAAAACGATAATTTATGATACTATAAAATCTTATACTTTGTCAATTTGTTATAAAAATATATAAATATTATATATAATATTTGCTAGTATTGTACAAATACTGAAATTAGAAATATTTCAAATATATTATTTAAAATAATAAAAAAGATAAAACAATATGTTAGATAAAATAAAAAATTTTATAAATACAAATATATTTTTCTTTATATTGTTGGTTGTCGTTATATTTTCTATTTATGGAAAAAGTATAAATTATGAGTTGCTTAATCTTGATGACAAAAGATTAATTAGTAACAATATTAACTTTATCTCAGATATTAGAAATTTACCAAAAATATTTATTACAGGTTGTTATTATACAAAAGATTCAACGGATAATTATTATAGACCGATACTTTCATTATCTTTTGTTATAGAAAGTTTGTTTTTTAGCAAAAATTCTAAAATATCTCACACGACAAATATTATATTGTTTATTTTAAGTATTTATTTGATGTATGTGTTTTTATTAAAACTAAACTTAAATAAATATATTTTACAAATTATTATTTTATTGGTAACAGTTCATCCTGTGTTAACATCTGTTTCTGTTTGGGTTGCAGGAAGAAATGATTCTTTGTTAACAATTTTTACAATGCTATCCCTAATAAATATTTTAGAATATTTACAAAATGATAAATTAAAAAATTTGTTATTATCAATTTTATTTTTTGCAATATCTCTGTTTACGAAGGAATCAGCAATAGTTTTGGTAGTAATAACACCTATATTTATGTTTTCGATAAATAAATTCAATATAAAAAAGTTATTAAACCTATATTTTGGATTTTTAGTGTTTGTAGTTCTTTATTATATTCTTAGAACCTTTGTGGGTATAAGTAGTTCTTTCATAGAATACTCTATGTTTTTAAAAAATATGTTATATGGTTTTATAATATATATAAGTAATATTTTAAACATTAATGATGTTCCTATTTGCCTATTTAAATTTACACCTACATTTGCATATATATTAAAAACAACGATTTTTGTTATTCTATTAATTTTTATTTATTATAAAAATTTTATAAACAGAAAATTTATTTTACTTGGTTTATCTTTTTTTATTTTATATTTGTTTCCTACTTTTTTTAGTTTACAATTTATGTTTCATAGATTATTGTTACCAATATTGGGCTTGATTCTTGTCTTTGCTTTAATGATTCAAAAAATTATAGAAATAAATAGTATGTATAAAAAATATTTTATGGTATTTTTTATAATATTATTTATTTCTTTTTCTTATAAATCTTATTTGCAAGCAAATAAGTATATAAATAATGAAATATTTACTTTAAACGGTTATAAAGACGCTCCTACATATCATATCTTTTTAAGTGAAATGGGAAACTTGTATTCTAAAAAGCAAAATTATGATAAAGCATTAGAATTCAAACTTTTAGCGGAAAATTGTGTACCAGGACAATATCTCACCGATATTGCTTCTGTTTTAGGTTGTCAAGAAAAATTTGATGAAGCTGAAGTGTTGTTAAGAAAAAGTATAGAACTTAACAAAAACAAAGAGCTCGCTTATGCTCTTTTAAGTTTGATATACGAAGAAAAACAAGATTATAAAAAATCTTTGGAATATGCCGAAAAAGCGTACAATGAAAACCCATATAACATAGAGTTATCTGTTAATTTGGCAAGAAAATATTTGTTAAATGAAAAGTATCAAGAATCAATAGCCGTTTATTTAAATTTATTAAAATTTAAGAAGAATGAAGCCGGATATTATTACAGTATTGGTTTTTTATATGATAAAATAGGGAACAAAGAAAAGGCCTTTGAATATGTAAAAAAAGCTGTCCTATTGGATACCAATAATCGAAAATATAAACAATTTTTGTCAAAACTTTCGGATAATTGATGTCAGCTTTTTTTTAATATCAAAATATTCTATAATTATAAGCTATAAATTGTGTATTATGTTGTGCGTTAGATATTGTCGTTTTGCTGTTAATTATAAATTGTAAATTATAAATTGTCACATTGTGGGGGAAAAATGGCTATTACTTATCAAAAAGCAGGTGTAAACATTGACGCAGGAAACGAACTCGTTAAACGGCTTAAAAAAAAGCTTCCTAAAGTTGGGGGGTTCGGCGGAGCATTCCCTATAGAAAATACGAAATACAATTTGGTTAGTTCTACCGATGGTGTAGGAACAAAATTAAAGATAGCATTTTTAGTAAACAAACATGATACCGTTGGTATAGATTTGGTTGCAATGAATGTTAACGATATTATTTGTGTAGGAGCAAAACCTCTTTTCTTTTTAGATTATTTTGCTTGCGGTAAATTAAATGTTTCTCTTACCGAAAAAGTTATAAAAGGTATTATGGACGGTTGCAAACAATCAAATGCACAACTCATAGGTGGTGAAACCGCAGAAATGCCGAGCTTTTATAAAGGTGAAGAATACGATTTGGCAGGTTTTGCCGTAGGTATAATTGAAAAAGGTAAAGAAATTACAGGTAAAGATATTAAAGAAGGAGATGTTGTAATCGGCCTTCCTTCAAGCGGTCCACACTCTAACGGGTATTCTTTGATAAGAAAAGTTTTCAGCGAAAAAGAATTAAAAAAGTATTCCAAAGAATTATTGGCACCTACAAAAATTTATGTTAAAGAAGTTTTATCCGCACTTAAAAAATTCAATAACAGTAAAAAGAACAAAATAGTGGGTATTGCACATATTACAGGTGGCAGTTTTTATGATAAAATCGGAAGAATTTTACCTCAAGATGCACATGTGATAATTAATAAGGGCTCTTGGAAAGTTCCTGAAATATTTAACATAATTCAAAAGAAAGGAAATGTTCCCGAAAAAGACATCTACAGAACATTGAACATGGGTATCGGTATGGCACTTTTTGTTAGACCGGAACATGCAAAAGCTGTTCATAAATTTTTGAAAGGTTCAAAAGTTATAGGTTTCGTTCAAAAAGGTAAAAAAGGTGTGGAAATAATATAATGAAAAAGTTAGCGGTATTGGTTTCCGGCGGTGGTTCGAATTTACAATCTATAATAGATCAAACAAAAAACGGAATATTAAAAGATATTGCCGAAGTTGTTATCGTAATATCCAATAATCCGTCTGCATATGGGCTTGAAAGAGCAAAAAAAGAAAACATAAAAGCGGTTGCTCTTGATTATAAAAATATGGACAAAAAAGATTATGATAAACAATTATATAATCTTGTAAAAGAGTCGGGGGCAGATTTAATTTGTTTGGCCGGATACCTTAAAAAGGTTCCCGACATAATAGTTAAAGAATATAAATCAAGAATATTAAATATTCATCCTGCTTTACTTCCGAAATTTGGCGGTAAAGGAATGTACGGACACTTTGTTCATGAAGCCGTAGTAAAAGCTAAAGAAACAAAGTCGGGTCCTACGGTTCATTATGTTGATGAAAATTATGATACCGGTAGTATTATTCTTCAGAAAGAAGTTCCTGTTTACGAAACGGATACTCCCGAAGATGTAGCAGCAAGAGTGTTGATTCAAGAACATATAATATTCCCTAAAGCAATAAAAAAAGTGATAGAAGACAATTTATAATTTACAATGTATAATTAACGACAACGAACTGTAATTTATAATTAAGTAAAGTAAAAAATAAAAAGGAAGGAATAAAAAACATGATACCAAGATATGCAAAACCTGAAATGGAATCAATTTGGACTGATGATAACAAGTTCAAAATAATGTTGGAAGTGGAAATTTTAGCATCTGAAGCGATGAGTAAGTTGGGAGTAGTTCCTAAATCTGCAATAGATAAAGTAAGAAAAAAAGCAAAGATAAATAAAGATAGAATAAACGAAATAGAAAAAACGGTTAAACACGATGTAATAGCTTTTTTAACAAGTGTCGTTGAAACTGTTGGTCCTGAAGCAAGATTTTTGCATATGGGTATGACATCATCCGATGTTTTGGATACATCTCTTGCCGTTCAAATGAGACAAGCATGTTTACTCCTTATAAAAGAAACTAAAGAATTGATGAAAATAACAAAAAAGTTGGCTTTTAAATATAAATATACTCCTACAATGGGAAGAAGTCATGGTGTTCATGCAGAGCCGACAACTTTCGGATTAAAAGTTGCAAATTGGTATAGTGAACTTAGCCGTTCATTAGACAGATTAAACTATGCATTGGAAACCGTAAGTTACGGAGCAATTTCAGGAGCAGTTGGAACATTTGCACATTTAAGCCCGAAAGTAGAAGAATATGTTTGCAAAAAATTAAATTTGAAACCGGAACCTGTTTCAACACAGATTGTTCCGAGAGACAGACATTCGATATTTTTATCTACAATTGCACATGTAGGTGCTAACCTTGAAAGAATAGCGCTTGAAATAAGACATTTGCAAAGAACCGAAGTTGCAGAAGCCGAAGAACCGTTTACAAAAGGTCAAAAAGGTTCATCCGCAATGCCACACAAAAGAAACCCGATAATATCCGAAAATGTTTGCGGATTTGCAAGATTATTAAGAGGGTATGCAGTAACGGCTATGGAAAATATTGCATTATGGCATGAAAGAGATATCAGTCATTCGTCAACCGAAAGAATTATGTTGCCTGATGCAACAATGGGACTTTTTTATATTTTAAAAAGAATGCAAGGATTACTTGCTGGGTTAAATGTTTATCCTGAAAATATGAAAAAAAATCTTAACAAAACACAAGATGTTATTTGTTCAGGAACGCTTTTGTTAACATTGGTAGATAAGGGCTTAACAAGAGAACAGGGTTATGCAATTATGCAAAGACTTGCTTTTTCTGCAAGAGAAAAAAATGTAAGTTTGGAAGAAGTAGCATTAAAAGATGAAGAAATAAGAAAATATATGAACGAAAAAGAAATAAGAAGAGATTGCGATTTGTCACCGCACTTCAAAAATGTAGATTTTATATTTAAAAGAGTTTTTGGAAAAAAATAAAATATAAATCATAAGTTATAAATAAAAATTGTGAGGATAAAATGACCAACAAATTCAAGTATTATCTTAACCAAGACGGAAGTTTTGTTATTGAAAATTATAATTTGGCACCGACTTTTGCAAGCTTTTTTCCTGGAATTTCCGGAGTAAAAGGTATTCCTATGTGGGCTTACTATGTAAATAGAGGTCAGGGAATTTGCACATTCGGTATAAAAAATAAAAATTATGCAATAATGGAATTTTATCCTGCAAATGTAAGCTATAATTTAGTTAATACTTTCGGTTTTAGAACATTTTTAAAAATAAAAAAAGGTAAAGAAATTTTTTGCTATGAACCATTTAAAAATAATTCTGCCGATATAAAAAACATAAAACAGACAATGATTATTTCTTCTTACGATTTAACAATAGAAGAACTAAATACCGAGATAGGTATAAAAACAAAAGTAAACTATTTTACACTTCCGAATCAACCGTTAGCAGGATTATTAAGAAAAGTTTCTGTTGAAAATATATCAAAAAAAGATATGCAAATAGAAATTGTTGACGGTATGCCGAAAATTCTTCCTTATTATGTCAATTCTTGGTCGCAAAAATATATGTCGACAACAATTCAGGCATGGACCAAAATTGATAATTTTGATAAAACGGGAATTCCTTTTTACAGATTAAAAGTTGAAACGGAAGACAGTTCGGAAGTTGTAGAAATTACCGAAGGAAACTTTTTGTGTTCTTTTATAGAAGATAAAAAATTTAAACAGGCGGATATTATAATTGATCCTGAAATAATTTTCGGAACAAACACAAGTTTGTCTTATCCGGAAAAAATGTTTAACGAAAATTTTGTATATCCTAAAAAACAGTTTGCAGATAACAAATATCCTACGGCTTTCAGTTATGCAAAACAAAATTTAAAAGCAGGCGCGGATATAAAAATCTATTCTATAGTAGGACATATCGACAGTGTTAAATCTTTGAACAGTTTTGTTAAGAAATTTGATAAAAAATATTTTGAAACGAAACAGGAAGAAAATAAAAACCTAATAAATTCTATTACATCAAACATGGAAACACATTCTGCAATACCGGAATTTGATATGTATTGCAGACAAAATTATCTTGATAATGTTATGAGAGGCGGACTTCCGATAGAGTTTAAATATAACGATAAATCCGCAATGTATTATGTTTTTTCAAGAAAACATGGAGATTTGGAAAGAGATTATAACGAGTTCCAAGTTTCACCTAACTATTACTCGCAAGGTAACGGAAACTTCAGAGATGTAAATCAAAACAGAAGAAAAGATATTTTTTTCAATCCCAATGTTAAAGATAGTGCCGTAAAAATATTTTATAATTTATTACAAATAGATGCTTGTAATCCTTTGGTTGTTAAAGGAACTCTATTTGTTCTCGATACGAAAAGTAAAGAATACAAAGAAATAGTAAAAGATTTAACAAATAAACAAGATGAAGAAAAATTAAACAAATTTTTCCAAAAACCGTTTGAGCCGGGTTCTCTTGCTACATTTATAGAGTTTTCAAAAATAAAAACAAAAATAAACTTTGAAGATTTTATTTCAAAAGTTGTAACGGTTGCAAAAGCTCAAAACGATGCAAATCACGGTGAAGGTTATTGGGTTGATCACTGGAAATATAATTTTGATATATTGGAAAGTTTTTTAACAATATATCCTGATAAGAAAAAAGATATTTTCTTCAATGATAAATCTTTTATTTATTATGATAACGACCATTATGTTTTACCGAGAAATCAGAAATATGTTTTAACTCCGAAAGGTGTTGTAAGACAATATAATTCCGTAATGAAATCAGATGAAAAAGCAGCTCTTATATCATCAAGAAAAGTTAATCCTAACGCATTAAGAACAAATAACGGCAAAGGTGATATTTATTACACGACACTTGCTTCAAAATTTGTAACGATAATGTCGGTAAAATTTGCAACATTGGATAGTGAAGGTATCGGTATAGAAATGGAATCCGATAAACCGGGTTGGTACGATGCATTAAATGGTTTGCCCGGTCTTTTCGGTTCATCAACTCCCGAAGTTTTTGAATTAAGAAAAATGATGATTTTCTTTGCAGAACTTTTAAAAGAAAATAAAAATGAAAAAATATTTGTTCCCGTAGAAGTTGCCAAATTGTTTAAAGGGTTATGTAATTTGTTTAAACAAAAACTTTCTTCTTTTGATTTTTGGGACAAAGCAACAACATTGAAAGAAGAATACAGAAAATCCGTTATATTAGGTATAAACGGTAAAGAAGAACAAATTGGTGCGGATTCCATAATAGAATTTATAGATAATGCCGTTAAGAAAATAAATGCAGGTCTTAAAAAAGCTATAGATCCTAAAACCGGTTTATATTTTACTTATTTCAGATATGAAGCAACAAAATATCAAAAAAATAATGAAAGAAATTCAAAAGGATTGCCTTGTGTTAAAGTTTCTAAGTTTCAAAGAATTCCGTTACCGTTATTCTTGGAATCGGAAACCCATTATATGAGAATGTCCGATAATAAACAAGAAGCAAAACAACATTTTGCTTCCATTAAAAAGAGCGGTTTATACGATAAAGAATTGAAAATGTTTAAAGTTTGTTCTTCTTTGCTTGGTGAATCAAATGAAATAGGAAGATCAAGAGTATTTTTACCCGGCTGGCTTGAAAATGAATCTGTATTTATGCACATGGAATTCAAATATTTGTTGGGACTTTTAAGAGCAGGACTTTATGAAGAATTCTTCTCATCAATAAAAACTTGTTTTCCTTGCTTTTTAAAGCCGGAAATTTATGGAAGAAGCATACTTGAAAATTCTTCTTTTATTTCTTCAAGTGCTTTTCCCGATAAGAGAAACTGGGGTAGAGGTTTTGTTGCAAGACTTAGCGGTTCGACTGCTGAATTTATAGATATGTGGCTTACGATGAGTTTAGGTTATAGACCGTTTTCCGTAAACGAAAAAAATGAGTTGGTATTCTGTTTAAAACCTATAATTAACGGAGAATTTTTTGATAAAAAAGGAGAGTTTAAAACAAGATTATTTTCAACAACGGATTTGGTTTATGTAAACAAATCAAAGAAGAGTACATATTTACCGAATATGAATATCAAAAAAATTGAAATATTGTGGAACAATGGTTTAAAAGAAACCGTGGAAGATAATAGTGTTATTGGAGAAAAAGCTGAAAGAATTAGAAACAGACAAGCAAAGCAGATAATAGTTACATTTTAGTTTTATAAAGTACAAAACAATACAAAAGGGCAGACTGTTTTAGAATAAAATATTCTGCTCTTTTTTTATGTAAAATTTTCTTATAATTTTGTAAAATATTACGAGTGATAGAACTTAATTTATATATATGGAGTTTGTTATGAATTTAGCAAGAAAAATTATTAAAAAACATTTGGTTTCCGGTTCAATGGAAATCGGTAGTGAAGTTGCATTAAAAATAGATCAAACTTTAACTCAAGATGCGACGGGAACAATGGCATATTTGCAGTTTGAGGCAATGAATGTTCCAAAAGTCAAAACGGAACTTTCCGTAAGTTATGTTGACCATAACACATTACAATCCGGTTTTGAAAATGCCGATGATCATAAATTTTTACAAACAATAGCAAATAAACACGGAATTGTTTTTTCTCCTGCAGGAAACGGTATTTGTCATCAGGTCCATTTGGAAAGATTCGGTATTCCGGGTAAAACTTTAATAGGTTCGGATTCGCATACTCCTACCGGAGGCGGTATAGGAATGCTTGCTTTCGGTGCAGGCGGACTTGATGTTGCTTGTGCTATGGCAGGGCAACCTTTTTATATAACAATGCCAAAAATAGTAAAAGTCAATTTAACAGGTAAACTTAGAGATTGGGTAAGTGCTAAAGATATAATACTTGAATTGTTAAGAATTTTGTCCGTTAAAGGCGGAAGAGGGAAAATATTTGAATTTGCCGGAGAAGGAGTTAAAACGTTATCCGTTCCGGAAAGAGCTACGATTACAAATATGGGAACGGAGCTTGGTGCAACAACAACAATATTCCCTTCCGATGAAATAACAAGAGATTTCTTAAAAAGACAAAATAGAGAAAAAGATTGGGTCGAAATGGTTGCCGATTCGGATGCGACTTATGATGAAGAAATAAATATAAATCTTTCGGAACTTGAACCGTTGATTGCTATGCCGCATAGTCCGGACAATGTGAAGAAAGTTAAAGAATTGAAAGGAACAAAAGTTGATCAGGTTTGTATCGGCTCTTGTACAAATTCATCTTATGCGGATATGATGTTATGTGCCGAAACTTTAAAAGATAAAAAGATAAACAAAAACACAAGTTTAACTATTTCGCCGGGTTCAAGACAAGTTTTTTCAATGCTTGCAAGTTCCGGTAAATTGTTTAACATTATAAATGCCGGAGCAAGAATTTTGGAATGTGCTTGTGGACCATGTATCGGTATGGGGCAAGCTCCTAAGACAAAAGCGGTATCGCTAAGAACATTTAACAGAAATTTTGAAGGGAGAAGCGGAACAAAAGATGCTCAGGTTTATTTGTGCTCTCCGGAAGTTGCTCTTGCGGCAGCTTTAACGGGTGAAATAACCGATCCTACAACATTGTTTGGTGCAAAACCTAAAATAAGTTTGCCGGAACAATTTTATATCAACGATGAACATTTTCAAAAACCGTCAAATGAAGGGGAAATTGTAAGAGGTCCTAATATAAAACCGTTACCGAAATTTGAACCGATGCCGGATTCAATTTCTGCCGATGTAGTTTTGAAAGTCGGTGATAATATATCTACCGATCATATATTACCGGCAGGTGCAAAAATTTTGCCTTTAAGATCCAATCTTCCTGCAATATCCGAACATACGTTCGGTGCTGTAGATAAAGATTTCGTTTCAAGAGCAAAATCGGTGAAAAACGGTGTTATAGTCGGTGCTGAAAATTACGGTCAGGGTTCATCAAGAGAACATGCCGCACTTGCACCGAGATATTTGGGTATAAAATTTGTTGTTACAAAATCATTTGCAAGAATACATTTGGCAAACTTAATAAATTTCGGAATTATACCTTTAACATTTGATAATCCCAATGATTATGATTTGATAAAACTTGCGGATAAAATTGAGTTTACCGATATAAAAAATGTAATAAAAGAAGGTAAAGAATTGGTAATAAAAGTTAATGACAAAAATATAAAATTAAATTATACTTTCACAAATAGGCAAAAAGAAATCTTATTTGCCGGCGGTTTGCTAAATTGGATAAAAGAAGGAATAAAATAATATGGAAGAACAAGAAATAAAACAAATAGTTAATAAAAAAGTTTCATTGGCAAAGATTGCTTCTGCACAGTTGGGACTTTTGGATTTTAAACAAAGAAATGCAATTTTGTTATCGATAGCGGATGCATTGGAAAAAAATATCAGTGAAATACAATTTCATAACGATATAGATGTCGAAACTGCAAAAAATTCCGGTATGGATAAAGCTTTAATCGATAGACTTACTCTTACCACCAAAAGAATTGAAGATATGATTCATGGCGTAAGAAGCATAGTAAATCAAAAAGATCCTATCGGTGAAATTATAGAAAGAAGAGAAGTTGACGGAATAGAAATACAAAAAGTTAGAGTTCCTATAGGAACAATAGCAATGATATACGAATCAAGACCGAACGTTACCGTTGATGCTGCTGCGTTGTGTATCAAATCCGGTAACGCCATTATTTTAAGAGGCGGTTCGGAAGCTATCAATTCGAACAAAATACTTGCAAAAATCATATCTTCCGCGGGGGAGTCTGCAGGTATGCCTGTAGGATCAATTACTTTTATAGATGTTGTTGATAGAACTGCGGTTTCGGAAATGATAAAACTTGATAATTACATAGATTTGTTAATTCCGAGAGGAAGCGGAAAAATGATAGAGTTTATAAAACAACATTCTACCATTCCAATACTTTCTCATGGTAGCGGGTTATGTCACACATATATCGATAAAGCTGCAAACATTGATATGGCGATAAAAGTTACGATAAATGCAAAATGTCAAAGGCCGGGAGTATGTAACGCTACCGAAACCGTTCTTGTTCACAGAGATATAGCAAATAAAATTTTACCGAAATTGTGCAAACAATTTTTTGAAAATGATACGGAAGTAAGAGGTTGTAAATTGACAAAAGCTATTGTACATGAAGTTAAAAGTGCAACGGAAGAAGATTGGGCAACGGAATATCATGATAATATAGTTTCAATAAAAGTTGTTAATTCTTTGGAAGAAGCAATAAATCATATTAACAGATATGGTTCAAAACATTCCGAGTCTATAATTACGGATGATAAACAAAGAGCAGAAAAATTCTTAAAAGAAGTTGATGCTGCGGCTGTATTTCATAATGTATCCACTCGTCTTCATGATGGCGGAGTTTTCGGATTAGGTGCGGAAATCGGAATATCTACCGGTAAATTGCACGCAAGAGGTGCAATGGGTGCAAGAGAGTTAACTTCAACAAAATTTGTTGTTAGAGGTAACGGAAATATAAGAAAATAGTTTTTTCGGAGGATTTATGGACGAACAAGAATTGGAGCAATTGGAAGCAGACATAAAAGAGGAAAGTCATTTAATAAAAAGATTAGTTGATGAAATAGGTAATGTTATAGTCGGACAAAAATATGTTATTGAGAGAATGCTTATCGGACTTCTTGCCGATGGACATATTCTGCTTGAAGGTTTGCCGGGTCTTGCAAAAACATTGGCTGTAAATTCTTTGGCGAATGCTATGCTTGCAGATTTTAAGAGAGTTCAGTTTACTCCTGATTTGCTCCCTGCGGATTTGATAGGTACATTGATATATAATCCTCAAAGCGGAGATTTTACCGTAAAAAAAGGTCCTATATTTACAAACATTGTTTTAGCAGATGAAATTAACAGAGCTCCTGCTAAAGTGCAAAGCGCTTTACTTGAAGCAATGGCGGAAAGACAGATAACCATAAGTGATACAACATATCAACTTCCGTCACCTTTTCTTGTTATGGCAACACAAAACCCTATAGAACAAGAAGGAACATATCCTTTGCCTGAAGCTCAACTTGACAGATTTATGTTAAAATTGAATGTCGGTTATCCTACCATAGAAGATGAAAAAGTTATTCTTGATAGGACAACACACGGTGTAAGGTTGAAAACTAATCCGGTAATTTCTTTGGATAATGTAAAAAAATCAAAAAAGTTGGTAAATAATATATATGTTGATGAAAAAATAAAAGATTATATTGTCGATATTATATTTGCAACAAGACAACCTGAAAAATATTCTTTAGCCGATTTGAAATCTTTGATATCCGTCGGAGGTTCTCCCAGAGCTACGATCAACTTAACTCTTGCATCAAAAGCGTATGCATTTTTACAGGGAAGAAGTTTTGTTATTCCCGAAGACGTAAAAGCTGTTTCGCATGATGTCTTAAGACATAGAATAATATTAAGTTATGAAGCTGAATCGGAATCGTTGAAAACCGATGATATAATAACCAAAATATTTGAAACAATTCCTATACCGTAAATAAGAAGAGTAAAATGGACTCAAAAGATATTAGAAAAAAAATTATCAGGCAAATTGAGATTCGTTCTAATAGATTGGTAAATGAAGGCCTTGGCGGTAAATACCAAAGCACATTTAAGGGTAGAGGTATGGAGTTTTGTGAAGTTAGAGAATATCAACCCGGAGATGATATTAGAACTATAGATTGGAATGTTACCGCAAGACAAAAAAAACCGTTTGTGAAAGTCTTTACGGAAGAAAGAGAAATGACGGTAATATTTTTAATAGATATGTCCGCATCTTTGTTTTTCGGTAGTCTTTACCAAACAAAGTCTTCTCTTGCCGCTGAGATTGTTTCCGTTCTTGCTTTTTCTGCAATAAGAAATAACGATAGAGTGGGAATGGTAACCTTTACCGATAAAATTGAAAAAATTATAACACCTAAAAAAGGTAAAAACAATATTTTAAGAATGGTTGATGAATTATTATCTTTTAAACCCGAAGGTATAAAAACATCCATATCGGTAGGTCTTCAAGCCATAAATGAAATATGGAGGAAAAAGGCGGTTGTTTTTTTAGTTTCGGATTTTAAAGATATGGATTACGAAAAAGATTTAAAATTAACCGCAAAAAAACATGATTTAATTTGTATAGATATTACCGATCCCAGAGAATTTGATATTCCGAAAATAGGGTTGGTTGATTTTTATGACCATGAGTACGATAAAGTTTTTACCATAGATTCTTCCAGTAAAAATATGTTGAATAGTTATTATAAAAATATGGCAAAGTTTAATTTGAGTAAATTTGATATATTTAAAAAGTCAAATGTTGATGTTATAAATGTTGTAAACGGTGTTCCGTATTTACCGGAACTTATAAAGTTTTTCAATAATAGACATCAGAGAAGAGCGTTAGGTTAAAAATGAAAAAAAGGATATTCGTATTATTTTTAATAACATTTTTTTGTGTTGTGTGTGCTTTTGCTTATATAACATACCCGAAAGCGATTTTAAAAGTTGATAGTGATACTATTAACGTCGGAGATAGTGTTAAAGCAACCGTTGAAATAACAATTCCTTCTTTTGCCAAACTGTTACAGACGGAAGAAGATATTTATATCGAGGGTTGGGATATATTGGATTTTCATTTTAAACAAGATATTTTGGATGAAACAAAATTTGTTTTGGATTTGGTTATTACAACTTTTAATTCCAATTTGGATAGTGTTTCTAAAGTAAAATTGGCATATGTTAATAAAGATGATTTGTTAAACGACTCTTTCTTTTGTGATAAATTCTATTTCTATAGCAATTCTATTCCGATAAAAGTAAGCAGTATTGTTTCAAATAATCAGAGAAAAGAATTGTTTGATATAAAAAGTGTAAAAATTATGAACGTTCCCATACTGTTTTATATTTTATGTTTGTTGTTTGTTTTCTTTGTTTTTTTTGTTGTGTATAGAGATATTTTAATATCAAAAATAAAAGAAATTGATGAGTTTTGTTTTTCTCCCAGAGAAATAGCCATCAGAAGTTTAAATCGTCTTTGTATCAATGAAAGACAGGCGCAAAATATCGATATAAACAACAGTTATTATTCAATGAGCAGAATTTTAAAGCTTTTTATATTGGCAGAACTTAACATAAAAAATAAAGAGATGACAACAACTGAGGTTTTAGAGTTGTTATCCAAAGAAACGAGTACTTTCCATAAAAATTATTATGATATTTCAAGTTTGTTTAAAGTATATGATAATGCTAAATATTCTGTCGGAACATTAAATCTTAAAATGTTTTTTGATTTGTTTAACAAGACAAAACAAATGATAGAAACTTTAAGTGTTGATACTGAAAAATATTGAGGTAATAAATGATTCATTTTGCATCACCACTGGCTTTTTTATTGATTCCGGTACTGATTTGTTATATTATCTACTTAAAAAAAAGAGATAAAGAAAGAAGACAATCCTTACTGAATTTTCCGCAGTATTTGTTGGTAAACAATATCAATAAGTCGGGTAAAGTAAAATTATATTTAGTAACAAAAGTCATTACTTATACCATATTGTTATTGTTTGTTATTGCCTTAGCAAGACCTCAAATAGGTAATAAAACGGAAAATGTTTTAAATCAGGGCACGGACATTATTATGGCATTGGATGTTTCCACAAGTATGGAAGCTTTGGATTTTGAACCCGTAAACAGACTTGAGGCGGCAAAAAAAGTTGCTATAGATTTCGTAAATTCAAGAAAATTTGACAGAATAGGAATAGTTTTGTTTTCCGGACTTGCTTTTACTCAAGTACCGTTAACAAATGACAAACAAACCACTGTAAAATTTTTGAATTCTGCCACAACCGGAATGACAGCGGTTGATGGTACGGCAATAGGATCTGCGATAGTTACTGCATGTAACAGATTAAAAGATAGTGAGTCAAAAGGGAAAGTAATAATATTGATTACCGATGGTGCAAATAATATCGGAGAAGTAGATCCCATAACGGCTGCGGAAATAGCAAGAAGTTTAAATATAAGGATATATACGATAGGTGCCGGTGCCCCCAATGGTGCATACTACAAAATTATGGATCCTGTTGAAGGAATAAAGAAAGTAAAAGTTGTAGAAGATGAATTGGATGAAAAAACTTTGGAGACAATTGCCGATATTACCGGTGGTCAATATTTTAGAGCAAATAACACAAAAATGTTGCAGAATGTTATTAAACAGATCGATAAAATGGAAAAAAGTGATATAAATTCAATAAATTTTGATAGTTATTATGAAATATATAACATATTTGTCGTAATAATATTGCTATTAATATTGTTAAATATTTTTTTAAAAAATATTTTATTTAAGGAATTAATATAACATGTTTGTAAACAGTGAAGCTTTATTACTTTTAATATTTATTCCGTTTTTATATTTGGTATATGTCTTTTTTTATAGAAAAAAGAAGAAAGCTTTATTGAAATTCGCACAGTCCGATATGTTATCTATTATTTCAAATATAAATTTGAAAATGTATTTGATTAAAAGCTTTTTATTGATGATAAGTTTATTTTTTTTGATAATAGCACTAGCCAGACCGCAATATGGTGCAAAAACTATCTTTGTATCAAAAAAAGCAGCAACTGTTGTAATAGTAATGGATGCTTCAAAAAGTATGTTGGCTCAGGATCTTAAACCTAACAGATTGGAAAAAGCAAAGTCCGTTTTATCCAATTTGGTTGTCGATTGCAAAGGTAATAAAATAGGTGTGATCTGTTTTGCGGGAACGGCTTTTTGGCAATGTCCCATAACATCGGATATTGCTTCTGCTAATAATTTTTTATCATCTGTCAGTGTTGATAATATGCCTTTGGGAGGAACCAAGATTGCAAAAGCTTTGGATTTGGCAATAGATGGCACGGCAGAAATTCCCGAAGGAGCAAAAGCTATAATATTGGTAACTGACGGGGAAGATGATGAAAGCGGATTGCATGTGTTGATTGAAAAAGCAAAAAAATATAAAACTAAAATATTTTGTGTAGGAATAGGACAAACAACAGGAAGCAGAATAATTTATGATAATGAGTACATGAGAGATGAAAACGGGAATGTAGTTATAACTAAATTAGATGAGAAAAATTTACGATATATTGCCGATGGTACCGGCGGTCAATATATAAATTTATCCGAAAATGAAGATAGTGTGTTTAGAATATTAAAAATAGTGGATTCTTTGGATAAGGCAAAAGATGATGTAAGTAAGGAAATACAAAGAGACGAAAAATATCAGTTTTATTTGCTAGTTTCTTTAATTGCATTTTGCTTTTATTTGTTTTTATCTTTGTTAAAGAAAAAAGAGAGGGAACAACAATGAAAAAAAATGTATTTTTTTTACTGATTGTTAGTATGGTATTATTGTTTTCTCTTTACTATTGTATGGTTTATTTTAAACAAAAAAATAATAAAGCAATAGAATTTTTTAACAGTGAAGATTACATATCTTCTTCCAGATTATTGAAGGCATTGATTGACAAAAAGAAAAACGATATGCTTTTAAATTATAATTATGCTGCAACCAAGTATAAATTGTTTAATTACGATGATGTAATAGATATTTATAATGGTATGTTGAACAGTAAAAATATTGATGATATTTTAAAATCCGAATTATATTATAATTTGGGCAATATTTACTTTTTAAAAAATGATAATGATATGGCAATTGAAAATTATAAGACCTCTTTAATCCTGAATCCCGATGACTTTGAAGCAAAATACAATATAGAATGCATTGTTAATTTAAATCTTATGTTAAATTATCCCGAAGAAATAATGGATCAAATAGAGGAAAATATAAAAGAACAAGATATCTTAGCCGAGCAGGAAAAAGAAAAAATAAATAGTGATATTGTAAATATAAAAGAGAAAGAAGAAGAATTAAAGAAAAAAAATGAAGAACAAAAAAAAGAAATAAAAGAAATAGAAAAACAAAATCAACAAAATACACAAAAAGATAAACAAACCTTGATTAAAGAAAAGGAAACTGTTGAAAAAAGCAGAAAACAATTGGAAGAAAAAATAAAAAAACAGGAATTGGAAACGAAAATAAAAAGACAAGAATATAATGATTCAAACAGTCGTAACGAAATTAAGACTTTGGAAGAAGAAAAAAAGAGTTTGCAACAGCAATTAACTCAGGAGTTTGGTAAAGCAAATGCAAAAATGGATTTGGTAGAAAAAATTGAATCGGATATCGTTCAAGAAGTTGTAAGGCCGGATAAAGTTGTAAATCCAAAAAAAATTATAGAAAGATACTTTCGTTCCGATGGATTAATTCATCACAAATATGAACCTCATATTTTGTTGGAAGAAGAAAAAGAATTGATTTTTAGAGATATTATGTTAGGAGCTAATCCTAAATCGAAAGAAGAGGAGCAGGAAGAAAAACATCAAATTGTTTACAATGATCCTGGTGCTGTTTCCGATCCTAATCAAAAGCCGGGCAAGTATAGATATGAGCACGAAGATATTATTAAGAAACAAGAGCAATCAAATTATAATGTAATGGATGCTCAAGGTAATGATGATGGAAATCTGCAGGAACAACAAGAAAACAATAGATATGTTCAAAATACATTAAATAGTATAGATTTACAAAAACAAAAGATTTTTAAAGAGTCCAGTCAAAATCAAATGGATATATTAAACAGAATTAATCAAATAGATCAACAAATATCTTTATTGAATGAACAACAAAGAGTACAATTGCAAGAACAACAATCTGATATTAATTCCACTCTTGATAATATAAAACAAGAAAAAAATGAATTACAAAGCACATTAAATAGAACAAGTTCTCAAAACGAAAGACAGTCTTTACAAAGGGAAATATCTAAAATTACGGAAAAAGAAAAATCCTTAAAACAGGAATTGAATGACATAAATTCGGATATAGAAAAAATAGATAGAAATCAGGAACAGATTTCAATGTACAATGAATACAATATGTTACAAATGAAGGAAAATATTTTGGATAAACAAATAAAAGCTACACAAAATATCGAAAATAACAGTGAATATATAAACGATTTTAGAAGTAAAGAGCAAGCTTTAATAAACAAGCAAGATGATTTATTAAACGAGAAAAATGTAAATATCGGAAATTTAAGAACATTGACAGAACAGTTAAACGAGTATGAAAATAAAGTAAATACTTCTCTTCAAATGCAGAAGAATTCTTTAAATCATAAAAGTTTTTTGTCGGAGCAATATCAAAAGCAATTGGATACTTTGAAAAATATTAATAACAATATGGAAGAAAGTGTTTTTACGGATAAACAACTAAGACTTTTGGAACATGAACTGAAAAATGCCGAAGAAAAAAGGTATTATGCGGAAAAAGAAAAAGATAATGTTGACAGATTGCAAGATTGATGAATGAAAAATATAAGATGAAAAAACAAGAACAGATTCTATCTTATTTAAAACAACAAAATATTCAAAAATTGAATAATTTGGACGATAATAACGACGATTCTCGTAAATATTTATCGAATATTGATTTGAATAAAAAAGAATATAATACAATTCAATCAAAAGAGAAAAATTTGAGGAATCAATATGATGAAATTATAGATAAACAAATGAGACTTAATTCGGAAAAGCAGGCAGAATTGAGAAAAGAAAAAGATTTTCAAGATACCGATTTAATAGCAAAAATAGAAACGGAAGAAATAGAAATAGCAAAAGAAAAAGAAAGATTACAAAAAGAGTTGGATAATATAGAAAAAGATAAAAATGATGTAGTTTCCGATATGAAAAGAAATATAAATAAACGAATGGAAGATCAACGCAATAATATAGAAAAACAATCTGCGGATGATAAAAAATATGAAGATAGTATAGAAATATTGGAAGAATCTATTAATAAGCAAAATAAAGAAGATATATCAAGGAAAAAACAAGAAAATAAACATTTGTTTGATACGGAAGAATTATTGAACGAAGAACAAACAGATATAGATAAATTTTCGGATAAACATGATTTGTTGAAACAAAATATGGAAGAAGAATTGCTCTCTGAAGTTGATAAAGAAAAAAGAAACGAAGAAAGATTCTTGAAAAAACAAAAGAATTTGACAGAGAAACAAATCAGTATGTTAAAAAAGGAAATTGCCCAAGAATCCGATAATCAACAAAGAGAAGAAAAACTTGAAGAACTTAATAATTTGAATGAAATGATGAAAGCTTACAATGAACAGTTGGAAAATATAAAAAACAATAGGGAAACAAGTTTACAAAAACGGATAAGTAACAAACAAGAAGAAATAGACTCTTTGGAAAATAAGATAAATAATGAGACAAATGAACAAAATAAACAGCAAATGGAAAAGAATTTAAAGCGGTTAAAGACGGATGTTAATGAATATAGGGAACAATTAAGTGATATTTCTAAAACTGAACAAATAAATAAGGATATAAAAACTTTAAGTAGAGAATTGGATGCTTTTGATGAAAAAATGAATATCTTGGAAGAAGAAGATAATAGAAAAAATGACAGATATGTATCTAAACTTATTGAAAAAAATAAAGATAATTCTTTGGAAAAAGAATTGAAACAAAAAGAAAATATAAAAGATTTAAACGATAAAATCGATTCTTTCAATAAAATGTCTTTGACTGCACAAAATCTTTTGTTGGAAAAAGAAAAAACAAATATAAGTGAAACAAATAAAGACCTTCAACAAAAGCAAAAAGAATTATTAAAAAAATTAGAGGATGAAAATGCTCCTTTAAAAGAGAAAAAGGAAGATAAAATTAAACTTGATAAAATAAAAAAACAAACCGAAGAATTAATGAAAAAAGAGAATAGTATAGAAGAAAAAGAAAAAGATGTTTTAATGTATACGGAAAAGCAAAAAGAATCCGATTTTCAAAAAATAAGCAACCTGCAAAAACAATATAACGATATACAAAATCGTTTGGATTCCCACAATAAAAAATTGGATTCCTTAAAGAAAGAGATGCTTGCTAATCAAGAAGATATGTTGTTTAAAAAGAAAACTAAAGAATTAAAGAATAAAGAAGAAAAACAAGAAGATGAGAATGTCTTTGCTAAACAAAAAAAGATAAACGAAACTATAGAAAACTTAAAGAAACAACAGGAAGAAATAAGAAAGTTAAGTAATCAATTAAAACAACAACAGGATATGATAGAGCACAATATTAGAAGCTTGAAAGAAAAAATAAGACCGAACTCCGAGAAAAAAGAGGAAGATGTTAAGTCAACCAAATCAAAAGAAGAGTTGGAAATGGAAGTAAAAGTTAATGCCTTAAAGAAAAAAATAAATCAAATGAAGAACAAATTAAAAAATATAAATACAAAACTTGAAGATAACAAAGAAAAACAGTTTGAAACTGAAAAGGAAAAACAAAAGAATTCTCATGATAAAGATTGGGCTAACGGTGTAAAAAAAGATTTAAAACAAGAATTGGATGAACAAAAAAGAAAGTTACAAGAAGAAAAAGACAAAATGCAAAAAATTGTTGCCAAACAAAAAGAATTAGAAAAACAATTGGAAAAAATGAAAGATGAAAACAGTATGAAAAATGCTGAAAAAAAACTTATGTCTACTATGGAAGAAAGGCAAAAAGCGACCAGAGCGGAAGCATCTGCTTTAGATAATTTAAAAAATACGGAAGCAAAGTTTAGAAAAATGGATAAAGAAGCAAAAATGTTTGAAAATAACGAGAAAAAAAATGAACAAGCATTGGATAGTTTAAAAAAAGAAGAAAAACAATTGGAACAGGAAAAGAAAAAGACAACCGATGAGTATGAAAAATCAATGAACGAAATTTCCGATTTGGATAAAAATTTTGATATGAATAATAATGATACGTCGGAAGAAGATTTGCCGGAAGACACGGATGGCTTTAAATTGGGAAATCAAGATTTGCAAAGGGTTTTGAATTTTTATGGAGATATGGATAAACCAAATAATGAACAAAAGATAAAAAATCAAAAAATTGGTGGATCTCAGAGAGATTGGTAATGTTAAAATTATTAAAAAATATAATCTTTTTTTTATTGCTCATAACATTTTATTGTATCGGGTATTGTTCGGACCTGCAGGTATTTACCGAAACAAGAGAAACAGAGCTGAGCAAAAGTTTTCGTTTAACGGTAGAAATAAATGAAAATGTAACAAATTTTAAAATGCCGAAAATGCCGGATTTTGTCGTTATATTAAAAAACACTAATAAGAAAAACGGTAAAATTATATATAACTATGAGTTGACTCCTAAAGAAGAGGGGATATTTACGATTCCTTCGATTTCTTGCGGTCAAACAACATCAATTCCTATAAGTATTAGAGTTTATAAAGAACAAAAAGAAGGAGAAAATAAACTTTCTTATAAAGATTCCCATAGTATGGTTACTGCCGTAGTAGATACCAATATAGTATATGTGAATCAAGTAGTATATTACACACTGAAATTTAAGACTAACAGTGATTTGCAAGGTAATCCGAGTTATGTATTACCGATGTTTCAAGATTTTTGGAAAAATAAATCTAAAAATAAAAGCGGATATCAATTGATTAACGGAGAAAACTATTTTACTTTTGAAGTAACAACTCCGTTATATCCTATTAGAGATGGTGTGTTGTCTATAGATCCGTCAACTGTTACCATACAATATTTAAATTCTCGTTCGGAAAGAAAATTTGAAACGGAAAAAGTAAATTTAAAGGTTTTACCGTTACCCGAATTCGGTAAACCTAAATCTTTTTCCGGCTCTGTAGGTAAATACGGAATTTCCGCAAAGGTTAATAAAACGACATTAAAAGTTAATGAACCTTTGGTTTTAACAATTACAATCAGAGGCAACGGAAATATAAATACTATTTCAGAACCGCAAATAAATTTAGCCGATGATATAAAAAAATATTCTACTACGGTAAAAACTAATACGGATGATGTTGTCAGTTCTAAACAATTTCAATGTGTACTAATTCCCTTGATGGAAGGGGAAAAAACAGTACCCGAAATTGCTTTTTCATATTTTGACCCGGATATGAAAGAGTATAGAGAATTACATACGAAACCGATAACCATAAATGTTTCCGGAGAGCAAAGAGAGAATGCTGATAATATAGAAGAAATTTTGGATAAAGTAAACAAAGATGCTCAAGAAAATAAACCCGTATTAAAAGGGTTTGATTTAAAAACAAAAATTGATAGTTCCAATAAAAGTAAAATATTAATAAAGAATAAAATTTTGATATTCTTTGTTTTTTTACTGATATTGTTGATGATTGTATCTTTGATACATAGAGTTAGATGGATTATTATTTCAAGGGATGTTATCAGAGTCAGAAAAATGAAATATGCGGTTTTGTTTACAAAATGTTTTCAACAGGTACAAATGTCGTTGAACAAAAATATTCAGCTTGATTTTTATTGCAATATGAATTTAGCATTAAAAGTATTGTTGTCATCAAAAACAGGTAATAACTATATTCTTATGTCTAAAGATGAAATAAAAGAGGATTTATATTCTTTAAAGTTTGACAAACAGATTGTTGATGATATATCACAGATATTTGCAGATTGTAATAAATTTAAATTTACATGTTTTAAATCAACCCAAAATAGGATGAAAGAAACTTTTGAAAGGTTGAAATCTATAAAAGAGCAATTGGATAAAAAGTTATGAAAAAAAAGGTATGCTTTTTATTTTTATTATTAAGTTTTGTTGTTCCGATTTATGCGGATGATTTTGATAATGCGGGTAACGGTATTGATGAACAACTTGCAAAAGCTATCGATTATTATGATTTGGGAAATTACAATAATGCCATAAAAATCTATGAAACTTTATTGGAAGAAAATATTAAAAATTCAACTATATATTATAATTTGGCTGTTTTATATTTAAAAAACAAAGAAATCGGTAAGGCAAGATTAAATTTGGAAAGAGCTTTAAAACTATCGCCCAGAGACAGAGATATCAGAACACTTAAAAAATATTTGTCTCAGATTACGGAAGAACCGGAACAAAATATTGCCGAAAAGTTCATATCGGATATTAAATTGATATTTTCGTTAAACGAGATTACGTTGATAATGTTTATATTGTTTTTTATTGCAAGTGCTTTTTTTATAGCGTATTGTTTTATATATAATAAAATTTATATGCGATTATCTGTTGTCTTTTTTGTTTGTTTTTTGCTTTTTATACCTTTGATATACATGAAGATAGAAGATGAAGTTGTATCTACGAAAGCCGTAGTAATGGAATATGCCGAGGTTAGAAATAATCCTATAAAACTAGAATTTCCAACTTTTGATATATTGGAAGGAAGAACGGTTGTTGTTCTGTCAAAATTAGGCAGATGGGTTAATGTTAAGTTGGAAATAGAGGGTTTGAGCGGTTGGCTGGATAGACATTTTTTGGAGAATGTATAGTTATGAATTTTGGAATTTTAGGCGGTTCTTTTGATCCGATTCATAATGCTCATCTACAAATGGCAAAAACGTCTTTAGAAGAATTTAATCTTGATAAAATTATTTTCGTCCCTGCATATATACCGCCGCATAAAACGAATTTGGTTGCCTCCGAAAAAGACAGATACAATATGTTAATTGACGTAATAAAAGATAATAAACGATATGAAATTGATACTTATGAAATTGATTCAAAAAAAGTGATATATTCCTTCCAAATGTTGGATTATATAAGAAGTAAACATAGTACGGATAATATAAAAATGATAATCGGTGCCGATTCGTTTAACAATTTATCTTATTGGAAAAATTCCGAGTATATTGCAGAAAAATACGGTTTTATTGTTTTTCCAAGACCAGGCATAAATATAGATGTTCAAAGTCCATACTATGAAAATTGTTTTTTTTCAAAACAAATTATGGAAAATATTTCTTCAACAACAATAAGGCAAAAAATAAAGAATAAAGAAGATTTTTTTCATTTTGTTCCGCAACAAGTTTATGAGTATATAAAGAAGAAGAATTTGTACAATGAATAAGAGTATAGAGCAGAAAATATATAATTATTTGGCATCAAACTTAAAACCTGAAAGATACAATCATGTATTGGCGGTTAACGATTTAGCAACTAAACTTGCAAAAAAGTATAACCTTAATATTATGAAAATTTCTGTTGCGGCTTTGCTTCACGATTGTGCCAAAAATATGACTTTGGAAGAAAATGTAAAATATATTAAAAAGAATAAATTGAAAATAAAAAATTTGGATTTTATTATAAAACATCTTCCGCAAGTGATGCATTCTTATATTGGGGCAGATATTGCAAAAAAACGTTTTTATATAAGAGATAAAGAAATTATAAATTCAATAAAGAACCACACTGTCGGAAGAGTCGGTATGAGTAAATATGAAAAAGTTATTTTTATAGCAGATGCTTTATCTTTAGATAGAAAATATAAAAAAAATTTCGTTTCAAAGAAAATAATGTTTAATGATTTGGATAAAACTTTTAAATTGGTATTACAAAACAAAATAAAATATGTTGTATCTGATTTTAAAGTTTTGCATCCGGATATTATAAAAATATGGAATTATTATAACGGTTAAAAATGTTAAAGAAAATAGTGCTGTTTTTAATATTGGCTTTGTTGTGTGTTTTAATTTATATTTCTGCTAATTCCAAAATAGTTAGAGATTTTAAGGATGGAAAGAATATTAATGTGTTGTTTATATTGGATGATACAGAAAATAACGAAACAATAAAATTCTTTGTCGCAAGATACAATTCTTCAAATGAATATATAAAAACCGTGTTCGTGGATGAAAATATTACCATATTATACAAAACGAAAAAAGCAAGAATATTAAAAGATATGATTTTGGAAACTAAACCTGAAAATCGGATAGAATTTATAAAAAAAGAAGCCGAACAACTTTTTGATAATAATTTCAGTATGGATTATTATATTTGTTTGGATAATAAATCTTTGGAAAATATTGTTAAAGTTTTTTCCAAAAAAGAAGATTTGAAAACCAACTTGAAATTGTTTAATAGTATTTTGCAAAAGGATAACTATAGAGATGCAAATGTCGTTGCAGCAATAAAACTTTTAAATTATGTGTATAACAATTTTAACAGATTTTCTTTTATAAGCTTTATAAAGGAATTATATAATAAAAACATTATTATACAAACAAACTTTGAATTAAAGGATTTGTTTTTGTTATATGCATATTTCTTAGATGAAAATAAAACAATAAAATATGCCGATATTCCTACCATAAGCAGAAGAAAAAGGATAGAAATTGATACAAAAAACAAAGAAAAAATCGGAGAGTTTATCAATAGAAATACCGTTAAAGAAGATAATTACTTGAAAATTGAGGTGTTGAACACTACAAACAAATCAAGACTTGCAATAAAAGCCGTTGATAAAATAAGAGAAAATAATTTTGATGTTGTTGATTGGGGAGCTTCTTCAAAGAAATATGAGTTTACTACAATATATGATTTAGTTGATAATTATGAACAGGTAAGTAAAATAAAAAATATATTGAATTGTGGTGAAATAATTTTTAAACCGCAGGAAAAGCCATTGGCGGATGTTACTGTTTTTTTAGGTCAAGATTGTACTATTTATGATAAATTAGACAGAGAAGCTAAAGATTAAAAACTTTACATTAATTATAAATTGTCGTTTTAAGGGGGAAAAAAATGAAAAAAATTGATTTTTTGAAACTTGCAAAACAGGCAGTAAAAATAGCTGAAGATAAAAAAGGTGAAAATGTCGTTTTGTTAGATGTTCAAGAAAAAACTCCTATAACCAACTATTTTGTTATTGCAACTGCAAATTCCATGCCTCAAATAAATGCAATAACTAACGAAATAGAAAAAACTTTTAAATATGACTATTCCGTAGAAGTGTTAAGAAGGGATGGCGGTTCTACAGTAAATTGGAGAGTATTGGATTTCGGTGGAATTATAGTTCATGTTATGAGCCAGGATTTAAGACAATTGTATAACCTTGAACATATATGGGAAAGTGATAAAACAAAACCTAAAAAAAAGCTTGTTAAAAAGACAGTAACTAGAAAAACTGTAGCTAAAAAAACAACTGCAAAAAAAATTAAAGCAGTTAAGAAATCTAAGAAAGTAGCTAAAAAATAAACTATAAACTTTAAGTTATAAGCTAAAAAATGGAGCTTTTTGATGGCAGCGGAATTTGTACATTTACATAATCATACAGAATATTCGTTATTGGACGGTTTAACAAAACTTACAAAAAAAGGTAAACCGTTAGAACTTTTCAATATTATAGGAAAACAATATCAAATGCCGGCACTTGCAATTACCGATCATGGTAATATGTATGGTGCAATGGAATTTTATTGGGCATGTTTGGATAGCGGTATAAAACCGATTATAGGATGTGAGGTTTATGTTGCTAAAAAAAGCAGATTTGATAAGGATAAAGAAACAGGAGGATATCATCATCTAATACTTCTCGCAAAGGATAATGAAGGTTACAGAAATTTGTGTTACCTTGTAAGTGCGGGATTTACCGAAGGATTTTACTATAAGCCGAGAATAGATAAAGAATTATTACAAAAATATTCTAAAGGACTTATATGTTCTTCCGCTTGTTTAGCAGGAGAAATAGCAACATTGTTATCTGCAGGTAACAAAGAAAAAGCAAAAGAAGTTGCCGGATGGTATCAAGATGTTTTTGGTAAAGGTAATTATTATCTTGAAATTATGGATAACGGGCTTGAACAACAAAAAGCAATAATTGCACCTTTACTTGAACTTTCGAAAGAAACGGGAATTCCGTTGGTGGCTACAAACGATTGTCATTATTTAAAACAGGAAGATGCATATTATCATGATATTTTGTTATGTATCAATACACAAAAAATGGTGAAAGATCCGAACAGAATGAAAATGGGGTCGGACTTGTTTTATTATCGTTCACCGGAAGATATGATAAAAACATTTTCGTATGTTCCGGAAGCAATAAAAAACACACTTGTTATTGCCGATATGGTAGATGTTAAAATAAGAAAAGGTAATGGTGATTTGTTACCTAATTTTGAAGTTCCCGAAGGTTTTACATCACAAACATATCTTGAACATCTTTGCAGAGAAGGTCTTAAAAGAAGATATCCTGTTATAGAAAAAAAACATACTGATAGACTTGAATATGAACTTTCCGTTATTAAAAAAATGGGATTTGCTTCATACTTTTTAATTGTTTGGGACTTCATAAAATATTCAAAAGATCACGGGATACCTGTAGGCCCGGGAAGAGGATCCGGAGCAGGTTCAATTGTTACTTATACACTTGGAATTACCGATATTTGTCCCTTAAAATATGATTTGCTTTTTGAAAGATTTTTGAACCCTGAAAGAGTTTCAATGCCTGATCTTGATATTGATTTTGCAGATTTCGGTAGAGAACAGGTTATAGATTATGTAAGAAATAAGTATGGTCAAAATAACTGTGCCCAAATTATAACTTTCGGTGCCATGGAAGCAAAAATGGTAGTAAAGGATGTCGGTAGAGTTATGGAATTTACACCGGCGGAAACACAAAAAATAGCAAATGCAATACCGGCAGGTTCTTCGATACCTGATGCTATGGTATCCTCTAAAGAATTGCAGGAAATTATAAAGAAAGATCCCAGAGTAGCAGAACTTATAAAGATATCTTCAAAACTTGAAGGAACGAAAAGACATACCGGTGTTCATGCGGCAGGGTTGATTGTTGCACCGGAAGACGTAAGACATTTTTCTCCGCTTGCAATAGGTAAAAAAAATGTAGTAACTACTCAATATGACGGAAGAATTTTACCTGATTTGGGACTTTTGAAAGTTGACTTTTTGGGACTTCAAAACTTAACCATTATAAACGAAGCAGTAAAGCTCATAAAGAAAAAAGAGCCGGATTTTGATTTGGAAAAAATTTCTCTTGAAGATAAGAAAACATTTAAACTTTTACAGGAAGCAAAAACTTTCGGCATATTCCAGCTTGAATCTGAAGGTATGAAAGATTTGGTTAGAAGAATGAAACCTACCAGTATAGAAGACGTAACGGCTTTGAATGCTCTTTATCGTCCGGGACCTATAGGTGCAGGTATGCTTGATGTTTTTGTGGATTGTAAACACGGTAGAAGAGAAGTTAAGTATGATCATCCTTTACAAGAACCGATATTAAGAAATACGTACGGAGTTATTTTGTATCAGGAACAAGTTATGCAAATGGCTATGGCTATCGGGGGCTTTACTGCAGGTCAGGCGGATGGTTTAAGAAAAGCTATGGGTAAAAAACTTATAGATAAAATGCAGGCCGCAAGAGAAAAATTTGTTGAAGGTGGCAGAAGTAAAGGTATAGATCCGGCAATAACAAACAAAATTTACGATAACATGGTAACCTTTGCAGGTTACGGTTTCAACAAGTCTCATTCTGCCGCTTATGCTTATGTTACATATAGAACCGCATATTTGAAAGCCCATTATACACTTGAATACATGACGGCATGTATGAACAATGAAATAGGAAAATCTGCGGACAGTAAAATAATCGAGTATATGGATGATGTTAAACAGTTCGGTATAAAAACTTTACCTCCGGATATAAGATATTCTCAAAGTGAATTTTCCGTTGAAGGAAAAAATATAAGATTCGGACTTCTTGCAATAAAAAATGTGGGAGAAGGTGCTGCGCAAAACATTGTTGAAACAAGAGAAAAATTTGGAAAATTTGAATCTTTTGAGGATTTCTTATCAAAAATAGATTTATCTGCCGTAAACAAAAGAGCAATAGAATGTCTTTGTAAAGCAGGTGTTTTTGATTGTTTCGGTAAAAACAAGTTGGAAGTCAGAGCAAAAATATTGGATAATATAGAAGCATCAATGCAACAAGCCGTTAAAACAAAAAAAGAGCAAAACGATAATCAGGGATTTTTGTTTGACAGTGATGAAATATCCACGGCATCGGTTAGTGTTATGGATAAAAAAATACCTCCTTTGGACGAAACTGTTGCATTGGAATATGAAAAAGAAGTTTTGGATTTTTATCTTTCGGGTCATCCTTTAGAAAAATATAAAAGAGATATGATTGCCTTTTCAATGTATCGGCTTGATACGGTTCCTGTTCCTCCTGAAAACACAAACTTTGATAATGCTAAAATTATTAGAGTTGCAGGAATGATAACAAACTTAAAACATTTAACCGCAAAAAGTGATAAAACGAAAACTTATGCAACATTCAGAGTAGAAGATATGTATGGTTATTTGGATTGCATAGTGTTCCATAAATTATATGAAAAAATAAGTGACAAATTACAGGAAAAATTAATAGTTGTTGTTAAGGGGAAAGTTTTGTTTGATAAAGGTAAACCTAAATTATCCATAGAAGAATTTTATTCTATGGAAGAAGCAAAGAAAAAGTTTCCTCCGTTTTTAGGTTCGTTAAGAATACAAGTTTCGGCAGTTGCTTTAGATGATGAAATGTCTGATAAAATTTTAAAGATAATCGCAAAATATCCCGGTAAATCGAAAGTATATTTGGAGCTTAAAGATTATAAAACTGAAGATTATACGATAGAAACCGAATATACCGTAAAATATACCGATGAGTGTATAAAAGAACTTGAAAATCTTTTAGGTCCGGGAACAGTCACACTTCAGTATAGAGATATTTAAAAATGATTATACCGATACAATTTGTAGAAATAGAAAACATAAAAACAAAACCCGAAACCGTTAAAGATTTGGTTTGTTTATGGAAAACGGTTGCAAAAAATCCTATATCAAAAAGAATTCAACATTATAAAGATGTGTTTATAAAAGGAAACGACGAAGCTGTATTTGCTGAACTTGCATTTTGTATTTTTACTCCGCAATCTAAGGCATTATCTTGTTGGAAAGCAATAAATATATTAAATGATAAAAATCTTTTGTTTAGTGCATCCTCGCAGGAAATATCAAAAAATATAAGTAATGTAAGATTTCAAAACAATAAAGCAAATTTTTTGGTTCAGGCAAGAGAAAAGTTTACATCTAAAGGAAAACTGAATATAAAAAAATTTTTACAATCTTTTGATGATGCTGCAACTTTAAGAAAATGGATTATAGACAATATTAAAGGTATCGGCTACAAAGAAGCCGGGCATTTTTTAAGAAATATCGGGTTAGGTCTTGATTTGGCAATTTTAGACAGACATATTTTAAGAAATTTAAAATTTTATCACGCAATAGATGAAATTCCTTCAACCTTAACACCTAAAAGTTATTTAGAGATAGAACAAAAGATGATAAAATTTTGTAATGATATAAAAATACCGATGTCACATATGGATTTGCTTATGTGGGCTATGCAGACAGGCGGAATATTTAAATAAGTAATAGTTAAAAGGAGGTTTTTATGAACACTTTGGCATTAACAAAAATACCTTACGGAATGTTTATTATAACATCTGCTTTTGACGGAAAAATCGGCGGACAAATAGCAAATACTGTTTTTCAAATCAACTCCAATCCTGCAACAATAGCAATAAGTATATCAAAACAAAATAACACGCATTCTTTATTGTCCGGCAGTAAGAAAGCGGTTATATCTGCAATAACAGAAGATGCAAGTTTTGAATTTATAGGAAAATTCGGTTTTAGAAGTTCAAGAGATTTCAATAAGTTTGAAGGTATAGAATATAAAACAAACGAAAACGGGTTACCTATAGTAACTCAATTTGTAAATTCATATTTTGAAACTGAAATCATTTCACAATTTGAAACGGAAACACATACTGTTTTTTTATGTAAGGTAATAAATTGTGAAGTGTTAAATGATAACCCTACAATGACTTACGATTATTATCACAAAGTAAAAAAAGGGCTAACTCCGAAAAACGCTCCGACATTTATACAAAATTAGTTTATATAATTCATAAATCGTAAATTATAAGCAAAAAACCCGTAGGATTTTTTATCAGCTTATTAGCTGTCTTTATTCGTTTTGCATTTTAGCTATAAATGTTATAAAATCTATCTTTAAATTAAACTATAAACTAAAGAGGTTTTTATGGCTAATATAATCTTAAAAGGTAAAGTTTTTAAGTATGGTGCAAATGTTAATACGGATGAAATCATCCCTGCAAGATATTTAACTACTTCCGATCCTAAAGAACTTGCAAAATTTTGTATGAAAGATATAGATGATAATTTTGCATCACAAGTTAAACCGGGTGATATTATCGTTGCCGATAAAAATTTCGGTTGCGGTTCTTCAAGAGAACATGCTCCGATATCAATTAAAGGTGCAGGAGTTTCTTGTGTTATAGCAAAGTCCTTTGCAAGAATATTTTTCAGAAATTGTATAAATATAGGACTTCCTATTATAGAATCAGATGAAGCGGTTGATAGTATATCTAAAGGTGACAAATTGGAAATAGATTTAGCAAAAGGTGAAATAAAAAATGTAACAAAAAAACAAACATATAAAGCTCAACCTTTTCCGGAATTTATGCAGAAGTTAATAAAAGCCGGTGGTTTGCTTTCCTACATTAAAGGGGGAAAATAAAAATGTCTAAAACTTATAAGATAGCTCTTATTCCCGGAGACGGAACCGGCCCTGAAGTAATAGCTGAAGGTGTAAAAGTTATAAATGCCGTAGCGGCTAAAACAGGTGCAAAATTTGAATTTACTAACTTTGATTTAGGCGGAGAAAGATATAAAAAAACAGGTGAAATTCTTCCCGATAGTTGTGTTGAAGAATTTAAAAAGTTCGATGCAATGTATCTTGGTGCAATTGGACATCCTGATGTTAAACCGGGAATACTTGAAAAAGGTATATTGTTAAGATTAAGATTTGAGCTTGATCAATACATAAATTTAAGACCTGTAAAACTTTATGAAGGTGTAGATTGCCCTTTAAAAAATAAAGAACCTAAAGATATAGATTTTGTTGTAGTTAGAGAAAATACCGAAGGTCTTTATTTAGGTGCAGGCGGCTTCTTGAAAAAGGATACACCTTTTGAAGTTGCAACACAGGAATCTATCAATACAAGATTCGGTGTAGACAGATGCTTAAAATATGCTTTTGAGTTAACTAAAAAAAGAAATAAAGATAACAAACTTACATTGTGCGGAAAAACTAATGTTTTAACATTTGCATCTAACTTATGGGAAAGAGCTTTCAGAGCAATGGGAGCAAAAAGTTATCCTGATATAGCATTGAACTATGTAAATGTTGATGCAGTATGTATGTGGATGATAAAAAATCCTGAATGGTTTGATGTTATCGTTACAGACAATTTGTTCGGTGATATTATTACCGATTTAGCGGCAATGATTCAAGGCGGTATCGGAATTTCCGCGGGAGGAAATATTAATCCTGAAGGTGTATCAATGTTTGAACCTATGGGCGGTTCGGCACCTAAATATACGGGACAAAATGTTATTAATCCGTTAGCGGCAATTTCTGCAGGTGCTATGATGCTTGAAACTTTAGGACTTGAAAAAGAAGCTAAAATGGTAGAAAACTCCATAGCAAAATCTTTGGCAAGCGGAAAGATAAAATCTTTAGCTGCAGGCAAGATGGGTATGGGAACGACTGATGTCGGTGATCTTATAGCAAACAATTTGTAATATAACGATTTCTTATTTCTGCTTACAACTTCGTATTTGCAAAACTCGAGTACCGCAAAGAGTACACTTCGTTTTACAAATACTTCGTTTCAGCTAGAACTAAGAAATCTTTTAACGACTATGTTTAATTAGAAGTTATGATATTTTTTAAGAGACCTTAAAATTTGAAGGTGTATTCAAAATATTAAGGCCAATATAGGAGAAGAAAATGAAGAAGTACAAAGTTGCAGTAGTAGGTGCTACCGGTGTGGTAGGTAACGAAATGATAAAGATGTTGGAAAACAGAAATTTCCCTGTAGAGTCAATAAAATTATTGGCATCACAGAGAAGTGTAGGTAAAAAATTAAAATTTAAAGGACAAGATATACCTGTAGAACTTTTAACACACGACAGCGGTAAAGGTTTGGATTTGGCATTGTTCAGTGCAGGCGGAGGAACATCAAAAGAGTTTGCTCCTTCATTTGCAAAAGAAGGTTGTTTTGTTGTAGATAATTCCAGTGCTTGGAGAATGGATGATAATTGTCCGTTAGTTGTTCCTGAAGTTAACCCTAACGATTTAAGTAAAGATAAAAAAATTATTGCTAACCCTAACTGTTCAACAATTCAAATGGTAGTTGCATTAAAACCGTTACACGATTATGCAAAAATTAAAAGAGTTATAGTTTCCACATATCAGGCAGTTTCAGGTGCCGGCTCAAAAGGTATTCACGATTTGGAAAACCAAACAAAAGCATTAGGTAAAGGTGAACCTATACCTCCGTTGGAAAAATTCCCTTACCAAATAGCATTTAATTTGCTTCCTCATATAGATGTTTTCGAAGAAAACGGGTACACAAAAGAAGAAATGAAAATGACAAACGAAACAATGAAAATTATGGGTGACAAAGGTATAAAGGTAAGTGCAACTTGTGTAAGAGTTCCTGTTTTAAGAGCACACAGCGAATCCGTATGGATTGAAACCGAAAAAGAAATTACACCTCAAAAAGCAAGAGAGCTTTTATCAACTGCAAAAGGTGTGGAAGTTATAGATAATCCTGCAGAAAATAAATATCCTATGCCGTTATTTGCACAAAACCAACAAAAAACATTTGTCGGTAGAATAAGAAAAGATATTTCTTGCAACAACGGTTTAACATTCTGGGTAGTATCAGATAACTTATTAAAAGGTGCTGCACTTAATGCTGTAGAAATTGCGGAAATGTTAGTATCTAAAGGTATTTTGTAATATAAAATTTTATAAATAAAAGCTCACGTCTATAATTTTTAGATGTGAGCTTTTTTATGGTATAATAAAACCGATATGAAAAAGATAATAGTAAATGCCGACGATTTCGGATACAGAACACAAATAAATAATGCAATAATTTATGCTTATAAAAACGGTATTGTAAGAAGCACTTCTATGCTTGTAAACAGAGATGCTTTTGATGAAGCTGTTATAATGGCTAAAGAAAATCCGGGTTTAGGTATAGGTCTTCATATAGATTTAGACAAATATTTTAATATTGAACATGGTGTAGGTACCGTAAACGGCTGGGTAAATAATACTATTCCCGAACAACAGATTATTAGAGGAGAAATAAAACAACAAATAGAAAAATTGTTATCCGCAGGTATACAAATAGACCATTTTGACAGCCATCACCATACACATTTGTTTCCTGAAGTTTTATCGGTAGTTATAGATTTATGTAAGGAATATAAAGTTAATAAAATAAGATTTTTTGATAAATTCGGCAGTTCGCAATTAAAAGATACATTAATTTCTAACGGTATAAAATTTCCGGAACATTTTATTGAAGGGTGGTATTACGGTAATGTTGATGAAGATTATAATGTTTCAGAAATTATGACTCATCCAGGATATGGCGAAATTTGGAGAGAAAAAGAACTTTTAGTTTGTTGCGATATTTTATTGAAAGAATATTGCCAAAGAAACAATATAGAGTTGATAAGATTCTCGGATTTATAATATTTTAAATTAAAAAAATAAAAAAGACTTGCTTTATGTAAGCAAGTCTTTTTTTTATATTGATAAAAAGTTATTTTTAAGAGCGCTCCCAAGGAGAATTGAACTCCTGCTGCATGATTGAAAATCATGTGTCCTAACCCCTAGACGATGGGAGCTTAAAAAAGTGAGCCCGACGCGACTTGAACGCGTGACAGCTTCATTAAAAGTGAAGTGCTCTACCAACTGAGCTACGGGCCCATCTCAAAACTAACAATGTAAAGAATTTTACTAAAAAAAATATAATATGTCAAGAACTTTTTATTATTCTTTTTTGTTTTTAATTTATTTTTGAAAAAAAGTTTATATATTAGTATAATAATTAACATATTTTTTATAGGTAATATATGAAAAACAAACTTTTGGAATATAGAAATAAAATAGACGATATTGATAAAAAAATTTTAAATTTGCTTAATGATAGAGCAAATTGTGCTGTTGAAATCGGTAAAATAAAACAATCTTCTTCTGCAGTATATGTTCCCAGCAGAGAAACCGAAGTTATAAATAATCTTATAAAAAACAATAAAGGACCTTTAAACAAGCAGGATATTTCCGATATATACAGAGAAATTATCAGTGTTTGCAGAGGAATGGAATCCAAATTAAAAGTTTCTTATTTGGGACCGAAAGCTACATTCAGTTATCAGGCAAGTTTAAAATTATTTGGCTCAAAAGCCGATTTTATTCCTATAAGAAGATTGGCAGATGTAATAGAAGAAGTTGAAAAACAAAGAGCCGATTATGCCGTTGTCCCGATAGAAAATTCAAATGAAGGTTCCGTAAATACAACATTAGATGAACTTGTCGGTACAAACTTAAAAGTTGTTAATGAAATAAATATGAGAATATCGCATTGTCTTTTGTCTAAAACAAAAATTGAAAATATTAAAGTAGTTTATTCTCATCATCAGGCACTTTCTCAATGCAGTAATTGGTTACATAAAAATTTACCGAATGCGGAAATTTTTCCGGTAAATTCTACCGCACAGGCAGCACAACTTGCTTCAAAAAATTCCAAAGCTGCAGCTATTTCGTCGGAAGTTGCCGCACAAATTTATAATTTGAATATTCTTGTTAAATCAATAGAAGACAGTAAAGATAATTGGACAAGATTTTTTGTTTTAGGTCACGATATAACAAATAAAACGGGTAAGGATAAAACCAGTATAATTTTTACGATAAAAGATAGAGTAAATGCTTTATATAATATTTTGTCGGAATTCAGTAAAAGTAAGATAAATTTAACAAAAATCGAATCAAGACCTACAAAGAAAAAAGTTTGGCAATATATATTTTTTATAGATTTTGAAGGACATATAAGTGATAAAAAAGTTATAGGCACAATAGAAAATATAAAAGAACATTGTATATTTTTAAAAGTTTTGGGCTCGTACCCGAAAGCCGATTTATAATGAGGAGAAAAAAATGGGAAAATTTGATGCAGGAAAATTAGCAAGATCCGTTTGTAAAACTTTTCAACCTTATGTTGCAGGTAAACCGATAGAAACGTTAAAAAGAGAACTCGGTTTAAAACATATAATAAAGATAGCTTCAAACGAAAATCCGTTAGGTCCTTCCAAAAAAGCGGTTAAAGCAATGAAAGAAGTTGCAGACAAAGTTTATTTTTATCCGGATTTTAATTCAACCGAACTTAAAACAGCACTTGCAAAACATTATAAATTAAAAATAAACAATATTATAGTAGGTTGCGGTTCCGATGAACTTATAGAAATTATAGCAAGAGCATATTTTAATCCTGAAGATGAAATTGTTATTTCAAAATATGCTTTTACGAGATACCAAATGGCAGTAAAATTGATGAATGCAAAAGAAGTAGTCGTTCCTATGAAAGAAGGTTTTGTTCATGATTTAAAAGCTATGGCAAAAGCTTGTACAAAAAATACAAAAGCAATATTTATTACAAATCCTAACAATCCTACCGGAACATACAACACAAAAAAAGAATTTGAAGAATTTTTAAAAGCATTACCTTTAAATAAATATGGAGTTAAACCGTTAGTAATTTCCGATGAAGCATATTGCGAATATGCTTCGTATAAAAAAGATTTTCCCGATACATTAAAATATTTGGCAAAAAATCCTAACTTGATAATACTTAGAACATTCTCGAAAATTTATGCTATGGCAGGTGCAAGAGTAGGTTACGGGTTGGTAAGTGAAACGGTATCCGATTACATTGAAAGAATAAGACCTCCTTTTGATTTGAATAAATTTGCACAAGCAGGTGCGATAGCAAGTTTAAACGATAAATCTCAAGTTACAAAAAGTCTTGCTCACGTAAGAAAAGAATTTAAGTTTATTTTTACGGCACTTAAAAAGATGGGTATAAAGTATGTTGAATCCGTAGGAAATTTTTTCTTAATGTCGGTGGCACCGTTTAAAGGCAAAGATGTTTTCCAAAATATGTTAAAAGAGGGTGTAATCATAAGAGCTATGGATGAGTATGATCTGCCCGATTATGTAAGAGTAACAATAGGAACAAGAAAAGAAAACGAACTTTTCTTAAAAAAGATAAAAAAAGTAATGAAAAAATAATTCTTTCAGGTTGACACAATTTTTAGTAATTGTTAAAATCTTTAAGATTATTAGTGATATTTTTATATCCAATAAAATAAAACAAGGAGATTAAGTATGGCGAAATTTGTGTATTCGTTCGGTGGCGGAAAAGCAGATGGTAATGGCAGTATGAGAAATCTTCTCGGCGGAAAAGGTGCTAACCTTGCAGAAATGGCAGGAAAGGTAAAACTTCCTGTTCCTCCAGGATTTACAATCACAACAGAAGTTTGTACATATTACTATGACCATAAAAAATCTTATCCTAAGGAACTTGAAAAACAAGTTGCAACAGCTTTGAAAGCAGTTGAAAAAATTATGGGTAAGAAATTCGGTGATCCAAAAGATCCTCTCTTGGTATCAGTAAGATCCGGTGCAAGAGCTTCCATGCCTGGTATGATGGAAACTGTTTTAAATGTCGGTCTTACATCAAAAACACTTCCCGGTTTAATTGCAAAAACTAAAAACGAAAGATTCGCTTACGATGCATATAGAAGACTTATTATGATGTATTCCGATGTTGTTATGGAAAAATCTGCAGGAATAGAACCGGCAGATGATATGGGCATCAGAAAACAACTCGAAAGAGTTATGGATAAAGCTAAAAAAGCTAAAGGTGTAACAAAAGATACGGAACTTGATGCAAACGATTTGAAAAAACTTTGTGAAGAGTTCAAAGTAGTAGTTAAAAAAGTTTTAGGTAAAGAATTCCCTGATGATCCGATGAAACAACTTTGGGGTGGAATCGGAGCAGTATTTGCATCATGGAACGGAAAAAGAGCTATTGCTTACAGAAAAATTGAAGGAATTCCTGAAGATTGGGGAACAGCAGTAAATGTTCAAACCATGGTATTCGGTAACATGGGTGATACTTCAGCAACAGGTGTTGCTTTCACAAGAAACCCTGCAAACGGAAATGCACATTTTTACGGAGAGTATCTTGTAAATGCACAAGGTGAAGATGTTGTTGCAGGTATAAGAACTCCGGCTTCAATCAACGAAGCAACAAAAACGGAACAGAACAAAGGCGAAGTTTCTCTTGAAAAATTTATGCCTAAAGTTTATAAAGAACTTGATTCAATACAGAAAAAACTCGAAAAACATTATAGAGATATGCTTGATATCGAATTCACAATTCAAGAAGGAAAATTGTGGATGTTACAATGCAGAGTTGGAAAGAGAAACGGTCCTGCTGCAGTTAAAATGGCAATGGACATGATAAAAGAAAAACTCATTACTAAAGAAGAAGCAGTATTGAGAGTTTCTCCTGCACAATTAGATGAATTATTACATCCTATCATAGATTCTAAAGCTGAAAAAGGTGCTAAAGTTTTGGCAAAAGGTCTTCCTGCAGGTCCTGGAGGAGCTAACGGTCAAATCGTATTCTCGGCTGAAGATGCTGTTGCATGGAACAAAAAAGGTAAAAAAGTTATTCTCGTTAGAGAAGAAACAAACCCTGAAGACGTTGAAGGTATGAGAGCAGCTCAAGCTGTTCTTACTGCAAGAGGCGGTATGACCTCACACGCTGCACTTGTTGCAAGAGGATGGGGAAAATGCTGTATCGTAGGTTGTGCAGATGTTTCGGTTAACTTGGCAAAGAAAACCATGACAATCGGCAACAAAACATTTAAAGAAGGCGATTATATAACTCTTAACGGAACAAAAGGTTTTGTTTACGACGGAGCATTAAAAATGGTTGATGCTACGGAAAACAAAATTTTGTTTGATTTCTTAAAGGTTTGTGATTCAATAAGAAGACTTAAAATCAGAACAAATGCAGATAACCCTGCAGATGCAAAGAAAGCAAGAGCTTTCGGTGCAGAAGGTATCGGACTTTTCAGAACGGAACATATGTTCTATGGTGAAAATTCGGAAAAACCTTTGTTCGCTTTAAGAAAAATGATTGCTTCGGCAACAACTGAAGAAAGAAAGAAAGCTTTGGATGAAATGTTCCCATTTATGAAAGCAAGTATAAAAGGAACAATGGAAGCTATGGACGGATATGCAGTAACAATCAGATTGTTGGATCCACCGTTACATGAATTTATTCCAAGAGAAAAAGCTCAACAAGAAATAATTGCTAAGAGCTTGAAGATTTCTTTGGACGAATTCAGATCAAGAGCAGAAGCTCTTCACGAATCTAACCCTATGATGGGTCACAGAGGAGTAAGACTTGGTGTTACATATCCTGAAATAACCGAATATCAAGTTAGAGCTATATTTGAAGTTGCAGTTGAACTTTTGAAGAAAGGCAAAAAAGTTCATCCTGAAATAATGGTTCCTGTTGTATGTACTGAAAACGAATTGAAACTTCAAAAAGCTATAGTTGAAAAAGTTCATGCTGAAGTTTTGAAAAAAGCAAAAGTTAAAAAATTAGATTATTCTTTCGGTACAATGATAGAAATCCCGAGAGCAGCATTAACAGCAGATAAGTTAGCAAATGTTGCAGAATTCTTCTCATTCGGTACAAACGATTTAACACAAATGAGTTTCGGATTCTCAAGAGATGATGTTGGTGCTTTCTTAGGCGATTATCAAGAAAAGAAAATCTTGCCTGCAGATCCTTTCCAAACAATAGACCAGGAAGGTGTTGGTCAATTGATTAAGATGGGATTGGAAAAAGGTAGAAAGGTAAGAAAAGGTATGAAAATCGGTATTTGCGGAGAACACGGTGGAGAACCTAAATCCGTTGAATTCTGCGATGCTATCGGAATGACATATGTTTCTTGCTCACCTTTCAGAGTACCTATAGCAAGACTTGCAGCAGCACAAGCAGTTGCAAAAACAAAAGTAGCAAAAAAGAAATAATACAGATATAAAATTATATCTTAATACGAATCGGGTTGGAGTGGCGATCCCTCCAACCCGATTGTCAAAAAAATGAGAAAAACAGTAAAGATATTATTAGCAATATTCTTCTTTTTATCGGTAAATGTGTTTTCTTATGCGGCAAAAGAAGAAGAATTATATTTTATAGACGGGAAAGATTTTGTATCGGTATCTGTAGATCGTAAGATTTTTTCGCCTAATAATGATGGTTCTTTTGATTCCGTAACTTTTGGTATTTCTCTTTTACAGAAAAATTTAAAAATAAAAAATTGGCAACTTGATATTGTAAATTCACAAACAAAAGAAATAGTTTATTCTTTTTCCGGTGAAAAAGAAATTCCAAAAAAATTGGTTTGGGACGGTAAAAATAAGAAAGATAAAATTGTAGAAGGAAATTATAAATATATTTTTACGGCATCGGTAAATAAAAGAAATATTAAAATAGAACAAGAGGATGAGTTTGTTTTGGATGTTACGGTTCCGTATGTTTCGTTCTCTTCTTCATTAGATACAGTTTTGTTGGATAAAGAAAAAAATAGTTTTGTTAATAATGTTCTTTTTATATTTAACATAGGTGATGAGAATCAAGTAGATAAATCAAAAACCAAAATACAAATATATAGTTTTAATAATAAAGTTATAAAAGAATGGAATTTTGATAAATTTAATGAAATACCACAATCTGTTTCGTGGGACGGGAAAGATGATATTTACGGCTTGCTTGTTCCTGCCGGGGAATATAAAGTGGTTTTTACCGTTAGTGATATTGTAAATAATAAGACGGCTATATATACAAATATTACAACATTTGAACAGGTAGTTGGAAAAATTTCCGAAATAGTGGTAAAAGAAGAACCTAGGGGGTTGGTTGTTAATTTATCGAACAGCATATTGTTTGATGCCCGCGAAATTGAATTAAAAAAAGAAGCTAAAGATTCGTTGGATGAAATGATAAAACTTTTGAATGCATACCCTGCAAATAAGGTTTTAATAGAAGGATATAGCGATTCCAACGGAGACGAAGAAGAAAATCTTAAATTGTCTTATGATAGAGCACAAGAAGTGTATTTGTATTTTGTTAAAAACGGTATTCCTGCAGAAAGATTAACGGTTGTTGGTTTTGGTCAGGAAAATCCTATAGCATCAAATAAAACTGCTAAAGGCAGAGCACAAAACAGAAGAGTAAAAATTGTAATACTTAAATCTCAAAGTGAAGAAGATAATGATAGTGCGGATAGTGATGAGCAACAAGAGAATAGAGATGATAACGAACAAGAAAAAAGCGAAGAATAAAATTTGTAAAGTAAAAAATATTAAATTAGGAGAAAAACAAAAAAATGAAATTTAAAATGTTGGCAACTTTATTTTTGGTAGTGGGTATTGCGACAATGTCTTATGCGAAAAGTCATTTTATTACACCGGGAGCAAGAGCAGGAGGATACGGAACGGCTTTTTCTGCAATAGCAGATGATTTGACCGCAATTTATTATAACCCTGCAGGTCTTGCTTATCAAAAAGATACTCAGGTTATGGCATCACTTTTTTATATTAATTATCCGGCAACTGCAAGTGAAAAATCTCCGACTAATTATGGCAGCGATAAATATCAAACAAATGCTGTGGTTCCTTTTTTAGCATTTTCTACAAAATTCTATTATGATACAACCATTGCAGCAGGTATTTATGTACTTGGCGGAGGCGGTGGAAAATTAGAAAATTTACCTCCTGTTATAGAAAAAGTTGAAGGTCAACAAAGCTATATGGTTTATAATATATCTTTGGCAAAACAAATTACCGAAAAGTTTTCTATAGGTTTAGGGTTTGATGCTATCCAATTTCAAGATAAATTGGTTGCAAAAGCTCCTATGATGGGTATAGATATTGATTATAACAGAAGTGCATTCGGTTTCCAAGGAGATATCGGTTTTATGTATAAACCTGTAGAAAAATTTTCAACGGCATTTGTTTTAAGAAGCGGTTCTTATGTTTGTGTTCCTAATGAACCTAATTCTTCAAATCCGGCATTTAGAGAAAATGTATGCTATCCTTTAGTATGGGAGTTCGGTTTTGCTTATGATTTGTTTGAAAATTTTACTTTTGCAGCAGCTATTTCGGAAAACAAAACTTCTTGGACATCAGTAAGATATCACGATATATTCCAATACAGAGTCGGAACGGAATACAGAGCAACCGAAAAGTTGGCATTACATCTCGGCTTCTATTCCGATCCTAACTTAATAAAAGATGAATACAGAGATACTTATAGTTTAACAAATCTTGATATGTACAACATGAAATATGTAACAATAGGTGCGGAATATCAATTTACCGACGCTTTAAAAGCAGGTTTGTCTTTAACACATTCTTTTACGAACCCTGTTACTTATGAAGGTGTAACTTATAAATATGAAATTAGTTTGGGAAGATTTGATATAAGTTATAAATTTTTATAATAAAAAAAGGAGTAAAAAATGATTCCTTTAGTAAAACCCATATTCGGTAAAAAAGAAAAACAGTTGATAAACGAAGTTATAGATTCCGGTATTATAGCAAGCGGAAAATATGTTGAACAGTTTGAACAAAAGTTTACAAAACTTTCCGGCGCAAAATATGGTGTGGCTTGCTCAAGCGGAACAACCGCATTGCATACAGCTCTTCTTGCTTGCGGTATAAAACAGGGAGATAAAGTTATTACAACTCCTTTTACATTTATTGCGACTGCAAATTCTATTCTTTATTGCGGAGCTAAACCTGTATTTGCCGATATCGATTATAAAACTTTTGATATTGATCCTAAATCGGTAGAAAAAATATTAAAAAAAGAAAAGAATGTTAAAGCGGTTATATGTGTTCATTTATACGGTTTACCTTGTGATATGGGCGAATTGTTAAAACTTAAGAAGAAATATAAATTTGCTTTAATTGAAGATGCATGCCAAGCGCATTTGTCGAAATATAAAAATAAAACCGTAGGTTCAATAGGAGATGCAGGTTGTTTTTCATTCTATGCTACAAAAAATATGACTACCGGTGAAGGCGGAGCTGTTTTAACCAATAATTCTAAAATAGATAAACTTTCAAGAAAAATAATTAATCATGGCAGAATGTCTCATTACGGACACGATATGTTAGGATATAATTTCAGATTAACAAATCTTTGTGCTGCTATGGGGCTTGCTCAATGTGACCAAATTGAAAAATGGACAAAACAAAGAATTGGAAATGCTAAAAAATTATCCGATGGTTTAAAAGGGTTGGCTTTCTTGGAAACACCTTATGTTCCTAAAGATTATACTCATGTTTATCATCAATATACGGTTAGAATTAAAAACGGTTTAAGAGATAAATTTATGCAGTACTTAAAAGATAACGGTATAGGTTGCGGAATACATTATCCTGAAGTTATACACAGACAGCCGTTATACCAAAAGTTAGGATATAAAAAAGGTATATGTCCTGTTGCGGAACAAGCGGTAAAAGAAGTTGTTTCTTTGCCTGTACATCCGTCTTTATCCGCAAAAGACATAGATACAATTATAAAAGTAATAAAAGGTTTTAGAAAATGAGTAAAATAAAAATTGCAGTTATCGGTGTAGGTTCGTTAGGTCAACATCATGCAAGAATTTTATCAACACATGAAAATGCCGAGCTTATCGGTGTTGTTGATGCAGATGTCAAAAGAGGAGAAACTATTGCAAAAAAATGCAATACCGTTAATTTTACCGATGTTAAAGAAGTCATAGGTAAAATACAAGCTGCCGTGATTTCTGTTCCTACTCCTTACCATTACGATATTGCAAAACAGTTGTTGCAGGCAGGAGTTCATTGCTTGGTAGAAAAACCGTTTACGGAAACGGTTGAACAATCGACCGAACTTATAAGAATAGCAAGAGATAAAAATTTAGTTTTACAAGTAGGACACGTTGAAAGATTTAATCCTGCAATTATTGCAGCTTCACCATATGTAAAGGAACCGAAATTTATAGAAGTTAATCGTCTTGGGCCTTACGATCCCAGAACAAGCCATATCGGTGTTGTATTGGATTTGATGATACACGATTTGGATATGCTTTTAAATTTTGTAAAAAGTAAAGTTGTAAGTTTTGAAGCGCATGGTGCAAAAATTCTTTCCGAACACGAAGACATTGCAAAGGTAAGAATAAAATTTGCTAACGGTTGCGTTGCGGATGTTTCAACAAGCAGAGTAACGATAGATAAATACAGAAAAATAAGAATATTTCAAAAAGATAGTTATGTTTCCGTAGATTATGCCGGAAAAAGTTTGAAAATATATAAAAAGAAACCTGATGTTGCCGTTGTAAAAAGTTTGTTGGATATAGAAGTAATAAAACCGAAAGTTCAATCGGGAGAACCGTTGGCTTACGAATTAACACACTTTTTAAATTGTGTAATTGAAGGCAAAAAACCGTTAGTATCCGGTGAACAAGGCAGAGATGCACTTGAACTTGCTCACGATATATTACATTATATGCAGTTTTAATTAAAAATAAAATTTATAAAAACAGGCAGATAATCTCTGCCTGTTTTTTTTATCTTTTATAAAAAGATAAAAAATGGTAATATTTTTCTATGTCTTATATTGTTTTTATAATATATGGAATTATTTCAATATTCCTGCAAATATTTTTTATTAGAGAATTTATACCTTTATTTCATGGTAGTGAATTCGTGTTAGGTATAATTTTAGGCCATTGGTTGTTATCTGCAGCAACTGCAAATTTTTTGTTTCAAATTTTTAGAAAGGTTAGAGATTTTTTTAATAAATCCGTAAACTCTTTTATCATATTGATAATATTTATAATATTATCGTTTATATTTATAAGAAATATAAATGCAGTTTCTTCCACTGATATTGCCATAGGAATATCTTTAAAAAGTTTGTTTTTGTATTCTTTTATAGCAATTTTTCCTATAAGTTTTGTATTGAACTTAATTTTAAATTTTCTGAAACAAAGTTTTTCTAATGTTCTTTACCAAAAAAAAGTTAAAAGATATGTATGTGAGGCGATAGGTTTTGTTATCGGCGGAACAATTTTTTCTCTCTATATGTCATCGATATTAACAACGACTTTGTTGTTCATAATAATAATGCTTATTTGTTGTGCTCTTATATATCTTTGTGAAAGCAGAATTGTAAAAATTTTTTATTTGTTGTTACTGTGTTTATCCTTTTATTTGGCTCAATATCATAGTTACGATATTGAAAGATACATCTTCTTTAATGTTAATTCAAATAACAACATTGTTGATATTTCTTACTATCAGAATGTTCAAAATGTGTTAACGGAAAAAAACGGAGAATATCTTTTTTATAAAAACGGTAATTGTGAATTTGCATTACCGAGTCCGGACATATTTGATGAAGAAGATTTTGCACACTTGCCTATACTTCATCATACAAATCCTAAGAATTTATTACTTATAGGCGGAATAAAATATCTGCCTTCAATTTTAAAATATAATTTAGAAAAAATAGATTTTGTCGAACAAGATTTGAATATGATACAAATCTTGAGAAAAAATATAAATAAGTTAAATAATATTTTCGATGATAAAAGAATAAAAATATATAGTGAAGATGCAAGAAAGTTTTTGTGGAATAATGAAGAAATATACGATGTTATTCTTATCGGTTTGGATATTCCGTTAAATACAACAATAAATAAGTTTTATACTTATGAATTTTTTAAAATCGTAAGTACAAAATTAACAGAAGAAGGTTTCTTGGCTTTAAGTGTACCGGGTTCTATGGTATATTCTCCTACACTTATGTTTGAACTTAATGCTTCCGTTTACGGCAGTTTAAAAAAAGTTTTTCCTTATATTCAAATAATTCCCGGTAAAACAAATATTCTTGTTGCATCAAAATCAAAGATGCCGTTCAGGTTACATATAAAGAAGAGATTAAAACAGGTTGAAGATGAAACTTTTGTTTTGTCTAAATACTATGTAGATGAGAGAATGGATACACAGAAAACCAAATGGTTAAACTTTCAAATAAAAAAATATAACAACAAAAAATTAACAAACAGAGATTTAAATCAAAAGGCAATGTTATTATCGATTATGTATTGGCAATCGAAATTTTCTCCTTTTTTAATGAAGTTTTTAAGAATATTTATGAATTATTCTTATTTTGTCGCTTTTATAGCGGTAATATTATTCTTCTTAATAAAATTTAAATATCCTGTTACGGCCTTTGTTTCCGGAGCAAGTGCAATGTGGTTGCAATTTGTATGTTTTTGGGGATTTCAAATATATGTAGGACAAATTTATCAATGGTTCGGTTTACTAACCGCAATTTTTATGTTAGGTCTTGTAGTCGGTTCTTTATATTCTAAGAGTTGTCAAAAATATATGGCTCTGAACAAGACTTTTTTTAGCAGTGAGATTTTGTATCTTTTGTGGATATTGTGTTTTATAGTCGTTATAAAATATAGAATGTTTAATATATATCTTCTATCTGTTTTGTCTTTCGGAATAGGCGGAGTTACCGGACTTGAATTCGCACAATTAATAAAAATCTTTAGTATAATGAAAGAGGGTAAAAGTAACGTGATTTTGTTTTTTGCCGATGCTTTAGGAGGAGCTTTTGCCTGTTATTTAGGCGGTGCCTTTATCATTCCCGTATGGGGAATAAAAAAATCTCTAATGTTTATTTTGTTTTTAAAATTTTTGATATTTACTTGGTGGCAATATGATAAAAAACGCGGTTTATAAATCCTTTTTTGTTTTGTTTTTTTTGTTTGTATCCGGTTTGATATATGCACAAATTTCGGTGGAATATTTCGGAGGAGCAGGCAGAGTTTCGGGAAGTTGTGCTTTGTTAAAAGTCGGAGATAACTCCGTTATTGTAGATTGCGGTAGTTTTTATGATGAAGGAAATTTGCCTTCAGATAATTCGGTAATGGATAAAAAATTAATAACTGCCGATGCTATGGTTCTTACACATGCCCATAACGACCATTCCGGAAGAATATTACAACTTATAAGTGAAGGATTTAAAGGAAATATTTATTGTACCGATGCGACTAAAAAGATAATTTTTGAAATGTATGACGATGGTTGGAATTATCAGGATGTGAAGAAAAAATATTTTTGGTCAAAATCAAAAAGAGAAAAAATACAACTTCGTGAAAGCAGAGAACCTTTAACACTTCATTGGCATAGTGCTTGTAAAAAAATGGTTAAAAATATAGAAGATTGTAAATCTCCCGTTTCTGTTGCGGCATTGGAAAACAAGTATGGTATAAATTTTAAAGTTTGTAAAAATTGTTTGAATAAAGATTTAGAAAAAATACAATATCAATTTATATCCGTTGATTATAAAGATAATATAGATATAACCGATAAAATAAATTTCAGTTTATACAATGCCGGTCACATTTCCGGTTCCGCAAGTGTGATTTTTTATATTTACGATGAAAACAAAATTAAAACGGTTGCTTTTTCCGGGGATTTAGGGAGCGGTTATTCCAAAATAACTCCGGACAAGGATATTATTCCGAAAGTAGATTATGTTTTTGTTGAAACAACATACGGTGGTGTTAAAAAAAATATAAGTGATGCAGATTATCAAAAATTTCAAGAAACAATTTCAACTGCCGTAAAAAATAATAAGATTGTTTGGATTCCGGCATTATCTTTACATAGAACACAAAAAGTTTTGTTTGAAATAAAACAGGCACAACTTAACGGATTGATACCTTATGATGTGCCGATATACAGTTTATCTCCTTCATCCAACGGAATTACTGACAGATATGAAACGGAAGCTCAACATTCGTCGAGAGACAGATGGTTTAAAGATGAAGTATATCAAATAGGTTCTTTTTTACCTGAACATTATATAACAAAAATGCCGAAAGAATTTTCTGTTCCCTCAATAATAATTTCAGCAAGCGGTATGATGGATCAGGGTGTTTCTTATGGTTTAATAAAGAGACTTTTACCGCTGGAAAATGTTGAAGTGTGTTTGGTAAGCTATGCCGGGCCTGCAACTCCCGCAGGGAAATTAAAAAAAGGTGCCAAGTATATAAGAGTAGGAAAAAATTCCGTAAAAGTTGCCGCCAAGATTAACATTTTTGATATTTTTTCGGATCATCCTGATATAGATGAATTAATGAAGTGGTTATCAAATCAAGATCCTTCTACAAAAATATATTTGGTTCATGGAGATAAAGATATATTGAACAAAGCTTTGTCTTTATATAAACAAAAAGGTTTTGAGAATACAAAAATTGCAATTAAAGGCATAAATCTCTTACAATAAAATTTTCTTATAGAAAAAAAATTCTATAATTTGTAAAATCTCTCATAAAAATATGTACATTAAAAAGAAACGAAAATGAAACAGAAAAATCCGTTTTTATCTACAAGTTTATCTAAATTGTTATTTAAATTTTCGGCGCCTGCCGTTGCAGGTATGATAGCCGGAGCATTATATAACATAATTGCAAGATTATTGATAGGAAACGATATAGGTCATTTAGGTATTGCGGGAATAACCGTTACATTTCCTCTGGTAATTTTGTATATGGCTTTCAGTGCATTTATGGGTGTTGGAGGAAATGCGCTGTTTTCAATTTATTTAGGTAAAAAAGATATCAATAAAGCCGAAAATATTATGGGAAACACTTTTGTTATGCTTGTATTGGTATCGGTTGGAGTATCAGTGTTTCTTTATATATTCTTAGAAAAAGCTCTTATTCTTGTAGGTGCAAGTGCCGATGTTTTACCTTATGCAAAAGAATATATGGATATTGCCATGGTAGGTTTTAGCATTTGGGGTATAGGTGCGGGAATGAACCATTTTATAAGATCGAGCGGATATCCGAAAACTGCCCTTGTAACACAGATAGTCGGTAACTTGGTTAATATTCTCGTAGGTATATTGTTTGTATATTATTTTCATTGGGGAATGAAAGGTGTAGCTTGGGCAAGTGTTATAGGACAATTGTTTAGTGTCGGTTGGATATTATATTTCTTTTTGAGTAAGAAGAGTCCTTATAAAGTCAGAATAAAATATTTTGCTTTAAAAATAGATATTATTTTGGCAATGAGCGCTATAGGTATTTCTCAATTTGTTTTTCAAATATCTTCATCTTTATTAAATTTTATTTTAAACAGATCGCTGGTGCATTATGGAGGAGATATCGCTTTAGCTGCTATCGGTATAGTAATGTCCGTAAATTCAATAATAATTTTTACGATTTTGGGTGTATCTCAGGGGACACAACCTTTAATAGGTTACAATTACGGAGCCAGACATTTTTCTAATGCAATACAAACAACAAAAATGGCAATAAGGTGGAGTAGTACCATTTTGATAATAGGATTTTTGGTAACAGAAATATTTGCCGTGCCTGTTGTAAAACTTTTTAATTCAACAAATACGGAATTGATTAATATTGCTGCAAGAGGATTAAGATTTGTTAATTTTATGTTGCCGATTATCTCATTACATATTTTCGGCAGTACATATTTCCAGGCAATAAATAAACCGATTCAGGCAACAATATTGAGTTTAGCCAGACAAGTTTTATTATTGATACCTTTTGTTTTGATTTTACCGTTATTTTTCGGTCTTGATGGGGTATTTTTGGCGACAACCTTTGCCGACTTTTTTGCATGTTTGATATCTGCAATTTTGTTACATCACTACTTTCATAAATATAATCAAACACTATTAATTTCTTCTAAGTTTCATAAGAAGTTTAAATTCTTTAAAACATTAGAGTAATTATAAATTGCTTTTGTATAATTAAATTTATAAAATTTACAAGTATATATATTCGTGATAGGAGGAATATCATGTTAGAAAATATTAAATTGATTGCAAAACGAATTAAAGAGTTAAGAGAAATTTCCGATATGTCTATTGAATCTATGGCAAAGGAACTTAATGTAGATGTAGAAAAATATATTAAATATGAAAGCGGTGAATATGATATTCCTGTAAGTTTTTTATATGCTATGGCAGGTAAATTCAATATAGAATTAACCGTTCTTTTAACCGGTGAAGAACCGAAATTAAAAAAATTCAGTGTTGTAAGAAAAGATAAAGGTCTTTCAATAGACAGAAGAAAAGAATATAAGTATCAGGATTTGGCTTACAACTTTATTAACAAGAAAGCAGAATTTTTTATGGTAACGGTTGATCCCGAAAAAGAAGAAAAAACCGATATTCATAAATATGCTCATGAAGGACATGAATTCAACTATATCCTTGAAGGGCAAATGAAGTTCTTTTATAAAGATCAGGAAGTTATTTTAAATCCAGGTGACAGTATTTATTTCGATTCCGGAACGGAACATGCAATGATGGCTTTAGGAAATAAACAGCTTAAATTTTTGGCTACGATATTAAATTAATTTGGAGAAACAAAAATGTTAGAAAAATATATAACAATGAAGCATTTTGATAAATATGAAGATTTTGTGAAGAATTTCAAAATAACCGTCCCCGAGAACTTTAATTTCGGCTTTGATATAGTTGATGAATGGGCAAAAAAAGAGCCGAACAAAAAAGCTCTTGTATGGTGTGATGATAAAGGTCTTGAAAAAACTTTTACATTTGAAGATATAAGAAAATATACAAATAAAACCGCAAATTTCTTTAAAAGAATAGGAGTAAAAAAAGGTGATACCGTTTTGCTTATTCTTAAAAGAAGATTTGAATTTTGGTTTTCAGTTGTAGCTCTTCATAAGTTGGGAGCTATAGGAATACCTGCAACACATTTGTTAACCGAAAAAGATATCGTTTACAGATGCAATGCGGCGGATGTTAAAATGGCTGTAGTTGTAGATGCTCACGGACTTATAGATGTTGTAAATAAATCTCAGCCGAAAGCTCCTTCTTTAAAATATAAAGTTTGTGTTAATTCTAAAGGAGCAGACGGTTGGTACAATTTTACCGAAGAAATAGAAAAAGAGTCCGATGTTTTTGAAAGACCTCAAGGAGACCAAGCAACTACAAATCACGATAATATGCTTTTGTATTTTACATCAGGAACAACCGGAATGCCTAAAATGGTAACACACGATTTTACATATCCGTTAGGACTTTTAATTGTAGGTCAGTGGCACAATCTTCAGGAAAACGGACTTCACATAACTGTTGCTGATACAGGTTGGGCAAAAGCTGCATGGGGAAAAATATATGCTCAATGGATAACAGGAACAGCCGTTTTTGTATATGATTTTGATAAGTTTACACCGAAAGATATTTTGGAACAAATTTCAAAACATAAAGTAACATCTTTCTGTGCACCTCCGACAATATACAGATATTTGATAAAAGAAGATATACCGAGTTACGATTTATCTAACTTGAAATATTGTACAATTGCGGGAGAACCGTTGGATGCGGAAATGTATAACAATTGGAAAAAAATTACGGGTGTAAGATTAATGGAATCTTACGGACAAACAGAACTTGTTTCCATTATAGGCAATTTCCCTATGATGACACCGAAACCCGGTTCAATAGGAAAACCTGCTCCTTATTATGATATAGATATAGTTGATGATGAGTACAAATCTTGCGAATTCGGTGAAGTTGGTCAAATTGTTGTAAGACTTCACGGAGAAAAGCCTGCAGGATTATTTAACGGCTACTATAAAGATCCTGAACTTACAAAACAGGTTTTGCATGACGGTTTATATTTTACAGGTGATACCGCATACAGAGATGAAGACGGCTATATTTGGTTTGTCGGAAGAGTAGATGATGTTATAAAAAGTTCAGGATACAGAATCGGACCTTTTGAAGTTGAAAGTGCTTTGCTTGAACATCCGGCAGTTTTGGAATGTGCAATAACCGCCGTTCCGGATCCGGACAGAGGACAAATAGTTAAAGCAACCGTAGTTTTGGCGAAAGGTTTTAAAGCAAGCGACGATTTGAAAAAAGAGTTACAAAATCATGTTAAAAAAGTTACCGCACCTTACAAATATCCTAGAATTGTGGAATTTGTAGATGAGTTGCCTAAAACAATAAGCGGTAAAATAAGAAGAGTTCAAATAAGAGAAGCTGACAATAAAAAATAGAGGTGAAAACAATGGAAAAACAATTAACAAGATTACCTGACGATAAAATTATTTTCGGAATATGTTCCGGATTAGCAAAATATTTAGGTTGGGATAAAACCGTAGTAAGAATAATAATGGTTTTGTTGCTTATATTTACGGGATTTTTTCCTATAACACTTTTATATGTAATTGCATATTTTATTATGCCTGTAGATTCATCGTCTTCTAATGTTGATATAATAAAGTAATGAACAATAAAGAACAAAAATATGTTGAAATAGCTAAAAAGCTTTTACAACAGGAAGAAAGCAACACTTACACTGTTATAAGCAATAGTATGAATCCTTTAATAAAAAAAGGAGATAGAATTATATGTGTAAGGAAAGAATTCGACTCTTTAAAAAAGTATCAAATAATTGCTTTTAAGAACAATATTTCGGGAGAAATTCCTATTGTTCACAGGATTGTAAAGATAGAAAATGCTTGTTACAGAACGAAAGGGGATAATTCTTTATATACGGACAAAGATCCTGTTTTTAAAGAACATTTTATAGGTGTCGCGGATAAGATAATAAAAGAAAGCAGAACAATAAATCTTAATACGAAAATAGGCAAAACCGTTAGTTTGGTTGCCTATTTTTTGTTTTGTATTAAAAATTTCACTAAACTTGTTTTTATTGATATAAAAAATTTTGTTGCAATGTGTTTTAAGAAAGAAGAAAGTTTGGTATACAATGACGATTTATTAATGTTAAGACAATCAATGCTGACCAAATCCGAAGATTGGGAAAAAATAGTAAAAAATGATATTGAATTATTAAATCCTTTTATGCAAAAAGATAAAAAAATATGTGATTTTTCTTTCGGCGGAGGATATTGTGAAGAAAGTTTTAATTTTATAAGAAAAGATATAAATATAGAATATAAGAATTTAGATAATAAAGATAAAAACGATTTTGATGTTATTGTTTGTTCGAGAGTTATAAATATAGTTGAAAATAAACAAAAAAGAAACGATATATATAATACGTTAAAATTTTTCATTAAAAAAGATGGAATAATATTGTTATCGTATATAAACGAAACAAATAACTTGTTCTTAAAATTAAAAAGAAAAATTTATAATCTTTTTTTGAAAAAATATACAGGGCCTTTGAGTGATGATATTGTTTATGAAAATAAATATTTCGTTATGAAAAATTTACCCTTTAAAACAATCAGTGATGAACTTGTAAGTTGTGGGTTCATTATAAAAAAATCTAAAAAAGATGGTAAAGCAGTAAGCTTTTTGTTACAAAAAACTTATTAGTTTTATTCCAAATCCAAATCAAAAATTTCTGCATGATTTGTTGTTGTATCAAGAATTGCAACAGTACTTCTTCCGTACCTTCTTCCTGTAGTTTCTCCGGGATTTATCATTAATCCGTTAGATGTTTTTACGATAGAAGGTCTGTGAGTGTGCCCGTAAATTATATAATCGAATTTTTTTGCGGGTGTAAAAAGATGATGAGTCAGTAAAAAACTTTTATCATCCAACACGAAATCGTATGGTGGCTCATAAATATTACCGAATTTTTCAATTGTTTTTGATAATCCGTAATAATCAAAATCATTATTTCCGAAAATGGCCAAAAAAGGCATTTTAAGTTTGGAAAATTGTTTTGCCGATTCCGGAAAAGAAAAATCTCCGGCATGCAAAACAAACTCTACCTGCCGGAGATTAAAAAATTCTACTGCCTTACATATTTTATCTATATTGTTGTGAGTGTCAGATAAAATACCTATTTTCATTTATGCTATACTGCAACAACATCTTTTATTTCGGGAATTGCTTCTTGAATGGCTTTTTTTATTCCCATTTCCAATGTCATCATTGCCATCGGGCAACTTCCGCAGTGACCTTGTAATCTTACTTTTACAATGTTGTCAGGTGTAACTTCTACCAATTCAACATTTCCGCCATCTGCCATAAGAGAAGGCCTTACCTGATTTAAAACGGCTTCAACTTTTTCTTTCATATTTGACTCCTTGTCTAAAATTTTATCATAAACCGCGCCCAAGAGGAGTTGAACCTCTAACCTTTTGATTCGTAGTCAAACGCTCTATCCAATTGAGCTATGGGCGCATAACTGAGAACGTTATTTTAAAAGTTTTATCTTCGTTTGTCAACTTAGACGCAATATTGATTTTTTTTAATTAATAGTATATAATTAAATGTGTTGATAAAATTGAAGATATTTCGTCTTCTTTTATTATTGGCAAGGGAGAGATTTAAAAATGGCAAAGAAAGAAACTAAAAAGGTTTGGTCAAAACCTAAATTAACAAAAATTAAAGTTGAATTGGATTCAGTAATATCAGCAAGTGATATGTATTATTAATACTTGGCTTGCTTGCATTTTTTTATATTTAAAACATATACCTGCTAGTAGATGGGTATATGTTTTTTGTATGAGTATAAAATGAATATCGGAATAGATATAGAAGAAATAAAAAGATTTAAAAATTTATTAAAAGACAAAAAATTTATTGAACGAATTTTTTCAAAAGACGAAATAGAATATTGTTTGTCCAAGAAAAAAAATTCCGTTCAACATTTTGCCGTTAGGTTTGCAGGTAAAGAAGCCGTTTGGAAAGCAATAAACAAATCAAAAAAACTGACAATAACAGATATCTCTTTTAAAAACTCAATAAGCGGAAAACCTTTGGTTTATATAAAAAATAAAATAACAAAAAATATAGAAGTGTCTTTTTCACATAACAATACTACTGTTGTAGCGGTAGCAGTCTCGACAATATGCAAATAAAAAATATATTTAAAAGGAATCAAAACAGTTATAAAAATAATTTCGGGCATATATTGGTTATTGCCGGTTCTTACAATATGCCGGGAGCGGGAGTTTTATGCGCTAATTCTGCAATAACTTCGGGCGCCGGGCTTGTAACTTTTGCTTTTCCCGAATCGGCTTATCCGGTTATAGCACAAAGAATTAAACCTGAAATTATGCTTTTACCTTTAGAAGAAAAAAACGGGACATTTTCAAAATCTGCACAAAATAAGATATTGAATTTTATTGAAAAAAGAAAAATAAGTTCCGTCGCTATCGGTTGCGGTATGGGGAAAAGCAATTCGGTAAAGAATTTAATATTATCAATAATAAAAAAGTTTAATATTTACGTAACGATTGATGCGGACGGCTTAAATTCATTAGAAAATAAACAACAAAAATCAATAATAAAAGAATTTAAAAATGCCAAGTCAAAAATAATAGTTACACCTCATCCTAAAGAATTTGAAAGAATATCGGCAATAAAATATAAAGAAGATAAAATTTACAGAAAAAAAATAGCCGAAACTTTTTCTAAAAATAATGATATAATTTGTGTGTTAAAAGGACACAAAACCGTTGTAAGTGACGGTAAAAGAGTATATGTAAATAATACCGGAAATGCAGGTATGTCTACTGCAGGAAGCGGGGATGTTTTAACGGGTATAATTTCCGCTTTTGCTTGTATTGAAAATAAAGATTTGTTGTTAAAAATTGCAACGGCTGTTTATGTTCACGGCCTTGCCGGTGATTTTGCTGCTAAAGAAAAAACTCAAGTTTCAATGACGGCAAGTGATATAATTGATAATATTTACAAAGCCGTAAAAAAAATTACCAAAGACAATTTTTGAGAAATTCGGAGAGGATATATGAACTTATTTAAAACATTACAAAATATCAGAAGAACGATTCATCAAAATCCGGAACTCAGTACAAAAGAATTTAAAACAGCAGATTTAGTTGAAAAAATATTAAAAGAACAAGGCATAAAAACATACAGATTATGTAAGACGGGTGTTATAGGAATTTTAGAAGGCACAAAGAAAACTAATAAAAAAACAAAAGTAATTGCATTAAGAGCGGATTTGGATGCTCTTCCCATAAAAGAAAAAAACAATCACTCATATAAATCAAAAAATCCGGGTGTAATGCATGCATGCGGACATGACGGTAACACAACAATGTTGCTCGGTGCAGCAATGATTTTAGCAAAACAAAGAGATGAGTTTGCAGGTAAAATTCAATTTACTTTTCAACTTGATGAAGAAACCGCAGGCGGTTCAAAAGGTATGATAAAAGAAGGTGTTTTATCTAAGAATAAAGTAGATTGTATTTTAGGAGCGCATGTAAGTCCCTGGACTCCTACCGGAAAAATTGCTTTAAAGTACGGTGCAATGATGGCCGGTGTAGATAAGTTCGTTATAGAAATAAAGGGGCTTTTAGGGCATGGTGCGTATCCTCATTTATCGAAAGATCCTGTTGTTGCTGCAAGTGAATTTATAATGTCTTTGCAAACGATTCCGTCAAGAATAATAAATCCCGTAGAACCGGTAGTAGTTACGGTAGGTAAAATCGAAGGCGGTCAACAATATAATATTATTGCAGATAAGGTAACTGTTGTCGGAACTGTTAGAACTTTCAATGTAAAAACAAGAGAACTTATTAAAAAAGAAATGACAAAAAGATTGCAGGGCATATGTAGAAGTTATTCAATGACATATACTTTCGATTATCAAATATTTAACAATCCGTTAATAAATACGGATTCGGTTGTAGATTTATGTTGTAAATCGGCACAACAGATTTATGGCGATAAAAACATAGAAATGTTAAAAAATCCTTCAATGGCAGGAGAAGATTTTTCCGAATATTTAAAGGAAATTAAAGGTGCTTTTGTGTATATCGGAACATCTTCAAACCAAAAAACATCTTATCCTTGGCATCATGAAAAGTTCGATTTGGACGAAACTGCTCTCCCTAAGGGAGCGGAATTTATAGCAAATACCGCAAAACTTTTTCTGAACAAATAATATGAATGTAATAAAAATTGTTTTATCTTTTATTTTTATTATATTTGTTACCGTGATATCTCAGTGGATTGTTACAAAGTTAAATATAAAATTTCCGGGACATCTTCTGGGAATGTTATTGTTAACCGCCCTAATGTACTTTAAAATAGTTGATATAAAATTTATAGAATTATCCGGTCAATTCTTTTTAAAACATATTTCTTTATTTTTTATTCCGTTACTTGTCGGTGCAATATCTTATTTGTTTAAAGCAGAAGATGATTTCTTGATAATATTTATAGTCTTTCTTATAACAACAATAATGCTTATATTTTTTACGGGACTGACAATTAAATATTTATTAATTATAAAAACTTACAAAAAAAAGAATTTAAAATTTAAAGAAAAATAATATGGATATTGTTTTAAAATTTTCAATGATATGTTTAACTGTTCTTGCTTATTTTACGGCTCTTAAAATAAGTAAAATAAAATATTTATCTAAACTTCCGACTGTTATAATTTCTGTTTTAATAGTTTATGTTATTCTTTCATTGATAAAATTTGATATATCCGTGTATCAACAATATAATGACATTATTTTATTTTTATTAGGCCCTGCGATTGTTGCTCTTTCAATACCTTTGGTAAAAAATTTTAATTTACTTAAAAAAAATTATTCCGTAATTTTGATAGGTATAATAATTTCAACTTTTTTTGCGATTTTGTCGGTAATTCTTGTAGGTTGTTTATTTAAATTAAATTACAATATTATGGTGTCGATTATACCGAAATCTGTCACACTTCCGGTGGCAATAGAAATAACAAAAATCATAAACGGCAAAATGGAAATCACAATTCTTTTAGTGATGTTTTCAGGTATTTTCGGTGCAAGCTTAGGTCATTTGATATTAAAATTAATCGGAGTAAAAAACAATTTGGCAATAGGATGTTCTTTGGGCTTTATAAGCCATGTTTTAGGAACGGCGGCATGTTTGGAAAGGAACTCTTTTCAAGCGGCCGTAAGTACAACGACTTTAATTTTATCTTGCATTTCAACTGCAATTATAGCACCGATTATTTTAAAAATACTTTTCTAAAAGAAATAATTATCAGGACAAAAAGCATTTTTAATATGTTCTATTTCCGTTTGACATATTGAAATTACATCAAACCTTATATCTGCTTTTATATTGTTTTGTTTAATATAACATAATGCGGTTTTTATTACTTTTTTCTGTTTTGATTTTGTTACAAATTCTGCAGGTGTACCAAAATCTTTTGTCTTTCTGTATTTTACTTCGACAAAAACTAATGTGTCTTTATCTTTAGCGATAATATCTATTTCACCTATTGGCAAAAGTTTGAAATTTTGTTCTACAATTTTATATTTCAGTTTTTTAAGAAAATTAACTGCTTCTTCTTCATGTTTTTTACCTATATCCGTAGTTAACTCTTTCATTGTTATTCCTTAATTGTTTCTTGTTATTGCCGTTATGTTATAGTAGTTCCGGTTGTTTGCAATTTAGAGGAGCAAAGGTCATTCTGTGTATTGGGCAAGGTCCGTATTTTTGTATTGCTTCCAGATGTGCTTTTGTACCGTATCCTTTATGTTTTTCAAAATTATATTGCGGATACTGTTTTGCATATTCGTACATCATATTATCTCTTGTAACTTTTGCAAGTATTGATGCACAAGCTATACACGCACTTTTAGCATCACCGGAAACTATATATTGTTGTTTGTTCTGTAAATTAGGTATTGTATGATTACCGTCAACCAACACTAAATCCGGTTTTACGGATAATTGTTCTAATGCCTTTCTCATTGCAAGGAATGTTGCCTGTAAGATGTTTATTTCATCTATAGTTTTACTATCAACTATTCCTATACCGTAAGAAAAAGCTTTTTGCTTTATTTCTTCAAAAAGAATGTTTCTTTTTTTTTCGGTTAATTTTTTTGAATCGTTAACACCGTCTATGAATATATCTTTGGGAAGGATAACAGCGGCTGCTACCACCGGACCTGCTAAAGGACCCCGCCCTGCCTCGTCAACACCTGAGACAAAACTGAGTCCTTTATTATAAAAATCTTTATCAAATTCAAAAAGAGAAATTTTAATTTCCTTTTATTATTACTTTGCTACTGCAGCTGCTTCTGCTTGTTGTTTATTTTGAACTTCGGAAATTCTTGCTGCTTTACCTGCTAAATCTCTCAAATAGTAAAGTTTAGCTCTTCTTACTTTACCTTGTCTTATAACTTGTATTTTATCAATTCTTGGTGAATGAATAGGGAATATTCTTTCTACTCCAACACCGAAAGAGATTTTTCTTACTGTAAAAGTTTCGGTTAAACCGGTACCTTTTCTCTGTATAACTACGCCTTCAAATGCCTGAATTCTTTCGTTTCCGCCTTCAACAACTTTGAAGAAAACCCTTACTGTATCTCCGGCTTTAAATTTAACTTTAACATCTTTCTTTTGTGCTGCTTCAATTTGGTCTATAAGTGACATTTTGCTACTCCTTTAACTTAATTACTTTTTTAACTTTAACAGGTCAGGTCTTCTGTTTTTTGTTCTCTCATAAGACTGCTGTTTTCGCCATTTTTCTATTTCTAAATGATTACCGGATAACAATACATCCGGAACCTTCATGTTTTTAAACTTTGAGGGTCTTGTGTATTGAGGATAATCAAGCATTCCGTTATAAAAGGAATCTTGTTCTACTGAATTTTTGTCTTGTACCACTCCGGGTAACATTCTTGCAACGGAATCTATTAAAACCATTGCAGGAAGCTCTCCGCCGGTTAAGACATAATCTCCTATAGAGATTTCCTCATCCACCCAATTTAAAACCCTTTCATCAACTCCTTCATAATGTCCGCACAATAATACTAAATGCTCATATTTTGAAAGAGTTTTAACCTTTTTGTTATTTAATAAGTTACCCTGAGGGCTCATATAAATAACATAAGGTTTTTTGTAAGGATTTTTATACAAACAATTTTTTTTCCTTACACCAACACTTTTCAATGATAAATATATCGGTTCTACCTGCATTAACATTCCCGGTCCGCCACCGAAAGGTCTATCATCTACTTTTTTGTGTTTGTCTTTTGTAAAAGATCTTATATCCGTGTACTTTATATCCAAAATTTTATTTTGTATTGCCCTATTCATCAAACTGCAAGTCATAGGACCTTTAAACATATCGGGAAATATAGTTAATATATCAATCTTCATAAACTGCAATTCCGGAAAATTCTTCTACAGCTATTGCATCTTCCAACTTAACTTTTGTTCCGTAAATATCACTATATCCTTCAGGTAAAGATACAAAAATTCTTTTTTTAGATATATCTACCTTTGTAACTATACTTTTTAAAGCCGGAATTAAAAGTTCTTCCGTATCGGACTTTATGGTCCAAACATCATTGTTGCCTGTTGATATAACGTCTGACAACAATCCTAACTTCGTTCCGTCTTGATCAATAACTTCAAAACCTAAAATATCTGCTACTTTCCAACTGCTTTTTACAGCTGTTTTACGAATACTGCCCATTTACTATTCTACTATCTCCAAGGTTGTTCTCTTATCAAGTTTTGCTGATGCAGAATTCAAAATTATTCTGATGGCTTTTATTATTCTTCCTTCTTTACCGATAATTTTGCCTCTGTCACCTGCAGCAACTTTAAGTTCCAAAATTGTTGATTTTTCACCTATAACTTCATTTACTTCTACTTGATCAGGATTATCTACTAATGATTTTGCTATAAAAAGGATTAAATCTTTCATCTTTATATCTCCGTTATCTTTTCAAAAAATTTTAATTTGCGATTACTTCTTTTCTTCTGTAGATGCTGCATTTTTCTTTAACAAATCTGCAACTGTATCAGAAGGTTTTGCACCGGTTTTTAACCAATACTCAACTCTGTCTTGTTTTACATTCAATTTGTTTTCCTGCAATACCGGATCGTATTGTCCTAAAATTTCAATAGGTTTCCCGTTTCTTTTTGCTCTTTGATCGATAGCAACTACTCTGTAGTAAGCTCTTTTAGGTCTTCCTATTCTCTGTAGACGAATTCTCACACTCATTTACATTTCTCCTTAAATAAAATACTTGGCTTGTCTTTAAAACAAGTCAGTACAAGATTTTATATGTTTTTTGCCGATTTGTCAATAATTATATTATTTGTTGTATTGACAAAATTAATAAATTGTGGTATATTATCCCATTATTACTTACCGGTCGGTAGGTAAAACTCGTTTTTTTTAGAGAATAAAATGAAAACTAAAATATTAAAAACAGCATTTAATTTGATAGGAAAGAAATCCGTAAAAGATGTTTCTATGCGAGAAATTGCTGCTGCATGTAATATAACAAAACCTTCCCTTTATTATTATTTTAAAGATAAAGATGAAATTTGTTATACAATACTGAAATATGTTTTAGATGACCAAAGTAAAAAATTAAAGCAATACATTGAACAAAATATTTCTCTAAAAGATATTTTGACGGACATTTTTCAAAAAACGTATAAAGAAAAAGAAAAGAAGTCCTTAGAATTTTTTTTACATATGATAGATTATATTAAAGGTGTTCCCGCACTTGAAAAAAAGTTTAAGCCGTTAAAGGAACAAAACGAAAAGTTTGCCAAAGAACTTTTTAACAGAGAAGTACAAAATAAAAATATATCGGAAAATAATGTGGAACTTGCTTATTATTTATTTGAGTCATGTTTACATCACATTATTTTTGCACCTATAAAATTGACAAATTTGGAACCTAAAGATATTGCAGTATCAATTTTAAAGGCAATAGATTATAAAAAAGTAGAAGAATAGAATATTAAAGGAAAGGAAGAAATGAAAAAGTTGGTAAGTTTATTTTTAACATTGTTATTTAGTGCAAATGTGTTTGCCGGTGATTATTCCAAGAATAATCCTATGAATGCAAAGCTGTTTGAAGAAATACAAAAGAAGGAAGGCACAAAAATAACAATAAAAGAAGCTGTAAAAATTGCATTACAGGATAGCTATCAGGTTTATTCTGCAAGTAAAATGAAAGAAATAAGTGATGAAGTTTACAGTCAAATGAAATCGTCATATTATCCTTACTTGGATTTTAATGCAAGTTATAACAGAGCAATATTAAGAGCAAAAGCATTAAACAAGACGGACGATGAAGAAAAGATGGTAGAAATTTCACCTGTAAATAACACATTTACCGCACAACTTCAGGCAAATTGGGTTTTATGGACCGGCGGTAAAGTAAAAAATACTAAAGAGTACGGAAAATTACAAGCGGAAAGTGCGGATTATCAATTGAAACATGCAAAATCTTTGATAGCCAAAGAAGTAATTTCTTATTGTTATATGATAATTTATGCATCGGCTCTTGTTCATGTTCAAGAAGCATATTTGGATATTGCAAACCAACATTTATCAGAAACGAAAGCAAGATATAAACAAGGTTTATCAAGTAATTTGGACGTTATGACTCAGGAAGTTAGAGTAAACAATATCGTTCCGCAAGTTTTGCAGGCAGAAAAAAATGTTGAACTTGCAACATTACATTTTAGACAAATTTTAAACAAAGATCCCGAATCACCTATATATTTAACTTGGGTAGAAGAAGATTTGATGATTCCCGAAACGAAAGATATTCAAGAATTATATGATATGGCTTATCAAAACAGACCTGAACTTATAGTATCAAAGTTAGCTGCCGATATTGCGGAAGCTAACTATAAAATAGCAAAAGCAGACCATTATCCTAATCTTTCGGCTTACGGAAATTACGGTTATAACGGATACACGATAGAAGGTCTTCCTGATAATAATCATTATTATTGGGGGGCAAATATAGGGTTACAGTTTTCTATGCCTATATTTCACGGCTTTTCAATATCTTCACAGATAAAACAAAAAGAAATGTATTATGAAGATGCAAAAGCAAGCTATGAAAACTTAAAAAAGAATGTAAGAATACAAGTAAAGTCTGCATGGCTTAACTTGGAAGAAGCAAGAAAAAGAATAGAATCTACTAAAGGTGTTGTTGAAAGAGCACAAGAAAATTTGAACTCAAAAATGTTGAGATATAGAAACGGATTAATAAGCCAATTGGAGTTAAACGATGCAATAGCGGATTTGAATGATTCGAATTTAACGTTTGTTCAAGCCGTACACGATGCACATGTAGCTTTATCTGACTTAAATTATGCCGTAGGAATGGAGACAGAAGATTATGAAAAATAATGATTTTGGTTTAGGAAAAAAAAGAAACACAAAAGAAGGAAAATTAGTTAGTTTGCTTGTATGGGGTTTAATAATACTTATTGCCGTATATGTAGTTTACATATTTTTTATTAAAAAAGACGAATCTCTTGTATTGAACGATGTTTCAAAAGATGTATTTATAGTCAAAACTGAAAAAGTTCAAAAGAGAGATTTAAAACATCAGTTGATAACTTCCGGAAGCATTAAGGCATTGGAAGAAGCAATAATATATCCGAGAATTAACGGTAAATTGCAAAGAAATCTTTTAAGAGAAGGCGACAATGTAAGAAAAGGTCAAACAATATCTTTAATAGATAGAGACGAAGTAGGTGCAAAATATGAACCTGTAGTAGTTCCTTCAACGTTAACCGGAGTAGTTGCAAAAATATATAGAGATCCGGGCGAAAACGTAACGACTCAAACTCCTATTGCATCCGTAGTTAATCAATCTGTTTTAAGAATAAAAGTAGATGTTCCCGAAAGATATGTAGGGGAAATTTATAAAGGACAGTTGGCAAATCTTTCGGTTGATGCTTATCCCGACCAAAAATTTGAAGCAAAACTTGATGTTATAAGCCCTGTAGTAGATTCGTTAAGCAGAAGTGTAGCCGTAGAATTTAGAGCAAACAATACAAAAAATTTATTGAAATCCGGTATGTTTGCAAGGGTAGATATTTCTTTGAAAGAAGTGAAAAATGTTTTGTCCGTTTCTAAAAAAAGTATTTATGAAGATGAAGACGGTAAAAGTTATGTTTTGGTTCCTTCCGAAGATTTTACAAGTGCCGTTAGAAAAGATGTAACGGTTAAATTTAAAAATAATAATAATTGGCAAATCGAAGGACTTGATGAAGGTGCCGAAGTTTTGGAATTTGTTTATGGTATTAAAGACGGCAGCAAGATAGAGATACAAAGGTAGGAGTTAAAATATGCAAGAAAATAAAACTGAGAAAAAACATAGCGGTTTAGCCGCATTTTTTATACATAGACCTGTTCTTACCATAATGGTAAGTGTTTCGTTGATGTTGCTCGGTCTTATGGGATACTTAAACATGGGTGTAAGTTTGTATCCTAGTATGGATATTCCCGCAACCCTTGTTCAAACAGTTTTACCGGGTGCAAGTCCTGAAGAAGTAGAAACTTCCGTAACGAAATATATTGAAGAAGCGGTTAATGAAATTTCGGGTGTTGATGAAATTTCAGCATACAACTTGGAAAGTGTTTCAATTGTTTTTGTTAAGTTTGAAATGGACAAAAATGCCGATGTGGGTATTCAAGAAGTTAGAGATAAAATTGAACAGGTTAAATCGAATTTCCCGGACGGTACGGAATCTCCCGTAGTTTTAAAACTCGATATGGATGCTGCAGCCGTTTTAAACGTTGTTGTTACAGGTAACAGAGATATTATAGAACTTACCGAACTTGCAAAGAAAAAAGTTAAAGAAGTTATAGAAAACTCTTCAGGTGTAGGTTCTGTTAGTATTGTAGGTGGTAGAGAAAGAGAAATTCATGTTACATTGGACCCTTTAAAACTTTATTCTTTACAAATTCCCATAACAAGCGTAACATCGGCTTTAGCACAACAAAATTTTGAAATTCCCGGCGGTAAAGTAGAACAAAATCATAACTCTTACAGTTTAAGAATTTTGGGTAGAATTCCATCCGTTGACGATTTTAAGAATATATTTGTTGCTACAAAAAACGGTGTTCCCATAAAACTTTCCGATGTCGCAACTGTTGAAGATAGCGGAGAATACGAACAACAAAGTACAAGATTGGACGGTCAAAGATGCGTAACTTTGGAAATTAAAAAGCAAAGCGGTTCAAATACATTAAAAGTTATAGATGGTGTTAAAGAAAAAATTAAAATGATAGAACAAACTCTTCCTCCCGATATGAAAATAGTTGTAATGTCGGATCAAAGCGGTTCTATCAGGGCATCCGTTAATACGGTGTTGGAGCATCTTTTCTTAGGTGCTATTTTGGCAGGTATAATGGTGCTTGTATTTATGGGTTCTTTAAGATCTACATTTATAGCTTTCTTGGCTATTCCGATATCTGTTGTTGGTGCTTTCATATTTATGAGTATTAAAGGGTTTACATTAAACAGTATAACATTACTCGGTTTAACCGTTGCTGTGGGTATTGTTATTGATGATGCTATCGTTATGCTTGAAAATATTTACAGACACATGGAAAAATATAATAAAACACCTGTTCAGGCGGCAGTTGACGGTTCAAAAGAAATCACCGCAACAATCATAGCTACGACACTTGCTATTCTTGTTATATTTTTACCGCTTGCATATATGGGCGGTATGGTAGGTAGAGTATTAAGCAGTTACGGTTGGACAGTTGTTTTTGCTATTGCACTTTCCGGTATTGTTGCATTGACTTTAACTCCTATGTTATGTTCAAAATTGTTGGTAAAAGCAAGTAAAAGAAGCAAAATAGATAAAATGGTAAACATTATCAATATGTCTTTGGTAAAAAGATATATACCTATTCTTAATTGGTCCATACATCATAAAGTATGGATGGTTATACTTTCAGTTGCAATTTTTATTGCAGGTATTGTGACAATATTAAAATTAGGTGGAGACTTTTTCCCTGTAGAAGATACCGGAAAAGTTCAGGTTCAGGTTAAAGCCGAAGAAGGAACAAGTTATACGGATATGGTTGATATTTTAGCACAGATAGAAAAAGATGTTAGAAGGTTACCGTATATAAAAAGTGTGTTAAATGTTACAGGTAAAGGTGCAGACGGATTAAGTTCTTTTGCAAATTCTGCACCTACAAATAAAGGTTATTTGGAAATAGAGTTGGAAGACAGAGAACAAAGAAAGAGAATAAAAACAACAAAATATGTTAACAGTATAAGAGAAATGTTAGCAAAATACGACGGACTTAAAATTACCGTGCTTGTAAAGAGTGACGGTCCGGGTTCCGGTAATAAAGATACTCAGCTCAGTTTGTTAGGTCAGGACTTAAACAAATTGATGGAATATGCAAATGCAACGGCAGCAATATTAGCCAAAGATTCAAGGTTTAGAGATGTAGATTTGTCCGTCGATATGGCAAAACCGGAATACAGAGTTGTTATAAACAGAGATAAAGCAAACAGTTTAGGTGTTAATGTTACGGCAGTTGCTGCAGCACTTAGAACAATGGTTGGCGGTGAAGACGATATTACAAAATATAAGGAAGGCGATGAATTATACGAGGTAAGAGTAAGAGTTGCAGAACAATACAGAAATACAAAAGAATCTATTTCCGCTCTTATGATACCGGCAAATATAGACGGGCAATCAACAGTTATAAGACTTGATAGCATTGCAGATATCGAAGAAGGTTTTGGTCCCAGTCAAATTAACAGAAAAGCAAGACAAAGAGAAGTTAGAGTAGAAGCTAACTTGAACGGACTTGATACGATGTCTGCAACTAACATAATGAAAAAAGCTTTCACTTCTTTAAATCCCGAAATAGGTTATACCGTTGCACAAAGCGGACAAGCAAAAGAAATGATGAAGATGATGGTTTCGTTCTTTTTTGCTTTTGTGTTGGCATTTGTATTTAAGTATATAGTTCTTTGTTGTTTGATGGAAAGATTTACTCATCCTATAGCAATTATAGTAAGTTTGCCGTTAACAATACCTTTTGCCGCATTTTCGTTGTTAATTGCACATCAAACATTAAACATATTTACTTTACTTGGTATGTTTATGTTGGTTGGTGTTGTAAGTAAAAATGCTATTTTGCAAACGGATTACACAAACCAATTAAGAGCAAGAGGATATGGCAGAACAAATGCCATACTTCAAGCAAATAAGGTAAGGTTAAGACCTATTTTGATGACGACATTAACACTTGTTGTTTCCATGATACCTATGTTGATATCTAACGGAGAAGGTGCCGATGTTAGAAGAGGTTTGGCTATCGTTATCGTAGGCGGACAACTTTTATCATTACTCGTTACCTTGCTTATGACACCTGTTACATACATTATTGTAGATTCTATCGGTGATTGGATAAAATATAAACTTTATAAAATACCGATGCCGCAAGATAAAGATGCAGATGTTATTTTAGATGAAGTTCCGGAAAAATATTAATAAATAAATTAATCATTAAAAAGCAGAAAATTGAAAAAATTTTCTGCTTTTTTTATTGTAAATAAAATTTATTTTTTATAAAATAAAAAAACTATGAACATTATAAAAGATATAGATGAAATAGTTTCTTTAGCACTTAAAGAAGATTGTGCATATAACGATGTTACCTCCAAAAGTTTAAATTTGGAAGGTAAAAATGCTTCTGCCGTTTTGATAGCAAAAGGTGACGGAATATTGTGCGGAGTGGATGCATTTAAACATGTCCTTTTAAGATTAAGCAAAAAATTTAAATTTAAAGTATTTAAAAAAGATGCTCAAACCGTAAAAAAGGGTGATGTTATATTAACTGTTAAAGGTCCTGCAGCTCCGTTACTTGCAGGAGAAAGAACTGCTTTAAATTTCATTCAAAAACTTTCAGGTATAGCAACAACAACAAACCAATTCGTTAAAATTATAAAAGGTTCCAAAGCGGGAATATTTGATACAAGAAAAACTCTTCCCGGTTTTAGGAATGTTTCAAAATATGCCGTTAGATGCGGTGGCGGAAAGAACCATAGAATGAATTTGTCCGATATGGTTTTAATAAAAGATAATCATTTGGCTTTAATAGACGATTTAACTTTAAAAGTTAAAGAAATAAGAAAAAAATATAAAAAATTAAAAGTTCTTATAGAATGTGAACATGAGCAACATGTAAGAAATGCAATAGCTGCAAAAGCCGATATTATAATGCTCGATAATATGAAGCAAAAAGATTTGGTAAAAATGGTAAAACTTATAAGATCAAGTTCCACATCTACATATAAACCTTTAATAGAAATTTCCGGCGGTGTTAATTTTCAAACAATAAAAAATTATGCAAAGCTCGGAATTGAAAGAATATCTATAGGAATGATTACTCATTCTGCACCGTCATTGGATATTTCTTTGGAAGTTGAAGTTCACAAATAGTTATCGGATATAACCATGCCACATTTTTATGTTAATCCAAAAGATATACAAGATAAAAGTTTTATAATAGAAAACGAACAGTTTCATTATTTGTCTAATGTTCGTAGGTTTTCCGTTGGTGACGAAATAAATATATTCGACGGATTAGGTAATTCATATAAAGCAAGAATAGATAATATAGACAAAAAAAGTATGAAAGGAACAATATTATCTTCTAAAACTCTTGTGTTGCCTAACAAAAAAATTTCATTATATACCGCAATTCCTAAAGGGGAACGATTTGATTGGCTTATAGAAAAAGCTTCCGAAATAGGGGTATCGAAAATAGTTCCTATAATATATGTAAGAAGTGTAGTAAAAGAATTATCCGAAAATAAGCTTGAAAGATATAAGAAAATATCAATATCGGCAAGCTCACAAAGTTGGCGAGCAGATATTATGCCTATAGAAAAGCCGATAAGCTTTATTGAAACGGTAGGAGCCGTTTCTACTCAAAAAGATACATTAAATATCTTGCCTTGGGAAAGTGAAGAAGAAAAAAACATTTTAAATATATTAAACGAAAATAAAGATGTAAAAAATATAAATATCTTTGTAGGTCCTGAAGGCGGCTTTGATAAAACCGAAATAGATATTGCAATAAAAAAAGGTTTTAAAACCGTTACTTTAGGAAAAAATATTTTAAGAGTTGAAACGGCTGCAATAGTTGCATCAAGCATTGCAACGACAACGACTAGCTTATAGCTTATTAAAAAATTGCAGAGCAATTTTTAGCTTAGAAAAATCGCAAAGCGATTTTTGCTTATGGTTTATTAAAAAATTCTACGAATTTTTTGCTTATAGTTTAATGATCTTAATAGCTAGCTTATAGCTTAAAGACCTTAAGATTTTGTGTTAGAATGCAGCAACTAAAATATGAAATTCCTTATCGTTGTTGGTTGCTCTTGAAGACTTTTCAGGTTTTGTTATTGCTGTTTGTCTTTTGACGTTGCCGTTAGTCTTTTGTCGTTGCCGTTAGAGAACAAATAGTTTGGAACGAACTGAAGTATTTTAAAATTGCGGTGTACATGTCGCGAAAGCGGTACATAAGATTTTAAAATACAAAAGTGTAGTTCAAAATATTTGTTCGATATAAAGCTGTTATGAAGAAAATATATATATATACCTTTGGTTGCAAGATTAATCAATATGAAAGTCAAATAATACGAGAAAAGTATTGTTTGAGAGATTTTATATATGTAGATAATTTTGAACAGGCAGATGTTATCATTATAAACTCTTGTTCGGTTACCGCTCATGCGGATAAACAATGTGAACAAATAATAAAAAAGTTTCATACCAAAAACGAAAAAGCAAAGATTATATTAACCGGTTGTTTTGCAAAAGTTTCAAAAGACAAGATATTACAAAAATTCCCTTTTATTGAAATATCAATGAAAGAAGATATTTTAAAAGATACGGAACAAGAAATAAAAAATTTTGATAACCATTCAAGAGCTTTTATAAAAATACAAGACGGTTGTAACAGTTTTTGTTCTTATTGTATAGTTCCTTATGCAAGAAACATAATGTGGTCTAAACCGGAAGACAAAATAATCGAAGAAATAAATAATCTTACAAATATAGGTTATAGTGAAATTGTTCTTACAGGTATACATATAGGTAAATACGATAAAGGTATTTCATATTTATTATCGCAAATATACAAAAATATAAATAAACCGTTCAGAATAAGATTATCTTCAATAGAAGTAAACGAAATAACAGATGACCTTATAAATATAATGAAAGAAGAAAAAGAAAGATTTTGTCATCATTTACATATTCCGTTACAATCTGCTTCGGATAAAGTTTTAAAAGATATGAACAGGAAATACTTATCTAAAGATTTCTTAAATAAAATGAACTTACTTAAACAAAATTTTCCGGATATTTCCATAACAACCGATGTTATATGCGGGTTCCCTACAGAAACGGATGAAGATTTTGATATAACATACAACTTTTTAAAAGATAACGAATTTGCAAGGTTGCATGTATTTCCTTTTTCGCCAAGACAGGGCACAAAAGCATATTTGTTAAAACAAGTTTACAAAAACGGACAATCTAAAATAAGAACGGACAAACTTTTAAATTTAAGCAAAGAATTGGAACAAAACTATATTAATAAGTTTATAGGTAGTAAAAGAAAGGCGGTTTCTTTAAGGGGTAACAAAGCCCTTACGGATAACTATTTAACTATAGAAAATATAGAAAAACATAATGGTATATTTGAAGTTGAAGTAAAATAAGTCCTAAGCAAAAATCGCTTTGCGATTTTTCTAAGCTTGCCGTTGCCTTTGTCGTTGCCGTAAACTATAAACCATAAGCAAAAAAAATCCGCAGGATTTTTTTTAATAAGCCATAAGCTAAAATTTGCTTTGCAAATTTTTAATAAGCTCTAAGCCGGCTGTTAAAGTCGTTAAACTATAAGCAAAAAATTCGTAGAATTTTTTAATAAGCCGTAAGCAAAAATCGCTCTGTGATTTTTCTAAGCTAAAAATTGTCTGCGACAATTTTTAATATGGGTTTGACAATAAAATTATATTTTTATAATATCTCTTTTGTGTTTTATATAAAAAATAAGCAAGACTTATTTTAATAATTAATTGGAGGCAAGTAAAATGGCAGTAAAAGTTGCAATTAACGGATTCGGAAGAATCGGAAGATTAGCATTCAGACAAATGTTTGGTGCAAAAGGTTATGAAGTTGTTGCTATCAACGATTTGACAAGTCCTAAAATGTTGGCTCATTTGTTGAAGTATGATTCAGCACAAGGCGGATATTGTGGAAAATTCGGTGAAGAAGCAAAACACACAGTATCTTATAAAGAAGCTGTATTGGCTGAAGATGGAAAAACAGTTAAAGAATTCGGTTCAATAACTGTTGACGGAAAAGAAATTACAATCTATGCAATTCCTAAAGCAAATGAATTACCTTGGGGAAAATTAGGTGTTGATGTTGTTTTGGAATGTACAGGTTTCTATACAGCAAAAGCAAAAGCACAAGCTCACATTGATGCAGGTGCTAAAAAAGTTGTTATTTCTGCTCCGGCAGGAAACGACTTACCTACAATCGTTTACAATGTAAACCACAAAATCTTGAAAAAAGAAGATAAAATCATATCAGCAGCTTCTTGTACAACAAACTGCTTAGCACCTATGACAAAAGCTTTGAATGATTATGCAAAAATTCAATCAGGTATCATGACAACAGTTCATGCTTATACCGGAGACCAAATGATTCTTGATGGTCCACAAAGAAAAGGCGATGTTCAAAGAGCAAGAGGCGGAGCAATCAACATTGTTCCTAACTCAACAGGTGCTGCAAAAGCTATCGGTTTAGTTATTCCTGAATTAAACGGAAAATTAATCGGTGCTGCACAAAGAGTTCCTACAGCAACAGGTTCAACAACAATTCTTCATGCAGTTGTTAAAGGAAAAGATGTTACCGTTGAAGGAATCAATGCAGCTATGAAAGCTCAAGCAAACGAATCATTCGGTTATACAGAAGAAAAATTAGTTTCTTCAGATATTATCGGTATGAAATTCGGTTCATTATTTGATGCTAACCAAACAATGGTTGCAAAAATTGATGACGATACATATCAAGTTCAAGTTGTTTCTTGGTATGATAACGAAAATAGCTATACAAGCCAAATGGTTAGAACAATTAAGTTTTTTGCAGAATTGAACTAATAAAATTGGTTTAGCTTAAATAGTCTTAATTTATATTGGGTTCAGTCTGATTATATTTAATTGGCTGAACCCGATTTTCATAAGAGGAGAAAACAATGTTAAACAAAAAAACCGTAGATGATTTGAAAAACATTGCAGGTAAAAAAGTTTTAGTAAGATGCGATTTTAACGTTCCTTTAAAACAAGGCGTTATTCAAAACTATAAAAGAATAGATGCTGCTCTTCCTACAATAAAAAAATTGTTGGAACAAAAAGCAAAAGTTATTCTTTGTTCTCACATGGGAAAACCTAAAGGGGAACCGTTACCTGAACTTTCTTTGGCACCTGTAGCAGTTGCTTTAAGTGAAAGATTGGGTGTAACAGTAAAATTTGCAGATGATCCTAAAGTTACAAGCGATTCAACAAAACAAATGGCAAAAGATTTGAAAGAAGGGGAAGTATTACTTCTTCAAAATACAAGATATAGAAAAGAAGAAACGAAATTGGAAAAAGATGAAACTGCAATAAAATTTGCAGAAGAACTTGCTTCTCTTTGCGATAACGAAATATTTGTTAACGATGCATTCGGAACAGCTCATAGAGCACATTGTTCAAATGTCGGTGTTACAAAATTCGTTAAAGAATCTGCAGCAGGATACTTGGTAGAAAAAGAAATTAAGTTCTTGGGAGATGCTTTAAATGCTCCGGTTAAACCTTTCTTAGCTATCTTAGGTGGTGCAAAAGTTTCCGATAAAATTAATGTTATTGAAAATCTTTTAGGTAAAGTAGATGCTATTATAATCGGCGGTGCAATGGCATACACATTCTTAAAAGCACAAGGATATAAAACAGGAAAATCTTTAGTTGAAGAAGATAAACTCGACTTAGCAAAAAGTTTATTGAAAAAAGCCCAAGATAAAGGTGTAAAATTCTTGTTACCGATAGACCATGTTATAGCAACTGCAGTAGATTTTGAAAAGAAAGAAGTTCCTGCAGGTGCAACAGTAAAAAATACCGACGGACTTGATATTGAAGACGGATTTATGGGCGTAGATGCAGGTCCTAAATCAATAGCAAAATTCAGTGAAATTGTAAAATCCGCAAAAACAATAGTTTGGAACGGACCTTTGGGAATATTTGAAGTTCCTGAATTTTCTAAAGGAACGGTAGAAATTGCAAAATTGGTTGCAGAAGCAACCGATAACGGTGCAATATCTGTTGTTGGTGGAGGAGATTCCGTATCTGCCGTTAAGAAAGCAGGTGTAGATAAAAGAATTTCTCATGTATCTACCGGTGGTGGTGCCTCATTGGAATTTTTGGAAGGAAAAGATTTACCCGGTATAGCAGCATTGCCAACAAAATAAAAATTTTGTATAATTCTGTCCTGCACAATAACAAAAGTTGTGCAGGACAAAAAAAGTACTTGCAATTAAAAAATTTTTTTGATACAATACAATAATTATGATACTTTATTACATTATAGTAACATTACATTTTATAGTTTGTGCAGCATTGATTGTTATAGTTCTTCTCCAAGCCGGAAAGAGTGGCGGAATGGCCGGTATTTTCGGTGGCGGGGGATCTGATCAAATATTTAGTGCTCCCAGCGGAATGGCATTTATAAAGAAAGTTACTGTAGGTTGTGCTATAGTTTTTATGGTAACATCTCTTACATTAACATTGATGTCTTCAAGAATGAGCATGAAATCGGTTATAGATCAGGTTTCAAATATACCTATAGCTGCTACTCAGCAGCAGCCTAGTAAGTAATAGTAGTAGGATTGCTGGGGTGGCGGAACTGGCATACGCGCACGCTTGAGGTGCGTGTCCTTAACCGGGTACGGGTTCAATTCCCGTCCCCAGCATACTAAAGGAAAAATGCGGGCATAGCTCAGTGGTAGAGCGTCTCGTTGCCAACGAGAATGTCGTGGGTTCAAGTCCCATTGCCCGCTCTTGAATATAAAATTAAAAATCTAGTTTAAATACTAGATTTTTTTTTGTGAAAACATAAAAAATATAGCTGTTTTTAAATCAATAAAAGATATTGAAAAAAATATTTGTTTTTCTTATAATATATTGATTGTTATTATTATGGTTTTTAAAATTGTAGCAATCAATGCTACAATTTTTTATTTTGTATAAAATTTTAATTGATTTTCGGAGACAAAAAATGGCAATGGAATATGCTTTAATTTTAATAAAACCCGACGGAGTAAAGAAATCTTTAACGGGAAATGTATTATCGAAACTTTCACAAACCGGTTTTCATATTATCGGTTCAAAAGTTGTAAAAGTTTCAAGAGAATTGGCAAGCGAGCATTACAGACATCTTAAAGATAAACCGTTTTTTGAAGATGTTTTGGATTTTATTCAAGGTAAAACTTTGGGTGGAGCACCTTACGACAGAGTGTTTGCATTTGTTTATAAAGGGGAAAATGCAATATCGAAATTAAGAGAAATTGTAGGTGCAACAAATCCTGAAAATGCCGAACCTACGACGATAAGAGGTTCTTACGGAAGAATAGCTAAAAACGGAACGATGGAAAATGTAGTTCATTGTTCTTCAGATATAAATGATGCAAAAAGAGAAATACAACTTTGGTTTAGTCCGAGTGAATTAACGGAAGAAATTTATCCGGTAAAGAAAGAAACCGTAACCGAAGAAAAACAAGTTTGGGCCTAACGACAGAAGAATAGATTAGTATATAAGTTTTTTTAATACAAAATTGCAGACCAAATATTAAGGTCGCATAGAGATAATTAGGAGAATATAGAGATGAAAACACCTTTACAAAATTGGGTTGATGAACAGATTGCATTAATGCAACCTGACAAAGTGTATTGGATGGATGGATCCGAAGAAGAGGGAAAAAGATTAGCCGAAATCGGTGAAAAAGAACAAATCGATGGTCATCCTGTTTTGGAAAAATTAAATCAAAAAGAATTTTACGGTGCATATTGGCACAGATCAAATCCTAACGATGTTGCAAGAACGGAACAATTAACATTTATTTGTTTACCTAACAAAGAAGATGCAGGTCCTAACAACAATTGGATGGATCCTACAGAAGCAAAAACAAAATTAAATTCTCTTTTTAAAGGTTGTATGAAAGGAAGAACAATGTATGTAATTCCTTTCCTTATGGGTAACCCAAAATCTCCTTATTCAAAATGTTGTGTTGAAGTTACCGATTCCGTTTATGTTGCATTAAGTATGAGAATTATGACAAGAACGGGAAAAGTAGCAATAGATAAAATAGGCAATTCAACAGATTTCTTTAAAGGTATGCACTCAATAGGTGATGTTAATCCTGAAAGAAGATATATTATGCATTTTCCTCAAGAAAACTTGGTTATGAGTTTCGGTTCAGGTTACGGAGGAAATGCTTTACTCGGTAAAAAATGTTGTTCTTTAAGAATAGGTTCTTATTTAGGTTATAAAGAAGGTTGGCTTGCAGAACACATGATTATTATCGGTGTAGAAGATCCTAAAGGTAAAAAAACTTATTTCTTAGGTTCTTTCCCGTCAGCATGCGGAAAAACAAATTTAGCATTGTTGAACCCTGTTTTAAAAGGTTATAAAGTTTGGACATTGGGCGACGATATCGCTTGGATAAATGTTGGTCCGGACGGAAGACTTTATGCAATGAACCCTGAAATGGGTTTCTTCGGTGTAGCACCCGGAACAGGTAAAAATACAAACCCTATAATGGTAGAAACATTGAAGAATAACAAATTCTTCCCTACATTGTATACAAACACTGCAGTTAATGCAGATGATAATACACCTTGGTGGGAAGGATATTCCGAAACTCCCGATAATTTAATCGATTGGCACGGCAAAAAATTTGATAAAAATTCAGGTGAAGTTGCAGCACATAAAAATTCAAGATTTACCGTTTCAACATATAATTGTCCTACACTTGCAAAGGAATTTGATGATCCTCAGGGAGTACCTATTTCAGGTATTATCTTCGGCGGAAGAAGAAAATCTACAATTCCTTTGGTATACGAAAGTACAAGTTGGGAAAACGGAGTATTTGATGCATCTATCATAGGTTCTGAAACAACAGCTGCAGCAGCAGGTAAACTCGGAACCGTAAGAAGAGATCCTATGTCAATGCTTCCGTTTTGCGGTTATAACATGGGCGACTATTTCGGTCATTGGTTAAGCTTTGCACAAAAAGCTAAAGTTTTACCTAAAATATTTATGGTTAACTGGTTCAGAAAAGATGAAGACGGTAACTATATGTGGCCCGGATTCAGAGATAATTCCAGAGTATTAAAATGGATGATAGACAGAATCGAAGGTAAAGTTGATGCACAGGAAAAAGAAATCGGATTATTCCCTAAAGTAGAAGATATGGATTTATCCGGTCTTGATATATCTAAAGAAACTTTGGAAAAGTTGTTTAAAGTTTCCAAAGAAGAATGGCAAAAAGAAATTCCTTTAATAGAGGAATTTTATGCTAAGTTCGGCGACAGATTACCGAAAGCATTGAGAAAACAATTAGACGATTTGAAGGCTAAATTTAAATAAAATTGGTTAAACAGTGAGGTACAGAAGTATAGAAGTATAGAAATATAGAAAACAGCAACGACAAAAGAATAGTCTTTTGCAGTTTCCATACATCCATACATCTATGCATCCATACTTCAAAAAATACGGAGTATTTTTTATCATGGAAAAAGATTTACAAACATTAAGACATTCAACATCACATCTTATGGCAGCTGCCGTTTTGGAATTATTCCCGGGAACAAAAGTTGCTATAGGTCCTTCAATAGAAGAAGGTTTTTATTATGATTTCGACAGAAAAGAACCTTTTACCGTTGATGATTTAGCAAAAATAGAAGAGAAAATGCACGAACTTGCAAAAAAAGATGATCCTTTTATTTGCACAACAGTAAATAAAGCAGATGCCATAAAACTTTTTGAAGAAAAGGGTGAAAAATATAAAAAAGAATTGGCAGAGGCAATTGACGACGATACCGTAACATTTTATCAGTCTGGCGACTTTACAGACCTTTGCAGAGGTCCTCACATAAAATCTACCGGCGAAATAAAACATTTTAAACTTTTATCCGTAGCAGGTGCTTATTGGAGAGGCGATTCAAACAGAGAACAATTACAAAGAATTTACGGAACAGCATTTTATACAAAAAAAGAGTTAGACGAATATTTAAAGAAACTTGAAGAAGCTGCAAAAAGAGATCACAGAAAATTAGGTAAAGAACTCGATTTGTTCTCTATCAACGAGGCAGTCGGCGGCGGACTTATATTGTGGCATCCGAAAGGTGCTTTACTTAGAAATATAATTGAAACGGAATGGAAACAGTTCCATTTGGATAACGGATACGATTTGTTGTGTACACCGCACATTGCAAGTGAAGAACTTTTCGCAATAAGCGGACACTTACAAACATATTCGGAAAATATGTATGCATCTATGGAAATTGAGGGCAAACCTTACAGAGTAAAACCTATGAATTGCCCTATGCATTTGATGATTTATAAAACAAAATTACATTCTTACAGAGAACTTCCTATAAGATACGGAGAATTAGGAACGGTTTACAGATATGAAAAATCGGGTGTTCTTCACGGTCTTATGAGAGTAAGGGGATTTACACAAGACGATGGACATGTTATCGTTCAACCTGAACTTTTGGAAGAAGAAATTTTAACGGTATTTAAAATGGCAATAGATTGTTTAAAAATGTTCGGTTTTAACGAATATAAAATCTATTTGGCAACAAGACCTGAAAAGAAATATGTCGGTGATATAGATAAATGGAACGATGCGGAAAAATCTCTTGAAAATGCTTTGAAAAAAACCGGTTACGATTATGAAATAGATGCAGGCGGCGGAGCATTTTACGGTCCTAAAATAGATATCAAGATAAAAGATGCTATCGGAAGATTGTGGCAATGTTCTACAATACAGTTCGATTTCAATTTACCTGAAAGATTCGATATTTATTATATAGATAAAGAAGGTAAAAAAGTCAGACCATACATGGTTCACAGGGCATTGATGGGATCATTTGAAAGATTTATCGGTGTATTACTTGAACATTATGCAGGTGCATTACCGGTATGGTTGTCACCTGTACAGGCAGCAGTTTTAAATATTGCTCCCGAACAAGAACAATATTGTAAAGATGTTGTTAAGAAATTAAAAGAAGCAGGAATCAGAGTAAACTTTGACGACAGAAACGAAAAAATCGGTCATAAGATAAGAGAAAATGCAATGCAAAAGATTCCTTATCTTTTAGTTGTAGGCGGTAAAGAAGTTGAATCGGGTTCCGTTGCAGTTAGAGCAAGAGGAAACAAAGATTTAGGTTCAATGCCTGTAGAAAAGTTTATCGAGTTAGTTAAACTTGATACAAAAGAAAAGAAATAAAAAAACAACAAATCGCTAAGCGATTTCCGAGACCGTAAAGTTTGAAACGAACCGAAACATTTGACGAATGCGGTGTGCAGAAATAAAAGTGAAACGTTTGGCACATAATTGAGACAAATGTAAGGTGTAGTTCAAAGAGTACGGTTGATATAAGTAAAAAGGAGATATGATAATGGCATATAAAGGATTGATAGATAAATATAGAAAATATTTACCTGTAAGTGATAAAACTCCGGTAATAACATTACACGAAGGGGACACTCCGTTAATTCCTGCAAGAAATCTTGCAGATAAAATCGGTTTTCCCGGAACAATATATTTTAAATATGAAGGTTTAAACCCTACCGGTTCATTCAAAGATAGAGGAATGACAATGGCTGTGTCAAAAGCTGTTGAAGAAGGTAGTAAAGCCGTTATATGTGCTTCTACAGGTAACACATCTGCATCTGCAGCAGCTTATGCGGCAAGAGCAGGAATAAAATGTGTAGTTTTAATTCCTGAAGGAAAAATCGCTTTAGGTAAACTTTCACAAGCAGTTATGCATGGTGCATTGGTACTTGAAATAGACGGAAACTTTGATAAAGCACTTGAACTTGTAAAAGATTTAAGCAAAAATTATCCGTTAACATTGGTAAATTCAATTAACCCTTACAGAATACAAGGACAAAAAACAGGAGCATTTGAAATTTGCGAATATTTGGAACAAGCTCCCGATTACCAATTTATGCCGGTAGGAAATGCAGGTAATATTACTGCATATTGGAAAGGTTATAAAGAATTTAATCAGTTGTTCCCTGAAAAATATAAGTTACCTAAAATTATGGGTTTCCAAGCAGAAGGTGCAGCACCTATAGTTAGAGGTTATCCTATAGAAAAACCTGAAACATTGGCTACCGCAATAAGAATAGGTAACCCTGCATCTTGGAAAACTGCAGAAGAAGCAAGAGACGAATCTAAAGGTGTTATAGATATGGTTAGCGACGACGAAATTATAGAAGCATACAAAATGATAGCAAGATACGAAGGTGTATTTGCAGAACCTGCTTCTGCATCATCTTTTGCAGGTTTGTTAAAATATACAAGAAAAGGTTTCTTCAACGGTCAAAAAGATTTGAAAGCTGTTTGTATATTAACAGGTCACGGATTAAAAGATCCCGACAATGCAATTAAATCTGCAACAAAACCTATGCAAGTTAAAGCTGATATGAAAGAAATCATAAAAGCTATAGGTTTATAATAAATAAGATATTAAATAAAAAAATACCCGAAACATTTAAATTTGTTTCGGGTATTTTTTTTGTTATAAACTTTAACTTAAAAATCGTCAAACAATTTTTAATTATTTGTTATAAAATCTTTTTTCTGCTTCCTGCAACATTTGTTTAGCGCTTTTGTTTTCTTCTACTTGTTTTGATGTATCATCAAAAGCTCTTTTTACCAAATCTTTATAAGTAGATACCGGCAAAGAAGCTAAAGAATAACTTCTCCAAAACAATTTGCTTTCGGAACCTTTTTGTTCTTGTATTTTTTCACTATATGTAGCTTCTACTACAACACCGGATATATTTACTTTATTTACGTTAGAAATAAATACATCTTTCAAATATCCGCCGGCAGATTCTTCATAAGCTCCTGCTTCCAAACTTCTTCCGAATTCTACGCCGATAGTATTTTTAACTTGTTCTGCAATTTTTGTTTGTACTGCAGCCATAGATGCTCTTTTTGATGCTTCTAAATTTCCAAAACCTTCAGCAACTGAAACATAATACATCTTTGATTCTTTTTCAAAATAATCTTTACCATCTTTTACCCAACTTGGTTGATCTCCTTTTGGAACGGTTTCAATAACTTTTATTTTTACCTGATCTTCCGGAGATATTTTACTTCCTGAACTTGCACATCCTACCAAACCCAAAAACATAAAACTTAATGCAACAACTAAACCTTTTTTCATAACCTTTTTTCTCCTTAAAATGGTAATCTTATGTTGCCAAATCTTAAACAATATTATACATAAAGTTTTTAATTATTCCAACCTTGAACATTGCATTGCCCGTAATCGTTCCAACCGACTGCAACAACTTTACCGTCTTTTGTTAAACCTAACACGTGCCCGTAAGAAGCAACTATATCAACAATATCTGTCCATTCGCTTGTATTACATTGTCCATACTCGTTCCAACCGATTGCAACAACGGTACCGTCTTTTTTTAATCCTACCGTATAATAGTTTCCTAACACTATCTTAACAATATCTTTCCACCCTTCCACATTGCACTGCTTTTGTGAATTGTCACCGGAAACAATAACCGTAGTGTCTTCTTTAAGTCCTGCAATATTAACGTAACCTATGGATACATCAACAACATTTTGCCAAGTTTCCGTATTGCATTGTCCTTTGGAATTGTCACCACAAGAAACAACTGTACCGTCTTGTTTTATTGCAACCGTATTATTAAATTTTGCCGTTATTGTTTTTATATCAGTCCAAGTTTGAACATCGCATTGTCCAAAAGAGTTATCACCGCAAGCAACAACCGTTCCGTCTTTTTGTAACCCTATCGTATGGTTATCTCCTGCGAGTATTTCAACGATATCTTTCCAGTTTTTAACATCGCATTGCCCTTTGGAGTTATCACCGCAAGCAACAACTGTACCGTCTTGCTTTAACCCTACGGCATGAGCTTTACCTAATTTAACGGAAACGACATCTTTCCAATTAACAATTTCTTGTAACTTGTTCCAACCGCAATATAGTACTTGTTCGTTAATACTTAAACCTACCGTATTAAACTCATTTACGGCTATATCGTTAATATAAAAATTTAAAGAATTTACGTTGCATTGTTTGTTTTGGTTTAACCCGCAAGCAACAACCGTTCCGTTAGCTTTTAACCCTACGCTATGGCAAGGACTTGCAACAATTTTAACTATAACATTATTTTTGTCTATAATGTTTTTGAACTCATCAAAATATTTATCTTTTAATAAAACGTCTATAAGTTTAAGTTTCGTTATTGTTTCTTGTGGTATACTCGGAAATTGGCTGAGTTTATCAATTTGTAATAAATTAAGATAAATTGCATTGAAAACAGAACTTGCAGATGATCCTAAAAAGTTTGTGTTTCCTTCGTTAATAGTAAAATCTTCCGTTACTCCTGTTCCGGTATGATTTACACGAAAACATGCCGGTTTTGGAGACATATTTTTATAATCTATTTTGTATAAAGGTTTTACTACAAACAATTTATAAATATCGTGCATTACTTTTGCTGTTTCCGCACTTACTATTTCAATATTATCGTCATCGTTACCTTTAAATTTGTATTGAAAATTATAAGTTTTTTCTTTGAATTTAATGTTTATTACAAAATAAGATTTATCAATATTAAATTCACCTACGGAAACAACGGATGCTTTTTCATTGTTTTCGTCGTTATAATATTTATCCAGCAGTTCCGATTCTTTTTGTGATAACGGTTGTAAACCGTCTATCATATCTTTTAAAGTTTTTTTGTTATTTTCGAAAATCGTGTTTACAATCTCTTGTTTCTGTTCTTCGTTTGTTTGTGAATTATAATCCTTTATTAATTTTTCTCTGTTATTTTTTATTTGATTTTCAAATTTTTTAATAATTTTGTTTTGTTCTTCTTTTACTTTTTTAGCTTCATTTGTTGCTTTTGTTAAGGAAATGTCACTTATATCCGCAACCGTAGCAAAAATCGGTACAGATAAACAAAATGTTAATAATAAAATAAAAGTTAAAGTTTTTTTCATTTTAATCCTCATATAAAAACATAAAATAAATATAGTTAATTATAGTTATATTTTATATTTTCTGCAAAGAAATTTAATCTCTGTTGAAATAAAAGTTGTTTAACTCTATTGTTAATTATAAATTGTAAATTGCCGTTATTTTGTTTGCCGTTTCTGTCGTTGTCATAAACTATAAGCTATAAGCCATAAGCAAAAAAATCTGCAAGATTTTTTTAATAAGCCCTAAGATAGTCTTTAATATCGTTCAACCATAAGCTTTAAGCCATAAGCCATAAGCTAAAAATTGCTTTGCAATTTTTTAATAACCTTTAAGCAAAAATCGCCCTGCGATTTTTCTAATCTAGTCGTTTACAATATATATAATAATTTTGTATAATATTACAAATGTAATATAAAAAATAAAACTAAATAATATTTATAAAAAAGCATTGACAGAGTGTATCATTTGTGATACACTATTTATGCGAAAGAAGGTAAAGTGATAAGGCAACAAACAAAAATATATCAAAAATGGTTTGATAGTTTAAGTGATAACATACAAGATAAAATAGTTGAAAGTATAGATAAAGTATTGTCAGAAAATTTTAGTAATTGTAAGTTTGTTCGTGGTGTTTTTGAAATAAAGATAGATTATCAAAAAGGTTATAGAGTTTATTATATAATTCATGGTAATAATATATATTTGTTGCTTTTAACCGGTGGAGATAAAAAAACTCAACAAAAAGATATTGAAACTGCAATAGAGATAAAGAAGTATTTAATTAAGCAGGGGGTAATAAAATGAAAAAGAATAAGAATATAGATTTTGAATTATCAAATGAAGATTTTGATACCTCTTATGCAAAAAAATTAAAAAATAATCCAAAAAGATTAGAAAAATTTAAAGAGAGAATAAAAAAAGATTTTAATAAAACCAGAAATATAGATGTCTTTTTAATGAACTTAAGAATTCTTGCAATGGCAGGTGGAATAACAGAACTTTCAAAAAAAACCAAAATAAAAAGGCCAAATATATACAGAATATTAAAACCTAATTATCAACCAAAATTTGAAACTATATTAAATATATCAAGTGGTTTGGGTATAGAGTTATATTGTGTTTAAACTCCAACCCCTCATCTCATCACAATAGGTGAGTATAATAAGGACCATTTATTTTACGATTTAGATAAGAATAAAAAATTTAAAGTTTAAGGTAGAATTTATGGAAAAGAAAAAACAATATGTTTATACTTTTGAAACATTGGATGTTTGGAAACAATCTATTGATCTTACAAAAACTATTTACAAGATAGTCGAAAATTTTCCTGACAACGAAAAATTCGGTTTGTCGTCTCAAATTAAAAGAGCTGTTGCTTCTATTTCTTCTAATATAGCAGAAGGTTCTGCTAAACAATCTTTAAAAGAACAAGCAAAATTTACAGAAATAGCTATAGGTAGCTTGTTTGAAGTACTGAATCAAACAATAATTGCTTATGAATTGAAGTTTATAGAAGAGAAAGATTATTTAAAAATAAGAGAAATTATTGATATTTTAAATAGAAAAATTAATGCATTAAAATTATCTCAATTAAATAGATACAATAAACCATAAGCAAAAAATCTGCAAGATTTTTTTTATAAGCCCTAAGCTGTCTTTCCTGTCGTTGCCTTTGCCGTTTCTGTCGTTAAACTCTAAGCAAAAAATCTGAAAGATTTTTTAATAAGCCATAAGCAAAAATCGCTTTGCGATTTTTCTAAGCTAAAAATTGCTCTGCAATTTTTTAATAAGCCATAAGCTAGTCCTTAATGTCTTTCAACCATAAACTATAAGCAAAAAATCTGCAAGATTTTTTTATAAGCCTTAAGCTAGTCCTTAATGTCTTTCAACCATAAGCCATAAGCAAAAAATTCGTAGAATTTTTTAATAAGCCTTAAGCCGATAAAAAGTTACTCCGATAACTTTTTATCTCTCACAAACGCCCTCTTCGCCGTCTTAAACATTATCTCCACATCAAGCAGGAACGAAGCATTTTTAATGTACCAAACATCGTAAGCTAACCTTACAAAAGCATCTTTAAAATACTCGTTCTTTTGAACATCGTTTTCAAATGTTGGTGTGTTTACTACGGAGTAATTGCAAGGGGCTTTAAAATTTAGTTGTGCCCATCCGGTAAGACCGGGCTTTGCAATTGTTCTTAACGAATATGCGGGAATGTATTTTTTTAATAATTCATTATCTTCAAACTGTAACGGTCTTGGACCTACAATAGAAATGTTCCCGTCCAAAATATTTATAAGTTGGGGAATTTCGTCTAACCTAAACTTTCTTAAAATTTTTCCTAATTTTGTAGGAGTTTCGGTTCCTGTAACCATTGTTCTGAATTTACATATCTGTATAGATTTTCCGCTGAAACCTACCCTTTCTTGAAAGAATATCGGTTTTTGTTTATCTATAAACAAAATTAAAAAATAAATTATTATACCTAACGGTAAAAATATCGGCATTAAACAAACGGCAAACAAAAAATCAAGAACTCTTTTAATAACGGGATACACGGTGTTTTGTTTATAGCTAATATCTTTTATTAACCAAACAACATTCCTTAACGTTTCTTTAGGTAACCTTAAAAAAAGGTTCTCAAAAAAGTCCAAATCCGTTAAACAGGTAACACCTTTAGAAACGAACTTTTTAAAAATTAAAGTTGCCGTATTTTCATCTTGTTCCAACAAACTGTTAGCCACTAACACAAAATCAAGTTCTCTTATATCAAAACTTTCAGGTATTTCGGAAACATCTTTAAAATCTGCAAGTATTTTGTAGTCTGTCATTGCATTTAAAGTTGTTTTAAGTCTGTTCAAAGTTCTGCTAGTTCCTAAAGTAACAACTTTTATCTGTGAAAAATGTAACGATTTGTATATGTTTCTCGATACAAAAATATAAATGTAGAAAATTAATAGGGTTAACAATAAATTTGTTTTTGGGGTAAGAATTTTAAATATTGTTGCACAGAAATAAATACCTGCCGCAGAAACAACAAAAGAAATAATAAATGCCGTTAATAACTCTACAAAATAATTTGAATGCCTTTTATGAGATATTTTTAAATCGTAAAAAGAAAAAATCAAAAGTAATATTACATTCAGTATAAATACCGGTACCATTACTTTACAGTTGTTTAAAAAGAATAACAAATTCCAAGATTCGGTTGAAGAACGAACTGTTGTAACGACAGCAGTTGTTGCAAAAAACACTATAAAATCTAATAATAAAAACAAAAATCTCATGTTTTCTTTTCCTATAATTTAGATTTTTATTATAACAATTAAAAAACAATAAAAAAATAGCTTGGCATTAAACTATAAACTATAAGTTGCCTTTCCCATCCCTCCATTCCTCTATACATCCAACTCTCAATTTTGCTATAATTTACAATAGTTTTTTGTGTTTAAATATAAGATTTAAACTAAAATTTTTCGGAGAAAAATTTTAAATGCAGTTTTCCGTTTTAATGTCCGTTTATCATAAAGATAACCCTCAATGGCTTAAACAAGCTATTGAGAGTGTTTTGAATAATACAATTAAACCTAATGAGATTGTTGTTGCAGTTGATGGTCCTATAGGTGATGAATTAAAAAATATTTTGCAAGAATATGAGCAAAATATTCCAAATTTTCGAAATGTTTTTTTACCTGAAAATAAAGGCAGAGGTGAAGCATTAAATAAAGTTTTGCCGATGTGTAAATATGATTTAGTTGCTTTAATGGATGCCGATGATATAAACTTACCAACAAGATTTGAATTATTATTAAAAGAGTTTGAAAAAAATAAAAGTTTAAGTATTGCTGGTGGTTATATTCAAGAATTTAAAGATATTAATAATAAGTTATCCATCAAAAAAGTTCCAATAACAAATGAAGAAATTTATAAATATTCAAAATTTAGAAGTCCAATAAATCAACCTACAGTAATGTTTAAGAAAAATGATATTTTAAAAATTGGTGGGTATCAACCACTTTATAATATGGAAGATTATCTTTTGTGGATAAAAGCCGTAGAAAATAACCTTGAATTTTGTAATGTGCCTGAAGTTTTAGTAAATATGAGAGTAAATGATAATCTTTATATAAGACGAAGCGGATATAAATATTTTAAAAGTAATAAAGCTGTTTTTGACAGATTACTAAAAACAAAATCTATAAATATTGTTACTTATTTATTCAATATAACAAGTCGTTTTATTGTACAAGTTTTAATGCCGAATTCAATAAGAGAAATTTTTTATAAAAAAGTGTTGAGATGAAAATAAATTGCAAAGCAAATTTTAATATATAGAGTTATTGAAGTATAGATATAGAGAAATAAAAGAAGGAAAAGGAAAAAAATGAAACAATACAAAATAGGTTATACAACAGGTGTGTTTGATATGTTTCATATCGGGCACCTAAACATTCTAAAACGAGCAAAAGAACAGTGTGATTATCTCATTGTAGGTGTTAGTACAGACGAAGTAGTACAGTCCTACAAGCATAAAAAGCCAATAGTTCCATTTGAAGATCGTTGTGCCATTGTATCTGCTATTAAATATGTTGATGAGGTTGTACCACAAACCTCTATGGATAAATTTGCTGCCTGGCAAAAACTTCATTTTAATGCATTGTTTCACGGGGACGATTGGAAAGGTTCTCCGATGTATGAGAAAGCACAAGCTGCTTTTGAAAAAGTAGGTGTGGATGTAGTTTTCTTACCACATACAAAGGGTGTTTCTTCAACTTTTTTAGCATTAAAGGTGAAAGTAAAAAATGATACAAACAAATGATCCAAGCAAATGTTGCGGATGTTTAGTTTGCAGTTTGGTATGCTCTCAAAAATGTATAGATTTAATAGAGGATGCCGCCGGTTTTGTTATGCCAAAAGTGGATGTCTCTAAATGTGTTCACTGCGGAATGTGTGAAAAAGTCTGTCCTATTCAAAAAACTTATCCAAATTCTGATTTTACGAATAAATTTGTTTATGGTGCTTATTCCAAAGATGCAGATTTGCGAAGGCGAGCTTCAAGTGGCGGGATGTTTGAAACAGCTTCTCAATTGGTTTTAGCACAAGGAGGAAGTGTATTTGGTTGTAAGTTTAATGAAAATCTGCAACTATGTATGCAGGAAGCTACCACCATTGATGAAGTACAAAAGTTAACAAAATCAAAATATATACAAAGTCGTTGCCACGATATGTTCCCGATTATTAAGCAACGGATAGAACAACAAAAACAAGTACTTGTATGTGCGACACCTTGTCAAATAGTAGCTCTTAAAAATTATTTAGGTAGTTTATCCAAAATGCAAAACCTATTCTTAATGGATTTTATTTGTCATGGTGTCCCTTCTCAACAGTTATTTGATAAGAACAGAGCTTATATTGAAAAAAAATTAAACGGATGTTTAAAAGATTATAAATTTCGTTGCAAACCTTCACATCCTACTACATTACATTATGTTTGTTACCAATATCAAAAGGATAAAAAAACTTGTCAAAGGACAAATTTCTTTTTTGAAGATCCATTTTATTTAGGATATGAAAAATATATTACATTGCGAGATAGCTGTTATCAATGTCCATTTGGAAAGGGAAATCATCAGGCAGATATAACTGTTGGCGATTTACACGAAGCAGAAACCTATTGGCCGGAAGTGAACAGGTATGATGGTGTATCTAAAGTAATTATCAATACTCAAAAAGGTCAAGAGTTGTGGCAACAAATGAAAATTTCTTTTTATGTACACAAATTGCCACAAGAATTGGCTTGTTTATACGGTCCAACATCTATGCCACCCAAACGAAATGATTTTATAGAAGATTTAAAAAAACTTCCGTTTGAACAAGTAATAAACAAATGGCTAAATCCTCGCAAAGAGTGGAAAAAAAACATTTATTATCGTTTGCCGGATTGCATTCGTATGCCGATAAAAAAAATATGCTTAACTATTCGTAATTTTGCAGTAAGGAGAAAAAAATGAAACTTACCTATATGCGGGATTTACCAAATGATTACGGGATTTTGGAGTTACAAGATAAAATTTTAGAAATTGCACTCTATTTAGATGAATTTTGCCGAAAACATGGCATTATCTATTACTTGATGAGTGGTTCAGCTCTTGGGGCTATGAGACATCAAGGTTTTATACCATGGGATGACGATTTAGATGTTTTTATGGATTACAAAAATTATCAAAAATTTATTTCTTGTGCAGAAAAATATTTAGATACTACAAAATACTATTTTCAGAAAGAAGACAGTTATGAATTACCTCATTTTTTTTCAAAGCTTCGTATGAATAATACTACATGTATAGAAATAGGAAATAAAAACCGTAAAATGCATCAGGGAATTTTCGTGGATATTATGTGTTTAAATAATGCTGCACCACAGGGAATTAGAAGAATAATACAATATTATTCAGCAGCATTGTTAAAAGCTTCTGCAGTAGCAAAAACAGCATATAAAACAGATAACAAGCTAAAAAAGATACAGTTATTTATTTCAAAAATTTTTGTTAAGGGTTTTATAAAAAAAATATTAATTAATTTTGTTCGCAGATATAATAATGTTTCTTCGGTTAAAGAAGTGGCACATATATTCGGTAGAGCAAAATTTAAAAATAGTTTTTATCCAAAGGATGATTTTGGGAAACAGAGATATGTGGATTTTGAAAAAGTAAAACTTCCTGTTCCAAGTAATGTGGAAGAATATTTAACAATTCGTTTTGGTAAAAATTATATGCAAATGCCAGATGAAAAAACGAAAGCTATATATCAATCTCATTCAATGAAGTGGGATACTAAAAAAAATTATACGGAATATATATAATATTTTTTATAATAAAAAACAAAAATGAATAAACCTGTTAGAATATTACAAATACTATCTTCGTTAAATCAAGGGAATGGAGTTTTACAAGTTATATTAAATTGGCATAAAAATATAGATAGAACAAAAATTCAATTTGATTATTTATATTTTAAAGAAGCGCCTGTAACTTGTAAAAACGAAATAGAAAGTTTAGGTGGTAAATGTTATAAATTACCATATCCTTCATTTATTAAACCTTGGGTATTTATAAAAACAATAAAAGATTTTTTCAAAACACATGAATATAATACTATTCATTCACATATAACAAATTTAAACTTTTTCTTTTATCCTATGGCTAAATTATATGGAGTAAAAAATATTATTCAGCATTCACATAATCCAACATATTCGGATAAATTTTTAAATAACTTAATAAATACATTTCTTTTCTTTTTTGCAAAATCTTTTATAACAAAAAAAATTGCTTGTTCAAATTTAGCAGGTAAATTTTTATTTAAGGAAAATTATACTGTAATTAATAATGGCATAGATACTGAAAAATTCAAATTTAATCAAATAGTTAGAGATAAAAAAAGAAAAGAATTAAATATAGAAGATAAATTTGTTATTGGACATATAGGAAGATTTGTTAAACAAAAAAATCACAAATTCTTAATAGAAGTTTTTAATGAAATTTTTAAACGAAATAAAAATTCTATTTTATTATTAATCGGTGATGGACCATTAAAAAAAGAAATTGAACAAAAAGTTAATGAATTGAATTTAAGTAATAATGTCATTTTTGCAGGAATTAAAAACAATGTTAGTGATTATTATCAAGTAATGGATTCTTTTGTTTTTCCTTCAATTTTTGAAGGGTTAGGAATTGTTTCTATTGAAGCAGAATGTTCGGGCCTACCTTGCTTTATTTCTAATGTTATTCCTGATGATGTAATAATTTGTAATACAACAAAAATATCATTGAGTAGTTCTGCAAAAGAATGGGCTGATATAATTTTAGAAAAAACAAGAACTTTTGAAAGAACAAATTGTTCGGAATTTATAAAACAGGCAGGGTATAATATAAAAGAAACAACAAAAAAAATTCAAGAAATATACATAAATTTAAGTGGTAATTATAATGGCTGATTTGTGGCAGTATTATCTATTAATAGTAATAATATCAATCCAAGGATTATTTTGTTTAAAAAACAAAAATAAAATTTTTTTATTTATAACTTTTTTAGAATTGTTTTTTCTTTCAGGATTTAGAAATTGGAATATAGGTAATGATACATTAAATTATGTTCATACTTTTATTGAAACCATTACTTTCTTTGATTTATTAAATTCCCATATGGAAAAAGGTTACTTGTTGTTTAACAAATTTTTAGGGTTGTTTACAGAAAATCCACAATCTATTTTGATAACAACATCATTCTTTATATTAGGAATAACTTTTTACTTTATTTATAAATATTCTAAATTCATATTCTTATCAATTCTATTATTTGTGATAATACAATTTTCAGCAACACTAAATCTTGTTCGTCAAGAAATGTCATTAATAATTATCTTATTAGGTTTTGTTTTTGTTATTAAAAGAAAATTTTTATATTTTTTACTTTTCTGTTTATTAGCTGCTACATTTCATAGAGTTGCAATATTAGCTATAGTTCTTTATTTTGTTTATCCATTGAATATTAAAATGAAAAATATTATTACAATTTTAGTTGTAACAATTTTTATATTTGTATTTATTGCACCTTTTTTAGACCAAGTTTTTCAAATATTAGGACGGTATAAAGGTTATGTTGGAAGCAAATTATTAGGAGAAGAAATAAAATCGGCAAGTATTATGAAAACTTTAGTTAATTTTATTATTTTTATGTTTTGTTTTATTTCATATTTTTTTATTCATAATAGTAAAAAGTATTCTACAGAGTTTATATTGAGGCCTCAATTTCTATTATTATCATCGTTATTAGCTCTATGTATTCAATTTATATCAATTAGAGGAATTGTTTTAGAAAGACTTGCAATGTTTTTTTCGGTTTTTGATATAATTTCAATTCCCGCATTTATTAATTGCTATTCTAAAAATATAAGAATCTTACTTACAATTATTATAATAGCTTTTTTTATTTTGTATAAAAGCATTATTTTTATATATAGACCTGAATGGAATCATGTTCTTCCTTTTGAGTTTTGTTTTTAGAAATAAAAAATAACAAAGTTATAATCTTAAAGAAGGTATTTTTTATGAGAATAATTAATTTATATAGCCATAATGGTAGTAAAAATCATGGATGTGAAGCAATTATTAGAAGTACTTCAAAAATATTAAAAATATTAGGTAGTGTTTGTTTGTATAGCTATAATAAAGATGAAGATGTTCAATTTAACTTAGATAGTTGTTTACCTATAGTACAGACTCGTATAAAACGATCTAATGGATCTGTTTCCTCTCAGGTTAAACGAGTTAAAATAAAAAAAATTATAAAAAAAATAGTTCCTTTATTTATTGTTATGAAATTACAAAAATATTTTGGAATGAAAAATTATCAAGATATTGCCAAAGCAAAAGGAGATTTGTTTATTTCTATTGGCGGAGATATATATTGCTATGATTCTTATGCAATTTTAGATTATTTAAATGTTCAAATAAATAAACATTCCAAAACGATTCTTTGGGGGTGTTCTATAACACCGAATCGTATTAAACAAGATAAAAATTTAAGAAAAGATTTAAAAAGATATTCTTTAATAACTGCAAGAGAGAGTTTAACTTATAATGCTCTAATAGAGAATGGAATAAATAAAAATACTCATCTATTTCCGGATCCTGCATTTTTATTAGATAAAGAAATACCAAAAGATTTACCAAATAATTTTATACCGAATAAAACAGTGGGGTTAAATTTAAGTCCTATGGTGCAGAGATTAGAAAAAGAAAATAATATTGCTTATGAAAATTTTGTAGAGCTAATTAACTATATAATAAATAATACAAATATGAATATAGCCTTAATACCACATGTAATTTGGGAAAGCAACAATGATTTAGAACCTTTAACTAAATTATACAATAAATTCAAAAATACAAACAGAATTTGTTTAATAGATAAACCTTATAATGCTTGTCAATTAAAAGGGATAATTTCACAATGTAGATTTATGATAGCAGCAAGAACACATGCATCTATTGCGGCATATTCAACCCAAGTTCCTACACTTGTTATAGGATATTCTGTTAAAGCTAAAGGTATTGCTAAAGATATTTTTGGCGATTATAAAGATTATGTTTTACCTATTCAAGAATTGAAAGAAAAAACAGAGATTGTTGAAGCTTTTAAGAAACTAATGCAAAATGAAACAAAAATTAGAGAGCATTATAAAAGTTTTATGCCTACATATATTGAAAAAACTTGGCTTGCTGGTAAAGAAGTAGAAAAATTGTTGAATAATTAATTATGAACCAAAGAAAAGCAGGTGTAATATTATCTTATATATCTATGGGATTAAATGCAATAATAGGTTTTGTTTATATACCTATGTTGCTTATGTTTTTAAGTAAGGAACAATATGGCTTGTATCAACTTGTTGGTTCAATGGTTGCATATCTTACCATAATGGATTTCGGTTTAGCCAATACAACAGTTCGTTATTATTCACAATTATTAGCTAAAAAAGATATTGCAGGACAAGAAAATTTGCTTGCCACAATGTTAAGACTATATACAGGAATTTCTTGTTTAATAGCTATTGTTGCTATTATTTTATTATATATTTTATTACCTTTTTATACCAAAACACTTTCATTGGCAGAACTTTTTACAGCAAAAATTGTTTATTGGATAATGATAGTAAATTTAATGGTTGTAATTCCCGGACATATCTTTTCTGCAATAATACAAGCACACGAAAAATTTGTATTTTTAAAAGTTGTTCATGTTTTAAACATTATTTTACAACCGGTATTAGTTTTTGTTATTTTAAATTTTAAATCAAGTATTGTTGCTCTTGTAGTTGTTCAAACACTATGTAATATTTCTTTGTTTTCTGCAAATGCATATTATTCAATATTTAAACTTGGTGCAAAGTTTCATTTACATAAATGGGAAGGCAAATTTGTAAAAGAGATTTTGTTTTTTTCTTTTTTTATATTCTTAAATGCAATAATGGACCAAATATATTGGAAAACGGGACAATTAATATTAGGTGCTGTTATTGGAACAATATCTGTTGCAATATATTCTGTAGCAATTCAATTAACAATGGCTTATATTGGCTTTTCTGCAAATATAAGTAGTGTGTTTTTACCAAAACTTTCTGCATTGGCCGTAAAAAATGATTTAACAGAAACAAATAATATTTTTATAAAAATTGGCAGATTACAATTTTATGTTGTGATGTTAATATTTTTTGGATTTATGTTATTTGGAAAACAGTTTATAAATTTGTGGGTAGGAGAAGCTTTTTTGCCTGCATATTATTATACTTTACTTTTTATGGGTGCATTAATAATACCGCTTATACAAAATACCGGAATATTAATTTTACAAGCTAAAAATAAACATGCTTTTAGGGCAGTAATATATTTAATTATTGCTATTATAAGTGTGATAGTTTCAATACCACTGGCAAAAAAATATGGTGCAATGGCATGTGCAGTTGTTACTGCAAGTTGTCTGTTGTTAGGGCATGGTTTAATTATAAATATTTATTATAATCATTTAGGCATAGCAATAATGAAATTTTGGAAAGAAATTCTTAGATTGTTTATACCGATGATAATACCGGTGATAAGTTTTATTGTATTTCTCAATTGTTGTTCAATACAAAATAATGTTTTGAATTTATTGTGGCAGATAATTTTATTTATAACTTTTTATTGCTTTGTTTTATGGAAATTTGATTTTAATGATTATGAAAAGAACTTAGTGGTATCCGTAATTAGGAAGTTTAGAAAATGATTAACATAACCGATAAAATAAATTGTTGTGGGTGTAATGCATGCTTTAATATCTGCCCGAAAACAGCTATCAGTATGGAATATGATAGTGAGGGTTTTTTATATCCAAAAATTGATGACGATAAATGTATTAAGTGTGGATTGTGTTTAAAAGTTTGCCCGATAATAAAGACGGATAGAGGTATAGATGTATGGAGGGATGGAAACGACAAAAACAACGGAGTTTTGGAAGTTTATGGAGCAAAAAATAAAAATATTGATGAACAGTTAAAAAGTTCTTCTGGGGGAATGTTTTCAATATTTGCAAATTATGTGTTAGAAAATAATGGTATGGTATTTGGTGCAAGTTTTGATAGCAGTTGGAAAGTTGTTCATAAATATATAGATAAGAAAGAAGATTTGGATACTTTAAGACGGTCAAAATATGTTCAAAGTGATATAAATATAACATACAAACAAGCTAAACAGTTTTTAGGAGAAAATAAGTTAGTATTGTTTACCGGAACACCTTGCCAAATAGCAGGATTAAAAAGTTATTTACAAAAAGATTATGAGAATTTGATATCTGTTGATTTTATTTGTCATGGAACTCCAAGTCCAAAGGTTTGGGAAAAATTTTTAAAAGAAAATTTTAATTTAGAACAAATAAAAAGTATAAATTTTAGAGATAAATATATTGGTTGGATAGGATTTTTTGATAGTTATATTATAAATGATAAAAAATATAAAAATTTAATACAGAAATTTATCAAATTAATTAAATCTACAAGAGCAAGAAATATATTCGTTTCCAAATATTTGTATTCTTCTTTTTTTAAAGGATTTGTAGCAAATTTATTTTTAAGGCCAAGTTGCTATAATTGTAGTTATAAAGGAGATAGATATAGTGATTTTACTATGGGTGATTTGTGGGGAATAAACAAAATATTACCGAATATGTATGATAAAAACGGAGTATCTGTATTAACCATAAATTCTCAAAAAGGTAAAGATATATTTGAAAAAATTAAAAATAGTATTGTGTACGAAAAAATAAATTATGCCGATATGATAAAATACAACCCTGCATTTGTATCGTCAGCAAAAGTTCATCCTAAAAGAGAAGATTTTTTCAAAAGATACAAATCTGAAAAACTAAATAAACTAATTCCAATCATCCTTAACGAAAAGTCATTAATTATTAAATTATTTAAAAAAGTAATTAAGAAAATTTGTAGATAAATAATTGTAAAATAATGATTTATACAATGTGAAATGATAACAGAAAAACAAAGAAAAGATTATTTTGTTTTAAATATAATAACTTGATATGCTTGAAAGTTTTTTTTGTCTTTTGAAATAACATCTTCCAAATCTGAGGATTTCTCAAAAAGAACTTCAAATTCTTTTTTATTAAAAAATTTTTTCGGAAGTTCTTGCATTTCGTTCGTGGGATTTTCCACAATTATATATTTTTTCTCTTCATACTTATAAGTTTTTGCTTTTAAAGGTTTTTTTACATTAACAAGATTTTTTACTTCTTTACCGCTGTCAATAATTTTTCCGATAAAAGAAAGTTCTTGTATTATTTCAGAGATATATTTCCATTCTTTCGGTTTTGAAGAAGGTAAAGGAACTTCTTTTACAGTATAAGTAAAATAGAAAAGTCCGGTTGCTCCGTTAAATAATGCATCGTAAGACATAAACCTTATTTCATCTCTAGTAGGGAACCGCCCATATTTGCGAGGTTTTTTTAATTCCTTATAATCAAAAATCTGTACTACTGCCCACAATTGTTTTTGTGGATATCCTGCCTCAATAAGCCCTTGTTTGGCAAGAGCAACTTTTTTCCCGAAACTTTCCAAAGGTTTACGAGGAATAGGATAATAATCCATCATTAAAATGTCGCAAATATCATAAAATGATATTTGCGTTTTTCCTTTAGAGATAACAAATGCTGTTTGATGTTCGGGAAAAATATTTTTACAAATATTATTACAATTCATCATATCTTCTCTGGACAAATGCCAAACATCAGGTTCATCGTAAATATACCATGCGGATATAGGATAGTTATGTGCTTCGTTTTCATATTCACTGCCAATAATTTTATCAGGATAGATTAGAAGTTTCATATCATATTGTTTTGCTTTTTCAGCAAGTCGTGATAAATATTCAGGATCTTTTTTATATGTTTGGACTGTATTGAAACCTGCTTGTTTAATTGTTGGAAGTTCTTCTTCATCGTTGACACCATAAATTCCGAGAACAAAATCGGCAAAAGCAGAAACAGAAATAAAACTAATTATCAACAAGATACAGAAAGATCTAGATATATAAGTGCAGAAAAAATTACCTTGAGATTTTTTTGTTGTTTTAAAAATCATTTTAAATTGCTCATATTAATTTTATTATTAGAAATTTGTTTAGTTCTACCATAATTTTATTAAAAACTCAAGAAAATTTTAAATAGTAAATCTCCCTTGAATTTTGGTAAAATAATACAGGTGTTTGTGGGAGGGACTTGTGAAAATAGGAAGAAATGAACCTTGCCCTTGTGGTAGTGGTAAGAAATATAAGAAATGTTGTTTAGGAAAAGAAAAATCTTTTATGAAACAAAATAATAAAATTAAAGTTATACATCGTTGGATGAAAGATTCATTTTTGGTATCTAAATCTCAAATACTAATTGATGCCATAAATAATGGATTATTTGATGAATATTCAGAAAATCACTTGTTTTTTCAAGAATCTGAATTTTCTATAAATATGATATATAATTTGTTTACAAAAATTTCTTCTTTGGAAAATATTTTTAGTAAAAAGGAAATAGAAAATATAATAAAAGACAAATTGTCAGCAGGGAAAGATAACTATAATGAAGAAACTCTATTACAAGTATTATCAGAGCTTGAAATATTTTTTTATTATTTTATTTGGCAAAAAACTTTACTATCAGATATTAAATATGAACCGAAATTAAATCATGAGAAAAATCCTGAAATATCATTTAAATATAAATGGAAAGATATAGAGAATATTATAGAGATTGAAGTAAAGACTCCAGTTCCCTTTAAAGGAAATATAGAACCTGGAACTTGGATTGTTAATTATAGACGTGGAAATAAAAGTGATTTGAATTGTCTTGATAAAAAAATTTTTCCACCAGATACTAAAATAAAAGATTATCTAATTTCTGCAGAAGAAAAACTTTCTAAAGGAACAATAGAAGTTAATCGTCATTTTGGTTTTCTTTGTATACATTGGCAAGATTTTTGGGTTGATCGTATTCCATTATTTTTCTTTAACAAATATTCTGGAATATTTACAGAAAACTCATTTATAAAGGACAAATTGGGAAATAATCGAAAATTTGAAAAAATTTGTGGTGTTATTATTTATAAAACTTTATCTGATGCTATATATGGTGATAATTTACAATTTATGAATTATAAATGTAGCAAAAAATGGTTTATAAAAAATCCATATTCTAAAAATATAGAAGAAGAATTAATAAGAGATTTGTTTAGTCCTGATATTAAAATAATAAATAAAGAAGATTTTGAAAGAGAACCTGAGGTAGATGGAATACAATTGGTTCCGTACATCTTATAATTTTTTGATAGTTTCATATTATGACTTAAAACAAATTTTAAAATAAATATTTAAAAATCTTCAAATAGTAGTCACCCATTAATTTCTGTAAAAATTTCTGCTTTCACCAATATTATTTGTGAATATATCTATTTGATTAAATTTTTTTCTTTGGATAGATTTCTATAATGCTTTAATTCTTCTTGATTACAATTGTGTGAAATATTTGTATATGGGCTAAGACTATTCCATATTGTTTTGTCATCAAGACCTAAATCTTTCCATATTAAACAACATATAAACAACAACGTTTTATAATATAGAATATTAAATTTTTCATGAAATTCTTTGGGTAATTTATTTGCATGAGCAATAGCATTTCTTGAATCTCTTAATAAAGCTAAAAGGTTATCATTAAAATCAATAATTCTTCTTGTGGTATCAGAAAGAGTATTATAAAGCTCTTTTATTTTACATAGATATGGCTTGTTGTTCCCTTCTAGACATCTAGCTACAATGTTTTCTTTTATTTCTTTATACTCTTCTATAGATAAATTGTTCCTGGATATTATATTGCTACTATCAAAAGTATCTAATTTACTTTTAAGAGCATGTCTAATTTCTTTTTTTTCATCTTTATAGAAATCTATTTTGTTTTCTTTTATTTTTACTGATACAATAGAATCTAACATTGAAAATAATGTGAAAAATTTGTATTCATAAAAAGATTGTTTTGATGAATTGAATATTGCCCAAATATGTTTGTATGTTTCTTTAAAATTATTTAAATTATTAAAAAAATTTATAAAAATAATGTTCAAATGATTTTCTAATTCTGCAACAGTAAAAAATAAACTAGTCCAATTATTAGCTTCTTCTAAATCAAGATTGTATTTAATTTTATGCAGTTTAATACTTTGATTAATAGTAATATTGTTGGCTTCATTCGAAAAACCTGTTAAAATATCAAAGATAAGAGAAGTATTAAAAATTAGTTCCTCTGTTTCTTTGATAGATAGTGTATTATTGTTAACTGTTAAAGTTAAATATATTTCATCTTGTGTATCATTTTTTGGTGTATTAATTTCTTGAATTGAAATATTTTTATTAGAAAATTTTATATCACATTTTAAAAAACTATCATATGAGGTTACAGCTTTTTTTAGTTCTTCCGAATTATCATAACCAATAGAAACTCTTTTAAAAAACATATTCAAATATTTTGTTGTAAATTGTATGTTTGTGATTTCAAAGTTATTCCAATCAAAATTCTTATCAGGACTTTCAAATACTATTTCGGCATACAAGTTAAAAGGGATTGAATTATATCTATAAACTATTTCAAATAAAAAAGATTTTGTTTCTGTTACAAATATTGCAGTTTTGATAGTTTCATCTGTCAAAGTATTAAGTTGTTCTTTAGTACAAAAATTCTTAATACAAATTTTTATATGATTGTTCTTGTTAAATATTAAAGTTGCAGGTATATCCGGTAGATTTTCGTACTTTAATATTCCAGTATATTCTTCTTTTGTATCCATAAATTTTCTTATCAATTTTCAAAAGTTTTATTTTTTGCAATTTCATCTAAATAATTTAGTTCAGTATACAAATTGTTTCCTAAGTAAAAATTTTTTATTTCTTCTAAAATATCATTACAAGAATAGTTAAATAGCAATTTTAAAATTTCTTTTTCATCCCTATTCTCAATATACATTCTTGTCTTTTGTATAATATCTAAATATAGTTCTCCTAGAAGTTTGACAGAAAGTATATTTTCTTTCTTTTTTGTTAGAAAAACAAGGTTGTTTAATAAATGATATTCTATAGAAAAATTTTTAATATCATTGTTTTTTAGTAATAGTTTTATACGGCATTTATTGTTGTAGTCTAATTCTTTTAACGATGGAATGAGAGTAATTAATTGTTCACTAATTTTTATCCATTCAGAATTAAGATTGTCATTAGTGATATTTTTTTCATAATTAGTCCATAAAAAATCCCATAATTTATTACATTTGTCTTCGAGTTTCGTTATTTCTTCCTTTTCTGTTATTTTAAATTTTGTTTGTTCCATAAAAATCTTTGTGTGTAACTCATTGCCGATATATCTAATAACAGTTGCTATCAAATTAAGTCTTTGCTTCTCTATAGCATGTATAAACATAGAGTTGGATGATTCTAATTTATCAACTTCTTCTAAATAAAAAATTGCAAGAGAATCTGAAAGTCTATTGTGAGAGTCTGTAAAATTTTCTTCTATGGCTTTAATATAATGTTTATACATGAGTTTATAATCTTCCAGATAAACATAATGTTTATACAAAAAGCCTTCAAAAAAAATATTCCATAATTTTGACTTTAACATAATGTTGCATATTTTCAAAGTCCATTTTTTATTAAAATTAATAAAACTTGCATAGTAGCAACCAAACAAAACATAAAATTCAAAAGTGTTTTTTTCTAATAATTCGTTAAAAAAATCCTTACAAGAAGGCCAATTTTTTTTATCAATTGAAATTAAATATATAATACATTCAATAATATTGCCTATAGAAGAATTTATTGCTTGTGTTAAGTAATCATAATCTTTTTTGTTTAAATTTTTCTGTTCTATATATTTAGTTAAATTTTGCAATAATATTAAAATCTTTTGCGTTTTATTTTTATCATTGAATCTTCCATTTATAAATCTAGCAAGATTTTCAATTAGATAATCAAAATCTTTGTTTTTAATATTCTTTTTGTTTTGAATTAAATAATTTATAAATAGAAAAATTTCTGTCCAATTAGATAAATGTTCTTGTTTTGTAAAAGCTAATCCCTCAAAAATAGCTATCAGATAATTTATTTTAATGTCTTTGAGTTTTAATATGTTGTCTAATATTTTTTGTGGATTTTCTTGTGCTATTTGATACAATTCTTTTTCTAATCCTTTAATGGTAGGTTTTTCGTGAAAGAAATCGTTACTATCTTTTACATAGTTTTTATCAAACAGATTTATTTGATTTATAAACTTGTTGATATTTGTTTCTAATAGTAGTGCAAATTCTTCTTTTACAAATGGAAATTTTTCCGTTATAAATTTTGCTTCAAAACTATTAAAGTGAGGTTTTATATCTTCCTTTGTTTTTTTATATAGTTCATTATATTTGTATTTAAAAGGTTCTTTTTCTTTTAATGGATAATATTGTTTTTGTTGCCAATAGATTTTCTGAAGATTTAAATCTATTGTGTGCTCTTCTATTAAAGTCTTTTTCCAATCATCACTAAAATATGGACCATTATCTATTATTTCAATAATTATATTAATTTCTTCGTTAGTAAAAGAATTTTTATTAAGTTTAAAAAAATCATATAATTCTGCTTTAAAGTGTTCAGAATCTCCAAAAAATAATTCTTTATTATTTTGTAATAAACACATCATTTGAGTTCTGTATTTTTCAAAACAAGAACCATAACAAAACAATAATATTCTATAAAAAACATGATAAGGTTCTTTGTTTGTTATAGCAATAAAATATTTATAAAAAGTATTAACATCTTTTGCTTTTTTTGCTCTGCTTAGAAAAATGTTTTTTGTCAAATAAATAAGTATTGCTATTTTATTAGGATAATGACCTTTTAAATCTTCAAAGATTTTTGGATAATAAAGAGTGGACCAATCTTTATAAAGAATTTCTTTTTTATTAATATTTTTATTTTTGCTATTTAATGAAGTTGTTAAAATTGAACATAATTGTTTAATAAATTCATCGCTAAATTTTGTTTCAATTTTTTCAATATTTTGTTCGTTTAATAACTTTTTTATAGCAAAAATAAAATCTCTATTGTTATAAATGATTGAAGAAGGAAAAGCATCAAGAATGTTTATAACAAAATTTTCATATTCTTTTTTTATTAAATTTGCATCTATGATTTTTTGTAATAATTTTGATATTTCTTTATCTATTAAAATTTCGTTTATATATTTTCTATCTATATAAATTTTTAGAAAATCAAAAATTTCTTTGTCAAAATATTCTAACTCTACATTGTTTAATATTTCTAATGAAAATACTTTTATTCGCCATGAAATATCTGTAGTATTATTAATTATTTGTTTTATTATATTTTTTATAATATTAAATATAAGTGTTTCATACTCTTTTTGTACAGTATTTTTTTTCTTTTCTATCTTTGATAAATTTAAAGAGATTTTATTTAAATATGATAAAGTTCTACAAATATCATCTTCATCTTTGTCTAAAATGTTATTAAAAATATTTATTTCTTGTTTGTTTTTACCATTAAGGTATGGTAAAAAACGAGGATTATCATACAAATCAAGAAAATTTTCCAATGTTTTCTTGTTTTTTAATAATAATTCTAAAACTTCTTTTTCTTCTTTATTTAAAGCCTTCATTCTTTAAACCTTTTAATTTCTGTAAATTTTGCTCATTTTCTTGTGATTGTATCATAGCATTATATTTTTCTATTCTTTTTTGAATAATTTGTGTTGCCCAAATTTCTAAAATATCAACTAGTTGTTTGTATCCTTTTTGTGTTTTATTATAAAAAATAGGAACAATATTTAGTATTTCATAATATTTGCTATATTGTTCTCTAGTGTTTTTTTCATATTCAGATATACCTAAAAGTAAATAATTTTTAAAAGTTGCTATTCGTGGCGGTTGAATATGTTGTATTATTTCAAATTCTGTTAATCCCAATCCAATAAAGAATATAGATTTATAAGAAAATATATTCTTAAGAAAATTTCTACCAGGACCATGTTCTCTATAGTGTTCTAAATAATCTTTTAGTGTAAGTATTGGACTTTGGTATTTAGAATTTAACCTTCCATGTAAGTAAACAACTCTGCTTTTTTGTTCTTTTATAAAATCATCAAAAGAAACTTCTTGCATTTGTTCAATCTTTTTATTTAATTTTATACATAGATTTTCTTCTTTTGGATTACTTTCATAAGATTGTAATAAAAACTTGTCATAATTGGTTGTGATATATCCGGTTTGAAAGTCTTGTAGATATTTATAGGTTTTTTTTAATAGTTTTCTATCCTTGTTTGATAGACGACCAGTTAATTTATTATCTAAGCTATTTATATTAAAACTTGAATGACATTTACACATAGTTAATATTTCTAATGGATTTTTATTTTTTATTTGTTCATACATATCAAAAGATAAACTGCCATCTGATGAATTATACCAGTCATTTAAATATTGTATAGCTAATTCTTTCCAAGAAGGAATATTCCCTAGACGAGAAACTCCATTTCCTATAAAAACAATAACATTACCTTTAGTAATTTCTTCTAATAATTCTTGAGGCAGGGTGGGAATATGTGGTAGTTCCTTACTATAGTTGTTGTTTATATCTGTTTCTTTATTTTTCATATTGCCTAATTTTTTTATGAATTTTTATATAAAACATTATATTTTATTTATATACCTTAAACAATAATAAAATTTTAGTGTAAAGTAAATAAACAAATTAATAAATAAAATAACTGGTCACAATTTGCGACCAGTTACTTACTTTTGTAGCTTCTCTTTATCAACCTCTTTGATTAATGGATAACAGCTAGTTTAGAGTTTATTAAAGAATCTTTCGGATTTTTTGCTTATGATTTAACGACAGGAAGGCAGAAGATTGGAAGATTAGAAGATAAGAAGATTAGCAACAACGGAACGGCAAGTTGTCGGGTATCAATAAAAAAGACACTATATGTGGCCTCCGACATCCGTCAGTGGCGACATACAATGCCCGTATGCTAATTCTAATACATTTACCTTTTTATGTCAAAAATTAAACGGGATGTGGCCTCCGCTATCCAGCAGTGGCGACATCCCGTGTCCTACATCTATTATTATAATGAATCTACCTTTATATGTCAATAAAAAAGACACTATATGTGCTCTCCGACATCCGTCAGTTGTGACATATCAACCATTCAACCCTTCAACTGTTAAACCGTTCAACCATTAAACCATTAAACCTTTAAACCCTTCAACTATTAAACCTTTAAACTGTTCAACCCTTCAACCTTTCAACCGAGCGAAGCTCGTTCAACCATTGTTAATAACTGCCAATTATTATACAATGAAACTCTAATGGGAAATCATGCAAAATTAAATTATATTCATATTTTTCGTGCTCTTGCTATAATCATAATTGTGGCAGGGCATTGTGTTGATAGTTCTCAAGAAATACTAACCGACTTTTTTAATGTGTTTTTAAAGGGCGGTACGGCTTTGTTTGTGTTTATTGCCGGATTTTTGTTCCAATATTTGTCGGACACTTTTTCATATCCGATATATTTGAAGAAAAAGTTTTTTAATGTAGTGTTACCATATCTGCTTACTTCCGTAATAGGTATTACGGCAATATTTTTATCTTCCACACCTGGTCCGTTTGCCGGTTTAAACAAAACAGTACAAGTTTTTATGTTTTTAACAACAGGTTTTGTACATAATTTCCCGACCTGGTATATTCCGATGACCTGTATTCTTTTTCTGTCTGCACCTGTACTGTTGAAATTAGAAAAAAAGACCATTTTAAATAAGTATTCTTTATTATTTTTTATATTACCTCTTTTACTTTGTGTGTCATCTTTTTTTCCAAGATATGAAACTTCTTTTTTTGTAACGAAAGATATGTCCGCATGGCAAGCTTATTTCGGATATTTGGAAAAAATATTGTTTGATATCGTTTTGCTTTTCCCGATTTATATTTTGGGAATGTTCTTTGCAAAATATAAAGATACAGTGATTAAAGAGATATATCAAAAAAGAATCTTTGTATGGATAATATTTATAATCGGTTGTGTTTTACAGTTTATGTTACTTTATTATAACCTTTTACCGAGCAGATTGTTGTTTGTTAATGTTGTGTTAATATTGCTGATTTTAGGATATTTACGGCACTACGATGAAAAAATCGTGGCACATTCGCATATAAATAATATTTTGGGGATAGTAGCCGATTATAGCTTTTCTGTTTTTTTTCTTCACTTTTATTTTGTTATGAGATTCAATAAAATATTCGAAAATCTTTTTCATTGGAACAATACATATTTGTCGGCTGAAAATTTCCATTTAGGGTATTGGATTTGTTATTCCGGAATGAAATTTATTGTTGCTTTTTTCGGAAGCTTGTTTTTAGCCGTGCTTATAAAAAAATTCCTTGAAAAGTTGGGAGTTAAACATACCCGCTATTTTATCGGAGCATAGAAACAAAATCGGTATATATGGGGAAAAAATAAATTTTGTTAAGTTTTCAACTTTTTTGTTGACATAAAACAAAATTTTGTAGTAAAATTTTCTTACTATGAAAAAAATATTTTTTGTATTATTAGGTTTGTTTTTTGTTTTTGCTTGTTCAACGGATAAAACCGTCGTTAAAAAAACGGAACAGGTAAAAGATGATTATGATGTTAACAAAGAAATAAAAAGAATGGAGAATAAAAAAATGAAAGCAATTATCGAAACATCTATGGGAACAATAGAAATTGAATTGTTTCCTGATAAAGCACCTATAACGGTAGCAAATTTTGTAGGTCTTGCAACCGGCAAAAAAGAATTTGTAAATCCTAAAACAGGTAAAAAAGAAAAAAAGAAATTTTATGACGGTTTAACATTCCACAGAGTTATTCCGGAATTTATGATACAAGGCGGATGCCCGTTAGGAACAGGAACAGGCGGTCCCGGATATACATTTGAAGATGAAACAAATAACGGTTTGAAATTTAATAAGCCCGGCCTTCTTGCTATGGCAAATGCAGGTCCTAACACCAACGGTTCACAGTTTTTCATTACGGAAGTTACTACACCTTGGTTAAACGGTCATCATACAATATTCGGACAGGTTGTAAGCAGTGACGATTTGGAAATTGTTAAGAAAATCGCAAGAGTAGATTGCGGTTTTGCTAACGATCCTATAGACCCTGTATATATAGAAAAAATAACAATAGAAGAAAAATAATATATTTCAACACATATTTTTGTTTTATAAAAGAAACAGCAAAACTTCTAAAAAGGGTATTTGTCTGTTCGTGTGGTTTATAAATTGGATATCTTTATCGTTAAAAATTTATTTAAAAAAGAACAAAAATGTATAGATTGGAAGAAGCAAAAGTACTTATCGCAAATAAACAGTATGAACAAGCCATTACAATATTAAATCAATTGTTATCAGAGTATCCTGAAAATTTACATGCAAAATTTGAATTAGCAAAAAGTTATTTTATGTTAAAGGATTTTATTAAGTCGGAAAATCTGTTTAAGGAAACAATAAAAGATAATAATCTGTTGGTGTATTCTTCAAATTTTCTGGCAAAAATCTATATTAACGAAAAAAAATATTTAAAAGCATTAAAATTATTGTTAAATTTAAAAGATAAAAATGATAAAGAAAATTTAAAATTATTATTTTATTTGTTTGAAGTTAATGATGATATTGATAATATGTTTAAAATCTATAATAAATTAATATCTATTAACGACAAAGAAAAAGATATAAAATTTAGAATGTTTTCTGCTTTTAAAAAAAGAAATTATATTGAACAAAGTATAGTTATAGCAGAAGATTTAATACAAGATGAAAATATTTCTTTGAGAAGAAAAAACTCTATACTGAATTTTATAGAATACGCAACAAAGAAAAGTGTATTGAAAAGCTTTCCTCAAAATATGATTGTGGCTTTGACAAATAATTGTAATTTGGATTGTATAATGTGTCAAAGTAAAATTGAAAAGAAATGGAATTTATCAGAAGAATTAAAACAAGAAATAATAAATTTAATGCCTTATTTACAGAATATAATATGGCTTGGCGGAGAACCTTTACTTTATAAAGATTTGAATCTTTTATTGGATTTAGCACAAAAAAACGGAGTTAAACAAAATATTGTCACTAATGGTTTGTTATTAAACAGGCAAATAATAGAAAAGATATTAAACTATAATATTGTTCTTCAAATTTCTGTAGATGCTCCTAATAAATGTTTATATGAACAAATACGAAGAGGTGGAAATTTTGATAAATTGATAGAAAATTTGAATATGTTAAAATCCGTTATAATAAATAGTAAAAGGCAATATCATTTAACATTGAATTGTGTTATTTTAGAGAACAATTATAAATATTTACAAGATATTGTTGAGTTTGCCGGTAAATTTAAATTTAACAATGTATCTTTCTTAATACATAATCAAACGAACAAATACTCAAAAGAAATATTGAATTTTATAAAAGAAAATTTAAATAATTATTATGATATTGCCAAAAAGTATAATATAACCATAAATAGTCCTCTTTTTGATTTAATAGCAAGACAACATAAATTGAAAGAAGCAGATAATAAAAATTTTTCTAAAGACATTCGTTGCAATATACCTTGGATGGGATTTACAATAACGACATCCGGAATGGTAATTGCAGATTGTATTTGTAATGTAAAATCCGATGGTTTATTGAAAGGTAAAAAAATATTAGAAGTGTGGAATGATGATAATTTTGTTAAGATTAGAAAAGAACTTAGTAATAATTTTATGAATAGTTGCAGAAAGGAATGTTTGGATAATTTATATTCCAACGATTATAGATTTTATAAAGATATAAATATATCGTAAGATAGTTTAATAAAAAATGTATATAAAGATATAAAATGTTATTTTTTTATAATTATCAATTATTTTGTTGACAGAATGGGGTATTTGTAGTAAAATTTTCTTATTATGAAAAAAATTGTATTTGTAGTTGCACCTGAAGTTTTTAGAGACGAAGAATATATTGAACCTAAAACAATACTTGAACAAGCCGGAGTTGAAGTTACCACGGCAAGTACCGTTGTAGGGGAAATATACGGAAAAATAAAAATAAAAGCTCAAAGCCAAATGCTTGCAAAAGATATAAAAGTTGAAGATTTTGACGGAATATTTTTTGTCGGCGGTGGAGGAGCTGCGGTTTATTTTGAAGACGAAACGGTTCACAATATAGCAAGACAGTTTTACGATAAAGGTAAACTTGTAAGTGCTATATGTATAGCTCCCGTAATACTTGCAAATGCAGGTTTATTACAAAATAAAAAAGCAACCGTATTTCCGGACGGAGCGGATGCTTTATTACAAAACGGAGCAATATATACTGGAAACTCAGTTGAAGTTGACGGTAAAATCGTTACCGGTAACGGACCTCAGGCAGCAAAACAGTTTGCCGAAGAATTATTAAAAGTATTGTAATTTAATTTTTATGAAAAGAAATATAATAATATTATCAATATTATCTTTTTTAGTGTGTGGAGCGTTATTATATCTTTTTGTTGAAATTTTATATAAGGAAAGATTATCGATACAAATAAATTCCGCACAGGAAAATATCGTTTCAAGTATAGAGTTGATATCTCCCGAAATAAAAACTTCGTTATCGAAATTGGATGACCTTTCATTATTACATTTTGTAGAAAAATTATCACAAATCAATTCAGTTCAGGAAAGTTTTATTATAGATTCCAATTTAAATATTTTGTTCCATAACAATTCCGAACAATGGAACAAAAAGTACGATCAGGATTTTTACAGAGAACTTGTAAAAATACAGGAAACGGCTATAAGAAATCTCGACCAATATACATTGGTTTATTCTTTACCGTTAAGCGATACTTCTTCTTTATGTGTAAAATTTTCGTTGGAACCTATTTATAAAAGTTTAAAAATGTGGAAAATAAAACTTTATGTTTACGGGTTTATAATATCTGTTTTGTTGATGTTTGTAATTTATTATTTGTCTAAATTTTTGTTCTTGTTTCCTTTCAACAGAACAAAAAAATATTTATCGTTGAACAATACAACAAAGAAAACAATATATTACGATATAGTTAAAATGGCACTATCTTATAACGGTAACGTAAACGAAGATGAAGAAAACGTTATTTTAAAATTGAAAAATCTTATGAATGTTCTTTGCAAATCTTATTTAAGTTACAGTGACGAAGTTTTTGTAATTTTGGATAACAATGCAAAACTTATTTATTGTTCAGATGATAACAATGTAGTTTTGGATGAAAAAACGGTTGGAGAACATATAGTTAAACTTACAAGAAATTCGGAAGTGTTAAAATCCGTTTCGGCTGTATTGGAAAACCCTACGGATGTTATAAATATTGATGTTTCCGCATATAAAGTAAATATCACTCCTTTAAAAGATGAGCAGGATAATTTTGTAGGTATAATTATCTCCGGTAACACAAGAAAGGACACATTCTAATGCTCGATTTCATCTTGATATTTAAAACAATATTTTTAGGTATAGTAGAAGGACTTACAGAATTTTTGCCTATATCTTCAACAGGTCATTTGATTGTTTGTGCCGATATTATAAAGTTTAATACCGAAGTTGCTTCTCTGTTTGAAATAGTAATACAGCTTGGTGCAATACTTGCCGTAGTTTGGCTTTACAGAGAAAAAATTTTAAATTTAATAAAAACGGCTTTTAAAGATAAAAAATCTTTTGATTTTATAGTAAACCTTTTTATTGCATTTGTTCCGGCATCTGCAGTGGGTTTTTTCTTTCACGGAGTAATAAAACATTATTTGTTTAATCCTATAACGGTAGCATTTGCACTTATTTTGGGCGGTTATGCAATTATTTATATAGAAAACAAAAAAATACAAGTTAAAATACAGGAAGCATTTGATATAAACAAAAAATCCGCACTTATTGTAGGGCTTGCACAGATATTATCTCTTATACCGGGAGTATCAAGAGCCGGAGCAACAATAATGGGCGGTGTTTGTTCGGGACTTTCAAGAAAAGCCGCTGCGGAATTTTCTTTCTTTTTAGCTATTCCGATAATGTTTGCGGCAACATTGTACGATTTGTATAAAAGTTCATCCGTCCTTAATTTTGATTCCTGTATAATAATTGTTATAGGTTTTGTTTCCGCATTTGTTTCGGCGGTAATTGTAATAAAGTGGTTTATAAAATATATTTCAGCAAACAATTTTAAAGTGTTCGGTTGGTACAGAATTTTATTTGGTGCTCTCCTTTTGGGATTTTACTATTTTAAGGGCTAATCATGAAAAAAATATTTGAGTATCCTATGAACTTTATAAGAAAATGTTACGATTGGACTATAAATTGGGCCAGAACAAAATATGCTAAGTGGGCACTTTTTTTAATAGCATTTGCGGAAAGTTCTTTTTTCCCTGTTCCGCCCGACGTTTTGCTTATACCTATGGTTATTGCGGAAAGAAAAAAATGGTTTCAAATAGCTCTTATATGTTCCGTAGGTTCTGTATTAGGAGCAATGTTGGGCTATTTTATAGGGTATCAGTTTTATGAGCTTATAGGTCAAAAAATAGTAGATTTGTACAATTTGCAGGGTGCGGTAGATATTGTAAGTGCAAAATATCACGAACATGCCTTTATTGCTATTTTTACGGCTGCATTTACACCTATACCGTTTAAAGTTTTTACAATCGTTGCAGGTCTTGTTAAAATACCTTTAATGTCTTTAATTGTTGCATCCGCAATAGGAAGATCTGCAAGATTTTTTATAGTTGCAATCCTTATAAGAATTTTCGGAGAAAAAATCCAATACTTTATAGAAAAATATTTTAATTTACTTACAATTGTTTTTACGGTTCTTCTTATCGGCGGTTTTTGTTGTGTTAAGTTGTTTACAAAATAATTAGCTTTTTAGTTTTTAATTTAGTATCCTATAAAAACATAAAAAATAACTTTTAAAATATTAAATTTTGGGGAGAAAGAAAATGAACGTACCAAACAATTTATTTTATGCAAAAACTCATGAATGGGCAAGAAAAGAAGGTAATAAAGTTTATGTAGGTATTACCGACCATGCTCAACATGAAATTACCGATATTGTTCATGTGGAATTACCGGAAGTAGGTAAAAGTTTTGATAAAGAACAGCCATGTGCAGTTGTTGAATCCGTAAAATCCGCATTTGATATTTATTGCCCTGTATCGGGTACAATTGTAGAAGTTAACGAAGAGTTGCTTTCGGCACCTGAACTTATAAATCAAGATGCTTACGGAAAAGGTTACTTTTTCGTGTTGGAAGTATCAAATGAAGAAGATTTTAAAAGTTTAATGAATGCAGAACAATATACAAAATCAATTGAAGGTTAAAATAAATGAACTATATACCAATAAGTGATAAAGATAAACAAGAAATGTTTGACAGTATCGGCGTAAAGAATACACAGGAACTTTTGTCTTTACAGATACCGGAAGCATTGAGAGTAAAAAAATTAAATTTAGATAAAGGTATGTCTGAACAACAGTTATTATCTTTGTTTAAAGATTATGCGGGAAAAAATAAATCCAACCTTGTATGTTTCAGAGGTGCGGGAATTTATGACCATTTTGTTCCGTCTATAGTTGACGAAATTATAGGAAGATCGGAATTTTGGACTGCATACACTCCTTACCAGGCAGAAGCAAGCCAGGGTACATTACAGGCAATATTTGAATATCAAAGTGTTATGTGCGAACTTACCGGTATGGAATGTTCGAATGCTTCTATGTACGATGGAGCAACAGCAGTTGCGGAAGCAATACTTCTTGCAATAAGAGCTTCAAGAAAAAATAAAGTTATTATATCCAATGCCTTAAATCCGGAATATATTTCGGTAATTGAAACTTATACCAAAAATTTAAAAATAGAAATTGTAAAAATAGATATAGATTCCAAAACGGGTGCTTTAAATAAAGACGATTTAAACAAAGTTTTAGACGAAACGGTTGCTGCAGTTGTCGTTCAATCTCCGAACTTTTTCGGAACTGTTGAAGATATGCAGGAATTATCAAAAGTATCCAAAGATAAAAAAGCTTTGTTTGTTGCGGTAGTTAACCCCGTGTCTTTAGGTTTGTTAAAAACTCCCGGTGAGTACGGTGCGGATATTGCCGTAGGTGAAGGGCAAGTTTTCGGGAACCAAATGTATCTCGGCGGTTCAACATTCGGTTTTATGACGGTAACAAAAGCTTTGGAATGGAAAATGCCGGGAAGAATTGTAGGACAAACCGTAGATAAAGACGGAAAAAGAGGTTTTGTTCTTACATTACAGTCCAGAGAACAACATATCAGAAGAGAAAAAGCTACATCTAATATTTGTACAAATGCCGCACTTAATTCTTTTGCTGCATGTGTTTATGCGGCTTATCTCGGCAGCCAGGGAATAAAAGAGTTGGCAGAGACAAATATTTCTAAAGCAAGATATGCTTTCGATAAAATAAAAAATATAAAAGGTTTTGTCCCTTTATTTGAAAATTCTTTATTCTTTAACGAATTTGTGTTTAAGACGGATAAAGATGTAGAAAAAATAAATAAAGAGTTGATAAAAGAAAATATCTTGGGACCGTTGGATTTAGGTAAAATAGATTCAAAATATAAAAATTGCATAATGTTTGCAGTTACGGAAAAAGTAACAAAACAAGATATAGAAAAATTAGCAGAAATTTTAACCAGAGTGTAAAAATTATGATGAACAATAATAAAACTTTAAATGAAATACAATCAAACAGAAGTACCGTAATTGTTGAAAGCGATGTTGAACTGAATGCAAATATTGACGATAAATATAAAAGAACAACTGTTCCTAATATTCCCAATATTTCCGAGTCCACATTGTTAAGACATTACACAAACTTATCAAGAAAAAATTATGCTTTAAGTACAACAATGTATCCGTTAGGTTCTTGTACAATGAAACATAATCCTTTAGTAAACGAGAAAATTGCAAAATATGACGGTTTTTCTTCAATACATCCTTACCAGGATGAAGATAGTATGCAGGGCAGTTTGGAAGTAATGTACGAACTGCAAAAAGATTTATGTGAAATTTCCGGTATGGATTATTTTACTTTGCAACCTGCAGCAGGTGCACACGGAGAATATACCGGTCTTTTAATAATTGCTCAATATTTTAAAAATAAAAACGAAAGAAGAACAAAAATAATTGTTCCCGATTCCGCACACGGAACAAACCCCGCATCGGCAGCTTTAGCGGGATTTGAAATTATTTCTTTGAAATCGGACGAAAACGGTATAGTGTCTCCCGAAAAATTGAAAGAAATTTTAAACAGTGATGTTGCTGCCATGATGATGACAAACCCTAACACTTTAGGTGTGTTTGAAAAAAACATTGAAGAAATTTCTAAATTGATTCATGATAACGGTTCTTTACTTTATTATGACGGTGCAAACCTTAATGCCGTTATGGGAATTGTTCGACCTGCGGATATCGGTTTTGATGTTATGCACATTAACTTACATAAAACATTTTCTACTCCGCACGGTGGCGGCGGACCCGGATCGGGACCTGTAGGTGTAAAAGCATTTTTGAAAGAATGTTTGCCTTCACCTGTTATTGTAAAAGAAAATGATAAATTTAAACTTCATTTTAATAACGGTGAAAAATCTATAGGAAGAATGAAAGCTTTTTACGGAAATTTTCCCGTAATATTAAAAGCTTGTGCTTACATAAAATCTTTAGGCGGACAAGGTTTAACACAAGCATCAAAACAAGCCGTTATTAATGCAAACTATATATTGTCAAAATTAAAAAGTAAAGTTAAAGTTCCTGCAGGAAACTATTGTATGCACGAATTTGCAATGTCTTTGAAAGGTGCTTTAGGTAACGATATAAAAACTTTGGATGTTGCAAAAAGACTTTTGGATAACGGTTATTATGCTCCGACAATATATTTCCCGTTAATAGTAGAAGAAGCTATGATGATAGAACCTACGGAAACGGAATCCAAACAAACTTTGGATGAGTTTATTGATACATTGTTAAACATTATAGAAGAATCTAAAACAAATCCGGAAGTTGTTCATAATGCACCTGTAAATACTTCCGTTAAAAGATTAAACGAAGTTGAGGCGGCAAGAAAACCTAAATTACACTGGTAATTTATTTCTTTAAGGTTAAAGTATTAACTTTCTTTATTCTTTGCAGGAGAGAATCTTTGGATGTGTCTTCTCCTATATGAAGACTTGAAACGATTACTTTATTTATAAAACCTACGGCTTTTTCTCTTTCGTTCACAGCATGTTCCGTACCCCATATAGCATGAATTATATATGGGGTATCGTTATTTTCGTTACCGATATAAAGCATTATATGTCCGGGCAGATACAATAAAGATATTGCAGGTGTTGTGTTTGCAATAATTTCTTTACTTTTTTCCGAATCGGAACTTTTTTTCAAATCGATTTGTTTGTTTCCGGACTTTATTTGTGCCAAAGAGTTTCTTGGAAGAATTAAACCGAAACAACCGAAAATTTGTCTTATGAAAGTGGAACAATCCTGTTCTCCGTCGTATCCGCCCCACGAATAAGGGGAATTGATATGTTCAAAAGCTTGTTGTAATACATTTCTTTGAGTATATTTTAAGTATCCTTTGTTGATATCTTTGCCATACATATAAGCTTTTTCGAATATTAAGTTTCCTTTATTTGTAGCTCTCGGTATTTTTACACAAACGATATCTTTATTTATGTTTTCCAAAAAAGGTAATTTTGTTGACATTCTTATATAGTCGTAATATCTTGTCATTTTTTTGTCTGCATAAATGTCCGCTTTGGAATCCGTTACAATTACAAAATTTTGTTCGTTTATCCACTTGGTAAAAATTTCTTTTGTCGTAAAAGCCAAATCTTTTGTTTTTATCCAACCTTCCGAAGCGTATGTTATGATATAAGTCCATTTTTTATCTTTTGTTGATAATAAGGCAATTACGGGAGTACCTAAATCCAAACTTGCGACTTGTGCCCTATCGATATCGTAAGTCGTTTCATTGTATAGAAAGTTTGTGTCCGAAGGTAACAATCTTACGTTAGTATAGTTTACCGATATTGCATATCTTACTTTTAAAATTTTTGATTTAGGTATTTTTATATTGTCATAGATGTTTGTTACATATTTTTTGCTTATCGGTTTAAAGGAACTATCTATATAGTTTCTGTAATAAAACATTTTAAAAATTTGATTTTGTTGTTTTCTTAACGGAGTTGTTTTTATTTCTTCCGAAATTTCTTCAATGTTGTTCAAATATATCAAATCTTTAAACAGTTCTTCGTTTTTTTCTTTTATTTGATTTTTGTTTAAAATTTCTTTGTCGGGATTTTTTATTTTGGATATCCAATATCCCGGTGTTTTCATGTTACGTGTAACATTTTTTATTAGTATGGGTCCGTTAGGTATGAATTTTGTGTTTGAATTGAACTCCGCTTCGTTAATCGGGAAAACAAGTTTATCTGCTTTTTCCGTATCTTGACCGTCAATAAAAAAAACGAGATCATTGTTGTTTTTGTTTTCTTGAGAATATATGTTCTGAAAAAGAAATATTGATATAAAACAAAGTAATATTTTAATGAATTTCATATTGCTACATTTTATAAAAATTTTAAAACAAAAACTACTTGCCGATTTGTTTGTTACAGTTAATATACATTTTACATTGTAATTTTAGTTTGCTAAAATTATCTATTATGAATAAACAATCAGCATATATCAGGAAAACTTTTTTGGACTTTTTTAGTGAAAAAGGTTGCAAAGTAGTACCGTCGGACTCGTTAGTACCTTCAGGTGATAAAACATTGTTGTTTACATCTGCGGGAATGGTTCAATTTAAGAAACATTTTTTAGGACAAAGTAAAGATACTTTTACAAGAGCCACATCTTCACAAAAATGTTTTAGAACTTCAGATATAGATCAGGTGGGAGTAACTAACAGACACTTAACATTTTTCGAAATGTTAGGAAACTTTTCTTTCGGAGACTATTTTAAAGAAGAAGCTATAGCTTGGGCATGGGACTTTTTAACCAACTATATGCAATTACCCAAAGAAAAATTGTATGCAACAATTTATAAAGACGATGAAGAAGCAGGGCAAATGTGGAAAAAGTTTGTTCCCGAATCGAAAATTATAAAAATGGGTGATGAAACAAACTTTTGGACTATGGGGCCAACAGGACCTTGTGGGCCGTGCTCGGAAATCTTAATCGATTTAGGCGAAGAAATGGGGTGTCATAAACCTACATGCGGTCCTTGGTGCGATTGTAACAGATACCTTGAAATATGGAATCTTGTTTTTACACAATTCGACAGACAAGAAGACGGTTCATTAAAACCGTTGGGAAGAAAAAATATAGATACAGGTATGGGACTTGAAAGAATAGTTGCAGCTGCTAACGGTAAAAACAATGTTTTCGATACGGACTTATTTTTGCCTATGATGAATGCGGCATCGGATTTATTAAAAGTTTCATTTAACGATAACATACCTAAATTAAGAATGATTGCAGATCATGCAAGAGCAATAACATTTTTAATTTCAGACGGTATTCATCCTTCAAACGAAGGTAGAGGTTATGTTTTAAGAAGAATTTTAAGAAGAGCAGTAAGACAAGGAAAAGTTTTCGGTATGAACGAACCGTTCTTATACAAACTTGTAGATGTCGTTCATGATGTTATGAAACCGGCATATCCGGAACTTACGGCAAGACTTGATAACATAAAATCCATGGCAAAAGTTGAAGAAGAAAAATTTCTTGAAACATTAAATACCGGAACGGATTTATTAAACAACCTTATATCACAATATAAAGCAAAAAATGTTTCGGTATTGAAAGGTTCTGATGTATTTAAACTTTACGATACTTACGGATTTCCTCACGAACTTACAAAAGAAATTGCAATAGAGCAAGGTTTAACAATAGACGAAAAAGGTTTTGAAGAGGAGAAAAAACTTGCTCAAGAAAAATCAAGAGGAGCATGGAGCGGTTCGGGTGAACAGGATATAACTTTTTATTCCGTTTTGCATAAAGAATGCGGTGATACGACTTTTGAAGGATACACACAAAACAGTTCTTCCGTAAAAGTTGTTGCAATCGTTAAAGACGGTGCAAAAGTTGATTCTTTATCTAAAGGTGAAAAAGGTGAAATAATTTTGACCAACAGTCCTTTTTATGCAGAGTCCGGAGGACAGGTTGCCGATACCGGAATAATGTTTAACGAATCCGTAAATATGGAAGTGACCGATGTTACAAAACCTATAGGGAAACTTTTTGTTCATAAAGTTACCGTAACACAAGGTACGGTTAAAACAGGTGATGTTTTAACAGCTTCAATAGATACCGATAAAAGAAACCAAACCGCAAGACATCATACAGCGACACATTTGTTACAGAAAGTTTTAAGAAATACTCTCGGTAACCACGTTGCTCAGGCAGGATCTTTGGTTTGTCCCGACAATTTAAGATTTGATTTTAACCACTTTAAAGCGGTAACTAAAGAAGAACTTAAAAAAATAGAACAAGATGTAAATAAGGCAATAAGACAAAATTATCCCGTATCTATTACGGAAATGCCTATAGAGCAAGCAAGAAAAGAAGGTGCAATGGCACTCTTCGGTGAAAAGTACGGTGATGTTGTTAGAACCGTTAAAGTTATAGAAACAGATGACAAATATTATTCAATGGAACTTTGCGGCGGAACACATGTTCAAAGTACCGGAACAATAGGAATGTTTAAAATAATTTCCGAAAGTTCCGTAGGTAGCGGAATAAGAAGAATTGAAGCCGTTTGCGGTAGTGCATGTGAAAACTATGTTGAAAGTTTGGAAAATAAAATAGATGAAATTGCAGCTTTGTTGAAAACTTCAAAAGTTATGGTTGTTCCCGCAATTGAAAAAATGTTGCAGGATTCAAAAAATCTTGAAACGGAAATTTCTTCTTTAAAGAGCAAACTTATTACGGGGGAAATTGACGAATATATAAAATCCGCAAAAGTTATAAACGGGGTTAACGTAATTGCATTTGCCGTTGAAGGTGTGGATGTTAAAACTTTAAGAGAAATGGTAGATAAAGTTAAAGAAAAACAACAATCCGCAATTATCGTTATTGCGTCAAAACTTGACGGAAAAATTTCGTTTGTTATATCCGTAAGCCAAGATCTTGTTAAAAAAGGTTATGCTGCAGGAAAAATAGCAAAACAATTTGCTTCCAAAATTGAAGGTTCCGGCGGAGGAAAACCCGATTTTGCACAAGGCGGCGGTAAAAAGACGGATAATTTAAAGTCCGTAATAGAAAATATTTCGGAAATTTTGCAGTAGAAATTAAAAGATAAAAAATATACTGAAAATAAAACAGGCAAACGAATTTGTTTGCCTGTTTTGTTTTTTGGTAATATATTATTTAATATAAATTTATTGATAAAAACATCTTAATAATATAAAATATTGCATATGAAACATAAAGATATAATAGCGGTTTATCCGGGAAGTTTTGACCCTCCTACTAATGGACATATAGATATTATAGGCAGAGCTTCAAAAATATTTCCTAAGGTAATTGTTGCTATTACTCATAATTACAATAAAAATCATATGTTCACATTGGAAGAAAGACTTTCCATGATGAAGGAGTCCGTATCTTCAATGAAAAACGTGACTGTTTCTTCTTTTTCCGGATTGTTGGTTGATTATCTGGACAAAATAGACAGTTTTTGTGTAGTTAGAGGTTTAAGAGCGTTATCCGATTTTGAATATGAATTTCAAATGGCTCTTATGAACAGAAAATTAAAAAAAGACGTAGAAACAATATTTTTAATGCCTGACCAAGAATATACATTCTTATCTTCGAGTATGGTAAGAGAAATAGCTTCGTTGGGAGGACAATTTAAAAATTTTGTTCCAAAAGCAGTATATAAAAAAATAAAGAATAAAAGGAATATAAATGTATAATTTAATGGAATTACTTAATACCGTCGCATCTAAGAGAGCATCAGATTTGCATATCGTTGTGGGGCTTCCTCCCATGATGAGATTAGATACCGTTGTAAGACCTATAGGAAAGGAAAAATTAACGGCTGAAGATACAAAGCAATTGATTTATTCCGTTTTAGATGAAAGACAAATAAAAATGTTTGAAGAAAAGTGTGAATTGGATGCTTCTTTCCCTATAGAAAATAAAGAAAATAGCGGTAGAGTAAGACTTAATATTTTTAGACAACAGGGATATATTTCCGCCGCATTAAGATTTATTCCGCAAAAGACGTATACTTTTGAAGAGTTACATTTATCAAAAGTTGTTTATGAAATCGTGAACTTACAGAAAGGTTTGGTGTTGGTTACGGGAGCCACAGGTTCAGGTAAAACAACAACCCTTGCTTCAATGATAAACTATATTAATGAGAGAAGAAGAGGTCATATAATAACTATAGAAGATCCTATAGAATATTTGCATCCTCATAAAAATTGTATAGTCAACCAAAGAGAAATAGGTTCGGATACTGCAACATTTTCTGATGCTTTGAAATATGTTTTAAGACAGGATCCTGATGTGATATTGGTTGGAGAAATGAGAGATTTGGAAACAATAGCGGCGGCTATGACCCTTGCCGAAACGGGACATTTGGTTTTTGCAACGTTACATACTATGGATGCCGCTTCTTCCGTAAACAGAATCGTGGATGCATTTCCTGGTAATCAACAAGCTCAAATAAGATCTCAGTTGTCGTTAACGTTAAAAGCTGTTTTCTCTCAACAATTGTTACCGCATGCTTCCGGACATGGTATGGCTCTTGCAAGTGAAATAATGATAGTAAATGACAGTATAAAAAATATTATAAGAGAAATGAAAACCGAGCAGTTATATTCAATTATTCAAACAAACAGACAAAACGGTATGCAGACAATGAATCAGTCTTTGTTTGATAATGTTATAACGGGAAGTGTTTTGCCGCAAGTTGCATTGGAATATTCTTCCAGAAAAGAAGAACTCATAAGACTCTTGCAAGGTACGATAAGATAATAAGATCTTATTTTAAAGGAAAAAGAAATGGAAAACAAAAATAGAATTAATATTATTGAGGTTATTGTAGCCATATTAATTATTTTGCTTCTTACGTTGGTTTTTTATCCTAAATTTTTGGATATAATTCGAAAATCCAATGAAGCGACTACAAGATCCAATCTTGCGGCATTAAGAAGTGCAATAGCCGTTTATTATGGCGATAATGAAGGAATGTTTCCAAGTGAAAATATTGTTGAAGAGTTAACGGGTGAGGATGGCAAATATATAAAATATATTCCCGAAGTATATTGCCCTCCGTATAATAGTCCCAACAATGAGATAACAACTAAGCCGACGGGAAATTCCGGAAAATGGGCTTACCAGGTTGAGGATAGTGAGGACAGACAAGCCGGAGAAATATGGATAGATTGCGATCAAAAAGATTCTAAGGGTGTAGTTTGGAACACATATTAGGTGTTTTTATGTTTGAAATAATACTTGTTTTTATATTGGGTTTGATATTCGGAAGTTTTGCAAATGTTTGTATATATAGAATGCCGAGAAACTTATCTATAGTAAAACCGAATTCTCATTGTACAACCTGTAATAATTTTATTAAATGGTACGACAACATCCCTATTTTAAGTTATATTTTACTTAAAGGTAAATGCAGAAAATGCGGTTCAAAGATTTCTTTAAGATATCCTTTCGTTGAGTTCGTTTGCGGACTGCTTTTTTTATCAATGTATTTTTTGTTCGGCTTTTCTTATATGCTGTTGCCTTTTTGTTTGCTTGTTTTTTGTTTGTTGGTTATAACAGCTATCGATTTTGATTTTCAAATAATTCCCGATGAAATTTCATTTTTTTTAATAATATTCGGATTGTTGACGAGTTCGTTTAATTTTTTTCTCGGTGATACTATTTTACACAGAATACTAAATTCCTTTTTAGGATTTTTGGCCGGTGGCGGTTCGTTGTTGTTGGTTGCCATTATAGGAAAACGGATTTTCGGTAAAGATGCGATGGGTGGTGGTGATATAAAACTAATGGCAGGAGTAGGAACATTTATAGGTTGGGACAAAGTTTTATTTTCAATATTTGTTGCTTGTCTGTTCGGTAGTATAGTCGGTATTTGTATGATTCTGCTAAAAAAAATCGGAAGAAAGCAAGAAATTCCGTTTGGTCCTTATTTGTCAATATCTTCTTTTCTCATACTGTTTTTACCTTCTCCCGCAACAATAATAAATTATATTTTTGTATTTGAAGAAAAGCTTTTAATAAAATACGTTTTCACAAGTCTGCAAAATATAAGGTAATTTCTAATTATGTTAAATATTGAAAAAAGTAATTCTATTATAATGTCTTTTATTTTGTCTGTTGTTATGGTAGTTTCAATTCTTTCAAAGTTCTCATTCGTTTTATCCATACAAACGGCAATATTTTTAATTTTGATATTGTTGTTTATATATCTTGTAAATAATAATAAGTTTAAATTAAATTCTTATGTAATATTAACACTGATATTTTTTTTAGTTTGTTGTTCTTCTTATATATCTGCGGATTTTAAAACAAATGTTAAAAATTATCTTTTGATATTGAGCTCTTCTTTAATGGCAGGTTTTATTTTTTCTTGTTTGTCTTTGGAATTTAAAAAGAAAGTTTTTTTTATACCGGTGTTTATTGCTTTATGGTTATCAATGATACTGTTTACAAAATTTGTTACAAATATTCAGACATTTTTTTATGGTAACAATTTTAGTGACAATATAGCTTTGAACGTAAACGTTGTAGCAAGTTTTTTAGTTTTGGTATATCCTCTTATTTTTATTTTTATAAGAGAACAAAAAAATACAAAAATATTTATAGCCATAATGCTTTTTGTTCTTTTTTCAATATTTGTTACCGGATGTAAAATTGCACTGATATTGTCCCTTATTTCAACAATAATATTTTTGTTAGGATATAGAAAAAAAACATATATAAAAGTGTTAATGGCTTTTTCAGGTATATGTTTGATTGCATATGTATGTTACGAGTTTTTTTTAAAACCGGATTTTAAGAGTAGTACAGAAAGTTTGGTTTTGTGGAAAACGGCATATTTGATATTTAAAGAAAATATTTTTTTCGGTTGCGGGCTTGGTAATTATTCTACATTGTTTAACACTTTCAGACCGGAACTTGTGTCCGGTACCATGTTTGCACATAATATAGTAATGCAATTGTTGGCGGAAACAGGATTGTTGGGCTTTTTGAGTTTTTTTATATTGATAGTTTCCTTTTATTTCAGAGTTATAACAAAAATAACGGAAGAAAAAGATATATATTTTTATATATATACGGCAATAAGCATAACTTGTTTTTTGATAATGAACTTGTTTGAGTACAGCTTTTTTGTTCCGACGAATATGTTGTTGTTCTTTATAGTTTTATCTTCGGTTTTTTATAATAAAATCGAGACTTTAAAAAAGAATAGAACCAATATTTTTGTTTTGTTCTTTGTCAGTGCATGTATAATAGCTTTTTTTATAAGACCCGTTATAGCAAATACTTATTATAAAAAAGGTATTGATTTGTATGTTGCCGGGCACTATAAAGTAGCGATAGAAGAATTCGAAAAAGCAATAAAGTTCGATAAAAAAAATCCCGAGTACTATATGCAGGTATCAAGATCTTATTTTGCTATTTATGATAAAATAAGAAATGAAGAGGGACAAGTTTATATTGATAAAGCCGTTGAATATAATAAAAAAGCCATACAATTACATAAGTATGATGCAAAGTTAAGATTTTCGTTGGCTTCTTTTTATTGGAATGAAAATAAAAAAGAAGATGCTTTAGATGCTATACAAGAAGCATTAAAATATGATAAATTTAATTCTGATTATGAAGAATATTATTATCAAATAAAAAATTCTTAGGAGTGCTACTATAAAAAAGAATATTTTTAAAATTATCTTGGGTTGTTTAGTAAGTTTGATATTGATATATCTGTGTGTAAGAAACATAGATTTTAAACAATCCGTTTCATTATTAAAAAATGCCGATATTATTTTAATAATATTGGGTGTTACTATTTATGTCTGTTCTTATTTGGTAAGAGGGTTCAGATGGGATTATATACTTGCACCATTAAAGAAAATGAAAATGTTTCAAAGTTTTTATTATTTGGTGTTCGGCTTTTTTATGAATAATGTTTTACCTTTAAGGTTGGGAGAATTCGTTAGAGCAATTGTTGCAGGTAAAAAATTGGAAATATCAAGAAGCGGTGTTTTTGCCACGATTGTTGTAGAAAGGTTAATGGATGTTATAATTTTTATAATTTCATTTTTCTTAATAGCAATGTTCGTTCCGAATATTCCGAATTGGTTACAGAAATCTTTTGTTTTGTGTGCCGTAATTTTCGGGTTAATGTTTGTTGTTTTATTTTTTATGTCGAAAGATGAGGAAAAGTTTCTAAAACTATTATATAAATTTCATTTGCCGTTAAAGATAAACGAAATAATAAAAGCATTATTTTTAAAGTTTGCAAGCGGTTTAAAATTTTTTCAAAACAAGAAGTTGTTTTTTATTGTTTTTGTTACATCTATTGTAGTATGGATAATAGAAGCTTATGCATATAAAACTTTGTTTTTAGCGTTCGGTTTGAAAGTAACGGCTATACAGTGTTTATTTGTTATAGTTACTACGGGAATTGCAACAATGTTACCTACGGCTCCTGCATTTATAGGTGCTATAGAAGGTGTAGGAATGGTTGTTCTCGGAATATTCGGTTTTGAAGAAACGGTTGCTTTTACCGCTATGGCCGCAATACATTTTATAGAAATGATGGCAGTTTATCTTTTAGGTATAATAGGAATGATTAAAGAAAAAATATCTTTTTCGGATTTGTTTAATTTTGCATTAAAACAAAATCAAGAGGCAGAAGAACAAAATGGAAAATAAAAAAAGTAAAGTTGTTGTAGTTATGCCTGCATATAATGCGGCTCAAACATTAAAACAGACTTTGGATGCTATTCCAAAAGGATCATGTGATGAAGTGCTGGTAGTTGACGATAATTCCAGTGATGATACCGTTCAAGTTGCAAAAGAGTTAGGTTTAAAAGTTATAAAACACGACAAAAATATGGGATATGGCGCAAACCAAAAAACCTGTTATAAAACCGCACTTGAAATGGGTGCCGATATAATTGTTATGGTTCATCCCGACTATCAATATGATCCTCGACTTGTTCCTTTTTTGGCGGGTTTAATAGAACAGGATGTTTGTGATGTTATGTTTGCCAATAGAATAAGAACAAGAAAGGAAGCGTTAAAAGGCGGTATGCCTTTTTATAAATATTTTTTTAACAGATGTTTAACGATACTTGAAAATGTTGTGTTAGGTCTTAATTTGGGAGAATATCATACAGGATACAGAGCATATTCGAGAAAAGTTTTGGAAACAATAAATTTTGAAGCAAATTCCGATGATTTTGTTTTTGATCAACATATAGTTGTTCAAATGGCACTTGCAGGTTTTAGAATAGGGGATATTCCGGTTCCTACAAAATATTTTGCAGAGGCATCTTCAATAAATTTTAAAAGAAGTGTAGAGTACGGTTTGGGAATATTGTGGATATTAGTAAAATATATATTACATAAGTGGAATATTGTAAAATATAAACAATTTGAAATAAAAAAGGAGAAGTAAAATGGCTTACAAAATTACTTTGGTTAGAGGAGACGGAACAGGTCCGGAACTTACGGAAGTTACGGCAAAAGTTATAGAATCAACAGGTGTAAAAATCGATTGGGATGTTGTTGAAGCCGGAATCGATATTATGGAAAAGGAAGGAACACCTTTACCCGATAAAACATTACAATCAATAGCAAAAAATAAAATTGCATTAAAAGGACCTATAACAACACCTATCGGAACAGGTTTCCGTTCGGTAAATGTTGCTATAAGAAAAGAACTTGATCTTTTTACATGTTTAAGGCCTTGCAAAAGTTATGTAGGTGTAAAATCAAGATTTTCCGATATAGATTTGGTTGTTGTAAGAGAAAATACTGAAGATTTGTATGCAGGTGTGGAATTTGCGGAAAGAACCGATGAAGCAAATAAAATTATTGAACTTTCCAAAGGTAAAATCAGACCGGAATCTTCAATATCAATAAAATCTTTTTCGGAATTCGGTTGTGAAAGAATAGTAAGATTTGCATTTGATTATGCAGTAAAAAATAACAGAAAAAAAGTTACTGCTGTTGCTAAAGCAAACATAATGAAATGTACCGACGGTATGTTTTACAGAGTAGCAAGGGAAGTTGCAAAAGATTATGAAGGTAAAATCGAATATGAAGAAAGATTGATAGATAATATGTGTATGCAACTTGTTCAAAAACCGGAACTTTATGATGTTATAGTTCTTCCTAACTTGTACGGAGATATTTTGTCTGACTTATGTGCAGGTTTGGTTGGCGGTTTGGGCGTTGCTCCGGGAGCAAATTTAGGTAAAGATTGTGCAGTGTTCGAGGCAGTTCACGGTTCTGCACCGAAATATAAGGGCTTAAATAAAGTTAATCCTATGGCACTTATTTTGTCGGGAAAGATGATGCTTGATTATTTAGGCGAATTTGATGCGGCAAAAAGATTGGATAAGGCGGTGGCCGAGGTTGTTGCAGAGAAAAAGTTTGTTACCTACGATTTGGGCGGAACTGCAGGAACAAAAGAGATGGGGCAAGCCATAATCGATAGAATAAAAAATTCATAATAACAGGCAATATAAATAAAAAACAGAGAATGAAAAATTCTCTGTTTTTTATTGTTTTGTATAAAATTTTTAATTTTGTATAATACGAATATTCGTTTTATTATTTATGGTTGTCGTTAATTATAAAATATAAATTGTTGTGCTAAGGGGAAAGAAAATGAAAGTTTTAGTAGTAAATTGCGGTTCATCATCAGTAAAATATTCTTTGTTTGATATGGAAAAAGAACAAAAAATTGCGTGGGGACTTGTAGAATGTATAGGTCTTGAAGAGGCGTTTTATAAAAGACAAACAATAACAGTTCCACAAGTAAAAACATCTTGTAAAGTTGCAAACCATTTCGAAGCAGTTCAAATAATAATAAAAGATTTGTTAGATGAAAAAACAGGTAGTATTAAAGATATAAAAGAAATTGCTGTTGTAGGCCATAGAGTAGTTCATGGCGGATACAAATTTTCAAAACCTGTATTGGTAAACGAACAGGTAAAAAAAGATTTGAAAGAATGTTATTCAATTGCGCCTTTACATACACCTCACCATTATGCAGGTATAGAGGCCGTTGAAAAAATGTTACCCGGAATACCTTCGGTATTGGTATTTGATACCGCTTTTCATCAGACAATGCCCGACTATGCATACAGATATGCAATACCGAGCGAGTATTATGAACAAGACCACGTAAGAAGATATGGTATGCACGGAACATCACATAAATATGTTACACAAAAAGCTGCAGCAATGTTAAATATTCCTGTAGATAAAGTTAATCTTATTACTTGCCATTTAGGTAACGGAAGTTCAATTACGGCAATTAAAAACGGTAAAGTTATAGATACATCTATGGGATTTACACCTTTGGCAGGTCTTGTTATGGGAACAAGATGCGGAGATATAGATCCTGCCGTTATAGTTCACATATTGTCAAAGTATCCTAAGATGACGTCCGATGAATTAAATAACCTTTTAAATAAACAAAGCGGTGTTGCTGCCGTTTCCGGTATTGCAGGCGGTGATATGAGAGAAGTTGAAGATGCAATGCTTGCAGGAGATAAAAAGGCGGAACTTGCATTCAATATGTTATGTTATAGCGGTAAAAAATATTTGTGTGCATATTACGGAATATTAAACGGAATTGACGGTATAGTATTTACTGCAGGTATAGGAGAAAATTCTCCGTTAACAAGAGAAAAAATGTGCGAAGGGTTAGATAATTTGGGTATCAAGATAGATAAATCTTTGAATGAACCCAGAAGCAGTAAAGAAAGATTTATTTCTGCAGCAGATTCTAAGATAAAAGTTATGGTTATACCTACAAACGAAGAGTTAATGATAGCGAGAGAATCTATTGTAGTGTTAAACGAAAATAAGTAAAATATAAAGAAAATGGGGCTATAGCTCAGCTGGGAGAGCGCTTGCATGGCATGCAAGAGGTCAGGGGTTCGATCCCCCTTAGCTCCATTTTTATTTTTTTATAACGACTTATAGCGACCTTAATATTTTGGTTATAATATTGAAACTCAGAAAATCGAGTACACCCTTATGGGATCCAAGTACACTTCATTTCTGAGTTTCTTCATTCTAACTCAAAATTTTAAGGTCTTTAACGACAATAATAAAATCTGAAAATCCTTTGAAAGCCAAGAACAAGGAAACACAATTTTTAATATCTTAAGAAGCAAAAAAATATAAAATAAAAAAAACGGGAAGATATTTCTTCCCGTTTTTTTACATTCATTATACATTGCTGTTATTATTCTATATTGTATACTCCGGCCAATCCGTTCAACCAATTAATTATTTTGTTCTTAACTTGTTCGTTGTATTTTGCATCCATATTGTTGAAAGATTCTCCTTTTAAAATGTTTGCATTTTTAGCTTTTGCTTTAAAATCTTCAAAATATGTTCCGTAGTTACTGCCTTGTGTAGAGAAAGGAACTACATTCTTGTTTTTAAAATCAAACTCTTTCAAAAATTCAAGTACTACCGGTGCAGCAGTGTACCACCAAATAGGTGAACCTACAAAAATTGTGTCGTAGTCTTCAGGATTAGGGAAATCATTTACTATTTCAGGATAATTTCCGGAAGAAATCTGTTTTTTAGATGTTATATATATAGAAGGGCCTTGTTTTATTTCTTCTTTAGGTTTTATTTCATAAATATCAGCATTTGTTAGAGATTGTATTTGCGTTGCAATATCTTTTGTTTTACCGGTTAAAGAATAATAAATTACAAGTGTTTTACCTAAACTCGCCGTTAATTTTACTTCGTTTGAATATTTTGCCATTTCGTTTTTGTTTCTGTTGGATACTTTATACAGGTGTATCAACGAACCTGTTCCTATAATTAATACAATAACCAAAATACAATACAAAACGATTTTCATACAATGACTCCTTAAATTTTTTTAGATTATATCATATTTTTTTGTGAACAAATTTTGTAAAATATCAAGGTACGAATATTTGTGATTTGCGGGGGAAAGGAAATGAAAGTTTTACTTATTAACGGAAGTTGTAACAAAAACGGATGTACTTTCAGAGCATTGACGGAAATAGTAACAGTTTTAAATAAAGAAAGTATAGAAACTGAAATTGTTCAGTTGGGATCAGAACCGATAAAAGATTGTATCGGTTGTCACGGTTGTGTAAAAAACGGTAACAAATGTGTTTTTAATAACGATATAGTTAACGAAATTATTGAGAAAGCCAAAACTTGTGACGGTTTTGTTTTCGGTTCACCTGTTTATTATGCTCATCCGAGCGGAAGACTTCTTTCCGTATTGGATAGAGTTTTTTATGCAGGCGGGAAATTTTTAGCTTATAAACCGGGTGCAGCCGTTGTATCTGCGAGAAGAGCCGGAACTACTGCTGCAATAGATGTAATAAACAAATATTTTACCATAAATAAAATGCCCGTTGTTTCTTCAATGTATTGGAATATGGTTCACGGCTCAAAAGCCGAAGATGTTGAAAAAGATTTGGAAGGACTTCAAACGATGAGAACGGTAGCTCAAAATATGGTTTGGTTATTAAAATCAATAAAACAAAACCCTGTTCCCGTATGTGAAGATAAAATAAAAACAAATTTCATAAAATAAAAGAGGAAATATGAAAAAAATATTTTTATCATTTGTTTTGTTGATATGTTTTATTACCGTTCCTTATAATAACATCTTTGCCGAAAAATGTGGAGACTTTACAATAGAAGAACTTGCATTAAAATTAGAAAATCACAGTTTGTTGGTTTATAAAGACGGAAAGATATCTTTTCAAGACGAGCACGGTATACAACCATTACTTATACAAATAGATAAAAAAGGTTTAAAAAATGCCGTTGTTATAGATAAAATTATCGGCAAAGCTGCTGCACTCCTTATGGCTTACGGTAAAGTAAAACAGGTACATACAAATATTATAGCCAAGGATGCGATAAAAGTTTTTGAAAAATATAATATTGAATATTCTTATGTTGAACTTGTTGACTATATACAAAATAACAAAAAAGACGGACTTTGTCCTATGGAACAAAAAGTTTTAAATATAAATAGTCCGAGAAAGGCCTACAAGATTTTCACAAAGAAGAAATAGTTTGTAGTTGTTAGTTGGTTGTTTTGTTTGTCGTTAAACTATAAACTAAAAAATTCGGAGAAATTTTTATGAATAGAAGACAATTTCTAAAATCGGCATTGTTTACCACGATAGGTGCAGTAGTGTTATCCGCTTGTAAAAAAGTTGCAACACAAACAAAAAATTTTATAGATAAAGTTTCTACAAAAAAGTATAAAAATCTTGATATATCCGTCATCGGTTTCGGTTGTATGAGATTACCGCAAAAAGACGGTGAACCCGATATAGAAAAAACACAAGAAATGGTGGATTATGCTATGGAACATGGTATAAATTATTATGATACTGCATGGTTTTATCATGGTGGGAAATCGGAACTTGCCGTTGGCGAAGTAATGAAAAAACATCCCAGAAACAGTTACTATTTGGCAGATAAAATGCCGTTAAGAATATTGAAAGATAAATCCGAAGTTATACCCACATTCGAGGAACAATTGAAAAAATGTCAAACAGACTATTTTGATTTTTATTTGGCGCACAATATAAATAAAAGAGAGTGGAAAACCTTAAAAAATTGTGATGTTTATGAACAATTGCTTCAACAAAAGAAAAACGGGAAAATAAAATATTTGGGTTTTTCGATACACGACACTCCCGAACTTTTAGAAGAAGTTGTGAATACATATAAATGGGATTTCGTTCAATTGCCTATCAATCCTATAGATTGGAAAGTTGTAGACGCAAAAAAACAGTACGAAATTGCAACAAAAGCAGGACTTCCCGTAGTTGTAATGAATCCGTTAAAAGGCGGGCAGTTATCAACATTGACAGAAAAAGCCGTTGATATATTAAAAGCTGCAAATCCGGATGTTTCACCATCTTCGTGGTCTTTAAGATATTCTGCAAGTTTACCGAATGTTTTTGTTGTGTTAAGCGGTATGACCCAAATGGAACATGTTGTAGATAATGTTAAAACTTTTACAAATTTTAAACCGTTAACCGAAAAAGAACAAGAAGTTCTTGCAAATGCAATTGCGACTTACAATTCTTCCGGTGCTATATCTTGTACTTATTGTCAATATTGTACAGGGTGCCCGATAGGTATAGATATACCTAAAAATTTCTTAATATATAATCAATATAAAGCTAACAACAGAAAAGAAAGATTTATTATAGCTTATGAAGCGATTAAAGAAGAAAACAGAGCAGATAAATGTATAAAATGTGGAATATGTAAACCGAAATGTCCTCAACAACTGGATATTCCTACACTTTTAAAAGATATTGCAAATTTATATAAAGAATTGAAAAAATAATTTAGAGAATTTTGGTATAATACTTTTAATGAACAAAATAATATATTATTTAAGATTACTAATATCGGCGATAGTTTTAATAATTTCTTTCCTTGCATTTACATCTACTTTTAGTTTCTTATCAAAATTCTTTGTAATACATTTAGGGCCTGTGCTTGCAAGTTTAGTTGCATCTTTTTCAATAACCGTTTTAATATCGTTTTTAATAGTTTTAATTTTTACTTTTTTGTTCGGAAGATTTTATTGTTCCGTAATTTGTCCGTTGGGAATATTACAAAATTTTATAAACTTTTTTTCTTTTAAAAACAGCAAAAATTATAAAAATATGTTCAAAACAAGGTACACAATAGCTGCAATAGTGTTTGGTGCTTTGTTTTGCGGTTGGGCAGTGGGCTTTAAAATTCTCGATCCGTACACGAATTTCGGGTTAATTGCCTCAAGTATTTTTACGCCGATTCATACTCTTATAACAAAAGCGGAACATTATGAGTTTACGATATTAACATTAACAATATCACTTGTACCTTTTATAATTTTAATATTTTTGGTTTTATTTAAGAGAAGATTTTTTTGTACCGCAATTTGTCCTGTAGGAACGATATTGGGATTATTTGCAAAATATGGTATTTTTAGACTTCAAATAGGGGGAAAATGCGTAACTTGCGGAACATGTTTTAGAAATTGTCCTGCGGGAAGTATAAATTTAAAAGATAAGAAAATCGATAACGAACTTTGTATAAGATGTTTAAAATGCGTTTCCGTATGTTCCAAACAGGCAATAAATTTCGGAATACAGAAAAAGAATGTTGAACAACCCGTAAAATTCAGTCATAGCAGAAGAAATTTCGTTTTAGGTTCAATATTGGTTTTAGGAGCAGCTGCAACAGGTATAGGAACAGCTATTGTTAGAACCAAAACTTTCTTAAAAGATAAAATAAGAGCAATATTGCCGCCGGGAGCAGTGGACTATTTAAGATTTTCTTCAAAGTGTACAAGTTGTCAGTTGTGTGTGGCAGTATGTCCGAATAAAATTATTCATCCGAGAGATTTTAATCATTCGACCGTTTATATGGATTATTCGAAAAATTATTGTAAGTACGATTGTAATGCTTGCAGTTCTGCTTGCCCTACGGGTGCGATAAAAAAAATTACATTAGAAGAAAAACAACATACAAGAATAGGTCTTGCAAAAATTAACAGAGATTTATGTATATCTTGCGGAATTTGTGCATTTAAATGTCCGGTTAAGGCATTAAAAGTAGAAGAGGATTCTAACGGAGATAAAACATTACAGTACAATGCAGCAGTTTGTATAGGGTGTGGAGCATGTCAGGTTTCCTGTCCGCATAATGCAATAGAAATTGTAGGAATTGTTGAACAATCAAAGACTATAATTTAAAGTAAATATAATGTATAATCTATAAATAAAATTACCGGAGGTAATTATATGTCTTTAGGATTTACGGAAATACTTTTAATTTTTATAGCAATACTTTTATTGTTCGGTGCAAAAAGAATTCCCGAGCTTGTAAGATCTATTGCAAGAGCAACTCACGAATACAAAAAAGCAAAAGAAATGATAAAAAAAGAATCTGAAGAAATAATGAGCGAAGATTCGAAAGCAACAGCAGATGTAACAATAAACAAAGATCAAACAACAGATATAAAAGCCGAAGAAAAAAAAGATAATTAATTTAGCGTAAGAAATGCAAGAAACACAAGATCAAGAAAAATTAGTTTATCATTTGTCGGAATTAAGAAAAACTTTTCTTAAAATAATTATTTGTTTAATAATATTGTTTCCTTTAGGATATTTTTTAGCTCCATATCTTATAGATTTTATTATAAAATGGAGCTTTTCTTATCAAAATACACAATTGAATTATTTCTCTCCTATGGAAGTTTTCCTTGTTGATTTAAAAGTTGGTTTTGTTTTGGCTTTTACCATCGGTTTTCCTTACATCGTTTATCAAATATGGAAATTTATATTGCCTGCACTATACGATAAAGAGAAAAAATTCTTGAAAATAGCAGTTGGCAGTTCAAGTTTTCTTTTTGCTTTAGGTGTTATAATGTGTATTGCTTTTGTATTGCCGTTAATAATAAAATTTTCCATGAGTTTTGCAACGGAACAAATTAAACCTATATTGGGAATAAGTAATTTTCTATGCCTTTCCGGTTGGCTTATGCTCGCGTTCGGACTAATGTTTCAATTTCCCATAGCAATATATTTTCTGGTTAAATTTGATATAGTTTCAATAGACACACTAAAACAAAAAAGACCTTATGTTATAATTTTTCTTCTCCTTCTTGCAGCATTACTTACTCCTCCGGATGTCGTTTCTCAACTTCTGTTATTTATTCCTACATATTTTCTGTTTGAACTTGGAATTATCTTTGCAATGTTTTCCAATAAAAAATAACAGTTTGAAAATCTTTAAAGATTAATATAAAAATTGTAAAATATACAAATCAATGTATTAGGATTTTATTATGTTAAAAGTTATTGCAGGAACTGCCAGAGGCAGACAATTAAAAACATTACCTAAAGAAGATTTTTCTATTAGACCTATGTTGGGTATGATGAAAAAATCCGTGTTTGATATTATTACACCCATTTTACCCGATAGCTTGTTTCTTGATTTGTATGCAGGTGTCGGTTCCGTAGGAATAGAAGCTCTTTCCAGGGGGGCAAAAAGAGTTGTTTTTGCCGAAATCAGCGATAAATCCATATCCCTTGTAAAATACAATTTAAAAATGTTGGGCTTTGAAGACAGGGCCGATATAATAAAGTGTGATGTAGTAAAAGGGTTTCCTAAATTTCAAAATAAGTACGATATTATTTTTATGGGACCTCCATACAAAGACGGAGATAAAAAAGCATTGGCATTAACATATCCTACATTAAAAAATGTTGTTTTGTTTTCTATGCTTAAAGAGAATGGAATAGTTATTTCGCAAAGACATATGAAAGAACCTGTAGGCGATGTTGTAGGATTGGATAATTACAGAACGGAAAAATATGGTGATACCGTAGTTGCTTTTTATAGGATGAAGTAATGAGAGACAACTCTTTTAAAATAAGTTATTCAAGAATAAATACATATTTGTTTTGTCCGCATAAATATAAATTGATATATTTGGAAAACAAGTATATTCCGTTAAACGGAGATATATCTTTCGGTAATTCCGTTCATAAAACACTGGACGATTTTTATAAAAAAGGTGTTTATACCTATGAAGCATTAATGGACAGTTTAAATGTTTGTTGGGAAAGTAGCGGATATGAAAATAATCAGGAATCTTATGTTAATTATTTAAGAGCAATCGATGTTTTGAAAAATTTCTGGGAAACATTCGGAAAATATCCTCCAAAAAATATTTTTACGGAACACAACTTTAAATCCGAAATAGGGAAATATCCTTTTATAGGAATAATAGACAGAATTGACGAATATGAAGACGGAACGAGAGAATTGGTGGATTATAAAACACATAAAATTATTTGGGAACAGGAAAAAGTCGATAGCGATTTACAATTAAGTTTGTATTGTTATGCCTGTAAAGTTGCACTCGGTTTTATTCCCGACAGAATTGCAATATATTTCTTATCGCATAACAAAAAAATTTATACAACAAGAAACGAAGAACAAATAAACAATGCAATAAAACTTTCGGTTGAAGTTGCCGAAAAGATTAATAACAATGAGTTTGAACCGAATAAAGATAAGTGTGCTTATTGCGATTTCAAATCTTCTTGTCAGCACAGTGCTTTAAAAACAAAAGATGATGATTTTAAAGTTACAATAGCAGATCTTATTTGAGAAAATATATGAAACAAATTCTTTTCTTTATTTTAATATTGTTTTTTAGTATATCTTGTTTTGCACAAAATGACGGTTTTATGGAAGAATATATTGATATTGACTTGGAACAACCGTCACAATCGGAACAAGAGCAATTAAACAAAACCGATGATGAAGAAACGGATAAAATAAGAGAGTTTGACATTTTTGCGGAACAAAATGAAAAAGAAAAATCCGAGTTGAAAAAACAAATTGAAAACGAAGAAGACGGTATAGTAAGATTGGAACTTGAAAAGCAAATAAAAACAAAAGAAATAGAGTATCAAGCACAGAAATATATTTTAGAGTGGAATGATAAAATCAATGAAATGTCGGTACAAAAAATATTAAGAGAAGCTGCAAATATAAAAAATCAAACAACAAAGCTATTGGATAATTACGAAAATATATTAGAGACCAACAATGATTTTATGCTTGATAAAGTCAAGACTAATGTAACGGAAAATCAAAGTTATGAACAAATGGAAGATTTAATTATATCCGAAGATAAAAATAAAATACTGATTTCCATGATTCAAACTTTAAAACCGTTTATCGAACAATTAAATATATTTCAAAAAGATTATTTTAAAAGCGAAGGTAATAACAGAGTAAAGATATCGTCTTTATATAAGATTAATTCAAAATATATGAATATAAAAATAATATATGTAAGCGAACAGACGGTAATTTATAACTTAAAATATGATATTTCATCTCTTTCAAAAGAAAAACAATCTTTAATAAGTAAAAATTCAAAAACGTTTACGGTAGTTCCCGTATTTTCGGTAACACAAAATAATAACGGTACTATTACAAAAATGTTAACGGGCTTTAATGTGAAAAATTCCAATGTCGATGGCGAACAGATAATTAAAATTCCTTCTAATGTAAAAGAATTTTATGAAATTAAAAGATATAAAAAAATGTTAAAACAATACAATGAATAACGTGGGGGACAAATGAAAGACATTGTAGTAGTTAAGTTTGGCGGAAGTTTAACAAAAAATAAAGAAGCACAAAAAAAATTTATAAAAGAGTTGGCAGAGGTTTCTAAAACACAAAATATTGTTCTTGTTCATGGCGGTGGGCCTGAAATAAATAATCTTCTTTCAAGATTAAATATAGAATCGAAGTTTGTTAACGGTTTAAGATATACAGATGAACAAACTTTGGAAGTTGTAGAAATGGCTTTAAGCGGTAAGGTAAATAAAATGTTAACCGCAGAACTTATAAAATGCGGAGTTAAAGCGGTAGGTATATCCGCAAGAGACGGGGCAATTGCTGTTTGTGATGTAAAAGAAGAGTTGGGTTTTGTAGGTGAACCGACAAAGATAGATATAAGTTTGATAAAAACATTGATAAACGGCGGCTTTTTCCCGGTAATATCTTCCGTAGGTATGGCAGAAGATACTCATGCTTTAAACGTAAATGCAGATGTTTTGGCAACAAATATTGCAATAGCTTTTAAAGCTGCGAAACTCATTTTCTTAACGGATGTTGCCGGCGTTTTGGATAAAGAGAAAAAAACAATAGAAGAAATAAAAATAAATGAAGTGGATGAACTTATAAAAACCGAAGTTATTACGGGAGGAATGATACCTAAAATAAACAGTTGTAAACAAGCTGTTGAAAAGGGTGTAAAAGAAGTATTAATCGTTGATGGCGTAAGCGGTATAAAAAATCTTAAAGGCACTATTATAAAAAATTAATAAAAATGATATAATATTTGGCTATATGATAGATTTGCATACACACACATTATTTTCTGATGGTGTTTTGTTACCAAGTGAGTTGGTATATAGGGCAAAGTTTAAAGGATATAAAACTATTGCTTTAACCGATCATGTCGATTATTCGACTTATGATTATGTTATTCCCAGAATTATAAAAGTATCGGAAATTTTACAAGAACAGTATGAAATTCAAGTAATTCCCGGGGTTGAAATTACTTATGTTCCTCCAAAACTTATAAAAGATATGGCTTCTAAATGCAAAGAGTTAGGTGCAAAAATAATTGTAGTTCACGGTGAAACCGTTGCAGAAACGGTGCCGCCTTTAACTAACCATTTTGCCGTTCAGGCAGGAATAGACATTTTGGCTCATCCCGGGCATATAACAAAAGAAGATGTGATGCTTGCAAAACAAAATAACGTTTGTTTGGAAATTACTACAAGGTGTGGGCACAATGCCACAAATAAGGAAGTTGCAACTTTGGCTTTAGAGTGCGGTACAAAACTTGTATTGAATACGGATTCTCATGAACCGGAAAATTTAATGGATAAAACAAAAATAGAAAACACTCTTAAACAATCCGGTTTAAGTTTGGAATATTTTAATATTATGCAGCAAAATTCTTATGATATTGTTGCTTCAAAAATTAGGGGCTAAAAAATGGAAAAACAAGAAGATTCAAAAATAGTTGATTTGATTAAATGGATAAAGAAAAACAGAAAACCTGTTTTTACGACATTGATAAGTGTTGTGGCAGTTGCTTTAATAATTGCTTTTGTTTGTATCAGAATACATTTAATCGACGTTGCAGCGTCGGATAAGTTGGATATGGCCACAAAAGTGATTGCATCCGGAAATATTGAACAAGGAATATCTATGCTTGGCGATTTAATGAATAAATATAAAAATTCACCGGCAACATACAGAGCAATGATTATGAAAGCAGGTTATTTGATAAATCAGCAAAAATATGATGAAGCGGAAAATATGTTAAGGTTTTATATAGAAAATGCAAAACCGGCAATTGTAAGACCTATAGGGTATCCTTTGTTAGTTTCAATTTATGACGATAATAACAATTTTGAAAAAGCAATAGAAGTTTCAAAAGAATTTTTATCGAAATATTCCGATAATTATTTGGTACCATCCGTTATGGAAAATATGGCAAGATTGTACGAATTGTCAGGAAAACAGGAAGAAGCTAAACAGGTATATAAAGATATCGTCGATAAATTTTTCGGAACAATTTATGCCAACAGAGCCAGTGACAAGTTGAAATAGTTTTGAGGTTTATAATGAAAAAAGTTTATTTAGCTTTTTTATGGCATCAGCATCAGCCAATATATAAAAACCCTTTAAACAATACTTACGAATTACCGTGGGTACGACTCCATGCAACTAAAGATTACTATGATATGGTTGCAATTTTGGATAATTATCCGAAAGTAAAAGCAAATATAAATTTGGTTCCTTCTTTGTTAGTTCAACTTGATGAGTATTCCAAAGGTATAGCAAAAGATAAATTCTTGGATTTGACATTGAAGCCCGTTTTGGAGCTTTCCGATGATGAAAAAGTTTTTATTTTGATGAACTTTTTTATGGCTAATTGGGAAACAATGATATTTCCGTATAACAGATATCATCAATTATTGGAAAAAAGAGGAAAACAGACAAGCGAAGCAGATGTAAGAAGAATATTAAATTATTTCAAAAACGAAGATATTAGAGATTTGCAAGTTTGGTTTAATTTATCTTGGTTTGACCCTTATTGGAGAAAGCATGACGAGTTTATAAATTCTCTTTATATAAAGGGAAGAGATTTCACCGAAGATGAAAAACATAAACTTATAGAGAAACAATTACAAATTTGCGGAATGATAGTGTCCAAACATAAAGAGTTACAAGATAGGGGGCAAATAGAAGTTTCCGTAACACCTTTTTATCATCCGATTATGCCGTTACTATGTGATACAAATAATGCTCTGGACGCAACTCCTAACATAGTTCTACCTAAAAAAAGATTTTCTCATAAAGAAGACGCAGTATGGCAAGTTCAATCCGCAATAAATTATTATGAACAATTATTCGGAAGAAAACCTACAGGAATGTGGCCTTCGGAAGGTTCTGTTTGTGATGAAGTTGTAAAGATAGTTTCCGATAATGGCATAAAGTGGATTGCAACCGATGAGGCCATATTAAACGGCAGTTATAGGAAAGCAAGTGAAAACAGAAAAAGTTTGTTTAGACCGTATAACGTTACCGTTGACGGCAAACATGTAAATATGATTTTTAGAGATCACGGTTTATCTGATTCAATAGGTTTTGTTTATTCCAAGTGGAACCCTGACGATGCCGTAAGAGATTTTATAACAAAAATAAAAAATATAGGTAATTATGCAAGAGATGAATATTATGCACCTTTGGTTTCTGTAATACTTGATGGTGAAAATTGTTGGGAATATTATCAAAATGACGGATGGGATTTCTTATCTAAATTATATGCCGCACTTGATAAAGATGAAGAAATAGAAACTGTAACGGTTACGGATTATTTAAACAGATTTCCGCCGAGAGATACGATAAATCATTTGATGGCCGGTTCATGGATTAACGGAAATTTCGGAATATGGATAGGACATAATGAGGATAATACATCATGGCAATATGTCGGTCAAACTAGGGATTTTATTTTGGAATATGCAAAACAGCATCCCGAATTCGTAGGAAGTGATCTTGAAAAACAAGTATGGCAAATTTTGTATGCAGCCGAAGGTTCCGATTGGAATTGGTGGTACGGAGATGATCATTGTTCCGGTAATGATATGATGTTTGATTTATTATTCAGGGAACATTTAATGGCAATATATAAATTATTAAATCAAAAAGTTCCCGATTATTTGTATAAAGCCATCAAAGGGCAACAACATACGGCTAATACCGGCAGTAATTTTTCTGTACCTACGGCGTTAATAACACCATCTATAGACGGAGAAATAACGAACTTCTTTGAATGGAAAAGAGCCGGTTTATATGTTGTGGGACATAGTGGCGGTTCAATGCATCAGGTCGCAAGTACGATAAAATCGTTTAACTATGGTTTTGATTTGGAAAATATATATCTTGCATTAAGTTTAAACATTGAAAACAATTCTAAAGAAATAGAAAATTTCAGTTTTAATATAAATATTTTGGAACCTAAAAAAACTAAAATTTCTGCCAAGTTTGATATCAATCATAATGTTGTTGAGTTTACTGCCTTCAATGAAGATAAAAAAGAAAGAAAAGATTTAAGTTTAGATGATATAAAATTTAAATCTATAGTGGAATTGAAAATTCCGCTTGGAATTTTAGATTTACATGAAGATTATAAAAATATAGAATTTACTATTAGTGTAGATAAGGATAGTATGGAAGTTGAAAGATGGCCTTATCAGTCTTCCGTAGTTATACCTAAACCTACTAAAAATTTTAACATTTTGTCTTGGACTGTATAAATTTGTTAAAATAAAAGGAAATATATATATTATGATAGAAAAAGAAATTAAAGTAAAAAATGCAGTATTTAAAGGTATAGAGTTGGATTTGTGTGACGATACAAAATTGTTGGTTATAACCGGTAAGAAGGGTTATATCATGTGTGGCTATTTGAATATAAATACCGCACAAAAAAGAAATGATGTCGCTTGCATTGTTACCGGTGTTAAAACGATAGAAGATATGTTAAAGTCTAAAGTTGTTGCATTGACGGCAAATGCACAGAAACTTGGCATAAGCATGGATATGGATATACCCAAAGTGCTTGAAATTTTAGCTGAATAGTATTGATAAGGAGTAAGAAATGGCAGAAAGTATCGATATTAAAAGTTTAAATGAAAAAGTAAAACAACAATCTTTGGCCATAGTCGGTTTGTTAAGTGAAGTTTCAAAGGTTATCGTAGGTCAAAGTTATATTTTGGAAAGAATGTTAGTTGGGCTTTTATCTGATGGTCATATTTTATTAGAAGGTGTTCCCGGACTTGCAAAAACATTGGCAGTAAACACAATGGCAAAAGCTGTTTCCGGTGATTTTAAAAGAATTCAATTTACGCCGGATTTGTTACCTTCTGATTTAACAGGAACTTTAATATACGATTCCAAACAGGGGGACTTTAATGTAAAAAAAGGTCCTGTTTTTTCCAATTTCATATTGGCAGATGAAATAAACAGAGCTCCCGCAAAAGTCCAAAGTGCTTTTTTGGAAGCTATGCAGGAAAGACAAGTTACAATCGGCGAAGTTACATATCCGTTACCGGATCCTTTCTTGGTTTTGGCAACACAAAATCCTATAGAACAGGAAGGAACTTATCCTTTAGCGGAAGCTCAAGTTGACAGGTTTATGCTTAAATTAAAGTTAGATTATCCGACGGAACAAGAAGAAAGATCAATTTTGGAAAGATATTCCACAAGAAAGAAAATAGAGGTAAACCCCGTTATAACATTACAAGATTTGGAAGAAGCAAAAAAAGCGGTTGATGAAATATATGTTGATGATAAGGTTAAGAATTATATAGTTGATATTGTTATTGCTACAAGAAAACCGGAAAAATACGGACTTGAAAATTTAAAAAATCTCATAGCTTTTGGAGCATCACCGAGAGCTACAATTAATTTAAACAGAGCAGGAAAAGCTTTGGCTTTCTTGAAAGGAAGAGGATTTGTTACACCTGAAGATATAAAAGATATAGGTCCGGATGTTTTAAGACATAGAGTTCTTACTACTTATGACGCAGACGCACAAGAATTGACGAGTGACGATATAATAAAACAAATTTTTGATGGCGTTGAAGTCCCGTAGAATTTTATTTTGATAATTTTATTTGGAGCATATAATTGTTAAAAACAGAGATATTATCAAAAATAAAAAAGATAGAACTTAGGTCAAAAAAACTTGTTGATGATGTTTTCTCGGGGAAATATCATAGTGTTTTTAAAGGGCAAGGTTTGGAATTTAGTGAAGTAAGAGAGTATGTTCCGGGAGATGATGTTAGAAGAATATCCTGGAATGTTACCGCGAGAAGAAACAAACCTTACATAAAAAAGTACGATGAAGAAAGAGAACAAACCGTAATGTTTGTTGTCGATTTGAGTGCTTCGGGGCAATTTGGCAGTAAAGAAGTTACTAAAAATGAATTGATTGCGGAACTTACTGCAGTACTTGCGTTTTCCGCACTTAAAAATAGTGATAGAGCTGGGCTTCTTACTTTTACTGATATTGTTGAACAATACATAAAACCTAAGAAGAATAAAAAACATATTTTGCGACTTATAGATATTATTTTAAGTTATAAGCCGAAGAATAAAAAAACAAATATAGAAAATGCTCTCAGATCTTTAAATAAATTATGTAAAAGAAAAGCGGTGGTTTTTTTAATATCAGATTTTTATGATTCGAATTTTGACGGATTATTAAAAGTTACGGCGAGGAAACATGATTTAGTTTGTATAAAGATATCCGATCCGAAAGAGAAAAAGATACCGGAGAAAGGCGTCTTCAGAATACAAGATGCGGAGACGGGACTTTTAACTGATATAGATTTTTCATCTAAGGAAGTTAAGGAAGAATATTATAAAAATTTAAATTTGCATGAAACTTATTTGGATGAAACATTTAAAATTGCAAAAACGGATGTTATGGATATATATACGGATAAACCATACATAATGGAATTGATAAAGTTTTTTAAGGCCAGACAACAGAAAGCTTTAAAACATTATTAAAATATAAAAAAGATATTTTGGAGGAAGTATGAAGAAATTTGTTAGTTTGTTTGTTATGGCAACATTTTTGTTTAATGTTACTTGTGCTTTGGCAGCAGGAACAATTAATGAAAACGAAAAGAGTCCTGATGCTCAGTACGAAATTGCTATGAAGTATATGGAAGGAAAGGAAGTCGGAAAAAACTATGTTCAAGCATATAATTGGTTTAAAAAAGCTGCACTCCAAGGACATGCACAAGCACAATATGAATTAGCCGGATTGTGTGCCAGCGGAGCAGGAAATGTTCACCAAAGTGATAAAGAAGCTTTTAAGTGGTATGAAAAAGCTGCAGCTCAAGGTGTAGGAGAAGCTAAATATTATCTCGGTGAAATGTATGAAAATGCAAGAGCGACTGTAAAGAATGATGAGAAAGCTTTGAAATATTATGAAGAATCCGCTTCATATGGATTTGTTGAAGCACAATATTATATGGGAGAGCTTTATTATAAAGGAAATTTGGTAAAAAAAGATTATGAAAAAGCGTATAAATGGTACCTTAAAGCTGCAGAACAGGGTGATAAAAGAGCTCAATTTTGTTTAGCTGAAATGTACAAAAAAGGAGAAGGTACTCAGAAAAATGAAGAAAAAGCTCTTCAATATTATAAAGAGTCTGCAAATCAAGGTTATGCTAAAGCAGAGAATGAATTAGGAAGTTATTATTATGATAGAGGAAATTATAAAGCTGCATTAAAATGGTATGACGAAGCTGCAAATCAGGGAAATGCTGATGCGGAATATGCTTTGGGATTAATTTATTATAAAGGTGAAACCGGAAAAATCAATTTGGCTGCATCATTGGAATATTTCAGAAGAGCAATGGTTAACGGGAATGATGATGCAATTTTTATGTTGGGTGAAATGTACTACAATGGTTATGAAGTAGATAAAGATTATACGGAAGCAATGGATTATTATGTTGAATATGAAAGATTAACACATAGTAGTGATGCTCAATATATGATCGGAAAAATGTATTATGAAGGAGAAGGTGTAAAAAAAGATGTTGCAACAGCTAAAAAATGGTTTAAAATGGCAGCTGAGCAAGGTAATGAAGACGCCGTATCAATATTAGAGGAACTTGATCATAAAGATCTTAATAAAACTACGGATGTTGCTTTTAAAATAGAACCTGTAAATACAAACAAAACTGAAACAAAAAAAGAAGAACAATCAGCAAAGGTTGTTAACCAAGTAGAAAGTAAACCTATAGCAAAGGAAACAGTAAAAGCTGCTGAGAAAGATGTTGATGCTGCAAAAAACAATTTAAAAGAAGATAGTCAAAAAAATGCAGAAGATTTAAATAAAGCAAAAGAAGCTGCGGTATCTGAAGTTAAAACTCAAGAATCAAAAGTAAAAGAGGATGCAAAGGTAGTAGAAGAAAAAGCTAAAGAAGATGTAAAAGCAACGGAAAAGAAAGCAAAAGAAGAAGCTAAAGCGGCAGAGGCAAAAGCCAAAGCCGAAGCAAAAGCACAAGCAGATAAATTGAAAGCCGAAAAAGCCGAACAAGAAAGAATAGCAAAAGAAGAAAAGGCAAAAGCACAAGCAGAAGCAAAGGCGGCAGAGAAAAAAGCAAAAGAAGAAAAAGCTAAAGCAGAAGCCGAAGCTAAAGCAGCAGAAAAGAAAGCAAAAGAAGAAGCTAAAGCAGCAGAGGCAAAAGCCAAAGCCGAAGCAAAAGCACAAGCAGATAAATTAAAAGCCGAAAAAGCAGAACAAGAAAGAATAGCAAAAGAAGAAAAGGCAAAAGCACAAGCAGAGGCAAAGGCAGCAGAGAAAAAAGCAAAAGAAGAAAAAGCTAAAGCAGAAGCCGAAGCTAAAGCAGCAGAAAAGAAAGCAAAAGAAGAAGCTAAAGCAGCAGAGGCAAAAGCCAAAGCCGAAGCAAAAGCACAAGCAGATAAATTGAAAGTCGAAAAAGCAGAACAAGAAAAAATAGTAGAAGAAGAAAAAGATAAAGCAGAGGCAGAAATTAAGGCAGCAGAAGAAAAATTGAAAGAAAAGGAAGAAGAAGCTGTTCAAGAGGAAAAAAAAAAGATAAATGAGCAAAAAAAAAGTGAATTTAGTGCTCAAAATGATAAATTAAAGGCCGAAAAAGCCGAACAAGAGAAAAAAATTGCAGAAGCAAAAGCACAGGCAGATAAATTAAAAGCCGAAAAAGCAGAACAAGAAAAGAAAGCAAAAGAAGAAGCTAAAGCGGCAGAGAAAAAAGCAGCAGAAGAGAAAGCAAAGGCAGAAGCCGAAGCAAAAGCTAAGGCAAAAGCTGAAGCAGATAAATTGAAAACCGAAAAAGCAGAGCAAGAAAAGAAAGCAAAAGAAGAAGCTAAAGCAGCAGAGAAAAAAGCAAAAGAAGAAAAAGCAAAGGCAGAAGCCGAAGCAAAAGCTAAGGCAAAAGCTGAAGCAGATAAATTGAAAGCCGAAAAAGCCGAACAAGAAAAGAAAGCAAAAGAAGAAGCTAAAGCGGCAGAGAAAAAAGCAAAAGAAGAAAAAGCAAAGGCAGAAGCCGAAGCAAAAGCTAAGGCAAAAGCTGAAGCAGATAAATTGAAAGCCGAAAAAGCAGAGCAAGAAAAGAAAGCAAAAGAAGAAGCTAAAGCGGCAGAGAAAAAAGCAAAGGAAGAGAAAGCAAAGGCAGAAGCCGAAGCAAAAGCTAAGGCAAAAGCTGAAGCAGATAAATTGAAAGCCGAAAAAGCAGAACAAGAGAAGAAAGCAAAAGAAGAAGCTAAAGCGGCAGAGAAAAAAGCAGCAGAAGAGAAAGCAAAGGCAGAAGCCGAAGCAAAAGCTAAGGCAAAAGCTGAAGCAGATAAATTGAAAGCCGAAAAAGCAGAACAAGAAAAGAAAGCAAAAGAAGAAGCTAAAGCGGCAGAGAAAAAAGCAAAAGAAGAGAAAGCAAAGGCAGAAGCCGAAGCAAAAGCTAAGGCAAAAGTTGAAGCAGATAAATTGAAAGCCGAAAAAGCAGAGCAAGAAAAGAAAGCACAAGCAGAAGCAAAGGCGGCAGAGAAAAAAGCAAAAGAAGAAAAAGCAAAGGCAGAAGCCGAAGCAAAAGCTAAGGCAAAAGCTGAAGCAGATAAATTGAAAGCCGAAAAAGCAGAACAAGAAAAGAAAGCAAAAGAAGAAGCTAAAGCGGCAGAAGAAAAATTAAAAGCCGAAAAGGCCGAACAAGAAAGAATAGCAGCAGAAGAGAAAGCAAAGGCAGAAGCCGAAGCAAAAGCCAAGGCGCAAGCAGAAGCTAAAGCGGCAGAAGAAAAATTGAAAGCCGAAAAAGCAGAACAAGAAAGAATAGCAAAAGAAGAACAGGCAAGGTTTGAAGCTGAAGCAAAGGCACAAGCTGAAATGTTAAAAGCTGAAAAGACCGAACAGGAAAGAATAGCAAAAGAAGAAAAAGCTAAAGCAGAAGCCGAAGCAAAGGCACAAGCCGAGATGTTAAAAGAATCTCAGGCAGAAATGGCAAAGATAGCAGCAGAAGAGAAAGCGAAGGCAGAAGCCGAAGCAAAAGCCAAGGCACAAGCTGAGGCCAAAGCAGCAGAAGAAAAATTAAAAGCCGAAAAGGCCGAACAAGAAAGAATAGCAAAAGAAGAAAAAGCTAAAGCAGAAGCTGAAGCAAAGGCGAAAGAAGAAAAGGCAAAAGCAGAAGCAAAAGCACAGGCAGATAAATTGAAAGCCGAAAAAGCCGAACAAGAAAGAATAGCAAAAGAAGAAAAAGCTAAAGCAGAAGCCGAAGCAAAGGCGAAAGAAGAAAAGGCAAAAGCAGAAGCAAAAGCACAGGCAGATAAATTGAAAGCCGAAAAGGCCGAACAAGAAAGAATAGCAAAAGAAGAAAAAGCTAAAGCAGAAGCCGAAGCAAAGGCGAAAGAAGAAAAGGCAAAAGCAGAAGCAAAAGCTAAGGCAGATAAATTGAAAGCCGAAAAAGCCGAACAAGAAAGAATAGCAAAAGAAGAGAAAGCTAAAGCAGAAGCCGAAGCAAAGGCGAAAGAAGAAAAGGCAAAAGCAGAAGCAAAAGCTAAGGCAGATAAATTGAAAGCCGAAAAAGCCGAACAAGAAAGAATAGCAAAAGAAGAAAAAGCTAAAGCAAAAGCTGAAGCTCAAGCAGAAAAAGAAAGAATGAATAAGCCCGGTGTTTTTGATATACAATAAATTGACAATTAAAAATGTTTTTTAGCAAAGTAGTATCATCGATAATATTATTATTGATTTTAGTTGTAAACATATATCCTTTTGAACAAACTTTATCACCGAACGAAAATATTACCGTCGGTGATAAAGTTGTTCTTAATGTAAAAGCCGAAGGCCTCAATATAGATTCTTTGGATAAGTCGAAGTTGAAAGAATTAAATTTTGGTGACTTCGAACTTTTAGATATTCAATCGGCACAAGACGGGACAGTAAATTTTATATTATCTGTATATAAGGTCGGTAAAGTAGAATTGTTATCGGTAGAAATACCTTACATATATAATGATGAAAAAAAATTTGTAAAAACAAAAGCTTTACCCATAGAAATAAAGTCCGTTTTAAATCCACAACAACCACCGGTAGATATTCAAGATATTAAAGGAATTATTAAATTTAATCATGGCTTTTTATGGTATATTCCTTTTATATTGATATTAATTATTCTGATATTAATTTCTTATTTTATTTATAAATATATAAAGAAGAAAAACAGAAAACCCACACAAGAAGAAATAATACAATCTATTCCTCCTAAAGAATATGCCTTGAAACAATTAGATGAATTGACGGCGCTTAATTTAATAGAAAAGGGACATATAAAAGAATACTACGATAAATTGTCTGATATTATAAGATTTTATGTGTCAAGAACATATTCCGTTGATGGTATGGAAAAAACTACAACGGAACTTTATTCTATGTTAAAAAACAAGATTACACCGGAACAGAACAGGGAATTAAAAAATTATTTAATAAACTGTGATTTTGTTAAATTTGCTAAGTTTATTCCCGATCAAGATGATATAAAAAAAGATTTTGATATAGCAAAAGGTTTTATAGAAAAATTATGAGATTTTTATATGTATATTTATTATCTTTAATACCTATAGTTTTAATAATATTTTTTTTAAAAGAAAAATATTATTCTAAAGGGAAGTTGAAGTTTTCTTCTCTATCGTTTTTTAATAATAAAACAGGTTTAAGAACGAAATTACTATTTATTCCGGATATTTTGATTTTATTGGGAATATGTTTACTTATTATATCTCTTGCAAGACCACAAAGTTCGTCAAAATATGAAACTTTCCAAGCAAACGGTATAGATATAATGCTTGTTATGGATACATCTACAAGTATGGAAGCAATAGATCCTACCGTAAATATATCCAGAATACAAAGTGCAAAAAATCAAGCAAAAGAATTTATTTTAAAAAGAGTAAACGATAGAATTGGAATAGTGGTGTTCAGTTCTTTGGCATTTACGCAATGTCCGTTAACATTAGATAAAGATGCTTTAATAAATTTTGTTGATTTAATAAATACAAGAATAACAAAAGCAGACGGAACGGCAATAGGAAGTGCTCTTGCAACTGCAGTAAACAGACTTTCTAAAGTCGACAGTAAAAGTAAAATAGTTGTTCTTCTTACCGATGGAGCAAATAATACCGGTGAAGTAAGTCCCATGACTGCTGCACAAATTGCAAAAGATAATAATATAAAAGTTTATACTGTAGGTATAGGAAGCGATAAAGACTATTATGAAATAGAAGATATGTTTTGGGGAAAAAGACAAGTTCAAGCACAAGGAAACGATTTGGATGAAACTCTTTTAAAAGAAATTGCTGCAAAAACCGACGGAGAATATTTCTCCGCACAAACATCAAAAGATTTATATAAAGCTTTTTCAAGTATAGATAAACTTGAAAAAACTACTGTTGAACATACAAAGTCTGTAAATTATAACGAACAATTTATGAAATTTTTATTACCTGCTTTTTGGATTTTAATATTAGGATTTTTATTAAAAATTACAATCTTAAAAAGGTTACCTTAAACAATGTTTGAAAATGTAAATAATTTATTACTCTTAATAGTAGTTTTATTCATGGCAATATTGTTTTTAATTTCATTTAAACTATCAAAAAAAACGATAGGTGAATTTACAAGTTGTTTATTATGGAACAATTTATTAAATACGGATTTTATAAAAGTTTTTATAAAAAATATGTGCTTCATTTTAGCATTGTTTTTTGTTGTTGTTGCTCTTGCAAGGCCGAAATGGGGCTTGAAACAAGTTGAGGCAAAATCTTTATCCAGTGATATAGTGGTCGCTATAGATGTATCAAAAAGTATGTTGGCGCAAGATTTAAAACCGGATAGAATTACCAGAGCAAAAATTATTTTTAAAGATTTATCGGAAAAATTAAAAGGACAAAGAATCGGCTTGATTGCTTTTGCAGGACAAGCATATTGGCAATGTCCTTTAACATCGGATGTAAAAGCATTTGAAATGTTTTTATCTATGTTAGATACGGATACGGTTCCTTTTTACGGGACGAATATTTCCGCTCCGATAGATTTGGCTTGTGAAAGTTTAAAAAAAGTTCCTTCAAATGCGAAAGCCCTTGTTATTATTACGGATGGAGAAAGTTTTGACGGAGATTTGAAAGAATCTTTAAATTTGGCAAAAGAAAGTCAAACAAAAATATTTTGTGTAGGTATCGGAACGGAAAAAGGTGAACCTATACCTACTTATGAAAACGGACAATTTAAAGAATATTTAAAAGATGAAAAAGGTAAAACGGTTGTGACAAAATTGGATTCTTCTACATTACAACAAATTGCATTGGCAACCGGTGGCAAATATTATAATATGAATCAAAATCCGTCATTAAGTAATCTTATCGACAGATTAAATAAACTTGATAAAGTTGAAGGAACGGCAAATATATTTAATAATTTGGAAGACAGGTTTTATTATCCGTTGATAATAGCATTAATCTTTTTATTGCTTTATTTGTTTATACCGACAACTAAAAGACAAAAGATTGGAATAAAAAAATGAAAAGGATATTTAGCATAATTTTTATATTATTTTTGTTTCCCGTATTTTCTTATGCAAATGAAGATATGATTAAAGGAAATAAACAATATCAAAAAAATAATTTTGATAAAGCAATAGAATATTATGAAAAAGCAAAAGAAAAGAATAGTGATGATGCTATGATAAACTATAATTTAGCAAATGCTTATTATAGAAAGGGAGAATATGATAAAGCAATGGATGTTTATAAAATTGCTTTAAATAATACTAAAGATATAAAATTAAAAAGTGCGACTTTATATAACATGGGAGACACCGCATATAGAAAACAGGATAAAGATTTGGCATTGGAGTATTATAAAGAATGTTTAAAATTAAATAGTTCCGATATGCAAGCAAAGCATAATATAGAATTTTTGCAACAGGAACAACAACAAAATAAAGATAATAAAAAGAATAAAGACAATAAAGATAAACAGGATCAAAATAAAGATAACAAGGATAATCAAGATAAAGATAAACAAGATCAAAACAAAGATAACAAGGATAATCAAGATAAAGATAAACAAGATCAAAACAAAGATAACAAGAATAATCAAGATAAGGATAAACAAGATCAAAACAAAGATAACAAGGATAATCAAGATAAAGATAAACAGGATCAAAACAAAGATAATAAGGATAATCAAGATAAAGATAAACAAGATCAAAACAAAGATAATAAGGATAATCAAGATAAAGATAAAAAGAACAAAGATGATAATAAAGGTAATAAACAACAAAATGAAGAAAATAAACATGACAAACAAGATAAGCAAAAACAAAGCCCAAATCAACATATACTAGATTACTTTGATAAACAAGATAAACAAAATAACGATAAATCAAAAGAAGGAGTAATAATACAAAAAGTCGGAAGAAGCGGAAAAACATGGTAAAAATTATGAATATTAAAAAATTATTAACAATTATAACGGTTTGTTTTTTTTCGGTTGTTGTGTATGCAAGTAATATTGAAATGTATTCTTCCGTAAACAGAACTTCGGTTGCTCTTAATGAAACCTTACAACTTACAATATCAATAAAGGGAGATTCAAAAAGTTTACCTTATTTTTCCGTGCCTACACTAAAAGATTTTAATATTTATGGCTCTTCACAATCTAAAAGTATGTCGATTGTAAACGGAAATATAACAAATACCGTGAATTATATATATACATTAAGTCCTAAGAAGGTCGGAGAATATGAAATTCCTTCTTTTAAACTTGAATATAACGGACAAACATATGAAACGCAACCCGTAAAAATAACCGTGTCTCAAGCACAAACTACAAGCTCCGTATCCGTTCAAAATACACAAATACCTCAACAAAAACAAAATTCACAGGTTTATAATTTCGATACATCAAAAGCTATATTCGTTGAATCAAAAACCGATAAAAAAACTGCATATATAAACGAAAAAGTAATATATACTTTTTCATTTTATACTTCTGTTAATTTGTTATCAAATCCGTCTTATCAGGCCCCTAATTTTATGGGCTTTTTTACAGGAAACACAACACAAAACAATTATAGAACACAAATTAACGGAAGAGATTATGTTGTAACCGAAGTTTCAACGGAATTATATCCTCAACAAGAAGGGAATGTTACCATAGGGAAATCGGTCCTTATGGTATCAATAGAGGATTTCTCAAAAAATTATGATGATTTTTTTGCGAGTTTTTTTAGAAGAAGTAAAAATGTAGAACTTGTTACCGACGAAATAAATTTAAAAGTTTTAAAAGTTCCGCAAAATGTCGGTATGGTCGGAAAATTCAAAATGGTTGCAACTGTTGATAAGAAGGATAAAAAAGAAAATGAACCTTTTGATTTGAAAATAACTATATCGGGTGACGGTAACATTAAAACAATACAGGAACCGGAAATTGCTTTGTCCGATAACTTAAAAAAATATGAAACATCCGAGAAGATAATAAAACAAGGTGATAAAGAAATAGGAAAGGAATTTACTACTTTAATAATGCCTTTAGGATCCGGAGAAGGGGAAATAAAAATTCTGCCTCAAAAATATTTTGATATGCAAACAAAACAAATAAAAAGTTTAGGAGCCAGAAATATAAAAGTTAATGTGATAGAAGATTTATCCGTTAAAAAAATAAGTTCCGATACAATAAATAATGCCATCGGTAACAATGACGATTATTATAATAATGCAAATAATCAAATTCAACCGAATATTGATTTTTCTTTTTTTATTAAAATTTATAATTTTATAAAGAAACCTATTTTATGGATAGTTTTAGGTTCATTATTAATTTTATATATATTAATAAAATTATTTTTTAGATATATGGATTATATTAATAAAGACCAACAGAAGTTAAAAAATAAAAAAGCATACAAAAAGTCTAAAAAATATTTCCAAAAAGCCAAAAAGACTAAAAATACAAAAGAATTTTATGAGTATATGTATAAAGGATTATTAGAATATTTTGCGTCTGTTTTAGGACAATCTGCAGATGGTCTTACCGCATATAAGATAAGAAAAAATTTAGAAGAAAAATCCGTCGATATAAACCTGATAAAGCAAATAGAAGAAATTATAGATGAGTGTTCTATTGTTTTATATTCTCAAAGTTCAACAAATAACGAGACAAATCTAAAAGAATTTTATAACAAAACTTTTGATGTATTAAAGAAATTAGATATTTAATCTTTTACAAAAATTTAACAAGCTTTTTAGCTTTTTTTCTATTATAATATGTACTGTGCATTAATATTATAATTGGGAATTTTTTTTGTATATAAAATAGGATAGAGAGTTTCTATGAAAAAATTAAGACAAAGTTTAAATCGTAAATTTTATAAAATCATAAGTTTGTTAGTAATGGCATGTTTTATACTTAATATGTCCGGTATATCGGTATATGCTGCCGAGAAGAAAGCAAGAGATAATAAGAATAAAAATGAACAAGTAATGAAAAGCGGAAAAACAGATACAAGTGAAACCGGATTAATAAGTGCCAAGGAGGCGATGAGGACAGGAAAGGGAGAGAGAGTAAGCACTATGAGTACGATAGGGAACATGAGCGAAGAAGAAGTTGATAGCATAATAGAAATAGATGAAGAAGGCGGAGTAATCAGAGATAAGAATAAGGGAAATAAAGTAGTAGCGGTATATAATGCGGAAAAAGAGGAAGTGTTGGGTTATGTTGGGCAAAGCGATATAGTATATTATCAGGCATTGGTAAACAGAAAAAAAGAAATAGGCAACGGAAAAGTAAAAGGGTCAAAGAAAATAGAAAAGATAGAATCAAGTAAAGAATATGTGGTAAGTGAGATATCGAAACAGAGTGGAGTAAGTGAAGAAGAAGTAAGTAAAGAATTAGAAAAGTCATTGACAGGAAAGAATAAAGATGAAGCGGATGGTACAATAGGTTTGTTAAGCAGTTTCTTTGAACAAGGCGGAAATATAATCAATTGTGCGATAACAGCATTAGGTGAGGTTTTGAATGTAGCAAGTAAAGGAGTGTTGGGATTACAATCATTGTTGATAGAAATAAGTACGGGATTATTTGAGAAAAATAATGCCTCTTTAATTAAATCGGGCAAAACTCAATTAATGACGAGTATGGAAACAATGAAAGAAATGATGGCACTATATGAACAAGATGCAATAGGAGTGGCGAAAAAAGTTGATGCGTTTGTAGAGGATTTAAAAGAAGGGGAAAAAGCGATAGTATGGGTAAATGAAGACCATTATATAACGGCAACGAAGTTAGAAAACGGAAATTATACGATAGCAGATCCGAACATAAATAAAGGAAAAACGGTAGAATACAGTGCAAAATCATTAAAGAGTGTGTTAAGCGGAAAAGCGGCAAAAGATGTGAACGGTAAATTAGGAATAAGTTATGAAGGTTTGGGACAAGACGAAAAGATAAGAGTATTGACTGCAAGTGAAGAATTGAAGGAACAGGTGAAAGAAGGTAAGGTACAAGAATTAAGCAAAATCGAATTGAAAAATATTGTTGGAGCTAATGTTGTAAGGTCTGATTCGGAAAATGGTGTTGTGCGAAAAAGTTCATCAACGACTCCGAATCAAACGGAAAGCGAAGAAGATGGAAATGAAGATGTAAATAATAATAACAGTTTCAGGGAAATGAAAAAAATTCTTTTCCAAGAAATTTTTTCGAAAGTTGTTTTATCTGAGTTACAGAGAATAATAGAAAGTTATTCGGAACAGTTTAAACCTTTTATCAAAAATGTTTTTAATAAAAGTTCATTAATAAGAACAGAAGAAGAAAATATTATATCTTTAAATAATAGTCAAGAAATACGAGAAAATGCAGATTTATTATACGATTATTTGCAAAACGATAATACGGATTTCTTACCTGGTTCGGAAGCAGATATTCAAAAATCAATAGATTTCTCAAATTCCCCTGAAGTTTTGGAACAAGTTCAACAGGCATTTGCTATATATGGCAAAAATTTTGGTGTTGAAGTTGATCCTGATACAAAAGTTATATTTATGTACGGAACAAACACAAACTCAAATTCAGCTTGTGCTTGTTGTGATATAAATACAATCCTTATACCTATTAATGATTCCGATAATATTCCAAGTGCACAGGATATTTATGTTAATATAGCACACGAATATACACATATACTGAATTATCCTAAAGTACAAAGTGGTGAAATGACAAAGCTGGAAGACGAAGTTATGGCCACTGAAAATGGAATTATGGCAGACACAACATATTCTAAAAATCTTACAATTCAAACTATGTATAACGGACAACAAACCGTTAATTTTATATCCGGTATGGAACTGTTGTGCTTTTATTCAATTATGAATAATCCGGATGAAATAGTAGAACAATTTAAACAACTAACAGGAAATGAGGACATAGAATTTAAGGACATATATTATAGGGATGTTGTATTTGCTGAAAATAAATTAGGTATTCCCTATTCTTCGGATTTATCTTCCGGTGAAGTCGGAATTACATTGGAATATAATGGTGCAAAAATAATATATGTTACCGATACGGGTATAGATATAAACGAAAAATATCAAAATATATCTGTAGATGGAGAAGTTTCTCATAGAGTTGAAACATTATCAATTGTGAAAGATAAAGAACTAATAGAAACAACTATAGGATATTATACTAATGATACTTTCACAGGAAAAGACGTTAAAGATTCTTTTGAATTAGTAGTAGCATCAAAAGCATTAATAGAAGCATTCGGTACGGATTTTGGCTTTAGTATGGATTCTCTGCAATATGTTAATTATGATTTTCCGACCGATAGTGTTTATTCGAAAAACGGAGATGTCGTAAGATTTTATCTTATGGATGAAGAAAACGGAAATACATACTCCGTTGATGTGAAGAAGGATATGGGCATTGTTCAAATATCCGATGTCTCTAATGACCAATCAATTTGGACAGCAAGGGAAAATTTTTCAAAACCCATTGAAGAACGAAATCAGTCATCTGCAGATAAAAATAATATTTATTTTAGTGTGTCAATTTTACCTGTTGATGAAGAGAATAATGTTTCCGGTTATGAATATATACATGATTTGTCCGTCGGAAATTTAAAACAAATAGTAGGAAATTCCGATTCGGATATAACAAACAGATATTTGGCTTTTTTGGAATTAAAAGAAAAAGGAGAAAATGTTGTTATTCCTAATGATATGAAAGTTATGGCGAAAGAGTATCTTGCAAGTGTGATGAACGGAGAAACGTTTTTGATTACCGATGAAGAAAAAGAAAAAGGACATTATAAAAATGCAAATGATAAATTAAAAGCTTCATTGGCAATGGTATATGATATTATGTTAGATTCTTATATCGGAGAATTTGATATTGATAATGATACTATTAATCAAATATGGAGTAATATTTATAATAATACGGAAATTTTTACTGAGCAACCCGGATTTGCAAATGCGGATTTTTCTTTTCAAGTTGAAGCCATGATGCCTGACATTATGGCACACGAAATAATGCACAATATTACTAATGTATATTTAGGAGAAGATAAGAATATAACGGCAAAAAGTTTAGGAGAATTTTCTTCTGATATTGCAAGGATAATACTTTATAAACAATTAGGAATTGAATTTACACAAGATTTAAAAGATGAATACAAAGAAGAAGCCGGATATATGAAGACAGGTGCATCACCCATAGAAGAGCATCATTTAGCCAGAGGAGTTATAGGTATACTTATAGATACTTCTATAAAAATTGAAATGGAAATGGATTGGGATGGTATGATGAGCGCAGTAGCTCAATGTTTTAAAAGCGATAGTTTTATGAATACCGTAAATTCTAATGATTATAGTCGATCTATTGCAAAGATACTGACTCAATATCTTGCTATTAGTGGCGGTAATCCCACTGCCATAATTTTTTCTACAAAAAATGAAACATCTGAAATATATCAAAATATATTGAAAATGTTTAATTTTGCGCAATTTTAGAAATCAATTTGTTTCAAACAGGAATTGTCGTTTTCTTTTATGTCATCAATGTTTATTGCATCGGTTAATTTGTATTTGCCGATTTCTTCTCTAACCAAATTTGTTAATACTGTATCAGTTTTTAATTTAGTTCCTATATCTTCGGCTAAAGTCCTTATATATGTTCCGCTTGAACATTTTACTCTTATTGAAAAATTATCTTTTTTATAATCCGTTAAATCTATATTATAAATAGTTATTTCTCTGGGCTTTCTCTCAACAGTAACTCCTTTTCTTGCAAGTTCGTATAACTTTTGTCCGTTAACTTTTAATGCAGAATACATAGGGGGAACTTGTTTGATTTTCCCTACAAAACTTTTGCAAGTTTGCTCGATTAAATCTTTTGTTACATGAGAATAATCCGATTGCGAAATTATTTTGCCGTCAAGATCTCCGCTGTCGGTTTTTATTCCAAGTTTTACAGTGGCACAATATACTTTGTCTTGTTTCATAAATTTATCTTGTAATTTTGTGTATTTACCGACAAGGACAATCATTAAACCGCTTGCCAAAGGATCTAATGTTCCGCAATGCCCTACTTTTTTTACTTTTAATTTTTTTCTGATAATATGAACTAATTTGAAGGATGTGATACCGATGGGCTTATTTACTAATATGAGACCTGAAAAGTCGTTATATTGCACTTATAATTTACCTTTAAAAGCTTCTATAATTTTTTTTGTTGCGGTATGTATATCTGAATTTATTGTGCATCCTGCAGCATTTTTATGACCACCGCCATTAAATAATTTAACAATATTTAATAAATTAAATTTTTCTATTGATCGGAAACTTAATTTTGTTGTTTTACTATCAACTTCTTTAAGTAAACATCCTACAACAGCTTTTGGAGCGGAAATACAAAAATTTATTATTCCATCGGTGTCTGTGTCGGAAGCTTTTGTCCTTTTAAACATTTCTTTTGTGAGTTTTATATATACCAATTTTTCATCAAAAGCCGTCTCTATATTGGATAAAGCAAAGCCATATAACCTCATTTTTGATATTTCCATAGTCAAAAATAATTTTTTACATAGTTTGTTTGAATTGACACCGCATTTTAACAGTTCAGCAACAACTAAATGTGAATTTGCATTTGTGTTTAATTGTTGAAATCTTCCTGTGTCGGTAACTATACCTACATATAAATTTTCTGCCTCTTCTTTTGTAGGCGTTTTTTTCAAATTAATAAATACATCATATATCAATTCCGATACGGAAGACGATGACGGAACAATATAGTTAACATTACCGAAATTCGTGTGTGCAAGATGATGATCAATATTTATTATTTTTTTTGCCTGAGTCGGGGAAATAATATCACCCATTCTTGCAAAATTTATACATTCTAAGATTATGGCACAATCAAAATTTTTAGATATTTTGTTTGTTACTTTTATGGTTTTGCTGTTTTTCATAAAAACCATATCTTGCGGTACGGGATCTAAAGAACAATGAGTGACTTTCTTACCCATTCTTCTCAGTAAAGACGCAAGAGCAAGCCCTGAACCTAAGGCATCTCCATCCGGTTTTGTGTGCCCTGCTATAAAAAAAGTTTTAGATTGTTTTATTATTTTTGATATTGCATCAAGAATTTCTTTTTTTGAACTGTTTTGTAATGATAAATTGTTATTTATTATCTTTTTCATGTTCTATTTTGTTTAAAATTTCGAAGATTTTTTCCGCCTTTTCTCCCGAATCATCGTACTTAAAATCTATGGTCGGTGTTCTTCTTAATTCCATGTTTTGTGCAAGATTATATCTTATTTGTTTAAGATTTTCGGTTAAAACTTTTTCCGCATTTTTTTTATCGTTCTCGCTACCTATAACCGAATAGAAAATTCTACAAGTCTGTAAATCGTCGGTCAATCTTACCGATGTTACAGTAACAAGTCCTGTAAGTTCTTTAATGTCTCTTAAAATCTCTGCTATATTTTTTTGTATTAATTCTGCAACTCTCGTTGCTCTTTTATATGCCTTCAATTTTTACTCCGTTAATCTTTTACTTTGTTTTGACGTATACATTTATTGCTATCAGTTTTCATTTACCAATTTTCTTGCTATTTTTTCTATAGTGAAAAATTCCATAATATCGGAAACTTTTATATCGGAAAAATTTTCAAGAGATATACCGCACTCGTATCCTTTTTCAACCTCTTTTACATCATCTTTAAATCTTTTTATTGCAGAAGAGTTTCCTTCAAATATAATAACGTTATCTCTTAAAAGTCTGACTTTTACATTTCTTTGGGCCTTACCTTCGGTTACGGTACAACCTGCAACCGTTCCTGCCGAAGATAATTTAAATACTTGTTTAACAACAGCTTTTCCCGTAATCTTTTCTTGAGTGTCGGGATCAAGCAAACCTTCCATAGCAGCTTTAATATCGGCTATAAGATCATAAATGATTCTGTAAACGTTTATGCTTACACCTTCTGTTTCCGCTAATTTTTCTACAGCGGCATCGGGCCTTATGTTAAAACCTACAATCAAAGCATCCGAAGCTGCAGCTAAAACAACGTCGGATTCCGTGATTGAACCTGCACCTTTATGTATAATTTCCAAATTTATTTCCGAATTTGACATTCTTTCCAAAGCATCACATAATGCACCTAAAGAACCTTGAACGTCCGTTTTTAAAATAATTTTAAGATGTTTTGCTTTACCCGCATTTAAATCTAACAAGGAAACATGTTGTTTAGGCCTTAATGCATCTGCCTTTGCTTTTTCTTTTCTTGCATTAGCAATTTCTCTTACTTGAGATTCATGTTCCAATACAACAAATTTATCTCCTGCCTGAGGAGGTTCGTTTAAACCTAAAATTTCAACCGGCATACTCGGTATTGCCTTATCAAATCTTTTTCCGTACTCATCAATCATTGCTCTGACTTTACCGAAAGTTGTTCCTACAACCAAATTGTCTCCTACGTGAAGGGTTCCGCTTTGTACAAGAACTGTTGCAACTGCACCTCTTCTGGGATCCAATTTTGCTTCTATTACAATACCTTCCGCATGTTTGTTCGGATTGGCTTTCAATTCCATCATTTCCGCTTTAAGTTGAACCAATTCCAATAATGAATCGATATTCATTTTTTGTTTTGCGGATATATCTACCATTATGGTATCACCGCCCCACTCTTCGGGAAGTAATCCGTAATTACTGATTTCCTGTCTTATTTTTTCAGGGTTTGCTGTCGGTAAATCTATTTTGTTTACGGCAACGATTATCGGTACATTTGCGGCTTTTGCATGGTTTATAGCTTCAATTGTCTGAGGCATAACACCATCTGCGGCCGAAACAACCAATATAACAATATCCGTTGCTTGTGCTCCTCTGGATCTCATAGCTGTAAAAGCTTCATGACCGGGAGTATCCAAAAATGTTATTTCACCTGTTGATGTTTTTACTCTGTAAGCACCGATATGTTGAGTTATACCACCGGCTTCTCCGGCTATAACATTACTATGTCTTATTGCATCAAGTAAAGATGTTTTACCATGATCAACATGCCCCATAATTGTAACGATAGGAGACCTTGGTTGAAGATTTGCTTTATCATCTTCTGCGGAATCTTCTTTAATATCTTCTTCTTCGTATAACGAAGATAATTTTGCATCAAAACCGAATTCGTTTGCAATTAATATTGCGGTATCGGTATCAAGTCTTTGATTAATTGTTGCAAGAGTGCCCAATGCCATCAATTTTCTTAAGATATCGCCTACTTTTAAATTCATTTTTTCGGCAAGATCTTTTACGGTTATAAGCTCATTAATTGTAATTGTAGGAAGTTTCGGCTTTTTTGCTTCTTCCTCTTCTTTTCTTTTTCTTTCTTCTTCTTCTGCAGCTTTTCTTCTTTTCTCTTCTTCCGCTGCTGCAATTTGTCTTTTTCTTTCTTCCTCTTCTTTTCTTTTTCTTTCTTCTTCTGCAGCTTTTCTTTTTTTCTCTTCTTCCGCTGCTGCAATTCTTTCTCTTTCAATGTCTTCTTGCTGAGTTTGTTGTTCTATATTTTGATTTTGTTCTTCTGCACTTTTTATTTTTGTGTCTTTTTTTGCCGAAGTAACTTTTTTAGTTGTTCCGGTTTTTTTTGTCGAAGTTGTTTTTTTTGTTTTTACCGTCTTTTTTTCCGCAGTTTCTTTTTTTTGTACTTTTGTTTTTTTTGTATCTGAAGAAGTTGATTTAGTTTTGTTAATATCTTTTTTTTCTGAACTTTTAGAGTTTTTCGAAACTTTTTTCCCGGCTTTAGACGGTGCAGCTGTAGTCGCAGAAGCAATATTTTTCCCTTTTTTCCCTGCAACTTTTGAATTTGAGCCGGCAGCAACTGCCTTTTTTATTTTAATATCTTCAGCGTTTTCTTTTTTTATTGATGTTTTTTGTGTTGTCATATTTCAATCAACTCCTTCTTCTAAAATCTTCAAAAAATTACTTAATTGCCTGCTTTGCTGCTTCTATAATTTTCTCGGCAGTTTTTTCGCCTATTCCCGGTAAAGTTGTTAAATCTTCCGGATTTAATTCGGCTATTTTATTTATATTTGTAAATCCTGCTTGAACCAATAAATCAATTGTTTTTTCACTTATACCTTCCAATTGTTCCAATGCAGATGTCTTTGTAGCTATTTTTTGTTCTGTTTCCTGCTTTTTCTGTTCTTCGGATTTAACGTCTATATGCCAACCCGTAAGTCTTGCCGCAAGTCTTACATTGTGCCCCGATTTTCCTATAGCCAACGATAACATATCATTTGAAACAATAACTTCAGCTTTCTTTTCCTCTTCGGAAATAATAGCAACGGTTAAAACTTTTGCGGGGGAAAGAGCTGAAGTAATATATTTTACCGGATCATTGGAAAAAGGAATTAAATCAATTCTTTCTCCTCTTAATTCATCTATAATAGGTTTTATTCTTGCACCTTTTACTCCAACGCAAGCGCCTACGGGATCAACTTTTGAATTATGAGAAACAACCGATATTTTTGTTCTGAGTCCCGGCTCTCTTACAATATTTACTATATCAACAACTTTTTCATAAATTTCAGGAACTTCGAGCTCAAACAAAACTTTAACCAAATCGGGATGCGTTCTTGATAAAACAATATTCGGTCCCTTTGTGTTTTTTTCTGCCTTTATTATCAATGCTCTTATATGTTGACCTACGGAAAAAGTTTCTTTTGATACTTGTTCCGAAACAGGAAGAATAGCTTCCGTTTTTCCTAAATCGACTATTATGTTTTTATTTGAAATTTTATAGATTGAACCGTTTATCATTTCACCGATTTTCGCTTTCATTTCTTCATACAAAGAATCTCTTTCGGATTCTCTTATTTTTTGTACTATAACTTGTTTTGCCGTTTGTGCGGCTATTCTTGAAAAATCGTCGGTATCCAAAGGTATTTTTATTTCTTCGTCGATCTTTGCCGATTTTGAAATTTTCTTTGCATCTTGAAGACTTACTTCAAGCAAAGGATTATTAACTTCTTCTACGACTTTTTTTATTACACATGCAGACATTGCGCCCGTTTCCGGATTAACTTTTGCCTCAACGTTTACTGCTTTTCCTACATGTTTTTTATATGCGGAAACCAAAGCATTTTCTATAACATGTAAAATATCTTCCTTTGAAATTTTTTTCTCTTTTTGTATTGTTTCGAGTGCATTTATAAGTTCACTAGACATATTTCCTCCATTAATTTTCTGAATCTACTTGTGCTCTTAATATTTTTACAATTTCTATTTCTACAATTCCGTTCGTTACATCATCAACAACTATTTTATTGTTTGCGACTGCAACAAGTTGCCCTTTAAAATGTTTTTGGTTGTTTATTGCAACTACGGTTGTAACTTTTATGCAGAAACCTTTAAATCTTAAAAAATCCTTTTCTTTTTTTAGAATTCTGTCTATTCCCGGAGAAGAAATTTCTAAGATATAGTGATCCTTTATAGGGTCGTTTTTATCGATTTCGTCGCCGAAAATATGACTCATTTTAGTACATAAATCAAGATTTACGCCATTGGGACTATCGATATAAATTCTTAAAATGTTTTCTCCGTTTTCTTTAACATACTCAATGTCTACTATTTCGACATTTTCTTTTTCCGCTAAAGGTAAAATAATTTTTTCTATTTGTTCAGATATATTCATAACTATTCCTATAAAAACTAAAGGTGACCTTTTGGGCCACCTTTATAAACTCAAATAATTATACTAAATTAAATATAATTATTGCAAATAAATTTATTTTGCTTTTCCTTGGTTTGCAACCGCTTCCATAGCTTTTTTAACAGCTTCAGGATCACCTACATAATAACTCTTTATAGGTTTTAAATTTTCGTCCAATTCATAAACCAACGGCATTGCTGTAGGAATATTCAAATTAACGATATTTTCATCACTTATGTTATCCAAGTATTTTACCAAAGCTCTTAAACTGTTACCGTGAGCGGCTATAATTATTTTCTTTCCTTCTTTTATTTTCGGAGCAATTTCACTATTCCAAAAAGGGATAACTCTTGCAACTGTATCTTTTAAACATTCCGTTAAAGGAATATCTTTTTTATCAACATTTTTATATCTAGGATCGTTTCCTGCGTATCTTTCGTCACTTGTTGAAAGAGGTTCAGGCGGAGTATCATAACTTCTTCTCCAAATTTTTACTTGTGCTTCACCGAATTTTGCTGCTGTTTCCGCTTTGTTTAAACCCTGTAAAGAACCATAATGTCTTTCATTCAATCTCCAAGATTTTTCTACAGGTATCCATAATAAATCCATTTGTTCCAAAACATTATTTAATGTTTTAATGGCTCTTTTCAAAACAGATGTATATGCCAAATCAAAAGAAAATCCTTCTTTCTTTAAATCTTGTCCTGCTTTTATTGCTTCTTGTGTTCCTTTTTCAGATAAATCAACATCTGTCCAACCGGTAAATTTGTTTTCTTTGTTCCAAACACTTTCTCCGTGTCTAATCAAAACTAACTTGTACATCTTTACATCCTCCCGTATATTCTTTAAACCGACAAATTATAACATATTTTTGTTATTATAGCATTATTTTTATAAATTTTTCTTTTTTGAAAAGAATAAAGATACAAAAAATATTAAACAAGAAATCAAAATAATAGTTGCACCTACGGGTAATGAAATTATCGTAGAAACAAACAGACCTAAAATGCAGGCAAATATAGCAAACAAACTAGATAAAACATACATGGTTTTTAGGTTATATGTCAATTGATATGCCGTAGCTGCAGGAAGAGATATTAAACTGTATATTAAAAGTCCTCCGACGGATTTTAAATTTAAACTTATTGCAGAGCAGACCAATATCATCATTAAAGTAAAAATGATTCCTTCCGGTATTCCGCAAGCTCTTGATATCTCTCTGTTAAAAAACATGGCCAATATTCCTTTATGAAATAGCAATGTAAAAATTATCAGTACTGATGTGATGATTATATTAAGTACAACATCGTTTGAAGATGAAATTAATAAATTACCCCAGAAGAAACTGAATATGTCTGTCAGATGTTCTTTAAATAATGCGGCAAAAATAAATGCTGTTGCAATGCTGAAAGAAAACAATAAACTTATTGAAACATTGTTGCTGGTTTTTGTTTTTTTTGAAATGGGATTTATTATAAAAGCCGCTGAAACACAACAGATAAATCCCAAAAATATAGGATTTACTCCTGCAAATAATCCGATTATTGCACCCGCAAACGCACAATGCGCAATAGTGACACCTACAAACGGTATATTTAATAACAATATCCAAACACCTATTATTCCGCAAGATAATCCTGCCAAAATTGATAATATAAGTGCTCTGTTAAAAAAAGAATAATTAAAAAAATCCAAAATTTCAAACATAAAAATATTAATCTTTAAAATTCAGTTTTACAATTTCTCCGTTTTCCATAGTTATTATTTTATTGCAACATTCGGGTATTTGTTCAAAATTGTGCAATACGATTAAAATGGTTGCCTTTTTGGTAAAATGTATCTCTTCTATAAGATTTATAATGCTTTTTTGAGACTTTGTATCAAGGTGCGATAATGGTTCGTCAAGTAAAATAATATCTGCTTCTTGAATCAAAACTCTTGCAATTGATACTTTTTGCATTTCTCCGCCGGACAACTTTCCGATAGGCATATTTAACAGATGATAAATTTCAAGCTTTTTCGCAATATTGTTAATAAAATTGTTATCTTGTTTCGTTATTTTTGAAAAGATACTATTTTTTGCAAACAGCCCTATTTGTATTGCTTGTTTAACACTTATGGGAATATTTTTTTTGAAATTATTTATCTGCGGGATATAACCGATTTGTTTTTTTATTTTATTGTTTATTTCGTTGTTAAAAATTTTTATATTTCCGCTTGTCGGTTTTATCAAACCGTTCATTACTTTAAGCAGTGTTGTTTTCCCTGCACCGTTATGTCCCGTAAAAACAATACAATCGTTTCTTTTTATATCCAAATTTATATTCTTTAAAATATACTTATTATTTGTTCCTATGAGATTGATTTGTGATAAAGAAATAACATTTGTCATTATTCCAAGGCCTTATTTATTTTTTCAATGTTATTTTTTAAAGTATTTATATAAGAATTACCCAATGCAAAATTGCTTATAACAATATGTTTTAAATTCAAATCCTCGGACAAACTTCTTCCGATGTCCGTTCCTGCTTGTAAATTATCAATAACATATTTAACTTTTTCTTTTTTTATTTTTTTTGTGAGCATCAACATTTCAGATGAAGAAATGTTACTGGTTTTTCCGTAAGTTGCCACAACTTCAAATCCTAACCATTCCAAAAAAGATTTAATTTTAGTGTTGCATACAATTTTTTTATTATATTTGTTAGTTCCGTTTTTTATTATTTCGTCCGATATAAAATTTAATCTGAATGTATAATCCAAAAAGTTTTTTTCATAGAAATCTTTATTGTCTTGATTCCATATTGATAACAGGTCTAAGAGTTCTTTAGCGGCTCTTAAATTTATATAAGGAATCATTAAATTTCCTTCGGTTTTTATTTCCCTATAAACTAAGCCCAAATTTGTTGTTTTTCCTTTCAAATTTCTTACCCAAGGTTGCCAAGAATGATACAAAATAACGTTGCATCTGTTAATTTCTTTTATTGTCTTAGCATCTATATCATAATTCCCGGGACACATCGTTGTTGGAATAATGGTTAATACATCTATTTTATCTTTGCATATTTCTTTTAACAATGTTGATAAGTTTGATGTTGTAACCGCAATTTTTATTTTTTTGTCCGGTAAGGGGGAATAAGAAAAAATAATTGTCGGAATAAAAAATATCAGTAATAGTGAAATAAACAATTTTTTCATTGTTTAACCTCATCTTCGTTTTTGTAATCGTTAAAATGATATTCTATTTCTCCTTCGGCAAGAACATTTAAATCTTTTTTTGCAAATTTTTCCATCAAAGAAGGTTTTGTTTGCATATCATCTATTCTTTTTTTGTACTCTAAATTTGTTTTTGTGGCTTTCTCTATTTGTCCTTTAAGCTTATGAATTTCGTATAATCTCGAAATGACGTTTCTTGTAGTTGAATTTATACATATACAAAACAACGTAAATATAATAATGAAATATACACTGTATTTAAATACATTTTTTTTCATGTCTAATCCTCTTGTATTAAACAACAAAACCGCCACCGATAACATAATCGCCTTTATAAAAAACGGCAGACTGTCCCGGTGTTATTGATGCCTGTTCTTCATCGAACAATATTATATCTTTTGATATGGTTGCGCTTGCAGCTTTATGCATTCTTCTTATTTTTACATCGGCCTTAAAATCTTTATCATATTTTTGATTTGATACGAAAGTTATATCTTTTATTTTTGCAACTCTCGAAAAAATTTCTTTTTTTGTTCCAACGACCAAAGTGTTTGTCGCTTTATCCATTCTTAATACGTAAACCGGTTCGGGGGTTGTTATTCCCAAACCGCTTCTTTGCCCGATTGTATAAAAAATCAAACCTTTATGTTTGCCGAGTTTTTTACCGGTGGTATCAACTATCAGTCCCGGTAAAACTTGTTTGTTAAAATTTTTAATATTTTGTCTTAAAAAATCATGATAAGTTTTTTCTATAAAACAAATTTCCTGGCTGTCGGGCTTATTTGCAACAGGAAGATTTGAAGATGATGCAATATCTCTTATCTCTTCTTTTGTATAATCTGCCAAAGGAAACAACAAGTGTGCCAATTCTTTTTGTGTTAATCTGTATAGAAAGTAAGTTTGATCTTTAGATTTATCTTTACCTATTCTTAACTTATATTCAGTATCTTTTTTTTCTATTTTTGCATAATGTCCCGTAGCCAAGTAATCGTATCCTAATTTTTGTGCATAATCAAGCAATAATCCGAATTTTATCGTTTCGTTACAAAGTATACAAGGATTCGGAGTAGTGGCATTCAAATATGAAGTTATAAAATTAGTTATAATCGTATCTTTAAACTCTTGTTGTAAATCAAGAACATAATGTTTTATATTTAAGAAATCACAAACTTTTTTTGCGTCATCTATTGCTTGCAAAGAAACGGATGTTTTTGAATGTGAGTCGTATAATTTCAATGTAACCGCCGCAATATCAAAACCTTGTTGTTTTAACAAATAAGCAGTAGTAGAGGAATCGACTCCTCCGGATAATGCTATTAGTACTTTTTTCATTTTTATATTTCCTTTAAGTTGAGATATATTATACAAGAAAAGAAAAGAAATATAAATATTTTGTATTGATTTTATTGTTATAATTTTTGTAAAATCAATTCATATTATATATAGATGTAGATGTAAATTTATTTAGGAGTGTAGGAAAAAATGGCCACAAAAAAAGTAAAAAAAGTTGTAAAGACGGAAAATTCAGCAACAAAAGTTGTTGCAAAGAAAAAAGTAAGTACAAAGAAAAAAGTTGCAGTTGCTAAATCGGCTTCTGTAAAAAAAGCAGCTTGTTCATCAAAAAAAGAAATAGAAGTAAAAAATAATCCTAATTCTTACGTTATCGTTGATTATCCTGTTGAAAACGAAACAATTGTAAGTGATAATTATGTTTTGAGAATAGGTGCTTCAACAGACGGTTATGTTGAAGTTTCTTTTAATTCGGGCGAATGGTTGCCTTGCAGATTTGCATCGGGATATTGGTGGTTTGATTGGAATTATTTCAAATCAGGTAATGTTACTATTGCAGCAAGAATAGTTGGAAGCGACGGAAAAGTTGTAAAACTTTCTGATATAAGAAAATGCAAGGTTTCTTAATCTTGTAAAAGATAAACATAAGTATTATTTACTCTTTGTGAGATAACAATCACGTATTATTTTCTTACGTTGTTTTTTAATAAGGATAACAAAATGTAGTGTTTTGTTATCTGCAAAGGGATATTCGGTTATAAAAATCTTTAGGAAAAACAAATAATGTATTTAAAAAAATTGGAACTATGCGGATTTAAATCTTTTGCAGATAAAACTGTCTTGACTTTTGAAAGAGGTGTGTCTGCTATTATAGGGCCTAATGGTTGCGGTAAGTCAAATATTTCCGATTCCATTCGTTGGTGTCTTGGAGAAAAAAGAACGAAATCCATGAGAACCAAAGCTATGCAGGACGTTATTTTCGGCGGAACAAAAAAAAGAGCTGCAGCCGGCATGGCGGAAGTAACATTAACTTTTGACAATTCTCAAAACATGATTCCTATAGATTATTCCGAAGTTGCGATTACAAGAAAATTGTTTAGAAGCGGTGAAAGTGAATATTTTATAAATAAAACTCAGTGCAGACTTAAAGATATAATAGATTTGTTTTTGGATACCGGTATAGGTACCGGAGGATATTCCATTATAGAACAGAACAAGGTTGAAGAACTTGTTATGGCAAACCCCGAAACAAGAAGAGAATTTTTTGAAGAAGCGGCAGGTGTTGCCAAATATAAAGTAAGAAGAGAAGATACCCTACACAGACTTAAAAATATAGAAATAGATTTGTCCAGATTAGATGACTCTTTGAAAATATTTGAAGGGCAAATAAAGCAATTAGATCAACAGGCAAAAAAAGCAAAACAATGTAAAAAATATAAAGAAGATCTTGCAAAATATGAAATAGCCGAAGTTGTTAATAATCTTGCAAGAGGTTACGAAGAAATAGAAAAATTAAAAACTCAAATTGAACCTAAAGTAAGAGAGTATGAAACGACGAATGTTACGTTGCATCAACTTGAAGCAGAACAACAGGATTTGAGACTTGCCCAGACAGAAAATAACGAAAAATATGTATCATTAAACTCTGAATTTTCCGATTTGAAAACAGAGTCTGCATTGGCAGATCAACAGATTGCAAATTTAAGACAAAAAGATGCCGATTTGATTCAGGAACAAGACAGATTAAGAGTTGAAATAGAAGATGCACAAGAAAAAATAAAAATATATGAACAAGATTTACAAAATGTAAATACTGCGGATGATGGTATAGAGGCGGATGTAGAAAAATTAAAACAGGAAACCGACCAAAAATTAGAAAAATATAATTTAATAAAACAGCAACTTTCCGATTTGGAAAAAACTGAAGACGATACAAGAACGAAAATTGATGAACTTGATCAAAAGAAAGATACTTTAGTTAATTCACGAACAGCAATAATACAGGAACAAGCCGAAGCAGGTGCAACGGTTTCTTCAATAGACAGGAATATCGAAAGATTAAATAATGATATTGCTCCTGCAAATGAAGAAATATCGTCTTTTGAACAAAAATTACAAGATGCACAGAACTCTTTAAAAGAAATAGAAAATAAAGTTGAAGCAAGTAAACAAGTAGTTTTAAATATAGATACCGAAATAGAAACACTAAAAGATAAAGAAATTGAATATAACAAAACAATTGCCGGATTGGAATCCAAGATAAAAACCATCAAAGAAATGGATGCCGAAAATCCGATAAAGATAGCAATAAATGCGGTAAAAAGTTTAGGTTATATTAAATATACTGTAGGAGAAATAATTTCTCCGGATTTGGATAAAATAGATGTTGTTGCAAATGCTTTGGGTGATAAATTGGATTTTCTTATTTGCGATACAATGCAACAAGCTGAAGATGCAATAAAACATTTATTGGACAATAATTTGTGTAAGTTATCATTTTTAGTAATTGAAAAAATTCCAAATGACATTCAAGTTCAGCAAAGTACCGATAGTGCAGTAGAATTATTTAGAATATTAAATTGTTTGTCGGAGTATGAAAAAGTAGGAAAATTTATTTCTGCCGGTATATTCATAAATAACGATAAAATTTATTCGAATGCCGTTGTTTCCGGCGGAGCAAGAAACGTTTCCGATAAACCTGTCCTTGTTGAAGAACAAGTTAAGAAAATACAGCATGACATAGATAACACAAAACAGGAATTGGATAATTTAAGTAAAGAAATCGATAATAAAGAAAACACTAAAATAAATATCAGTTTTGAAGACAGAGATAATAATAACTTAAAGATAAGAATAGGTGCGCAAATAGAAAATTTACAGGAAACAATAAAACAGCGAAAAGCAGATATTTCCGATACTACAACAGAAATAGAGAATTTGAAAAAAGAAAAAGAGGAAAAACAACAAATACTCGATACGGTTAATGAAAAAATTACGAATATAGAACAACAATCTGCTGATATAGAAACCGAGTTGACTACATTAAACGAAACATTAAGTAAAGTTGAACAGGAAATTGATGCATTAAGAAATCAGGAAGAACAAGCAAATCAGGAATATATAGACAGTTCAAATAATTATGAGAGAAGAAAAAGCGATTTGGAACATAGGGCTACAGGGCAAAAATATATTACCGACAATATAGATAACTTAAAATCTCAAATAGAACAAAAAACAAACAGATCTGCAGAAATTGAAACGGAACTTCAAAATATACAAACAACTCAAGCAACGGAAGCATCCAATATTCAAAAATACAGTGAAGCGATGACACAGAAAGAAACAGAGCTTCAAATTGTTGTAGGTGATAGGGACAGAATACAAGGTGAAATAGATGAAAAAGAAAAAGTTATTTCCGAAACAAGAACAAAGGTTGCTCAGTTAAATGAAGAAGTAAATGCGTTACAATCAGATCAAAGAAGTTATAATACACAAAAAGAAATGTTAGAAAAACAGATAACGGATACTTACGGTAAAACATATGAAGAAATAAAAGATCAATATATAGGTGTTGAAGTTGATAAAGAAGAAATAGCGAGACTTAAGAAAAAAATAGAAAGTTTCGGTGCTATAAATTGGAGTGCCGAAGAAGAATATGAAAGTTTATCGCAAAGATATAATTTTATTCAAAATCAGCAAAAAGATTTGTTAAAAGCAAAACAAGATTTGGAAGAGACAATCAAAAAAATAAATGAAACGACTATTGTTAATTTCAAAAAAACATTTGATGAAGTAAGAGAACATTTTAGAACATTGTATAAAAAAGTTTTTGGCGGCGGAGATGCAGACCTTATTTTAACAGATGAAAACAATTTGTTGGAAAGCGGTGTTGATATTAAAGCTCAACCCCCCGGGAAAAATGTTAAAAACATTATGCAGTGTTCCGGCGGAGAAAAAGCTTTTACCGCTGTTGCATTATTGTTTTCTTTCTTTATGGTAAAACCTTCACCTTTCTGTATTCTCGACGAAGTTGATGCTCCGTTTGATGATGCCAATGTCGGCAGATACAATAATATTATCAGAGAGTTTGCTCAAAAAACTCAGTTTATGGTTGTTACACACAATAAGAGAACGATGGAAATGGCAGATACTCTTTACGGTGTTACAATGGAACAACAGGGTGTTTCGAAAATAATATCCGTAAGAATGAACAAAGATAGTGAAAAAGAAATAGATCAAATATTATCAAAAAATAATGGTTAATTTATGCTAAAAACAATAGTTTCAGCTTATTATTGCGATAATTATGATAAAGATAATGTTTATAATGTTGTTGAAAAAATAGTGAAATCTTTCGGTAATATTACGGATATTATAAAACCGAATACAAGAGTTTTGATAAAACTTAATTTGTTAAGTGCATACACTCCGGAACAAGCCATAACGACACATCCCGAAATAGCCAGAGCAGTAATAAAAATAATAAAAAAAGCAGGTGCAATACCCGTAATGGGAGACAGTCCCGGAAATTTAATGAACGGCATTGAAAAAATATGGGAAAAAACGGGAATGTTGAAAATCGCAAAAGAAGAAAATGTCGAACTCGTAAATTTTGAAGCATGCGGTTGTGTTGAAGTATCCGTAAAACATCCTACAATAAAACAAATTTATGTTACCAAGGCGATAACTGATTGCGATTATATCGTAAATTTGCCGAAACTGAAAACACATACGTTTATGGGTTTTACTTGCGGAGTTAAAAATTTTTACGGAATAGTTCCCGGAGTAAGAAAGGTTGAATATCATAAACTTGCGCCGACACCGAAAGAGTTTTCTTATTTGTTATCGGAAATATACAGAATGGTAAAAGAAAAACTTGTTTTTACCATTGTTGATGGTGTAGAAGGGCTTGAGGGAAACGGGCCAAGTTTAAGCGGACAGAAAAGAAAATACAATATAATTGCCGGAAGTCAAGATACTGTTATGTTAGATTCTTTTATTCTTAGTAAATTGGGAATAAAGACAAAAAACAATATTTTATTGACCCCTTTAAAAGAAAAAAAATTAGGTGATACCGATTTACAAAATATGATTTATGTAGGTGATAACGTTTCATCTTTTAATTTTGAAAAAATAAAACTTCCTATTACGAAATTTTTAAACCTTTTGCCTTCGTGGCTTGCAAGATTTATAACGAAGTATGCAGGTAAATTGTTTTGGGTAAAACCTCATATAATTGAAGATAAATGTGTCGGTTGTTTGCAATGTATGAAATCTTGTCCGGCAAAAGCAATAATAAAACAAAACAGCGGTATAAAACCGATTATACAAAAAGATAAGTGTATAGGATGTTTTTGTTGTCATGAATTGTGTCTTCATAAGGCAATAGAAATAAAAGAAAGTTTTATAGCGGGATTTTTTATAAAGAAATGAAAAAAAATAAAAAAATACAACATTATTTGGAATATATATCTTTAAAATTCTTAATAGGAATGTTTCATTTGTTTTCTATTGATACTGCAAAAAAAATAGGTTTTCTTCTTGCAGATATAGCTTTTGTTCTTGTTCCCATAAGAAAAAAACATATTATCGATTCTTTAACTAAATGTTTTCCTAATAAATCCAAACAAGAAATAATTAAAATAGCAAAAGATGTTTATAAACAATTTGTTTGTACTATTATAGAGATTGTTTTTGTAAGTAAAATGAGTGACGAACAATTGAAGTATTTTATGAATTTTGAAAATTTGTATTTAATGGAAAAAGCTAAAAAAGGGGGAAAAGGTGTAGTTGTTATGTCCGCTCATTTCGGTAATTGGGAGATGCTTGCAATTTCTGCAGGTAAAAGATTTCCGTTATCCGTTATAGTCGCAAGACAAGAAAATCCTTACTTCGATAAACTTATAAACGGTATAAGAGCGACAAGAGGATATAGTCCCATTTATAAAGACGTTGCCCCTATAGGAGTTATGAGGGCTTTAAGGAAAAACGGTGTTGTTGCCATTTTGGCCGATCAGCATGCGGGAGTTCAAGGAGTCTATACTCCGTTTTTTTACAGAGAAGTTTCTACACCGAAAGGACCGGCAGTTTTTGCTTTGAAAGCGAAATGCCCTTTATATACGGTTTTTTGTGTGAGACAACCTGATGGCAGATATGTATCGACTTTTGAAGAAATTTCTCTGCCGAATACGGGAGATCATGAAAAAGATATAGAGATAATAATGACGGAATATAATAAGATTTTACAGAAATATGTTGAAAAATATCCGTCTCATTGGTTTTGGTTTCATAGAAGGTGGAAATCTCAAAAACCAAAATAAAGGTTGTAAATTAAAAAATTTTAATTTATAATTTATTTAGGTCGTAAAAAAGTTGTCTGAGTTAATTGCTTTTGTTTGTAAAAATATGATATAAAAATAAGATAAATCAAAGGAGAAGCTTATGCAAATTAATATCACGGCAAGGCATTTGAAGTTGACGGATGCTATTGATTCTTATGTTAGACAGAAGATTTCAAAAGCAGGGAAATTTTTTGACGGAGATAATGTTTGGGCACATGTTATTTTATCCGTTGAGAAAAACAGACAGATAACGGAAGTATCTTTTTATATTGCGGGAAAAGCTTTTAGAGCAAAAGAAGAATCCGAAGACTTATATGCATCAATAGATTTGACAATCGATAAACTATCCAAACAACTCAGAAAAGAAAAAGAAATTTCTAAAATCCACAGAAAGGCAAATTTAAAAGTATCAAAATCAAAGAAAGTAAAAGCAGAAGTATTTTCTTATGATGCATTGCAAGATTCAAGGACAAAAATATCCGAAATTAAGAGATTTGATATTCGTCCTATTTCTATAGAAGAAGCCATAGAAGAAATGGACTCTTTAAATTATAGAGTTTACATGTTTTTAAATTCTTCTACCGAAAAAATAAATGTTTTGTACAGAAAAGATAGCGGTTCCTTAGTAATGTTGGAACCGGAGATGTAATTAATAAATATTAAAAATAAAAAATGCCATAAACCACAGGAGGTTTGGAAAAAAAATGAATATTATGGACTTCTTATGTCAGGATGCCATTACGGTAGATTTGAAGGCACAAAATAAAAAGGATGCTATTATTGAATTAATAGAACTTTTGAAGGATGCAAAGAAGATTAAAAAAACCGATGAAATAATTGATGTTGTATTAGAAAGAGAAAAACTCGGTTCAACAGGTATCGGCCAAGGTGTTGCAATACCTCACGGGAAAACAGATGTTCTTTCCGAACAAGTTGGTGTTTTAGGTATTTCCAAAAAAGGTATAGAATTTAATTCTTTAGACGGAGAACCTGTTTACATAATATTTCTTTTAGTTGGTCCTGTTGAAGTTACGGGTCAACATTTGAAAGCTTTGTCGAGAATATCAAGATTGTTCAAAGATAAATTCTTAAGACAAGCAATAAAAGATGCAGAAACAAAAGAAGATGTTATAAAAATTATTCAGCAAGAGGATGCCTATTAAAATGCCGGTGCTAACTGTAGGCACTTTAATTGAAGAAAAATCAAAAGATTTATCATTAACCTTGATTGCAGGTTCCGGTGGTTTGGGAAGACATATTACCGTGCCGGATACGAACAGACCCGGACTTGCATTTACAGGATATTTTGAGCACTTACCTTACGAAAGAGTTCAGATAATAGGTATTGCCGAACACACATATCTAAAAACTTTATCTTACGAAAAACAATGCGAAATGTTGACGAAGATTTTTTCTCCGCCACAGGTTCCGTGTTGTATTATTACCAGGTCATTTGAACCGGTACAATCAATGTTGGAAATATTTAACAAATTAAATGTCCCTCTAATAAGTACGCCTTTATCTTCGGCACAATTATTGGGAGATTTGTTGTTTTATTTAGATGAAAAATTAGCTCCCATGGAAAGAGTTCATGGTGTTTTGTGTAATGTTTACGGATTAGGTGTTTTTATCAGAGGAAAATCCGGTGTAGGAAAATCGGAATGTGCTCTTGAACTTGTGAAAAGAGGACATATGCTTGTTTCCGACGACACTGTCGAAATAACTAAAAGATCCGGAAGAATATTGATGGGTAAGAGTACCGGTATAGTAAAACATCACATGGAATTAAGAGGTGTGGGAATAATTGATATAAGAAATATGTTCGGTATTGCAAATATTCTCGACGAATCTAAAATTGAGCTTGTTATAAATTTGGTGGATTGGTTGGAAGTAAAGAAATACGAAAGGTTGGGTATAGACGAATATTATGCAAATATCTTGGGAGTAAAAGTTCCCGAACTTACAATTCCCGTTGCACCCGGAAGAAATTTGGCAATTATTGTTGAAACTGCAAGTTTAAATCAAAGATTAAAAAATAAAGGATGTTTCACTGCTTTAGAAATGAGTAAAAAATTAATGGAACATATGAATGCACAAAAAAATGAAAAATAATTTTTTAATTGTTTCAGGTATATCGGGAGCAGGTAAAAGTCAGGTCTTAAATATATTGGAAGACTTTGGCTTTATTTGTGTTGATAATATGCCGTTGGAATTTGTTTTTGAATTTATTCAATTGTGCAAAAAAAACAGAAAACAATATAAAAATATAGCATTAAGTATTGATGTAAGAGCCGGTAAAAACATCAATAAAATATCTGATATTCTTGCTGCATTGAAGAAAGAAAAAATAAAAAGTAAGGTTTTTTTCTTGAATGCGGATAATGCAACTTTACTAAAAAGATATTCTGAAACAAGAAGAAAACATCCGTTAGGGACGATTGTTAAAGAAGGTATTATTGAAGAAAGGAAACGAATGGAAATTGTAAGAAAAATTTCCGATTTGGAAATAGATACTACAAATTTAACAATAGGGGAATTAAAGAATACTCTTGCACAATTGATAGGTATTTCGTCTAACAACAGACAATTGCTTTTATCAATAATGTCTTTTGGCTTTAAGTACGGAATTGCTACTGAAGCCGATATTGTTTTTGATGCAAGATTTATACCGAATCCGAATTATGTTACCGGCCTTAAAACAAAAACAGGTAAAGATGTGGAAGTCGTAAGATATATTGAAAAACAGAAAGAATATAAAGGATTTTTTAGTAAGATATCAAACTTATTAATATCTTTAATGCCCGGGTATATAAAAGAAGGAAAAAGTCAATTAACGATAGCCATAGGTTGTACCGGCGGTCGTCACAGATCCGTAGCTACAGCAGAAAAGTTGGCTAAGTTTTTTATTAAAAATAAATACAAAGTAAAATTGTATCATAGGGATATTCTTCGTGCAGGATAACAAGAAATCAAAATATAAAATCGTTGCAATCGGAGGAGGTACCGGGCTTTCGACATTGTTAAGAGGGCTAAAAGCTTATGATGTCGATATTACTGCCGTTGTTACCGTTTCCGATGACGGAGGAAGTTCCGGAAAATTGAGAAAAGAGTTGGGCGTTCTCCCGCCGGGAGATATAAGAAACTGTCTTGTTGCTTTAGCGGAAGAAGAAAATTTAATAACAAAATTATTTCAATATAGATTTCCGAGAAAAGGCGGTTTGTCTAATCATTCTTTCGGTAATTTATTTTTAACTGCACTTACATCCGTTTCGGGAGGATTTGATAAAGCAATATTAAATGCAAGTGATGTTTTGGCAATAAAAGGAAATGTTCTTCCGGTATCTTTGGATAATGTTAAAATGAAAGCTACACTTGTTGATGGTGAAAAAATTGTGGGCGAATCTAAAATATCAAAAAGTAAAAGTGCAATAAAAACGGTTGAAATAGAACCTAAAAATGCTAAAGTTTCTCAAAGTGTTCTTGATTCGATTTCAAACGCGGATTGTGTTATTTTAGGTCCGGGTTCATTATATACTTCGGTGATAGTTAATCTGCTTTTTGACGGTGTTCTTTCTGCAATAAAAAAATCAAAAGCTATAAAAATTTATGTTTCAAACATTATGACACAGGTTGGGGAAACTTCAAACTTTACACTCAGTAATCATATAGATGCAATAATACAACATTCATATCCCGAAATATTGGATGCGGTATTTGTAAATAGCGGTAAAATTCCCAAATATATTGTTGAAAGATATGCAAAACAAAATTCCGTTCCCGTAAAAATAGATAGATTAAAATATAAAAAGATAAAAATAATAAAGAAAGATTTTGTGTCAAAAAGTCAGTATGCTCATCATGATTTTATAAAATTATCAATGGCAATTTTTAGCTTTTTGAGAGGTAAAATAAGATGATAAATATTTTAGTGCTTTCTCATTGCGAATTAACAAAAGAATTAATAAAAACGGCAGAAGTTATTGCCGGTAAACAGGAAAACTTGTTTCATATAAATCAAGATATAAAAAATGAAAACCTTGCGAGTTTACAGGAAAAAATAAGTGAAATTCTTAAGAAAATAGATAATGAAAAAGGAACTCTTATTTTAACGGATATGCTTGGCGGAACACCTTGTAATGCATCGGTTTTATTAACTAAAAATTTTAATATAGAAGTTTTAACCGGTGTAAATTTACCTATGCTTTTATCGGCGGTTTTTACAAGCAAAACCGCTCAAACCGCAAAAGAGTTGGCAGACAAGGTTTTGGCGGACGGTAAAAAAAGTATTGTAAATGCAAAGCAGTTGTTGCTTGAAAGAATGAAATAAAAAGGAGATGAAACTGTGACTATTAAAATTGTAAGAATAGATGACAGACTTATTCACGGTCAAATAGTTCAGGGATGGCTTAAAACTATCGATGTAGATAAGATACTTATTGTCTCCGACGAAGTTGCTAACGACGAAATGCAACAGGTTTTGTTGTCTATGGCGGTTCCGAGTTCCGTAAAACTCGTTATAAAAAGTATAAAAGATGCAAGTTATGAAATCGCAAATGAAGTATATGAAAAAGATAATCTTATGATTTTGTTTTCAAACCCTCAAGATATAGTGAAAATGATAGATAACGGTATAAAGTTTCAATCAATAAATATAGGCGGAATGCATTATGCTCACGGTAAAAAGCAATTGTTAAGTAATTTATCCGTAGACAGAAACGATGTTGAGGCCTTTTTAAAACTTATTAATTGCGGAATAGAATTGGAAACAAGAGCATTACCGCAAGACGACAGATATAATGCCGTAACGGATATTCAAAAAGAAGCGGAAATTTTGGGAATAAACAGGTAAGGTGTATAGTAAAATGAAAAAAATTAAATTTGTGTTGGGAATACATAATCATCAGCCGGTTGGGAATTTTAAATGGGTTTTTGAAAAAGGATACGATGTCGCATATAAACCTTTTTTGGAAGTAATGTTAAAGCATAAAAATATAAAATGGAATTTACATTCAAGCGGAATGTTGTGGGAATTTATGTTAAGTGAACATCCCGATTATATAAAAAATATTAAAAATTTAATTTCAAAAGGTACTTTGGAAATAATTTCCGGGGGATATTATGAACCTATTTTATCGGTGATTCCCGAATATGACAGAAAAGGACAAATAACTCAATTATCCGATTTTATAAAAAATAAATTAGGGTACGATTGTAAGGGAGCATGGGTTGCCGAAAGAGTTTGGGAACCGTCATTGGTAAAATCTCTCGTCGATACAGGTATAAAATATACCATACTTGACGATGTTCATTTTATGGCTTCGGGATTAAAAGAAAATGATTTAAAAGGTTTTTATACAACGGAAGATCAAGGAAAAGTTTTATCTGTTTTTCCTATAAGTCAAAAACTTAGATATTTGATTCCGTTTCAGAATGTGAATGTTTGTATTGATTATTTCAGGCAACTCGCAAATGAAAATAAAGATATCGTTGTCGTCATGGCTGATGACGGAGAAAAGTTCGGTATGTGGCCGGGAACGAATAAACATGTTTATGAAGACGGTTGGTTGGATAATTTTTTAACTGCATTGGAAGAAAATTCCGATATTGTTGAAACTGCAACTTTTTCGGAAGTTCTTGATATTATGAGACCTTCAGGAAGGATTTATTTACCTACAAACTCTTACTTTGAAATGTCGGAATGGACTTTGCCGTCGGCTGTTCAAAATGATTTTGATAATTTTGTTAAGCAAAATGAACATAATATACAGGTAAAACCTTTTATAAGAGGCGGCTTTTGGAGAAACTTTTTAAATAAATATGACGAATCAAATAATATGCACAAAAAAATGATTAGACTAAGTAATAAAATTTTCAATAAAAAAGTTCCTTTAAACTCGGATATACAAAAAGCTTTGTATGCGGGACAGTGTAATTGTGCATATTGGCATGGTGTTTTCGGAGGATTGTATTTACCTCATTTAAGAAATGCAATTTATGATTCTTTACTGGAAGCCGAAAATTTATACAATAAAAAATTCGGAGTTAAGGCCTCCTGGATAAAAGACGATTTTGATTGCGATACTGTCGATGAATTTTTATATGAAAGTTCAAATCAGGACATTTATGTCGATGAACAAAACGGAGGCAGTATTTTTGAGTTTGATATTTTAAATAAAAGATATAATTTTTTAAACATATTGACGAGAAGATATGAAGGTTATCATAAGAAACTAAAAGAAGCTATAGAAAATAATAAGGTTACCGATTCTCAGGAACTTACTTCCATTCATACCGATGCTGTTAGAGTAAAAGAAATCGGCTTGGAAAATCACTTGGTATATGATTGGTACAGAAAGGCTTCTTTGTTGGACCATTTTTTTAACAACGGTACGAAATATGAACAGTTATACGGTATGCATTTTAGAGAGGAAGGTGATTTTGTATTAGGAAAATATGATGCAAGAATTGTTTCCGGAAAACTTGAATTAAAAAGACAAGGACATATTTGGTATAACGGTTCACATTTGCCCGTAGAGGTAAAAAAGATAATAAAACCGTTAAATAAAGAAGGATATGAAGTAGAGTATAAAATAAAAAATATTTCTGATATTGATATGGACTTTACTTTCGGAACCGAACAGGTTTTTGCTTTTTCCGAAATGACAACGGATGATATGGCAGAAATTAAAAATAAAAAAGTATGGATAAGAAAAGATAAAAATTTGGGCTTGAATGTGAAACTGACAAGCTCAAAAAGTTGTGATTATTGGGTTGTACCGATAAATACGGTATCAACTTCCGAGAACGGTTATGAGAAAACTTATCAGGGTACAACTGTTGTTAGCGTTTATAAATTTAGCTTAATAAAAAACGGCAGTTTCTCTTTTAAAATAAAAACGGAAGTTTTAAACAGTAAATAATATGGAACATTTGATTTTATTTTCTATTATAGGCGCTGTTTTAAGTGCGGATATAACAATGTTTGGTCAGTTTATGATTTCAAGACCGATATTTTGCGGTCCGTTGTTCGGATATATTTTAGGTGATATACATACCGGTTTGTGGCTTGGAATGATAGTCGAGATGATGTGGATAAATGCTATTCCCATGGGAGTGTCGGTTCCTGTAGATTTGACAATGATGACAAGTTTGGCCGTTATATGGGCTTGTTCTTTTTTTCAAGGAAATCAGGAAGCTGCAATTTTTGCATTGGCATTAGCGGTTCCTTTTTCATATTTATATAAAGAAGTGGATTTAAAAGGAAGACTTTTTAATACAAAGATAATGCATTGGGTTGAAAAAGGTGTTGAACGGGGAATTGAAAACAGAATATCAAAGGGAATATATTTAGGACTTCTTTTTTTCTTTATCAGAACATCACTGATGTATGGAATATTATTGTTTTTAGGCGGTTTGTTGTATAAAGAGATGTATTCTTATTTACCCGTACAGGTAATAGTGGCTTTAAAGAAAGCATGGTATTATTTACCGGTATTCGGTTTCGGTGCCGTTTTATATAATTTTAAGAGTATAAAAATACCTTTTATAAAAAGACAAAATGATTAAAAATTTTATTTTTTTAAGAACATTTTTTTTGCAGGCCTTATGGAATTTTGAAAGATTACAAAATATAGGATTTTTGTATATCTTGTATCCTGTTTTTAAATCTTTGTACAAAGATAAAGAACAGAGAAAACAAGCTTTATTGAGACACCTAGGTTTTTTTAATACTAATCCGTATATGATAAATATAATAATTGCTATGGTTATAAATGCGGAGACCAATATTGCTTGCGGTAAAGAACAAAATATAAAAAAACCAGAAATAATTAAATCTGTTATGGCCGGTCCCGTTGCCGCAATAGGGGATTCTTTTTTCTGGGGAACATGGCGACCTTTTGTTTCTTTCGTGTCGATACTGATGATAATTCTATCTATGAATATGTTCAGTGTTAATTTGTTATGGATAGCTCCTATAATATTTATATTGTTGTATAATGTCGTTCATTTAGCATTCAGATATTGGTCTTTGGTTATTAGTTTTAGACTCAATGAAAAATTAATAAAATTAATTTCAAAATTAGAAATAAAATTTATAGGCGATATATTTAGAATAATAGGTTTAATAATAATTACTCTTGCAATATTTTTTTATTTTAAAACTTTTGGCTTGGTTCCGGTTATTGATGCGGAATTGCATAAGTTGGTTTATCCTGATGTATTGATATACGGAACGATATTTTTAGTAAGTTTCTTGCTTGGCAGAATAAGACCGGTCATAATGTTTTATTTTGCTTTGATTTTTAGTTTTATATTAGGGTACTTGGGGATATAAAAATGAAAGAAAAAAATGTTAAAATCATTAACAAATTGGGGCTACATGCAAGACCTGCTTCTTTAATTGTTCAGACAGCCATGGCTTTTTCTTCAAATATAAACATAATTAAAGATGAAGCGAAAGTGGATGCAAAAAGTATTATGGGAATTTTAATGCTTGCTGCAGCTTGCGGTACGGAACTTAAACTTCAGACGGAAGGTCCGGATGAGGAACAAGCTATGGAAAAAATGGTTGAGATATTCAATAATGGCTTTGGAGAGGAAATATAATGAAACAAAATAACATTATTTTAAACGGTATAGCTGCTTCTTCGGGAGTTGCAATAGGTAAAGTTTTCGTTTTGGAAGAAGATGATTTTCTTGTAATAAAAAAAGAAATTTCCGGTAGTCAAATAAAACAAGAACTTGCCCGTTTAAAAAATGCTATGGAAAAAACCAAAGCGGAATTGTTAGAAAATCAAAAAGAATTGAATAAAGTTTTGGGTGAAAATTATGCAAAAATAGCGGATGCTCATTTACTTATTTTAAACGATCCGATGATTCAGGACGAAGTAAAGAAATTGGTAAACAAAGGAACAAATGCAGAATATGCCGTGCATCAAGTTGTTGAAAACTTTTCCAAAACTTTTGATTTAATAGATAATGAATATTTTAGAGAAAGGAAACATGACCTCTTGGATGTTGCGAAAAAAGTAATGAGAAATCTTTTGGGTAAAACTAAAAAAAGTTTAACGGATTTAAGTGAAGATTCAATCATTGTGGCAAAAAATCTTACTCCTGCAGATACCGTTAATATGAAAGAGGTTATGGTAAAAGGTTTTGTCACCGAAATAGGAGGAAAAACATCACACACGGCATTGGTTGCCCGTAGTCTTGAAATTCCCGCAGTTGTAGGTTTAAAAGATGTGACATATAAAGTTAAGCAAGGAATGCCTATAATTGTTGACGGTAATCTCGGTTTGGTTATTTTAGACCCTTCCGAAGAAACTATAGAAAATTATAAAAGAGAATACGAAATCCAGATTTCATATAAAAAAGAGCTTGAAAAATTTAAAGATTTGCCTGCAGTAACTACAGACGGTAGAGAAGTAATATTAGGTGCAAATATTGAAAATCCGGAAGAAGTTAGATCTACTTTAAAGCATGGTGCGAATGCAATAGGATTATATAGAAGCGAGTTTATGTATATGTCTAAAAAGACTATGCCAACGGAAGAAGAACATTATCAAAATTATAGTAAAGTAGCTAAAATGATGATGCCTTATGAAGTGATTATAAGAACAATGGATTTGGGTGGAGATAAAATTTCAAGATTAGGACTCATGAATATAGGAAGAGAAGCAAATCCTTTTATGGGACTAAGAGCAATAAGATTTTGTTTGAAATATCCCGATATATTTAAAACACAATTAAAAGGTATTTTGAGAGCATCCGTTCACGGAAATATAAAAATAATGTATCCTATGATCTCAAGAATTTCGGAAATAAAACAGGCCAACAAAATATTGGAACAAGCTAAAGAAGAATTAAAAAAAGAGGGTAAAAAATTTAGAGATGATATTGAAGTAGGTGTTATGATAGAGGTTCCTTCGGCGGCCGTTATATCCGATATTATTGCAAAAGAAGTTGATTTTTTGTCGATAGGAACAAACGATTTGATTCAATATACAATGGCAGTAGATAGAGTAAATGCGGATGTTGCCCACTTATATACACCTATGCATCCCGCAATTTTAAGATTATTAAAAAATATAATAGATTCTGCTCATGCTGCAGGAAAAAATGTCGGTATGTGCGGCGAAATGGCCGGTGATCCTATGTATACTGCCATTTTATTAGGACTGGGACTTGATGAGTTTAGTATGTCTGCAGGTCAAATTCCTAAAGTTAAAAAAATAATAAGAAGTATTTCCAAAACTGAAGCGAAAAAATTGGTAGAACAATTGTTTAAATGTGAAAGTATGCATGATATTGATATAACAATGAAAAAATTCAAGTATAGATAAATTTATTTTGTTATGGATTTTCAGTTGTTTGCGGTTTTGTGTAATATTATGTTGTCTCTTCCGGAATTTTTTGCCTGATATAATGAGCTATCCGCATTATCTATTAAAGTGTCAATGTTAATATTTTTGATGTATTTGGAAATTCCGATACTTATCGTTATAGAAAAAGATTTCCTCTTCTCTTTGAAAACAATATTTTTTATTGATTTTCTTATTTTTTCGGCAATCTCAATTACTTTTTCCTGAGAAATAGTAGGTAATAATACTATAAATTCTTCACCACCATATCTACCTACAATATCTCCGTGTCTTACGGAAGAAGTTATTGTTTGTGCGGTTGTTTTTAATACTTCGTCTCCGATTAAATGTCCGTAAGTGTCATTTATGTTTTTAAAGTGGTCGATATCCAACATCATTATGTAAAAATCCGTATTATATCTTTTTGCTCTTTCTATTTCGGAATATAATTTTTCGGTAAAGAATCGCTTTAAAAATAATCCTGTTAATCCGTCAATTCTCGCTTTTTCTTTAAGTTCGGAAAAAAGCATTATTCTTTTTGTTCCTAATTTGAGATGGGGGATAAATAATTCTCCTTCTTCCAAATATATTTGAGAATATTCTGGTTCTACGACTAAAAAGGTACAAGAGTTTAGTTCGTTGTCCAATATTATCGGCCAAGCTATGACAGGTTTCTTTTCTATATCAAATAAAGATTTTACTACGGCGGACCCTTTTAAAGATAAAATTTCTTCGTTGTTGTTTATCAAAGAAAACCATTGTTTTTTCTTTTGTTCGTCCAATCTGGATAATATTTTTAAATTTTTGTTGTTTTCCTTTGATTCCGTACTGCTGCTATTTCTGGTGGTTATTACCGCATAACAAACACCTGCTCTTGTAGTTAAAACATTAAGTAATGCGTTGGCAACATCTTCCGGTACATCCATATTTTTAGTTAAATCTTTTGAAATTATATAAAAATGTGTAATTCTTTCAAGTTTTTTTTCTAAAGCTTCTCTTTCTTTTATAAGACTTTTCTCTTCAATGATTAGCTCTTCTTTATAAAATTTTAGTTCGTTGTTTCTTCTTTTTAAATTTGGATATTGAGTTCTTTTTCTGGTAGAAAATAAGAGTAATACTGGAGCTAATAGAATAAAGATTAAAGAAATAATTAAAGATTGGTAAGAAAATCCGAATGTGAAAATTGATGTAAGTATTGCAGTAATACAGAAAGATATGTAATAAAGTATATTTATTTTTTTTGGTAATATGGAAATCGGCAGAAGAGCAAGAATCAATAAATATTTTACAAGGTAAGAGTTAACTTTATTAAAAACAATAAAGAAACATATCAATATAAGAAATAATTTTAAATAAAATAATATTTTTTTCATAAATTGTTTTTATAAATACAAGTTTGGTTCCTTCCGTTATTTTTTGCCGTGTATAAAGCATCATCAGCTTTTTTTATAATTTCGTCCGGAGTTTGTTCCGTTGTCAATTGTGCAATACCGATACTTATAGTCTTTTTTATTTGTATAGGTCTATAACTTTCTATAGGCATAAAAAACTTTTCTTCTTCTACCATTTTGCGTACTTGTTCAAGTATTTTGTAACCTTCATTAATGTTTGTGTAGCACATTAACACTGCAAATTCTTCTCCTCCGTATCTTGATAAAACATCCACCGTTCTAAATCTTCTTCTCAAAATATTGGACAATTGTTTTAAAAATGTGTCTCCTGCCAAATGTCCGTAAGTATCATTAACTTTTTTAAAGTAATCTATATCTATTATTGCTATTGTGATAGGTACTGCAGTAGTTTTTGCTCTTTCTATTTCTTCTTGTAATCTTTCTATAAAATGCGTTCTAGTATACAAACCTGTAAGACCGTCCGTTATTGCTAACGATTCTACTTTTTTAAACATCATTGCATTATTTAAAATGAGTCCTATTAAACTTGCAAGAATAGATAATAATCTTAAATCATAGTCATCAAACAATTCCTTCGGATCGGTAGAGTATCCTTTTATTGCGCCCCAATAATTGTTTTCTATTTCTATTGGAACAACAATTAAAGAACAGGTGCTCTTATAATCCGTTTCGGAAAATCTTCGATCTTCTTTGGTATTTGTTATAAGCAAAGGAATTTTATTAAATTTTGAATAGTTTACAAAAATATCTTTGCTGGAATGCCTTTTAATGTTCCATTTCCCTTTTGATATAAAATCTTTTGTTAAATTTTCCAATAATTTGATAAGTTCTTTTTCATCTATGGTGTTTTCTATAGAGTTTATCATTTGTTCAAAAGATTGAAAAATTTGCATTTTCTGATTTATTGCAGCTATTTTGTTTTCATTATCCGTTATTGATGATTGTATTAAAGTTAGGTCTCTGTCTAAAACTTCATGTTCAACTTTTAGCTTTATTTTCTCTGCTATCCATTTTTGCCTATATTTTTCTATCTCAATAAAAACAATTATCAACCACAAGATTTCACATATCAATAAAATTTTATTAAAAGGTTCTGTCGTAGCAATTGCAAAAATGCCGGCAGATACCGCAAAAGCAACAGACATACCTCCGAACACGCTACCTGAAAAAATATACATTATTATGAAAATTACAAATATTGTAGGAAAAACCAATATAGGATATTGGAATAAAAAGAATAACCAAACAATAAAACATATACCCGAAAAAACAGGAATAATAAATGTTTTAAAAATATCTAATAAAAAAACTCTGTTACTTTTGAAGTTTATTATCATTTTTCTTTTGTTTGTAATATTTTATTAGTTTTGTCTCTATTTCTTCTTTTAAATTTTTGTCTTTTATTTCAAACAATTTGTTCCATTTGTCTTTTTCTTTTATTGCCGGCCAAGCAACCCATAATCCGTATTTGCCGTTTAATATATTACAATTTATTTCAACGGTATCGTTAAATATTACCGACATAAATGCTAATATCGTTTTTGGCTTTTTTACAATATTGCATTTATTTATTTTGTACTCAATCGGTACGGTTGTACTTTCGATAATCGTATTGCTTTTATCTTTGGCTGCTTTTATTATATTGTTTTTAAAATCTCTGTTTAAGAAATAAAAAAAGTAATGCTTGTTTCCTTTACTTTCATAGAAAGGAGAAACTAAATTGTTATCAACTAATTTAAAATCTTTTAATTGCAAAGTCTTATTGAATTCTATATCAATTTTGTTGCCGGTGTTTGTAATTTTTGTTGTTTTTAATTCAACGGAAAAAATCTCCATCGATAATAAGAAAATTAATAATAAGGATAACAAATATTTAAAATACATAATATTATAAGCTTCCGGTATCTGAAATTTATTTATTAAAATAATCTAAAAAACAATCTGTATTTTTTTCTATGTTTTTTGATAAATAAAAAATGTAAGTTTTATTAGTTTTAAATAATAACCTTATACAAGCATAAAATCTTGAAAAAGCAATAAAACTTTTCTTCAAGAAATCTTTAAATCCGCCTGTTAAAAAAAATTCAATAACTTGCGGTAATCCGTAACCGACAACACAACTTTTAAATAATTCTTTAAAAATATAAAAAGTATTTGTATCTTTTATTTTTGGAGTATCGGAATAAATTCTTTTGCCGGCAATTATATTTATAGGAAAATTTACAGTTTCAATTCTATCTTTGAAAAAGTCATAAGAAATCAGTTTCTTTTGCCCGAATTTTCTTCTGTCGAAAACGGTTATGAAATTATCGGGAATATAGCTTGTATCAAAATCGTTACAAACACCAAGTCGTATAGGAAAAGGATAGATATTTCCTTTTCTGTCTATTATAGGTGTATCGTCGGATAATAACTTTATATTATCGTTCTTTAATAAATTCATAAGCAACGTGCTTTTTCCTCCACCTTGCGGGAGAATACAGATAAAAATATTTTTGTTATAAGAAAAAGAACACGCATGTATTCTGTGAAAACCTTTTAAATCGAGAAGTTCTCCTGTTTGTGAGTGTAGCAAAAGGTAAGATATTTCATATAATAAGTTCTCATCTAAAGAATATATGTCCGCAATTTTTTTTACTTTATTAAATATAACGAGACATTTGTTTTTGTAATCGGCATATCTTGTGTCATTATAATCATAACAGATACAATCTGTTTTATACATAGAAGCTTCTATTTGAGGGATTTGTTCATAAGGAGGTTTTATGAAATTTATATTTATTGTTAAATCTATTTTAGATTGAGATTCTTCTCTCGATAAAAAATATTTAAATTCTTCGGATATTTTATTAATTATATTCGTATAACCGTACAGTTGAACAAATATTCCGTATATGTTTAAAAAATATTTTTGAGTTTCCATGATAAACCCTTAATTATTCCTATAAAAAATCCGTACCCGTAAGTTAAATGAGATAATATTGTTGTTATAAATATTGTTGTAAAGTCCAATAATTTTAATTTGTGTGAAAAAAATATTGTTAACGTATTGAACAAAACAAGCAACAAATACACGTTTAGCAAAATAAGTGTCATTTTACCAAAACAAGTTATAATAATGTATAGTATAAACAATGTTGGAAAAATAAAAAAGACTTTTATGCTTGAAGGCATTATTACAGACATAAAACCTCTACCTTTTCCGGAATTATATACTTGTTGCAAAAAATCTTTTAATGTTTTTCTTCTATGATGATAAACGACTAAATCCGGAGTGTACAACATCTCTACATTATATTCTTTTAATTGTTCCAATAACAAGTTTTCTTCATTGTAATGCAGTAACTTGTTGAATCTTACATTGTGCTTTGTAAATAAATCTTTTTTTATTACCAAATTACATAATATAAGTTCAGTATCATCTGTCAATCTGTCTATTCCTTTTTGAAAATATCTGGCATTCATTTTATATGACATAAATAATGAAGATAATAAAATACCGGTTAATTTCTGAAATCTTAAAGAAAGTGATGGAGTTAAGTTCGGTCCGCCGATTACACCTATAAACGGATATTTCGTTAATTTGTCTGTTATTATTTTAATGTTGTCTTTATCAATAAAAGTGTCATCATCCAGGAAATAAATATATTCGGAATCAATTTTCTCTATTCCTATGTTCCTTGCATCGGATTTATTGAGCTTTTCTTTTAAAATCGTAAAATTAATGGTCGGATAATTTTTTGCAGTTGCAGTTAAAAAATCAATTATTTGTTTGTTTTCTCCATTAACTACGACAAATATCTTAGTATTGAATTTTATTAAAGAAGAAATATTTTCTCTAAGATAATCAATTCTGTTATTTGAAGAAATAATAAGAGATGTTATTGATATATTCATTTATTGTTTTTTAATTTATTTGCAATATATAATTGTTTTCCGGATTTTATTGCGTCTTCCAACATATATCCGTTCGTACATGTAAGCCAACAATGGCACTTTTTAGAATTAAAAAATGTTCTTACTTCATTTGCCTGTTTGCTGTTCCAAAGAGTATCAAAGGAATCTTTTCTTAAATCTCCTGCAAACTTGTTCTTGTAAACCGGACAAAAATAAACTTCACCGAACGGATTTATCATTGCATATTTTTCACCGCAAGGACAATTCGGAAAATATCTTTTAGGATTTTTTATATATTTTATTATGTAATATAGTGCTAAAAATTGAGAGGTTAATCCTTCATTTTGTAAAAAAATTTCTTCTTTAAATTCATTAATTCCACATTCGTTTGCCATTTTTTCGGTTATTACGTTTATTTGATTTTCTATAGTCTCCAAAGCATTATTCTGCCAAACAAATTGTTTTGTTTCTTTCTTTTGAACAAACATTTGGAATGACACGTGATAACCTCTAGCATGACACCAGTCATATACATCAACAATTTTGTCACAATTGTTCGGAATTATTGTAAAGTTTAAGCTGAAATATATTTCAGGAAAATTTTGCTTTAAATATTCAAGGTTGTTTGTTAAATTATCAAAAGCTCCTTTTTGTCCTCTTATTTTATCGTGTTCTATTCCTATTCCGTCAATGGATGAACCTATAGAAAGTTTATATAATCCGGTTTCCTTCTTTATTTTATTCAGTGTGTTAAAGACTATATCTTTATCAAATAAATTTGAAAGAATTAATATTTCCGTTTCCGGATAAGCTTGTCTTAAAAATTTAACAATTTCATTTAAATCTTTTCTTAAAAAAGTTTCACCGCCACTTAAAACTATAAATCTTATATCTTTTAAATATTTTGAGTTTGTTACCAAATTTTTTATTTCATCAAGACTTATATCAGGTTTTGTATTGTCAATCCAATGTCTTAAATTACACATAACGCAAGAGGTGTTGCAATTATATGTTAATTCAAAATGTAGTTCTTCGGGATTCTTGCAAGAGATATCTCTCGGCCTTGTTGTTTTTTCTATAAATTCACCGAACTGATAAATAAAATTTTTTAAGTCTTTCAATTTAATTCCTCTAATTTTTTTATATATTTCTTTTCTAAATCTTTATCTTTCAGTTGTTTTGCTATAAAAATAAGTTTGTTGCAAATTTCTTTTGATTTGAATTCCTTTTCAAAAGAGTTTATAAAGCATTCTTTTGCTTTTAAATAGTTTTTGTCATAAAAATAATATTCGCCTAATTGAAACCATTTGTCCGGTTTTACTGCACTTATGCCCGACGTTTCCGGATATTTTAGTTTTATTGCCATGTCACAAAATTTTTCATATCTTTCAAATCTTTTAGCATAATCATTGTTTATCGATTTCCAATAAAGGTGATGATCCGCTTTTGTTATTCCGAATTTTTCGGGGTTATTTTTAACATAGGTACATTTTTCCAATGTAAAAAAAGATTGGCTTGCAAGAATGGAATTCACATAAGGTCTTGCTTTAACAAGAAAATTTAATGTTTTTTCAAAATCTTCATCTGTTTCCGTAGGAAAACCGCACATCATATTTATTTGGAAAGAAATACCGGCTTCTTTCGTGTTTTTAAATAATTCTATTGCTTTAGATATTTGAAATCTTTTATTCATGGAATCAAGAACATTTTGTGAGCCCGATTCTACTCCGTATCCTACCCATCCGCAACCCGCTTTTTTCATTTTCTTTAGTAATTTTAATGTCATATCATCTCTCACTACGGCTTGTCCTGCCCATGAGATTTTTATATTGTTTTCAATTATCAAATCACAAAATTCTTCAAGATTTTTCAAATTACCGTTCAATAATAAACCATTAAAATAAAAATAATTTATTTGAGGGAAATCCGTTAAATGTTTTTTTATCTGTTCGAATAATTTTTTTGCGGATATATATCTGTATTTCGGCCAAAAAAGTCGCTCATAACAGAAATGACAGGCGTTTATACACCCTCTTGAGTCAAGCAAATCAAGTCTGTTAGCTTGTTCATATTTGTTATTTAAAATGTCATCTTTAAAATCCGAATAATCCGGTATCGGTAAGTCATCAAGATTTTTAACATACTCTCCTTGTCCGCAATCGATAACTTCTCCGTTTTTTTTCATTAAAAAACCTTTGCACTCCGGTAAGTCGTTTATATTGAGTTTTCTTTGTATTTTTTCCAGAAGCTTTTTTAATGGAATATCTGCTTCACCATAACAAACATAATCTATAAAATCTTGTTTTGCAAAATCGTAAGCCATTTGGGTTTTTGCGGCTTTGTGGCCTAAAAAAATGATAATAGAATCTTTTTTGTACTCTTTTATTTTTTTTGCTATGGCATAACTTATATTTACCGATGGAGTATGAGTGTCAAATACAAAAATTTCCGCTTGGGTAGCTAATATATCTTTTATGGATTTTTCCGCATTTGAAACTTTTAATATTGTATCCGTAAAGGTATTATTTTCCCATACGGAATAAAAGTCTCTGTTTTCCCAATACTTTCTGTTTTCTTGAGTTGCTTGCCAGTAAAATTTATTGTTTAAGTCAAAACAAAATGTTTCATGCCCTAAATTTCTTAAATATGTTGAAAAATATGCGAGTATGTAAGGGGGGCAATATCTTACCCACCAAGGGCATTTTATAAGAGCAATTTTCATTTATTATCTTTCCTCATCAACAATCCATTTGTATTCGTCGCAAGGACAAGTTTCCGCTTCGCATGGCATCGGTTTATCGTGCAATCTGAAATTCGGATCCGTAAATATATTACCAATCGGTTTGTGGCTTAAAGGTCCGCATCTTGTAACAGTTCCGTCTGCTTTTATTGATGCGTATATGTAGCCGGCTCTGCACAATTTACCTTTGGTTTTTTGACCTTCAAGGTGATATTTTAATCTGTCGACATCTCCCATATAAGGTTTCATCATTTCTCTTTCTTCGTCCGTATATGCTTGCGGATATACTTTTCCACCGTATTCTCCATGGAATGCTGCCAAAGCCATTACTATTCCATGTTTTTTAAATATATCGTCATAATATTTTATTTTGTCCATGTTGGGAGGATATGCCAAATAACAAACTCCACCTTTAAATCCGTATTTGTAAAGGTATAAAACTTTTCTTATGAATGGTTCTATCTTTGTTTCCAACGGATGGAAATTCATATCAAGACGTACTCTTTCAGGATTTAATGTCTTTGCAAAAGTAAACATATCTCCCGATAATTGACAAGTAACTTTTACTGTATGTTTCTTTGAAATTTCTTTTACCAAATCGATAAATCTCGGGTATAGAGTCGGTTCTCCTCCGGTTATCATTAAATCACATTCTCCGTACAAATCGTATATTCTGTCCCAAAGTTCTACCATTTTTTCGAAAGGAGGATATACGTTATGTTTATCCATTTCATCCCAAACTTTATCGAACCAACAATACGGGCATCTAAAATTACATCTGTAATGAGAATCCCATACAAAACTAACTTTTCCTCTGTTGTCCATACTTAAATCCTCTTTTATTTAAAATAATACGTAAACAAACGGAACTACTGCGCTACTCTTTGCAAACACTACAAGTAATCCCAAAATTAAAAACACTAAAAACATCGGCAATAACCACCATGCTTTATGTTCCCAGAAAAACTTCCAAAAATCTTTAAAAAATTCTTTCATGCTTTTTTCCTTGTTATCTTTGAATTTTCATATTTTCGTAGTACATATCTTCAACTTCTTTTATGGGACCGAAAGCCATTTGTTTCCCGTGATCTATATACAAAGCGTTTGAACACAATTTTTTTTCTTCTCCTATACCGTGAGAAATAAACAAAATTGTATGCCCCTCGTTTAAAACTTTTTCAAATGCTTTAGCACATTTTTTTTGGAAAGCAATATCTCCTACGGATAAAACTTCATCAACGAGAATTATTCCCTGTAAAGTTTGTATTACGGTTGCAAAAGCAAGTCGGGATATCATTCCGGAAGAATATTCTCCGAGTTTTGCTCCCATAAATTTATCAAGTTCCGCAAATTCTACAATAGCATCCATTTTTTTGTCAATTTCTTTCCTTGATATTCCGTGCAAAGCACCATATAAATATACATTTTCTATAGCGGTAAATCTTAAATTAAAACCGAGTCCCAACTCGAACATACACGAAACTTTTTCCGTTATGTTGAAAGTTCCCGAAGTTTGTTTTAATATTCCGGACAAAATTCTAAAAAGAGTTGTTTTGCCCGCACCATTGTGGCCTATTACGGCAACCATTTCACCTTTTTTTACAGAGAAAGAAATGTTTTTTAAAGCCCAAAAATCGGTTTCCGGATATTCTCCGCTTAATTTATACCTCAAAGAAGTAAAGAAAGTTAATCTTTCTTTGGTTCCTATTTTAAATTTTTTAGATAAATTATCAGTTTGTATTACAATATTGCTCATTGTATTTTTTCTACAAAATATCCTTCGAATTTTTTAAATAAAATGTATCCGATTATAAAAAATACCGTGGCGAATATTAAAGTGTACAATAATCCGCCCAGTTCGGGAAATTTTCCGTCTAATAAAATTTCTCTGGTTGCTTTTATAACATGTGTCATCGGATTTAATAAAATAACGTTTCTTTTAAAAGGTGAAAGCATGTCCAGACTATAAAAAATCGGTGTCAAAAAGAATCCCATAGTCGTTATTATGGACCAAATTCTTGTCATATCCAAAAAATAAACACCTATGAGTGATAAAAGTAATGAAATGGCAACGGTCAAATATAATGTTAATATCAATATCGGAATAAGGAAAAAAATATTTACGGAAATAAAGCCCTTTATAATTGCACAAAACAAAATAAGCATTAACAATTCCAACGAATGAGAGAATAAAACGGCTATTACCGAAGCATATACTATACACTCTTTAGGAAATGCTATGCTTTTTACAAAATTACTATATCTCATAATGGAAGATATTGCCGCCGTAGTTGCTCCGGAAAAAAAATTCCATTGAACCATACCGATAAGCATATACAATGGAAAATCTTTTATTGTTTTCATCCAATCCGCAAAAATCGTATATAAAACACAAAAGAAAAGTAACGGATACAACAATGTCCAAAGAAAACCTAAAATCGTTCCTTGATCTCTTAATCTGAAATCCGAAAACGATAGTTCCCAAATCATCAACCAGTATTGTTTTATACTCTTAACCATTATCTTTAAATTATATTATTTATAAAATGTTTTGTAAATCAATACAATAACACAGATTAGGGTGAGAATTGTTACTTTGTTATTTGTTTAATAAAATGCTAAAATAAATAAAATTATGTTAAGAGATAAAAAATGAAAAAAATAATAAGTTTGGCTATTACTTTTTTATTTTGTTTTGAAAGCTTTTCTTTTGCAAGTTATGATGGATATAAATCGTATTTAAAAGGTTTGCTCTCGTTGAAGCAGGGAAAGCCGGAAGTAGCAATTTCGGAATTTGAAAGAACATTGTCTTATGATTCCAATGCTACTACAGTTTATAAAGATTTGGCTCTTGCGCAATTACAACAGGGAAACATAACCGCAGCATTGGAAAATGCAAAGAAACTTCAAGAATTGGAAAAAGATAACGTTAAAACACAAATGTTTTTGGGATCTTTTTACCTTTCAATTAACGAAATGCTTTTGGCTAAACAGGCATGGGAAAAAGTTTTAGAACTTGAACCGGAAAATGAAATGGCAACCGTGTATTTGGCATCATACTACTACTCCGATAACAAACTTAAAGAATCAATCGATTATTGGACAAAGTTTCTTGAACAGCAACCGGAATCTGCGGAAGGATATTTTCAGTTAGGTTTAACACAAGAAAAGTTAGGTATGTTTGATGAGGCATTGGAATCATATAAAAAAGTAAATGAAATAAAATCGGAAGCACAAGAGGGATATTTGGCAAGAGCAAGAATTTATGAAAATAAAAAAGAATATAAACTTGCGATAGAAGAGTACAAAGAGTATGCAAAACATTTTTCCGGTAATGTTGCAATATTAACATATCTGGGCAAATGTTATTTTGAAGAAAAAAAATATGCGGAAGCTGAAGAAGTTGTTTTAAAAGCAAAAGAAGTCTCATCCGATAATGTTGTTTTAAATTATTTGCTTGGAATGATTTATGAAAAACAGGGAAAAATAGATGAAGCAATAGGAGTGTTTGAAAATATAATAAAAGTTGAACCTATAGCTCCGAATTATATGAGATTAGGTTATTATTATGCATTAAAACAAGATTACAAATCCGCAGAAAAACAGTTTGATAAAGCATTGAAACTGGAACCTTTAAATTCGGAAATTTTATATTTGGCAGGTTTGAATTATATCGATTCCAAAAAGTACAATAAAGCAAAAGAGGTGTTGGAACAATCATTATATCTAAGACCTGACTTTTCAGACGCAAAATTTTATTTGGCATTATGTTACGATAAATTAAACAATTTTTCCAAAACGGAAGAACTTTTGAAAGATATTATAGAAAACGATCCCAACAATGAAAAAGCATTAAATTATTTAGGTTACAGCTATGTTGAAAGAGTTATACATTTGGATGAAGCCGAACAAATGCTTGAAGAAGTTGTAGAAAAGCACCCGAATGTTCCGGCATATTTGGATTCGTTGGGGTGGTTGTGTTACAAAAAAAAGAATTATGAATTGGCGGAGAATCTTATTTTTAAAGCGATAAATACGACTCCTAAAGTTTTTGATAAAGATGTTTATGAACATTTAGGAGATATCAGTATTGAACTCAAAAAGTTATCGCAAGCATGGTTATCTTATGCGGTTGCATATGATTTGGGATCGAAAACCGCAAAGAAAAAATTGAATTTATTGGACAAAAAGTTTGCACAAGAAAAAGATTTACAAAAAGAAAAATTTAAAGTTGTTGCGGAAAGAGCAATATTTAATTTTCATAGAATAGCATCACTAAAAGCAGGATACAAACTTAATATAAAAATAAATAATGTAAATCTTTCTTCGTATATGTCTGTTTTTTTTGCGAGAAATTTCGGGTTGTTGTTTGAGTTTCCTCCGAAATTATCATTCCAAGGCGGAAGTGTTTATGTGAAAGATGATGATAATATTGAATTTAATCCGCAGGCAATGAAGGATAATATACCTGAAGAATTTTGTTCAATGTTTGGTTTTGCAAAAATAGTTTTGTCAAAAGATTTTTTGAACTTAATATTTTCTTCCGACATGTCTCAAAAGGGGAATGAAATAATTTATAACAACAACGAATACATAATAAAAATAGATTTAAAAACGGGAATGTTTAAAGAATTTATAAAGAAAGATTCTTTTGAGTTAAAGTTTAATTCGTATAAATCTTTCAATGAAATATCGAAGATTCCGCTAAAAGCGACCTTTACTGCAACTAAAACGAAGTTTAAATGTATGTGCGATTTAAATAATGCATCAAATATATCAACAACGGATTTACAAAAATTTCTTGGGACAAATAAAGATGATAGTCAAAGCTCCGGCCAAAATTAATTTATATCTTGAAATAATAAATAAAAGATCCGACGGATATCATAACATAGAATCCGTTATGCATACGATTTCTTTATTTGATATTTTAGAGTTTTCAGAAATACAAGAAAACAGAATAGAATTTGTTTGTGATAATTCCGTATTGCCGTCAAATGATAAAAAAAATCTTGTTTATAGAGCAGCTGAAAAATTTAAAGAACAATATAATATAAATAAAGGAATAAAAATAAAACTTACAAAAAATATTCCTATGGGTGCAGGATTGGGGGGTGGTTCTTCCGATGCGGCAGCAACAATTCTTGCCCTTAATAAAATATGGAAAGTGAACGATGATATAAAAAATTTAGAAATATTAGGATCAAAACTTGGAGCAGATGTTCCTTTTTTTATGTCGGGAGGAGTTGCAAAAATTTCCGGAATAGGAGATATTGTTGAAAAAATAAATACCGAATTGGCATTTGATTTTGTTTTAGTAAAGCCGGATTTCGGAGTATCTACTCCTTATGCTTATTCAAAGGTAAAATTCCCATTGACAAATATTCATAAAATTGATAACATTATCAACGACCTTGAAAAAGGTGTGCTTGATTTTAGAAAAGCAAAAGCTCTTTTTTTTAATAGGTTTGAAGATTTTATATTTGAAGAATATCAAGAAATAAAACAAATAAAAGAAGTTCTTGAGAATTTGGGGTGTGTGAGTTTAATGTCTGGTTCCGGAGCTACTGTTTTTGGATTAGTTCATGATAAAGAAAATATAGATTTTATTTTAAATGAATTAAAAAAATATGGTTGGAATGTTTGGGTGGCAAGCTCATTCGAAGTCGGAAAAGAAAGCTAGGCGGAGGATTTATGAAAATAACTGAAGTTAGAATTTTCCCAAAAGCAGAAGAAAAATTGAAGGCCTATGCGGCAATTACATTTGACAGTGTATTTGTTGTTCATAATTTGAGAATTGTTAAGGGCGAGAAAGGTTTGATGGTTTGTATGCCTTCAAGAAAGAAAAACGACGGAACATTTAAAGATATTGCTCATCCTATAACAAATGAGTTTAGAAGTGAGTTGGAAAAGGTTGTTTTGGATGCTTATGAAAAGAAATTAGCTGAAGCACCTGCAACTGATTCTCAAAATATATAAGTTAATTCCGAGATAGTGTAATGGTAGCACAAGGGAATTTGGATCCCTTCGTCTAGGTTCGAATCCTGGTCTCGGAGTTTTCTCTTTTTCAAAAGAAACAGTTTTGTAGAAAACAAAATTCTGTTTCTTTTTTTTTAGATTGGAACTAGATTATTTAATATAAAATAATTAACAAAAATTTCAAAATATGATATAATAAAAAGATAAATTGTGGGTACTATAGCTGAAAATATTAATTTTATAAAAAATAGAATAGAAGCGACGGCAAACGGCAAAAAAATAACATTGCTTGCCGTCACTAAAACTTTTTCTGCAGATTGTGCAAAACAAGCTATAGATGCCGGAATTTTAGATATTGCCGAAAGTAAAATGCAAGAAGCAATACCTAAGTTTGAAGTTCTTTCTAACAGCTTAAATGGAATAAACAAACATTTTATAGGGCATTTGCAGTCTAACAAAGCTAAAAAAGCCGTACAAAATTTTGATTTAATACAGTCTTTAGACACTGTAGATTTGGCAAAAGATATAAACAGACATGCAAAGGATATAGGTAAGATACAAAAATGTTTGATTGAATTAAAAGTTTCAAATGAAGAAACGAAATTTGGTGCTTCAAAGGAAACGGTTAGTGCAATATATGACTATTGCTCTTTAAATTGTCCTAATATTTTGATTTGCGGTATAATGACAATAGCACCTTTTTTTGATGATAAAGAGTTGGTTAGACCCTATTTTAAATTGGCTTATAATGTTTTTGAAAATATAAAAAAAACGAAAAACGATGACAATTTCAATATTTTATCGATGGGAATGTCCGATGATTTTGAAATTGCAATACAAGAAGGTTCGAATATGGTAAGAGTAGGAACAGCCATATTCGGGGAGAGAAATTATGATAAGTAAAAAGTTTCACGATAAAAAGGTCGTTTTTATCGGTTCAGGTAACATGGCAGAAGCCATAATATCCGGATTTGTAAAATACGATATTATAAAAGCTACAAATATTGTTTGTAACGATATTTCAAGAGACAGATTACAATATATGTCTCAAAAGTATGCAGTTTCCGTTCAACAGGATAAAGATGAAGCTTTAAATAAGGCGGATATTGTTTTTCTTACAATAAAACCTCAAACTTTTAAAGGTGTATTGGAAGAATATGGTAAAAAAATAGCAAAAGCTAAAATGGTTGTTACGATAGCTGCAGGTATAACAACTCAATTTGTAGAAAAATATCTTTCAAAAAAATCCGTTCTTATAAGAGTTATGCCTAACACCCCTGCTTTGGTAGGAAAAGGTGCTATGGCTGTTTGCGGCGGGAAAAATGCAACTGAAGATAATATAAATGATATAGCGGATTTGTTTTCCGTTATAGGCAGAGTTGTAGTGGTAAAAGAAAATTTAATAAATGCAATTACGGCAGTTTCAGGTTCGGGACCGGCTTATGTATTTTATTTCTCGGAAGTAATGAGAGATGCTGCAGAAAAAATAGGTATTCCTGCAGATATGGCTAAAGAGTTGGTTTATCAAACAATATTCGGTTCGGGGAAAATGCTTATAGAAAGCGGTCTTGACGATACAGTTTTAAGAAAAAATGTTACTTCTCCGGGGGGAACAACCGAAAAAGCTATGGAAGAATTTTTAAATAGCGACTTTAAACAAATCGTTTTTTCTGCAATTGAAAAAGCTAAAAAAAGAGCAGAAGAACTTTAATATATAATAAGTAAAGTAGAGAGGTAAAAGCAATGATTATTAAAGTAAGAGTAATTCCTAATTCAAAAAGGAACGATGTCGTTAGTAGAATTGGGTCAATTTTGAGAGTAAAAATTGCTGCTCCTGCAGTTGAAGGAAAAGCAAATGAAGAATTATGTGATTATTTATCGGATTTTTTCGATGTTAATAGATCTAATGTTCTCTTAAGGAAAGGTGAAAGAGGAAGAGAAAAAACTATAGAAATTACGGGCAGAACAGAAGAAGAATTGGAAGAAGTTTTAGATACAATACCGTAGAATTTAATTTAAAAAGTAAGAGATAAAAATATGAATAACAAAATGCCGGAAACATTATATTGGGAAAAAGGCACACTATTTTTATTAGATCAATTGGAACTTCCAAGTAAAGTTATATACAGAAAATGCAAAACATATACCGAGGTTATAAAAGCAATCAAAAATATGATTGTCAGAGGAGCTCCTGCAATAGGAGTTACTGCTGCTTACGGTATGGTTCTTGCAGGAACAAAAGCTGCAAAATTTTCTCCGACCGAAAAAATTAAGTTTATCAAAAAAGTTTCTGAAGAAATGATACAAGCAAGACCTACAGCCGTAAATTTAAAATGGGCTGTAGATAAAATGTGTACAATAGTACAAAATTCTTTAAAATTAAATCCTGAAAATTTTGTTGTAGCTTTAGAAAAAGCAGCAAACGAAATTTATGATGAAGATATAGAATGTAATAAAACAATGGGTGATTTCGGTGCAAGGTTATTAAAAAAGAATTCGGTTGTTCTTACTCATTGCAATGCAGGTGCTCTTGCTACCGCGGGTTACGGAACGGCACTCGGAATGATAAGAACCGGTTTTAAGGCAGGAAAAATAAAAAAAGTTTTTGTTGATGAAACAAGACCTTACTTGCAAGGTGCAAGACTTACGGCATGGGAACTGCAACAAGAAAAGATACCATATACATTAATTACCGATAATATGGCAGGTTATATGATGAAAACCGAAAAAATAGATGCTGTTATTGTCGGTGCAGACAGAATTGCCTGTAACGGAGATGTTGCAAATAAAATAGGAACTTATTCTTTATCGATACTTGCAAAGTATCATAAAATACCTTTTTATGTTGTTGCTCCGAGTTCAACAATAGATTTTTCAACATTGTACGGAACAAAAATAAAAATAGAAGAAAGATCTGCCGAAGAAGTTGTAAAAATAAACGGCAAAGAGATTGCTCCTAAAGGAACACAAGTAAGACATCCCGGTTTTGATATCACTCCGGCATCAAATATCACGATGATTATTACTGAAAAAGGTGTTTTCAAACCAAACAAAATTTCTACACTAAAAAAAATTAAATAAATATTAAATAGAAAAGGTTAAGTAAGAAAATGGAAAACGAAAAAAAAGATTATTCAAAAACTGTTAATTTACCTAAAACAGACTTTCAAATGAAAGCAAATTTGGCTCAGAGAGAACCTAACTTCTTAAAAGAGTTATATGATGCTAAAATTTACGAGAAAATGAGAGCAAAAAATCAAGGTAAGAAAAAATTTATTCTTCACGACGGACCTCCGTATGCTAACGGTGAAATGCATATCGGTCATGCATTGAACAAAATTTTAAAAGATTTTATCTTGAAATATAAAAATATGAAAGGTTTTGATACTCCTTACACTCCGGGTTGGGATTGTCACGGCCTTCCTATAGAAACACAATGTTTAAAAGAATTAAAAACGGATAAACATAAAGTAGATAAAAATGTTTTCAGAAAACAGGCAAGCGATTTTGCAAAAAGATTTGTTTCTATACAGAGAGAAGGTTTTAAAAGATTGGGAGTATTTGCAGATTGGGAAAAACCTTATCTTACATTAGATCCGAAATATGAGGCCTCAATAGTAAAAGTTTTCGGTGAACTTGTAGAAAAGAATTATTTGTTCAGAAAGAAAAAACCTGTTTATTGGTGCTCTTCCTGCGAAACAGCTCTCGCGGATGCAGAAGTTGAATATGCGGATGTATCATCGGATTCTATATTTGTAAAATTTAAAATTGTTGAATTGTCTGATGCATTAAAAGATAAACAGGATTTGTTAAAAGATTATTCCGTATTGATATGGACAACAACACCTTGGACATTACCGTCCAATGTGGCACTTGCATTTTCACCTGTAGCAAAATATGTTGCTTGTGAATACATATTAAACGGTAAAGTTGAAAAAATAATTGTAGCAAGAGATTTGGCGGAAAATGTTAAGAACAAAATCTCTGCCGAAAGTTTTACCGTAAAAGAGGAATTTGACGGCAAAGATTTGGAATATATCAAATGTCAAAATCCTATAGTAGACAGAAAGTCTCTCGGTATTTTGGCGGATTATGTCAGTATGGAAGACGGTTCCGGTATAGTTCACATTGCTCCGGGACACGGACAGGAAGACTATCAGGCAGGTCTTGCATACAAACTTGATATTATTTCACCTTTAAATGACAGGGGACAATTTACAAAAGAAGTTCCGGAATTTGAAGGAATAAATGTATTTAAAGCAAATCCGTTAATAATTGAAAAACTTACAAAAGAAGGAACTCTTCTTGCAAGTATAAAAATAAGTCACTCTTATCCTCATTGTTGGAGATGTAAGAAACCCGTTATATTCAGAGCAACTCCTCAATGGTTTATGGGGGTAGATTTGAACGATTTAAGAAATAATCTTCTTAAAGAAATTAAAAATGTTAATTGGGTTCCTAAATACGGAGAATCAAGAATTACCGGAATGATACAAACAAGACCTGATTGGTGTTTAAGCCGTCAGAGATTGTGGGGAGTTCCGTTACCGATATTCTATTGTAAAGAGTGCGGTGAACCTATATTGGATAAAAAAATAATAGATAAAGTTGTAGAAGAATTTTCTATACATGGTGCAGGTATTTGGTACGAAAAGTCCGCTGAAGAGTGGTTGTCAGGATTTAATGTAAAATGTCCAAAATGCGGTAAGACGGAATTTAAGAAAGAAGAAGATATCCTCGATGTTTGGTTTGATTCCGGAGTATCAAGTGAAGCTGTATTATCGAGCGGAAACTATGATTCTTTGGAATTTCCTGCAGATTTGTATCTTGAAGGCAGTGACCAACACAGAGGTTGGTTCCAAAGTTCGTTGCTTCCTGCAGTAGCAATAAAAGGCAGAGCACCTTATAAAACCGTTCTTACTCACGGATTTTTGGTTGACGGTCAAGGCAGAAAAATGTCGAAATCGTTAGGTAACGGTGTTGCACCTTCACAAATAATAAATAAGTACGGTGCAGATATCTTGAGATTATGGGTTGCATCCTGCGATTACAGAGAAGATGTAAGAATATCCGACGAAATTATAAAAGGTCATACCGATACTTACAGGAAAATAAGAAATACCATAAGATTTATGCTCGGTAATATCAGTGATATGAAAAAAGAAGATATAGTAAAATTTGCCGATATGAACGAGATAGATAAATATGCTTTGTGGACATTAAACGAAGTAGTAAAACAAGCAGAAACCGGTTTTGAAAATTATGAGTTCCATAAAACAGTTAAAGTTATAAACGATTTCTGCACGGTATTTTTAAGCGGATTTTATCTTGATGCATTAAAAGATATTTTATATTGTGATAAAGTTAACAGTAAGGCAAGAAGAAGTTCACAATCTGCAATGCTTGAAATAGTTACCGTCTTAGTTGAAGTAATGTCACCGATATTGACATTTACAATGCATGAAGCTTGGAAAGAAATAAAGAAAATAAAACAAGATTTACCTGAGTTTGTAACATTGGTAGATTTTCCTGCGGTAAACGAAGAATATAAATTGGGAAAAGATGTTCTTGCAAAGTGGGAAACTCTTGTAAAAATAAAACAACAGGTTTTGGCAGAAACGGAAAAGTTAAGAAAAGATAAAATTATCGGTTCTAACTTGGAATCAAGTTTAACAATAAAATACGGTTCTAACTTTGAAAAAGCTTTGAACGATATAGATTTGATAAACATTGTGTTCGGCAGTTGGGACATAAAATTGGAAAAATCCGATAAAGCAGATGAAATTTCCGTTGTTGCGGGAAAATCTTCTTATGGTAAATGTGAAAGATGTTGGAGACATATTGATCATATAGAAAATGGTTTGTGCGAAAGATGTGCAGAAGCCATAAAATAGATAATATAGCGACATTAATATTTTAGTTATAATATTGAAACTCAGGAAATCGAGTATGCCCTTACGGGATCCATATACACTTCATTCCTGAGTTTCTTCATTCTAACACAAAATCTTAATGTCTTTAACGACAAAGATGAATATTTTATATTTTAAAATATTTCGTTTTGCCTAAATTTACAAGTTTTTCTCTTGATTGTTACATTTGATTGAAACGCTTAAAATTTTTTATTTGAAAAATATTAAGGCCTTTAACGACAAAAATGTAATAATTTGATAAAATAATGCATTATGAAAAAATATTTGTATTTTTTATTACCGGCAATTTATGTAGCATTGGACCATATAACAAAATTTCTTGTTATACAAAATATTCCGTATCGTTCATATATAAAAATTAACGATTATTTCAATATTATAAATGTATCGAATACCGGTGTAGCTTTCAGTATGTTTCAACACAATAATATATTTTTTATTGTTTTGGTATCTTTGGTAATAATATTTCTGATATATTTCATTTATAAAAATAAAAAAGAACTTACAAATCTTCAAACTCATTCTTTGCTGCTGATATTGGCAGGGGGAATAGGTAACCTTATAGATCGACTTTTCAGAGGTGCCGTTGTAGATTTTATAGATGTGGGTTATAAAGAAGTGTACAGATGGCCTGCATTTAATGTTGCCGATTCTTGTGTTTGTATCGGTGTAACCTTATTTATCATTTCACTGTTATTCTTCAACAAAAAAACTAAAGCATAAATTTATGCTTTAGTTTTTTATATTATCTTTTTAGTTATAAATTGCTGTTCTTGCCGTTGCCGTTATAAACTATAAGCTGTAAACTTTAAGTTCTAAGCTAAAATTTGTTTCGCAAATTTTTATTCCCACTCAATAGTCGCAGGCGGCTTTTGAGAAATATCATAAACAACTCTGTTGGCACCTTTAACTTCGTTTATTATTCTTGAAGATATTTTTCCTAAAATTTCGTAAGGTAATTTTACCCAATCGGCAGTCATTGCATCTACGGAATTTACGGCTCTTATAACTATAACATGTTCATAAGTTCTTTGGTCGCCCATAACTCCTACCGTTTTTACAGGAAGAATTATTGCAAACGATTGCCAAATCTTTTCATATAAGCCGGCTTTTCTTATTTCCTGGTCAACAATTGCATCTGCTTCTTTAACAATTCTTAACTTTTCTTCGGTTATTTCTCCGAGAGTTCTTATTGCAAGTCCGGGTCCCGGGAAAGGTTGTCTGTCTATAATTTCGTTAGGAATTTTCAATTCTCTTCCTAACTGTCTTACTTCATCTTTAAATAAAGATTTTAACGGTTCAACCAACTTCATTTTCATTTTTTCAGGTAATCCGCCGACATTGTGATGGCTCTTAATTGTTACTGCTTTACCTATTTTTGCGCTTTCTATAACATCAGGGTAAATTGTACCTTGTAACAAAAAGTCTATGTTTTTTACCTTCTTTGCTTCTTTTTCAAATACTTCTATAAAAGTATGTCCGATAATTTTTCTTTTTTGCTCGGGATCGGTTACACCTTTTAATTTATTTAAGAACAATTTCTTTGCATCTACTATTATTAAATTCTTACCGAACTTTTTACCGAATATTTTTCTTACTCTTTCGGTTTCGCCGAGCTTTTGTAAACCGTGGTCAACATAAACACTTACCAACTGTTTACCTATAGCTTTATGCATCATTATTGCAGCAACGGAAGAATCTACTCCGCCGGACAATGCACACAAAACTTTGCCTTTACCCACTTGTTTTTTTATTCTTGAAATTTCATCTTTTATGTAGTTTTTCATTGTCCAATCTTTTTTTAACTTACAAACTTTAAATAAAAAGTTATCCAAAATTTGTTTTCCGAACGGAGAATGATGAACTTCCGGATGGAACTGAACACCGTAAATTGTTCCTTCGTTATTCACTATTGTTGCATTAGGACAATTTTTTGAACTTGCAACAACTTTAAATCCTTTAGGTAACTTTGTTAATTTGTCACCATGGCTCATCCATACAGGCATCTTATTTTTTAATCCTGCATAAAGAAGAGTTTTTGATTTTATAACTATATCTGCAAGACCGTATTCTCTGTTTTTGGAATGTTGAACTTTTCCGCCGAGTTGTTGTGCAATTAATTGCATACCATAACATATACCGAGTATAGGCACATTCATTTGCCAAACTTTTGAGTCGGGTTTAGGAGCATCTTTTTCATATACACTTGCGGGACCGCCCGAAAGAATTATTGCTTCAACCGTATCTAAATTTTCTATTTCATCTAATTTTTTGTTGCCGGGAAATATTTCACAATAAACTTGAGATTCTCTTATTTTTCTTGCAATAACTTGAGTATATTGTGAACCGAAATCTAAAATCAAAATCATAAATTGCTCCTTTTATAATAATTGAATAGAAAGATTATACTAAAATATAACAAAGAGATAAAGTTTATAAGTTTTAAATTTTTATAATAATTATTTATAATATCAAACATAATGTATTACTTTATTAAAAGAATAATATCATCAATACCGATACTTATAGGTATAACAATAATAACTTTCTTTATTATGCATATTACTCCCGGTAAACCTACCGATGCAATGACGGATATGAATATGAAAGTTACTGCGGAAGCAAAAGAAAGGTTACAACAATTGTACGGGCTCGATAAACCTTTTTATGTTCAGTATTGTGATTGGTTAAAAAGGTTAGCGGTTTTTGATTTCGGGAACTCTTTTAAAGATTCAAGGCCTGCACGAGACAAAATATTTGAAAGATTACCTGCAACAATTTTACTTAATGTGTTGTCCTTGTTTTTTATTTGTCTTATATCAATACCGTTAGGAATTTATTGTGCAATAAAAAAAGATTCTTTTGCGGATAAATCAATAACTATTCTTTTATTCATCTCTTATTCCGTTCCGTCTTTTTGGTTGGCATTAATGTTTATGATTTTGTTTGGTGTTCAGTTGGGGTGGTTGCCGATATCGGGGTTGGTATCTTTTGATTTTGATACTATGAACATTTTTGAAAAAGTTTTAGATATAACAAAACATTTAATTTTGCCGGTAGCAGTTTCGGTAATAGTTTCTCTTGCAACTCTTTCAAGATATACAAGGTCGGGAATGTTGGAAGTTTTAAAACAAGACTATATTAAAACTGCTTATGCTAAGGGGTTAACCGAAAAACAAGTAATATTTAAACATGCACTGAAAAATACACTTTTACCGATGATAACGATAATAGGACTTTCTATTCCGGGACTTATCGGCGGAAGCTTTATTTTTGAAACTATTTTTTCTTATCCGGGTATAGGCAGGTTAGGATATGAAGCCGTAATGGCAAGAGATTATCCTATTGTTATGGGAATAGCAACATTAACGGCAATACTTACTTTGTTGGGAAATATTATTGCCGATATGTTATATACTTATGCCGATCCGAGAATTAAGTACAAATAAAAAATGAACAATGTTTTAATTAAATTATTAAAAAATAAGTTTGCATTAACGGGATTAATAGTAATAGCACTATTGATTATAGTTGCTTTGTTTGCACCTGTTATTTCACCCTATACACCGTCACAACAAAATGTGTTTGAAAGATTACAAGCACCGTCATTAACACATTTTTTCGGTACGGACGATTTAGGCAGAGACGTTTTTACAAGAATGATTTTCGGCGCAAGAATTTCACTTGCGGTAGGTTTTATTTCAGTATTTATTATTCTTGTTATAGGAACATTTTTGGGAATAATTTCGGGTTATTACGGAGGTAAAATAGATTATATAATAATGAGATTTACCGATATAGTTTTATGTTTTCCTACATTTTTCCTTATTATACTTGTTATAGCATTTATAGAACCGAATATTTATAATGTGATGATAGTTATCGGTGTTACATCTTGGCCCGGTCTTGCAAGACTTGTTAGAGCAGAAGTTTTATCTTTAAAAGAAAGAGAATTTATTTTAGTTTCTAAAATGATGGCAATAAGCAATATCAAAATATTTTTTGTTCATATTTTGCCTAACATTATTTCGCCGTTAATGGTTTATTCTTCACTTGCAATAGGCGGAGCAATACTTACGGAATCGGCACTTTCTTTTTTAGGGTTAGGTGTTCAACCTCCAATGCCGTCTTGGGGACAAATTCTTACATCCGGTAAAGATTATATTTATATGGCCTGGTGGCTTTCTCTGTTTCCCGGTATTGCAATACTTATAACCGTATTGGCATTTAATTTGGTGGGTGAAGCTATAAGAGATATTTTTGATCCGAAGGAAGAACACATTGAATAACATAATATTATCTATCAAAAATCTGTTTGCGGGTTATTATGTAAACTCAAAATATCAAGAAGTTTTGAAAAATATAAATCTTGATGTTACAGAGGGGAAAACTTATGCTGTCGTAGGTCAGTCCGGTTCGGGGAAAAGTACACTTGCTCTCGGCTTAATGGGACTTATTTCTATAGATAACGGAAAAATAGAAAAAGGCAGTATAAATTTTTGTAATGAAGATTTAATTTCAAACATAAGTAAAATTAGAGGTAAAGATATTTCAATAGTTTTGCAAGATCCGCACTCTTATCTTAATCCTGTAATAACCGTGGGAAAACAAGTTTTGGAAGCATTGGAAGTTTATAACAATAATTTAAGTAAAGAAGAAAAAATAAAAAGAGTAAAAGAAGTATTTAATAAAGTAAAACTCGACGATTTTGAAAGAATATACAACTCTTATCCGCACCAACTATCGGGTGGACAAAAACAAAGAGTTTTAATTGCTATGGCAATAATAAATAATCCTAAACTGCTTATAGCGGACGAACCTACGTCCGGTCTTGATTTAACCGTTCAAAAACAAATTTTGGAACTGTTTGCAGAACTTAAGAAAGAGTTAAATTTAACAATGATAATTATTACACATAATATTTTGATAGCAAAAAAATATTCGGATTATGTTGCCGTAATGTATAAAGGGGAAATTGTTGAACAAAAAAGTAAAGAAGAAATTTTTGAAACACCTACCCACGAATACACAAAAAAACTGTTAAACAACATTTGAAAGAGGAAATAAAATATATAATATTAATATAAAATTATGACAACAATATACTTATCATTAGGTTCAAATATCGGAAACAGGAAGAAAAATTTAGAGAAAGCTTTGATTGAATTGGGACAAAAAAACATAAAAAAAATAAAAATATCTTCTTTTTATGAAACCGAACCGGTAGGCCCTAAACAAAGAAATTTTTATAATATTGTCGGAAAGTTTAAAACAAATTTAAAACCGCAAGAATTATTAAAAACGGTAAAACAAATAGAAAAAAAATTAGGCAGAACCAAAACTTATCATTGGGGGCCTAGAGTTATAGATATAGATATATTGTTTTACGGAAAACAAATAATAAAGTCAAAAGATTTAATAATACCGCACAAAGAAATAAGAAATAGAGCATTTGTTCTTGTTCCTATGAACGAAATTGCTCCGAATTTCGTTCATCCTAAAAGTCATAAAATGATAAAAACAATGTGCAATGATTTGGAAGTTAATTTTAAACATAAAAATGTATTGCAAAAATAAAAAGTTTATAGTAAACTATTAGTGTAGTGGAAGTGGCGGTGCTTATTTTTACCATAGAGGTGTTTTTATGAATAACAAATATGGTTTTACGATGACAGAATTGATAATCGCACTTATAATTGTTGCAATATTGGCTATTATAGCTATTCCTGCTTATAGAGGGTATGTAAAAAGAGGTATTGCTACTGAAGGTAAAGCTTTATTGGGTGAAATAAATGCGGCACAACAGATTTACTATTCCAGAAACGGGCAATATTATGCCGGTACAGCCGGACAACAATATGGTTCAAGTTTTGGAGTGGATGCAAGAAGAAACAAATATTTTACATCGTATGAATTGTTATCAAAGGATGATGCTACAGGTGAATTTGTATATAGAACAAACGAATATAAAGGACATGCTTTGACATTGAGAGGATCTTTAACTGCAGAACCTGAAATTATCGATGATTTTTCCGGTAATGCAGACTAAAAGTTTTTAGAGCAGGGAAAGTTAAAGTAGTCGACCTTATCCCTGCTTTTTTTATGGAGAGATGGCCGAGTGGTTGAAGGCGGTAGTCTCGAAAACTGCTATAGAGGAAACTCTATCGAGGGTTCGAATCCCTCTCTCTCCGCCACAATTATAACAGTTAATCGGAATTTTTATTTTTCTCGTTGTTGTTTATTCATTTTTATGTTAAAATATAAAAATGAATATTTTAAATTTTCCTATAGAATACCAATCAATAATTAATAATCTTATAAGAATAGCAAAAGATAATAATTTTACCATATATGTTGTTGGCGGTTTCGTTAGAGATATTATTTTAAATAGAATTCCAAACGATTTAGATATTATGGTTGAAGGGGAAAATGCCGGTATAGTGTTTTCAAACATCGTAGCAAAAGAATTAAAAATACATCCTCCCGTTACTTTTGAAAAGTTTGCAACATCAAAGCTCATTATGGAAAATAAAGAAGTAGAATTTATAATGCCAAGAAAAGAGTATTATGAAAAAAATTCAAGAAATCCTCGGACGGAAATAGGAACATTGGAACAAGATGCTTTAAGACGAGATTTTACTATTAATGCTTTGTTTTTAAGATTAAATGATTTTAAACTTTTAGATTTAACACAAAAAGGATTACAAGATATAAAAGATAAAATTATCAGAGTTACGGATGAAACCGCATCGGATATTATTTTTGAGCAAGATCCGTTGAGAATATTGAGAGCCGTAAGGCAAAGTTTTCAATTGAATTTTACAATAGAAAATAAAACGTATCAAAGTATGAAAAATAAAGCAGGTAGAATAAAAATCGTTTCCGGAGAACGAATAGCGGAAGAACTAAATAAGATATTGTTATTGGAGAAACCATCGAAAGCTTTTGGTATGCTTGACGATATCGGCTTACTTGATATTTTGTTGCCGGAATTAAAACAAACTCAAAATGTGGAACAACCCAAACAATATCATGATAAAGATGTTTATAACCATACTATGGAAGTTGTAGATAATATTAAACCTGACTTATTACTTAGAGTGTCAGCTTTATTTCACGATATAGGGAAACCTCAAACAAAAGCAGAAAATAACGGCAAAATTTCATTTATCAATCATGAATCTGTAAGTTCAAAATTAGCAAAACAGATTTTGGTAAGGTTAAAATATCCTATGGATTTCATAAAAAAAGTTTGTTTCCTTACGGAAAATCATATGTATCCGAAAATGTATGCACAGACGTGGAAAGATTCTTCCGTAAGAAAATTTGTAAATAAGTTGGGTGATAATATTGAAAATATAAAACTATTAAATATTGCGGATAGTAAAAAATTCGATAGTAATCTTTTTGATAGAGTAGAGAATTTAAAAAGTAAAAATATGTTAATACCCGAAAAAGAATTGTTTAACGGAAATGAATTAATTGAAATTTTTAATAAACCTGCAGGTAAATGGATAAACGAAATAAAAGAGTATATAAGAAACTTACAATTTGATAATCCTAAAATAACAAAGGAAGAGGTTTTGGAAAAATTAAAAAAATATTGAAAATACAATAAATATAATGATATAATAAAAATAAAAATTTATGAGTATAATATATGGAAAATAACGAAAATCTCGAACAAGAAGCAGTAAATACCGAACAGGAAACAATGGAAGATGTAATAGAAGAAGAAGGTCCGAAACAAAAAACTTATGATGTTGCAGGATTACTTATAGGTGCGGTTGTAGGTATTATTGCCGCAATAATAGGAATAACGGACATTTTGATGGGAATTATTGCAGGTATGTTTTTTGGGTTGGTAATAGGTACATTTATAAAGAAAAACTAATCTTTTGCGGAGAGAACAATGGAGATTGTTTATAAAAAAAATATCAAGTCTTTCATAGAAAAAACAATTGAAGAATTTGAATTTTATCCCGAAAAATACTCTATAAGTTTTCATAAAATTGTAACTCAACAACAAAGAAAAGATTTCGATAGATTAATAGAACAATACACTTCAAATATTGCATATAATCCTACAAATGCATCGGAATACTACAACAGAGGATTACTTTACAATAAAAAAACATCATATAAATTGGCGTTAAACGATTTTTCAAAAGCCATAGAATTGGATAAAAATTTTACTTTTGCTTATATTGCAAGAGGTGAAACAAATGTTTTTTTGGACGACATCAAATCTTCCGAACAAGATTTTAAAAAAGCTATAGAGTTAAATCCGCAAAACCCTACTATTTACACAAGTTTGGGAAATATAAGAAGAATGCAGTGCCGTTTTAAAGAAGCTGTTGAATATTTTGATAAAGCAATAGAATTGAATTCCAATATAGAGTCTGCTTTTTACGGCAGAGCAATGGCATACAGAGGTTTGGGAAAACATCAAGAAGCAATAAAAGATTTTACAAAAGCTGTAGAGTTAAATCCTAACGATAGTTATGCCTTTTGTAACAGAGGGATAACTTATGCAAATACGGAATCTTTAGACAAAGCATTAAAAGATTTTGAGGAAGCATTAAAATTAGATCCGAATGATGTTTTCATTTTAAACAACAAGGGTCTTGCTCACAGAAAAATGTTGGAAGAAGATTCTGCCGAAAAGAGTTTTAAACTTGCTATAGAAAAAATGCCTGAAGATAGTTATGCATATTATAATTTGGGGAATTTATATAAAGAGCAGGGAATAGATGATAAAGCTTTAAAATTATATTCGGAAGCAATAGATTTGGACTACTCTTTTATACCGTCCTATATAGCAAAAGCAAATCTATTGATTTTAAAAGATGATTTAAAAAAAGCAAAAGAAAATGTTTTGCAAGCAATAGAATTTATGCCCGAGAATGCAATTTGTCATATGATGTTGGGATATATAAATATTTTGACACAAAATTATAAGTCGGCCATAGATAATTTTAAATCTGCGATTAAGTTTAACAAAAACAATAATCCCGAATTATTTTATTGTTGCGGATTGTCTTATTTTTTTATTGAAGATTATTTAGCTGCCGAGAAAAATTTTTCGCAAGCTATAGATTTGTCTTATGATACTATAGATGTTTTGTATGCGAAGGCATTATCTTTATCAAAGTCAAAACGATACGATAAAGCAATAGTTTGTTTTAATGAAGTTATAAATAAAGATAAATCTTTTACGGATGCATATTTTGAAAGAGGACTTTCTTATATCAATATAGAAGATTATGAGAATGCACATAAAGATTTTGAATATGTAATAAGTAAAAATTATTCTTTGTCCGAAAGTAATTTTTATATGGGACTTTGTAATTTACACGCCGGAAATAATAAAGAAGCTCTAAGTAATTTTAATTCTGCCATTTCTTTAGGTTATAACGATATTGCGGTTTTAAAAAACAGAGCTAAAGCACTAAAAGAAATAAAACAGTACAAACAGGCCATAGATGATTGTAATGAAGTTATAAAAGCAAATTCCAACGATATAGAAACCATATTATGTAGAGCAAAAATATATATTGATTTGTCGATGTTTGATGATGCGGAACAAGATATTTCTAAAATTTTAGAATTGGATCCGGGCAATAAAGAAACTGTAAGTTTGAATATAAAAGTTAAATTTTTACAAAAAAGATATGAAGAAGTTGTTGATTTGTCAACAAAGAGTTTGGCGGAAGACGAACATAATTTAGAAATTTTGCAATTTAGAGCCGAAGCGTATTATATGATGGATTTAGCACAAAAAGCTTGTGATGATTATACGAGAATGATACTGAATGCGGACGATAATATACCTTTTTACATCAAGAGAATCGGCATATATATCCTGATGAAAAATTATCAACAGGCGCTGGAAGATATCGATTACATAATAAGTAACGATGAAAATAATATATATGCTTATTTTTACAAAGGGATAATTTGCAGAAACACCGGAGAAACTATAGATGCATTAAAAAACTATGATATCGCACTAAAAATATTATCTCAAGACAAAAAACTCGATATAGATTTGACAATTTTAGATTTTAAGAAATATTCTTCTCCCGAAAAGAAGAAAGTAAAAGAAAAAGTCGTTTCTGTAAAAAACAAAGTGAATCTTAAAGAGACAAAGCAAGATATTGATGTGCCGGTAAAATCAGAAAATAAAAATCTTGCACAAGAAAATAAAATTTACGAAGAAAAGATAGAGGAAAATAAAAAGCAGCAGAAAGAAATACAAGAAGAGCAGGTTTCTGTAACGGAGCAAAATGTTTCTGCGGAACAAGTAAGTTCTGTTTCTGTTCCTATTGAGGATAAAGTATCAGTTGAAGATAAGATGGAAGAAAAGAATGTTACTATCAAAGAAGAGAAGCAAATTGAGACAAATAATGTCGATACGGAACTTAGTACTATAGAACAACTGAATAAAGCCATAGAAACAGATGATACAAATTCGTCGTATTATTATAAAAGGGCTGAATTATATTCCGAACAGGCGGACTTTATTAATGCATTGAAAGATTATGACATGGCCATTAATTTTTCAAAAACGGAAAATATTGATTTGTTTATCAAAAAAAGTAAGGTATGTGCAGAACTAAAAAAATATAAAGAAGCTATAGATGCCATTACCGGAGCTATTAAAATAGATCCCGTGAATCCTGATTTGTACTTTGAGAGAGCATTACTCTACCAACAGAAAGGTGATGAGATAAATTATTTGAAAAATATAAATTTAAGTTTGGATTACGAACCCGAATATAAAAAAGCATATACATCCAGAGCTTATTATTATGCGAGTAAACAGAATTTTAAAGAAGCATACAGAGATGCAATGTCAGCTTCGGATTTTACGAAAGATATAGATAATAAATATTTGTTATCTGTGATAAGCTTTAATTTGGAAAAATATTCCGAAACGATATCTTTGTTAACGGATGTTTACGAAATAAAACAAAAAGAAAAAGAGATTGATTATTATTTCGGTATAAGTTTTGCAAAAATGAAAAATTACGACAGTGCCATTAAATATTTGATGAAGGCATTGGCAAAAGGTCTTAAATACGAAGAAGTTTATTATTATTTGGCAGAAGCTTGTTCTCATCAACACAATTTCAAAACGGCGTTGGAATATATTGATAGGGCAATAGATTTAAACGCCGAAAATTATAAGAATTATTGGTTAAGGGCAAAAATATACTTGGATTTGGATAATATTGATTTTTCATTACGTAATTTTGATAAAGCGACAAATCTTAATTCTAAAGATAAGAATTTGTTCTTCGATAAGATAAGAGTTTTGGAAATCAGCGGTAAAAATAAAGATGTTGTATCCGCTTATTCAGAACTGATATCGGTGTATGAAAACGACGGAAAATTGTATTATAAAAGAGGTTTGGCATACAAAAGAATGGGAAAAGTTTCTGATGCACAAAAAGATTTTATTATGGCAAGAAACTTAGGAGAAAATATAAGGGAAGATATTTCCGTTCAAACAGAATCGAAAGCGGAAAATAAATTTATACAACAACAGGAACAACAACAAGTTCAAAATGAACAACAAGAACAACCGGAGCAACGACAGGAACAGATTCCTGTTATTGAAACAGAAAAGAATGTTGAACAAAAATTAGAAGAAGAGCCGATTAACAAACAGAGTGATAACATAATAAAAGTTAATCCTGATCCTAAAGTAGCTATGATACATTTGAACAGAGGAAACATAAATTTTCAAAAGCATAAATATAAAGAAGCATTGGAAGATTTAACAAAAGCCATAGCATATAATCCGAAGGATGTGCAAGGATATTTGTTAAGGGCCGAGATTTATGTTGAAGTCAGAGATTTTCAGGCAGCTATGCAAGATTTTCTTAAAGTAGTTGAAATTTCTCCGAAAGCCATTTTTGCTTATGTGAAACTCGGTGATATTTACAGAGAACAGTTTAACTTTGACAGAGGAGAATTTTATTATAAAAAAGCAATAGAAATAAACGCCAGAAATGCAAATGCATATTATGGTTATGCCAAATTATGCGAAGATAACGGTAAAAAAGAATTGGCAATTGAGAATTATAAAAAAGCTGCAAGTCTCGATATAAAATTATCAAAAGAATGTAATATGAAAATTTTACAATTGAAGTCTTAATTATGTTAAAAAGTATAAATAAAATTAAAATCTTTTTAATGCTGTTTTTTGTTTTTACTGCACAAATCTATGCAGGACCGTATAATGCGGATACGATAGTTAATGCCGTAAAACAAAATGAAACATCCGTTGTTAAAAATTGCTTGATAAACGGTGTAAATCCCAATACACAGGATAAGTCGGGCAATCCTATTTTATTAACGGCTATCAGTATGGGAAATTCGGATATATCTTGTATGCTTATAAAGTATGGTGCAAATGTTAATGTTTCGTACAATATGGGTATGAATTCTTTAATGCTTGCCATAAATAAAAATATGGAAGATGTTGCCAATATGCTTATCAAGTATAATGTCGACTTAAATGCTAAGTTGCCTAACGGAATGACGGCTCTTATGATGGCCGCAGAAAAAGGTATGTTGAATTTGGTAAAAAATATGGTAAAAAAGAATGTAGATATAAACGCAAAAACCAATGACGGAGTAACAGCTTCCATTCTTGCGATGAAAAACGGATACAATGATATAGTAAAAGTTTTCAATAAGGCGGGAACAGTTCCCGGAACATTGGGAGAATCTGTTCTTACATCCAATATCCGTTTAGCGGAAAGATTTATTGCTTACGGTTCGGATATAGATGAAAAAGGGGTACAAGGAAAAACAGCTTTGATTATTGCCTTCGACAGTAATGATTATGATATGGCTGCATTTTTGATATCTAAGGGAGCGGATATAAATGCACAGGATGATAACGGCATTACCCCGTTAATATCCGCCTGTGCCGCAAATAATATAGATTTTGTACAGCTTGCTTTTACGACCGGAGCAAATATAAATGTTGCGGATTTAAACGGAGTTACACCTTTAATGTACACGATATATAAATCTAATTACGATATAGCAAGACTGTTGGTACAATACGGAGCGGACGTCAATATCAGTGATAATAACGGTATTACGCCGTTAGGAATTGCCGTAAGAATGGGAAATTTAAAGATTGCAAATTTACTTATAAAAAACGGAGCAGAGGTAAATCATAAAACCGACAATAGTACAAGATTATTAAATATTGCGGTAGATACGAATAATCTTAACATGGTTACCTTTTTGTTGGATAGCGGAGCAAGAGTTAACGGTAAAGATTTGTACGGCAAAACGCCGTTAATAATTGCGGCCACAAAAGGATATTTTGATATAGCGAAAAGACTTTTGGATAGCGGAGCAAGAATACATTCGAGTGATAATCTTGGTTTTACAGCGATGGATTATGCGAAAATGAATAAAAATTACAGTATGATAGACCTTTTAAAAAGTAGGGAAAAATAAGAGAAAAAATTTTAAGAATATAACAATATTGTTTAAATAATGCAGGATGAAAGTATAGACTAAAGTTTGATGACGGTGATGTTTGTATTATTATGAAGATAAACAGATAAAATTTATTTATAAAGGATAAAATTATGGAAAATTATGTAAGACCCTTTTCTTTGTTTTCGGAACAAGATATTTATCTTTTTAAAGAAGGAAGTCATTTTCAACTTTATAATTTATTGGGTTCTCATCAAGTAAAATACGAAGATAAAGATGGTGTTTATTTTGCTGTTTGGGCTCCTAATGCAAAACATGTTTCCGTAATAGGGGATTTTAATTATTGGGACAAATATTCTCATCCTTTAAATCCGAGAGGGGATTCTTCCGGTATTTGGGAAGGTTTTATTCCTTATTTAAAGCAAGGAGATACTTATAAATATTTTATTGTTTCGAATTTTAATAATTATTCCGTTGAAAAGGCAGACCCTTATGCTTTTCATTGTGAAACTCCTCAGAAGACAGGTTCGAAGGTTTGGAATCTTTCTTATTCTTGGAACGATAAAGAATGGATGAATTCAAGATACAAGAAAAACAGTATGAAATCTCCTATGTCTATTTATGAAGTTCATTTGGGTTCTTGGAGAAGAAAACCTGAAGAAAATAACAGAATGTTGTCTTATAGAGAAATAGCTCCGTTACTTAGAGATTATTGTGTTGAAATGAATTTTACTCATGTTGAGTTGTTACCCGTAATGGAACATCCTTTTTATGCTTCATGGGGATACCAAACTACGGGATATTTTGCACCTACAAGCAGATATGGAACTCCTCAAGATTTGATGTATATGATAGATTTATTACATCAAGCAGGAATAGGCGTGATTATGGATTGGGTTCCATCGCATTTTCCTACAGATCAGCATGGGCTTTCTTTCTTTGACGGAACATACTTGTATGAACATTCCGACAGAAGATTGGGTTTCCATCCCGATTGGAAAAGTGCAATATTCAATTATGGAAGAAACGAAGTAAAAGATTTCTTAATATCGTCTGCACTGTTTTGGTTGGATAAATATCATGTTGACGGAATAAGAGTAGATGCTGTTGCATCAATGTTGTATCTCGATTATTCAAGAAAAGACGGAGAATGGGTTGCAAATAAGTATGGCGGAAAAGAAAATATTGATGCGATAGAATTTTTAAAAAGATTGAATCATGTTGTTTATGAAAACCATAATGATGTCCAAATGATAGCAGAAGAATCTACGGCATGGCCTATGGTTTCAAAACCTACATATTTGGGTGGACTCGGTTTCGGTTTTAAATGGAATATGGGTTGGATGAACGATACTTTAAGGTATTTTAAGACAGATCCGATTTTTAGAAAATATAGGCACACAAATTTAACATTCAGTTTGTTATATGCATTTACCGAACAGTTTGTTCTTCCTTTTTCTCACGATGAAGTAACACAGGGAAAAGGTTCTCTTATCGGCAAAATGCCGGGGGATGAATGGCAACAATTTGCAAATTTAAGATTGTTGATAGGTTATATGTACGGACACCCTGGTAAAAAACTTTTATTTATGGGTGCGGAGTTTGGGCAGAAAAGGGAATGGTCTCATGATATGAGTTTGGAATGGCATGTGTTACGGTTTTGGCAACATTCCGGTATGCAAAGATGGGTTAAAGATGTAAATAATATTTATAAAAGCGAGTTGGCGTTATTTGAAGATGATAACAGTTGGAACGGATTTGAATGGATAGATTGTAATGACTCCGACAATACGGTTTTAAGCTTTTTAAGAAAATCTCCTTCAACCGGTGACATGATAGTTTGTGTATACAATTTCAATCCTGTTCCAAAATATAATTATAAAGTAGGTGTGCCTAAAGCAGGATATTGGAAAGAAATTTTAAACAGTGATTCGGAAGCTTATTTCGGTAGTAATATAGGTAATTTGGGCGGTTTAAATACAAAAAATTATTCCACACATGCAAGACCGTATACATTGGAAATTGCTTTGCCGCCGTTAGCAGCAGTATTTTTTAAATATGAAGGGTAAATTATAATAAATAAAGTTTGGAAGAATATATGTACTTAATTATAATTATTGTTTTTTTGTTGTTATCTTTCACAATAAGTTCAATATCGGATTATCTTAATACAAAAAATTTAAAAGAAGATTTGCCGGAAGAATTTGTCGGTTATTATGATCAAGAAAAATATAAAAAATCTCAGAATTATTTAAAGGATAGAACGAAATTTTCCTTTGTTTCATCAATAACAACGTTAATTGTTTCGATAATATTTATTTTAATCGGCGGATTTAATTATGTTGATTTGTTTGCAAGAAGTTTCGGTTACGGAGAAATAGTATCTGGAATGATTTTTGTTGTAATATTGATGTTGTTGCTTCAAATAATCCAAATCCCGTTTTCGGCATACAGCACATTTGTTATTGAGGAAAAATACGGATTCAATAAAACAAAAATAAAAACGTTTATTTCCGATATCATAAAAAGTTTAATTTTAATGTTAATTATAGGTTTGCCTGTTTTTGCTCTTGTTGTAATGTTTTTTATTAAATACGGCTCTGTTGCTTGGATATATGCATCGATAACCGTTATTTTGTTTGAACTTTTGATTACATTTATTGCTCCCGTATTTATTATGCCATTATTTAACAAGTATGTTCCGTTGGAAGACGGAGAATTAAAAACTGAACTTGAAAAATATGCTAAAGAACAAAATTTTAAGATGAAAGGCCTTTATAAAATGGATGGTTCCAAAAGATCCACTAAAACCAATGCTTTTTTTACGGGCTTCGGAAAATTTAGAAGAATAGTTTTGTTTGATACTTTAATAGCAAAACATACGACTCAAGAACTTGTTTCCGTATTGGCACATGAAATGGGGCATTATAAAAAAGGACATATTCATAAGTTTATGATAATGTCTTTTGCTAACACTTTAATAATGTTTTTCCTTTTGTCTTTGTTTATTGGAAATGAAGGTCTTTTTGCAGCATTTAAAATGCAAAATGTTTCCGTTTATGGGGCACTTATATTTTTCGGATTTTTGTATACTCCTATATCGATGTTTTTATCCGTAATTCAAAATGTTATATCGAGAAAATATGAGTATGAAGCAGATAACTATTCGGTCACTACTTATAAAAATCCTCAAGCAATGGTGGAAGCTTTGAAAAAACTTTCCGTAGATAATCTTTCTAACCTTACACCACATAAAATGAAAGTTTTTATGGAATATAGTCATCCGCCTGTTTTAGATAGAATAAAAGCAATTAGAAATATAAAAATAGAGGAATAAAATGGACAAATTATTGAAAGAACTTTTGGAAGCTCCGGGCATTTCAGGATGTGAGGAAGCTGTTGCGGAAATTATGAAAAGAGAATTATCAAAATCTTGTGATGAAGTAAAAATAGATAATTTCGGTAATGTCATTGCAAGAAAAGGTAAGGGTGGTAAAAAGATAATGATTGCCGCTCATATGGATGAAATAGGTTTTGCCGTAAAACATATAACACCGGAAGGATTTATTTATTTTATAAAAGTCGGTGGAATTGCGGATATGGTAATTCCCGCTCAAAGGGTTGTGATTAAAGCAAAAAAAGGTGATGTTGTAGGTGTTATAGGGACAAAACCTCCCCATTTAATGTCTCCTGAAGAAAGTAAAAAATTAGTTCCTTATACAAATATGTTTATCGATATAGGATGCAAAACAAAAGAGGAAGTATTGGAAAAAGTCGAAATCGGCGATCAAATAATATTCGAACCGAATTCGGGAGTTTTAAATAAAGACATATATTACGGTAAAGCTGTTGATAACAGAGCTTGTTGTTATGAAATGATAAAAGTTATGGAATCTCTTGCTCCGATAGATGCCGAAGTTTATGCGGTTGCAACTGCACAGGAAGAAGTTGGTTTGAAAGGAGCAAGAACGTCATCTTTTGCAATAGATCCTGATTTCGCAATAATACTGGATACTACCATAGCAGGAGATGTTCCCGGAATAGAAGATAAGATTTCTGCTTTAAAATTGGGCGATGGTATAGCTATAACTATGATAGAAGCAAGCGGAAGAGGAACAATAGTCAATAATAAAGTAAGAAGACTTATGATAGATACGGCAAAAGAAAACAATATAAAACATCAGGTGGATATTGTAAGCGGTGGTATGACAGATGGCGCAGTTATTTATATGAACAGATCCGGAATTCTTACTGCAATATTAAGTCTTGCAACAAGGTATCTTCATGCCGCGACTTCGGTATTCAATATAAACGATTTGAACGACGGTGTGCAATTGACTAAAAAAGTTATTGAGAAAGTTGCCCAAGGCAAAGCATTGTAATATTTTTAAGTTTTTTATATAAATATTTTCTATAAAAGAAAAAAGAGGTTTATTATGATAATTCTTACAGGCGGAGCAGGTTTTATAGGTAGTTGCTTTTTATGGAAACTCAATCAGGAAAAAATAGACGATATTCTTGTTGTAGATCATCTTGATAACGGAGAAAAATGGAAAAATCTTATAGGCAAAAAATTTTATGATTATATGCAAAAGGAAGATTTTTTGCAAGCTATAAAAGACAAGAAAATTCAAAAACCGCAAGCAATAGTTCATTTGGGAGCATGCAGTTCTACAACGAAAACAGATGCAAACTATTACATCCATAACAATTTTGAATATTCAAAATTGCTTGCTTTGTGGGCAATGGAATTGGGAATTCCTTTTATATATGCTTCATCCGCGGCAACTTATGGTAACGGAGAAAACGGATATGATGATCAATGTGACATAGATAAACTTGCTCCGTTAAATATGTATGGATATTCAAAACAACTTTTTGATTTATGGCTTTTAAGAAACAAGTATAATAACAAGGTTACAGGAATAAAATTTTTCAATGTTTTCGGTCCTAACGAATACCATAAAGATGCAATGAAAAGTGTTATATGTAAAGCTTATGACGATGTTGCACAAAAGGGTGTAATGAGACTTTTTAAATCGTATAACAGCAAATATGGAGACGGAGATTCTTTGAGAGATTTTGTTTATATAAAAGATGTTGTTGAGGTTATGATGTTTTTGTTGAATAATCCTAAAAATACGGGATTGTTCAATATAGGAACAGGAAAAGCAAGAAGCTGGAACGATATTGCAAGATCAATGTTTGCCGCAGTTGGTAAAAAAGCTAATATTGAGTATTTTGATATGCCTGAGATTTTAAGAGGAAAGTATCAATATTTTACCGAAGCAAAAATGGATAAAATAAGGCAGGCAGGTTGTAATCATAAATTTATGGAACTTGAAGATTCAATAAAAGATTATTGCAGCTATTTGAAAAATAAAAGTTATTTATAAATTTTTGCGGAGTAAAAGTTTGGGAGAAGGTAACATATAGCCGTACATCAAATTTTGCTTTGTAATTCTTTTAAGGAGTAAAAATGAATTTATTAAAAAAAGTATTAAGTTTAAAAAATAAGTCTATCTTGGTTGTAGGTGATACAATGGTCGACAGATTTATTTGGGGAAAAGTTTCAAGAATTTCTCCCGAAGCTCCAGTTCCTATTGTAGAAGTAAAAAGTGAGACAGAAACTTTGGGCGGAGCAGGTAATGTTGCAAGTAATATTACGTCTCTTGGAGCGAAAGCATATATCGTTACCGTCATAGGAGACGATCTTAACGGTTTACATATGAAAGAAATGCTTGAAAATAAAAATATAAATACAAGTTATATTGTTGTAGACAAGCAGAGACCTACCACATTAAAAACAAGAATAATTGCGTCAAGCCAACAGGTAGTTAGAGTAGATAAAGAAATAAAAGGGGCTTTTTCTGGAAAAACGGAAGAGAATATTTTAAGTAATATTGATGAAGTAATGAAAGAAGTTGATGGTGTAATAATTTCCGATTATGCAAAAGGTATAGTGACGGATAAAGTATTAAAAAAAATTATAACCATTGCAAAAAAGAAAAAAATTCCCGTAACTGTTGATCCCAAAGTTGAAAATTTTAAGAAATATAAACATATAACATGTATGACTCCTAACACAAAAGAAGCTGTTGAAGGAATGAATGCTCAACATCAGGGAATAAAAACAGATGCCGATATTGCTGCTCTCGGTAAAAAAATATTAAAACTATTACAGTCGGAATCGGTTCTTATTACGAGAGGTGAAAAAGGTATGACTGTAATAGAAAAAAATAAAATTACACATATTCCTACAAGAGCAAAAGAAGTTTATGATGTTACCGGTGCAGGAGATACAGTTATTGCAACCATGACTCTTGCATTAGCCGCAAAATGGAAGCTCGTAGATGCTGCCGAAATTGCTAATTTTGCCGCGGGTGTGGTTGTAGGTAAAGTAGGTACGGCAACCGTTACAGTAGAAGAAATAATAAAAACGATAAAAGTGTTCAACGGAAAATAAGATGTTTTCTATAGGGAAAAGAACTATACAAGATAAAATTTTTTGGTCTTTTATAGTTCTTTTTTCTGTCTTCAAAGCACTTGCTTGCAGACCTTTTCCCTTAACTCTCGAAGAATTATTCTTTTCCAGCACTACAAATTTTATATCTTTGTTTTATCTTGAACACCCTCCTATTACAACATATTTTTTAAAACTTTTTTCTTTGATATTAGGTAACACAGCTTTAATGCCGAGAATATGTTGGCTTGTTGTTTATTTTTTTGTTGCATATGTTTTATATTGCTTTGTAAAAACAATAACAAAATCTTTGTTTGTCTCTCAGGCAAGCGTTCTTTTATTCTATTCTACTCCCGTATTAAATATGTTGGAATCTTCGTCGGATATGCCGTTCATATTGTTTTTTGTTCTGTCAATATATATTTTTTATTACTTTATTGAAACTAAAAAGAATAAATATTTATATTTCCTCTCTTTAACAATGACATTGGGATTGTTGAGTAAATATACAATGTTTTGTGTATATCCTTCTTTTTTCTTGTTTTTGCTCATGTCTAAAGAAAACAGATATGTTTTAAAAAATATTAAATTTTATGTGTTTTTGCTTTTGCCGATACTGATTTTTTCTGTTATTGTATTATGCTCAAAAATTTCAGTTAGCGCTGCCGTACATTATGTTTCTTCCGATGTTTTAGGTAATTTTAGATTAAGTCCCGACAATAATATAAAACCAATAGATGTTGCTTTACAATTTATCGGCCTTCAAGCAATAATTTATAATCCTGTTTTAGCTTATATTTATGATGATATAACAAAAATAATTTTTACTTATATACCTTCCGTAAAATACTATGCTTTCTTTATAATAATGGTTCTTTCTTTTTTGTATATTCATATGCTTTGTCTTTATAAAAAAACAAAACAGAATTTTCCTTTATTTATTTTTTGTTTTTCAATAATTATATTAGTTTGTTCCATAATTTGGTCTTTTAAAGTTTTTCCCGTTGAATATTGTGCGAAAGTAAGTTTTTTAATTCTTTATATTTATGTTGCATATTTGTTTTCTAAAAATATAATATTAAAGATATTTTTAGTATGTTTTATTGTGTTCGGCTTATATATATCATTAATAAGTCCTATATATGTGCTTTTCGGATATGGTTCGCTACATCCGAATTTGATAATAAAAAATTTAACAAATTGTTATGATTTTAAAAAGGATAAAGAATTTGTTTTTTTGGAACGATATTCAAATAATATCAATGATAATATTAAAAAAAATTCAACTTTTATTGTCCATTTGGATTTAAATTACCTAAAAAAGTATTCATATTATTTGGCAGGGCAAGAATATGATTTTCGTGTTCTTTTTTTAATAGATAAAGATTTTTATTTGTGGAACCAACATATAAAAGATTTAAATGGTAAAGATTGTTTTATTTTCTTAAACAGTGAACTTGAAGAATGGTATCCTATTCACAGAAATCATCTTATTGAAGAAATAAAAGAAAATAAAATTTTTGATAGTATTGAAAAATTAAGTGAAGAAGCTTTTTTATGTAAAAATTTTAATTACGAAAAATACAGAAAAAAATATTCCATATGTCATTATGAATTGGAACACTAATTTTAAAAATTGTATAAAATTGATACAATAATTGCATTTATAATTTAGTAAGAAGGATTTATGAAAAAAATAAAAACAGCAGTTGTGATTCCTGCAAGATATGCATCCAGCAGATTTCCCGGTAAACCGTTATATTCGATTAATGGTAAACCGTTGATAATTCATGTTGTAAGTAAAGTTTCTAAATGTAAAGGTATAGATTGTGTCGCGGTTGCTACCGATGATAAAAGAATATTTGATGTCGTTAAAGAAGCCGGATATACCGTTTTTATGACACCTACAACGTTAAAGAGCGGAACCGACAGAGTTGCTTATGTGGCAAACAAATATTTAAAAAATTGTAATGTCTTTATTAATGTTCAAGGTGATGAACCTTTAATAGACAAAAAGCTTGTAGAAAAAATGGCTGAAGAATTTAAAAAAGATAAAAAACTTGAATATTTAACGGTTGCATACAAAATGAAATCCGGTGATGATGTATCTAATCCCAATATCGTAAAAGTTATTTTTGATAAAAATCGATATGCTCTTTATTTCTCAAGATTTCCTATACCGTATGTAAGGGACGAAAAAAATAAAAATAAGGCTGAGTATTATAAGCATATCGGAGTTTACGGTTATACGAAAAAGTTTGTTTGCGAATTTACAAAAACGAAACAAACAAAACTTGAAATTACCGAAAGTTTGGAACAACTAAGGGCATTGGAACAAGGGAAAAAAATAAAAATTATTATATCCAACAAAGATCTTCAAGACGTTAATGTTATTGAGGATGTTGATAAAGTAAAGAAGATATTGAAAAAATAATATTTGATATTTTAAAGGAGTTTATTAAATGAAAACCAAGTACATTTTTGTTACAGGAGGAGTAATTTCTTCCGTAGGAAAAGGAATTACGGCTGCATCAATAGCATGTTTGTTGAAAGCAAGGGGCTTAAAAGTAAATATTTTAAAATGTGATCCGTACTTAAATATCAATCCCGGTCTTTTATCACCGATGCAACATGGAGAAGTTTTTGTTACCATAGACGGTATGGAAGCAGATTTAGACTTGGGGCATTACGAGAGATTTATAGATCAGGAAACAACGAAAGTAAATACCGTTACATCGGGCAGAATTTATCAAAAAGTTTTAAACGATGAAATTGAAGGAAAATTTGCCGGAAAAACGGTGCAGGTAGTTCCTCATATAACAAACGAAATAAAAGAAAGATTAAAGGCCGTTGCTGGTGATAGTGATGTTGTCATGGTAGAAATCGGTGGAACTGTGGGTGATATAGAGGGCTTACCATTTTTGGAAGCAATAAGACAGTTTAGAAATGATATCGGCAGAGAAAACGTTTTATATGTTCATGTTACATTAATTCCTTATATAAAAGCATCGGAAGAGCTTAAAACAAAACCTACACAACACAGTGTTCAAAAATTAAGAGAAATAGGTATAGAACCATCCATAATACTTTGTAGAATGGACCAACATTTAACCGATGAAATAAGAGATAAAATTTCGTTGTTCTGTAATGTAGAGAGAGATGCCGTAATTGAAGAAAGAGACGTTCAAACATCAATTTATGAAGTTCCCGTTCAATTACATGAAAATAAGATAGATGATTTAATAGTAAAATATTTAAAACTTGATGCAAAACCTATAGATTTAAAACAATGGAATGATATGATACACAATTGCAGATGTCCCGAACATCAAGTTACAGTTGCAATAGCGGGAAAATTTATAGAATTAAAAGATTCTTACAAGAGTGTATTTGAAGCATTAAAGCATGGCGGCGCAATAAATGTTACGGAAGTTAAGATAAAGTATGTTGATACGGATTCACAACATTTGGAACAAGATTTAAAAGATGTTAATGCTATTATTTCTCCTGACGGCGACAGTGGGGGAACATTGGAAGGAAAACTTAATGTAATAAAATATGCTAGGGAAAACAAAATACCTTTCTTTGGAATATCTTTGGGAATGCAAAGTGTTATTATCGAATATGCAAGGAATGTTTGTGGTATAAAAGATGCAAATTCTTTAAATATCGATAAAAATGCAAAAACTCCCGTTATAATTCAAACGAATGCAAAAAATAAGGACGGACACTTTATGCGACTCGGTTCTTGGAAATGTGATATAGCAAAAGCTACTAAAGCTTATGAAATATACAAAAAAGAAAATATCAGTGAAAGACACAGACACAGTTATGAAGTAAATAAAGATTATGTTAAAAAATTGGAAGAAAAAGGTCTTGTTGTATCCGGTTATTCCAGTGATGAAAATAAGTATGTTGAAATTGTTGAGATAAAAGATCATCCTTGGTTTATTGCTGTTCAGTTTAATCCTGAATTTCAATCAAGACCTACAAGACCGCATCCGTTGTTTGCAAATTTCATAAAAGCAGCTCTTATTAACAAAAAATAATCTTTTATAGAAAGATAAAAAGCACTCTTTTTTAAAAAGAGTGCTTTTTTATTTTAAAAAACATGTGAAAAATCAATAAAAAGATTGATAAAAAAGCATTCAAGTGCTATACTTATGGTGTATGGAAAGAATTGTAAAGTGTTTATTAGCTTTTTTTATTCTTTTTTCGACGATGGATTTGTCTGTGATAAATCTGTATGGTAGCATTTGTTCCAATGTAAAAAAAACAACAACAATTTCCGAACTTATAAAAATAGAGCGTGATTTGTTTTATCAAACAAAAAATGTTGTAGCAAATATGTGTGACGATATAGTCAAAGATATTCAATTTTTATTATCTCCGGCCAGAAGCAATAAAACTTTTTTCGATATAAACGGAACAGAAAGAAAAATATATGTAGACAATTATTTTAATTATGTAAAACAATTGTTAATTGTAAAAGATATGTTTGCTTATGGCTTTTTTGTAGGAACAAGTGTCTTTCTGTTTTTCTTTGTCTGTGTGTTTATGTTTATATTAGAATATTTGGGGCTGCTTTTTACATTCGGCAAGGAAGCTTTCCGTCAACATTATAAAATGGCATACATCATATAATTTTGATGTATGCTATTTTTATTGTTATGGAGATAAAATGATAATAAAATTATTATTTGAAAAATTTAACTCAATAAAAATTTGTGCCGTTTTTACTACGATATGTTTTATTGTATCCGCATTGGGAGCAAATTTATATGCAATTCCAATTGCGGAAGATATAAATCAAAAATATGAAGATGTATTTAATAAAGCAAACGGTATAAGTAACGAATATGGAAAAATAACGTCAAGTATGGATGCCAAAAGCGATATAACGGTAATAAATATACAGGATTTACATTGTCATCCGCAAACTCAAAGAAATATAGCAAAATTAATAAAAGAAATTTCGAATAGATATAATTTAAAAAAAGTTTATGTTGAAGGCGGTTACGGGAACATTGATACAAGTTGGTTAAAACAAATAAAAGACGAGAATATAAGAAAACAGGCAATAGAAAATTTGCTTGATGATGGAATATTAACCGGAAGTGAGTATTATAAGTTAACAAACAACAATGAAACGGTAGAATTAAAAGGAATAGATGATGAAAAAATACATAAAGATAATGTAAAAAGATTATCTTGGATAATATCTCAACAAGGCAAATACGAACAGGTAATAGAAAAAGTAAATAAAGAAATAAAAATATTGGAAAAAGAATATATTAATGCCGATAATAAACAATTTAATAATATTATAGATGAATATTTATCAGGTAAAACGGATAGCAGAAAGTTTTATAAGCGGTTGATAAAATATGTTTTGAAAATAAACAATAGTCCGGAAAAATACAATAATATAACTGCCATAAGGTTAGATGATTATCCGAATATAAATAGTTTTATAACATTGAGACAAATATCAAAAAGTATAGATATAAAAAAAGTATCTCAGCAATTGCAGATAATAGTAAATGATATCAAAAACAGACTTCCTTATAGTGTATATACAAGATTATTGAAAGAAACCGATAATTTAACTAACGGGCAAAAAGTTGTGGAATTGATAACTTTGTTATGCAAAAAAGAAAATATAGATTTAACGAAATATCAAGCTTTAAACTTTTTTCTTGAAAGTAATTATATAACAAAGAACATTAATCCTATAAATTTGGTTCTGGAAGAAAGACAATTAATAACGGAAATAAGAAAAGCTCTTTCTTATAATAACGAGGAATTTGAAATAACATTTATATTGGATTTCAATAAATATTTTGAAGATTATTTAAAATATAAATTAACCGATGCGGATTGGAAATATTTTGAAAGCGAATACGAAACATTTAGGCAGTTGTACGGAAAATATGCCACCATAGACAGAATAAAAGAAATAGAACAGGATTTTGCACAAATAAATAAATACTATGAAATAAATGATAAAAGAAACGATATTTTTGTAAAAAAACTGTTACAAGATGAAAAAACAAGTTTAATATCTGATAAGCAAAGAGATTGTGACGATATATTAAAAGATTCAAAAGAAGTAATAATAGCCGTAACCGGCGGTTTTCATAGCAGTGAATTGGAACAACTGTTGGCAAGTAATGATGTAAATACAATAGTAATTACACCTAAAATATATGAAGACATAAAACAGGCAAACGATAAATATATTGAACTTATAAATATACAAAGCAGAGTAACCAGTCAGGCATTGTCTTACACGATCTCTTCATGTGCAACCGACAGCGATAAACAAAAAATATTGCTGTCAATAACAAAAGATATAATAGGGGATAATTCCGAGCTTTTAGAGAAAGTATTAGGAGAAAAAATAAATTTGGATGCCTTACAAGAACCTGCGGAAAACATACGAAAGAAAAACGAAATAAGAGATGCTATAGAACAAACGGTAGAACAAGTACTTAAATTTGTTCCGCAAGACGGCTTGAAAAGTTTTATCGTGCCTGATATCGATGAGATAATGTTGCCTTTTGCCAGAGAACTGGTAAGTTACGGGATATTTTTTAGTGAAGGCATGATTTTTGATATAGAAAATTCGAAGTTAAAAGGGAAAGATTTAAACGGAATACCTGCAGAAATTTATTCAAGAATGTTACCTTCTTTACAACAAGCTTTGTTTAAGGTTGCAATAAAAGAAGCAGAAATAACCGGTGATGATGATATTGAACAGGATATGCAAGATTTATATGAAGATACGGGAGCAACGGAAAGTTCGAATATATATCTTGAAGACATAAAAGACAATCCAGAAAAATTTATAAGCTTAATGAAAGATTCAATAGTAAACAATAAACTTATGGTGTTGAGAGTATTCAGGAATCCTATCAATATTGATTCTTTGGATAAAGAAACACAAAAAAGATTGTACAGAAAAATAAGAGATATGTTCTTTAAAATATATGCAACTAAACTTTTATATACCGATAATTTTGTTTCTCAACCGGGAAACAAAGCTTTTATAAATTTCGATATACATTTCTTCCTGTTGGAAATTCTTGAAAATTCATTTATGCATGGTAATAAAGGTCTTGATAAACCGATATATGTTTATATGGATTTAAATGAACAGAATGAGATAAAAACTCTTAAAATATATAACAAAAATAGTCAAGACGACGATAATTTTCCAATGAGATTTATAAGAATGAAATTGGCACTTTTGGGTGGACAACACAAAAGTAATGTTTTAATGAAACAAAATCCTTACAGAACATTTGAGACAAATTCCGATTTTAAAAATAAATTTTATAAAGTGTCAAGTGATATTAGACCTTTTTACGATGATGATTTGGCTAAACAATTAGAAGAGTACAAACAACAATTTCTTATTCTTTCCGTGTTTGACCCGTTAAAAAGAAGAAATGTTTTATTTTATAAATTATCTAAATTCCCTCAAATTTGGGAAGAAATATTTTTCAGGTTTGTTCCTACAAGTTTATCTTTTGTTGCAACGTCCTATTTTTCGTTGCCGATTTTAACTGTTCCTTTGGGATTACTGTTTTTTGCCATATACCAAAATCAATTTGTAAAAGCACATAATGTAAGTCAATGGATAGAACAAAACAACCTTTCATGGTCTACGACAGATATCTTAAAAGCGACACTTTTAAATATTTTCCCGTCTAAAGAATTGAAAAACAAATTTAAAAAATTTACACAAACAAGACAAATCAAATATCAGACCATGCAACGAACAATATCTACGATATTGTTGTCTCTTACTTATATAAGCACGATAATATTTGCAACAAATTTTCAATTCGTAATTTTTGCTACAATTGCAGGCATATTCATTCATAAATATTTTAACTATATATTGAAAGTAAAATTGAACATCTTTGAAAAAAACGATAAACCGGATGTTCCGACGATATATCAATTTTTATCAAAAAGAACGATTATAGATTTAGCTGATGAAAAAGAAAAACAACTTTTGACAGACATACTAAATGAATATGATTTGTCGGAAGTGGAAGCTATGGCTCTTTGTGAAAAAATTAATTTAGAAGATTTGCAACAAACTAAATATTTATTGGAAGTATTTGAAAGACAAAAAAAGGTAACTAATTACAACAGAAAAGTGATAATGGAGTCTTTAGCAAAAAATTTCAATGCTAACAGTGATGCACAGTTGCTTTCTATGAGAACATTATTGCTAAACAAGAAATTCTTTGTTATTGATGATGTTATTACAACGATACTTGTGGATAAACTGGTTTTTGATAATTTAAAACAATTCAACTTGCTGAAAGATTTTCTTGCAAATAAAATTTATAAAAGAAATTTACAAACGATGGAGTTGAACTTAAAAATCTTGGAGAAAATAGATATTAATGATATTTATCAAATATCTTTGTTGGATTTGTTTGATGATATAAACGATGAAACTTTATGTTATTTAATATCAAAAGTTGATTTTTTTGATAAAAATGTACTTCAAAACTTATTTAAAATAATTTCAAAATATAATCTTGTTCAAAAAACGGAAACATTTGAATTGATTTTAAATAAAACGGATTTAAGAAACAATATAGATTTTAAATTGATAAGAGATATAGTTTTAAATGCCGACTATATCGGAGCCAAGACTGCCGAGAATCTTTTTTCTAAGATGGATTTTACAAATAAAAATCATATGTACTTGATTAGAAGTATTGCGAAAAAGAGAAATATAGATTTAAGTATAATAGAAAATTTTACAAAATATATGGATATTAATGATTCAAATCATTTGTTGATTATTAATGATATTATCAGGGGCTTTTTTAATAATAACACTATTGATTCCGGTTTGATTTTTTATGAAAAAATTGAGAAAAAATTAAAGGCATTGAATGTAAATCAAATGAACGAAAAAGAGCTTTATGTTCTTCAAACGTTTACTGAAGAATTGATTGAAAGCATACAAAAAGAATTGATTAAAATACAAGGCGAAAATATTAGAGCCGATTACAATAAAATGACTGTCAATATGTTTGTTTGGCAAAATTTGTTTAACGAGTTGAAAGAACTCGTAAATCTTTTGTCCGATCAAAATTTTAATTTATCTCAGCAAGCTCAAAATAATCTTCAAGAAATAAAGGAACGAATTTCTTTTATTGAAGAAATGATAGAGGGAAAAGTAACAATAGAAGCTTTTGCACGTAAATACGGATTTGATTTTTCTCAACAGTCTCCGACCACATATATTGATAGTGACAGATATTCTTTTACGGAATTGTTAAGCTTATTTCCGGAAAAAGTTTTAAAACGTAAGATTAAAAAACATTCTCCAACATACTTTATAGAGAAAAATGAAATTAATAAAGAAAGTTTAAAAATTTTGCTGGGGAAATTTGATGTATATATGAAATTACTTGATGAAAATGTATATGTCATCAATAAACTTAGCGAGTTAAAAGAGTTTGATTATCATTTTGAAGAAATTCTTCAACATATAAGTTTAATGATAGATTATTTGTCCGTTTTCGATGTTGCGGATGCGAGAACTTATGGAGAAATTTTAGAAAATATCTTGGAAAAAATAAGTAATAAACAAACAACAGTTGAAGAGCAAAAACAGTTTTCAATGCCGGAAGATGTTTATGGTATTAATACAATAAATAAACTAGTCAATAAAATACATCAAAAAGCCAGTTTGGATTTCTTGTCAAATATAAGGAAAACGACAAGTTTATCTTTAAGCAGAATTCAAAATGTGTTTGTAGCAAAAGATGATAGAATGATAGCAGCATACAATCTGTCTCAAAAACAGATTGATCATAATATAAAAAGACTTCTTTTAATGTTAATTGAAAATCCTGATTTTTCAACTTATGATAAATCTCAAATATTTATTAAGGATAATATTTTTTTGTGGAATGGTTTATTAGGTGATCATTCCGCAAGGGTTTTAATAGATTTTAGTAAAGAAAATAAAAATATATTTGTAGATTTTAGTGAAGGAGAAAAAACAACCGAAAGCGCTGTAAGAATTTCAGCTTTAAAAAAGATATTTGGCGATTTCGGTTTCAATGTGAATTTGTATGACAATAACAACAGTTTAGTAGCAACTATAGACAAAGATACAGGTTTAACAAATGATATCGATATTTGTGATTTGGCACAAAAAGCCATAATTGCATTAAATAATTCCGCTTCATTATACAGAACAGACATTCCCAAACAAGTTTTGGAAGCTGCAACTTTGGGCGTTATGGATATTTATAAGAAAAACTTTTTTATTCAATCCGTTGAAAGAAACATAATAGATACGAAATTTACAAAAGTTAATAGTGTGGAATTTTTTAATCGTATTTTGTCGCATTTGCAAATGCCATTGGTTCCTCTTTCCGAACCCGGAATGATAAAAGGTTTTTTCTTTATGTCAAGAACGGAAATATTAGGTCAAAGCACAATAGATAAATATATTAATAATCCGATAGAACAAGCTTTTGCCGACGGATATTTAAAAATAAATGAAACCGGTTATTTGGAAAAAGATAATGAATACAATCCTCTTTCATTAATTGCCGAAAAACTTAATAGTTTTATTAATGATGAAATAGGAAGTGACGCGGAAAAAGAAATGCTTTATAACGGTGCAATTCTTTCTCAAGTTTCGGAACAGGATTTAAATTTGAAAACTTGTGGTCAGGTAGGTGAATATATATTGAAAACCGGTTATATAAAATTGATAGACGGAACTTTGGATAACAATACAAAAGGCGATTTCCTAAGTGTAAGAGTTTTAATAGATAGAAACGGAATTATAAGGTATTCGGAAAGTGAGTTGATTGGCTTTCCGGAAAATATCGGCAATAAATTAGGAAGAAAAGAATTAAATTCTTATCAATTACGACGGGTATTATTAAATGAAGGTTACGATATAACCGATACGGAAGAGAATTTTACCGAAAGTGAACTTTTGAATTATAGAATAAGATTAGAGTCTGATATTCCGGATTTTAAAATGCCGGTAGCATATGGAGCAACTATGTCATCTTCAAACGAAAAAGATATTTTCGTTGGTGCGATAGGGTCAAATATATTTGTAGATAAGTTTGCAACTCCGGAAAATGTAAATGTCGCTACCGAATATCCGATATCTCTATTCACATGCGGTTCGTATTCAAGTCATGCGGGTATTGTTTTAAGAGAATATAAAAAGACGGCAATGGTTATTAATGATTCTCAATTTTCAGACAATAAATTAAAGATAAAATTTTATCGTCCGAAAGGAAATGTCCTTCGTCCCGGCAAATTTGAAATGCAAGAAACGGAAGAATTTGAAATAGAATTACAACCTAATGATATTGTTTTAGTCGATACAAAAAACAATAAATTGTTGTTATTTGAAAATAAACTGTTTAAGAATTCTAACGGTGAAAACATATTATTTGAATTACAACGATATATAGATAATTACAATATAATTGAAATAAAAGAATTTATTGAAAAATATAAAAATAATGAGCTTTTAGATAAGATTATTGAATATATACATTATCAAGCAGGATATATCCCTTGGTTAAAAGATATATTGTCGAACTATATTAAGAAAAACATAAATGAAGTTCCTACCCGTAAAGCACCTATAAGAATTATAAATAAAATCAAATTAATAGCTAATAATTATTTACCGCATGTTTCAGGCAGTAATGTTTATAGATTCGGTGAAAAAGAATCTTTGAACAAATCAAAAATAGGTGCAAAAGCCGCAAATCAATCAAAATTGTTTTCAAATATTGAACAATTGAGAATAAATACCGGTGTTGAAAATGTTGCCGTTCCGAACGGAATAGCAATTGATTATACAGTACTTGAAAATTTATTAGGTAGAGAATATCGAAATCTATATAAAGAACTTGAAGAAGTTGTTCAAAGTAATAAAGATGAAACAACAAAAATCAAAGAAGTTCAGATAATAGCATCAAAAATAAGACAATTAATAAATGATATCGGTAACAGTAGAATAAAAAAATATATCGGGAAAACAAATTTAAAAGATTTTAAGAACGGTTCTGTTATTGTAAGATCCTCCGGTATAAATGAAGATGGCGGATCTTTTTCTGCAGCCGGAATAGCGGATAGCTTCGGAGATGTAAATTATGAAAACATTCCTAACTCCGTGATAAATGTTTTATCATCTTTCTTCTCAAAAAAAGCAGTTGAATATATGTTAGAAACAAAAACTCTCATAAAACCTGCGGTATTGATAGAAGATTTTATTCAAGCCGATAAAGCAGGAATAATGATGAGTGAGGACACAAACGGAAACAGGATTATACAAGTTGTAAATGGACAGGGAGAAGACATTGTTTCCGGAAGGGAAATACCTGCTACTTTTACAATAGATATTGCAAGCGGAGAAAAAATTGACGGTGATTATACGAATGAAAAAACAATAACAAAAGAAAACTTGGAACAATTAACAAAAATATTGGAATATTTGGAACGATTGGAAGGATATCCTGTTGATGTAGAATTTGTAATAAGGAATAATATTATCTATATCGTTCAAGTAAGACCGATAACGACACTTGGTTATAGTTATTATCCCGGATATGATGTTGAATATACACCGGAATACGATGAAGATGTTGTAAAAGAAGAACAAGTTGTTATTGAAGAAGAATTTGATAAATATCCAAAAGCAAAAAAAGCAAAAGAAAAAAGAGAAAAAAAACTTGCTAAGAAAAAAAGTAAAGAAAAAAAGAAAAAAGCAAAAAGCATAAGAACAACGGATACTACAAACGATGATGATATTCGTCAGCCGGAAGGGCTTACTCTGAATGAAGTAATAAAAAGTTTCACAAAATTATCACAATCAAAAAAAACTTCCGATAAAACATTGGAATTGAATATACAACAAACTAAAAATGTTCTTTTGAACTTAGGTTTAACGAAAGAACAAGTAGAAAAAATAGATTTTAATGACTCTTTACCTGATTATATAGTGGCTTTTTTAAAAAGCAGAAATACTCAAATTACCGGAACAAAAATTGATCCGACAAAGAGTTTAATTGAAAATTTAAAAGAACACCCGATACTTTTTTCCTTAGCGATACAAACCCTTATAAGAATTTATGATATAAATCCTAAAAAAGCCGATAGCCCTACTTTAGGAGATCTTCTTTCTTTTATAGAACAAAGATATTGGAATAAACTTTACGAAGCAACTTGTACGGATTTAAGGGGCTTTTTCGGTGAAATATATTCTGTAAGTACCTTGATTGCCGGAATTATTCCGGACAAAAGAGCCGGACCTATAATAATAAGACCGCAATTGGCAGAGTTAAGTAATGCAAGGGGCTATGATATATACAATCCCGTGGATGGCACTATTTCTCAAATAAAAATCGGTGGAAGCGGAATTGTACATGAGCACTTCAAAAAATATTGGTCTCAGCCATCGAATATTTCAGAGGGAATAATAGCTATTCCTGTGTTAACCACAAAAAATGTAAAAAAGAATAGTTTCCCTACGGAAGACAGAGTTCAGGGGCTTGATGTCAGTACTGAAACGGTAATAAAATTTGCGAACGAGTTTATTTCTGCTTTGTATGGTATCAGTTATAAAAAAGATATTCCTGAAATCAGAGATATAAAATTGAAAGATTTAATTAATTCTTTCAAAGGAGTCTCTACAGAAAAAAACATAACGGTTGATGAATTAATAGATTTGTTAACCAATAAGAATCAAGTTGTTGACGGAAAAGTAATTCAAAGAAGGAATGAAAGACAACAAAATATAGTATATAGCGATAATTTAATAGATTTTAACCGAAGATTTATTGATGTTTCAAATATTTTTGGAAGAAATGTAGTAGTTCGTACAAAAGCAAATGAAACACATGTTCTTTACATTGATAGAGAAAATATTTTTGTAAATGAAGAAAACAGAAAAGTATTGGAAGAAAAAGAATATCCTTTATACGGGATAAATGCTGTTGAGTTTAACGAACAAGGAATAATTGAAAATTTGTTGTTTGATGAGGGAACGCAAATAAGTACTATAAAAGTTGATGGGGAACCTGTTGGAAATAGCAAGAATAATATTTCTTTTTCCGATAATGAATTACAATCGTTATATTCAGATACAAAAACTGACGGTTATATAGATGTTTATCTTGATGGTGATGTTGATGAAATGTGTCATCTTATTAAGAAAGCCGCAACGGAAAAAAAGTTAATAGTTTTTCATTTATTCGAGAAAGGTTTTAAAACATCGGAGTTAACGCCAATTCAACTTTTAGACATATATAAAAAAGTGTCTTCTTTGATTTCAAGCAGATTTAAACTGTCGGATATTTTTCCCGGTTCGCCGGATGCTATAAAATATACAGATTACGGTTTGGATTTCTTCTTGGACGAAATATTAAAAAATTCTTTTATTCACGCGAATGCAGGGAATATAGAACAACCTATAGCAATGTATATTAAGTTAGACAAAAATAACGAGGTTAAAGATTTTTCTATTTACAACAAACAGAAACAAGAAACAATGGATAAAAATAAAAGAATGTTAGCGATATCTTCACATCTCATACTTACCGGTAACAGAAAGAGTACCGACATAATGAAACACAACCCTGTAAGAGAATACGATTTTAATGAAGAATATTATATAAAGAATACAATTTTCCAAAAGGCCGAAGTAAAAAGAAGACCTTTTGTTGATATGGATTTATATCGTTTGGAACAAAATTATAAAAATTCTCGAAATAATACATCGATGCATAAACTTTTATTGCAGACAAAACCGACACTTGAAAAATTGTATGAAATCGGACTGAAAAAATATACAAAACAATATTTAAAGAAAACAGGCAAATTAGAAAAAGATTTAACTGTTGAAGAATTGTATGAAATAGAAGAAATTGCAGAAAATTACAGATTTACTTTTAGCGGAATTATTAACGGCGTATTTTTAGAAACATTTGCTTTATTTTCAAAAGATTTTATATTCGAACACAATCAAAATTTTACAACATCAAAAGCAGCTGTTTGGGGAATAAGAATTTTATCCGTAGGAATAGGTGTATCTCTTACAATGTTTTTGCCTTTTACTTCGGCTATATCTTTTGTGTTAGGGCTTGTTTCAATAATTATTTCAAGTAATATAATGCATTTATTGTGGAATATTTTTGCTGTTAAGAAGAAAAATATTGATGCAATAAAAAATGTAATCGTAAATTATAAACAAATAAAATCACAAGAAATTGAACAATTATTAAAAGAGCCGATAAGTGATGAACAAAATATAAAGGATATATACATAGTTGAAGATATTGAAAAATTAAAAGATAAGTATACTTTAATAAATACCGGGACAAAAATAGATGGGCAGAGTATTTTTAAAGTAAAAAAGAACAATAAGTTGATTTATGGAGCGATAGGTGTTCCTGTAACAAAAATAGCAAAGACTATAAATAAAGCGGAACATTTTAAGAAAGATATTAAATCTATGTTATCAATACACGGTCAAGTAGAAATAGACGGAATTATAAAGAAAATAGGTACAGGAATAGAAGTAAGTGATGATATCTTGGAAATAGGGGAAATTGAACTGCAAGGAAAAACTCAACAACAAGTAAATGAGTTTATATCGTCAGCTTTGGAAGTAAAAAGAGCAATGGGTATAATGTACAGCCAAAAAACAATAATAGATTTGAAGAAGTTAACAGGATCAGAATTATTAAAAGCGGTAGAAAACGGTAGAGCAAGAAAAGTAGTAACGGAAGAACAATACAGTCAATTGCAATTAAATACAACAAAAATGTTTGAACTCAAAGAAAACGGAATAGAGATATATGTGGCAAGTAATGAAATAAAAGATGATTATGCGGAAAACGGAATATCCGGGCAAATAATAAGAGAAAACGGAAAATCGTACATATATGATTATTATAGTATGGAAAAAACGGAATTGGACGAAATAACAGATCAAAAAGAATTGGCGAATTTAGAACAGAAAATTTTAAATAGTGATAATTTGATAATGATAGATATAGAAATATTGAAAAAAACTTTTCAGGGCAGGAATCCGATAGAATCTTTTTCAAGGTTGGGAGCATTGACGGGGAAAATAAAAATAACTATGGGATTGGGGAATATTAAAATGAAAGATATAGAGAATATCGGATACAATATAGATTTTGACAGAATACCTGAAATGGAACAAAATGATATACGAAAATTAATGAAAGCAACAAGTAAAGAAGAAATAATAGATATAATCGGACAAAACAATGAATTTGCGATAATATTAAACAGTTTGAAAGATGAAAATGTTAATAAATTTAAAGAATTAATAATTGAAAGAATATTAACTAAAAAAGTGTTGACCGATACGGCTACAGCAATAGAAGGTATAGAATTGCAAGATAAAAAATTAGAAATAATGTTGGGAAAATTCTTGTTAAGACAATTTAATTATACCGATAAAGAAACAATAAAAGAAGATCTTGTTTCCGCAAGGGAATTAATAAAAACATTAGAAACATTGAAAGAATTGGATATTAAACAAAAAGCTTTGGAAACAACAGAACAACAAGTATTGGTAAATACGATAATACAATTGATATTGTACGACGGACAAAGAGTAAAAGGAAAACAAATACAAGATAATGCGGTTATTACTAATATATCAACATACAGAGCAATGTTAGCTGCCGCATAACGACAATTTACACAATCTATAATTAATGAAAAAACAGGCGAAAAAGATTATTTTTACCTGTTTTTTTTGTATAATTATTGTCAATTATATGTTGCTTGTCGTTAAATATACATTTTATATTGTAGTTTTTAGGAGTACAAAATGATTACTTTTTTAGTAGGACTTATAATTTTAGTTGGGGGATATTTTACATATTCAAAATATGTTGAAAAACAATTTGAACCGGATGACAGACCTACACCTGCTTATGCAATAAACGATGGTGTAGATTTTGTGCCGTTAAGCACTAAAAGAAACCAAATGATACAACTTTTAAGTATTGCCGGTATGGGACCGATTGTTGGTGTAATACAAGGTATTTTATTCGGACCTATAGCTTTTATTTTAATTCCGTTAGGTTGTATTCTTATGGGTGCAGTTCACGATTATGCTGCAGGTATGATATCTATGAGAAACAATGGTATGCAGGTAACAGGTTTAATACAAAAATATTTAGGTGAAAAATGGTATTACATATTTTTCGGAATAATTGCAATAATGATGTTACTTGTTGCCGTAGTTTTTGTGTATACTTCAGGAGATTTAATAGCTTCAAAATTTTTTAATGTTACCGACTTTTCTTTAAACAATAATACGGTTTTATATATTTATGGCCTAATAATAGCTTATTATATGCTTTCTACAATGTTTTCAATAGATAAAATTATAGGAAATATTTATCCTATACTCGGACTTATTTTGATTATAGGAACATTACTTTTGGTCGTAGGATTTTTTGTAAAAGGTGTAAATTTACAGGAAATAAATTTTGCTCATATTAATATGCATCCTAAAAAACTTTATTTAGTCCCGATATTTTTTATGACAATAAGTTGCGGACTTTTATCAGGTTTTCATTCAACACAATCAACGGTTATTGCAAGAACCGTTAAACACGAAAAAGAGGGAAGAAAAATATTTTATGCAATGATGTGTGTGGAATCTTTTATAGCTATGGTTTGGGCCGCAGCTTCAATGACTGTTTATAGTTTAAATGTCGTACCCGAAATTCTCGTAGGAAAAATTCCTGCAATACAAATTATAACGGAATATTTTGTTCCTTCATATTTGGCATTTATAGTTATAATTGCAATAGTAGTATTACCTATAACAACAGGAGATACTTCTTTAAGAGCATTAAGATTAACTTTGTCGGATGCATTAAAAATAAAGCAAACAAAAATATCGGGAAGGTTTTTAATAAATATTCCGGTATTTTGTGCGGTGATATCTTTGCTTTATTTGGTAAAATCTCAACCGGACGGTTTTGCTCTTGTTTGGAGATATTTTATGTTTGTTAATCAATTGATAGTTTTGCCCACATTTTTCTATGCAACTATATATTTATATAAAAATAAAAAGAATTATTTTATTACATTATTACCGGGCTTACTTTTTGTATATATAGATATGCTTTTTATAATAAATGCAAAAATAGGTTTTAATTTAAGTTATGGTTTGTCGAACATATTTGCAGCTTTATTTGTATGTTTAAGTATATTTTGGCTTTCAAAAAAATTAAAAAATAATTAATGTTGTATGTGACATTTAGCTGTTAATCTTATATCCCCATAAACCAATAATCTAATAAGAAATATGAATCAAGTATCGGTAATAATAGTAAATTATAACACAAAAGAATTAACTAAAAATACAATACAATCGGTTATAGATAAAACCAAAGGTATTGATTATGAAATTATTGTTACAGACAATAATTCACAAGACGGTTCCGTTGAAGAATTAAAAAATACTTTTCAAAATAAAATAACAATAATAGAATCAAAACAAAATTCGGGTTTCGGTAAAGCAAACAATTTAGCAATAAAACAAGCCAAAGGAAAATATATTTTTTTATTAAATTCCGATACAGAACTTATAAACAACTCAATAAAAATTTTTTACGACTATATGGAACAAAACGAACAGGTCGGTTTATGTTGCGGTAATTTATATGATGAAAAAAATCTTCCGCAAGAATCGTGTGATATGCACTTGTATAAAAATACCGTTTTATCTTATTTGTTTTGGCGATTATTGGGAATTTGTAAACATGTTTGTTATATGAAAAATGTAATGAGTTTTAATTATTCAAACAAAATAAAAACAGTTGCTTGGTGTTTAGGTGCTGATATGTTTATAAGAAAAAACATACTTGAAAAAACAGGTCTGTTCGATGAAAAAATTTTTATGTATTATGAAGATATGGACTTATGTTTTAGAATAAGAAAAAAGGATTACTTAATAAAATCTTTACCGGAAGCAAAAATTATTCATTTCGGCAGCAAATCTTCAAACGGTAGTAAAAATATTGAAGAAGAAACTACATCTTATTGGTATATTATGCTTAAATATTTCGGTAAAAAAACATATTTTATATATTTAGACAGGCAATTAAGATTATTAATAAAAACAATTGTTTATTTATTGTTATTTAACAAACAAAAAGCTAAAATCTATTCTAATATATATAAAGTAAATAGAAAGAAATATTTTGAACAAAACAATAAATTATGGAACAAATGAAATCTGTTTTCAGAAAATTAAAAGCAATATTTCGTGTAATAAAGTTAAGAACATTCCTTATGCATTTGGAGTTTCATTTGGCAGACCATTGCAATTTAAATTGTGTCGGATGCACACATTTTTCAAATATATCCGAACCGAAATTTGTTGATGCAAGAATGTTGGAAAAGCGTTTCGATAGGTTGAACAAACTTGTCGGTTATATTTATGATGTTAGAATATTGGGTGGGGAACCTTTGTTGCATTCCGACATAATTGATATTTTAAAAATTACAAGAAAAAAGTTTCCTTTCTCAAAAATTGAACTATACACAAACGGTTTGTTGTTGGATAAAATGTCCGAAGAATTTTTTGTAACTTGTAAAAAAAATAAAATCGGAATATATGTTTCAAAATATCCTGTTATAGAAAACAAAATAAGCAAAATTAAAGAATTTCTTTCTTATCATAAAGTTAAATATTGTATATCTCCTGCAATTATAAATTTTTCCGCAAATTTAAATCCTAACGGAAATTCAGACAAAAATATAACTTTTAAAAATTGTAAGGAAAAAGATTGTACAATATTAAAAGAAGACAAAATTTATCTTTGTCCGATATCCGCATACATTGATAAATATAACAAATATTTTAATAGAAATATTGCTGAATCGAAAGGAATAAATATATTTTCAAGTTCATCAAAAGAAATTTTTAATTATTTAAAAACAGCAGAAGAAACTTGTAGATATTGCACTAATAACATAAATTATATAAATTGGGTTTGTTCTAACAAGCCGAGAGAAACAGATTGGAACGGGAAAGAATAATTAATTTTCCAAATAAAAATTTTCTGCTTGTTTTGCAGTATCTTTAATATCAAAACCGGCTTGTTTTAAAATAAGAGAACAATCTTTTCTTTCAAAATTTTTAACATTTTCTAAAATAGTGTCTGCCCACTGTTTTGCAGATGTGTTTAATGATATTTTTGTTGTATTGCAAATCATTGCTTCATCAGGAACTCCATCGGAAATAAAAACAGGAAGTCCCGAACATTGTGCTTCAATATTAACAATGCCTAATCCTTCAAAAAAAGAAGGTAAAACAAAACAATCCATTGCCTGATACAATTTGTTTACATCTTCTCTTATACCTAAAAATTTTACTTTTGTTTCAATGTTTAGCTTTTTAACTTTTTCTTTAATTTCTTTTTCTAACGGACCTTCTCCTATAAGTAACAAAATTGCATTTCCTTTCTGCTTTAATATTTCATTAAATATATCTGTTAAGAAATTATGATTTTTTTGAGGTTCAAATCTGCCTATGTGCCCTATAACAAAGTTTTGTTCAATATTTAATTCTTTTCTTGTTTGTTTTCTTTCGGTTTGGTTGTAAGCAAATTTATTTAAATCTATTCCATCGTCAATAACTGTATAATGTAAATTCTGGTATAAAGTTTTACCGGCTTCATTTGAAGTTGCTATTTGCTTGGTAGCAAATAGTTTTATTAATAGTTTAGAAATAATTTTTTTATAAATCGGTGTATTTCTGTAACCTTCATTGAAATGAGAACTTGTAAATCTTTCTTTTATTCCTGCAAGAAAAGCTATCATACAATATAAACCGTTTAAATAATGAAAATGAGTATGAAAAGTATAAAATTTGTTTGCTTTTAAAAATTTAAAGAGATTATAACAAAACTTTATTTGTCCTGTTAAACCGTTTTCTTTTTCTATAACAAAAATTTTACTGCCGAATTTTTCTATTTCTTCTTTAAAATAGAGGTGTTTATTCGATAAACAAACAAAATCGAATTTCAATTTCGTTCTATCTATATTTCTGTACCAATTCATAATACAGGTTTCTGTTCCTGCCAAAGCTAAATTATTCGTTAAATGTAAGATTCGTTTCATTTTATTTTAAGTTTTTATTTAGTTTTTCTATTTGCTTGTTTTGTTCTGCTATAATTTCTTTTAATTGCTTAATTTCTTTTTTTTGTCCATCCAATTGCTTTTTAACGGTACTTATATTTACTTCCATTTCTCTTGTTACATTTGATCTAACAAATAATTTAATTCTTTTTTTTATGTCGGCTTTTACACTTTTTGGAATTAAACCTTTAATTATATTTTTTATTTTAGGTATAGGGTTTAATATGTTTTTTGTAAATAAAAACATAAAATAGAATTTATATGGAGTTTTTATTGCGATTTTCCACCAAAAAGAACCATATTTATAAAAACCTTGCCATGGTTTTTGTTCACACATATAATGTATTATGCATGGATTTGTTTTGGCTTCTTTTATGTCTTCTTTTGAATATAAATCATTTAAACGAATATCATTTATAAATACATGCCTTAATATCATATTATATTTCGGCGGTAATATTTTTATTTTGCCATAACAAACTATATTGATTACATCTTGATCGTAAGCCGGTAAAACTTGGTTTGAGTTTAAAAGTTCAAAAAATCTTGAAGTTATATTGTCGTTACGGATTTGTTTTAGATTAACAAGTAATACTCCGGAATTAATATATTTTTTTGTAGAAGGAATATTTAAAATATTAGAATGCATTTTGTCTGCATAAACATAATATGTACAAGCAATAACCCCCGCAACATAATTTTCATTAAGTTCCATATTGTAAAGTTGTTTCAAATCATTACAGACATAAACATCACAATCCAAATATATACATTTATCGTATTGTTTTGGCAGTAATTTTGCCAATATTAATCGATACCATGCTGCAGGAGTCCATGGTAAATTATTGAATTGATCTCCAATATCAATAAAATTGATGTTACAGTCATATTCTTCTTTTAATTTATTAATTTGTCCTTTGTTTTTGTTTGAAAAATCAGGAGTAACTATTAAATAAAAATCGTAAAAAGTGTTTTTGTTTGTACTTTTTAAAACAGAAAGCATAGTTGTATACAAAAACGGAGTATAGTTATTATCCGATGATAAAACAATGGGAATAGTTGTTTTTGATATTAAAGTTTCAAATGTTTTCATTTTTGTGCTTGTCCGATAAAAATATTTTAAGTAATTTTACAAAAAAATGATATAATTTTACAGACTATAATAAGTATAAATTTATAAAAATATGGATAATAAAGAACAATATATTCAATTTTGCCAAAAAGAAGAAAATTTACCTTTGTTTTTTCAACCTTGGTGGCTTGATGTCGTTACACAACCGGACGGAAAGCAATGGGATGTTTTGTTAGCAAGAAACAAACATAAAGATATAGCTGCTGTTATGCCGTTTGTAACAGGTAAAAAATTCGGTTTGAAGTATGTCGTTATGCCACAACTTACACAATATACGGGAATTTGGATAAAAGATGTTGTAAACGAAAATAAGGCAAAAAGAATAGCAAGAGAAAAATATTTACAAAACTCTATAATAGAACAATTAAAAAAAATGAATGTTTCTTATTTTGAGTTGAATTTTCCTCTTGTATACACAAATTGGTTGCCGTTTTATTTGGCGGGATATAATCAGCAAACTTGTTACACATACAGATTGGAAGATATATCCGATACGGATAAAGTTTTTTCTTTATTTTTTTATACTAAAAAATATCAAGTTCACAGAGCTCAAAAAACTCTACATATAGATTATTCTATGTCTGCAGATGAATTTTATGAATTGCAATGTAAACAGATATCTTCAAAAGGAGAAAAAAATTTTATAAGCAAAAAATTGGTATGTAATGTTATAAATACGGCTCGGCAACGAAAGCAAGGGTTAGTTGTAAGGGCAACCGATGTAAAAGGAAATACACATGCTGCCATATTTGTTGTATATGATAAAAAATCTGCTTATGAACTTCTTACTGCCATATCGCCCGAATATAGAGATACAGGTGCATCTACATTTGTTGTGTGGGAAGCAATAAAAAAATTAAGTAAAATAACAAAAGCATGGGATTTTGCGGGTAGTATGATTGAAGAAGTGGAACATTCCAACAGACAATTCGGTACTGTACAAAAACCATACTTTAAAATAACAAAATATATTAAACCGATAGCTGTTTTTAAATCTTTAATCAAATAATTAAAATATATAACTTTGATACTAATATTAAATAAGATTTTTATGAAAGAAAATAACAAGAAAAAAATTTATTATCTTCAGCCATATATTGCCCTTTGTGTTATGGGTATGCTCTGTTTTTTACCCATGGTTGGTATTGCTTTTGTTAATGAACAGTTACATAACAGTTTATTTAATTTCATTGCTTTGTTATTGCTATCAGTTTTGTTAATACTACTGCTTGGAGCAATAGGGGGGCGGAAAGTTGGTCCTTGGTTTGGAGCAATATATCAATTGTTTTTGCCTGCTGAATTAGCTTCTGTTATCATTGCAAAATCTCCAGTAACATTCGGTTTAGTACAGTCTGCTTTTCAAACAAATATCGGCGAAGCAAGCGAGCTTGCAGGGTTGTTCATTCTTGTAGTTGTAATAACCTTATTTTCTTGGGCAATTTATTTATGTGCATGGATTTCATGGAATAAAGGCAATAAAGAGATTTCTAAATGGTTTCGTTTAGGAGTAATTGTTTTATTTGCATTTTATTCTATAGGAATATTTGCAAAAATGTATTTGATTTCCAATCCAAATAATTCTGTTTATGAAAGAATTGATGATGCATTTGAGAGTACTCGTTCAAAATATATTAAGGTGTTTCCATATGATATTTTATATAACACATTTCAGTATATAAATATTAATCATAAAGAAAAGATATATTCAAATCTTATAGGTACTGGGAAATTTGAAATTATATCATCTTCCACCCAAAACGGATTTAGGCCTATTGTTGTGTTTGTGATAGGGGAAGCCGGCAATGTTTCTCATTGGCAATTGTTCGGCTATAAAAGACAAACAACACCTCTTTTAAGTAAAAGAAAAAATCTTATATTGTTTGAAGATGTTCTTTCAAGTGCAAACTTAACATCAATTTCTTTGCCTATGCTTATCAGTCGTTCCACTCCTAATGATTTTACAAGATGGCAGAAAGAAGGAACTTTAATTCATCTGTTTAAAAAGGCGGGATATTCTACGGCATGGTTGGGAAACCAGGCATTAAACTTTCCGATAGTACAAGTTGTTTTAAAAATTATTGATTATCATTTTTATTCGGGCAATGAAGTTGACAGTCTTTCTTCTTATGATGAGATATTACTTCCAAAATTGGAAACATATCTTCAATCGGTTGTCAAAGAAAATAAGGGTGCTTTTGCAGTTGTTCATACAATGGGAAGTCACTTTTTTTATGATGCCCGTTATCCGCAAAAGTTTGATATATATAAACCAAATATTCGCAATTTAAGTAGTATTGAAGCTTTAAATTCTAAGTATTACAATGAACGGATTAACAGTTATGATAATACTATTGTTTATACCGATTATATTTTAGATAAAATGATATTTCAAATTGATTCTTTATCACATCCTGCGGTATTAGTATATATTGCCGATCACGGAGAAGCTCTTGGTGAAATTAATCCTTCACACAAACTGCACGGCTCACAAAACCCTTTAAGAGATGAGTTGGAAGTTCCTCTTCTTATAGCTTATAATAGTTCTTATGCAGAACAAAATAAGTTTTTGATTTCCATCCTTGAACAACATACAAAATTACCGATAAGTGCAACAGACGTTCCTGCTTTATTGGTTCGTTTAGCAGGAGTGAAATCTCCTCAATTTCCTGTTTCTGTGGGAGACAAAGATTTTCGTTCGCAACATCGTTATTATTTGACACCGAGATTACAACTTCATTCGGTAGATTAAATAAAATATTATTATTTTGATGGATTTGTTAAGTTTTATATTATATACTATATATCTATATTGAAAAGTTGTATAAAATATTATTTTATACTAAAAAAAGTTTTGTCAAAATTGATATATAAAAAGAAAGTAAAGAAATGGTAGCAGAAAATAAACAACTTGAAATAATAATTGTTAATTACAATTCTTTGGCTTGGATAGAAAAAACATTATCTTCTTTATACAAATATTATATTCCTTATTCAAAATATAATATTATTGTAACCATTGTAGATAATGCAAGTACTGATAATTCCGTAGAATTCATAGAAAAAAACTATCCGAAAATAAATTTAATAAAATCTTCAAAAAATTTGGGCTTTTCCGCGGGAAACAATCTTGCATTAAGAAAATCAACCGCAGATTATATAATGTTATTAAATTCCGATACGGAACTTACTGAAAAATCAAAGAATATGGATAACCTTATTGATCTTCTCAAAGAAGATAATAAAATAGGAATTATAACACCTAAATTGTTGTTAACAAACGATAAAATTGATATGGCTTGTCATAGAGGAGAACCTTCTTTGTTGGATTGTTTCTTTTACTTTTTCGGCTTTGAAAAAATATTTTCTAAAATAAAATTTTTTACACATTATCATCTTTTACACAAGGATTTAAATACAATTCATGAAGTGGATGCAGTAACAGGTGCATGTGTAATAACAAAATTGAAATGCTTACAAGAGATAGATTTTTTTGATGAAAGATTTTTTATGTATAGTGAAGATATGGATTTGTGTAAAAAATACAGAAACAAGGATTATAAAATAATTTATAATCCTACAGTTGAAATTATTCACCATAAATACAAATCCAGTTTGCAAAGTAAAAATATAGCTCATAGAAAAGATATGAAAAAAAATTTTTATAATTCTTTGTTAATATATTACGATAAATGGTATGAAAAAAATTTTTTTTATAAAGTTTTAAGACCGTTTTTAAGCTTGTTTGTTAAACTTGCGATATTAAAATGAACAATATAAAAGTTTCAATAATTATTCCGGTATATAATACAGAACAATATTTAAAGCAATGTTTTGATAGTGTAATTAATCAAACATTTCAAGATATTGAAATAATTGTTGTTAACGACGGTTCAACGGACAATTCCATAAATATCATTAAAGAATACCAACAAAAAGATTCCCGAATTGTTTTTATGGATTTTCCTAATCATAAAGGTGTTTCCGATGCAAGAAATGAAGGAATAAAACTTGCAAGAGCCGAATATATTACTTTTGTTGATTCGGATGATTGGGTTAAGAAAGATTATGTGAAGACACTATATGATAATATAATAAAATATAATTGCGATATAGTAGTAACTAATTTTTATTTCTATGATAAAGATAAAAACAGAATAAATAAATATCCCGATTTTTGTTATAGAGATAATTTTTGCGATAATAAAAATAAAGAAAAATTTTTTTCTTTGCGATTTAACTGGCAAATTTGGGCAAAAATATATAAAAGAAATTTTATTTTAAGAAACAAAATCTCTTTTGTCGGATCAATGATGGAGGATGTTTTGTTTACTTATGAATCTGTTATTATGGCGGACAATATAATTTTTATAGACGAAAAAAATTATTTTTATAGAACATTCAGAGAAAACTCTTTAACCCTTTTTGATGGAAGATGTTATTATGTTTGTGAAGTAATAAATAAAATTAAAAATTTACTTGTTTCTAAAAATTTGTATCAAAAATACAAACAATCTTTTTATTCTTGCAGTTATTTACTATTTGCTACGGAATTTGAAAGAGGAACACTTTCTAAACAAGAATATAATAAACTTTGTTTTAAAATAAAAAATGAAATTTTAAATGAAAAGGATGTAAAAATAAAAATATTTGATAGTTTGCCATATAAAATAAGAACATATATTTTTATTTTTTGTTTAGAACATAATATTAATTATCAAAATATTGGCAAAATATTAAGACAAATTTGGTTGCTTTTTAGAAGATAAATATGAATAATGTAAAGGTTTCTGTAATAATTCCCGTATATAATGTGGAACAGTATTTAAAACAATGTTTAGATAGTGCTGTTAATCAAACATTAAAAGATATTGAAATAATTGTTGTTAATGACGGTTCAACTGATAATTCACTTGAAATAATACATGAATATTCAAATAAATATAAAAATATTAAAGTAATAAATAAACGGAATGAGGGTTGTTACAAAGCAAGAAATATAGGTTTGGAAACGGCACAAGGAGAATATATTGCTTTTCTTGATAGCGATGATTACATAGAAAGCAATATGTATGAAAAATTGTATTTAAAAGCAAAAGATACCGATGCCGATATTGTTTCATCAAGTTATTATATTTCACAAGATAACAATTTAAAAGTTGTAGATTTTTCTTCTTCTATTAAGCTTTTGGAAAAATCAAATAATAAACTTATCGGTGCCGAAAATATATTGTTAGATGCCGTTATTTGGAGCAGAATATTTAAAAGACAAATGCTTATTGATAGAGAGATAAAATTTCATTCCGATATTCATACTGCAGATGATACTTTTTTTCATATTATATCGGGGTTGAATGCAAAAAAAATAGTTTATATTCCGGATATATTATATACTTACAGAATTTCAAGAAACGGTTCAATAACGACAAATCTTCATAACGAATTTAATTTTGATTGTATTAAAGTTTCACAAAAAATATTGGAATATGTAATAAAAAATAATATGAAGCATTTTATGCCGTATGCTGTTTTTGTTTCATTGAGATTGATAGTTTTAGGTTATTTAAGAATAGACAGAAATTATAAAAACGAATATTTTGAACATGTATGTAATTTTGTTAATGGCTTTTCTATAAATAATAAAACAAAAATTGCTTTTGCTGAAAAATCGTATTTATATAACTATTTGTGTTTTAAATTTGTCGTACATAAAAACAAGCTTTTTCTTGATTTATTGATAGAAATAAGAAATTTTATTAAAAGATTTAAATGATAAATAAGGGAATTTCATATGTTGTTAAGTGAAAGAACGGATAGCAGAAATAATAATTTTGATATATTAAGGTTTTTTGCTGCATTGCAAGTTTTAATTCTTCATGGGGTTCTTTTGTTCGGTAACGACAATAAAAACTGGTTTGTTGACCTTAATGGTGTAGCTGTATTTTTTGTAATAAGCGGCTTTTTGGTAACAAGGAGTTGGTGTGATAATCCGAATATTTTTGCTTTTTTGAAAAAAAGAATTCTAAGAATTTTTCCTGCACTTATAACAGTTGTTTTATTTACTGCATTGATATTGGGACCGCTTGTTACAACTTTGCCGTTAAAAGAATATTTTGCCGATTCTGCATTCTTCAATTATTTCAAAAATATTTTTTTATATGAAATTTATCATTTATTGCCTGGAGTATTTCAAAATAATCCTTTAAACGAAAGTGTTAATGCTTCATTGTGGACTTTGCCTTTAGAATTTTTTATGTATTGTTTAATTGCAATATTCGGTATAACAAAAATATTAAACAAAAAATATTTCCATTTTGTATTTGTTCTTCTTACAATCTCGCTGTTTTATGTATTTACCCATATTTATATTATTAAATGGACTTATATACAATTTGTTGATTTTTTGTCATTGTTTTTTATATCTTCCGGATTTTATATTTACAGAGAAAAAATAATATTATCTTTTCCTTTATTTTTGGTATGTTTAGCAATTTTTTTGTCCGGAATGATTGTTTCTTATAAAATAGATGTTGTTTTTGAATATTTTCGGCTATTAACTCTACCCTATATGATAATTTATATTGCATACTGTAAAATACCGTATATAAATAATTTCGGTAAATATGGAGATTTCTCTTATGGAATATATCTTTGGGCTTATCCCGTTTCGCAAACTTTAATATATTTTTGGCAGGATAAATTTAATATTTTTACATATATTGTGTCAGTATTTTTTATAACTTTATTTATTGCAGTATTATCTTTTAAGTTTATAGAAAAGCCGGCACTAAAATTAAAAAACAGAAAATTTTATAAAGATTTATTTTGAAAATGGAAAAAAGAAAAAATATATTAGCTGTTATAGCAAGTTATAATCCCGATGAGAAAATTATTCGCTGCTATAACTCGATAAAAGAACAAGCAGATAAAATTATAATTGTTGATAATTTTAGTCAAGATGAAAAATCAAAACAATATTTAAAACAATTATCAATGGAAACAGAAATTATATATAACGATAAAAACTATGGTATCGCAAAAGCATTAAATCAAGCTGCCAAATATGCAATGGATAATAAATATACATGGCTTTTAACAGTAGACCAAGACAGTGAATTTTTGCCTGACACTTATAATTTAATGTTATCTTCTTACGAAAAAATGCCTAATAAAGATAAAACAATGTTAATTGCGCCTCAATTTAAAAAAAGAATAGAACATGAAGAAAAAAATGCTTTAGTAATAAACGATATAAATTGGCAAAAAGAAACTCTTATAATAACATCTGGCAGTTTAATAAAAACGGAAATATTTAAACAAATTGGCTTTTTTGAGGAAAAACTTTTTATAGACAGAGTAGATTTTGATTTTTGTTTTAGAATAAATATTAACGGATTTATAACAAAAGTTGCTAAAAATCTTTTCTTTATTTGTGAGTTCGCAAAAGAAGAAAAAAAACATTCTTTTACCGTTACAAATTATTCTGCACAAAGAAGATATTATATTACAAAAAATACGGTTTATTTATTGAAGTATTTTTTTAAGTTTCCGAAAGAAATACTTTATTTAACAATAAACGATTGCTTTTTACCTTTGTTTATAATTGCTTTTTTTGAAACGGATAAATTTAATAAAATAAAAAATATTTTTAGCGGATTTATTGATGGAATATTAAACAGGTACTAAAATGAAAATTTCAATTTGCTTATGTACGTATAACGGTTCTAAATATTTAACCGAACAGCTTGAAAGTTTGAAAAATCAAATTGTTAAAGCAGACGAAATTATTGTTTGCGATGACGGTTCAACAGATAATACAATAGAAATACTAAATAAATATAAAGATATTTTAAATATAAAATTGTTTATCAATGCTTCAAGTTTAGGTGTAACGAAAAATTTTGAAAAAAGTATATCCTTATGTAGCGGGGACATAATTTTTTTGTGTGATCAGGACGATATTTGGGAAAAGAACAAAATTGAAAAAATGAGTTCTGCTTTTATTGATAAAAATGTAGGACTTGTGCTTTGTAACGGAATATTAATTGATGAAAAAAATAAGCAAATAAAAAATTATACTTTATGGAATGTTTTCGGTATTGATAAAATTGATAAAGAAAATTTTACAACAAATATACTAATAAATAAACCTGTTTTTACCGGTATGGCTATGGCTTTTAGAACGGATTTAAAAAAATATATATTACCCATAAGCAAAAATGCTTTTCATGATGAATGGATAGGATTTATTTCTTCATATAAAAGTAAAGTTTGTTTTTTAGAAGAAGAACTTGTCCGTTATAGAATTCATAAAAATCAAAAAGTGGGAATAATATATATAAAATCTTTATATGAAAAGTATAAGTTTGTAAAAAGATATAAAATTTCCGATATAGAAAAAGAATTGGCTAAAGTAAATGATTTTATAGAAAAGTTTCAACAATTAAATGCAGATAAAAACTTTATTAATAAACTGAAAAATAAACAAAAATTATTTTATTATAGAACAACAAAAAGTAAGTTTAGATTGTTTATACTTTTGTGGCAACTTGTTATTGGAAATTATCATTTATATACTAATGGTAAATTTAAAACTTTTATAAGAGATGTGTTTACAAAAAATATACAATGAATATTTTATTTGAAAAAGCTAAAAAACTAATAAATCAGCATAGATATAGTGAATTTTTATATAAATTGATAGATTTTATTCTTCTTCATATTATAGATATAAACTGGTATCTTTTCGGACGAGCCGATATGTTTAGAACTATTAAGAATGATAATCGCTTCAATATAAGTGATAATGTCTTAACGGATGTATTAAATCGCTTTCCTATTAAAAAATACGATGTTGAGAAAATTAAATTAGGTAACATAAGATATAACTGGCAAGGACAACTATACTCTATAAATGAAACTGCTACATATGATTATATTTCCAACAATAATTTAGAAAAATATATTAACTATATTAAAATTGTTAAAACAGATTCTTTCGGAAAAATAAACGAACAAATATCGGATATTATTATAAAAGATTTAGCAAGATGTCGAAATACCGTAGATACAATTCTTACGAAAGGTTATGATGTACAAAAAAGTATCGTTATAATTAACGATAGAAATGTGCTTATTGATGGCTTACATAGGACAAGTATTCTTTTTAAAAATTTTGGACCTGAGTATGAAATAGCAGTATTAAAAATTTATTATAAAAGAATTTTATCATGAAAAAATTATTAGATATATTAATGTTATTAATACCGTTTATTGATTTTATATGGGATATTCGTACCGGAATTTATCCGGATATAAGGTTTGTATACTTTATATATTTGGCTTATTTCCTTGCATATATAAAATTTTTTATTACCACTTCTTTTTTTAGAATTTTTATAACTGAATTTCGTTTGTTTGCATTAGCTGTTTTAGGTATAGTTTTACTATCGTTGTATAACATTTATGCAGGAAATACTACGCCTGTTTTATTCTTGAAACAATTTATAGTCGTTTCGTTTATTTCTTCTACAAGTTTTATGTTCATATATAATAACAGAAATAATTTGAACTATGTTACAAGTTTATATTTGAAAATTTCTTTTGTGTTTGCCTGCATTGCCATTTTTCAGGAGATATTTTATATTATCGGTTTTAAACCCTTTTATAACTTTTCTTATTTGATGATTAATCATCAACAGATAGCATCGTTCGGAGGCCTTTTGAGAACGGCATCCTTTTGTGCGGAACCGCCTATGTTTGCTTTTGCTTTGATACCGGCAACCTTTATTTCTTTATGCTGTTTTATTACCGGTAATTTTAAATTTGTATCTAAAACAAAATCTTTAATTATTATAGTTGCCACACTTCTTACATATTCCGTAATAGGATATTGCTCTTTATTTTTATCGACAATAATTTTGTTGTTATGGTGTTTTAAGAATATAAAAATAAAAAATTTTATATTGTTTTTGCTTTTAAGTGTTTTTCTGTTTTCTTTAAGTGGTTACGGGATTGTAATGAGAATAAAAGATGTAATTGAGTTACAACAAAATGATATATCTCAATATAAACTTAAAGAAGATGTTTTTAGCTCTGATAAAAAAGATCCAAAAGAAGTAAACAGATCAAGTTATCTTATAACAGTGCATCTTAAAAGAACTATAGATGATTTTTATGAAAATCCTATATTAGGTAAAGGTTTGGGTTCTTATACATATACGAAAAATTCCATTAAATTAAAAAAATATGCTTTGGCAGAATTTTCTTCTTGGAACCCTTTTAGATTGGATGGTTCAACAAGTTTGATATTTAAAATTGTTGTGGAGTTTGGACTTGTAGGTATCATAATGTTGTTTGTTATTTTATACAGATATTATATTTTTGATTTTAAATATATAAACAAATTTAATTATTTTGTTATTATCAATAATGCAATGCTTGTGTATATTATTTTTATTTTAATAAGAATGCCGTTCTATTTTTGTAACGGATTGTGGATTTTTGTTTGGTTGTATATTTTTTCAAAACAGAAATTTTTACAAGAGAAATAAATGTTATTGAATAAAATAAAGGTTCCAAATCACATAAAAGTTGCAATGTCCGCATGGATATCGAGAATTGGGATAGCTCTTATTCAAGTTTTTACCATAAGAATATTGCTTTCTTATTTGGGAGAGGAAAGGTATGCTGTTTATGTAATATTGTATTCTTTGCTTATATGGTGTAATCTAAGTGAATTCGGAATATCTTCATCTTTGCAAAACTATATTTCCGAAGCAAGAGCTATAAAAAAAGATTATCAACCATATTTAAAAACTTCCTTACAAATTATAATAATTTTATTTTCAATTTCAATATTTTTGATATTCTTATTTTCTTATCCGTTACAAAATTTTCTTCTATCAAACTATTTGCATTTGAACGAACTTAAAACAATAAATATTGTTTTTGTAATATCCGTAATATTTATAATTCTTACATTTATAAATATTTCGGTAAGAATTCTTTATGCAATGCAAAAAGGTATTATTCCTAATGTTTTACAATTGTTGGCATATATTGTTTCCGCCGTATCAATATTTATATTAAACAGATACTTTTCCAATAATAGTTTTATTACATTGGCAATATTGTGCTTTTCTTTACCGCAAATTTTTATAATGATAATTCCGTTTATAAAAATATTCGGTAGATCATTTAAAAATATATTGGCTTTTGATAAAGATATTTTTAAACAAATTATAATAAGGGCGGTTAAATTTGAAGGAATTGCAGTTATGACGACAATTTTATTTCAGGCAGAATACATAATAATGGCAAAAACTTTAAGTCCTAACTTAATTGTAACATATAATATTTTTAAAAAAGTCTTTATTTTTGTCGCCTTTATATATACATCTTTACTTGCTGCCTTTTGGCCTGTAAGTAATGAGTTGTTTAATTCTTTACAATATGTCAAATTAAAAAAAATGTTATTTAAATATTGTTCTATGGGAATAGTGTTGGTTATAGTATATATTCTGTGTGCTTTTATATTTAAAGATTTTATATTACATATGTTGGCTCCAAAAGAAAATATAGTTATAGGTTTTAGTTTTTTTGTTTTATTTATAATATATTATACAATAAGGGTTGTAAGTGATACCTATTCGATGTTTTTGCAAAGTATAAATGTTTTAAAAATATTTTGGATATATACTCCTTTTAGAGCTTTTATAAGTGTAACGGCACAATATTTTTTATCTTTAAAATTTGGTATTAATGGTATCGTGTTAGGATTTATTTTAGCGTTTGCTTGTACTTCTTTATGGATTTGTCCGTACAAATCTTATAAAATATTAAGTCGTAAAATATATGATATAGAAAAATAGTTTTTTGCTCGATTTGATTTTTAATATAGCTTCTGATAATTCGATACATTTTTTGTTTGATATTAGGAAAACAGGAATGAAAAACAATAGACAGATATTTATTGAATTCTTATGTATATTGTGTCCAAAGCATAAATAAAATTAAGTTGTATTTTTTAAGAAAGCATTTTAAGCAGGTAGGAAAAAACTTTTATATCGGTTTTCCTTATAATTCTATTTGTGGCCTGAAATATATTTCAATAGGGGATAATTGTAATATTCAGAGAAATTGTTTTTTAGGTGCGATAGATCATTGGGAAAAAGATTTTTTTAAACCGGAAATAAAAATAGGTAATAATTTTAATATGAATTTTAATTGCCAAATAACCGCTATAAATAAAATTGTTATAGGTGATAATGTTTTGGCAGGTTCAAGGGTTTATATAACGGACCATTTTCATGGAAACATAACTAAAGAAGAAATAAATATTCCGCCTGTGAAAAGAAGTTTGTTTTCAAAAGGCCCTGTTATAATAGGAAATAATGTTTGGATTGCTTCAGGTGTTACAATTTTGCCGAATGTTACAATAGGGGATAATTGTATAATAGGTGCAAATTCGGTAGTAACAAAAAGTTTTGAAAAAAATTCGGTTGTTGCTGGTAATCCTGCAAAACTTATAAAAACTTTACAATAGAGTTTAAATTTAAAATGAAAGAAAATAAAAAATTTTATTACATTATAAAAAGATTACTTGATCTCTTTTTTTCTTTTATATTTTTAGTAATATCAATTCCTGTTTTTATAATAGTAGCTATCCTTATAAAAATTGAAGACGGGGGAACCGTTTTTTATAAACAAGAAAGAGTAGGATATAAAAGAAAAAAATTTAATTGCTATAAGTTCAGAAGTATGTATGAAAAGACAAAACAATCCGATAATGAGATATATGACTTGTCTGTTAAATTTACGGACGAAGATTTTTCGCGAATTACGAAAATAGGTAAGTTTTTGAGAAAATATAGTATAGACGAAATACCTCAGTTGATAAATGTGTTAAAAGGTGAAATGAGTTTAGTAGGACCAAGACCTATGGTTGAACCGGAAATTCGTCAAATAGAAAAAAATTATTACAAATTGAATGTAAGTAGATTTTTTACCGTTTTGCCGGGAATGACCGGTTTATGGCAAGTTTCGGGAAGAAGTAACATTAGTAGAAGAAGAAGAATTATACTTGAATTATTTTATGTTGATAAATGTTCTTTGCTTTATGATATAAAAATATTATTGAAAACACCTATTGCTGTTATTTTTCATAAAGGTGCTTTGTAGTATTTTTAAATAAATTTCGATTCTAATTTTTTGAATATTTTAGTTCTAAATATAAAGTTTGTAATATCTTGCATGATTTTTGCACATATTATTGTTATAACAATAACAAAACAAATTGTAAGTAGAGCATATTTTATATCGGAAGGATTATAATATTTAAAAACAACATTAATAATTTGATGGTGAAATAAAAATATCGGGAAACTTATTTTATCTAAGAAGTTAAAAAAAGAACTTATTGATGTTTTCATTATATATTCCCCTGTTTGTATTAAAACGATAAAAAGAAAAAGACCATGTATTTGTTCGGTGCAAGGTATTTTTACTTTTACAAAACAAAGAAAAAGAAACAATATTAACGAAATAAGCCCGACTATTTTATTATCAAAAAACAAATTTTTATATTTCATTGTAATCATGCCGAAATAAAAAAGTCCGATATAAATAAAAGGTCTCAAAATATCGGGAGTAATAAGAAATTTTGTTGCATATGCATCAATACAGATCAACAACACTATAACGGGTATTATTAAAATGTTTTTATTGATACAACGACATAAAAGAGGGTATAAAACATAAAGAAAAATAATTGCACCTAAAAACCATTCTCCTACGAGATAATAATTATGAAGGATATAGTAAAAGTATCCGTCAATTCCAAAAAAAGAAAGAATAAGTTTTAAAGGATTTCCTGCCCAAAAAAGGGTTTTTCGAGAAACAGCAATTAATGTGTACCAAAACAACCAAGATAAATAAAATATCGGAAAAATAGATTTCCATCTTTTAAAATAAAAAATTTTTAAAGAAAAATTTTTAGAATAATTGTAATACAAAACTACACCGGAAATTGCAAAAAAGCAGGTAACCCATATATATCCGAAAAAAGAGCTTTCCGTTTGAAATAGAAGTTTTGTGCTACATTTCGAATCATAGAAAAAATGAAAAAATATTATTCCTATTGTTGCTAAAACTCTTGTAAAAATAATTCCAGATAATCTTTTTTTATTTTCCATGATAAGTATTATATGAAAAAATATTTTTTTTGCATAACAAATTTAAAAATTTGTAGAATTTGTCTGTTCTTATGGGGGAAAACAATGAATATAAACTTTGAACAAGTTATAACCGAAGACCAAATAAGAGTTTTGGCAGATACAGCAAATATTGTTTGGCACGAGGCATTTATAAATATTATAACTTTAGAACAAATTGAGTATATGATAGAAAAGTTTCAATCTTTTAATGCTTTGTCTGAAGCAATAAATAAAAATAATTATAATTATTTCTTAATAAAATCTAATAATGTTGTTATGGGGTATACCGGCCTTCACGAAGAGAACGGAAAACTTTTTTTAAGCAAACTTTATATTTTAAAAGAATACAGGGGAAAACAGGTTGCATCAAAAACTTTTGAATTTGTTGAAAATTTTGCAAAAGGAAGAAATTTAAAATCCGTTTGGTTAACGGTAAACAGAAACAATTCTCATGCAATAGAAGTTTATAAACATAAAGGTTTTGTTATAACAAGAACGCAAGTTGCCGATATCGGTAACGGTTTTGTTATGGACGACTACATTTTTGAAAAAGTTATTAAATAACTTTTTCAATATGCTTCAAATCTTCTGCTTAAAGCTTGCTTTAACCAAAGCTGCTTCTTTTTCCGAAGTTCCTATAGAAATTATAAATTCCGTTTCGGAATTTTTTTGAACTTTGGCGGTTATAATATCATCCTGTTTAAAAACAGGTTTTTTAAAATTTATTTCCATTTCATCCAAAACAAAATCTTTTTTAAATTGTTCATCAAATGTTTCCATTGCCCACATTGGATAAACGCAGTTGTTTACATGTCCGTTGCTGTCTATATCGTCTTCTCTTATTTGTATTTGTTTTTCCGAATTTATTTGTTCCGGAGAATGAATTTTTGCAAAATCCGTATTTAGTGCTCTTTCGGGTAAAACATCGTAAGTAAGATTAAAACTATCGAATTTTATGGGTCTCATTTTTGTAGTATCTATCATTGCCCATTGGCTTGATGCGGCAATTAAAATGTTTCCTTGAGCATCTTTTATAAGAAAATCTCTTGTCGCTATAAGAGCTGTTCTGTCGCACGGCCAGGTTTCAAGAATTATTTTGTCGAAAATTTTCGGTAATGAAAATATTTTTATATGGTAAGCTCTGCCTACCCAAGCCAAATGGTTTTGTTTGTAGAATGTATAACCGACATTAAGCTTTTCTGCATGAGCGTCTGCCATATCTTGTAACAAATGAAATATACTTATGATTTTTATCGTTTCATTTCTTGAACATTCATAGTTCGATATTGTATGTTCTTTAATTAGTTTTTCCATAATAAAATCCTTTATTTATTTTTGCCAATTATTGTACAAAATTTTAAAAGTTTTTGCTTGACGATACCAAAATAAAAATGTAAAATAAGTAATCTTAATTGTAAATTTGTAATGATTTTTGGAGGAATATAATGGCAAAGTTAAAAACAGGAAGACACACATCTGCTCTTAAAGAAGCAAGAAAAGCAGAAAAAAGAACAGCAAGAAATGCAGCAATGAAAAGCAAAATAAGAACATTATCTAAAAAAGTAGAAGCTGCAGTAAAAGCTAAAGATGTAGATGCAGCAATAGCAGCTCTTAAAGTTGCTTTCTCAGAATGGGATAAGGCAAAGAAGAAAAATGTTATTCATAAAAATGCAGCAGCTAACCAAAAAGCGAGATTGTCTAAAAAAGTTGCATCTTTATCTAAGTAATAAAAAAATGAAAATAGAAGCCGATATTTAAAAAAGTATCGGCTTTTTTTATTTACGGAAGAAGATGATTGAAATAAAAAAAATCATAAAGTATGCCGGTAGTGTAAGTGCCGGAACAACCATATCAAGAGTGTTCGGGTATATAAGAGATATGCTTGTCGCTTATATGTTCGGTGCCGGAATGTTTGCGGATGCTTTTTATGCGGCATTTAGAATACCGAATCTTATAAGAAGAATGTTGGGAGAAGGTTCTTTTTCTTCGGCATTTATACCTGTTTTTTCGGAATATCTTCATACAAAAACAAAATCGGAAACTCAAAAGTTAATAAATGTAGTTTTTACACTATTATTTTTAGTATTGCTGATTATAACGGTATTAGGTATGTTTTTTTCGCCGTTACTTGTAAAGTTGATTGCTTATGGTTTTACTTCAGATCCGGAAAAATTGCAATTAACGATAGAACTTACAAGGTTAATGTTCCCGTTCCTTTTATTTATTTGTTTGGCAGCAATGCTGCTTGCATTATTAAATACTTTAAGTTCCTTCTTTATTCCTGCAATAGCACCGGCAAATTTAAGTTTTGCCGAAATTATATACATATTGGCTTTGGCTCCATTATTATCACCCGGTAACCAAATTAAAGGACTTGCAATAAGTGTTATTTTCGGCGGTTTAGGTCATTTTCTTATGCAGTATCCTACTTTAAGAAGTTTAGGATGGAAACTAAGTTTTGATTTTCATTTTAATCATCCCGGTATAAAAAAAATAGTTTTTTTAATGATACCGTCTATTATTGGTATTTCGGTAGATCAAATAAATACATTTGTTGATACTATATGTGCTTCTTTCTTGGGTAATGGAGCTATTACCGCTTTATATTATTCAAACAGATTGATGCAGTTACCGCTTGCAATATTCGGACTTGCAATGGCTACGGTTTCTCTTCCTATGATGTCAAAATCGGTTGCTACAAAAAACATTGATGAACTGAAAGAAACTTTAAATTTTTCGATAAGGGTTTCTATAATTGCTTTACTTCCGGCAACGGTGGGACTTGTGGCAATAGGTCTTCCGATAATACAAGTTTTGTTTGAAAGAGGAAAATTTGATACTTTTGCATCGTTACTTACGAATACGGCTTTGTTTTATTATGCTTTAGGATTGCCGGCATTTGCAATTACAAAAATTTTTGCCAATACCTTTTTCTCTTTCCAAGATACAAAAACTCCGGTTAAGATTGCTTTTATAGTTATGTTTGTACATGTGATATTATGTGTTGTTCTTATGAGACCGTTAGGAGTGGGTGGTCTTGCTCTTGCAACATCTTTATGTGCATATATGAATGTGTTTATGTTGTTTTACAAACTTAAAAAGAAAATAGGTAAAATAGGTGCTAAGAAAATATTGATGTCATCCATAAAAGCATTGATTGCATCAAGCTTAATGGGTATAATTGCGTACCAAATAATGCAAATAAAAGTTTTACCTATACTTATTACTTTAATGGTTTCAATAATATGTTCAATACTTGCTTTTATTATTTTATTAAAAATACTAAAATCTTCAGAGATAGAACAATTATTATCAGGAATAAATAAAAAAAGACATGCAAAAAACAGTCAATGATTATACTGTAAATATTCCTCATCTTCCCGGTGTGTATATAATGCGAGATTCTGCAGCAAACATTATATACATAGGAAAAGCCAAAGATTTAAAAAATAGAATATCTTCTTATTTTCATTCGGATACCGATAGTAAAGCTTTCTCCATAATAAGTGCAATGAAAACGATAAACTACATTTTATGTTCTTCTGAAAGAGAGGCTTTTTTGGTTGAAAGACAACTTATAAAAAAAGTTCAACCGTATTTTAATGCAATGTGGAAAGATGATAAAACTTATCCTTATATAAAGTTAACGGTTAATGAAGATTTTCCTCGACTTGTAATGACAAGAAAAGTAATGAAGGATGGCGCTTTATATTTCGGTCCGTATCCGCAACTTACATATATTAAAAAATTAATACTTTGGTTAAACAAAATTTTTAAGATAAGACCCTGTAAAATAAATTTTTCTGAAAAAGATTTGCCGAAATTGGAAAAAGTAAAATCTTGTTTGTATTATCATACCGGATTATGTTTTGGTCCGTGTATGGGAAAAATATCTTCGATTGAATATAAAAATAATTTGAAAGAAGTAGAAACTTTTTTTAACGGCAAATTGAAAAAATTGGCAGATACTTGGCAAGAAGAAATGTTGGAACTAAGTAATAAACAAGAATATGAAAAAGCTAAAGAAATAAGGGACCGGCTTTTTGCAATACAATCCATTAGCCAAAGAGTTGCAATAAGAGAGATAAGTATAGAAGATATAAATCAATATGTTTCAAAAACTGATTCTTTACAGGAATTAAGACAAGTATTAAAACTTCATAAACTTCCAGCCGTTATGGAATGTTTTGATATTTCAAATACTTCGGGAACAAATCCCGTTGCTTCTATGGTTAGATTTGTAAATGCAAAACCGGATAAAGCCGGGTACAGAAAATTCAAAATTAAAACCGTTCATCAAATAAACGATTTTGCAATGATAAAAGAAGCAGTATTTAGAAGATATTCTGGAATTATAAGAAGAAACGAACAGTTTCCCGATTTGATTGTTATAGACGGGGGAAAAATACAACTTGCTTATGCACAGTCCGCTCTTGATGAAATAGGCATTTATATACCGATGATTTCTTTAGCAAAACAAGAAGAAGAAATTTTTATGGTTGGTAAAGATAAATCCGTAAAGTTGCCGAGAAATTCGTTAGGATTACGGCTTTTGCAGGCTATAAGAGATGAAGCACACAGATTTGCAATTACTTTTCATAAACAGTTAAGGTCAAAAGATTTTATAAAAGATTAGCTATTATATACGGTGTGTAAATTGCTTTAAAAATTTTAATTTTGTATATTAAAAAATTGTAAATTTGTACAATTTTTATAAAAAGGAGAAACAGATGAAAAGTTTTTTCAGTGAATTTAAAAAATTCATCGCAAGAGGAAATGTGATGGATATGGCAGTAGGTATCATTATAGGAGCTGCATTTACAAAGATAGTTAATTCTTTGGTAGCAGATATTATAATGCCTCCTATCAGTCTTATGTTGGGTAATATTGATTTTACAAACTGGTTTGTTGTTTTAAGAGAAGGAGCAGAAACGGCTGCACCTTATGCTTCCTTGGAAGCTGCAAAAGCAGCAGGAGCCGTAACAATGAATTTAGGTTTCTTTATTAACAGTATAATTTCTTTCTTGATAGTAGCTTTTGCTATATTCTCAATAATTAAAGTTATTAATAAAATGAAAGAAGAACCGGCACCTGCACCTGCAGCACCTACAACAAAACAATGTCCGCATTGCTTTTCCGAAATTAATATAAATGCAACAAAGTGCCCACATTGTACTTCTGATTTGAAATAAGATAAACATAAATAAACAAGCCGTGTAGCATATATGCTATACGGCTTGTTTTGGTTTATAGTTTATAGCTTATAGCTTTTGATTTAATATAAATTTTGTTTACAATTCATTAGTTTTTTAATAAAATATAAGATTATGAAAAATAAAGGTATGATAATTATTGTTTCTGCTCCTTCGGGTGCGGGGAAAACAAGTATTTGTGATGCTTTGATAAAAAGTGATAAGAATATTGTTTATTCCGTTTCTTCCACTACAAGAGGTCCAAGAAAAGGGGAAAAAAACGGAAGAGAATATTTTTTTGTTAACGAAAGTACTTTTAAAAGTATGGTTAAAAAGAATATGTTTGTTGAATGGGCAAAAGTTCATGACCATTTTTACGGAACATCAAAAAAAGTGCTGGAACAAACAATAAACAAAGGAAAAGATATTTTACTTGACATAGATGTTCAAGGTGCCGTTAAAATAAAAAAACAATATAAAGATGCTTTAATGATATTTATTACGACACCGAATTTAAAGATATTGAAAGAACGGCTCATAAAAAGAAATAAAGATTCTTTGGATGTTATAAAAACAAGACTTGAAAATGCAAAAAAAGAATTGACATATTTGCCAAAATACGATTATTTAATTTTAAACGACAAATTAGATGAAAGTATAGAAAAAGCCAAATCTATAATTTGTGCGGAAAGATTATCAATAAAAAGAAATATAAAAATTTTTGGAGGAAAAATTAAATGATAAACGAAGAAAAACCTACTGAAGAATTATTTTTTGAATCGGGAAAAGGAAAATACGAAGTTACAAAACTTGCTATAGAATGGATAAAAGTTAAAAAGAATGAAGATGAGTATAGAAAATTATCACAAGCAGATTTGTTGGATAGAGCAATCAGAGATGTTTTGTCCGGTGAAGCTACTTACGAAAAAATAGAAGAAATAAACAAAAAAATAGAAGCTGCAAAAGAAGCAAAACAAGAAGAAAATGCAACAGCAAACTAATTTGAAAGGTAAAAATGTAATTCTCGGAATTTGTGCCGGAATTGCAATATATAAAGTTTGTGATTTAGTAAGAGATCTTATTAAATTAGAGGCAAATGTTACTTGTGTGATGACAAAAGATGCAACAAAATTTGTTACACCGTTAACATTTCAATCTTTATCTAAAAATAAAGTATTTGTGGATATGTTTGACAGTTCTTATTTTGAAATAGAACATGTTTCTCTTGCGCAAAAAGCGGATGTTTATGTTATAGTTCCGGCAACGGCAAACACAATTTCTAAGTTGGCTAACGGTATGGCAGACAATTTGGTAACATCGACAGCTATTGCAACGACTGCAAAAATCGTAATTTGTCCTGCAATGAATCATAATATGTATCACCATAAAGCTGTTGAAAAAAATATAGAAACATTAAAAAGTTACGGTTATGAATTTGTTGATGCAAGACCCGGGCTTCTTGCTTGCGGTGTTGTTGGCGATGGTTGTCTTGCAGACAATGCAACAATATTGGAAACAATAAAAAATCAATTAAAATAAAATGTCTATTACAATACTTATAACTTCAGGTCCTACAAGAGAATATATAGATCCTGTCAGGTTTATATCAAATGCTTCTTCCGGCAAAATGGGAAAAGCATTGGCTCTTGAAGCATTACGACAAAATTGCAATGTTATTGTCGTAAAAGGTCCATCAAGTATTGATATCCCTAAAAATAAAAAATGTAAAATTGTAGATGTTGTAAGTGCAAAAGATATGCTTGCTGCAGTAAAAAAGAATTTAAAATTTGCAGATGTTTTTATAGGTGCTGCAGCCGTTTCGGATTACAGACCGGTTAAAATTGCTAAAAACAAAATAAAGAAAAAAGATATCGGTAGTGATACAATAAGTGTAAAACTCATAAAAAATCCGGACATTATAAAGTATGTCGGAGAGCATAAAAATAAAAAAGTTGTTGTAGGGTTTGCTTTGGAAAGTAAAAATTTGTTATCTTATGCCAAAACAAAACTAAAAGAAAAAAATTTGGATATGATAGTTGCTAACGGTGTAAATACTATTTCTTCAAAAGATTCTGCACCGATAATTGTTTTTAAAGACGGAAAAACGAAAAAACTGAAATTAGCATCGAAAGAAAAAGTAGCAAAAGAGATAATCAATGAATCAATCGGAATATATAAAACTGTTAAGACTTGCTAGAACCGCAATAGAGGAATACAAAAATTGGGGTGAAGATGAACTTGTATTGGATAAGTCTATGCAGGTAAAAAATATCAAACAACAAGAAATAAAAAATGTTAAAACAAATGTTGCATCAAGAGAACAACATATAGCAAAACAAGAGACAATACAAATGAAAAAAAATATGGAACACAATCCCATGAAAAATATACAAACAAAAAATGCCGAACAGAAATTGGAAGATTTAAAACAACAAATTGTTAATTGTAAAAAATGTGAGTTAGGTAAATACAGATTAAATGCCGTATGTGGAAGCGGAGATCCTTATGCAAATATTATGTTTGTAGGTGAAGGACCGGGATTTCAGGAAGATCATGAAGGAAAACCTTTTATAGGAAGAGCAGGAGATTTATTAACAAAAATTATAGAAGCAATGGGTTTTAAAAGAGAAACCGTTTATATTGCAAATATAGTAAAATGCCATCCTATGAAAAATCCCGAAAATCCGGAACTTAAAGGAAACGACAGACCTCCTACTCAGGAAGAGATGCAATGTTGTCAACCTTTTTTAGATGAACAAATAAAAATAATTGCTCCGAAAGTTATTATAACATTGGGAGCATCTTCTACGAGAGCATTATTAAAAACGGATGATGTTATAAGTTCGTTAAGAGGTAAATTTACAGAATATATGGGAATACCGTTAATGCCTACATATCATCCTGCCGCATTGTTAAGAAATCCTAAGCTTAAAAAAGATGTATGGCAGGATATGAAAAAAGTAATGGCTTTAGTTAACAAAAAAGGTTAAAAATGAAAGTTGCAGAAGTAGTTTTACCTGTTCCGTTAAACAAATCTTTTTATTATACAATTCCGGATACCTTCAAAGATAAAGAAATGAAATACAGAAGGGTTAAAGTTCCTTTCGGTAACAGAAATCTTGACGGATACGTAATATCTGTAATTGAAAACTACAAAGAACAGGGAAAAATTAAATTAAAAGATATTACAGATATTATAGATGAAGTTGAAATTTTAACGGATGAAATAGTTGAATTATCCAAGTGGTTATCCGACACATATTTGTGTTCGATAGGGGAAGCATTAGCTACAATTGTTCCCATATCTTTAAAAGTTCCCAAAAGAAAAAGTAAAACAAAAGATAAAAAAATAAAAATATTCAACCCGAATTTTGACATGACGGATTATCAAAAAAAAGCCATACAACAAATAGAAACCGCAATAAAAAATAAAGCCAGTGAAACTTTTTTAATTCACGGTGTTACCGGTTCCGGAAAAACAGAAGTTTATTTAAAAAGTATTCAAACTGCAATAGACAATAATAAATCCGCAATTTTTTTATTGCCGGAAATATCGTTAACTCCGCAATTCATTTCAATATTAAACAAAAGATTCGGTAATATAGTTGCTTTGTGGCATAGCGGAGTAACAACAATACAAAAATATAAAATTTTTAATGCTATTCAAGAAGGAAAAATAAAAATTGTCGTGGGGGCAAGGTCTGCGATATTTTTGCCTTTTACCAATTTGGGATTAATAATAATAGATGAAGAGCATGAAAACACATATAAGCAAAACAACAAACCTTCTTACGATACAAAAGAAATTGCGTTGTGGAGAGCAAAATATAATAATGCGGTTGTTGTTTTCGGTTCTGCAACACCATCAATAGAAACTTATTACGGAGCAATTGAAAACAAGTATAAATTACTTGAAATGCCTTATAGAATAGATAAAAAAGATATGCCTTCAATAAAAATGATTTCATTGAATAATGTAAAACCGTCTGTTTCTGTCTTTTCCAAACCGATGTTACAAGCAATAAAAAGAGCTTTGGCGAGGAGAGAACAAGTAATAATATTTTTGAACAGAAGAGGTTTTTCTCCGTCTATAATATGTGATAAATGCGATACCGTAATACAATGTTCGGATTGTTCCGTTGCTATGGTATATCATAAACATCCGGAACATCTGGAATGTCATTATTGCGGCAAACAGATAAAGTTTCCGTATAAATGTCCTAATTGCGGTAACGATAAATATAGAATTATAGGCATGGCGACGCAAAGAGTAGAGGAAGATTTAAATAAATTGTTTCCGCATACGAAAGTATTTAGATTGGATAGAGATACGGCAACATCAAAACAAGTTTACACGGCAGTTTATGAAGGTATAAAAAAAGAAGATTATTCCATTTTGTTGGGCACACAAATGGTCACAAAGGGGTTTGATTTTCCGAGGGTATCGTTAGTTTGTGTTGTTGATGCAGATACATCTTTATATTTACCGGATTTTAGGTCCTCGGAACGAACTTTTCAGCTCATTACACAAGTTGCAGGAAGATGTGGAAGAGCGGAAATTAAGGGGAAAGTTTTAGTTCAAACAAAACATCCCGAAAACTATGCTTTAATGTTTGCTCAAAAATATGATTACAAAAAATTTTATGAACAAGAGATAGAGTTTAGAAAAGAATTGTCTTATCCTCCGTTTTGTAATATTGCCAAAATTACCGTTAGAAACAAAGACAATAATAAATCATTTGAATTTACGGAAAAAGTTTATAAATTTATAGAAGAGCAAATAAATAAATTAAATTATCCGATATCAATACTCGGACCATCTCAAGCATACATTTCAAAATTGAATGGAACATACAGATGGCAAATAATATTAAAAGGTGAAAGAAAGCAATTAAAAGATGTTTTAGAAAAAATTTACTCTTCCTTAAAATTACCTTTTGAAACATTTATTAATATAGAACTTGATCCGAGTGATTTGTTGTAATTTATATGACAATTTTATAGAATAAGAACGACAATAAAAAAAAGGAAAAGGATACTTTATGAAAAAAGTTAAATTTTTTGTTGTATTGTTTTCAATGTTTTGTTTAATCGGTTGTGGTAATGAAATATCAAAATTAAAAAAATATGCAGAGAACAATGACGTTGATGCTCAAATGAAACTTGCAAAAATTTATTATGATGGTACTAAAAAAGTTCAACAGGATTATAAAGAATCTTTTAAGTATTATTCTCAAGCAGCAGAAAATAAAAATATCGATGCTCAACTTGAAACTGTTTGGATGTTGTTTGGTGGTAAAGGAACAGACAGAGATTTTAATAAAGCAGTAGAGTTATTGAACAAATATGCTGATGGCGGAAACAAAAAAGCGCAGGAAGTTTTGGCTTCAATGTATTATTTCGGTATTTTTGTTAAGAAAAATTATCAAAGAGCTTTTGATTTGTTTTTGATAGCTGCCGAAGATGGAAAACTTTATGCTCAAGAAAAGCTTGGTGATATGTATTATGAGGGAGAATACGTAAAGAAAAATTATACTAAAGCTCTTGAATGGTATAGAAAAGCGGCAGATCAAGGTAGTTTATATGGTAAAATAGCAGCAATAGAAATAGAACAAATGGATATTAAAGGAGAACTTTAAGAAATTGCCTTGCAATTTTTGAAGTATAGAAGTATAGAGGACTGGAAGAGTAGAAACAATAAAAAAGAAAATATTTTTGCCTTTTGCGATTTCCATACGTCCATACATCAAAATTTGTGAAACAAATTTTATAAGTAGTTAAATAAAAAAAGGGGGAAATGTTTAAATGAAAAAGTTATCGGCAGTAGTGTTGTCTTTGATGCTTTGTGTAAGTGTGTCTTTTGCAGCAAGAGGAGGTACAAGTAGTAGTTCAACAAGTTCTTCAAAATCAACAAAAAGTTCTAGCAGTTCTTCAAGTGGTAATTTTGGTATAGGTTATTCAAAAATTGATATTAATATAGGTCGATTTGGTAATGCCGTAGGGTTGGATCAAGTAGCTGCAAGATATTGGTTTAATGACTCTATTGGTGCAGATTTTGCCTTAGGATTTACAACAGGAGATGCTCAGGCAGCAGTTCTTTTTAGTGGAAAAGTTATAGGTAGTATTTTTGAAGTTAATAGATTGACAATATATTGGTTAGCGGGAGCCGGCTTTGGAAATTATGATCCGAAAAATGGTGGAAACTCAATGTCGGTTGTTATGATTAATGGTGGTTTAGGAGCAGAATTTTATGTTATTCCATGTTTGTCGGTTCTTACAGAAATGGGTATAAGATATACTTCTGTTAGTGCAAATGGTACCAGCTTTAGCCAGACAGGAATATTTGCAGACTGGTTACCACAAGCAGGTGTAAGATTTTATTTCTAATTGTTTAATAAATGTTTAAATTAAGATTTATAACAATTTTATTTGTAGTTTTGAGTTTAGCTTGCAATGTTTCTTTGTTGCAAGCTAAACTTATTGAAAAATCTTCAAGAAAAACCCCGGATTGGATAGGGAAAAATTTTGAAGATAAAAAGAATTTATATTTTTCAGGTTCTTCTACACAATCCGTCTTTGATAAAGCAAGACAATTCGCAATAAATGATGCTTTAACCCAAGTAACTCAAAGTTTAGATTTAACAATGTCCGTAAATACTCAACATATTATTTCCGATACGGGTATTTTTTTGGATGAAAGAACAAAAACAAAAACAAGAGAAGTAAGATTGTTAGATACTAAAATCAAAGATATTTATTATGAAAAAAATGAAGAAAACGGTAAATGTGTTTATACTGTTCATGCTTTGGTTGAATATAATAAAAAAGATTATGAAGAAGAAAAAGCAAGACTTGCAAAAGAATATGTACAACTAAAGCAAGCCGTAGTTAACGGATACACAAAAGCAAAACAACTTATAAATTCCGGAAATAAGTTGGAAGCTTTGCCTGAATTATTCGAATCTTTGAAAATAATATATATTTATGGTGTTAACCAAACAGCAGAGCATGAAATAGTGGCTGTAATTAACGATATTTTGGATGATATAAGTTTTAAGAATATTTTTAGTGTAGCGGAAGAACATAGTGGAATAAAAGCGAATATTACAGCTTATTTTGATAAGACAAACGAAGTTTGTTCAAAATATATTTTTACATTAAAGTCATTAAACGGTTTTTCTATAGAAACTGTTTCAACAAACGAGGATGGAAAAATAGATTATTCTTTCAATAAGGTTTCTTATTTAAAGAAATCAAATTATAAACTGATTTTGGATTTATATAAAACTTTTAATTTGGAAGAAGATTTTTGTAAAAATTATTCGTTTAGAACAGTTAGCGACGATTTAAATTTTTTAGGGGATAAGAAGAAAATATCTTTAAATGTTTCGGCAAACAAAAATAAAGAAGAGCTTATAAAAATACTTTCCACATCTTTAATACAAAACGGTTTTGTTATTGCGAAAAACAAAGCAGATTATATTTTAGATTTGAATTTTAATTTCGTGGAAACAGCAAAGACGGAATTAAAACAAATGCAAAGTAAAGATACTTTGCTATTTATTTCTAAGGCAAATATAACTTCCGATTTAATTTCTGCAGAAAATAAAACACAAATAAATAGCACTTCAAGTGAAGTAAGAGGTTTCGGAAAAACCGAAAATCAATCTTATTACGATTTGTTTCAAAAAGTTTCAAATACAATAATCAATTCTCTATAAGTTTTTTACAAAAGGTTCAATTACTCTATCGAGGGTATTATTAACAAAAGATATTACCATTCCGTAATTTGTTATCGGAACTTTTTTTTCTACGGCATAATTTAATCTTGATATCATTTGTTTTCTGTTAATCATACAACCGCCACAATGAATGATTAAAGAATATTGCTCCAAGTTTTTAGGATAATCTATACCGGCAGATACATCGAATTTTATATCAAATCCTAAATATTTGCTTAACAGTTTTGGAATTTTTACTCTACCTATATCGTCTTTACTTGCATGATGAGAACAAGCTTCTGCTATAAGAATTTTGTCTTGCGGTTTTAAATTCTTTATTGCTTTTATACCTTCCAACATAGTTTTGAAATTCGATTTGTTAGACGAAAAAATTATAGAAAAAGTTGTGAATGCTACATCTTTGGGAATAATGTCCAAAACTTTCTTTACAACCTGACTATCGCAAATTACGATGTCGGGTTTATTTTTTAATTTTTCCAATGTTTGTTTAAGTTCGGTTTCTTTTGTGATTATAACAATAGCATTTATATCAAGACATGCTCTTATCATTTGGACTTGTGGTAATATGAGTCTTCCTTTCGGGGCACCCAAATCCAACGGAACAACCATTACGATTGTTTGAAAACTTTTTATAATATTTTGTGTAAGAGGTTGTAAATTTAAAACATCTTCCGGAATTATTGAAAGAAGATTTTGTTTTAATGTCGATAAGAATTGTTCTCTATAACCTGTTTCTTGCAGCAATTTCGTTTCTATAAATTTGTATTGTGATAATTTGTTTATAAAATCGTCGGATAAAAAATCTTTTTTATAATTGTTTATAACGAACAAAAAAGGTGTTTTTTTATCATTTAATTGTTTGATAATATTATTCTCATATTGAGTCCAAATATTCGGACTTAAAACTATAATTGCGACATCCGTTAAGTCAAAAACTTTTGTTGTTCTTTCTATTCTTTCTTTAGATAAATCTGATATGTCGTCAATTCCTGCAGTATCTATAAGTGTTATCGGACCTAAAGGTGAAAGTTCCATGCTTTTATAAACGGAATCCGTAGTAGTTCCTGCTACGGAAGAAACTATAGCCGTATCTTGCCCGGAAATATAATTGACAAGTGTTGATTTGCCCACATTTGTTCTGCCGAAAATACCGATATGTAACCTTAACGATTTTGGTGTGTTTAATTCTAAATTGTTTTTCATTTATTTGCACCCATGATTTACTGTTCCTATATGTTCGCATATAGTACATCTGTTGGAAAAATTTGTTTTTTTTCTTGTAATATTAAATTTTCTTGCCTGTCTGAAATTTTGGTTGTTCCACAGTTTGCGAAACGGTGTTTGAAAAATGTTACCGAAATCTTCACTTTCGTTTTCTACCGAGCAACAAGGTGAAACAGAGCCGTTGGCATTTATTACAAGAGCATTCCATAACCAATTACAATACTTGTCTGTCGGTTTATATTCTTTTTTGTTGTTCTTTAAATTATAATTGCTATATTTATCTATTGTCGAAACCCAATCTTGCGGGCACCAAGGTTTTGCAAAATTAATTTTATCTACGCCGATTTCTTTTGCCATTTTTTCTGCCTGTTCTATTTCGTGTTCGTTATGCTTAAAAACTAAAAATTGCCATTCTATAATGGGTTTTATTAAGGCAAGCTTTTTCTTTGTTTGTATAAATAAATTTAAATTGTTAAAAGCTTTGTTAAAATTTCCTTTTCTTCTGTACATTTCATAAGTTTTTTGGGTTATTCCATCTATTGAACATATTAAATGGTCTAAACCTGACGATAATAAAGCCGTAACCGATTTTTCGTCCAAATCCACATTCAAGTTCGTTGATAAAGAACAGCCGATATCATATTTTTTTATTTCTTTAATTATTTCCGTTATAAACGGATTTAATAAAGGTTCTCCCCAATTAAAAAGCAAAATATACTTCAAATATTTTCCGAATTGATTTATTATATTTAGTGCCTTGTTTTTAGGCATGACGCAAGTTGTTCTTGATTTTCTATGTTGTCCTGTAGGACACCAAACGCATTCCAAGTTGCAAAAAGAAGTTGTATCCAATACCATAAAATAGGGCTTTCCGAACAAAAAAGTATGCCCTTTTTTCATTTGCCAATTAACGATTTTCGAATTTATAGTTTTTAAAATATTCATTTTGAATATTATATTTAATTTTTATACTTTTTTATAGTGTTATAATTGATAAAAAAACGGTAATAGACTATAATTTAGTTAGATGAAAACAATAAAAAAGTATTTATATTATATTTTTATATTTGCAATCTTTATAATATTTAGTAACTTCTGTTATGCTTCGAGTGCTAAAAAGCATGATAAGGTTGAAAGCGTCAAAGAAGTTGCAAGCTATGAAGTTGTTATTCCTCCGGTTTTAGCTCTGGATTCGAGGACGGCTTTGATAAGAAATGAGATAAATATAATAGATAAAAAAAAATTTAACAATCTTTCGAAATATAAAAAATTATTTACCAAAGAAATAAACACTACGGGATTACAATATACTCAAACTTGGGTAAGTAAAATGAAAGATGTTGCAAAAGAAATAAAAAAATATAAAAATACGATTATTATAATAGAGGGATTTAGAAATACGGAGTTGAGAGAAAGTGAAAATATTGAAATGTCCAAAAAACATGCATTGTTTGTTGCATCTGTTCTTAGAGATGGATATAAAATTAACAATACAATGGCTGTAATCGGTAGAGGATTGGAAAAGAATGAAAACTTTATTTACAATTGTGTTATAATTTCTCTCATAAAAGATATTAGCCCTTCACAAAGCATTGAATAAATCAGATAAATTAAAATATTTTTACTTGTTTTTTATGTTGTTTAAATTTGTTATAATAACAGCAATTTATAAAAAACATAAGGAGTAAAAAAATGTCAACGATTGAAAAACTTAAAGAAGATTTAAAAACTTATATGAAAGCAAAAGATATGGTAAGTTTAAATACCGTTAGAGGAATTCTTAACGAAATAAATATAAGAGAAATGAAAAATATTAAAATTAATGAGGAAGAAGTTATAAAAGTTCTTAGAAGCGAAGCAAAAAAAAGAAAAGAATCTATAGAAACTTTTGAGAAAGCAGGCAGAACGGATTTAACTGAAAAGGAGTCAAAAGAACTTAAGATAATAGAAGGATACCTTCCTGCAGAAATGTCGGATGAAGAATTGACCGCAAAGCTTAAAGAAGTTGTTGCTTCTTGCCAAGATAAAAGTTTTGGAGTTGTAATGAAAGCTTCAATGGCAGCACTTAAAGGTGCAGCAGACGGCAAAAGAATTTCTGCAATATTGAAACAAATTTTATAATAAAAGTTGAATGGTTGAAAAGTTGAAGGGCTATATGTTTGTCATTACAAGCGAGGCGAAGTAATCCAATTTGTTGTCGTTTTCCATGCATCCATACATCCGTTCATCAATACATCAAAAATTACGGAGTATTTTTTACTATGTTGTTAGCACAGATTTTTGCAGTTGTTATTTTTTTAATAATGTTCACACTTATTATAATTGAAAAATATGAAAGACAGTGGGTTACACTTGTTTGCGGCGGTTTAACTTTAATCTTGGTTTTTGCGGTAGGATTCGGTTTTAGTGAAAAATCAGTTATAGCAACAATTGAAACTTTAAACATAAAAGATTTGTTTACTTTGGGATTTTGGTACACCAAAGATGCTCACTTAAGTTCAAAAGGTATAGATTGGGCAACAATCTTATTTATTGCAGGTATGATGGTAATGGTAGAAGGTATGGCAAGAGTCGGTTTTTTCAGATGGTTATGTATGCGACTTGCAAAAGCCGTTAAATACAAAGTAATACCTATTTTTATTACATTTATGATACTTTCTGCTGTTCTTTCTATGTTTATAGATTCAATAACCGTTATTTTGTTTTTAGCTGCTGTTACTGTTGAATTGTCTTTCTTATTGGATTTCAATCCTATATCCATGATACTTGCAGAAATATTCTGTGCAAATTTAGGCGGTTCTTCAACAATGTGCGGAGATCCTCCGAACATTATTATCGGTTCGAAACTCGGATATACATTTATGGACTTTTTATGTAATACCGGGCTTATAGCTTTAATAGGATTAGTGTTTACTCTTGTTTATTTTTATTTTATTTGCAGAAAAGAATATTCCGTAGCAGGGAAACATATTGACAGAAGAACGTTCCCCAGACCGGAATCTGCAATTACAGATAAATCCGGTTTTACCGTAAGTTGTATTATTTTTGCTTGTGCCGTTATTCTTTTGATAACTCATGCAAAAACGCATTTAAGTGTTGCAACTATAGGAGTTTTTATCGCTTTTATCACTCTTATTACAAGCGGTAAACATATTATGGAAATAATTAGAAGAGTAGATTATAAAACTTTACTTTTCTTTGTAGGTCTTTTTATAGTTGTAGGCGGACTTGAACAAACAGGAATTCTTGAACTTATTGCACAATTGATTGAAAAAACTGCAGCAGGAAATACCTATATCTTAATTGCAATTATTATTTGGGTAAGTGCAATTGCATCGGCATTTATAGATAATATTCCTTTTGCTGCAACCATGATACCTGTAATACAATCTCTTGCCGTAACAACAGGGTTACCTTTAGCCACGATGAGTTGGGCTCTTTCTATAGGAACCGATATCGGAGGAAGTGCAACACCTATCGGTGCAAGTGCAAACGTTGTAGGAACTTCGGTTTCTGCAAAATCCGGTTACCCTATAAGTTGGGCAAGATACTGTAAAATTTCAGGCCCTGCAACCGTTATGGTAATACTAATCAGTACAATTTATATCTGGATAGTATACCTATAAATAATAAATAATTTTTATTTTTTTAACAAAAAGTCGGCAAGAGGAGTTTCAAGTTTCCCGTTAAGAGTTTTGCTTACTTTTTGTAACTTTTGTGCAATTATTTCCATTTGTGTTGTCCACACAAAGTTTTTTTCAATATATTTTTGTGCTTGGTCTATTTTTCCGTCTATTTGAATCCTTATAATTTCAGAAAACATTTGTTTTGCTATCGGAACAATTTTTTCCATATTTACAAAAATTTTATCGTCTTTGGTTAAGTTATATCCGCCATTATCGAACATATATTTGTTTTGCATAACGGTTCTTACTCTATGTGCCTGAGACAAAGTAGGTTTTGATTTTAAAAAATTGTCGGTAACAAATGTTACTATAATTTGTAACCTTTGTTCTTGTGTGTACATACCGAGTTCAGTTAATAAATCGACAAACGCTAAAGAGCCCATATCTGCTTTGTTTTCTTCAATAATATTCAAATATTTACCTAACTTTTCATTTCCTTTTTTAGGACCTAAAGAATGTAGGTTTTCGTGTCCTATTGTAAACCAGTGGTCCGCTTCATCAAGATAATATCGGTGTTGGCTTTTATCTAAAATTTCGTTGAGCATTTTTTGCAGTTTTTCCTTGTCGCTGATAAAACGAATTTGTCTGTGATAAACATTTCTTAAACCGCCACCGATAGTTAAAGATAACTTGTCGGAATTCGGAAGGTTTTCGGCCAAAGTAATACCGCCTCTATATGCTCCGCAATCACCCGATGTATAAACCATATCAACATCTACCATTGTTTGTTTTGTATCTTGTTCACATGAAAAGGTTTGTTCATATTCGTTGTTGTAAGGCATATTTTTTGCAAGTATAGGGAGAAAATCCTTTATTCTTAAAAGAGTTTTTGTTCCTTCTTTATTAACTATTCCTACTCTTCCGCCTAAAAAATCTTTCGGTATGGGGGAAATGTAGTTTTCTTTTAAAAGATTAGTAAGTTCTTTGTTTTCAAAAATTGTTCCTGTTAATTCATCTTCATAATTTTCTCTTGTTATTGTAAATTCTAATGGCGTATCTTGTAATGTCGCCCATTGTTTATCTGCATAGGCATCAAGCATCGGATTTGCAATTTGTAATGCTTTTGCCTGAAGCTTTAAATATTTGTTAAATTCTTCGTTTGTAGAAAGTTTGCTTGCTTTTTCAAGTTCTTTTGCAATATTGGAAAAATCTTCTTTGAAAAAATCTATGTAATCAATTCCCTTTAATATATCTTTGTCTCTTATAACTACGGATCTTTGAGTCAAGATGTTTTTTACTTCATCAATTTTACCGTTTTTAATCATTTTTGTAATAATTATATGAAACTCTTCTTTAGATAAATCTTCGGGATAAACTCCTTTCCCCGGAGTTTCTTTTATTCCTTTTGCAAGGTTTATAGTATTAGACATAGAATCTATTGCATTTATACCTTTTTGTGCATCAAATAAAATTTTTGTAAGTTCGGCTTGTTTATTACCTTTTTCTATCTCTTTTTCGAGAAAAGTTTTGAAATCCGAATTGTATTTGCAGTCCAACTGCATATTTATTTTTTCTATAATGACTGCAGCTTTAACCAAATGTTTTAGAGCTTGTTTGTCACCATCTTTAAGTGCAAGATATTCAGGAGAATCGGTTGTCAGAAACTTTTTTGTCGTCAAATATTCTTTGCTTGTTCTTTTTTCTAATTCTTCCGTTGAAAGATTAAATTCAAAATTCATTTGTTATTCCTTTGTTAATTTTGTTTCAAAATAATCGATTATTCATAATTATACTATAATTCATGCATTGATATTAATATTAAAATTGATTTACAAAGTCTCCGATAATATTTAAAATATATATTATTGTCATTTATGTTGAAACTTTAAGCGAGGAGATAAAATATGGACTTTTTAGGTTTGGCAAGTAAAAGATATTCCGAAAGATTTTTTGATGGGACATCAATAGAACAAGAAAAAATAAATAAAATCCTTGAAGCGGGTAGAATTGTTCCTACGGCATGCAACTATCAACCACAAAAATTTTATGTATTAAAAAGTAAAAAAGCATTGGAACTTGCAGCAACAGTTACTCCTTTTACTTATAATTCTCCGTTAATAATTTTAGTTTGTTATGATAAAAATGAAGTTTGGAAAAATAAAAGAGAAGAAGGTTATGACTCAGGAGAACAAGATATAGCCATTGCGGCAACAACTATGATGTACGAAGCTGAATCTATGGGAATACATACACTTTGGATAAGAGGTTTTAATTCGAAAGTTGCTATAAAAACATTTAATCTTCCGGAAAATATTGTTCCCGGTATGATGTTAGCATTAGGATATCCTTCAAAAAAATCAAAGCCGAGTGATTGGCATTTCAAGAGAAAAAACATAGATGAATTTGTAATAGAACTTTAAATAGGGGAGAATAAAATGAAGACATTTAGAAAAGAATTATTCTTTAATACCGAAAAAAGAACAGATTTTATTAATATTACCGATGAAGTTCAACAAGCAATAGATGAAAGCGGTATAAAAGAAGGTTTGTGTTTGGTTAATGCTATGCATATTACGGCAAGTGTTTTTATAAACGACAATGAATACGGACTTCATAACGATTTTAGAAAATGGCTTGAAAAACTTGCTCCGCATGAACCGATAGATTCTTACAGACACAATGATACGGGAGAAGACAATGCGGATTCTCATTTAAAAAGACAAGTTATGGGGAGAGAAACCGTTGTTGCAATAACAAACGGTGAGCTTGATTTCGGTCCGTGGGAACAAATTTTTTATGGTGAATTTGACGGTCAAAGAAGAAAAAGAGTTTTGATAAAAATTATAGGAGAATAACATACAATTTTAATTGCTAATTTTATTGCATAATTTGTATAATATAAAAATGAATAAATTTATGAAAATTAATATTACAAAAAAAATCAGTTTGGCAAATAATTTGCCGTTAGCGGTTATTGCAGGTCCATGTGTTATTGAAAGCAGAAAACAAGCCTTTGATTTGGCTAAAAAATTGAAAGATGTCTGTTCAAAGGAAAAAATAAATTTTATATTCAAGGCCTCTTATGATAAAGCCAACAGATCGTCAATCAATTCTTTCAGAGGTCCCGGCATTGTTGAAGGGCTGAAGATTTTAGGTGAGATAAAAAAAGAGTTGAATGTTCCTGTTCTTACCGATGTTCATTGTGCACATGATGTAGAAAAAGTTGCACAAGTTGTAGATATTATACAAATACCTGCATTTTTGTGCAGGCAAACGGATTTGGTTGTTGAGTGTGCAAAAACCGGGTTACCTGTTAATGTAAAAAAAGGACAGTTCCTTGCACCTGAAGATATGTCACAAGTTATAAACAAAATTCTGAAATTTAACAATAAGATTTCTCTTACGGAAAGAGGAGCCAGTTTCGGGTACAGAAATTTGGTTGTTGATTACAGGTCTATAGAAATAATGAAACAATTCGGGTATCCGGTAATTTTTGATGCTACTCATAGTGTACAAAGACCGGGCGGACTCGGTACTGCAAGCGGAGGAGACAGACAATATGTTTTGCCTTTGGCAAAAGCGGCAAGTGCAATAGGTGTTTCTGCTTTATTTGTAGAAGTTCATAAAAATCCGGATAAAGCTCTTTCCGACGGAGCAAATTCCGTAGATTTAAACATGTTTAAATCAATGATAAATCAAACGAAAAAAATAGATAAATTAATAAAAGGATTTTAAAATGGCAGAAAAAGAAAGAAACGAAGAAAAAACATGGATGCCGTCTTTAAAATGGTTGAGTGTTTCTTTTTTTGTAATAGTAGTTTTTGTTGTAGGAACTTATTTTACGTTAAATTTTTTGTTGAAACCATATATGAGAGATATTCCTATGGAAGTTACTCCCTGGTTGGATAAAGGTGCTGAAACTCAATCTATGCAAAATTAGTCTAAATAAGGAATAAAATAATGAAGAAATATACGAAACAATTATTAAATACGGCATCAAAAATAAAATTGGTTGCGACCGATATAGATGGAGTTCTTACTGCGGGAGAAGTTATTGTACTTGAGAGTGGGGAAGAAATAAAAATTTGGAATGTTAAAGACAGACAAGGGTTGCATACTCTAAAACAAAATCTTCCCGATATAAAAATAGCTTGGATTACGGGAAGAAAATCTAAACAAGTTGAAATCAGGGCAAAAGAACAAAAAGTGGATTTCTTAGTACAAGAATGTAAAGATAAAATGAAAGCTATTATTGATATAGCAAATAAATTATCTATCGGGCTTTCTGAAGTTGCATATATAGGGGATGATATTATAGATTTATGTGTATTAAAAAAAGCGGGATTATCCGTTTGCCCGAAAGATGCGGTTGTAGAAGCAAAAAAGATTTCTAAATACATTTCACAATACGATGGCGGAAAGGGCGTTTTTAGAGAAGTTTGTGAAATATTGTTAAAAGCAAATAAGAAATGGGAAGAAATTATAAATAAACAGTTATGAAAAAATATATAAGAAAATGTTATTTCTATGCAGCATGGTTATTTTCTAAAATAGTTCTTATTTTACCTTATAAGTTTACCGTCGGCTTTTTATCAGACGGTATAGGTTGGCTTGCATACTATGTTGTTGCAGATGCAAGAAAAAAAGCAAGAAAACATTTGACTATGTGCTTTCCTCAGAAAACTCCGCAAGAAATAAACAAAATAATAAAAACAATATTTAAATATGAAGCGAAAAATTTCTTTGAGATGTTGAATTTTCCTAAAATGAGTGATGCTTTTCTCGATTCAATTGCAAAAATGGAAGAAAGTCAAAAGGATATATTTAATAAACTTTTTGAAAGAAAAAAAGGATTGTTGATATTGTGTGGACATATAGGAAATTGGGAATTGATTGCTGCGGGAATAGCAAAAAACTATAGTTTGAATGTTATAGCAAAAAAAATATATATAGAAGAATTGAACAATATGTTGGTTAAATACAGGAATATGAAAAAAGTTAAAGTTATCTTGAGATCCGAAACTTCTTCTGCAAGAAAAATGCTTAAGGCATTAAAAAATAATGAAATACTCGGAATGCTTATAGATCAAGATACATCTGTTCAAAGTGTGTTTGTTGATTTTTTTGGAAAACCGGCATCTACACCCTTGGGTTTGGCTTCTATAGCGTTAAAAACGGGAACTCCGGTTGTTATGGCCGTGGATAAAAGATTATCCGGCTATAAGCATAAATTTGTAATAACCGACGAGATTGTTCCTCCGGAAAGTACAGGAAATTTTGATACGGATGTAAAAAATTTTACGGCAAAACTTACAAAATATCTTGAAGATTTTATAAAAGAAAATCCTGAACAGTGGGTATGGTTTCATGAAAGATGGAAAACTAAACAAAAGTAAAATTTTATTTTTATCATTGCTTTTAATGTTTTCGATTACACTTTGTTCTTGTGTTGAAGAAGAAAATTCAATAGAGGAAACTCCTCCGACTACGGAACAGACGATAGAAAAATTTGTTATTACCGAAACTAAGGATGGTAATATAAAAACAATTCTTGAAGCAGAGTCTGCCGTAATTGATGAAGATAAAAAAATTGCAACATTAACTTTACCGAAAGTTAAATTTTACGACGAAGGAAAATATAAATCTATGCTCATTGCCGAATCCGGAGAAATAGATATGGAAACAAACAATGTAAAAGCTTTCGGAAAATGTACTGTTGAAACTGTAAATAACGAATATTTGCAAACAAGAGATGTTTGTTATGATGCAAGAAAACAATTAATATATTCCAACAGCGATATAAAAATAACAAAAGGTAAAGATGTTATTTATGGTAAAGGTTTTGAATCAGATACTGATTTAAAAAATATTGTTATAAAAAAACAAAGGATTATAATTGATTAAAAATATATCTGTTATTATTGTTGCTATGCTATGTTTTTCTTTTGTTTTTGCGGCAGAGCAAAAGCAAAAAACGGAAATTACCGGCGATAAAATGATTCTGAAAGATAAAGGACAGGTTGCTTATTTTAAAGGTCATGCGAATGTTAAAAGAGGAAATTATAATATAACCTCGAATGAAATGACTTATTACAGAAATACCGATGATGTCGAAGCTAAAGGAAAAGTGAATTTTTTAGTGAAAAATGAAGACGGAAGTGTTATAAAAGCAAATTCTGCAAATGCAAAGTATAACACAAAGTTATTGAACGGAAAAATGTGGGGGGATAGTCCCGTAGTGGAATATGAAATTAAAGATTCAACAGACACTGTTTTTTTGTATATGGATACTCTTTATTTAAGTGATAACTTTGAATCTGTTAAAGCTATTGATAATGTAAAAATCGTATCTTCCTCAGGAACAATAACTGCGGATAATGCTTTATTAAAAAAAGAAGATAACTCTTTATATATGGAGAAAGATAAAAATAAACCGCAAGTAAATGTTTGGCAGGAAGATAAAAAAGCGGAATTTAAGGCAGATGAAATATCTTTACTATATGATAAAAAAACTGTTAAAATGAATAAAAATGTTGAGGGAAAAATTATATTTGAGAGTTTGGATAATTTAGAGGTAAAACAATGATACTTTCCGCACAATCTTTATATAAAAAATATAAACACAGAATGGTTGTAAATTCCATAAGTATAAAAGTTGCTCAAGGGGAAATTGTAGGTCTTTTGGGACCTAACGGGGCAGGGAAAACAACAACTTTTTATATGACGGTAGGTCTTATAGAACCTTATGACGGTAATGTTTATTTGGATAAAAAAGATATAACAAAAGCTCCTATGTATGAAAGAGCAAGGGCTGGGATCGGTTATTTGCCTCAAGAATCTTCAATATTCAGAGGTTTAACGGTAGAAGAAAATTTAATGGCAATAGCTCAAATGTTACCGATATCAAAAAAACAAAGAAAAGAAAAAGTTGATTCTTTGCTTGAAGATTTCGGTTTGACAAGACTAAGAAAACAATTAAGTACTACCCTTTCCGGTGGAGAAAAAAGAAGATGTGAAATAGCAAGGGCACTTGTTAATGAGCCTAAATTTTTGTTGCTGGATGAACCTTTTGTCGGTATTGATCCGATAACCGTTGCAGATATTCAAAAAATAATATATCGCCTTAAAAACAGAGGATTGGGAATACTTATAACCGATCATAATGTTAGAGAGACTCTTGAAATTATTGATAGAGCATATATCGTTTGTAAAGGGCAAATCCTTATTGAGGGAAGTGCAAACGATTTGATAAATAGTGAAGAAGCCAGAAAAGTTTATCTCGGTGATAACTTTAAAATGTAGTTTTTTTCTAAAACTAAAATGAATGAAAATCAAACAATTATTATTTCCGGACCTACGGCAGTCGGTAAAACGGCTGTTGCCGTTGAATTGTGCAAAAAATTAAACGGTTCAATTATTTCTGCCGATTCCAGACAAGTATACAAGTATCTTGATATAGGAACAAATAAGGAAGGTACTCTAGAAGGCGATATAAGGCAAATAGGAGGAATAAATCAGTATCTTACGGATATTATTACTCCGGACAAGAAATATACGGCTAAAAACTTTGAAATTGATGCTCAAAAGTACGAAGACCGAATATTAAAGGAAAATAAAATTCCAATTATTGTGGGGGGAACAGGATTATATATAAAATCATTTTTATACGGACTTGATGATTTGCCTGATGCGGACGACAATATAAGAAAAGATATAGAACGGGTTGTTTTAGAGAAAGGATTGGATTATGTTTATGAACAGTTGTTTAAAGCAGATCCCGTAAGTGCGATAAAAAACAGAGGGAATACTCAAAGAATTATAAGGGCTTACGAAATATATAAGATAACAGGAAAATCTATGACGCAATTGTTACAGGAAAATAAAAAAAAAGAAAAGAAAAAAATTTTTAAACATTTTGTTTTGTTGCGAGATAGAGAATTCTTATATAAAAAAATAAATGAAAGATGTAAAAAAATGATTGATTCCGGTATGCTTGAAGAAACAAAAAAAGTTTTGGACATGGGATACAAACAAAACAGTTATGGCCTTACCGGTGTGGGATATAAACATATAATAAAATTTTTTAATAAAGAAATATCAAAACAGGAATTAATAGACATTTTCTCGCAAGATACAAGACAGTATGCTAAAAGGCAAATCACTTGGTTTAAAAAACAACCGGATATACAAATAATAAATATCGCCGATAATATGAATATCGACGATATTGTAAATAAAATAATATAAATTCTTCTATTTCTTTTTACTTTTTTTTGCAGTTGCCTTATTGCTTGATGATTCTTGTTTTGTTTCTAAAGATTGGGAACCGTCCAAGATACTAACAATTTCTTCGTATTCCGGAGCGTTGCCGTCATCGGCGAATCTTCTTGCTATATCCAAAGCGGTAAATCCTTTTTTGTTCTTTATTGTTCTATCTGCTTTTAAATCTAAAATTGCTTGAACAACCATAGGATTTCCGGACTTTACGGCATAAATTAGTGGTGTATTTCCTTGTGTATCTATATCGTTTATATCTGCAGAATAATCATTTACCAAATCACTGATAATTTTAATATAACCGGATTCTGCTGCATACATTAAAGCACTTTTTCCGTTTTTGTCCGATTTTTTTACATTAATGTTTTTATTGGATAATAAAGAATTTATTATGTCAAAATTCCCGGATTCTATTGCATACATCAAGGGTGTTTTTCCGTCGTTATTTGATGAGTTTATATTCATGTCACATTCATTGGTAAGAAAATAAAAAGCGTTGAGATTTGAATCTTTTGTTGCCAATAATAAGGCATTGTTTCCTTCGTTATCAATTTGATCGACATTTGCTCCGTTTTCTTTTAAATATTTTGCGGTATCTATATCATTTTCTATTATCGCCAACGTGAAAGGGGATATTCCGTTGTTGTTTGCATTATTTATATATGCACCGTTGTTTATTAAGTATTCCATTGTTTCTCTTCCATGTCTTTTTGCTTTCATAACAAAATCATAATATGCGTTTTCATCAAGATTTGCTATATCTTTTGTTGAATAAAGTACATTTTTTATTAAATCAGAGTACATAAAAGCAACAGAAGCTATAAGTGCATTATTGCCTTGTTTATCTTTTGTGTTTATATCCATTTTTAGTTCTTCAACCATATATTTCAAAGTTTTAAGGTTACCTAAAGCTGCACAAGCTATAAAGGGGGTAACTCCGTTTATGTTAGGTTGATTTGTTTTTGCTCCGGCAGAGACCAATAATTTCAATATTTCCAAATTACCTTGTCTTGCTGCTATAAAGAATGCCGTTATCTTATTATTGTTTTCAATATTAATATTTGCTTTTTTTGATATTAAAAGTTTTGCTATGTCTTCTTTATTTTTTTCAATGGCATACATTAATGCGGAATTTCCTGTTTTATCCGTATCATTTGGGTTTGCTTTCTTATCCAATAATACGGTTAAAATATCTATATTTCCGCGAATACAGGCAAACATTAAGGGTGTTAAACCATCTTTGTTTTTTGCATCTACTTTTGCTTTGTCTTTAAGTAAATGTTTTACAATTTCAACATTATTCGTTGTGCAGGCGGCAATTAACGGTGTTATTCCGTCATCGTTTGCTATATTAGGATTTGCTTTCTTTTTTAAAAGAATCTTTACAGCATCTTCTTTAGCAGCTGAACATGCATATATAAGGGGAGTATTTCCTAAAAGATCTTGTTGGTTTATGTCTTCTTGTTGGTCTAAAAGAATTGTTTCCAATAATAGGGTATTTCCTGTCTTTGCGGCATGAAAAAGATCATCTCCTGCCATTATATATTTTGTTAATACAAAAATTAAACAGATTGTTATAAAAAAACAACAAAAAAGACTTTTTATGTTATTGTTCATTTTGGCTCCTTTTGGATTAAATCTTAATTTTAAAGATTATATAATTATTTTATTTACTAGTCAAAAAAATATTTTTTCTTTAAAGGGGTGTTTTTTTTAAATTTTTATTTTTTTTATTTTTTTAAATATTTGGGTTAAAAATTTATTTTTATTTGCCAAAAATGCTAATTTTTACTATTTTAATTGGTTCCGATAAGATATATTATGTTAAGTTGAATATATAAAATTTTGTTTGATTAACATTAAAGTTATTTGTTAAGTTAATGCAAAAAATATATATTTATAAATATAAAAATAAGTGTTATTTGTTTTTTATTTTAAGTTTTATACAGTAGCATTCACAGTTGTTTTTCTTTGTTCTTTGAATGGTTGATGCTTTTTTGCTTACCAGCTTTTTATTTTTTTTGTTTAATGGATTTTTTTGTTTTTAGGGTATTTTAGGTATTTTTACCTATTTTTTTTAAGAAACTTAATGTATATTTTATTAAACATTATAAGAACTTATACATATTTATATTTTTTAGCTGATTTTTTGTTATTTCATATATTTTTATTATATTGACAATATAAGTCTATTTTTTATAAAATCTACCCATATTATTTAGGTTTTTATAATTTTCTTAATTTCAAGGATCTTTTTTATGGGAACAAGAAGGCAGTCCAGAGAATGTACTTTACAGATGTTATATGCTTTTGATAATTGCTCTATGGATGAAAAAGCCGTTTTTGAATGTTTTGATGAGTTTTTACCGGTAGAAATTCCATATAGAGAATTTTCTGTTACTATTTTTAGGGGCGTTTGCCAAAATCAGGCAAAAATAGATTCTCTTATTGAAAAATATGCCGATAATTGGGAAATATCAAGAATGACAGTAATTGATAGAAATATAATGAGACTTGCCGCCTATGAGATACTTTTTATGCCAAAAACCCCCATCAGCGTAATAATTGATGAAGCAGTTGAGATTTCAAAGGCATATTCAAACAAAGATTCAAGTAAATTTGTTAACGGAATATTAGACAAATTGAAAAATGAAAGAAAATCCAAGTAAAATATATATGGAACAAGAATATCCTATAGAAAAACAAATAGAAGATTTAAGAAACCAAATAAGACACCATGATTACCTATATTATTGTTTAGACAACCCAGAAATATCCGATTTTGAGTATGATAAACTGTTCAAACAGTTACAAAAATTAGAAAATGAAAATCCTTTATTTATAACTTCGGATTCCCCTACACAAAGAGTTTCAGGTTCCGTTGTTTCTTCAACATTTAAACAGGTAAAACATAATACTCCTATGTTGTCCTTAGATAATTCTTATTCTATTGAAGATGTTTTAGCTTGGAATGATAGAGTAAAAAAGAATTTGAATAATACAAATGATAGTGTGGAGTTTATTGTTGAACCTAAAATAGATGGTTTGAGCGCAAGTCTTACATATATAAATGGTTCTTTTGTGTCCGGGGCGACAAGAGGTGACGGTGAATATGGTGAAGATATTACGGAAAATCTAAAAACTATAAAGAATATCCCCCTTAAATTACTCAAAAATGAAAGTTTATTATGCGAAATAAGAGGAGAAGTCTATATAAATAAAAAAGATTTTCAACAACTCAATGATAATTTATTGGATAGCGGCGTTACAAAATTTGCAAATCCGAGAAATGCAGCTGCCGGTTCGTTAAGGCAAAAGAATCCTAAAGTAACTGCAGAAAGAAAACTCAGCTTTTATGTTCATTCGTTTGGGCAGGTTCAGGGTGTGGAATTAACAAAACATTCGGATTTCTTAAATTTTTGCTCAAAAATAGGATTTCCCATACAAAAAGATATCAAAGTTTGTAAAAATATTAAAGAAGTTACCGATTTTTTGATGTATTTACAAGAAAATAGAGATAATTTACCTTATGAAATTGATGGTGCGGTTGTAAAGGTAAATGATTACAAACAACAGAAAATTATAGGTTTCACAAACAAAAGTCCTAAATGGGCAATTGCTTATAAATTTCCGGCAAGACAAGCAACAACAAAATTGTTATCGATAGAATTGCAAGTAGGAAGAACCGGTGTTATAACACCTAAAGCTACTTTATCCCCCGTTCAGTTATCAGGAGTTACGATTTCAAATGCAACATTACATAATTTTGATGAAATAGAAAGATTAAATGTTAATATAGGCGATGATGTTATAATCGAGAGAGCCGGAGAAGTAATACCGAAAATTATAAAGGTTGCAAAAAAGAATAGTGACGGTTATTTCCTTCCCCCTCTTTATTGTCCGTCTTGTAAAAGCCATCTTGTAAAAGAAGAAGATGATGTTTATTATAATTGTATAAATCCGTCTTGTCCTGCACAGTTTAGAAGAAGTTTAATTCATTTCGTATCAAGAGACGCAATGAATATTGACGGTTTCGGTGAAGTTGTTGTTGATCAATTGATAAAATTAAATAAAATACATACTTTTGCCGATATTTATAAACTTACCTTTGATGATTTAATGCTTTTAGATTTATTTAAAGAAAAAAAAGCTAACAACTTGATGCAAGCAATAATAGATAGTAAAAAGCAACCGTTAAATAAACTTATTGTTGCGTTGGGAATAAGACATATAGGCGATAAATCCGCACAAATATTAGCCGATAAATTTCAAACTATGGACAATTTGATTTCGGCAAGTAAAGAAGAACTTCTATCCATAAATGAAATAGGACCTATTTTAGTTCAATCTATTTTGGATTTTTTTGCGAACGAACAAACTATAAAAATGATAGAAGAATTAAAATCATTAGGTGTAAATGTTATAGAACCCGAAAAAGATTTTTCTTTTTCCCCGCTTGCAAATAAGACTTTTGTTTTAACCGGTGAACTTACTACTCTTACAAGAAAAGATGCTGAAAATATAATATCTTCTCTCGGTGGAAAGTATTCTTCTTCCGTAAGTAAAAAAACCGATTATGTTGTTGTGGGTGAAAATCCCGGAAGCAAATATCAAAAAGCCGTTAAGTTAGGTGTAAAAATATTAGACGAAAAAGAATTTAAGGAATTAATAAATGCAAAATAAAAAATTGAATATTTTATTTGAAAACAAGGATGTTGTTGTTCTGGATAAAGAACCTTATAGTTTTGTTTTAAACACAGAAGAGACCAAAAATAATACACTATTTGACGTATTACAAAATAATTTGAAACAAGAGGTTTTTCCTATAAATTCTCTTGATTATGAAGCAAGCGGTATTGTAATATTTGCGAAAAATAAAAAAGCTTACGATTTTATTTCCGAACAATTTAAAAATGAAAAAGTAAAAAAAATATACCATATATTGGTAAATGGTATTATGGATAATGTTGAAGATGAAATAGATAATAAACTTCTAGTTAATGAACAGACGACTTCCGTTAACGATAAAGGAATAAAATCCGTTACAAAGTATAAAGTTTTAGAACAATTTAAAAATTTTGCATTTGTTGAAGTTTATCCTCTGACAACAAGAAAAAATCAAATAAGAGCACATTTTTGGTCAATAGGTAATACTCTTGCCATAGATAAAATTTATGGAAGTCAAGATTCGATATTACTTTCAAATTTAAAAAGAAGATATAAAGGAATTACAAAAGAAAAACCTTTACTCACAAGGTTACCTATGCATTTATCTCAAGTAGAGTTATTTTTGCCAAATAACAAAGAAAAAATTCTTTTCTCTTCCGAATTACCAAAGGATATTCAACTGACATTAAAACAATTAAGAAAATATAATAAAAGAGGTTAAAAAGTTATGGCAGGAAAAGTCTATTTTTTACCTTGGAACAGAAAAAATGAGTTTTATGCTTTTTTAAAATTTGCGAGAGCTTTTGATCATGTAAAAGCAAGACAATTTGTTGCAATAAAAATGCATTTCGGTGAAGAAGGTAACGAAGGTTATGTAAAACCGGAATATACAAAAATTATATCGGATATTGCTAAAGAAAAAACTGCTTTCCCCTTCCTTACGGATGCAAGTACAATTTATGTGGGTAAAAGATCTGATGCGTATCATCATTTATTGCTTGCAAACAAACATGGATTTACGATAGAAAATTGCGGATGTCCTGTTATAATTTCCGACGGATTAAGAGGAAATGCAGCAGCAGAAATTGAAATCAACAAAAAACATTTTAAAACCGTTTCTATTGCAAGAGATATTTATTATACAGACTCTTTTATATTTTTAAATCATTTTAAAGGACACGAAATTGCAGGTTATGGCGGAGCTTTAAAAAATATAGGTATGGGGTGTGGTAGTAAAGCCGGTAAATATGCAATGCATCACAATACAAATCCTGAAGTTGATACGACAAATTGTATAGGTTGCGGAAGTTGTGTAAAATGGTGTCCGCCTAAAGCACTGGAAGTTAAAAATAAAAAAGTTGTTTTTAATAAAGAAAAATGTATAGGTTGCGGAGAATGCACGATAAGTTGTCCTAAAAGAGTATTTGAACTTTCTTGGGACGATAGTTTAAAAAATGTTCAGGAAAAAATAGTTGAAGTTTGTTACGGAGTATTGAAAAACAAAAAAAGTTTCAGTATAAGCTTTTTAAACCATATAACAAAATATTGTGACTGCAATACAAGAAAAGATAAAGTAATATTAGACGATATAGGAATTGTTGCAGGCGCAGATCCTGTTGCAGTGGATAAAGCAAGCATAGATATTGTAAACAAAATCTACGGTAAAGATTTTATAAAACATCTTTATCCTGATATAGATTATATGGTGCAACTTAACTACGCACAAGAACTCGGTATTGGTTCTATGGAATATCAATTAATCGAATATTAAGATTAATTGATATTTTTTTTCGCACCGAAATATTTCTTATCTTCGTAAATTATGCTGCAGATAAAATATCTTTTACTCTGTCAATATTTATATGATCCGTTAAATTTTCTACGATATTAACGGATTTCTTTGTTCTTGTATCATACAACACAGGTCCAAATATGTTTTTAAGGGGTTTCGACAAGGAAGCAGAACTAAAGATTTCATTTACGGAATTGTTCACAAACATATTTCTGGTTGTTTTTATATCAAAAGCTTTTCTATTAATTTGATCTATAATGTGTTCTTTGATTTTGTTTTGTATAATTTGTTCATCAATTGCGGAATTTTCTTTGTCATATTCATAAGAATACGATATGATGGGAATATAACCTCTTGCAACTTTTATTTTTCTAACTATGGTTTCCATCATAACGGGAACACCTTCAATATCTAAATTTTCTTTTATTGTTTGTTTATTATCGGTATCTTTAAACGAAGAATCTTTTAAAATTTCATCCGGAACCACAACTATATTTTTTATGCCTCTGATATGTTCCTTTTCCGCCACATCTTTTATATCGTCAAAAGTTTGTAATAAATCTATAACGGTAGTGTTCTTTTTATTTATTCTTATACTTCCGAAAGAAAGTTTTTGTTTTAAAAGAGAATATTTGTCATATATCTTTTCCGTAAATTTCAGTATATCTTTTAATATAGGAAAAACATTAAGAAATATGCTATTGATAAAAACTTCTTTTTCAACATCAGGGGTAGCACTACTTGTTATTTCCGTTGATTGTCCGGATAAGTAACCTCTGGTGTTAATACCTTCATTTATAATTCTTGCAAGACCAGCTCCTTTAGGTGGTGCATATTCGGGAGACATATTTCCGTCAATTTGTACAACATTTATTATTTTGAATTCTTTATTAAAAAATCTTACTGTTGCATATTCAAACTGGTTATCCAATTTTGTTACAGGATTGTGTCCTACAACAACAGTAGTTATACCTTTTTTCTTTAATATTTTATTAAATCCGAATTTTGATTTCATTTCTCTTAAGTTTGCAGGTTTAACTTTTGTTGTATTATCCGCATATATTGCAGTAAGTAGAGAAAGAGCTTCCGTTATTTCCGATAATTCATTTGTTTCCAAATCAAAATTTCTTATATCTTCCGCTATTTTATTTAATCCTCTAAATACATTTTTCCCCTTATAATGTATTCCTTTGTAGATAAAACCTTTAATTCTTTTTTCTTTATCCGTATCATGAAATATTCCTTTTTCATCAACATACCCCAAAGCAACATCTCCATCTTCATCAACAGGTAGTAAAGAATGCATATAACAAATTCCATAATTATCAAATCTGTATAGATAAAAATTATCATGATAAAATTTTAATAAATCTTTAACAACAGTATTATCAAAATAATTTATTTTATCCACTTTAGTTTTTCCTTGCTTTTCAAGATTGTTATTTAGTTGGGAAATAAATCCTTTTTCTCCTCCACCCCAATTTTTATGATATACCCAATCAAGAGCATTCCATTCCGTACTTTCATAATTTCTATACATTATTGCATCTATTATTGCCCATGCAATATTGTTGTCGGTATCTACTTCTTTTGTATATTTATTTTTTTGTTGAGATATTATGTCGTTTACGACATCCGACATCTTTTGCCAATATTCCATATATTGAGGATAGTTGTCTTTCAAAGAATCCAATTCTCCTTTTCTATCGAGCCACCAATTTATTGACATTTTGTTTACACCTCTTATACCGGTATAAACAGCAATACCAACATTTCTTCCGAAAAACTTTTTATGGAACCTTAACAATTCTTCACTTTTTTCATTATTTGCTTTAAAAATACCTTCAGGATTATTTAACACATCTTTTCCTTTAGCATCTAATTTAAATCCGAAGGTTTGCTCAAATAAATTTTGTAGTTCTTCTTCTTTTGTTAAACCGTTTTCATTTTTATCTTTTGTCCATTTTTCTTGTATTTCTTCGGCATATTGCATATATTCATCAAATTTTTTTGCCCAAAAAGATTTTGATACAGGATCTCCTTCTCTAAGACCAAAAGGAGCCAAAAATGTTTTCTCTCCGGTTTGTAGAATTTCTAATATTCTTCGTATGTCTCTATCTTCAAAATCCATATATCCCTGAGGGATACCTTTATAATTTTTATAAAAAGGTAAATGTAATCCCAGTATATTCATAAATGCATATAAATCATGGTTTCCAACAACATATTTCATTTTTCCTGTCTCGGAAATTCTTTTTACCAAATCAAAAGTTTCAACCTGTCTGTTTCCTCTATCTAGTAAGTCTCCCAATAAATAAAAAGTTGTGTCTTTATTGGTATGATTGAGTTGATTAATAATGATATCGTTTATTTCATCATCCGTTTTGTCTGTTTTGTCAAATTGTGGAATCAAAAGATTTAAAACAAGTTCCGCAAATCTTGCATATCCTCCGTGAATATCGGACAAAACAATATTCTTGTCTTGAAGGTCATTCTTTAATATTTGTTTTAATAACTGATATTTCTCTTTAATTCCAAAAAATTTAGAATCTTGCTTTATTTCTTTTTTTGTTTCTGTAGGTTCGGGATTTGTCATGTTTAAAACTTCTTCCGTAACCTTTATGGCATCATCAATATCTTTATCCGTTATCCCCATTCCGGCATTTTTAATTTTTCCTTTTATAGAGTCGTTTCGTAAAAAATCCAATAATTCGCTATTTCGTTTTCTTGGTTGTATCATATTTCCAGCTTCTGTTGTTGTGTAATATTTTTCTTCTCTTCTTAAGAACTGTCTTAACAAATCGTTTATTGCATCTCCGCCTGCAAATTTATTTTCTTTAATTAAACGGAGTCTTTCTTCCATGGTAATATTTTTGTCAAAAAAAGTTTCGCCCGTTGTAAGCCAAACTCCCAAAATTCTATCTAATGCTAAAGCGGCCGATAAAGCATCCGCATCTCTTAAAATTCTGGATTCCGGTATATTGTTATATATCTCTTGATATTTTTTCTTCTCTTCTTCAGACATCTTTTTTTGTTTACTTGGATCATCCTTGATAATTAAATCTTTTTTGTTTTTGTCAACCTTACTGGTAGTTATGGTTTCTGTGAGTTTAGTAGTGGCAACTTCAAAATCTACTTTTTTATGAGCAAAACAAATATCACAAATTTTATCTATTTCTTCCTCAGAAAGTTCCCCGTTTTTTAATATTGCTCTTGCAAAAGTTGTGGAGTTTTGTTCGTGATTCAATCTTATTAATGTGCAAGATATATCATGTAAAAATGCTGCATAAACAAGAGCTCTAATATCTATTTTGTTATTAATAATTTCGTTGATTCTTTCTGTTAAAATGTTTTGACAAACATTAGTTAATACCTCTATCGAGTGATTTAATGCATGGTCTGCTATGACTCCCTGTTCATTATAATATACACCGAAAAGATAATCCGGCATTCTTTTATACATTAAATTTAAACAATCATTAATGTATTGCTCAAATTCTTTTACTTTTTGATCTATTATTTGGGAATCCAAATCGGAAGAAATAGCTCCTCTAAATTTTGTAATTAAGTCGTTTAAAGAGTTATTTACTTCTTCTCTTCTTTCTTCGGATATATGCTTTTTTAAAAAATCTTGCATGCTATCTTCTTTTTCTTCGGATATTGCTAAATTGGAAAAAAGTTTTTGTTGTGCATCTTCTTTTCCTTCAAGATATTCTTTTTCTATATGTTGTAACTGTCCTCTTCTTTCTTTTATAGAGAAATTTTTTCTCTTAATAAAACTTGAAATATCTTCAATATTGGACTTATAATTATTAAATTTTCTTATGAATCTTACATCTTTTGTAAACAATGGTACTTTTTTTTGTGTCAGCTCCTCTTGAATCGGAGTAGTTAATGCTGATGTTATTCTTTGAATAATATGGTCATATTTTTTCCCGCCGTCTTTATCGGAATACAGTATATTCCTGAAATCGGCATTCTTTCCATATTCTATCTGTAGTAAATTTTCAATTAAAAATTTCATATCGCAAAACATCATTCTTTCTTCAAAAACAGAATATTCGGATGAATTTAGAGGACCTTTAAACTCATGTGCTAATTCATGTACTATTCCGGCATGTAGTATTACCTTCTTTACATCTTCATCTTGTATTTGTAAAATTCCGGAGTTTACTCCTATAAAGCCGTTATTTAGATGATCTTCAAAAAGATTTGTTGATTTATCTAAATATCCTATAAATATACCCTCTTTGAAATCTATGGGCTTTGAGTCTAATCTGTCTATAGCCGAAGCTACTATCTTTAAGAGGTCTTCTTTTGACAAATAATTGTTTAATCCGTTTTCAATTATGATATCCAATTTTTTATCTTTAAAGCTCGAAAAATTTTTAAGTTTTTTTACATCATCGCCGAAATCTTTATTAAAATCAATGGTTGTTTTTGTTGTTTTATTTTTGTTTAAAGATGCAAAGCCCATCATCAAATCGTAAGACCAGGACTTAATTCTCAAATAACTAAAAATCATCGAGACAGTAAACATGAAATTCCTTCTTGTCCCCTCTCTTTTTGATACCCATTTTGATGAATAGCATGATTTCTTGTTTAATCGTAATGATGTTGCTTCGAAAACATTAAATTTTCTTTTAGCTTCAGCTATTATTTTTGATCCTAAATCTCTTGAATTTTTTTTGCCGTATTTTATGGAAATATCTTGCCAAATAACTTTATCGTTTTCTATACGATATACTATTTTGTTACCATCAACATTAACTATAAATTTCGAGTTTGTTATTTCTATTGTAAGCGGAAAGTTTATAACAAGTTTTTCGTTTGCCAATGTAGAAATAATGTTTTTCAATTCTTTTGGAGAAATCTCTTCTTTATCAACTAAGGCATTTATTAAGCTATCTACAAAAAAAGTTACTGTCTCTTGTGGAATTAAATTTGTTGCCGTCAAAAATTCTCTTATTGGTGCCAAAGCATTTGTTTTAATATCTTTATCCGATGAAATGCTGCTTAAAATCATTTCATCATAAAAATCAGTATTGTAAGAACTTTCTATGTTTGGTGTAATAAGAAGATAAGAAATATTTTCTTTTTTTAAATTTTCTAATATTGAAGAATGAAAACCTCCGGCAATAATCACCGTTGCCTTGCCGTTGTTTTCTCTGTTTTGTAAATTTGCGGAAATATTTTTTATAAAATCAATGTTTCTGTCTTTGTTTATTTCATGATAATCAAATATTATATCGTAAAACAGTAAGTCGGTATATTTGTTGTAGTCTTGTGATAAATATTTCGGAAGAAGATTTATATATTTTTGATAATTTGTTGTAAAGAAACTATAATTTTCATCGGATATTGAAAGAGTAAGAAAATCTTTAAAGACTTGTGTCATTTTTACGACAAACATATCTTGTTGGAATTTATCGTTGGTTAAAGATGAAAGATAATCATTAAAATATTTGTTTTGTTGTGAAATGAGACTTACTATGTTTATTTGTGACTTTTGTAGGTTATATTTTAAAAGTTTATTTAGATTTTTATATTTGTCCTGATATTCGTTGTTTGAGTTTAAATAATTGTATAATACCGAATAGTATTCTTGTAAGTTTTCTTTTTTTGATAGAAGCGTAATTTCTCTATAAGTCGAAACGGGTAAATTATTTTTTAAATAATTAATAAATAAGGTATGTTCTTCCGAAATTTTTCTTTTGTTTAAATTACTTATATTATCCGATAAAGAAATATATTTATGCAATTCGGTATATTTTAAAATAGGTTGATTTGTTTTGCTTAATAATTTATCATCAGTCAAATTAAAATTTATATACTTTTCTACTTTTTTAATATTACTTATATTTGAATACAAATTTTCTTTAAAAGCATTATAAGTTTGTGTTATATAATCCTGATCTTGAAGAATTTGAGCGGCTCTTTTAATATTAGATAAATATTTATCCCAATTTTCCAAACCGTAAATTTGTGCATTGGTTTCGTTGTTTAAAAAATAATATTCTGTTCCGGTGATAATATTTTTGTTTATCAATTTGTCGGATACGTTATATTCTTTTAATGCTTTTAATTTAGATGTGTCTGCTTTCCCTGCCGGTAATCCTTCCATATAAATATAATCAATACCATACTGCTTATCCAATTGTTTTAATATTTTTGAAATGTTTTTTTGAACTGAAGGGTTTGAGTGTAAATCCTGAATGAAAAAGACCGTTTTCTTATTTTGTAATGCAGTAAAAGAGTCGGATATATAAGCAACATTCGGCTCAAAATTTGTTGTCGCAACGGCATTGTTTTGAGGTATAGGAGGCATTTGAATGGGAATTGCTCCATACACAAAATTATTTAAAACAAAGGAATTGAATAAAAATAGTGAAAGAAGTACGGAAAAAAATTTTTTAAATAGATTTTTATTTCTTGTTCTCATTTTATCTCCTCAAAATTAATTTATATTTTCAATACTTTTAAATTCTTGTTTATAATATTTTTCTTTTTCTTCAAACATCTCGGTATTTTCCAATAATTCGGTATATAATATTTCTAAATTTTGTTTTATTTCTTTGCTTTGTTTTGGCCCTTCCGCAAGAAACTTTAAATCGTTTTCTTCACAAGCTTTTACAAGTAATTTTGTTATGTTTTCTATTTCCTGCTCTTTTTCTTGTATTTGTTTTTCCAATTCTTTTATTTTTAATTCCAAAGGTTTTAATGCTTTTGATTTTTCCTGTATTAATTTTGCTCTTATTTTTTTTACTTCTTCTTTTGTATACAATTTTTTTTCTAAAGTTTTATTGTTTGTTTTAATTTCGTCACTTTCATCTTCCCATCCGCAACTATCCAAGAATTCGGAATATGTTCCATTAAAGAATGTAACTTTGTTTCTGTCAAATATAATCAGTTTTTGAGCAACGGAATTAAGCAGTTGTTCATTGTGAGTTACTATAATCATTGAACCTTCAAATTCGTTTATTGCATCTATCAAAGATTCTGTAGATTCCAAATCCAAATGGTTTGTCGGTTCATCAAGAAGAAGCAAATGTACGGGTTTTGCCAATATTTTACCTAAAAGAACTCTGCTTTTTTCTCCTCCCGAAAGAACCTTTATTCTTTTCATCATGTCATCTCCCCCAAACATCATTGCTCCGCAAATATTTCTTGCTATTTGCGGAAATTTTGGGGTTTCCGATACGATAGATTCGTATATTGTATTTTCATCATTTAATTGTGCAACATCCGATTGAACAAAATATCCTATTTCCAATTCCGGATGTTTTTTTATGTTTCCGGATATAGGTTGTAATCTCCCGGCTAACAACTTTAATAAAGTAGATTTACCTTTGCCGTTTTTTCCTATAACACAAATTCTTTCTTTTTTCAAAACATCCAAATTGAAATCGTTAATTAAAATTTCTTCCGGTTTATATCCGAAAGTTAAAGAATATGTACTAAGCATTTTGTTTGCCGGAAATTCAAGATTATTAAAGGAAAAATCTAATGTCTCAAGTTCTGTAAGTTGTTGCATATCTTCTTGCTTTTCCAAACATTTTATTCTCGATTGTACCATTCCCGCAAGTCTTGCTTTTGCTCTGAATCTTCTTATAAACAATTCGGTTTTCTTTCTTCTCTTTTCTATATTAACCCTTGTTTTCTCATATATTTCTTCTTCTTTTGCTATTTGTTCATACAGTTTTTGAGTATTTCCTTCTACCTTTTTGGCTTTATTCCTATGAATAGCAACCGTATGTGTAACAACCTGATCCATAAAAGATCTGTCGTGAGTTATTAATATTAATTCTCCTTTTAAATTTCTAAGGAATTTTATTAACCACCTTATAGCTACGATATCCAAATAATTATTAGGTTCATCCAATAACAACATATCCGAATCAGATAATAAAATTTTTGCTAAATTTAATCTTATTTTATATCCGCCGGAAAAAAGTAAAGGATCTTTTTGTAAATCTTCTTTTGAAAAACCTAACCCGAATAAAATTTTTTCGGCTTTCCATTTGTTATCAACTTCTTCTTTCGGCAATACGGATGCAACTTCTTCAATAATGGTTTTATATGAAAAGTCCAAATGTTGTTTTAAATATCCTATTTTATAGTTTTTAGGTATTTGAATTTCTCCGCTATCATATTCTGCTTCACCTGTAATCATCTTAAGTAAGGTTGTTTTACCATATCCGTTTCTTCCGACCAAACCTACCTTTTCCCCTTTTCCTACACTAAAAGACAGGTTGTCGAATAAAACTCTTGTTCCGTAAGATTTTGATAAGTTGTTAATAGTAATCATTTTTCTTTTCTAAAATAAAAACTCTGTCTAAACTTTTTCATTTAGACAGAGTAATAAAATCCTATATATTTTTTGTTAATATAGTCGTAAGAACTAAATAGTTTTAAAAGTCCCACATATCGTAGAATATAAAAAATCAGAATTAATGAAAACAGCATAAAAATATTATTTGAATATTCGTTTATTTTTTCAATAGCAATAATTTTAGTATAAAAATAAGATATTCTTAATTTTAATGGACTTGCTAATATTGCTAATACATTATTGTTAAAGCAAGGAAGTGTTTTATTAAAGAACAAACTAATTTCTTGATTTGTTTTAAGTATTTTAAAATCATCCTGGACTTTTACACACATATCAATAAAGTCTTTTGGAATGCTCATAAGCATATTGTATTGTTCTTGAATATTGACGGCATTCGAAAAAACATAATTATCTTTTTCTGACATAAAAGAATAAATACTTGTCAAACCAAAAGATATGTTTGACAATACAACAAAAAACAACAAGAAAACAGATAAAAATTTTGTTTTCAAACAAAAGCCCCCTTTTATATACATAATATTTTAGTATATAGTTGTTTATTTTTCAATGCTTTTTTTGCTTTTTTGTTGTAAAAAAAATGTAAAAATTTTATATCTTTTTTTATTTATTTTTGTTAAAATATCTAATCAAGGTTTTTTAGGAGTAAAAATGTCATATTATTATAAATTATTTTGGTTTTTAACCGCTATTACTACTTTTTTAAGAATTTCTGTTATAGGAAAATTAGGATTAACGGTAGATGAAGCTCATTATTGGGTATATTCCAAATTTTTGGATTTATCTTATTATGATCATCCGCCAATGATAGGTTATATAATAAAAGTATTTACCGATATTTTCGGAATAAACGAATTTGCCGTTCGTCTTCCGTCAGTTATTATTTTTGTTATAACTTCTTGGTTGTTATTTCTTTGTGTAAGAAAATTATTTAACGACAAAATTGCTTTTATATCTGCGGTGTTGATAAATATTTTACCTGTGTTTTCTTTTTTGGGGGCCGTTGTTACCATTCCGGATTCTCCTTTATCTCTATTTTGGATGTTATCTTTTTATCTTTTTATAAATATTGTAGAAACGAAAGAAAAAAAATATTGGTATATGTTGGGAATTGTAGTCGGTTTAGCTTTTCTGTCCAAATATACCGCAGTAATGATATATCCTTCAATAATTTTATTTTTATTATGTTCAAAAGAAAACAGATTTTGGTTTGCAAAAAAAGAACTTTATTTTTCAATGATAATATCGTTTATATTCTTTTTACCGGTTATTATTTGGAATATACAAAATAATTGGGCAAGTTTCGGATTTCAATTGCAACATGGTTTCGGTAAAGCATTACCGAGCTTTTCTTTCACTTTGTTCGGAAGATCTATCGGGGCACAAGCCGGTTATGTTTCCCCATTTATTTTCATCTTTTATTGCTATGTAATGTATGTTTTAATAAAAGATGCTTTCTTTAAAAAACAAAGAGACGCTTTGTTTGTAGTTTGTTTTTCATTACCGGTTTTGTTTTTCTTTAATGCAATTGCAACTTTTAATGAAATATTACCTCATTGGCCTGCGATGGGTTATTTGATGTTAACAATATATGCTGCCTATATAATAAATAAATGTTGGGATAACGGCAAATTCAGGAAAATGATATATTTCTCTTGCGGATTTGCTTTGTTTTTAGACTTAATTGTTCCAATACATTGTATTTATAAATTTATTCCGATAGAACCTTTTTTACCTCAAAAAGAAGCTGAAAAAGTAGAATATGGTATTCCTAAATCCGAAATAGTTGATGTTTCCAATGATTTGTTCGGTTGGAAGGAGTTGGCTTCGGAAATAAATAGAATATACGAAACATATCCTGAAAATAATAAACCATTCTTATTTACACATAAAAGCTATTTGGCAAGTCAAATATATTTTTATACTCCTGATAAAAGAGTTTATTGCTTTAGCGGGAAAATAGACGCTTATGATTTATGGCAAAGAGATATTTCAAACTTAAAAAATAGAGACGGTTTGTTTATTACAAGTAATATGTTTGATTTTAACAATCCCGAAAAAATTTATCCTTTTTCGGAATTCGAACAACCTATAGAAGTTCCTGTTTATAGAAATAACAAACTTGTAAAAAAATTTTGGATTACAAAATGTAAAAATTTTAATCCGCAATTGTTGCCGGAAAAATATACGGCAAATGTTATAGGTGCGAAAAAAACAATAAAACAGGGATTAATTGATACGGACCATGCGGTATTTAAATTTTTTAATATAAATTTAAAAAATAAATTTTTTGATTTTATAATATCAAATATTTCTTTCTTCGATTCAAAAGGGCTAAATCCGAGCATGATAATAATTATTATAGTTTCGTTGATTATTTTAAGAAAAGAAGAAAAAAATAAGTTTTGGATTTTGTTGGCGTTTATTATATGTACTGTAATAGTAGCAAGTACAATAAACACATTTATAAAAGGATTGGTAGAAAGACCAAGACCGTTAACTGTTTTCGGTGATGGAAATATAAATGTTTTTTATGAAATTCTTCATGCAAGATCTTTTCCGTCTGGTCATACACAATTTGCTTTTACGGCAATGATGACAATGTTATTTCTTATTCCCAAATATTGGTACATTTATTTGATACTTGCCTTTGCGACGGGTTTTGAAAGAATGTATGCAGGGTGTCATTTTCCGTTGGATGTATTATGTGGTGCTTTAATAGGAATAATTGTTTCTTACATAATGGTAAAATTATTTAAGAAAATTTATAAACTATAAAAAATTTAGAGATTAACACTTAGTAAACAAAAAAATAGGAGAAAAAATTTTCCTCCTATTTTTTTATACATTTTATATTGTCGTTTTAAATGCTCTTCAAATGTCTTATATCTTTTCCGTGTACCATAAATATAACATCTTCGGCAATATTGGTTGCATGGTCACCTAATCTTTCAAGACTTTTAGCAATAAACATTAAATCTATTGCTCGTATTAATGTTGTCTGATCGGAAGTGTTTGTCATAAATGCCAATAAGTCTTTTATTATTATTTTTTTCAGTTCATCAACTTCATCATCTTTTGATAATACCGCATCTGCAAGATCGGCATCGTTTAGGTTAAATGCTTGAATACTGTCTCTTACCATAGCCGTTACTGCCGTTGCCATTTTAGGAATATCTATTAACGGTTTTAAATTGGGATATTTTAAAAGTTCTTCCCCTATTTCGCAAATGTTTACGGCTTCGTCTCCCATTCTTTCCAAGTCACTGTTAATTCTCATTGCAGATGTTATAAATCTTAAATCTGTTCCTACCGGTTGATTTAAAGCAATAAGTTTTAAACAAGTGTCATCAACAACTATTTCCGTGAGATTTGCTTCTCTTTCTCTGTTAAACACTTCTTTAGACATGGATATATCTCTTTTAACTATCATATCCACCGAAAACTTTATCATTTGCTGAACAATTTCAGCCATATCAACAAGGCGTTTCTTTAAATCATTCATTTCCAAATCAAAATGTCTCATATATCCCTCCCATAACCTCAATTTATAATTTAAAATTTATAATTACCGAAATTATACATTGTATATTCTACATTATAAATTGTTAAAAAATGGTTAACCATTTTTTAACCGAATCTTCCCGAAACATAATCATCCGTCTCTTTCTTAGACGGATTGGTAAATATTATTGATGTTTCGTTAAACTCTACCAAATTTCCCATAAACATATACGCTGTATCATCTGAAAGTCTTGCTGCTTGTTGCATGTTATGTGTTACTATAACAAGTGTATATTTTTGTTTTAATTCCTGCATTAATTCTTCCAAGTTTGTTGTGGACTTCGGATCTAAAGCCGAACAAGGTTCATCCAGTAAAATAATTTGCGGCTTTATTGCTATAACTCTTGCGACACAAAGACGTTGTTGCTGTTCAAGAGATAAGTTTAATGCAGACATTTTTAAATTGTTTTTTAAATCATCCCATAACAAAACATCTTCTAAACTTTCCTGTACGATTTTTGCAGTTTCTTTTGATGATTTTACCATTCTGTTTATTTCAAGCCCAAAAGCTATATTGTTATAAATTGATAAAGGAAAAGGATTAGGTCTTTGGAAAACCATACCGACTTCTTTTCTGACTCTATCCACCTGCATATCTTCACCATAAATGTTTTTGTCGTTAATAAGTATTTCACCGGTAATTCTTACTCCGTCTATGGTATCGTTTATTCTGTTTAATGTTCTAAGTAATGTGGATTTACCGCAACCGGAAGGACCTATTAGAGCGGTTATTCTATTTGCTCTAATATCCATATTTATATTTTTCAATGCATGAAAGTTTGAATAATATAAATTTAAATCTTTAATTTGAATTTTTATCTCACCTTTTTTCTTTACCATTATTATTCCTTCCAATTCCAACCAAACTTCTTTTAAAATTTTCATTTGAAAAGCACAATTAAAGCTGTCTATGAGTGCAGAAAAATTTAAAGTAAAAAGCTATAAATCAAAAAAGCTTTTTAGTGCGAACATGTTTGAAGATTTTTCCGTTACATTAGATTGTTAGAAAAAATCAAGTTGGAGCACGGCTTTAAATTTTTCAAACAAATAGCTTTAGTGCTTGAAAATGAGAAATTTTAAAAGAACAAATCTTCTAGCCAAATCTTCCCGTAATATAATCTTCCGTCAATTTGTTTTTAGGTGTTAAAAACATATTTTGTGTTTTATCCACCTCTATCAATTCACCCATTAAAAAGAAGGCGGTTCTTGTTCCAACTCTTGAAGCTTGTTTTACATTATTTGTTACTAAAACTATAGTATATTTTTCTTTTAGTTTTAACATTGCTTCTTCAACTTTTGCTGTCGATATAGGATCAAGTCCGGAACACGGTTCATCAAATAGAATTACTTCCGGTTCTATAGCTAATATTCTTGCAATACATAATCTTTGTTGTTGTCCTCCGGACATTTTTATTGCCGAAGAATTCAATCTGTCTTTAACTTCGTCCCATAAAGAGGCATCTCTTAAAGATTGCTCTACGACTTCATCCATGTTTTTTTTGTTTTTTAGTCCTAACACTTTCGGAGCATAAGCTATATTATCATAAATAGACATCGGTAATGGTATCGGCATTGCAAAAAGCATACCTATTCTAGTCCTTAATTTTTCAGGGTTCATATCAAAAATATTATCGTTATCAAGAAAAATATCTCCTTTTCTTGAAAAAGCAACATTCATATCATTCATTCTGTTTAAGGTTCTTAAAAAAGAAGTTTTACCGCTATTGGAAGGTCCTATAATTGAAAGAATCTCATTTTTCTTAACGGTTAAGCTAAGATTTTTTAATACTTGTTTTCCGCTATAAAAGCAACTGAGATTTTCAACTTTTATTTTATCTACCATTTTCTAATTTTCCTAAAATAAAGTCTTGCAACTATTGCAATCAAACTCATAGATAATACCATTAACAAAAGTACTAAAGCCGTTCCGAATATTATATTTTTAGGCATATTCGGTATTTGTGTAGAGATAATATATAAGTGATACGGTAAAGCCATAACTTGATCAAACATTGATTTCGGTAAATGTGGTACATAAAAAGCTGCGGCTGTAAATAATATAGGGGCTGTTTCTCCCGATATTCTTGATATACTCAATATTGCTCCGGTCATAATTCCCGGCAAAGCATTAGGTAAAACTACTCGTCTGATTGTTTGCCACTTACTTACACCGAGCGACCAACTTGCTTCTCTGAAAGAATAAGGAACGCTGCTTAATGCTCCACGGGCAGTTGTTATTATAACCGGTAATTCCATTATTGATAATGTTAAGGCACCTGCAAGTATTGATACACCGAATCCCATTAACATAACAAAAATTCCAAGACCGAACAAACCGTAAACAACGGATGGAACTCCTGCCAAATTAACTATAGCAAGTTTTATAATTCTTGTTAAAAGATTATCTTTTGCATATTCGTTAAGATATATTGCTGCACAAACTCCTACAGGTAAAGTAATACATATTGCACAAGATACTATTGCAAGAGTTCCCAGTATTGCAGGAAGTATTCCTCCTGCTCTCATACCGTCTTTAGGCATTGTTGTTAAAAATTCCCAAGATAAAGCAGACCAACCGTTTTTAATGATAATTACAATAACAGTAAGAACAGGAACTATTACAATGATAGTAGATATTACTAACAATGTATAAGCTATTTGTTGTGATAATTTGGGACTTAATTTAAAGTTCATTTCTTTTTATTTAAAAATAAATCTGCTATAAAATTTATTAAAAAAGTTATTGTAAATAGTACCAACCCTATTCCGAACAATGCTCTGTAATGAAGTCCGCCTCTAACGGTTTCTCCCATTTCCGCTGCTATTGTTGCCGTTAATGTTCTTACAGGATCAAATATTGATGTTGGTATTGCTGCTGCATTTCCCGTTACCATAAGCACTGCCATAGTTTCACCTATAACCCTACCTATTCCAAGCATAACGGCTGCTATTATACCGGGCATAGCAGCTTTTAAAACAACTCTTCTTATTGTTTGCCATTTAGTTGCCCCTAAAGCAAAAGCACCTTCTTTATATTGCCAAGGGACGGATCTTATTGCATCTTCGGATATGGAAACAATTGTAGGCATTGCCATAAATCCTAAAACTATTGAACCGGAAAAGGCAGTTAAACCCGTCGGTATATCTAATATTGAACGAACTAACGGAACAAGGGTTACCATACCTACAAATCCGAGTACAACACTTGGAATTGCAGCCATAAGTTCAACAATCGATTTTAAAATATCTCTAATACCTTTAGGAGCAAGTTCTGCAATAAATAATGCCGTCATAATACCGAAAGGAACTGCAATTATTGCAGCACCCAGAGTAACGAGTAAAGAACCTATTATTAAGGAAAATACTCCGTATGAAGCAGGATTTGATGACGGATACCAATATTTACCGAAAATAAAATTAAATATACCGTATTCTTTAAAGAAAGCAAATCCTTCTTTTAAAAGAAAACCGAATATCAAAACAACAAAAACTATTGCTATGATACCGCACAAAAAAATTATTTTTTCGATAATGTAATCCGTTATTTTACTATTCATAATTTTTAATCGGAACAAAAGATGTTTCTACTACAACCTGTTGCCCGTCTTTTGACAATGCATAATCTATAAAATCTTTTACAATTCCTTTCGGTTCGCCGTTGGTATATAAATATAAAGGTCTTGAAATCGGATATTTCCCGGTCATAACATTTTCTATTGTCGGATAAAAATATTCGGTTGAGTTTTGTGCGGAAACGGAAACAGCTTTTGTTTGATCGTTCATAAATCCTATACCTGCATATCCTATAGCATTAGGATTTTGATAAATCTCGTCAACTATTGCCTGAGAAGAAGGCATAAGCAATGCTTTAGGAGAGAACTCGTCTTTACTGTTAATATCGTTTAATCTTATTACCGTTTCTTTAAAAAACATATGAGTTCCGGAGTTACTTTCCCTGGATAATAAAACTATAGGTCTATCCTCTCCTCCAAGTTCTTTCCAATTCGTTATTCTTGCCATAAAAATATCCCGTAATTGTTCAATTGAAAGATTGTTTACGGGATTGCTTTTATTAACTAAAACTGCTAAACCGTCAAGTCCGACTATAAATTCTTTATAAATTATATTTTGTTTCTCGGCCAAATTAATTTCGTTTTCTTCTACCTGTCTTGAAGCCATTGCTATATCGCAGGTATTGTTTAACAAAGCGGCAAAACCGGTTCCTGTTCCGCCACCTGTAACACCTACATTTGTTCCATTATTGATTTGACTGAATTTTTCTGCCCAAACTTGAACTAAATTTACTATAGTATCGGAACCTTTTATCTGCATTCCGACATTCATGTTCTTTGATTCGTTGGAACATGAAAATAAAATAGTAAATATAGATAGAAATACGATATAAAATTTAGCTCTATGCATATTATAAACATTCTATTATTTTATGTATATTTTTTCAACTGAAATATGTCTTGTTTTTGTCTTTGCCGTTGTCGTTGTCGTTTCCATACATCCATACATCTATACATCAAATCTTTGCTGTTGTTATTGCTTTTTGTGCCTGATATTTTCCTTTTTTGTCAGCATAAGAAGTTTCACAAACTTCATCTGCACCTAAAAATAAAAGTTGGCCTATTCCTTCATTAGCATAAATCTTTACCGGCATAGAACTTATATTTGATATTGCAATTGTAGCAAACCCTTCCCATTCCGGTTCAAAAGGAGTTATGTTAACCATAATACCGCATCTTGCATAAGTGGATTTTCCGAAAGCTATGGTTATAATATCTCTCGGTATTCTAAAATATTCTACTGTTTTTGCAAGTACTACGGTTTGTGGTTGTAAAATAATAAAATCATCAACTTTTACATCTTTGAACAAATTCGGATCTATTTTCTTTGGATCAATAAAAGATCCGTCACTATTTTTTTGCATTATTTTAAATTCATTTGAAATTCTAAAATCATAACCGTAAGAAGACGTTCCGTAAGAGATACCTTTTCTTACCTGTTCAGGTTCAAAAGGTTCTATCATCTTTTTTTCGATAGCCATTTTCTTTATCCACTTATCCGATTTTGCCATTTTGTTTTCCCCCGATAATATATGTTTTATTTGCTAAATCTTTTCGGATTATTAGTTCCTTTTTCTTTCCAATAATTATCAACATCTTTTTTTATTTGTTCAAAATTATCAATATCAATAGAATCTATTTTCCATGAATTATTATTTTTTATAACATTAAGTATTACACTTTTGTCGGTATTATTCCATGAAATTTTGTACTTGTTTTTACCGAGTAGCTCTATTTTTAAATTTTCTATCGGAAAAAAGTCTTGAGCATTTAAAAAAGGATCGTAATCTATACCTATTATAAAACCTTCTTCATTATCAAAAGAATATAAAACATCCAATATCTCCAACATGTTTTCGGTACAATACTTTCTTACCAGTTCTTGTCTTTCGGTTTCATTGATAGAAGAAGATAAATATTGATTATAAAAATCAAATAACATATCTTTTGCATCATTATTTTTTGCACAAGATATCATAAATATTAAGACTATGGAAAATAAAATCAGTTTTGTTGTTAATTTTAACATTTTGATGCAGATATAGGTTACGGAATTTTACTATAAATTCCGTAACATCCTATGTGTTAATTTATTAAACAATTAAAAACATTTTGAATAACCGCAAGATTTACATACGACACAACCTTCGGCAAATTCCAACATTTCCCCGCATTCCGGGCATTGAGGACAGGTTCCTTCGGAATTTCCGGAAGCTTTTGACTTATACTGCTTCTTCTCGGATTTTGTTACTGAAGATGTCGATGTTTGTTTTTCATTAAACAAGTTCGGCATTTCTTTTTCCGAAATATAAGATTCAAGTGCCTTTGCTATTGCATCGGGACAAGAAAGTATTGCTCCTCCTTCGGTAAGAGTAGGTGAAGGACATCTGATACCTTTTAATTGTTCTATAATTTTTGATGTTTCTACTCTTGATCTTAAAGCCAAAGAAATAAGTCTTGCTATGGCCTCGGATTGTGTTGCCGTACATCCTCCGGACTTTCCAAGCTGTGTAAATACTTCGAAAACACCTTCACTATCCTCATTTATTGTTACATACATTTTTCCGCAACCGGTATGCATTAACAATGTTGAACCCAAAACTTTTTTAGGTCTTAATCTTGCTTTTTTCACAGGTGTTTCGGAAACAGGTATTTCTTTCTTATCTTTATTTGTATTTGCCGATATTAATACCTGATCTTGTCTTGAACCGTCTCTGTAAACGGTAACACCTTTACATCCTAATTTGTAAGATAATATATATGCTTTTTTTACATCTTCTTTTGTTGCTTCATGAGTAAAATTAACCGTTTTTGATACCGCATTGTCTACATATTTTTGGAAAGCTGCCTGCATTCTTATATGGTCTTCAGGTAAAATATCGTGAGCGGTAACAAACACTTTTCTTATTTTTTCCGGAATTTCTTCGATATGTTGTATGGTTCCTTCTTGTGATATTTTTGTCATAAGTTCTTCGGAATAAATTCCAGCATCTTTTATCGCCTTTTCAAAATAAGGATTTATAATAAACATTTCGGCTTTATCCAAACAATTTGCTCTTTTATAAACTAAAGCAAACATAGGTTCTACACCGCCTGAAGCATTTGCAATAAGTCCTATAGTTCCCGTAGGTGCAATTGTTGTAGTAGTTGCGTTTCTTATAGGAGTTCCGTCTTTGTATATACTGCTCTTGAAATTAGGAAAAGCACCCCTTTTTGAAGCAATTTCTTCCGATGCTTTGTGTGATTTTTCTTCAATAAAAGACATTACTTTTTCCGCCAACATTACCGCATCGGATGAATTATAAGGTAGTCCTAATTGAAACAACATATCCGCCCATCCCATTACGCCTAATCCTATCTTTCTGTTGGATCTTGTTATTTCACCTATTTTAGGTATAGGATAATTATTCATATCTATAACGTTATCTAAGAAATGAACGGCGGATTTTACCGTTTGTTCCAGTCTGTCCCATTCTATTTGACTGTCTTTAACAAAATGAGATAAATTAATGGAACCCAAGTTACAAGCTTCGTAAGGAAGAAGAGGTTGCTCTCCGCAAGGATTTGTTGATTCTATCATACCTATTTCAGGAGTAGGATTTTTTTCATTCATTCTGTCTATGAAAACTATTCCCGGTTCCCCGTTTTTCCATGCTTGAGTTACAATTTTATCAAATACTTCTCGTGCATGTAATTTCCCGGCAATTTCTTTTGTTCTGGGATTATATAAATTGTAATCCTTATCGTTTTCAACTGCATCCATAAATTCTTTTGTCAAAGCAACAGATATATTAAAATTTGTAAGATTTGTCGTAATATCTTTGCAAGTAATAAACTGTATTACGTCGGGGTGATCGATTCTGAGCATACCCATATTTGCTCCTCGTCTTGTACCACCTTGTTTAATAGCTTCTGTTGCGGCATTAAATACCTGCATAAACGATACAGGTCCCGAAGAAACTCCGTTTGTAGATCTTACACTGTCGTTTGACGGCCTTAATCTTGAAAAAGAAAAACCTGTCCCTCCTCCGGATTTGTGTATCAGAGCCGTATGTTTTAAAGTCTCAAATATTGAATCCATAGAATCTTCGACAGGTAAAACAAAACACGCGGAAAGTTGTTGTAATTGTCTTCCGGCATTCATTAATGTAGGAGAATTAGGCAAAAAATCCAAATTTGCCATCATTGTAAAAAACTCTTCAATTACATTATCAAGATTTATTTCTTTATCATAAATTTTATCGGCTTGTGCAATGTTTTCTGCAACTCTGAAAAAAAGTTCGTTTGGTTCTTCTATGGGATTGCCGTTATTATCTTTTTTTAAATATCTTTTTGATAAAACTTTCATAGCATTTTCGTTGAGAATCGGTTTAATTTTAGCCAATAGTTTTTCTTTTAGTGTGAGCATTTTTCCCTCCGAAAAAGCTTTTTATTTCTTTTTTCCTTTACTTTTATCGTGTTCTTTTTTTAATTTTTTTAATTCGATCATAAAATCGTTTACATCTGCAAAATTATTATATACCGATGCAAATCTTATGTATGCAACAGTATCAATATCCAATAATTTTTGTAGAGTTTTTTGACCTATTACGGAAGAAGGTACTTCCATAATATAATCACTTATTTCACTTTCTACCTCGGAAACAATTTTTTCTATTGTTTCTGTTGAAACGGGTCTTTTTACGCAAGCTCTCGATATTGCAGCCCAAAGTTTTTTTCTGTCAAAAGGTTCTCTTCTGCTATCGGATTTAATAACCATAAGGGTAACTTCTTCCGGCCTTTCGTAAGTTGTGTATCTTTTTTTACATTGATTACATTGTCTTCTTCTTCTTATGGCCGAAGTATGTTCTATAGGCCTTGAATCCAACACCGAACCATCAAAACTGCCGCAGAAAGGACATTTCATTGGAACACCTCATTTATAGCAAAATTTTAATATTAGGTCTATATATTGTGTTTAAGTATAATAATATAACATACATCTTGATTTTGTCAAGAAAGATTTTCTTAATAAATATCTTTTTCTTTTTAAGCAGCTCTAAGAATTGCTTTTATGTTAGCTATATTATTATCGTCCGTTAAGTTGCCCATGTCTATAACATCTTGTTTTGCATAACCGAGTAATAATAATAACAATCCTTCAAGTACCATTGTTCTTTCTTGAGAATTAAGTTGTTGATTATCCTTTAATGAAGATAAAATATTAATGACAGTATCTGCTTTATCGTTAAATCTTCCGTTTAATATATTATAAACTTCTTCTATTTTGGGCTTGAATTCATTACTGAAATTATCGGTTATTAATGTTTCCTCTATATCGGATGATAAATCTTTGTTAAAACTGATACCTTTTTCTAAACGATAATCTAATAATGTTTTCATAAGTAAATTTGTATAATCTTTTTTATCAAAAGAAATATCAACGGCATTCTGCTTCTTCAATTCCGTTGTCTCCAATAATCCTTCAATAAAACCTTTAAGTTCATATTTGGATAAATTTTCATCGAAATTTGTTTTTAACAACGTATTTATTTGCTCAATATCAAAATCATCCGTCTTATACATTAAAGATATGGTGTTTAAAATATCTTCATCTATAACGGAATCTCTATCAATAACAAAGTTTCTTCCCTTATTTATACCTCTGATAGTTTGTCCTTCCGGTGTTGTTTCAAAAATTGATGATATAAATTTTGTTATCGTCATTCCTTTGAAAGAAAAACCGTTTGTTGTATCTATAGATTCAAGTATTGGTAAATCAAAAGATATCATGGAAACTTTATTGTTTTCAAAAAAAGATGCCAATTTCGGTATGGAAATATTACCATTCTTATCGGCAGAAATATTTATTATCATGTTTTCTGTTTTTAGTACGGATTTCCCGATAGATACTAACGGGGAATCGTAATCCGCAACTAATTTTATGCCTGCGTTATTAAAAATTATTAAATATTCCGTAGGATAAATAGATTCAGGCATTTTCATTGATAAGAAAGAACCTACATTTTGTTCATTGACAATTTGTGCAAGTGCAGAAAAATGTAGTAACGTTGTTGTTGTATTTGCTAACTCCCCGCATTTTGATAAATCTGCTTGGAAACCATCGATTCCTCCGTTTTCTTTAAAAGGTTTAATCTTTTCATTAAATTCGGATATCCATTGTTTCAAAGAATCTACTGTCATATTTTGAAGATCAAAACCAAAATTAAACATTATTTTTAATCCCTTATCATGAGCGGTTTGTATAATTTCTTTTAAATTTAATTCCTTTTCTTTTAATAATTTATCATCCGCATCTATTATGAGTGTTGTTACACCTTGTTCTGTGAGTCTGTTGATATCACTTAAACTGAAAGATTCAATTTGTTCCCTTGACAGATTTGATGCAACAAGAGACGGTTTTATAAACATATCATCGGTTTTTCTCTTTTTATTCTTTAAAGCATCAGAAAAGAGGTTTAAAGTTGTTTTCCCTACACCTATAGCGGTAAACAAATCTTTCGAATTCTCTTCTATATCCGTGGTTACAATATTTTGATTTAAATTGTCGGGTAAATCCAATATCTTTACGGACATTTCAGATTGATCGGTCACATGTTTTAACATTGCAATTAATGCATTTTGCTCGGATATTTCTTGAGGATTTATTAATTGTGTGTCGGATAATTTATCGTCGTATCCGTAAATTGTTAAGTTTTTGTTTGGCGTTTCTATTAAACAAAAAGCCAACTGTCCATTAACGGTTGAAATTCTTGAGTCTGCCTCTCTTATCAATGTTGTATCTCCTGTTAATACCAAATTTACTTTTATTCCCGATTTTGAAAGAATTTCCGCTTTTTTTATTCTGGATAAATCATTTGCATCTGCAACCATTGTATATTCCGTATTGTCGCTGAATAAAACGGAATAAGTTAATCTCTGTAAAGCTTTAATTGAATTTATAATTGTGTTCTCAAAAATTTCTTTGTTAACATTATTGACCGACACTGTATCTTTTAAAGTTTTTTCCGAATCGGATTGTTGTGCTGGAGTTACATTTTTTTCTTTAAGTTCTTGTTCTGTTATATCCTGAATTTTAACGGATTCATTCTTATATAGTAGTTCTAAAATAGCATCTTTGTTATCTCTATTAATAGCTCTGTAATTGTAATAACCGCCTCTTATTTCTTTCCTTTCTTTTGCTTTTATTATTGCAAGAACAGCTTGTTCGATTGCTTGTTTTTCGTCCGTGGCACAAACTGTTTGATAAGGTTCCAAACCTTCTCTATCATTAAAATTAGGTATAATCACATTGTAAACTTTTTCCCCTATTTTTAATTGCCTGTTAATGTTTACCGTTACTCCGGTATTTAGTGCCGGAGCACTGTTAGCTCTTACATTTTTTATTATTTCGGGTAATTTTGAATCGATATACATATCCGATAATAAAGAATATAGTTTATTAATGTTTTTTTTCGAAAGTTTTAAATCTTCGAATTTTCCTCCGATTAATTCTCCTTTTTCGGTTGCCGTACACAATTGATAAACAACTTCAAAAATAGCTTGTCTTGGAGATTTCGCATAAACATTTTGAAAAGCCGATAATTCTGGCGTATCATTTAACCCCGGAATTACAATGTTAAACGGGTATTCTCCGTATTTATGGTTTCTCATGGTAAACGGTTTGTTTGTTTTCTTTGAAATAATAGTTTTTGGTTCTTTTTCATCTTCTACTTGTATAATATTTTTATTTATGTCAAATCCCGTACTTCCCAATTTTTTTCTTATTAAAAACATTGTTAATTTAAATTGGCTTCTGTCTAATTTATGCTTTTCCAAAATTTCTACGGCAGCTCTTTGAACGGCATTATTAAAAGCTTTTGCCTTACTGGGTGCCGTTGTGAAAAAGTCATCTCCTGTTTTATATTCTATTGTTGTATTATGCAACTTGAAATAAACAGTAAATTTAACCTGATAAGTATTTTTTTTGGACGATTCCGTATCTTTAGTTAACAGGGCATCATTGTTCTTTGATAATTTATAAATATTTACATTATATTTTTTATGATTTTTAATACCTGCAATTTTTGCCGCTAATTGTGCTATAAAATGTATTCTTGAAAAACTGAAAACAATTTTATAAACATTATTCATTGCATCTATTATTGATGTTACGGCATAATTGAGTTGTGTTGTTATTACTTCTCTTGTCCCGAAATATTTATGTTCTTCTAAAAATTTTTCCCTGGCTCTTTCATTTCTGTCAGATATTTTTCCGAGAATTTCTTCCATAAAGATATTATCAAAATCTTTTTGTTCAAATATTGCAACCAAAGATTCCCTTAAAGATATCCATCCCAATCTTGTCATTACTTTATACCAAATTGTATTTCTTAATCCTGTCTTTGTTAATTGTTGATCGGATATTTCTTCATAGGCCATTTCTTCCAAAGTGTTTTTTAAGTCGAGATCTGTTATTTTAGCGAGATTGGCTTTTAATGCTTGTTCCAAATCTTGTGAAGATATTACGTTTGAATCTGCTTTTGTTGCTCTGTTATTTTCTCTTTTTTGTTGCTTTAATGTTTGTATATCTATAATGATATCCGCTGCCAATTTTGCCTGTTCTTTAGATAATAAAGGAGTAGAAAAAGATTGTTCCTGTTTTGTATCTTTTAATGAAAAAATTTCTCCGGAAACATATTCAATTTCTACATCTTCTCCGACAGGTCGTATATCTTTTATTTCTCCTTTGTTTAGTAAAGATATTATTTCCGATACCGGTCTGTTGGCAAAAGTAGTATTTGTTATATCGTATTGTTCATTAAAAATATCTTTGTATGCATTTTCCGATTTTATGGTATTATCCGTTACATTTGGAGTTATTACTATATAATTAGTATTTTCATCTTCCAATAATTTGTTAAAACCATAAGTATGAAAACCGCCCGTTATAACAACATGAACTTTTTTACCTTTTGAAATTTCCTGTATAACTTTTTCTTCATGATTTATTTTGTTGTTTCTTATTCTTAAACCATCTTTGTATGTTTGGTTAGTATTTTTATCTAACAGCTTTTTTATGAATATTCTGTTTCGTTCAATATTGTTCTTGTAAAAAGCATCGACTAAACCAAAATATTTTGTTATATCCGTTAAATTATCTATGTCTATATATTTTCTCCATAACAATTTGAAGTTAGCAATATTTTCTAAGAATTGTTCATATTCTTGAGCCGAAATTTTATTTTCCAAATAATTGGATAATATTCCTAAATTATGTTGTAAAAAAAGTATTTCTTTTTCGGCTTGATTAGCAGCAAGTTTCGTTTTTAATTCATAAATAAAAGTTTTTTCGTCTTTGCTCAATTCAACGATATTAAGAGTTTGATTTAATATTAAATATTCGAAAAAATTATAGGAATTTTTATATTTTTTTAAGTTTAATAGTTTTAAATCGTTTGCTTTTTTTAACAAATCAAAATAAAACTCCAACTCAAATTCTTTCTTTGCTGCTTTTTTCGTTAAATCTTGAATTTGTTCTTTAGAAAAACTTTTTTCTACATCAATAAGTAACTCTTTCAATTCGTTACTTAATTGCTTTGAGTTAAAAGATTGTTGTTTTGATAATATTTTTGTGAATTTTATGATGTTCTTATATTTAGATAAGTTTATATTCGTTGTCTGTGCTTTTTGTAACAGAATATTAATATAATGATTTGTCTTTATTCTACCGTCTTTATAATCTTGAATAATTTCGTTTATTTTTTTGTTTTCTTTTGAATAATATTGCACTGCTTTTTTATCAAAAAGATTATTAAGTAAAGATATATAATTTTTTATTTCTGTTTCTTTATTATAGATTTTGTTTAATTCTTTAAAATTCTTTGAATATATTGTTTTATCTTCTAAACCTTTTAATATTGTGTTTTTATTTGATTTAACTGCAAAATATTCTCCACCTGACAATCTTCCGCTGTTTAACAAATTATTTAATACTTTTTGTTTTGAATTCTGATCTTCAATATTTGATAACCATTGCGTATTTATAGACTCGGTAGCACCTTCAATGTATATATCGCTCAATCCGAACTTGGTGTCTAACAAGGATAGTATCAAATATATGTTTTCTTGTGTTTGTTTGTGTGAATGTAAATCCTGAATGTTTATTATGATGTCACCTTTGCTGTTTGAAAAATAAGCGTCGGTAATTCTTCCCAAATTAAAAGGTATTAATGTTTCGGATATATTGTTGAAATCAAGTTTTGTCAGAACATTGTTTTGTAAAGGCATTACGGCATAAACTGCTTGAGAACATATTGTCGATACAACAAAACATATCGTTGTGAATATTGTAACGGCTTTCTTTAAAGAGATAATTCTCTTTGTTTTTTTTAATATTTTCATCTTTTCCTCCAATGAAAAAACCGTCTTGCACATTTAAACAAGACGGTTTTCCATTAATATGTTATTAATTAATATATTCTCTTCTATATTTCCTCTTGCAAAATAATGAAAGAAAGTTTGTATGCAACTTAATTCAAATATATGAAATTTAAAAAAGATTTTATTTAATAATAAATTGAAAGAAAAATATGTATCTAATAAAGGACAGAAAAAGTAAAAAGTGTTAAAATTTTTTAAGAATTTTATTCCTTCTTCGTTAGTTAACTGTACAAAGCATAAATCTGTTGAGTTAAATTCTTTAGTAGCTTTTTCAGGGGTATCTTCTTTTTGAGAGAAATCGTCATTCGTTGATATTATGTCTGTAGACTTCAAAATTTTATTTATTATACCATATGAAAAGTTTGTTATAGCGTTATAATATTCACAAACGGATGTTGCTTTATATAAATCATTCAGTTCTTGCTTAGTGTTTTTGTCAAAATTAAAAGAAAAAGATACTGACAACAAAGATATTGTTATCAACAAAACAACAATTTTATTGAAAAATGATGAACAAAAATCAAAATTATACATATCTCGAAATAGTATAATCCATTAAGTTTATTTTTTCAACAATATATTTTCAACAATTTAAGCAGCTTATTTTTTTAATCTGTTATAATGTTTTATCAATGATGCTGTTGAACAATTATGTTCATTTGTTTTTTCGCCTTTTAACTCAGGCAAAATAACATTTGCCAATTTTTTACCGAGTTCTACACCCCATTGATCGTAACTGTTAACTTGCCAAATTATACCTTGAACAAATATTTTATGTTCATACATTGCAATTAAAGCGCCCAAAGTTTTCGGCGTAAGTTCATCCAATAAAATACTGTTTGTCGGTTTATTACCTTCAAAAACTTTGTGTGGTGCCAACATTTCTATATCTTCTTTCGAGGCACCGCTTTTTTCTAAGGCCTCTATTGCTTGTTCTCTTGTAAGACCGAATGCTAATGCTTCCGGTTGTGCAAAGAAATTTGACATCAATTTCTCGTGATGATCTCCAACTCTTTCCGGAGGGTTAACTATTCCTATAAAATCGGAAGGAATCAATTTCGTTCCCTGATGTATAAGCTGATAGAAAGAATGTTGTCCGTTTGTTCCCGGTTCTCCCCACAAAACCTGTCCTGTCTGATAATCAACTTTTTCCCCGTTTCTGTTAATGGTTTTTCCGTTACTTTCCATATCGGATTGTTGTAAGAAAGCCGTAAATCTGTGCAAATATTGACTGTAAGGTAAAACGGTATAACTTTGTGCATTGAAGAAATTGTTATACCAAATGCCAAGTATAGCCATTATTACCGGAATATTTTGTTCAATAGATGCATTTTTAAAATGTTGGTCCATTTCATAAGCACCTTCCAACAATTCTTTAAATTTATCAAATCCTACGGCACAAGCTATAGGCAAACCTATTGCTGACCATAAGGAGTATCTTCCACCTACAAAATTCCAAAATTCAAACATATTATTTGTGTCTATACCGAATTCCGCAACTTTTTCTTTATTTGTAGATAAAGCAACAAAATGGTTCTTAATTGCCTTTTCTCCGAGTTTTTCAACTAACCATTTTCTTGCCGTATTTGCATTTGTCATTGTTTCTTGAGTTGTAAATGTTTTAGATGCAACTATGAATAAAGATGTTTCCGGATCCAATTTTTTCAATACTTCATATATATCCGCACCGTCAACATTCGAAACGAAATATACTTGAGGTCCGTCAGCATAATATTTTAATGCCTCACAAACCATTCTCGGACCTAAATCGGAACCTCCGATTCCTATGTTTATAACAGCTTTAATTTCTTTGCCTGTTGCTCCTTTCCATTTACCGCTTCTTAACTGTTCCGTAAAATCCTTCATTTTGTTAAGAACTTTTTTTATGTCAACCATAACATCTTTTCCGTCAACATAAACAGGCTTGTCCGACATGTTTCTTAATGCGGAATGAAGTACTGCTCTTTTTTCCGTCCAATTGATTTTTACTCCGGAAAATATTTTTTCCGTCCAAGATTTTAAGTCGCTTGCAACAACCAAATCCAATAATAATTGTTTTGTTTTATCGTCGATAATGTTTTTTGAATAATCAAATAAAATTCCTATATTATCAAGTCTGATACTATATTTATTAAATCTGTCGGTATCTTTAAAAAGATCTCTCATATGAACGTTTTTCATTTCTTGTTCATAGTGCTTTTTCAAATTTGTCCATTCTTTGGATTGTGTTAACTTTTCTTGCATTTTATGAGCTCCCTAACTAAATTGTAAATTTATATCCGAATTTAAAAAGAATATTTTTATAAGTAATATTATCGTCTTCATTATCTGTATCCGTTGCTTCATATCTTGCCGCACATAACTCAAAAATATATCTGTCATATAATTCAAATCCGAAACCGCCGGAAACATAATATCCTAAAGAAGTACTTTGATCATTTGATAAATGTACATAAACGTTGTAACCGCCGTCTATTCTTAAATAAGGTTTATATTCTCCGAAATTACCGAAAGGATAACAAATTATACCTGCATAAACAGGAAGCATTGAAAATCTTACTTGATTATATCTTCCTTTATCAAAATCATGATCATCGGATGCTTTCTTACCCATACTTATATTTCTGTTTGTTAAATAATCAAAACCGACTGCTACGGCAAAATAATCGCTGAAGAAAAATCTTCCTTCTGCACCGATATTAGCGGCAATATCAACTTCATAATCGCTTCTAAATGTTCCGGGTAAGCATAATGATACCTTTGGAATTATATCTATGGCATATAAGCAAGTCGTTGAAAAAAGTAACAACAATAATACTAAATATCTTTTCATACAAAAAACCTCCATAAAATAAAAGACAGCATCTATTTTAGCAAAATTTTAACTTTACTCCAATATATCTTTAGCAAGCAAAGACTTCAAATAGTAATAAGTCATTGTGAAAGCGTTTGTTGCACCATGTATTTTTGCTTCATAATTACCGGTTTCTTCGTTAGGTATAACTTCACAAGTAGTAAAATATTTATATGTGGATAAATCTATACCTAAAGTTTGATCATAATCCGTTTTTGAAAAATAATGATATTTATGCATTTTTGAGTAGTATAAATCCTCGGATTTTTTTATTTGTTCTATTATTATGTCTCCTTCAGCTTCCACCTGCGGTTTTGCAATTAAAGCTATAATTATGCAAAGAGATATGGACAATATAAGGAAAATAAGAATTCCCTTTATTGTTCTAACTAAAAGGGATTCTTTACCGTTGTTATTTTGTTCGACTTTAAAAGATTTATGTTCTTGTGCATATTGAGAAATAACATTAGCAATGTTTTCTTTAATTTCTTTTTGTTGCGGTGTTAAAGTCTCTTTTGTTTTTTTTGTATAAGTGTTATTTCTTCCGTATTTAGCTTCCGCTTCGGTTTTTGAATTGTTAATCGGGGTACTAGATACTTCTTTTTCTTGTGCTTTGCCTGAGTTCCCTCTGCCGTATTTTGCTCTTAAATCTTCGTTTGACATAATAAATATACTCCTATATAATTACTTTATTCTTTTTATATTTGCACCGAGTTTTCTGAATTTCTTTTCCAAAGTTTCGTATCCTCTGTCAAGATGATAAATTCTTGAAATTTCAGTTTTCCCCTTAGCGCAAAGACCGGCTAAAACAAGAGCAGCACCCGCTCTTAAATCGGAAACCATCACAGGTGCTCCTGATAATTCTTTTACGCCATGAATAGAAACCTGTCTTCCTTCTATTTTCAAATTTGCACCTAATCTTTGCAATTCACAAACATGTAAAAATCTGTTTTCAAAAACTGTTTCTTCTATAATGGAGTTTCCTTTTGCAAGAGCCATCAGAGCCATCCATTGAGCTTGAATATCGGTAGGAAAACCCGGATATACTTCCGTTTTTATATTGATGGGTTTTATTTCTTTTTTCCACTTTATCGTTAAAGTATCGTCTTTTATTTTTATATCCGCACCAGCTTCAATAAGTTTATCTATTACAAGTTCCAAATGTTTCGGATTAACTTTTGTTAATTTAATTTCTCCTTTTGTCATTAATGCTGCAATCATATACGTTGCGGCTTCAATTCTGTCGGGAATAACATCATGTTCGAATCCGTGTAAACTATCAACGCCCTCTACTGTTATTATTCTTGTTCCCGCACCGGAAATTTTTGCTCCCATTTTTACCAAAACATCTGCCAAATCCTGAATTTCCGGCTCTTTCGCTGCATTTATTATTCTTGTTGTTCCTTTTGCCAACACACTTGCAAGTAAAACATTTTCAGTCGCACCAACGCTTGCAAATCTGAACTCTATATCTGTTCCTACAAGTCTTCCTTTAGAAAATATTTTTATATATCCTTCTTTTAATTCTATTTGTGCCCCCATCTTTTTAAAAGCATCCAAATGAATATCTATAGGTCTTGCTCCTATTGAGCATCCTCCTGGCAGAGAAACATCTACTTTACCAAGTCTTGCAAGTAATGGTCCCATAACCAAAACGCTTGCTCTCATTTTTCTTACCAAATCATAAGGCGCTATATGGTTTAATTTTGAAGAATTGTCACAAGAAACGATATTTCCTTTTCTTATAGTTTTTTTACCTATAAAATTTAAAAAGTCCACGGTTGTTTTAATATCTGCAAGAACGGGAACATTTTTTATTTTACATTTGTCGTCGGTCAATAACGTTGCAAAAAGTATCGGTAATGCCGAATTTTTAGCTCCTGAAATTTTTACTTCTCCGTTTAATTTTTTACCGCCGTAGATTACTATTTTATCCATTTTGTGCTATTAATATCCTATCTAAATTAGAATAATCTTTTACTATTTTTACAAAAAGAAAATCACTAAATAAATCAGCAATTTGCAAAGATATATTCGCATTAAGTTCTAACAATAATATTCCTTTCGGATTTAAATATTGAGAAACTTTTTTTGCTATTATTCTATAAAAATCCAGTCCGTCCTCTCCTGCCAAAAAAGCCGTTTTAGGTTCAAAAAATATTTCTTTTTCCAAACCTTTATATTCTTTTTCGGTAACATAAGGAGGATTAGATATAATTATATCAAATTTTTTATCAATAATATTATCAAACATATTACTTTCAATAAAATCCATTTTGTTTAATACGTTGTTTGTTGTTGCATTATCTTTTGCGACTTGCAAAGCTTTTTTACTTATATCGCTGGCAACTACGGATAGGATATTATCGTTATAATGTGCCACGGATATTGCAATAGCGCCAGATCCCGTACACAAATCCAATACTGTTTTTAAATTGTTTTCTTTTATAAATTTGTTTGCCTGTTCAACTATTAATTCCGTTTCAGGTCTTGGAATTAAAACGTCGGAATTAACTTTGAATTTTAAACCCATAAATTCCGATGTGCCCAAAATATAATCAACCGGTTCGCCGGTTATTCTTCTTGTTAAATAATTTTGATATCGTTGATACTGTTCTTGAGTTAATGTTTCTTGTCGGATAGTTGGTAATTTACTTCTTGTTATTTTTAAAACACCACATAATAAAACTTCCGCATCAAGTTGAGCTTCTGTTATATTATGTGATGTTAAAAATTCTTTTGCTTGTTTTAAAATTGTAAAAATATTTTTTTCACTTTGATACATTATAAATTATTAAATTGCCACTTTATCTTTTGCCGTTAAACTTTAAGAAACTCTAATCTAGCCGTTTGTCTTTTGTAGTTGGTGGTTTGTAGTTAGTAGTTTTTAGTTAGTCGTTTTTAAGCTATAAACCATAAACTATAAACTAAAAATTGCTCTGCAATTTTTTAATAAGCTATTGTTATATGTTTGCCTGTTTCAACTTTTCTTCATTTTCGCAAGATATAAGTTTTTCTATAAGTTCGTTTAAATCTCCGTCCATAACTTCGGTAATATTATAAACACTAAAACCTATTCTATGGTCGGTAATTCTGTTTTGCGGGAAATTATATGTTCTTATTTTTTCGGATCTGTCACCGGAACCGACTTGCTGTTTTCTGTCACTGGACATCTTTTGTTCTTGTTCTATCATTTTTTGTTCATATAATTTTGCTCTTAAAACTTTCATTGCTTTAGCTTTATTTTTTATTTGGCTTCTTTCATCTTGGCATGCAACTACAAGTCCGGTAGGCAAATAAGTTATTCTTATTGCGGAATCTGTTTTGTTAACATGTTGTCCGCCTGCACCACTTGCTCTATAAGTATCAATTCTTAAATCTTCAGGTTTTATTTCAACATCCACTTCTTCTGCTTCGGGAAGAACAGCAACGGTTATTGCAGAGGTATGTACTCTGCCGGAAGCTTCCGTTTCCGGAACTCTTTGAACTCTGTGAGTCCCTCTTTCAAATTTAAAATATTTCCAAACTTTGTCTCCGGATATGGAAAATACAACTTCTTTATATCCGCCAAGCCCGGTAGGATTAGAATCTATTATTTCATGTTTCCATCCGTTTCTCTCTGCAAATCTGGTATATGCTCTAAATAAATCTCCTGCAAATAAAGCGGCCTCTTCCCCACCCGTTCCTGCTCTTATTTCAACGATAATGTCTTTATCTTCGTGAGGATCGGGCGGAATTAACATGAGTCTGATATCTGTTTCCATTTTTTCTTTATTTGCAATAGCATCATCATATTCCGCAAATGCCATTTCTTTCATTTCTTTATCATCGGATTCTTTTAATTCATTTAAATCATCAATATCTTTTAACAATTTAAAATATTCTTTTGATTTCTCTACTATCGGAGATAAATAAGAATGTTCTTTAGATAATGCTCTATATTGCTCTTGGTCGGCAATTATGTTGCTGTCACTAAGCTTTTGTTCAACTTCTTTAAATTTAGAATTAATTTCTTCCAATTTTTCTTTAAACATATTTTTTACCTATAAAAAAATATGACAGGATTTCATGTTTTATAAAAATGATAATCCTGTCAGTATTTAAAATTTTATTTATTTTTCTTTTTTAGCATCTTTTTTTGCTGCGTCTTTTTTAACATCTTTCTTTACTCTTTTAGGTGTAGAGGTTAAGAGTTTTGATGTTTTTCTCGGTGAAGAAACCTTTTTCTCTTTTTTCTTTCTTACAACCGTCTTTCCTTCAGTAGCAACAAATCTCTTTTGGAACTTTTCAACTCTTCCTGCCGTATCTATAAGTTTTTGTTTTCCTGTGAAGAAAGGATGACAATTTGAACATATTTCCAATTTTATTTCCGGCTTTGTTGATCTGGTTTTAAATGTATAACCACAAGCGCATTTTACTGTTGATTCTACATATTTTGGATGAATTCCTTCTTTCATTTTCTTTAATACTCCCTTTATTTATAAAATTTTATCTATCTATTATGCATTTTTATTAAATTTTAGTCAAGTGTAAACTACAATTTATAATTTATAAATAATGAAACTTTTAAAATTTTCGTTTACAAGCATGATTAAAATCAAACTATTTCTTTCCGCAAACAGTACAATTCTTATCAGGTGGAGGTAACTTTATTTTTCTAAACTCACAAGTCAAAGCATTGTAAGTAAGTAATTGTCCGGTAAGAAGATCCCCTATATTCAAAATATATTTTATTGCTTCTATTGCCTGTAAAGAACCAATTATACCTACGGCCGCACCTAATACGCCGTCTTTACTGCAGGAAGAAACACAATCCTTTGCAGGCGGTTCTTTAAATACACATCTGTAACAACAACCTTTATTTGGTACATAAGACATAAGTTGTCCTTGAAAACCTACAATGCCGGCATGAGAAAAAGGTTTTTTAGCCATAACACACGCATCGTTTATTAAAAATTTTGTTTCAAAATTATCCGTAGCGTCTATAACAAAATCATATTTTGAAACAATTTTTGAAATATTTTCAGATGATATTTCATTATAAATATTTATTTTTATATCGGGATTTAATTTTGTTAGTGTTTGCTTTGCGGATTCCGTTTTAAGTTGTCCTACTCTATCAGTATTATGTATTATTTGACGATTAAGATTTGAAAGTTCAACTTTGTCTTTATCCGCTATACCGAGAGTTCCTATTCCTGCTGCAACCAAATACATTGTTGCAACAGACCCCAACCCTCCGGCACCTATAACAAGAACTTTAGAAGACAAAAGTCTTTTTTGTCCTCTTATACCTACTTCTTTTAACAATATGTTTCTTGAAAATCTTTCAAGCTGTTCGTTTGTCATACCTATTTTTTATTTTTTGCAGCTAAAACAAAACCTTGGAATATAGGATGCGGTTTTGTCGGTCTTGCTCCGAATTCCGGATGGAATTGAACTGCGATATAAAAAGGATGATTTTTTATTTCAACTATTTCAGGTAAAACACCTTTATGGTAACCGGAAACATCAAAACCTACTTTTTTGAACATATCTATGTATTTAGGGTTCATTTCGTATCTGTGTCTGTGTCTTTCAACGATTGTATCTGTTTTATAAAGCTTATGAGCCAAAGAACCCTTAACCAACGTGGATTCATAATTTCCAAGTCTCATCGTTCCACCTAAGTATTTTACATCTTTTTGTTCCTCAAGCATTTCTATTACGGGGTATATCGTTTTCGGATCAATTTCCGTAGAATTTGCATTTTTGAATTTCAATAAATGTCTTGCAGCTTCAATTACACAACACTGCATACCCAAACATATTCCGAAGAACGGAACTTTATTTTCTCTTGCAAATTTTATTGCAGTTATTTTACCTTCTATTCCTCTCATACCGAATCCGCCGGGAACGAGTATTCCGTCCAAAGCTTTAAGTCTTTTTATTAAATTTTTATCTTCGGAAGAAATGTATTGAATATCTAAATTAACCTTTGCTTCCATTGCGGATATTTTTAAAGATTCATCTATGGATTTATAAGCATCCTTTAAATCTGCATATTTTCCTATAACACCTATTTTTACGGTTTTATATCCTTTTGTATCTTGTTTTACATATTTAAACCATTTGGTGCTGAATTTTATTTTGCTTTTTAAATTTAATCTTTTTAAAATAAAAGCATCTACTCCTTGTTCATGTAAAGATTCCGGAACATGATAAATGGAAGAAGATGTTCTTGCTTCAACAACAGCTTCTTTTGGAACGTTGCAGAATAATGAAATTTTCCCTTTCATTGAATCGTTTATGGGATACTGTGTTCTGCAGATAATCATATCGGGAATAATACCGACTTCTCTTAATTTGTTAACGGAATGTTGTGTCGGTTTTGTTTTAAGTTCTTTTGCACCCTCAATATAAGGGACAAATGTTAAATGAATACTCATTATATCTTCTCTTTTTTGTTCCAACATAAATTGTCTGGTCGCTTCAATAAAAGGAAGACCTTCGATATCTCCTATTGTTCCACCGATTTCTATTATTGTTATATCTACTTGCTTATCAAAAGCAACAAATCTTTTCTTTATTTCGTTTGTAATATGAGGAATTACCTGTACCGTTCCTCCGTTATATTCTCCTTTTCTTTCTTTATTTATAACGGTTTGATAAATATCTCCGGAAGTGTTCGTATTGGCTTTTTTTGTTACTATATCCAAAAATCTTTCATAAGTTCCCAAATCCAAATCGGCTTCTGCACCATCTGCAGTAACATAAACTTCTCCGTGTTGAAAAGGATTCATTGTTCCGGGATCTACATTTATATAAGGATCCATTTTTATCATATTTACTTTATATCCGTGCAATTGTAATAATTTTCCTATGCTTGCACCGGTTATACCTTTTCCTAAAGAACTTACTACCCCACCAGTCATAAAAATGTATTTCATAATGTGTATTACTCCTTATAAAGAGAAAAAGAGACCCAAAGAATATCAAAAAGAATATCTTTTAAGTCCCTCCTTATTTAGAAATTGATTTTAGATATATTATTATTTTTTTTTGTTATTGTCAAAAGATATTTTGTTTTTATATAATAAAGGTGATAAAAGAACTTAAAATAAAAGAGAGGAATCGAAATGGTTAATTATAAAGTAATTAATATGAACGAGTATTACAGAAAAGATATTTTTCAACATTTTGCAAAAACAAAATGTTCCATTTCCATGACGGCAAGGATAGATGTTCAAGATTTGTACGATTTTTCTAAAAAAACAAACACAAAGTTTTATATAAATTTTTTGTATTTACTATCCAAAACATTAAATTCAAGAGAAGATTACAGATTGGCTTGGTTGTATCAAACAAACCAATTGATAGTTTACGATAAAATAAATCCCACACAATATATTTTTCATGAAGATACCGAAACTTGTACACCTGTTTACACTCTTTATGACGAAGATTATAAGAAATTTTATCAAAATGCTGCAAAAGATATTGAAATGGCAAAAAAAACTCACGGATACGGACTTGATATGATAAATCATCCTAATTGGTTTGATGCTTCTTATATGTCTTGGCTTTCTTATGATTCTTTAAATATAGAACTTCCGGACGGATATTTATTCTTTATGCCTATAGTTAATTGGGGCAGATACAGACAAGAAAACGGAAGATTCGTTATGCCGTTAACGGTGAGATTAAATCATGCTTCCGCAGACGGATATCTTTTGGCAAAAGTATACAAAATACTGGAAACGGAAATAAAAAATTTTTGTAAGTAAAAGTTTTTTATTTAATTAAATTCAGTTTTTGAATTTCCATCAACTGTTTATATTTATTGCTTTTCTTAAGAGCTTCTCTTAAGTTTGTTTTTGTTATTTGTAATAAATCTCCATCGTCTTGCTTTCTTAATATTTGAAACTTAGGATACAACGAAGAATTGTTCTGTAGATGAACTATAAGGTTTTGTTCCGGAACATTAAGCATACTATGAGGAACACTTCCTACTATAATATCGGAATAATTTCTTGTATTTTGAAGAGCAGTGATATCAAAATGATCCATATCTCTGTATGCAATCCATTTTATATCGGTATTATGCGAAAGCCCCAATTCCTTTAGTATGCCGTAAGCTTCTTTCAAAGAAATGGAACCTTCCCCACCCAATATTAAAATATCTGCTTTATCTCTAAATTTAAAATCCGTAAACTTGTAAGGATCATATTTTATATTGTGTTCCTGCAAACTATATTGCAGTTCTTGAATTTCGCTAAGTTGTTGCTTGATTATAGCTTTATATCTTTCCATATCTTTTTCGGTATGTTCATAATACTTGCTAAAACCGGATTTAACGCTTGTTATTTGTCTGTTATGTTCTGTCTTTAATGCCGATATTTTTTGTTCGAATTTTTCTTCAAGTTCCTTTTCTTTTTCTTTTATATCTTCTCTCGACAAGTTTTTTTGTTCGGATATTTTTTTCTTTTGTTCGCTAAATTGTTTTGTTAATCTGTTTAATTTTATTGTATATCTGAGATTTTTATATTTTAAAATGTTTAAAGAGTTGTATAATTCGTAAAGATTTTTTAATGCAAACGGAACTATAAACATCAATATTAAAAATATTATCCAAAAATTAAAAAGTTGTTCCCATTTTCCTACATTAAAAAAAGTTCCCTGAACCCAATTGTTCCAGGAAAAATATTTGTTTTCGAATACATCCGGTATGGTATTTAGCGAAATACTTCTTATTAATGCAACATACCAATAAGGTTTATATTTATAAACGTAGGTATATGTATAGAAACCGTCTTCAATAAAAACCATTTTTTTTATTTTTTTCTCTTCATAATATTTATCGTCCCATGCAACATTGTTTTTGTATTTTGTTTGAATCAAAATATTATTTTTACTGTCCCTTACTTCAAGCCAATGTTTAGTGTATAAGTTATTGAAATATTTAAGCCGCTTATTGGCATAATCGAAAGAATATAAATTTATTAAGTTGTTGGAAAATAATGAGTTGTTTAACAATATGTTGTTTTTGTTTATGTTGGTCAAGAAATTATTTACAAAATCAATTTCCGTATTATCCGTATCATCGTTTAAAGGTAAAATATTTTCCTTTACAAGCTTTTTATCATGTTTTATTATATCCGTTACTATATCAAATATAATGTCGGTTTCGATCTCTATTTCTTGTTCTCTTCCGTTAAAATAAGAAACCCAACCTATTGAAAGCCATATTATGCTTGATATGACAAATGACACAATAAGAGAAGTAAGTACTAAATGTTTTTTTAAAAAAAAATTTCCGAAATTCATTTATACAGATAATACTAACAAATAATGAGCGTTTTATCAATTAATAAATTTATGAAAATCTCTTTATTATTTGTTTTATTTTTTATAAAATATTGCTTTAATTTATAAATTAAGTAAATTTATTTATAAGGAGATTTAGACCAAAATGGAAAGAGTTTACAATTTTTCTGCAGGTCCTGCCGTATTACCGGTAGAAGTGTTGCAACAAGCAGCTGATGAAATGTTGAATTACAAAGGTTCGGGAATGTCTGTTATGGAAATGAGTCATCGTTCAAAAACATATCAGGCAATTATTGATGAAGCAGAAGCGGATTTAAGAGATTTATTAAATATCCCTTCAACCTATAAAGTTTTATTTGCACAAGGCGGTTGTTCATTACAGTTTGCATCCGTTCCTATGAACTTAATGAGAAACGGAGTTGCAGATTACATCGTAACAGGTCAATGGGCAAAAAAAGCTTTCCAAGAAGCACAAAAATATGGAAAAGCAAATAAAATCGCAACTTCAGAAGATAAAACATTTTCATACATTCCTGATTGCTCTGATTTACCTATAAGTGAAAATGCAGATTATGTTTATATTTGTGAAAACAATACAATTTATGGAACAAAATATAAAAAACTTCCTAATACAAAAGGAAAACCGCTAGTATCCGATGTTTCTTCTTGTTTCTTATCTGAACCTGTAGATATTACAAAATATGGTGTAATGTATGGCGGAGTTCAAAAAAACGTTGGTCCTTCCGGAGTACAAATTTTAATTATAAGAGAAGATTTAATCGGTGAAGGCCCTGCTATTGCTAACACACCTACAATGATGAACTGGAAAATTCAAACGGATAACGGTTCATTGTATAACACACCTCCGACATATGGTATTTATATTTGCGGATTAGTATTTAAATGGATTAAAAAACTCGGCGGACTTTCAAAAATGAAAGAAATGAACGAAGCAAAGGCAAAAATTTTGTATGATTTCTTGGATTCAAGCAAATTGTTTAGAGGAACTGTTGTTAAAGAAGACAGATCATTGATGAATGTTCCTTTTGTTATCGGTAACGAAGAAATGGAAGCAAAATTTATAAAAGAAGCAACTGCAGAAGGTTTAACCAGTCTTAAAGGTCACAGAACGGTTGGCGGTATGAGAGCATCTATTTATAATGCAATGCCGATAGAAGGTGTAAAGAAATTGGTTGCATTCATGAAAGATTTTGAAAGTAAAAATTCTTTGTAATTTTTAGTTTATACAGAAAAAAGAACTCGGATGTTTGTTTCCGAGTTCTTTTTTTTATTGTCGTTTTAAAAATTTTATATTAGAATATTATGGTATGAATAAAACTTTAAGGAATATATTATTATTTATTTTATTGTTTTCTTTGTTTTATTGCTCTGTAATTTATTTTTTTCAAAATAAATTTTTATTTAATCCTGACACGAACTACAAATCTCCTCAAACCGTTAATACGCCCGATTTTATAGAAGTTCCGATAAAAGCAAAAGACGGAACGCAATTAATGACATGGTATTTTAAAGGAGATGAAAATAAACCGTTAATACTATATTTCCACGGAAATTCATACCAGTTATCTGCGTTTACACCACACCTGATTCAATTGGTAAAACTCGGCTATTCCGTAGCATTGTTGGAATATAGAGGTTTTGGTAATACTAAAGGGAAAATATCTCAAGAAAATGTTTTTTCCGATGCTGTAGATTTTTATGACTATTACAAAAACAAAACAAATAATGAAATTATATTTTATGGATATTCCTTCGGATGTGCTGTTGTAATGGGTCTTACTCAACACAGAAATCCGGACGGAATTATATTAACTGCACCGTTTTCTTCTTTTTATAATGAGGTAAAAGATAAGTATTATGCTCCGTTTGCGTACTGTTTGTTAAAAGATAAATATCCGTCGCACGAATATATAAAAAAGATTTCTTCTCCGATACTAATATTGCATGGTAAAAAAGATAAACTTATAAATCCTAAACATTCTCAACAACTTTATGATTTAGCGCCCGTTGAAGGAAAACAGCTTATTTTTATAGATGATGTTAATCATCATGATATTTTCTTTAAAGAAATAAATGTTCCCATAATTATAGATTGGTTGGAACAGTTCAATCAATAGAAAATTTAAAATAGGGATAATTGTTTGTCAATCTTTTCATAATCGGGATAACTTACAACTTTTTCTTTTAACGGAAATTTCTCTTCCAGTTTTTTTAATATATTATCTATATGCTTTTGGTATGCGGAAGATACATAAGCACCTTTATAATGAGATTTTATCTTGTTATACAAATGCGGTAGCTTTTCTTTAACAAAATTTAAGAAATTTATCTTTGTTTCCCCTCTTAAATTTAAAATAGAAGTAATTATAAAATTTAAATTGTTTTCTTTAGCTGTTTTGTATAATATGCTTAAATTTTTGTAAGAGTCGGTAAGTTCGGGTATTATGGGCATAATAAATATGCCTGTATTGACGTTTGTTTTTGAAAATTCTTTTAGATTGTTAAATCTGTCTTTTATATTTGAAGCATTAGGTTCTATAAGTTGTCTTGTTTTCTCGTTTACTGTTGTAATAGTGTTGGCAATATGCACCGGAACAAATGTTGCAAGTTCGGCAAACAAATCAAAGTCTCTCAATATAAGTTTAGATTTTGTAGATAAACTTATAGGCACTTTATACTTTATGCATAACTTTAAAATTTCAGGCATTAACTTATATCGTTTTTCTGCAGGTTGGTAACTATCTGTAACTCCACCTATATTTACGATAGATTTTTTCCATCTTTTTGAAGATATTTGTTTTTCAAAACAGTCTACAATGTTTTTCTTTACATATATCTCATCAAAAAAATTGCCGGAATCCATATATTTATGAGAATATAAAGCAAAACAATATTGGCATTTGTGTTCACATCCTCTATAAATATTCAAATCCCAATTGAAAGGTAAGAAATCGCTATTTATTCTGTTACAAGCTGTTTTACAATTTATTTCTATATATTTACTCATGGGTTTAATTATAATACATCGTATGTCATAATTTATTCTAATTGTTATTTGTTGTTGTCGTTAATTATAAATTGTAAACCATAAATTATAAGTTGTCATTAAAGGTATGGTGCCAGTTTGGCCAAAATTCCGTTGGTATAAGAATTTTCACCTAAAAGAGTTTTTCTTATAGAAACAACTTCTTCTGTTGAAACGGGTTTTAAATGCGCAACTTTGTTTCTTAAGCTTCTGCATTTTTGTAAACTCTTATATTCTTTGTTGCTTAATCCGGCTTTTTCTCTTACATCTCTTATACCGTTATCCAATATTTTTTTTGGATCCAATTTGTTTTGAATATTTTGTTGTTCATCGGGAACTTTTGTGTCGTCTTGCTTTTCAAATGTTTCTGCTCCGTATGCACTAACCATAACTATTCTTTCAAATGCTTTAACATAGCAGTTAGCTATTGCTGACGGTTCCATAGCATTTGTATTTTTATATTTGTTAAATAAAAACTCTCCGGTTGCAACATACTTAATCATAACGGAATCTTGTACAAACTTATTAAAATCTTTAAAAGCTGTTTTTATTTCTTCTTCAAGTTTTGTTATTTTTAGATTGAAATCGTTTTCTTCTTCCAATTTTTTTAGTAAGTCATTGTATTTATCGTTTAAAAGTTTTTGTTCCGTATGATATTTCTTTATTATTGTTTTTTTGAAAACGATATAGGCAATAATTACTATCATTGATATAAATATTAAATAAGCAAGTATAAAATGTAAATCATATTCTAAAATAAAGTTTAATGTTTTAGGATTTTTTGTGAAAAGCCCTAATATTTTATCAACCGATATAAAATCTTTGTTTTCTATGATACTTAATATTCTTACTTTCCTTCTTATTGAGTTGTAGTCGCTATCTTGTGCAGGAGCAAATTTAACGATTTCATTGTCATTAAAATTTTCTAATATTAAATTTTTTACATCATTAACAATCTTTGAAAATTTTTTATTAAATACGGAATTAACCCATAAAGGATCATTGGGTATTTTGGTATCTACTTCAAATATTTTTATCGACGGAACATTTTTAAATAACGGATCTTTATCCAGTAATCCGTAAAAAGAGCAACAACCATCCCATTTTCCATCAATAACAAAATTATAAACATCTTTTGCACTTGGTGATTTGTCGTTGAAAAACTCTTTTTCTATTCTGATACCATTTTCTATTAAAAACAATTTAGGATACAAATATCCGGATGCTGAGTTTTCGTTTGTGAAGTAAAATTTTTTATCTTGTAAATCTTTAATGGTGTTTATGTTTTTATCAGCTCTTACAATTATGAGCGGTGTATATTCCTGTTGCCAGTTGTTGCCTATTTTATGTACGGATTTTAGTATAACGGTGTTTGATAAGGAATAGACATAAGTTAACGGAGAACCTTTATAAAAGTCACTGTTTTTTCTATCCATGTCTATCAAAAAAGTGTCATAATCCAAAATCTTTATTGTTGCTTTTTTATTTAATTTTTCTTCAATAGCTTTTATTAATTGCTCACTATAATTTTCAAGCTCATCACCTTTCAATATTGCAATGGTGATTTCCTTTGGGGAATCGGTATAGCTTGCAAAAATATCTTTTTGTATAAGAAAAAATGAAAAAATAAAAATGGATAATAATAAAAATCTTATTGCTTTCATTACAGACTATTTTACAAAATTTCAAATCTCTTAGCTAATTTAATTTTTTTAGTAAATTAGTTTCGTTAAATTTGCAACATAATAATCCGTTTATATATAATTATAAACTTTTCTATACTTAATGAAATAGAATACGGAAAACAGTGCAGCTAAGAATTCTGCGGTTGGAATGGATAACCATATCCCGTTTACATTCAAAACCAGCGGTAATAACAATATTGCCAAACTTAGAAAAATAAAAGTTCTGAGTACCATAATTATTGCGGCTATTTTTCCGTTGGAAAAAGCGGTAAACATTGCTGCTGAAAATATATTCGTTCCCGTAAAGAAAAAAGAAAATGCAAAAAGAAAAAATCCTTTCAATGCAATATAAAATACACCGGAATTTTCTTTTGCAAAAATTTCTATTATATAAGGAGCAGTCGGAATAGATAATAAAAATATTATGACGGAACATGCTAACACAAAAAATATACTTGTTTTAAAAATCTTTTTTAATTGGTAAGAGTTTTTGCTTCCGTAGTTATAACTGAATACCGGAGCTACACCTGAAGCATACCCATAGAAAATTGATGTTAAAATAAATTCCGCGTAAAGAACAATTGTAATGGCTGCAACCCCATCTACACCGATATACTTCATCATTTCTATATTAAATAAGAAAGTGGTTATAGCTATTGCCAAATTGCCTATAAATTCTGCAACACCGTTATAACAACTTTTAACAATAACAAGTAAATTTTTGCTGGGTTTAACAAAATATAATGTTCCTTTTTTATTAAATATAAAATAACAAAATCCTATTATATTTTGTGCAATAAAACCTACTATAGTTCCATAGGCAGCACCGGAAATTTCCAGTCCCATTAAAACAATAAAAATATAGTCAAAAATTATATTTGTAATTCCTCCCGTTAAAGTGGCAATAAGACCGGTTTTAGGTTTTCCTGCAGCTATAAAAAAAGAGTGAAATATCATTTGTAATATACATAACGGTGAAAAAATTAAAATGGGAACAATATAATCGTAACAATATTCGTAAATTGAATCATTAGAACCCAAAAGATAAATTATCTGTTTTATAAATATTAAACATATCAAAGAAAAAATTAATCCGATTGTTGCAGAAGAAATAACTATTAAAGAAAAATATTGTTTTGCTTTTTTGTTTTTTTTCTCCCCCATTCTTTTTGCAACCAAGGCACTACCACCTGAAGCAAGCATTGCAGATATAGCAAAAAGCATACTAAACAGAGGATAAACAATATCTATTGCGGCAAAAGCATCGGTATTAACAAACCTTGAAACAAAAACACCGTCAACCATTACATACAATGATATAAAAAATAGCATTATCATTGTGGGTAATGCAAACTTTATTAAACCGAAAAAATTAAAGTTTTGAGCTAATTTGTTTTCCATATTAAGAGATAATATCAAAAATAAAGAAGAAAAAGAAACAGGCAGATTAATTTGCCTGTTTCTTCATTTTATATTATAAGAATGGTTATTAATTAAAAACTGATTTGCATTCTTATAGAACCTACATAAGCGGTATCTGCGGTATCGTTAAAGTAAGGATTTTCTATCATTTGAAAATCAGGTGAAATTGCTAAATAGTTTGTTATGTTCCAACTATAGTAAAGTTCCAAATGTTGTTCCGATTTTGCATTTTCGTCAATATAATCTTTATATTTTTCAGAAGGATCAACTTGTCCGTAAGCTACTGCTACAACATCTTCTTCCCCTATACCATTTATTTTTGCTTGTAATCCCAAACTCCAAGTTTGTGATGCAGCATCAATATTTTTGTTATTTAAGCTATATCTTGCAAAAGCTCCGAAAATATCGGAAAGTTGTTGATCTATACTAATACCGAAGCCGTAATCTTTTTCTGTTTCTTCATCATTTTCTATTTTTTCGTAATCGTTTGTATTTGTCCAACCATAAATTCTATAGTTGCCTTCCATATCTTCTATAAAGTTTGGCTTAAAATTTACCTGTGCAGATGCAAAACCGTATTTTGTTATATCCTGGTAATCACTTGCATCTATATACTGAACGGAAAAATCTGCAAATCCTGTTTCATAAACAGCTTTTACACCGAAAGCATTGTCGGAAAAAGCAATGTTTACGGCATTTCTAAACATACTTCCTATAAATTGTGTTGTTTCGTTGTTTGCATAAGCATTATTATCTACTGCTATGGTAGGATCCAATATACCGGCAGTTACTGAAAAAGCATTTGTAAATTTATGTTCGAACCATGCTTCACTTACTCTTACTACTCCGGTATCATCAGCATCTCTGTTAATACCCGCATAAGAATCTAAATAATAGTTTATGTTACCTTTACCTGTTTCCAAATGGATAAAAGCTTTATTGTTATCATCAAAAGCTTTTTCAACAGTTAAATCTACCGAATATTGCCCGATAGTAGGTGTTTTGTTCGGTTCCAACTCTTTTCCGTCATCACTTACAGGTTCTGTTACATTTGAATTTTGTAAATTTTGTAAATTCAATGTGATACCGCCACCTATTGTTAAACCTTGTAAAAATTCAAATTCTTGTGCATAACAATTTTGTATCAAACTTACAGACACAATAAACAATAAACATAATATTATTTTTTTCATTTTATTATTTTCCTCCGTATTATACCGCTGTTTCCCCTTCTTCTCCAGTTCTTATTCTTATAACTCTTTCTACAGGATAAACAAATATTTTCCCGTCACCGATATCACCTGTTCTTGCATTTTTTATTATAACATCTATAACTTTATCAACCATGTCATCTTTTACTACAACTTCAATTTTTGCTTTCATAATAAAATTTACACTGTATTCCTTACTTCTGTAAATTTCTTTATGTCCGCCTTGATTACCGAAACCTTCAACATTGGACTTTGTAAGTCCGTTTACTCCTATTTCAGTAAGAGCATTTTTAATATCTTCAACGATATATGGCTTTACTATTGCACAAATCTTTTTCATTTCTTTCCTCCATAAATATTTATTGCGACATTATCTTTTGAATTTATACTTCATTTCAGCAAACATCATTTATTATAAGACATAAACTTCTGTTTGCTGATGCTTCGTCTAAATTCAAAATCTTTCGTCGCTCAAAAATCGTAAAGCGATTTTTGATATGTCTTTTTTTTCTTTTCAAAAAATCAAACTTTTTAACTACATTCATCTTTTATTCTAGAATCTGTAGCCGCTTTCGCCGTGTTGCGACAAATCAAGTCCTTGTAATTCTTCTTTGTGTTCAACTCTTAAACCTACAAACTTATCAACAATTTTCAATATAATAAATGATACTATAAATGCATAAACTATTGTAGCAACAACACTTATTACCTGAATTTTAAGAAGAGTTACTCCTCCGTCTGCTCCGCCGGGATTAACCAATGTAGTTGCGAAAATACCTGTAAGTAAAGCACCTGCAATTCCGCCTACTCCGTGAACACCGATAACATCAAGAGAATCATCGTAACCGAATCTTTCCTTCAAGTTAACTGCAAAGAAACATATCACTCCGCCTGCAAAACCTATAATTAGTGCCGATATCGGAGTAACAAATCCTGCTGCAGGTGTAATGGCAACAAGTCCTGCAACTGCACCAGATACTGCACCCAAAACCGTAGGTTTTCCTCTGTATAACCATTCTGCAATCATCCAAGAAAGTAAAGCAGCACCTGCGGCAATATGAGTTACTACAAAAGCCGATACAGCCAATCCCGATGCTTCCAATGCACTCCCTGCATTAAATCCGAACCAACCTATCCACAATATTGCAGCACCTATAAAAGTGATAGGTAAATTGTGAGGTGGCATAGCTTCTTTTTTGTATCCGTTTCTTGTGCCCAATACTAAAATTGCGGCAAGTGCAGATGTTCCCGATGCAATATGAACTACAAGTCCGCCTGCAAAATCAAGTCCTCCGAGATTTTTTATCCAACCGTCTTGTCCCCATACCCAATGTGCTATCGGACAATAAACTATTGTAAGCCAAACTGCAATAAATATTATAAATGCTTTAAACTTAAATCTTTCTGCAAAAGCACCCGTAATAAGTGCAGGTGTTAAAACTGCAAACATCATTTGAAATGCCATAAACAATTGATGTGGTAGAGTTGACGAATATGTCGGATCAGGATCAAGTCCTACACCATCAAGAAATGCCCACTTTAAACTACCTATTACATGCCCTATATCCGGTCCGAAAGCCAAACTGTAACCGTAAAGAATCCAAATTACGGTAGCAATACCTAAAACTACAAAACTTTGCATTAACATACCTAAAACATTTTTTCTCCTAACCATACCGCCATAAAATAATGCTACTCCCGGTGTCATTATCATAACAAGAGCGGCACAGATTATAATAAATGCAGTATCTGCTCCGCTTATGTTATTTACTTCCTGAACTACAATCGCTTCTGCTTCTTGTTCTATTTCTTGTGCATATACGGGAGCAAAAGCAAACAAAGAAATAAAAAACAAGAACATACCAATCAACAACTTTCTCATTGTATTCCTCCTTTTTTTTATTTTTTACCTTTAAAAGAAAAGAAGTCTGAAAGTTCTTGCCCTTTCAGACTTCTTTGTCTTTATTTAAATGTATAACGTATAATCAAATAACAAACTGTTAAAAAGAAAAAGGGGCTTAAAGACATTTGTCCTTAAGCCCCTTTGCTTAATACCTTATTATATTTACAACAACAAAACTACAAAATTTTTAATTTAACTCTAACAAAAAAAGGCGCTTAAAGATTTTCATCCTTAAGCGCCTTTGCTAAAGTAATTATTTATTATGCGATAATTATATATCAAAAAAATTTTTTTGTCAAATAAATGAATTTTAACAATTTTGAACTTTGTTCTATTTATAATAAAATTATTATATGAACATTAAAAAATTTATTTTAGTTATAGCTTTGATTGTATTTATAACATTACATGCAAGAGCGGATATCGTATGGCCGTCACTTTATATATCAAAAGGAATGCTAAGTATTAAAGTAATTTTGTTAGGATTATTTATTGAATTATTTTTCGTAAAGTATTTTACGAAAGTCAGTTGGAAGAAAGCATCGATTATTACTTTTTTGATGAATTTAATTACAACTATACTGGGAATGATATTTATTCCAATATCGGGTTTAGGTTCTGAATTTGTTTTTGATTTTGTTTTTCATGCTTACGATAAATTCGGTATAGGAACATTTCATTGGAGCCATTGGCTTGTAGCATATTTACTTGTAATTCTTATAAATACATTTATAGAAGGTTTATTTATAAAATTAACATTAAAAATAAAACTAACAAAAAGTTTTTGGTGGTTATCAATTGCAAACAGTTTGAGTGTATTTATATGCTTTTTGTTTTATATTATAAATTTTTAAGTGATAAATGATGATATTTATGCTATTATTAGTGGAGATAAATAAGTTTGAAATAAAATTTTTAAAATGAATAATCCAAAAGTATCAGTAATTATTCCCGTATACAATGTAGAACAATATTTAAATAAATGTCTTGATAGCGTTACTAATCAAACATTTAAGAATATTGAAATTATTTGTATAAATGATTGTTCAACAGATAATTCTTTAACTGTTTTAAAGAATTTCGCATCAAAAGATAGCAGAATAAAAATAATAGATTTAAATCAAAATAAGGGTGTTTCTAATGCCAGAAATTCCGGCTTGGATTTTGCTCAAGGAGAATATGTTTATTTGATGGATTCCGATGACTGGCTTGATGATAACTATCTTGAAATAATGGTTCAAAAAATAGAAGAAGTTAATTCGAATATATTAATTAATGCAAATTTTGTTAATGAATATACCGACAAACAAAAAAAATTGTACAGTAAATTTGATTTCTTAAGAAAAGATTTTGAAATAATCGACTCGAAAATTATTCAAAGATTTTTTCCTCCCGTAATATGGACAAGATTATATAAGAAAACTTATATCGATAAATATAACTTTAGATTTCCGCAAATAAAATGTGGAGCGGAAGATATTTATTTTGCTTATGCATGTGATTTAATGCAAGAAAAATCTTATATTTTTAAAGGACCTTATCATCATTATTTTCAACATTCTTCTTCGGCAATGCATAAGAAAGAAAGAGGATATTATTATTTTGAAAGCTTTAAACTTTTATATTGTTTTTTAAACAAACAAAATATTAATTTAGACGATATAAAATTATTTTTTGTAGAATCTTTAATCATAGATACTAAAGAAAAATTTAATTTGATAGCAAACTACTTACGTGAAATCGAGCAAATTTTTAATAGAAATATTAAATTTTATAATGCTCAAGAAAGATTTTTGTTTAATATTATAAAAGAATCAAAAAGTTTTGAATTTTTTATATCTAAATATAATCCTAATATATCATTAAGTTTTTTAAAATATAAAATGTTTGCCAAATAAATTAATTGTGTTTCAATTTGTTTCTTAAAATAGTTATATAATCTTTAAATTCTTGCTGTTTGTTGCTTCTTCCGAAATTATTGTTATGTAATCTTCTTTTTGAAGTTACAACATTTATTTTCTTCATATTAATATTTTTTTGTTTTAGTCTTATTTGAAATTCTACAATATCACCGGCTTTTAATACTTCGTCAAAAGTTCCGACTTTATCAAACACTTCTTTTTTTATCATAGAACATCCAGCAAGTGCACCGAAATAGTCATCCGGTCTTGCTTTTAGTTTTCTTTTGTCCTCTTCCGACAATTCCGGAGATACAAATTCATGTGACATACTGAACACTGCTTCCAAAGAGGTATCTTTTAAAAATTCATTATATAAATTTAATATACCGTTTTCTGTCATAACATCATCAGAATCAACATATAAAATGTATTCCCCTTTTGCTTCTTTAAGTCCGGCATTTCTTGTTTTCCCGATATGAGAAAAATTTACTTCTATTGTTTTGCATCCAAAACGTTCCGCTATTTGTTTTGTGTTATCCGTACATGCATCACAAACGACAATCATTTCAGTGTCTTTGATATTTTGTTTTTGTACACTTTCAATTGCTTCTCCTATATATTTGGAAGCATTTTTTGCAGCTATTATTATTGATATCATTTGTTTAATACTCCTTTTCTCAATATAGCGGTAATAATACTTTTAACTGTACGGTTTTGTTGTAAGGTTATATTGTTGCCATGAATTCTTCTAATATAAAAAACTTTATCAATATAATGTTTAATGTTTATTCCTTTCATTGAAATTCTATATATAAATTCGGCATCTTCTATTCCGCTGAATTTTTCATCAAAAAAACCGTATTTATTAAACAACTCTTTTTTTAAAATAGTACTTGGTAAGTATTGTTGAAAAGAATCTTCTATTGCCTTTTCATGCATAGCTCTTTTATTTTTTTTTAGTTCTTCTTTTTCAAAAATATTTTTATATTTTGTAAAAACAATTTGACAATCAGGATGTTCTTGAAAATATTGCATTTGAATATTCAATTTATCGGGTAACCAATAATCGTCGGAATCCAAAAAGGCAATATATTCTCCTTTTGAGTTTTTCAATGCAACGTTTCTTGCAAAAGATATTCCTTTATGTTCTATATAGAAATATTTTATATCTTTATACGGCTTTAATATTTCTTTTGTATTGTCGGTTGAACCGTCATCTACAACAATTATTTCCATATTGTCATAATTCTGTGCATAAATACTTTCTATTGCTTGTTTTATGTATTTAGCATTGTTGTATGTCGGCATCATTACCGATATTAACGGATTATTTATTATCATTTTTGTTGTCGTCTTCCTTAAAAACAGGTTGCCATCCTTCTTCTTCATCAACATCATGTATAGGATCGGCAAGTAACATTTCTTGTGCATCTGCATATTCCGAAACTTTCATTTCGAAATTATCTTTTGTTATAACATCTTCATCAAAAGTAGGATGATTGTCTGTTGTTTCCCCTTCCACAATTATTTCTTTTTGTAAAAGTTCATCTATAAAAATATTTAATTTTTGGTCAATATCGGAAGGACAGTTTGCAAATTTTTTTAAGACTTCAAGAATAGATTGTTTTGAGCAACCGTCAAGTATTGATTGAAAAACAACACTTCCGCAATTGTTTATTGCATAATAAATCCCGGTTTCCGAATTTATTATAATTGCAACATTATTTGTAACATCCGCAAACATTTTTGATTCATTTAGTTTATACATTTTATAACCCCTTAATAAACTGCTTTAATATTTTTACATTCTTATCTAAATTTTGAGACAAATTTATTTGATAAAAATCCAAATCTTTAATAAAAGATATTAGTTGCTTTATATATTGAGGATCTTTATCTTTATCCATTTGTGTTGCCGTGGAATAAACAAGCTGCGTCAAAGCTTTGTTTTTGTCGGTTCTTTCAATTGTCGGTTCAACGACATTACTGATTTTAGGAAAAACAATTGCTTTTAACGGTAAATTTCGTACAAGAGTATTATCATAAGAAGATATATTGAGAACATACTTCGTATTATTGTAGTTATTGCACATAAACTCGGATTTTAAATTTGGTATTTGTTTATATATCTGCTCAGATAAAGTGATAATAGAATATATCGGTAATGCCGATAAATTGTTTGTTTTGTTTAATATCAAATAATCGTCTGAAACATATTGAAATCCGTTTGTTAAACAAGATACGGACAATGTAGATTTACCGCTGCCTCCTTTAGCACAAATTAAAACGCCCTTGTTATCTATTCCTACTGCTGCAGAGTGGACAAGAACAGAATGTTCCGTTCTAACAATTTGACTTATTAATCTAACAAACAAATGACCTTGTTTTGAAAGAACATCATAAGAAAAATCTTCAGCTACAAAATAATATTTTTTTGATTCACTGTTTTCGGCGTTTATTATTTTATTTTCCAGATCTATTTTTATACTTTCTTTTTTCTCATGTGAGATTGCTATCCATTTCGATTTATTGTATTGATCACTGATATAAGAATATATGTCATCTTTCCATATGTATATTGTATCATCATAATCGGAAACATTCTCTTTTAAAGAACAAGAAAAATATTTTTCAAGGTGTGGTAAAAATTTCTTATAAGCTATTTGTAATCTTATGACTTTTATACCCAAATCCAAATATTTTGTTACAACGGAATTTTGTTCCGATATTTTTTTTAAACGATTATCCAAAAAAGCATAGTATTTTAAAAGAGAATTTTTATTAACATTTAGTATATAAGTTTCTGTTTTTAATGTCATATTTTGAATATCCTGTTTATCATTTTATCAAAAAATAAATTGTTTATTACGGGTACTTTTTGTATTGTCTTTAAATATAAGAAATAATTGAAAGCTTTTATTTTGTTAGAGATATTTTTACATTTTGATATTTCTTTTTTTAATTGCTGTGCTTTACTGAAAGCCAAATGTTTTTTCGTATAAGAATTAAAATTTTTATATTCTTGTTCAGATATTTTTATTGAAGATATTATATCTACAGGAATTTTATTAGGAATAAAATGGTTAAAAAGTTCAAGCATTATTTTTGTTTGAGCCAGTGTTCCCGTTTGTTTTGCATTTTCCAATATTATATTCCAATTTATGTTTTTATTATTATTTATAATATAAATACAATCTAATAACCAAGACACATTTTTATAAAACGGTTGAGAATAAATGATATTATCAAAACCATTATTAAGTAACAAAAAAATCATATCTTCCGTATCGGCAATAAAAACTTTTGAACCATAAAAATTATATTCTTTTGCTCTTTCAAAAATTTGTTTATATATTTTATCGGAATTGGTATCACTTTTTATAAGAGTATGATGAACATCTATTATTTGTTTGTTTTGTTTTATTATTTCAGTAGCATTCCAATAACTTTTATTTATTTTAAATCCTATTTCCTTGCTGATTTCAATTGCTTTGTTAAATTTATCTTTAGGAACTGCACAATCTACATCATACATCATTCTTGCTTTGTTTGCCTCCAATACTCTCATAGCAGCACCTTTTACCAACAAAACAGGAATATTTTGTTTGTTTAATTCTTGTATCAATTGTTTTAATCCCAATAATAACGGGACATTATAATACTGAAATAATTTTAAAACACCTTTTAATCTTGGTTCAATTTCTTTCGGCATTTTTATATCAGGATTATTTTGAAATATCTGTGCAAGTAAAAAATTAAAAGTTAATTTTTCTTTTTCGATATTATAATCAAAATCATATAACAAGTGATAAATTTCTTCTTTTGTCACAATCCTTTTGATATACAATCTTAAAAGAATTTGTTCTTTTGGAGAAAGATTTAAAAATTTTATAAAGAATATGGTATTTAACATTTTTTATAATACATCCTTTTATAACAATCGCTTTATCGTATCATTTTTTTTATTAAATATAAAGCTAATTGTTTTACTGAAAAAATTTGGAAAAAGAATTCGGAATCAATATTAAAAGAAATATATTATTTGAATAATATAAATGGTAATTTAATGAAAAATTTTTATTCTACAAAAACAGTTTCTTATACTTTGTATGATTGAGAAAAAAAACAAATTTTGATAACATAGTCGTGAATTTAATGTATTTTTATAAGTTTTGTCGTGGGCTTTGTCCTTGGATAGTATTTCTTTTATACTCGTCATAATGTTGGGTTTTTGCTTAGAAACCGATTAATTTTGGTTTATATAGTCGTGCAAGTTTGACTCTGAATAATGAAAATAGGGAAAAGATTGATTGAGTAGACAAAAATAATGAAAAAAATAAAAATAATATTTATAAATATCATATTAATCGTAATTATATTATATGGTGCAAAATGGGTGACATTGTATTATTTCCTTAGAGAAGATTGCAAGGAATATTCGATTAGTTGTGTAGAACGTGTAAATTATGAAATGATACACAATGATTCTTTTAGAGATGTATATAAAAGGAATTATTATCGTTCAGTTGAAAATAAAGATTCCGACAAACCTCCCATTGTATTATTGGGCTGTTCGTATACACAGGGATTTGGAAGTCTTCCGGATTTAAAAGAAGATGAAATATTTTCGGCATTATTGGGCAGAATTTTAAAGGAGAAAAGACCTATATACAACAGAGGAATGGTGTCTCAAGGATTACAAGGAGCAATCTGGCAATTTAAAGAAGGTGACTTGTTTGATGTTGTTAACCATGAACCTGAATATATAATATATACTCTTATTAACGACCAAATCAGAAGATTATATATGGAATGTTGCCTTTGGAACAGAAGTGCATTTTATCGTAAGAAAGGTAACGGTATTGAACTTATTGAAAATACCCTTTTTTATTCATATCCTATGAGATTATACAGATATCTGACGTATGAAAGAATACATAAAATATCCAAAGAAGAGAAATTTGAATTTTTAAAACGACATTTTATATATTTAAAAAATTTATCCGATACAAAATGGAAAAAGGCCAAATGGATTATACTATATTACAATGATGATGGCCAAGATTTTGATATTGAAAGATTGGAAAATAACGGATTTAAAGTTATTAGATTATCGGATATAGTTCCTGAAAACTTTTTTGAGGATGAAAAATATAGATCTACAAAAACAAATCGCCATCCGAGTAAATATGCATGGGAAATCATTACCCCCGCATTATATAGTAAACTTCATGAAATATATGGCTTAAATTAATGGACAAAAAAATTGAAATTTAAAAATACATTAAATATTCTGTAACAAAATATTTTGCTAAATATGATGTAATCTGACCAATATTTTATACAAAATTTCTTTTTTACAAAAATTTTTTCAATATTCAATTAAACATAATGTCGTTTCTGCCTTTGTATCACAAAAAACAACTCTTCTCGGAGAATTTTTAAGGGAAATCATTTTTTCTAAAGTTTCTTTTACTAAATTTTTATCATTTGAACTGGTAATAAACCAAATACGTTGTGCCGGATCTAAATCACCATAATAAAGGATGAAAAAGATATGAAGATTTAAATTGGAAGATAATATATAATCAATATCTTTTTGTGAAAGATTGTGCTCTTCAATATATGGCATATAAAGTTTTTTGTTTTCAAATATTCCATCCAATAAGTCGTAAATTTTTTCAGGAGGAATATTACCTAAATATGTGTTAAAAAATTTTGAAGGAAGCCAAAGTCTTTCAACAGTAATCATATCTCCATCTTTAAAATGTTTGTTTATATATTTCATTGCTTCTTTAGGATATGATATATTAAAATCGGAATATAGATATATCGGAAAATGACGATAATGAATTCCAAAAATAATAATTAAAGAAGACAATATAAAAGTTAAGGTTTGATATTTGTCTATTTTGAATTTTAAATGTTTTATTATTTGATAAAAAACGTTACTTATCATCACTGGTATAAACATAAACCAATAAAAACATAATCTTAAACAAAAAGGATAATAATGAAAATACGAAAGAATTATATGAAATGTAATTGTGCAAAAAGAAAGAATAAAAACAAATTTGTTTTTTAAAAATAATAAAGAAAATAGTGAGATACATAATATATAAAAATTATAACCGGTATAATAAAAATTTCTAAGTTCGTAAGTGTTTAAACGATTTATATCTCCAAAAGAAAAAAACAGATTTCGCCAATAATTATTCATAAATTCCAAACTTTCATGATGATAGAAAAATGCAAAGAAATATATTAAAAGAAATACTAATATACTTAAGTAAGTAGAAAAATATACAATTATGTTTTTCTTAAAAGTTATATTTTCAAAAACACCTTTTTTGTTTATTATTTTCCAAGCATCATACAAACTTATAACCAAAAAAGCAGAACAGATTGAAAAAGAATTTAAAATTCCCAAGATGCTAACTAAAATAAATAACAATTGTTTTTTTAAACTATACTTATCTGATAAAAACAAATATATATTAATTAATAATAGAAGGTAAAATAGTTCGCATATATATGGTTTTACTTCTGATGTGTAATAAATAAAAACGGGATTAAAAAGTAATAATCCATAAGAAAGTAAAGTTATAAATTTAGATTCAGTAAGTTTATAAACTGTCGGATAATAAAGAAATACTATACCTAAACCGCAAAAAAGAGGATAAATCCTTAAAAAAAATTCAATATCAATGGAAAAAAATTGTGAGATATCAAAAAGAAGTTTCTCTACAAAAACGAAAAATATAGGAGAAACCTGGGAGCTTTCTAATGGTGTTTTAAACAAGTTTGTAAGATTTCTATCAAAAAAACTTTCTGCAAAATTGAGTTCATCTACCCAAAAACCACTTCTAAATAGAAATTGACAAACTAACAAGACAATTCCTAAAAAACAAAATATAAAAGCATATTTATCTTGTTTTATTTTAGACAACATAAAAATCTCTTGTTTTTCTCCGGATTACTCATAATCTTATATTTTGCCGAAAACTTATTTTTCAAAAATTATTTTATGGCTACCATAATTTTTGTATTATATCAAAATAACGATATATTTGCTATAATACTTCTCTGTTGAAAATTTATATTTTAAATCAGCGCTTTTTCCGATTATGATAGAGCATATACGATACTTATTTAGATAAGGATACAAGTATGAATAGAATAATTATTCTTATAACATTTCTTGTTGCATTTACAATTATTTCTTGTGGAAAAAGGCAACAAAACGTTGAAGAGCAAAAAACGGATTCTGTGTTTGTAAACTCGATAGATGAAAAAGTATTGTCAAAGCAAGAAAAAGAAACAAATTATTTCCCCGCCATTGAAAGATACTTGATAAATGAATTTGGCAGTAAATATCTCAAAGGCGAATATTGTGTTCCGTTTCAAACTGTTGTTGCCGTGGATGAACGAAATTCCGATGATATTCTTGTTTGGGGTGATTTTTGGGTATTTAATTACAATCTTGATGGTGATACACTCAAAACAGTTTCAGGTGGCAGTCATCCCGGACTTATGCATATTAAACAAACAAATACCGGTTTTGAGGTAACGGCTTTTGATCAGGTGGAAGATGGTTCCGGATATATGCCAAGCGCAAAGAAAATTTTTGGTGATAAATACAATAACTTTCAAACAATAAACAGTGATGAACAAAGACGAGAAAAACATAGAGCGGAAGTTCTTGCCACCTATGTACAAGAACATAATATTTCGGCAACGAAATATCAAGATTACGGTTGGCCGGTAAAAAAATTGCCGTTTGAAAAGAACAAGTAATAAATAAAAAGACTAAAATTGCTCTTTTTTTAAGTGTTCAGTTCTGGTATGGTAAAAAGTATAGGATTTTATAAAATTATTCAAAATTCGTTTTCTTAATGTTGTATAAGTTGCTCAATTGTAACAATTTGGTATTAATGTAAGTCTAAATAATGTAAACTTTTATTTCACGGGAGAACAAATGAAAAAAATATTTACTTTTTGTTTTTTGTTTTTGTTATCGATTGTTAGTTTATATGCAGATAAAACAAGCAAGTTGTTTGTAATAGAAAGAAGTAAAAATGCAAATGTTGTAATGTATGATGCCGTATTGAGTGATGCCGGAAAAATAAACGAAAAAAATCCTATAGATGCATATTGGCTATTATATGCAGCAAAAAACGGTGAAAGAGAGGAACTTAGTGCTTTTGATAAAAAAGCTTATGGATTTAAAACAACTTATAACAAAGAAAAAGGCAATTTCAATTTTGTATTAAAGGCAGTTAAAGAAAAACCTATGGTTTTAGATTTATATAACAACGTCCCTAAAGCAGTAATAAAAATAAATGATGTAGATTGCTTTTTAGAAAAAGTGTATATTGAATCTAAAGACGGTGTATTAGGAATTCCTAAAGTTAGCTATTATGAATTGTTCGGTAAAGAAGTTTCAACCGGAAATCCTCAACAACAAAAGATTGTAGTTAAATAAAGATTTTTAAAATCTTTTAGTTAAACGAGTTTTATTTTTTGCTTATAATTTCGCATTTACCTTCTTTATGTACCATTTCACTTTTGTACACCGCAGTCGGTAAATGCTTTATTCTAAGCAAAAACTTGAAAACTCTTTGAAAGCAACAATCAAGGAAATTTATATTTTAGTTACTTAAATCTTAAGGTCTAATCTTTTTGTCGTTGTCTTTTGCCGTTTAAGACCTTAAGATTTTGTGTTGCCTTGTTTTTGTGACTATCAAAGGATTTTAAGATTTTAAATTATAACGAAGTATTTGGTGAATGAAGTGTACACAAAAGAAAGCAATAGCGATTGGTACTCGATTGAGCTAAATACGAAGTTAGAATTTAAAAGATAAATCCGTTTCGCTATTAATTACTTTTTTCTAAAGTAATCAAAAGATGCTCGTTCGCCACATCATTATAAACTTTACAATTTTTCTCCGCCACATCATATACATGTACGATATCGGTTAAAGTTTTTTCCTTTTCAAATTCCGAGGCAATATCTTTTGATGACTTTAACTTATCAGGTGAGAAGTGTATTGTTTTTTCATTATTAAATATTGCCGTATACAAAATTTCAGCTTCAACTAAATCCTGGAAAATATGACTTCCATAGGATAATTCGGGATTAAATCCCGCTCTTGAGTCTTCTGCTTCGCATATAATCTCATATGTACTTATATCCGAAAATGATGTTGGAACTCCAAGTTCGGGAGATGATGTTCCTACTCTGCCAGGAACAATTAACATCATGTGTTTACCCTTATCACGATAATACCAGTTAATCTTTCCCACCAACTTTGCCACAAGAGATTTATCATTATAAGGCATATTATAGTATTTAACAGGATCTACATATACTATTATATCAAGATCTGTTGCCTTACACATTCCCATTGAAGAACCTTTACTTTCAAGCAGGATATTTTCCTCTTTAACATCCGGTGGAATTACAGTTCCTGATTTTCCTTTTTGAACCTGAAGCGGACGACATTGGAGCAAATCAATGGAATATTCCCCGCTCTCCGATATATTTATTGTAAACTCTATATCGACGGGGTAATCATATTCTTCCTGTATACAATGGAGCATTCTCTTCATCTGTTCCATTAAAGTACTATTATCCACAAGTCCCTTACATGAAATGAATTTTACTTCTCGTCTTATTCCCACTTCACTTAACCGAGATTCAGCTTCATAATCGTGCTCAAATAGCAATTTTCCAAGATAATTGGGAATATCCGATTCAATATCTCTGAGAGTAAGTTTATTGAGAGATTTTTCGGTCATATTTATTACTTCTGTCTTACCTTGCGAAAACTTATGCTTATCCGCAGAAGAAGAATATAAATTCTTATCCGGCATATCAAGATTAACTATTCTCGGGTATGACCCTTCCGTCCTGTCAACCGCCGATGTTCCCAACCCCATAACAAGACGTAACATTCCGGCTGCAGGATCACTATCTTTCATTATTCTGTAAGGACTGTACGAATAACCTACTCCCGCTGCACAAGGCATATAATTTGTTCCGTAATAAGAACCGGATACACGCTGTATAAGCAAAGCCATCTGCTCATCTCTTTTATCCAGTCCGCGTCTTTTACGATAATCAAGTGCCGAAAGACTCATTGAACTTGCATATACAACCTTAATTGCATGTTCAAATTCATCAAGACGTTCTTCAAGACTGCCTCTGTTAGCACAGAATACCGATTCATATTTTCCCGCAAAAGCATTTCCGAATCCGTCCTCTAAAATACTGCTTGAACGAATAATATACGGATCCTGACCATAGTATTCAATAATTCTGACAAACCGGTTACGCATAGCCTCAGAGAAAGTTCCTTTCATTATTTTATCCGCAAATTCCTTTGCAAGTTTAAAATAACCATCCTCTGTTCTCTGCCTTACCCTTGTATCCCACAGATTGTTATCAACGATGTATGTATAATAAAGGTCTGAACCAACATAAAAAGAATCGTGCGGTTCAAGCACCTCACTTATATCAGATTCCTTATTTCTTATGATTGCCCTTGCAAGAAGCATACCACAGGCCTTACCGCCTATCATACCGGTTCCTACCATGTGATCTCTTACAGCAAAATAATCTTCAGGCGTAAAATGCTTTTTTACCAACTGACGCATTTTAAAATCTCTTGTCATCATAATATTGCACATTTGAGAACATTCATCGGTTATGTCCATGCCACTTTCTTTAAGTAACTTAACACGATTAAAAAATCTGTCCCATGAATCGGAATATTGTTCATCTGCAGATCGTTGTGCCAATCCTAGTGTCTGGTAAAATCTGCTTGATTTTACACCATCTAATATAGGTTTAAACTCTCCTGTGTTGGGATTATATATATGTGGTAGAAACATAGTATCGGAATTTCTTTTCCATACTTTTTGCGGACGAACATATGTATTTTTATTATCAGAATATACATCAAAGAAAAGCTGGGTGGTATTTAGAATTTTGTTTATTGCCTGTACGGAATGTTTCCCTCTTATAATCGGAAAAAAAGCAACTGTATCAAGAATAAAAAGAAACGGGCACGTAACTCTAAAGAAGTTGCCCATCATAAGATCCGTAGCCCATGCTATTTGTAAATCCGATAAACAGTCAAATACATAGAAAGCATCCTTTCCTTCTTTTTCAATTGCATTATGTATGGCTACCGTAAAATTCTCAAATCTGTGGGTAAGAGGGACTTTAATTGTCTTTATTTCCGGACGATCTTCAAGAAGAGGTTCATGACTTGCAAATCTGAAATATATGATATTTCGTTTATCTTCAATTGCTTGTTTTATATATGGTTCCATGAATAGTTTAAATTGTGAAAGATAGGAAACACGCCATACAACATTATCTCCAAGACGAATATTATCGAGTGCTTCATCCATCTCGGGAATACCGCTCTTTACTCTGTCAAATGTCGCCATATTTCCCCCTTTTCTTTCATTCTTAAATAGTTTTCAAGTTTTTTGTAGTTGTCGTTTAAAGATCTTAAGATTTTGTGTTACTTTATTCTTCTCTTCCAAAGAGTTTTCAAGTTTTTTTGTCGTTTGTCGTTTGTAGCTTTCAAAGGATTTTCAGATTTTAAATTATAACGAAGTATTTGGTGAATGAAGTGTACGTAAAAGAAAACGGTAGCGATTGGTACTCGATTGAACCAAATACGAAGTTAAAATTTAAAAGATAAATCCGTTTCGCCCAAAATTACTGATAAAAATTACTTATCAGTAATAGAAGACGGATAAATCCCATCAAAACACGCACAGCAAAATTTACTAGTATCATGTTCATCACTGCAACAAGCTTTTTTCATGTTGTTAATATCAAGGAAAGTTAAACTGTCAACATTCAAAAATTCTTTTATTTCTTCATTACTTTTCATGGCTGATATAAGTTTATCTTTGTTTGGTGTATCTATTCCGTAATAACAAGGTGATATGACCGGCGGACAAGACAATGCAAAATGTATTTCTTTTGCACCTACATCTCTTAAAATTTTAACTATCTTTTGTGCTGTTGTTCCCCTTACCAACGAATCGTCTATAAGAACAATTTTTTTGCCGTCAATAACATCTTTTATGGGAAACAATTTTAATCTTGCCGTTACTTCTCTCATTTTTTGTGACGGTTTTATAAAACTTCTGCCGACATAATGGTTTCTTATAAAACCGGTTTGAAATTTTATTCCCGACTCTTCCGCAAATCCTTGTGCGGAAAATATTCCGGTATCAGGAACAGGAACAACAATATCGGCTTTTATATGTTTCATTTGTTTTGCAAGATATTTTCCCATTTGTACTCTTGCATTTTTAACACTTTTGTTACATAACACGCTGTCCGGTCTTGAAAAATATACTTGCTCAAAAATACAAAACTTTTCGTTTTCTTTTTTATCGAGATAAATATCTTCTATAATTTTACCGTTTTCTATTACAATAACTTCACCCGGATTAACATTTCTTATAAATGTTCCTCCTGCAGCATCTATTGCGGATGTTTCCGATGCAAGTATATAAGAATCATTTGTTTTTCCTAAAACAAGAGGTCTGTAACCGAACGGATCCCTAACACCTACAAGTTTGTTACCGATAATAAATATTAAAGAATATGCACCTTCCAACTTTGATACTGCATTTTTTATAAGGTCTCCTGCTGAAAAGCCCTTACTTTTTGCAACCAAATGTGCAACTATTTCGGTATCAGAAGTATGATTAAATATTGAACCGGCTTGTGCAAGTTCTTTTTTTATTGTTTCGCAGTTTGTAATGTTCCCGTTATGAGCAACGGCAATGTTACCATGAATACAGTTAAAAACAAAAGGTTGTGCATTTAATAATGTGCTTTCGGAATGAGTGGAATAACGAACATGTCCTATACAAACTTTACCGGTTAACGTGTTTAATATTTTTTCTTTAAATATTTGTGATACAAGTCCCATAGATTTGTGGGTAATATAGTTTATGCCGTCATTATTTGAAGTTATACCTGCGGACTCTTCTCCTCTGTGTTGTAATGTTAAAAGACCTACGAATGTAATCATTGAAGCTGTTTCGTTGTTTTCTATTCCGAATATTCCGCACATACCTATTACCTCCAAAGAAATGACGACCGCATATTTTAAACTGCACCTTTGTATTTGGCTCCCTTATGTACCAACCGCTACCGCTTTCTTTTTGTACACCGCAGTCGCCAAATACTTCGGTTCGTTTTAACATCTGCGGTCTTTTAACGGCTAAGTGGTAAATCACTTCGTGATTTATATATAAAAAGCAAATACTACTTTAAAAATCTTTTAGTCGCTCAAAAATTGCAATTGCTATTTTGCAATTTTTGAATTGTGTACACTGCATTTTGAAATTACTTCGTTTCGCCTTATACTATGCAGTCTTGAACGACTAAGTGGTAAAAATCGCTTTGCGATTTTTTGTTATATATATAGATTCTGAATCAAGTTCAGAATGACATATTTTTTATCTTGTGTCGTTAGAGACTTTGAAAATTTGTATTACCTTATTATTAACTTTCAAAGGATTTTTCCTTTGTCGTTAATAGACTTTAAGATTTTAGGATAGAATGAAGCAACTAACGAATGAAGTGTATATGGATCCCGTAAGGGCATACTCGATTGAGTTAGTTGCGATATTATATCCAAAATATTAAAGCCGATATAAAGATCTTTTTAATTCTTCGTATAAAGTAGGTGGTACGGGTTCTTGTCCGCAGCAACATACTTTGAAAAATTATCAATATTTATATCTTTTGTATAATTAAAATACTTTTTATATTGTTTTATATATTTATTCAAAACTTTCTTGTCTTCGTCGGTAAGTTCTGCTTTTTTTATTTCTTTTCCCATATTCTTTTTAGGTATGGAACCGTTAATATACATTACTCCGCCGTGCATTCCGGTACCAAGATATTTTCCTGTTAAGTTTTCTGCTTTTGTTACTCCTATACCAAGAAGTATTATTATTCCTCCTGCCATATATTCGCCTAAAAAGTCACCGGCGGAAGAGCCGATAACTATTACAGGTTTCATATCAAGATATTCCTTCATATGAATACCTACTCTGTAACCTACACTTTCTTTAACAAATATTTCCCCGCCTCTCATGGCATAACCGGTAGTATCTCCGCAACTGCCGTGCACAATAATTCTTCCTTTGTTCATAGTGTTACCGATAGCATCTTGAGCATTTGAAAATACTTCAAGCTCCGGACCTGCCATATATGCACCCAAATCGTTACCGGGAACACCATCAATATTTATTTTAATATCATGGTCTATTCCGCACCCGATATATCTTTGTCCGCATACACCGTGCAAATTTATTTTGTCATAATTTAACGCGAACTGTCTTATTTCTTTATTCAAATCTTCAGCTAACTTATTATTAACCTCTAAATCTATCTGTTTCATTTTTAGATACCCCCGAATATCTTGTTTTCTCTTATATCTTTAGAAAATACATTTAATCCTATATTTTGTTTTGTTATATCGTAATTTAAACTGCTTAAAGGTGTTTTATCGTTAATTAAAGAAGTATATATTCCTGCTCTTTCGTTTGTATTTATAAGAACAAATCCTTCAAGCTTATCGTCTTTTATTACAAGTTTTTTCAGTAAATCTTTATTGTCGTCTTTTTGAATATAAACTTTGTATCCGTCTTGTTTTGTATCAACAATACCTGCGGAAATTAAATGTAATCCGAAAAAGCCGATAGCATTTAAAGGAAAAGCTCCGTTAAATTCTTTTTTTACTCCTGCCATATTGGAACCTGCAAGTTTACCTTGAACAAAAGCATTCGGCCATAAAGCAAGAATCTTATTCTGTTCGGATAAAACATCAAAACTTTCCACACAGTCACCGGCAGCATAAATATCTTTAATTGAAGTTTGCATGTATTTATCTACAACAATACCTCTGTTTATTTTTATGTTTATATCTTTAGCAATGGAAATGTTAGGTTTTACACCCACCGCCATTATCAAAACATCACAATTCAGTTCTGTTCCGTCGGCAAGTATTACCGAATTTTCTTTAACTTCTTTTGCCGTATTTGAAAGATAAAAAGTGACATTATGTTTTTCTATATGGTTTTGAATAATAGCAGCTGTATTTTTATCCAATACGGAACCCATAACTCTGTCTGCCATATCGCAAACTTTAACGGATTTAACTTGTTCTGCCAAAGCTTCAGCAGCTTTTAAACCGATTAAGCCCGCACCGATAATAACAACATCCGAATTTTTGTTAACAACTTTTTGTATATTTCTTACGGATTCAATATTTAAAAAAGTATAAACTTTTTTATGCTTTTCTATTCCGTTTACAGGCGGAACAAAAGGTACACTTCCCGTCGCAATAAGAAGTTTATCGTATTTATAAGTTTCTTTATTTTCACAAACAACTTCTTTTTTTGTTGTGTTTATACTTTGTACTTTAGAATTTAATTTAACGGTTATTTTATTTTTTGTATAAAACTCTTCTTTTTTATACTTTATTGTTTCCAAAGTTTGTTTTCCCTGCAGGAAATAAGAAATTAACGGTCTTCCGTAAGCAGGAGAATTTTCTTCGGATAATATTGTTATATTACCTTTTTTATCAATATTTCTGATTTCAGCAGCACAACTTGTTCCCGCACAACTGTTTCCTATTATTAAATAATTCATTTACTACTCCTATATCGACCTTAATATTTCAACTGCAACTTTGTATTTGCCTCCTTCATGTACACATACTTCCGTACACTACAGTCGGCAAATACTTCGTTTCGTTTTAAATCTTAAGGTCTCTTAACGACAACGACGAATTTTTATGTCAAAAAACTTATAACTTTTCAACCTTTAAACCATTCAACCGTTCAACTATTTCTTCTCTTCCAAGTCTATAAATTTCAAAGCACCGTTAGGACAATTTTTTGCACAAGCAGGTTCGTTTCCGTTTTCTATACACAAATCACATTTTGAAACAACTGTCCCCGATACCGACATTTTTATTGCACCGAACGGACAAGCCATTATACAAGACTGGCATCCGACACATTTTTCTTTAATGTTTCTGACTATACCGTTTTCATCTTTATACATTGCACCGGAAATACACGCTTGCACACATTTCGGTTCGACGCAATGTCTGCATTGAAGAGCAAAAAAAGTTTTTACTCCGTTCTTTTCTATCTCTTCAATCGTAATGGCAGAATCCACATTTTCTTTTTTATATGTTTTTATTATATCTTTTGATTTTGAATGTGCAGTTCTGCAATAAACTTCACATAATCCGCACCCTAAACAATTTTTTTCAAAAGCATAAACTTTTTTCATTTTATTTTATTATTCTCCTGCATGTTTTATTCCGAGTATTTCCAATTCTTTAAGGTTAAGCCCTACTCCTCTTAACATTAACCTGTTACCTCTTAAACTGTCTATTGCATTTATTCCCATTCCGCCCAACATTTCTTTAATTTCGTTGTTCCATGCAGTAAGCAAGTTTATTAATCTTTCATAAGCGATGTCGGGATTTAATCTTTTTACAAGCTCCGGATTTTGTGTTGCTATTCCCCAATTACATTTGCCTGTAGAACAACTTTGGCACATGTGGCAGCCCATAGCAATTAATGCCGCAGATGCGATATATACGGCATCTGCACCTAATGCAATAGCTTTTACTATATCTGCACTGTTTCTTATAGAACCTGCACAAATAACCGAAATATGGTTTCTTATACCTTCATCTCTTAATCTTTGATCCACGCTTGCTAATGCAAGCTCTATAGGTATTCCTACGTTATCTCTGACTCTTGTAGGGGCTGCACCTGTTCCACCTCTGAAACCGTCTATAACAATAGCATCTGCTCCTGCTCTTGCAATACCTGAAGCAATTGCGGATACATTGTGAACGGCAGCTATTTTAACAAAAACAGGTTTTGTATAATTTGTACTTTCTTTTAAAGAAAAAATAAGTTGTCTTAAATCTTCTATTGAATATATATCGTGGTGTGGTGCAGGTGAAATTGCATCGGAACCTTCCGGTATCATTCTTGTTGCCGAAACATCAGGACCGACTTTTATTCCCGGCAAATGTCCGCCGATTCCCGGTTTTGCACCTTGTCCTATTTTAATTTCTATTGCTGCTCCGGCATTCAAATAATCCAAATGAACACCGAATCTTCCGGAAGCTACCTGAACGGTGGTATTTTTACCGTATTTATAAAAATCTTTATGAAGTCCGCCTTCACCGGTATTATAAAGTATCCCTAACTTTTCTGCGGCTCTTGCAAGAGCTTCATGAGCATTTTTAGATATTGAACCATAACTCATTGCAGAAAACATTATAGGCATATTTAACTCTATCTGCGGCGGAATTTTCGTTATCATATTACCGTTTTTATCATATTCTATTTTATCCGGTTTTCTGCCTATCATAACTTTTGTTTCCATAGGTTCTCTTAAAGGATCTATGGACGGATTTGTTACCTGACTTGCATTTAACAGTATTTTGTCCCAATAAATAGGAAACGGTTTAGGGTTTCCCATACTGGACAAAAGCATACCGCCGGTTTGTGCCTGTCTGTAAATTTCGTCTATTGCCGTGCCTGTCCAGTTGGCATTTTCTTTAAACTCTAAAGTATTTTTTCTTATTTTAATTGCTTTTGTCGGGCACATTGCAACACATCTGTGACAACATACACATTTTGAATCTTCCGACAAAACAATATTATCTTCTTCATCAAATATATGAACTTCGTTGGAACATTGTTTTACACAAACTTTGCACCTGATACATTTATTTTGATCTCTTAAAACTTCAAATCTGTCCGATACTAAATTTAAACTCATTGTCTTGCCTCCAACTTAACGATTACCGGTTCTCCGCCTTTCGGATGATAAATACTTTCAGGGTCAGGACAAATTACTCTTATTGCACTTTCTTCACTTGCAAAATATACTTTACTGCCTTTAGTTGCACTTACCATTGATCTTAATTTTATTCTGTCATTTAATGCTATAAGTCCGTCTTCATATCCTATAAGAATAGAGAAAGGACCGTTTATAAGAGCAGAAGAATATACTGTTCTTAAAGCTTTTAATTCTTGTGCCTTTTTAGGGTTTTCGTTCTCAATATCTTTCCAAAAAGGTGCTACTAACACCTGTAACGCTTTTTCCATAGGAAGTTTATGTTTTCTAACGAGTAAATCGAGTAAATATGTTATTACTTCCGTATCTGTTTGAAGTGAACAATTGTATCCGAACATTTCAACAAATCTTCTGTTAGCATCATAAGAAGAAATTTCTCCGTTATGAACTATAGACCAGTCAAGCATAGTAAAAGGATGTGCTCCTCCCCACCAACCCGGAGTGTTTGTAGGAAATCTTCCGTGAGCCGTCCAGATATAACCTTCATAATTTTCAAGCATATAAAAGTTACCTATATCTTCAGGGTATCCCACACCTTTAAATGCTCCCATATTTTTACCGCTTGAAAATACATAAGCACCGCCGAACTCTTTATTTATTCTTATTACACATCTTGCAGTAAATTCGTCTTCGTCCATATTTAAGTTTCTGACTTTATAAATTCTGGGCAGAACAAAATATCTCCAAATCAAAGGTTTGTTTTTTATTGACGGAACTTTTCTTGTAGGAATATTTCCCGCACTTTCTATTTCAAAGTGTTCGTTTAAAAATTCTTCCGTTTTAGCTTTTATTTGATTGTTATCATAAAAAATGTGTAAAGCGAAAAAATCTTTATATTGAGGATATATCCCGTATCCTGCAAATCCGCCACCCAAACCGTTAGATCTTTCATGCATTAATGCAATAGATTTAATTATATCCGTTCCGTTAAATCTGTTACCTTTTTTATCTATGATACCGCTTATTGCACATCCTGCAGGTATTCTTACTTGACCTTCTTTCATGCTTGCTCCTTTGCAACCTATATCGACCGAAATATTTTTACTATGACTTTGAGTTTTCGAACCTCATGTATGTTTCACCGACTTTATACACTACGGCTCGAAAACTCTTTGTCTTAGTAAAAAATCTTTCTAAGTCTCTTGGAAATTGCTTCGCAATTTGCTGTATTTTTGCTTCGCAAAAATTAATAATTTACTAAATACTGATCTATTTCCCATTGATGAACTTTTGTTCTGTAATTATCCCACTCTTCTGTTTTTGCTTGTGTATAAAGGTTGAACGAATATTCACCTAAAGTTTCTTTCATCAAATCGCTCTTCTGCATTGCTCTTACTGCATTAATTAAATTATGCGGTAAATTTTCTATTCCTGCAGCATCTCTTTCTTCTTTTGTCATCTTAAATATGTTCTTGTCTGTAGAATGTTTTACTTTAAGTTTGTTCTTTATTCCGTCAAGACCTGCAGCTAAACATGCAGAAAGTAAGAAATACGGGTTTGCTGCCGGATCCGGGCATCTCAATTCTATTCTTGTTGATGCTCCTCTTGCAGCAGGAATTCTTATCAACGGACTTCTGTTACTTGCAGACCATGCAATATATACAGGTGCTTCATAGCCCGGAACCAATCTCTTATAAGAATTTACTAACGGGTTGGATATTGCAGCCATTGATTTTATGTGTTTCATTATACCTGCAATATAACTGTATGCTGTTTTTGAAAGGCCGATTGAATCTTTCGGATCATAAAAAGCATTTTTACCGTCTTTAAATAAAGACTGGTTTGTGTGCATACCCGAACCGTTTATACCGAAAATAGGTTTTGGCATAAATGTTGCATGTAATCCGTGTTTTTGTGCAATTGTTTTTGCTACCAATTTGAATGTATTAATATTATCTGCAGTTTTTAAAGCCTCTGCATATTTAAAATCTATTTCGTGTTGTCCTCTTGCAACTTCGTGGTGAGAAGCTTCAATTTCAAATCCCATTTGTTCAAGAGTTAAGCACATATCTCTTCTTACACTTTCACCTAAATCTATAGGTGCCAAGTCAAAGTATCCCGCATCATCGTGTGTTACTGTTGTAGGTTTACCTTTTTCGTCGGTATGGAACAAGAAAAATTCAAGTTCAGGACCAACATTAAATGTGTATCCTAATTTTGCTGCTGCTTTTAAATTTCTTTTCAAAATGTTTCTCGGGCAACCTTCAAAAGGTTTTCCGTCCGGTTTATAAATATCGCAGATTAATCTTGCAACTTTACCTGTTTGCGGTCTCCAAGGGAAAATTACAAATGTGTCAGGATCCGGATAAAGATACATATCACTTTCTTCAATTCTTGTAAAACCTTCAATTGAAGAACCGTCAAGCATACATTTGTTGTCTAATGCTTTTTCTATTTGGCTTGCTGTTATTGCAACATTTTTTAATTGACCGAAAATATCGGTGAACTGCAATCTGATAAATTGTACATCTTGCTCCTTAACAATCTTGATAATGTCTTGTTTTGTGTACATTTTTTACTTCCTCCTGTTATTTATTTTTTTCTTAATTGTTTTAGTATAAAAAAGGCACTTAAAGATTTTCATCCTTAAGCGCCTTTGCTTAATAACTTATTTATCTATTTAAATTTACTTAATAAAAAAAGTGCTTAAAGATTCAACTGTAATCTTTAAGCACCTTTGCTTAATATTATTTAAAATTTTAAAAATAAAATTTTGGCGAAACGGATTTTTCTTTTAAACTCTAATTTTATATTTGCCTTCCTCGAGTACACATCGCTTTGCTATAATTTAAGTACACTTCAGTCGGCAAATATTTCATTATAGCTTAAAATTTTAAAATCCTTTGAATGCCAAACAACAACTACCATTTCTCAACTTAAATAAAAAAGGTGCTTAAAGATTCTAACTGCAATCCTTAAGCACCTTTGCTTAAATCTTTTATTAACTTGTTGGCATAATTGTATAACAAAAAATTTTTTTTGTCAAATTTTTAAAATTTACAATTCTTAATTCTCTCCAACGCTTCTTTTATCCTCGGAACCGGAACGGTTAAAGCAAATCTGACATATCCTTCACCGCTTTTTCCCATACCGTTACCGGGAGTACAAACTATTGCACATTCATCTAAAAGTTTTGAAACCACTTCAGACGATTTATATCCTTTCGGAACTTTTGCCCAAACATAAAATGATGCTTTCGGCTTTGTTATGTTCCATCCAAGCTTATTTAATCCGTCACACAAAGCATCTCTTCTTGCTTTATATATTGTTCTCATATCTTCTACACATTCTTGAGAACTTGTTAATGCCGTAATTCCCGCTTCTTGTACTGCTTGAAAAACTCCGGAATCATAATTATCTTTTACTTTTGCTATTGCTGCAACAATATCTTTGTTACCGCAAACCCAACCTAATCTCCAACCGGTCATATTGTATGTTTTTGATAATGAATGGAATTCTACTCCTACTTCTTTTGCTCCTTCAAATTCCAAAAAACTCATAGGTTTTTCATTGTCGTCATAATAAATTTCGGAATATGCATTATCATAAGCAACGATAATATTATACTTTTTGGCAAATTGTATAAGTTTAACATAAAATTCTTTAGGTGCAATTGCTGCCGTAGGATTATTAGGATAATTAACAAATATTATCTTTGCTTTTTTAGCAACATCTTCAGGAATTGCATCTAAATCCGGCAAAAAACCGTTTTTTTCAAGCAAAGGCATAAAATAGGGTATACCATCGGTAAATATTGTTCCTGTGTTATAAACGGGATATCCGGGCTCAGGAATTAAAACTACATCCCCCGGGTTAACAAATGCCAAATGCATGTGCCCTATACCTTCTTTTGAACCTATCAAAGCACAAATTTCATTATTAGGGTTCAAATCTACGTTAAATCTTTTTTTATACCAACCGGCAACAGCTTTCCTGAAAGAAAGCATACCTGCACCGAACGGATATTGATGGTTTTGCGGTTTTGAAAGAGCAAGTTGCCCTGCCATTACAATATGTTCCGGGGTAGGCATATCAGGATCACCGACCCCCAACGATATTATATCTGCACCTCTGTCTATAGCTTCTTTTTTCTTTCTGTCTATTTCTATAAAAAGATAAGGTGGTAATTTGCTAAGTTTATTACTCGTTTCTATCTTCATTTCTTCCTCTATTCCTCCATCCCTCTATCCTTCAAGCACTACTGTTCCGGTAAATGCAACGATTGCCGGTCCTTCCAAAAATACATCCGAAATATTTTGTCCTTCTGTTTTACAACTTACATAAAGGTTATCTTTACCTCTTGTAATTACATGAACCGGTGATTTAACTTTATTTAACAAAACGGAAATTATTGACGATGCCGTTACTCCCGTTCCGCAAGCTAAAGTTTCACCTTCTACCCCTCTTTCATAAGTTCTTACAAGTATTGTGTTATCTTTATCTACTTTAACAAAATTTACATTTGTTCCTGCGGGCTCAAAATGTTTGTGAAATCTTATAATGTTTCCATACTTTTGAACACTTACTTTTTCTATATCATCAACATAAACTACTGCATGAGGAACACCTGTATTTAAAGAATGAACAGTCCAAACATTTCCTTCGACATCAATTTCTTCGTTAAGTGCCAAATCTTTCGGATTATACAATGCAAGTTTTACAACCGTATCGGATTTTATTTCTGCCGTAACCAACCCCGCATCTGTTTCAAATTTCATATTTTTGCCTGCAATACCTAACTTATAAGCAAACATTGCAATTGATCTTCCGCCGTTACCGCACATACTTGCAAAAGATCCGTCCGAATTATAATATCTCATTCTAAAATCGGCTTTTGATGACTTTTCTAAAAGAATAAGGCCGTCTCCGCCGATGGAATATCTTCTGTCGCAAAGTTTTGCAGCAAGTTTTGAATGCATGTTTTCAGGAACAATATTTTCTCTGTTATCTATTAAAACGAAATCGTTTCCTGCTGCTGTTAACTTATAAAAATTTATTTTCATTGTTTTTCCTTTTAATTTCAGCTAAACGAATTTTTCTTTTAAGCTCTAATTTTATATTTGCCTTCCTCGAGTACATCTAATTTAAAGAAAAATTTTATAGCGACCTTAATATTTTGGTTATAATTTTGCAACTAACTCAATCGAGTATGCCCTTGCGGGATCCATATACACTTCATTCGTTAGTTGCTTCATTCTAACACAAAATCTTAAAGTCTTTAACGACACTACAACAAACTACAAAATTCAAAAAAGCATTGTACTGCAATTTTTACCGACATTATACATTGTGTTTTTGTTTTTCAAAAAACTTTTAAACTGTTAAACTTTTCAACCATCCAACTTTTAGAATATAAAAAAAGGTGCTAAAAAGATTTTTCAATCTCTTTAGCACCTTTGCTAAAAGTTTGTTGTTTAAGCTGTTGGCATAATTGTATAACAAAAAATTTTTTTTGTCAAGTTTTAAATTTATCGACGATAATTTTTGTTGTTTGTTAGAAAAATTTGTCACACAAATTTTTACATTAAACTATAAGCTATAAACTATAAGCTAATACACTCTATATCTTTAAGTTTCTCATATTCGTCGAGAGCTTTTAAATATGCAATAACTTTTTCCATATTAGTTAATAAAGAACAACCGCACTTAATTGCCGCTTTTCTTATTGTTGCATTTTCTTTTCTTTCGGCAATATCAAATGTTTTATGTATATTTATTACAAAATCAACTTTACCGTCTTTTATAACATCTATAGCTTTAGGGTTTTCCGTCCAGTTAACCATATGAACATTATATCCCCTTGCTCTTAAATAATTTGCTGTTCCTGTTGTTGCATATACCGGAACATTCAATTTATATAAATTTTCCACAACTTCCATAAACTTTATTTTGTCTCTTTCTCTTCCGGAACTTACCAATATTCCTTTAACAGGTTTTTTAATTTGAGTTGCTTCAAGTGACAATATCATTGCCTGATTAAAATCTTTACCTAAACAACCTACCTCACCGGTAGAACCCATTTCCACACCTGTTACAGGATCAGCACCGTCGAGTCGTTGATAACTGAACATTGATGCCTTCATTCCGACAAAAGGAATTTCACTTTCATCTATCATTATTTTGCTTATCTTTTCGTTGTTCATAACTTTACAGGATATTTCCGCAAGGTTTTTACCCGAAACTTTTGATATGAAAGGGAACGACCTTGAAGCTCTTGAATTACATTCTATAACTTTAACATCGTTATCTTTTGCAATAAACTGAATATTGAAAGGTCCGTTAAGGTTTAACCCCTTTGCTATTTTTCTTACGATATCTTTAATTGTATTAACGGTTTTCACATAAAGTTTTTCCGGCGGGAATACAAGTGTTGCATCACCGCTGTGAATACCTGCATTTTCAACATGTTCACTTACCAACGATATAATTACTTCACCGTTTTTGGCAACGCCGTCACATTCAACTTCTTTTGCATCGAGAATAAATTTTGAAATTACTACGGGATAATCATCCGAAATATCTTTTGTTAACGAAAGGAAATAATCCAAACTCTTTTCGTCACCGGCAACATTCATAAGTGTTCCTGATAACACAAAACTTGGCCTTATTAAAACAGGATATCCTACTCTATCAATAAATTCATCTATTTCTTTTCTTGAAGTTGCGGCTATCCATTCCGGTTGGTCTATACCCATTTTGTCCAACAGTGCGGAAAATTTGTTTCTGTCTTCCGCCATATCTACCGTTTTTGCACTGTGTCCCAAAATTCTAACTTTTGCTTCATTTAAAGACGGTATAAGGTTGTTAGGATTTTGTCCGCCCATACAAGCTATAACACCTTTCGGTTTTTCCATATCTACAATATCCAACACTCTTTCAAAAGAAAGTTCTTCAAAATACAGTCTGTTGGAAGTTGAAAAGTCCGTTGATACTGTTTCCGGATTACAATTTATAATTATACTGTCTGCTCTTTTAGTTTTGAAATATTTGCTTGTCATTACCGAACACCAATCGAATTCGCAACTGCTACCGATTCTGTAACTTCCGCTACCAAGTGTAATAATACCGGAATTTTTCTTTGTTAATTCTATATCGTTGTGTGTTCCATCGTAAGATAAATACAAATAGTTTGAACTTGTAGGATATTCCGCAGATGTTGTATCTATTTGTTTTACTACAGGAACAATATTTAATTTTTTTCTTAATTTTCTTATTTCAAGTGAAAGTTTTTTTATATCTTTTTGTGTATGCTTTTTGTTAGGTTCTTTTATTGTAAGGAAGAATTTTACCAACTGATAATCGGAAAATCCGAGTTTCTTTAAATTTCTTATATATTCTTTACCTAAATTGTTGAAAGTGTCGTAGACGGTTTTTGTTTTACTCTTTTTTATTAGCTCAACAAGTTCATTTTCAGTATCTGCAAGGTGTTTTACATGTTCCAAGAACCATTTTGAAATTTTTGATAAGTCTGCAATTTTATCTATGGAATAACCTCTTTTAAATGCTTCGTATATTGCAAACAATCTCAAATTTGTAGGGTTTGCTATTTCGTATTCAAGTTCTTTTTTAGTTGCATTTTTAAATATGCCGGTTGTTAATCCTTCATCGTTTTCGTTTACCATTCTTATGGCTTTTTGTGTTATTTCACAAAAGTTTCTGCCGATAGCCATAACTTCACCTACGGACTTCATTTGTGTTCCTAAAAGTTTTGAAACTCCGGTAAACTTTGTTAAATCCCATCTGGGCACTTTTAATGTTACATAATCCAACGATGGTTCATAAAATGCAGACGTTGTTTGTGTTACAGGATTTTTAAGTTCAAGTAAGTCAAATCCCGACACAACTTTTGCTGCAATGTATGCTATAGGATATCCTGTAGCTTTTGATGCAAGTGCAGATGAACGGGATAATCTGGCATTTATTTCTATTACATAAAATTCTTTAGTATAAGGGCTTAACGCAAACTGAACATTACATTCCCCTATTACACCTATATTATGAACAATCTTTATTGCCGTGTCTCTTAACATATTGTTTTCTATGTTATCTATTGTTTGGCAAGGAGCAACAACTATCGAATCGCCGGTATGTATTCCCATCGGATCGAAATTTTCCATATTACATATTGTTATACAGTTACCTTGTCTGTCTCTCATTACTTCATATTCTATTTCTTTCCAACCGTATAAAGATTTTTCTATTAAAATTTGAGGAACGCTCATTAAAGCTGCCGAAGCAAGTTGTTCAAGCTTTTCTTTGTTTTCTGCAAGTCCGCTACCTAAACCGCCTAAAGCAAATGCGGATCTTGTTATTACAGGATAACCTATTTCTTCTGCTACTTTTAATGCTTCTTTAACGGTAGATACTGCCTTACTTGCAGGAATAGGAACATTTATTTCTTTCATTTTTGCGGCAAACAAATCTCTGTTTTCCGACATTTCAAGAGATTTTACCGACGTACCTAAAACTTCAACTCCGTACTTTTGTAAAACTCCGCTTTTGTAAAGGTCTATAACACAGTTAAGTGCTGTTTGTCCGCCGAAACTTGATATTATTCCTACAGGTTTTTCTTTTTCTATAACTTTTGTAACCCAAAACGGTGTTACCGGGTAAAGATACACTTTTTTATCGATATCTTTATTTGTTTGAACGGATGCAATGTTAGGATTAACAACTATAACTTCAAGATTTTCTTCCTGTAAAGCTTTTACTGCCTGTGAACCTGAATAATCAAATTCACCGGCTTGTCCTATAGATAATGCTCCCGAACCGAGCAGAATTACTTTTTGTTTTTTATTTCCTTTGGGCTTTAAAAAGTTAAGTATCATAAAAAATTTCTCCGAAAATTTTAGCTTATAGTTTATAGCTTATAGCTTATAGTTTTCGGTAAAATTTTGTAAAACAAAATTTTTTAATTAAATATCAAAAATTTACTTTGTAAATTTTTACAACAAACTTTAAACTTTCAGCTTTAAGCTTTAAGCTCACTTATAATTTGTTTATGAATTCCGTAAGAATCCAAGCCGTATCGTTAGGACCGCTGGACGCTTCCGGATGAAACTGTACCGACATAAACGGTTTAGTTTTATGTTTTATACCTTCAACACCTTTATCGTTTGCATTTTCAAACCATAAAGACCAATCTTTTGCAATTGTTGCCGGATCCACCATATAACTGTGGTTTTGGCTCGTCATAAATGCCTTTTGTCCAGGTATAATAAATACCGGTTGGTTATGGCTTCTGTGTCCGTAAGGCATTTTTTTGATTTTTGCTCCGCTTGCAAGAGATATTATTTGGTGCCCCAAACATATACCTAAAACAGGTTTATCACCCTTTAATAATTCTTTTACTCTTTCTACCAAATCACCGGTATTTCTTGGATCTCCCGGACCGTTACTAATAAGCCAACCGTCTGCTTCAACGGTAGAAAAGTCCGTATCCCAAGGTACCAACTCTATTTGGCAACCTCTGTCTACAAGCATTCTTAATATGTTCCATTTTACACCACAATCTACAACGGCAACTTTTTTCTTGCCGGTTCCGAACACTTTTCTTTCTTTTGTAGATACTGTCGGCATAAGATTAAATTTTGACGGATCCACATATTCATCTTTTGTAAAGTTTTCTATAAACGGAAACTTTTTTATTGTGTTTTCTTTTTTACAACCTTCCGGAACTATCCATCCGAACAGGTTTCTTGTGTTTCTTATTGTTTGAACCAAATATCTTGTATCTACGCCGGCAATTCCCGGAACTTTTTGTTCTATCATCCACTGTTCAAGAGGTATCATACTGCCATAATGATAACTTTCATCAAATATCTCGGATACTATTATTCCTTGAGTTTTTATAGATGAACTTTCGTGCCCTAATGCAGTTAAAAAGTTATCATTTTCCAATTTAGGTACACCATAATTTCCTATAAGACAAAAACTAAAAACAAGAATTTGCCCGATATAGGACGGATCCGACATTGATTCACTGTAACCGAGCATGCCGGTATTAAAAACCATTTCCCCGCTTACGGCAGCATCGTATCCTATAAGTTTACCTTCAAACTTCATACCGTTTGAAAGTTCCAATACCGCTTTTTTCCTTTTCAAGTTGTTTATCATAAAAAATTTCTCCGAAATTTTTTAGTTGAATAGTTGAACGAGCTTTGCTCTGTTGAACAGTTGAATAGTTTATTGTTATTTTAGCCCTTCAACTCTTCAATCATTAAACCTTTCAACTGTAGTTCTTACTCTTCCTCCTTAAACTTCTCAAACATCTTTATTATTGTTTTTGCTATATCGTTTATTGTTCTTCCCGAATCCATAGCTTTCTTTCTTAAATTTTTATATGCACTATCTTCGTCCATATCAAACTTTTTCATTAATATGCCTCGTGCTCTGTCAACATTTTTTCTTTCTTCTATTTGATATTCAAGACTATTAATTTTTTCTTCTATACTGCGAAACTTGTGAGATAACCTGACAGCAAGTTCGGTAGTATGAATTAAAACTTGTTTGTTTATCGGTTTAGTTATACAAAATATATCTAAAGAACCTTGTTTTAGTTCATCTATATTATCACTTTGTAAAGAGTTGGCTAATATTATTGTAGGACAAATTTTTAATTCTTCTATTTTTACGGCAAGTTCGTAACCGTTCATATCTTCTAAAGAATAGTCTGTTATAATAATGTCCGGTACAACTTGATTAACTTTTCTTAAAACTTCGTTTCCGGATTTTTCTATGTGTGTAATTACAAAATTACTTGCGGATAGTGATAGAAGTGCCTTTAATTCTTCTGCTTGTTTTTCTGAACATACCAACAACAAATTTGTTTCGTTCATAAAAGGTACCTCCTTAAACCTTATAAATTTAAAAATTTATAGGTTTAAAACCAAACTCAATATTGTGCTTTTTAAGAACATTTTTCCTTTTCACAAATAAAGGTGCTTAAAGACTTTAGCTTTAAGCACCTTTGCTCAATATCTTTATTTAGTTTCTTTTGATTATACTCTTTTTTATTTTTAGTGTCAATAATATAATTAAACCTTTTTAGCGAAACGGATTCATCTTTTAAATTATAACTTTGTATTTGGCTCAATCGAGTACCAACCGCTATCGCTTTATTTTATGTACACTTCATTCCCCAAATACTTCGTTATAATTTAAAATCTGAAAATCCTTTGAATGCTACAAACGACAACGACAACTACGGAAACAACAGCTGAAAGGTTGAATGATTGTTGTCATTTTGTGCTATACAAGTTTTTGAAATATTAGTATACTAATATCATGAAAAGCTTGAAAAGTAAATTACTTGATAATTGGATAGCGGCAATAATTATTTTGCCGGTAAATGTTTTAATTGTAATACCGGCTGTTTTGCTTTATTTAACAAGTTTTACTTTTTCCCGTCCAAGTATACTTCAAATAGTTTTCAGCTTAATTACGGGTATTATCGGCTTATTTTTTGCTATTTGGAGTATGTTAACCTTTAAATCTAAAGGCAACGGCACACCGGCACCGTGGGCACCACCGCAAAAATTTGTTGTAACCGGTCCTTACAAGTATGTAAGAAACCCTATGATAAGCGGTGTAATATTTTTACTTTATACTGAATTTTGCATAACAATGTCGGTAGCACTGTTTTTATGGTTTTTAGCTTTTACTTTTATAAATCTGTTTTATATTCATTATGTAGAAGAACCGCAACTTAAAAAAAGGTTTGGAAAACCTTACGAAGAATATCTTGAGAAAGTCCCCTGCTGGATTCCAAAATTTTAGCTTAATATTCGTATTCCAAATCTTCGGTCATTTGTATTTTAGGAATAAAATAAATGTATCTGGTATCTTTATAAATAGATCTGTTTTTCATGTAGTACTCTAATATTACTTTCTTTTCTTTTATATCTATAAATTCAACTTTTAAAGAAATTATTCCGGATGTTTTCCAGAATACATAGAAGAAACCAAATTTGAATTTATCCATAACTCCGTCTTCAATGGTGGTAATATTCATTAAATATGTTGCCTTATCATAATCTTCAACGATATTTAAGCCATCCAAATATAAGTTTTTAATTATTTCGTCTTTAAAAAATTCCTTTCTTTCTGTTTCATATTTTAAATTTTTAGCTTCTTTTGTTACTGTTGTTTTATTTTCTAATATATCAACTTCTTCATTGCTGCCTGCAGTGTTTACCAAATCCTGCATATATCTGAAACTAACATATACCGGAACAGTGAATATTTTATTTTTGTTTGCCAAAAAAGAATCTATGGTTTTTGTTAATACATACAATTTTGAAGTTTCATCTTGCTTAAGCCAAAAATATTTATCGTTATTATTTTTGTATTTAAAGAGTTCGTCAACATTTGCAATATTGTCTTTATCAAAAAACAAAATTGATTCCGCTGTTTTCATTAAAGGTGCATTTCTTAAAACCTGCATTGAAGCAACCGGTGCATAAGAATTATTTTTTATTTCGGTATTATAAGTTGTACAACCTAAACAAGCAAACAATGTTATAAGCAAAATTGAAATTTTTTTCATTTTTTCCCCTCTTATACTAATTGTCTTTTAACAAAAATAGATTATAGCATATTTTATATTCAATAAATTAAATTATCTCACAATAAAAATTCATACTATTAGTTACAACTTTGTATTTTTAAAGCTTATGTGCCGCTTTGCTAATGCACACCGCACTTTAAAAATACTTCGTTTCTCTTAAATATTATGAATTTTTCTTTTTGTTGTTACATTCTATTGGTAATCTTAAACGATAAGACATCGCCCTCTCAAGGCGATGTCCGGTTCGAATCCCGTTGGCAGCATTTTATGGTATTAAAATACCATTATTGGGATCATGCTGATCTATAAATCTGACTTTTGTCATAACTTCTTCTTCACCAATAATTTCAGTAATATTATTTATTAATCTTTCAAGTGCTTCCTGATTGTGATAGTAGATATTGATTGTAGAGTTTTCTCGTACTTTAAATATATGTCTTAATATATTATGGTCTGCTTCATCTAAAGAATGACCTATGACATGAAATGTAGGTTCTATTATTCTTTGTTTATCTTTTAATTCTTTCAATAAATCTTGATATGCTTCAATTGTTCCATATCTATGTCTTTGATTGTGCTTTTTAAACACATTAAATTCAACATTAATTTCTTCTTTATCATTCAAATCTTTTATTTTTTTATTGTAAAAAGATTTTGTTCCGAGTATTAAATTACAATCATCTGAATCACAAACTTTTCCATGAACATAAATATATTGATGTTTTGAGTGCACATTAATTGGATTGTATAATCTTTCAAAAGTATCTGTATAATTAAAATTTAAAATTCTTATAGTTTTATCTAATGATAACCCAAAGTCATATTGACTATTAGAAATATTTGGTAAAACCTTTAATAACAAATAATTGTTAAATTGATTTGTAAAGTTGCGGAGTTGGTCATATAAAAAATTTATAAAACCTTTGTATGTTTTGAAATAACAAAAAGATTCTGCACCATTAATATCTAAAATTGTATATTCTTTTTCATCTGTTGTATATTTGTTCGGTGATTCAGTAAACCCATTGCTGATTTTACTTAAATCAAAATTTCTATCATATTCTCTATAAAAAACATATAATTTGTCCTTATAATTCTGTGCAATAAACTTTAAATTTTCATTTATTTCTTTAATAACATAGTATATTTCTTTTTCTAAATCTATCCATTTATCACCAAGTTGTTTTTGTTTATTTACAAAGTGTTTTAACCAAACATTTTCTAAACCATTATCTTTTCTCCAATAATCTAAAAAATCTGTATATCTTGTTTTTAAACCATGAACCAAATCAAAACCATTTCCTAAAATTAATATATCCATACTCTTTCCTTTTTATTTTATTTTTGTTGCAGATTCTTTTGGAGTTGCATCAATCGTAATTATTTCTATTTGTTTTTTTATTTCAATAGGTTGTTTATTATATTCTTCAAATAATTTATTAACTCTTCTTATATCTTTTTGTTTAGAAGAAACTTTAACAATTAAAAAAATTGCTTTTTTTGTTTTTTCTTGTTTCATATAAGTCGGTAACTGTTTTTTGAATCCGTGTATAAGAGTTTTATTTGTTGAAAGTTTAGTTTCTATTAAAATTTTTTCTTTTTGTCCTTGAGATAATTTAAAATCAACAGGTCCCCTTCCATTATTTACTTCTCTAGATAAATCAATATTATTTTTTTCACATATGCTACTTGCTATTCCAAAAAAAATTAGTTGTGCAGCTTCTTCTCTTTTTGGTTTTAAATTATCATTATATAAAAGTTTCCATAACCCATTTTCTTCTACAAGAGATTTAAAATGATTACATACCTCTTTAGCAATAGATTTAACATTTATATATTGACTATTAAGAATAAAATTAGATAAATCCAATGGAAACTTATTTATATATTCCTTTGTCGCATTGTACCAAATTATTTCACCAAAGGGATCAGAAGAAAAATCATAAGTTTTATTTGATGCTTTTTTATAACTATTTATTAAAATGTCCCTAAATTCCTTACTATTTAAAAAGAATTCTTTTATTTCCTCTTTTGTCATTCTTTTTCTATTTTTTAAAGTGTTAGAAACAATATTGTTTATAGTGCTTCTAACTCTATCATTTTCTTGACAAACCGTATCTATATCATAAAAATCAAGAGCTATTGGTAATGGTCTTAAAATTTGTTTAGGAATAAGCAAGATTGGCTTATTATTAAATTTATTTATTGGTAATAAGAAGTTATCTATTGGTACTTTATTTATTTCTGGAAAATTACTAAAAATATTATGCGAATACTCTAAAATGTTATCTTTTAAAATATATGTCAGTAAGTCACTAATTCGATCACATCCTACACCTTCTTGAAATAAACCAATAAGATCAAAAATTATCGAATCAGTTTCTCCGGCATTAATTAAATCTATCAATGTATCCAAAATTTGTTTTCGTATATTTTTCCCTATGGCATTTCCTTTCGTTGTAGCTTTTGAATATCCTAAACAAGATCCGGATATTTCTTTAAAAGTTAATAGTTTATCGGCTTTTCTTAAAAAGAATTCATTTTTGTTTAAATTATAATTTTTTACAATTGTTATAATATTTGAAAAGTATGAATTAATTTTTTCTTTAGCATTTGAAAAATCCTTTATTGTATTATTCCTTACTAATAGTGGATCTATAAAAAATAAAGAATCTTTATCTAAAATTACATCAAGTGCTCCAAATTTATCAAAAAGTTTTTTATCAATTTTATAATAATCGGTTAATGATATCGGCATATTATTTACTCTCCATCTACAAAATCTATAGTTTTTTCGTATAAATATTATTTTTCTTCTTCCCCGTTCTCTTTGTCTTCTTTTATTTCTCTATTATTTACAATATTGTTATAATAATTTAAAAGTTCATCATCTTTTAAAATATTTGACACAAATAGATTATCTGTCGCAATTTTAGATATTTTTTCTATTTCTTCTGAAGTCCATTTATATTCTTGTTCTGCTGCTTCTTTAATCAGTGTATATGAATTACGAAGGCTGAAACTGTTTTCTAAATTATCTATAAAATATAATTTTCCTATTTGTGATTGTGAACAATTATTACCATTATTCATTTCATCAACTTCTTTTTTATTACTGAAATGTAGGGATTTTAATTCTTCATTATATTTTGTTCTATCTATTATTGCTTTAACTAAACAATCAAGTTTTTTTCCTTCTGAATAATCAGCTGGTGCAAAATATCTAATTCTTTCTTGTTGCATCATCTTATAAACATTAGTTTTATCTTGAGTCTCTGAATTATATACTCCTATTGAATGTCCACCATAAGAATTTACCAATTTCATACAGGGTATATCAGTGACACTATCTCCGATGTAAATAATATTTTCGAACGGAATTCTTAATTGATCTTGACTAAAATGATCGTTAACGGCGGGATCATTTATATCTAATATTCCCTTTTCTATTCTAAACAAAAATTGTGTTTTATTTGTATAATTTATTACTTGTGCCGGCCATATAGCAACATTTTTTTCATTATAATAAAAGGAACTAGCATATACTTGTTTAAAACATCCAAAAATAGAAGTACCTTCTATCATTTCTTTTAATCCTGAAGATATTATATAATGCTCAACTATTATTCTCTTTTCTGTAGCATAATCGCTTATTCTTTTAAACCAATTTTCAACTCCAGAAAAAAATTGAATTTTTGAACCATATTCTTTAAGGCTATCTTTTGTAAATAAAACTTTGCCTTCAGATCCTTCTTTCATTTTAAGCATCCATGCTAAATTATTATCCATATTGTTGTTTGCTGCAAAAGATTCTGATTCTTCCCAAAACTTTTTCACATCTTGCCCAATAGACTGAATATACCCCTGTGCTTGCATATCATTAGGTGTTAATGTTTTATCAAAATCGTAACAAATTGCAACTATCGGATATTTTTCTTTTTTTTCTCTTTTAAACTCTTCTATATTGTTTATTGTATCCATTTATTATCTCCTATTAAATTTTTTAAAAATAAAAATCTATAAATTAATACTTAAAACACAACGGCAACACTTTTTTTGATTGTTTCTTTAAATGTTGATGTTGAACATACTTCGGCAACTCATTAGGTGTTTACATATAAACTAGACATTGTCTTCCTCCTGCTATTAAATTTGCGGTGAAAGACAAAATTTGATAGAATTGATGTGCTATGATTCATCAACATTTGGTGATTCACCTAAAGGTTTTGATTTGGGGAAGAAATTAAAACCTTGTTATTGAAGGACGAAAGGTTTTATTAACCTTTTGTCCTTTTCTACTTATATTAAACCCATTTCTTCTCCATATTAACATATTCACCTTTTAAATATTTATTACAAAACTTGTCTTTGTTTCTAACCTTTTTGTTTTCGTCTAATCTACTACTTTTAGTTGATAAATTATTATCTTTTTTAATCAAATATATTTGAGATTTTGTTCTTTTATCTAATAATAATGATAAGTGTGTTGAAAACAATAATTGTGCATGATTTTGATTTTTCTTTGCAAAAGATTCAATAATATCATTTATTAAACATGGATGAATACTGGTTTCTAGTTCATCACATATTAATACGCCACCTTTATCTAAAATCGGTATTAATCTATCCAAAATATGACACATTCTTCTTGTTCCGGTAGATTCCGCTGCTAATGGAAGTTTAAAAGTTTTATCAAGACTTTTATGTACAAATACAATGTTTTTGGTGTTTGTGGAAAATTGTATTTCTCGTTGGTTAGAATCAATACTTTCTATATCAATTTTCTCAAATCCCAAACCATAATCTCCTATAAAATTTTGTATCTTTTTCAACTTGTTAGGATCCTTTGTTATACGATTAACTAATCTTTCAGTAGAAGGTAATCCTATAGTTACCATATCAAAATTTGTTATCTTATCAATTTCCATTGTTTGTAAATGACCTGTACTTAATAAAAAAGAAAAGAGACTTGATTTTCCTTTCTTCTCAAATCTTTCTTTATCGAAATCATTTAATTTTGCTTTAAATTTCCAATTTACAATGTTAATAATATTATTTTCTCGTTTTATTTCATAAATACAAGAATATGCTCTTTCCCTATGTATTCCTAAATATTCGTAAAGAACTATTCCTTCTTTTATATGTATTTCGTATCTATATTCTTTAGAATTTAACTCAAATATAATCTTAAATTTTATAGGTTCATCTTTTGAAAGTATGTGTGGCATAACTTGCATATAATCATAAAGATCCGGCTGAAAATAAGACTCATGAATAAATATCAAAAAAAAGAACAAAGCTTTCAATATATTTGATTTTCCGGCTCCGTTATTTCCAATCATAGTAACAATAGAGTTCAAATAATTTCCACATGTTGATCTAAAAGAAGAAGCATCCAACATATCTTTTTGTGAAATTCCAAAAGATATTTTTACTTCATCTTTTATGCTACCAAAATTAGATATTGTAAATTCTTTGATCATAAACTTACCTCTTGTATATTTGTATATATTATAACAGAAATCTGCAAAAAAATCAAGTTAATATCAAAAAAATCAAAAAAAATTAACAATATTTTACAGTTTTTTCACAAAAACTTACGTTAACATATATTGACTACTACAAATGTATGATATACAATAAAGAGATTTCTACTGAATTTTTTTCTAAGATTGAAAATTTATTGTGTCAATTGATGGTTAACCTTAGATAGCAGAATATTGATGAATTTTATGCTTTTATAAAAAAAGAACTTGGAATAAAAGATTAAAATATACTATTACTACATGTTTATTTTACTTTATTTTTCTTCAAGTTGAAGAGTTTCTTCGATATATTTTTTAATATATGCTTTTGTAATATTGTTAGGTATATCATTTAAATATCCTGATGTTTTTAAACTTTGATAATCAAAATAAGTTAAATAATATTTTTTATTCAAATCTTCAAAATACAAATTATAATTAGTATCATCAATAAGGTCATTACTAACAGTACTATTTATTTCATCATATATAGTTTCTTTTGTTTTTTTATACAAAAATTGTTGTATTAATGTAATATTATCAATCATTTTATCAATATATTCATTAAAAAGATTTTCAGTAATAGAAAATTCATTGAAATGAGAAACATTATCTCTTAAAGCAAAAATGTCACTATGTCTTTTTTGAAAATTTGTATCTTCTTCAAAATCAAGCAAATATGAAAGATGTTTAACGGAATCTTTTTCTAAAGAATTAAATGTATTATGTTTTATATTTTCTATTTTTAAATTATCTTTGATTTTTTTACCAATTATTTTCATTTTATGTAATACATGTAAAGATTTATCATCAACATAGAATTTATATGCTCTAACAAGAAAAGAGTGTAAAATAAAAATGTAGTATTGGTACATATTCAGATATATATTATTATAAAAGCCATTAGTTGAAAAGCCGGATTCAAATAAATTTCTAATATATTCTCTTGTTTGTGTTTCTAAAAAGATTGGACAATATTGCATAATATTTGATAGTTTTTCACATGACTCATCAGATAGTTTAATATCGTTATTCAATGCTTTCTCCCCAGATGGCTTGGAGTTTGGAGTTTATTTTTTCTTGTTGAATTTTTATTAGCTTTTTACATTCTTCTATTGCTTTTTCTTCTTGTTCAATTGCTGAAACTATTTCTTTTTGTTCTTCAAGAGTTGGCAATGGTATTATCATTCCTTTTAATTCTTTTACCGAAACAACATTTTGTATTGCAACACCAGATTGATTTTTAAAATATTTATTTTGATAATAATCGGTTTCTAAGAGATTTTTTAAATAAATATTATTTAGATTGTTCTTTACAGTTAATTTGAGTAATGCTTGATTTATGATACCAATTTTATGTTGACTAGGAACAATTGCTATTTTTCCCATTGTTCCTGAACAACTTACTAACAAATCTCCAGTATTTACTGTAAATCTTTTCATTTCCTGATATTTTTGTTCGTCTATAAAATATCTACCAAAATTGAAATCATTATTTATTGCATGATATTGCTCATATACGAGATAACCCTCTTTCACAAAAATCTCTTTTTTTAAACTGCCACCAAATGGTCCTCTTATAAAATCGCAGACTTCACCTAATTTCACTTTTTGCCAGTTTGGGTTTATTTGGAAGGTTGGTTTCCAGTTATCTATAACTTTTTGAGCACCGTCTATTACTGCTTGATAGCCGTCAAGTTCTTTTACAATTTGTTCTTGAATCTCTAATGGTGGTAGTGGAATTTTTATTTTCTTCAATTCTTTAAAATGTCTTGAATATCCCAAATTAGGTATTTCTAAATTTTTAACAATATAATAAAAAAACTTTGTATTCCATTTTTCGGCTGTTTGTAAAATTTTTATTCCGTCAGCACCTAAAACAAAATCAAAATCAATATATTTAACAATTCTTGTATGGTCTCCAAATACGGTAATAGGTTTTTCTATTTTAAAAACATCTTCTTCTTTATTCCAATATCCTGAAATAAAATTTTCAGATTGATCTATTATTGGGTATTTTCCTTTTTTTAAAAAATCTCTTTCTTTAATTTTGGTTGTATATTTAACTGGTTCTAATTGTTCTATTAAATTAACCATCTCCCATTTGCAATTAGAATAATCTTTTGTTTCTTTATATCTTGAAGCTGTTAAGTTATATTCTTCGTTTTCGGCAAGTTTTGATTTTTCAACAACAGTTGCTATTGTAGAATTAGATTTAAATTCTTTTTTTGTATTTATACAATTTTGCCAGCTGTTAATAAGTTCTAATGCTTTTGGCAAATCGTTTTTATCTATTTGCCGTCTTTGAGCACCCAAATCAAAACCGTCGTTTTGAATTTCTACAAAAAGAATTTTATCCGTCTTTTTTGCAAGAGTTTTATCTATAAATAAAATTGATGTTTTTACACCTGAATATGGGTTAAAAATTCCACTTGGCAAACTTACTACAGCATACAAATAATTTCCATCTATAAGTTCTTTCCTTAATTGTTTATAAGCATTTGCACTTTGAAAAACTATACCTTCGGGAACAATTATACCTGCCCTTCCCGTTGAATTAAGATGTTCCATGATATAATCTACAAACAAAACTTCGCTACGGTTTGCTTTTATTGCAAACTTGTTATGTGGTTGAATTCCGCCTTTTGGTGTCATAAAAGGCGGATTTGCTAAAATACAATCAAAATAATCGTCCCATTTTTTAGTTTCCGTTAGTGTATCGTATTCATATATTTTAGGTTCTTTAAATTTATGTAAATACATATTAACAAGAGCAAGTTTTACCATATCTGGAGAAATATCGTAACCTTGAATATTTTCAGTTAAAGATTTTCTTTCTTTTGGTGTTAAATTGTGTTTGGTTTCTTGTGCAACTTTTAAAATATATTTATATGCAGAAATTAAGAAACCTGCTGTTCCGCATGCCGGATCTAAAATTGTATCTGTTTTTGTAGGTTTAACGACATCTACTATAAAATCTATAATGTGTCTTGGTGTTCTAAACTGACCGGCGTCGCCTTGAGAGCCCATAATTGAAAGAAGATATTCAAAACCATCGCCAAGACTTTCGCTATCATTATATGATAAATCGTTAATTTCTTTTAAAAATAAAGTTAAAGTTTGTCCGTCACGAAACGGCAAATATGCACCCTTGAAAATATCTCTGAATAATTTTGGTATTCTGTTTGAAAGTTGTAATTTGTCTAAAGCTTCGGTATAAAGGTTCATTCTTGCTTGGTTACCAAGTTGTTGAGACATAATTTTTGACCAAGCATATTGTTCAAGTTCTTCAACAAAGAATTCCCTTTTTCCACCCAATTCTACGGATTCTATATCCATATCGTCCATAAACTTATAAATCATAGCAATTGTAATTTGTTCTATTTGGGATTGAGGGTTAGGAATTTTGCCTACTAAAACATTTCTGGCATTATCTATTGTTTGTTTGATATCTTTTGTTAACATTTTATACCTTTTTTATTTCATGAATTTATTAATAACAATATTATCTTTTATGTATGTAGGTAATTCATCTCTATAACCGTTTAAATGTTTAAAATCTTCCATTGAAAAAGCTTGGTTAAAGTTAAGTTGTTGATACTTTTTTTCTTCAATAATTTTTCTAAATTCTTCGTTTGTCACATAAGCTTTAATAAAATTTTTTATATACGGAACACATTCTGCTTGCGGTTTATAAATTGAAATATATTTATCGCATTCATCTTCTAAAAGTTCATCTTGATTTTTAAATTTTGAAAGCAAACCGAAAGCTCTTTGTAAAACTTCTTTCCACGATAATCTTCTATCCAACATTTCTGCTTTCATTAATTTTTCAAGAGTTATAAATAATTTAGGTTTGTTTTCGTATTTTTCTCTTGTAATATCTTCGGCTGTTTGCCAATCTTCATTATCGACAGCAGTTTTAATTTCTTCATCGGCTGTAACGGTTTCTTTAAATTGTTGGAATAGTTCTCTATCTATTTTCATACCGTCTAAACCGATTTTTGTTTCTGTAAGTTGTTTAAGTTTATCAATTTCAAAAACTTCTATAGGTTCTATTGGTGGTGTGCCTTCTCCACCACCATATCCTTTACCGTTTTTAAGTTGTGGTAATTTAAGTTCTTCGTCATAATTAAAATCTTCTTCAAAATATTGGCAGTTTGCAAAAAAGTCGAATAATTTAAAGTGTTCTTTATTTCTAAATTCAACAGGCTTTGTTGTAGGATACTTAAAAGTAAATTTTCTTGTTCCTCTTCCTTTAATTTGAACAAAATCCGTTGGAGAAAAAATCGGTCGCATTAATGCTAAATTTAAAACATCTTGGCAGTCGTAACCGGTTGTCATCATTCCTACAGTAACACATACTCTTGCTTTACTTGTTTTATAATCGTCCAAAAACTTTGAGTTGCCCGATAAATTATTATTAGAAAAATGTTCAGCCATTTGCTGTGCTGTTGGAATACAGGATGTTACTTGCATAGCAAAATCTGAATTATATTTGTTTGGCCATATTTTATGTGACATTTCGTTTAATATTTGTGTAATTTTTGCACAATGATTTTGACTTACACAAAATACTATTGTTTTACCGAATTCTCCTGATATAGGATCTTTTAAACCGTTTTCAAGAAGAACTTTGCAAAATTGAATGTTAGTGTTTTCCGAAAAGAATTTCTTTTCAAATTCTTTTGAATAAACTTGTTCAGTAGTTTCTTGACCTTCATCCGTTATTTGAACTACCGAATATCCTTCCTCTGATAACAATTCTGTTGTAATATCTGTTCTTGCATCAACAACTATAGGGTTAATTAAAAAGTTATCTCTAACACCGTCTATTAAACTGTATCTAAATGTGGGTTGTCCACTTTCACATCCGAAAGTTTTATAAGTATCTAACAAAATTCTTCTTTCCAATGCTTTAGGGTCTTCAAATTTTAATTTTGAAACATCAACATTTTTAATATAGTCTTTAGGTGTTGCCGTTAAACCTAATTTATATCCCATAAAATATTCGAATACAGCTCTTGAATTTCCACCGATACATCTGTGAGATTCATCTGAAATTAGCAAATCAAAATCCGTTGGAGAAAATAATTTTTTGTATCTGTCATCAATTAAAAGACTTTGTATTGTTGTAATAACAATTTCAGCTTTTCGCCAATCGTTTTTATTTTCTTTGTAAATAACAGAAACATAATCTTTTAGATAATCTTTAAAGTTTTTATATGCTTGTCTTTCAAGTTCAATTCTATCAACTAAAAACAAAACTCTTTTTGCATTACCGGTTTTAAGAAATAATTTTATTATACCTGCAGCAATTAAAGTTTTCCCTGTTCCTGTTGCCATTTCAAATAAAAATCTGTTGTTACCGTTTTTAGCAGATTCTTGAAGGGCTTTTATAGCATTTATTTGGTATTGCCTTAAAATTCTGTATCCGTTATCAAAACAATATTTTTCTCTTGTTTGTTCGTTTATATAATCCGGTTCTTGTAATAAATTGGGATTTTGCATTAAAGCAACATATTCTTTTATGATATCTTCAGAATATAAAGCTTTAGTGTTAGGTTTAAATTGTATTCTTTGTTCCAACGATTCTTGTGTAGGCATAGATGTAATAATTTCGGGGTTGCCTATTTCTATATCCCAAAGATAATGAATATTACCGTTTGAAAGAATTACAAAACGAATATTTTGGCTCATGGCATAGGCACGAGCTTGTTCTTTTGCAGAAAGTGGATTTATTTGTTCTTTCTTTGCTTCCAATACACAAAGCGGAAACCCTTTTGAATCAAACAAAAGGTAATCCAGTAAAGCATGTTTATATTCGTTATCGTCTCTTTTGATTTTTGTGCTGTATTCAACATCAACATTTGCACGACCTGTTTCGTCGTCCAAAAGTTTCCAACCGGATTGTTCCAACAATTTGTTTATTTTAAGTCTTACTTTTGCTTCATTGTCGTTCATTAATAAAGTCCAAATTTAAGAATTAAATATATCTTGGATCATTTTACAAAATTAAGTTAATATTTGCTATATTTATAAATAATTTTAACTTAAAGGAAGAAAAACTATGAATTTAGATATTTTAATTGCAGATACAAATAATAAAATTCAAAACAATAAAGAAAAAATATCAAACTTGTATAAATCTTTTGACCAATGCCGTACAGTAAAGTATCGAGATTGGGCTCATGAAATTACATTTGGATTTTTAGTATCAGAATATGTTTTAAATTTAAAGATTGCTTCGAAAGATGATAATCTTGATGCTGTTCTATTGTTAGCTCGTAGATTATTAGAAGTCTTTATTGTTACTAAATATATTGTAACTACAAATCAGTTTAATGTTATGCTTGATTTTTGTGTACATGATCGCTACGAATATTTAGAGGGCTGTATAGCTAGGGCAACTGCTGATGACAAAATCTTTCCTGAATTAGCCGGACTAGATAATTACCTTTCAGACTTCCAAAAACAAGAAAAAGAATTACAGAATCGATTTGGAAATTTTGGTAAAAAAATGCCAAATATGAAAAAGATGGCGGAACGAATTGATTATTTAGACGAATATAATTACTTTTATAAGTTTACATCTAAGCTTTTACATTTTTGTCCATTTACTTTAAACGGTGATGCAAATTTTGATAGGCCACTTGATAAGGTTGTATTTTTATGTCGAGTAGCTAAGTATATAGAGAAGATTCGTTATGAGTTGGAAAACATATATCAACGAATTCCCAAGATATAAAGTGTCATTAAAGACCTTAAGATTTTGAGTTACCTTATTCTTGGCTCTCAAAGAATTTACAAATTTTAAGCTATAACGAAATATTTACCGACTGAAGTGTACGTAAATGAAAGTGTAACGAGTGGTACTCAAAGAAGGTAAATATAAAGTTATAGCTTAAAAGAAAAATTTGTTTAGCTCTGAAAAAGGTTTAAATAGCTTTTAAACCTTTTTCAAGATCTTCAATTATATCCTCCACATTCTCCAATCCCACCGACAGTCTCACCATTCCCGGATTAATTCCGCAAGCAATTAACTGTTCATCCGTAAGCTGTCTGTGTGTAGCCGATGCAGGATGCAAAACACAAGTTCTTATATCTGCAACATGCACTTCGTTGGAAGCCATTTGCAAATTATCCATAAACTTAATTGCAGGTTGTTTACCGCCTTTAATAGTTATGGACATTACTCCGCTTTGCCCTTTAGGCAAATACTTTTGTGCCAAATCGTGATATTTGTTACCTTTAAGTCCCGGATAGTTTACATGCTCTATTTTAGGATGTTTTTCCAAATATTTTGCTACTGTTATAGCATTGGAACAATATCTTTCCATTCTAACCGCAAGAGTTTCAAGACCGAGATTTAACAAAAATCCGGAATGACCTGAAGGGTATGCACCGAAATCTCTCATAAGTTGCATTCTTGCTTTTATGATATAAGGTGCAAACGAATATTTTTTCGTATATATAGTTCCGTGATAAGATTCATCCGGTTCGGTAAATTCAGGGAACTTTCCGCTTGTAAAATCAAATTTGCCGGAATCTACAATTACTCCACCGCCCTGCACTGCATGACCGTCCATATATTTTGTTGTTGAATGAATAACGATATCCGCACCGTAATCTATAGGTTTACAAAGTATAGGTGTGGCAAATGTGTTATCCACGATTAACGGAATTTTGTTTGCATGAGCAACTTTAGCAAACTTTTCTATATCGAACACTTGTAATGACGGGTTAGTTAATGTTTCACCGAATATTGCCTTTGTGTTGGGTTTTATTGCTTTTTGTATTTCTTCTTCGTTTGCATCTACATCAACGAAAATACATTCTATTCCGAGCTTTTTAAGTGTAAAAGCAAAAAGGTTTATTGTACCGCCGTAAATTGCTGATGCACTTACAAAACTGTCCCCTGCATTACAAAGGTTCAAAATAGACATTAACGATGCCATTTGTCCTGAACTTGTGCACATTGCGGCAACACCGTGTTCAAGGTCTGCAATTCTTTTTTCCACAACATCTACAGTAGGGTTGGTAAACCTTGAATATATATGAGATTTTGTAGGATCATCAAAAACTTCCGCAATTTCCTGTGTGGATGTATAACGGAACGTTGTGCTTTGATATATCGGCATAACTCTTGGTCCGCCGTTTACGGGTGTGTAACCCGAATGTAAACATTTTGATTCATCTTTCATGATTGCTCTCCTTTTTAAGTACTTATAGCGACATTAATATTTTTGTTATAATTTTGCAACTAACTCAATCGAGTATGCCCTTACGGGATCCATATACACTTCATTCGTTAGTTGCTTCATTCTAACATAAAATCTTAATGTCTTTAACGACAACAACTAACGACAACTACAAAAAACTTAAAATCCTTTGTTTGCCAAAACAACAAACATCAAAAACTTGAAAACTCTTTGATTGCCAAACAACAACTAACAATAAACTCTAAGCTGTAAGCTATAAGCAAAAAATCTGAAAGATTTTTTAATAAGCCATAAGCAAAAATCGTCTTGCGATTTTTCCAAGCTCTAAGCTTTAAGATATTGTTAATGTTAGATTATATAAAACTAATTATTGTTTTACAACGGAAAAGATATTAAAGTATCAATATTTTATTTTGAAATAATCCAGATATTTCTTGAATCTGTCTTGTGCAGTAAGACATGTATCCGTTAAATAACCTTTTTGTTTATTCCACTCGGATAAACCTCTATAATAATAAAATTTTAAATCTTCACTTATTATGAACGGAACAATATTATTTTTTAAACATTCTTTAAATAGTATTAATCTGCCTACTCTTCCGTTACCATCTTGAAAAGGATGTATTCTTTCAAATTTACAATGAAAATCTATTAAATCTTCCAATGTTTTTTTTGATTTTTTATTATAAGAATTTAATAATTTCTTTATTTCAGAAGATACTTTATTCGGTGAAGTTGTTTGTATTCCCCCGACTTCATTCGGCAACTTTTTATAATCACCTACGGCAAACCAATTCTTTCTGCTGTCTTCCGTTCCGTTTTTCAATATAAGATGCAAATTTTTTATGAAGTTTTCGCTTAATTTATAATTTGCATTATCGATAATGTTATCAATACATCTAAAATGATTTACTGTTTCTACTATATCATCAACTTTTACGGACTTATCTTTTATACCAATAGTGTTGGTTTCAAATATATATCTTGTTTGTTCGTGTGTAAGAGTGTTGCCTTCTATATGATTTGAATTATAAGTTAACTCTATTTGTATTTTATGATAAATCCTTCCTGAAATTTTTGACTTTTTTTCCTGTCTTAATATTTCAAGTAAAGTTTCTTCTTTTTCTTTTATAGGTTTTTGAACTGTATCGGGAATATACCAGGTTTTTCCTTTAATAACAGCATCACTTATTTTTCCTTTAGAACAATAATTTCGAACAGTTCTTTCGGCAAGGTTCCACTTCTTTGCAATTTCTGCTACAGAAAGATATTTCATGCTTTTTCTCCTGTAAAGGTTACATTAATAGTATATATTTTTATCGGCAAAAAATCAATAATATTTTAAAATATTTTGTATGTTTGCCGATGTCGTTTGTAGCATTAAAAGAATTTTTAGATTTGTTGTTGTTCAAACTATAAGCCATAAGCAAAAATCGTCTTGCATTTTTTTCTAAGCTCTAAGCTGTCGTTAAGGTCGTTGTCGTTCTTTTGCAAATCAAGACTTTTTAGATTTTGAATTATAACAAAGCATTGAACGACTGCGGGGTCTTTTGTTGTTGTCGTTTGTTGCCTTCAAAGAATTTAAAAGAAAAATTCGTTTCGCTAAAAAATTTTATAAACAAGAAAATTTTTATATAATGTAAGAATGAAAAAGCAAACTCCAAAACCAGTCTTATTTTTATTTTTATTGATAGGATTATATGCTTTCTTTATTGGTGCTATTCCTGTAAAAGTTGAAATAAGCCCTGCAAGTATGGGATCACAAGCACAGATACACAGAATATCAGCGATTCCCCCGTTTAAAACTATTGATATTATGATTCCCTATGTAAAACAAGCTATAATAACTTCATCAAGGACTTCTAAAGGCGGAACCACTTACAGAGTAGAATTGGAAGATTTTAAAGGGTATCGATACCCTGTTACATTATTCTATTCTTCCGGTTACGGACATAAAGCAAGATTACAAGATACAATAAACAATTCAATAAGAAACAGAACCGAATACAAAAACACATTTCGTCAACCTTTCTTTATGCTTTTCGGACTCTTTTTTATATTAGTATCACTAGTAACATTGAATACGACACAAAAAACAAATAAAACCACACAACAAAAAACACCTGTTCGGATTCCGTCCCAACCCCGTATACCGCAACAAACCGAATCAGAAGAAGAAAAATATAACAAAATAAATAATTCAATAATCAAATAAGCTTAAAGCTTAGAGTTTATTAAAAAATCTTTCAGATTTTTTGCTTATAGTTTAAAGGGAATCCCATTTAAAATCTGAAATCTCTTTGAGAGCCAACAACTGCAAAGGCATGTGGAGACACAAAATGTTTTTATTTTTTTACTTCATATCCTTCATAGTAATAGGATTGTTCAATACCTTTAAAAATTATTTCTCTGTCGTTAATTTTATCGGTAAGTGCGGATTGTAATAAAAATCTTAATTCCAAATCGTTTATAGGACTTCTTTCCATTGCTTGTAAATACAAATCTTTATCTACTTTTTGCCAGTCTACAACTTTTTTAAGATTTTTCTTTAGTATCATATCAAACCATATTCTTGTTGATCTTCCATTACCTTCCATAAATGGATGTGCAATATTCATTTCGACATATTTTTTTATTATGTTTTCAAAAGTATCTTCAGGCATTTGTTCTATTTTTTCCAATACTTCCTTTAAATAAAGACTGTTTGCAAAACGGAAATTTCCTTTTGAAATATTTTTTATGCGGATTTGCCCTGCAAAATCATATAAATTGTCAAACAAATATTTATGAATCTTTTGTAAACCTTTGACGGTTCCAATTTCAATGTTATTTATATCACCGGTTTCATATAGTTTTTTAGCATTATTAAGACTTATTTCATCAATTTTTTTCATAAATATATTTTATCAAATTTCAATTGTTTTATAAAGAATTTTTAATAGATCCTAAATTACAATTTACTAAAAATATAAATTTGACATTTTGAGTTATTAGGTATATAATAACTCAAAATAAAACATTGCAACGGATTGGCTTGGTAACTCTTGAAAATCCCGTGGCTAATAAAAAAGAACAAGCTGTTCGGTATTTCCTAACAGTCGGTAAAGTTAAATTTTTTATGCCTCTTTTTGCAATGTGCAAAAAGAGATTTTTTTATTTAGGATAAAAGTATGGTAAAAAATGACGAAATAAGAATAGCAATTATAGCAATCGTTATTGAGGATAAAACAAAATCCAATACGGTAAATGCCATATTGCACGATTATTCCGATTTGTTTGTAGGCAGAATGGGTATTCCGTTTAAAGAGAAAAAGATATCGGTAATAACACTTATTGCACAAGGAACAAATGATAATATTTCTGCTCTTACCGGAAAATTGGGCAGGGTAGAAGGTATTACGGTAAATTCGATGCTGACGAAAAAAGTTATGAAATAACTTTTTCGGAGGTATGGATGTATTGAGGGATAGAGGTATAGAAGTATAACTATAAAACAGCTGAAGGATGAAAAAAAACAGATGTATAGAAAATTAGAAATTTGGAAAGAATCAATAGAATTAATAAAAGAAATATATTATTATGCAGATATCTTGCCTAAAAGTGAAGATTTTAATTTAAAATCACAACTAAAAAGGGCAATTGTTTCTGTTACATTAAACATATCGGAAGGGAAATGCAAAAGTACAGCAAAAGATTTTGCACATTTTTTGAATATAGCATCTGCTTCACTATCTGAAGTTGAAACTATAATGTATATTTGTTTAGAACTTGGATATTTTAAAAATATAAATATAGATAAAACTTTAAACAATATAAAGATTTTAAATAAAAGAATAAATTCTTTAAGGAATAAACAAATTAGAGAGATATAGTGGAATGGAAAATTGCCAAAGGCAATTTAGAAGGATAGAAGTATAGAGGTACGGAAAAATAGAAATAACAGCAGAAAAAAATTATCGTGTTCTATACATCCGTTCATCAATACATCTGGTCATCAAAATCGCAAAGCGATTTTAGTCCATACATCCATACTTCCATACCTCTATACCTCAAAAAATTATGGAATAATTTTTTAGGAGAAATTAAATGAATTTCATGGATAAGTACAAAAAGGAAATGGCAGAATACGATAAAATGGAAAAAGATTTTATCGATGATGATTTAATATGGAAACAATTAAATAATGCAGAAAATCCCACAAAAGAACAGGTTAGAGCAGTTTTAAAAAAGGCAGACAACTGTGTTCGTTTGGAACCGGAAGAAACTGCTATTTTGATACAGAACAAAGATCCGGAAACCATACAAGAAATGTATGACCTTGCATATAAACTTAAACACGAAGTTTATGCAGACAGACTTGTTTTGTTTGCTCCGTTATATTGCAGTGACGAATGTGTAAACAAATGCAAATATTGCGGTTTTAGAGGCGATAACGGGGTAATGAAAAGAAAGACTTTAACTCAAGCAGAAGTTGCAGAAGAAGTTAAAGCTATGATAAACGAAGGTCAAAAAAGAACAATATTAGTTTTCGGAGAATCCCCCAACTCAGATGTAAATTATATGGTTGATACATTAAGAACAACTTATTCCACAAAAACAGATAAAGGTGAAATAAGAAGAGCAAACATAAATGCAGCTCCGTTATCTGTAGAAGAATACAGAATGTTGAAAAAAGAAGGTATTGGAACAATACAGGTATTCCAAGAAACTTATCATCATGAAACATATAAATATATGCATCCGCAAGATACAATAAAAGGTCATTACAGATGGAGACTTTATTGTATGGATAGAGCATACGAAGCCGGTTGTGATGATATGGGACTGGGTGTATTGTTCGGCTTGTACGATTGGAGATTTGAAGTTATGGGCCTTTTGTATCACACAATACATTTGGAAAAGAAGTTTAACGGTGTTGGGCCTCACACAATATCGTTTCCGAGAGTAACACTTGCAAATTCTACTCCGTTAAGCCAACACTTAAAATATAAAGTCAGCGACGAAGATTTTAAGAAGTTAGTTGCTATTATAAGACTTTCCGTACCATATACCGGAATGATATGTACTGCAAGAGAACCTAAAGCAATAAGAGACCAAGTTATAAAACTCGGTGTATCACAAATGGATGCCGGTACAAGAATCGGTGTTGGAGCTTATGCAAAATCTAAAGTTGCTAATCAGTTAAATGATGCCGAACAATTTACAATTAACGACGAAATATCGTTGGACGGTTGTTTAAAATCTATTTGCGAAATCGGTGAAATTCCATCTTTCTGTACTGCATGTTACAGAGCAGGCAGAACAGGTGAAGAGTTTATGAAATTTGCTAAAACACAATTTATACATAATTTCTGTATGCCTAATGCCATACTTACATTTAAAGAATATATTGTGGATTATGCTTCAAAAGAAACGGCAGAAATAGGTAACAAAGTTATAGATAAATATCTCAAACAACTTGAAGGAACAGAATTTTACACTAAAATCGTTGACGGATTAAAACAAATTGAGAACGGAAAGAGAGATGTTAGATTTTAAAAATTGTAAATACGATTTTTAAAATCAGCTTAAAGTTTATAGCTTATAGTTTATAGTTTGAACGGCAAAAACAACAGAGATATGGATGCATGGAAACGACAACTATCTTTTTTGTTTTAATTTTTTAATAAAATTGTATATAAGGTTTGCAAAAAACATTCTGCTTGAAGATCTTATATTAATTTTTAGTACCGGAATTTTTTTGTTTTCTCCGTGTATGAGTAATAAACTACAAGCTCTGTGCAAACCTATAACAATGCTATCGTATTGATCAATAACAATAACACCTTTTTTCGGATCATACCCTTCTTGTAAAATCTTTTTATACAAATTTACAAAAATTTCGGGAGAACGATTATTATCTTCAAGATTAACAGGATCTTTACAGTATTCAACATATTTTGCAAGAGCTTCTTTTGAGTTTTGGTTAGATAAAAATTGATAATTGACAGTTTCTTTCAATGTGGTAAACTTCTTATGTTTATATCTGCGAACTTTTCCTAACTCAATATCACAAAACTCGTAACCGAACAATTTCTCGTCTTTAACAAGATTTTTTGCATCAAACGGAGTAATATACCATTGATTATTATTATTTGTAATTTCTTCAAATGTAACTGTTTTTTTCTTTGTCATATGTTTTTACGCTTTTTTTATGCTTAACGTTATTGCAAGTGCAACTACTGCCAAAGCTATTAAAACAATAAAAGGAACTGCATATCCGCCTGAAACTGCAAGTAAATAGCTTTCAAGTGATGCTATAAGTGAAGCTATTAACAAATTTAAGTTAAATACGGAATAATTTAAGTTATAATTTTTCTTACCGAAAAAGTCTGCAATAAATGCTGCAGATATTGTCGGACAACAACCAAAAGATAAACCTACGATACATAACCCAGCAATACATAATACTACGGAAGAATTCATTACGGCAACCAATATAACTATTCCTGCAATTATTGTTAATACATCTGCATATATCATTGTTTTTTTACAACCGAACTTATCGAATATTAAACCGCAAATTATTCTTCCGAGTCCGTTACAAACAGATAATACTCCAACCATAGTTACGGCTAAAGTTTCTGCAAGTCCGCTTGCAAGTGAAATATCTTTTGCAATAGATATTACAGTGTTTCCGCAAGCTGCCAAAAAAGTTATAACTGCTAATGCCTTCCAGAACGAAATACTTTTAAGCATTTCTGCCAAAGTATAATCTTTTACTTGTAATGCGGCTGTATCTGCTGTTTTATTAACAGTATCAAATACTCTTGTTTTTAATATCAATGCACAAGCAAATAAAACTATAAATAAGCAAATACCTATAGACAAATATGTGTTTCTCCATCCGAAATTTGCATTTGCTATTGTTTTTGCAGCAATAGAACCGATAATTAAAGAAGATGCTCCGTAACCCATAAGAAGAACGCCGGAAGAAAATCCTTTTTTATCTAAAAACCATTGGTTTACCGTTGAAATAATATTGTTATATGCAATACCGATACCAAGACCGCATATTATTCCGTACCAAATATATAACATTGATATACTGCTACCTGAAAGGAAAGATGTAAAAACAAATCCTAAACCTGAAAGAATTGCGGAAATTATTAAAGTGTTTCTTAAACCTATTCTTTTGTTAAGCAAACTGCCTAAAATTCCGCCTAAACAGAAAAAACTCATTGTAAGTGTAAAGTTTACCGTAAGTTGCGGAACCGTCCACCCGAAATTTTGTGCTAAAGGAACTTTTAATATAGACCAAGCATAAACCGTTCCTGCAAATAAAAGTGCAATTGTTCCGACAATTAAATACAAATACCTTTTTGTGTTATTCATTTTTTCCTCTTCAGTTATTTATTGAAAAATATTTTTGTTTTCAATGTTTTTATAATATTTGTTATATAAATCTCTTCCTATCGGAGAATCTGTTGAAACCATCGTATCTTGAGCTTTGCAAGACGGACAAATAAATTTTGTTCCGGCAATAAATCTGTACAGAGTATAAAATATCGGAATGATTATTAGCCATATAAAAGCAACAGCTAAAAATCCAAACAAAATCCATACTGCCAATTCGGTAAGGAAACTTGAAGTTTTTCTCGGTCTTCCGTAATATCCGCAATTTATACAAATCTTTTTTGCCATAAAATAGTCCTTAAACAATATGTATTGTATTTATTATATAAAAATTTCATTTAGGCAAGAAATATATTATTCCTTGCCTAAATGTTATGCACTTGCCAACAAGTTCCTTATACCATTAATATTAACATTAATGGTTTGTTCTATTTCTGTCGGGCTTATAGTATCGGATAACGGTGGTAATATTTCAAATTCTCCTTCTTTTGCTTGTGCAAATACAGATAAGTTTTCGTTAAGTTTATTTCTTATAACGGTATCTTCGTTGGAACGAACAATCAACTCTTGTCTTATATCATTAATAATTGATGCATATTTTGAATCGACTATATACTTATAAGAATATCCGTCTGCAGTCTTTTCCATTTCGAAATATACGGGAATAGACTCTTCCGGATTTAAAGGATTTTTAATATTAACAAATATTTCTTGACCGTCTTTTATTCTTTCCGCCGTTAAAGCTATTTCACATTTTGTTCCTTTTATCTTGTCATCTCCAACCTTGTCGTCGGTTAATTGTGAAGACGAATCCGTTTTTTTTGCACTGAGAGTTGTTATAGGCCTCATTTGAAGAATATAAAGTTCATCCCCTTCTATTGAAAACTCAATATCAATAGGATAATTTGTGTACCTTTCCAACTTTTTAGTAATTTCTCCTATTCTTTTTACTTGTTTCATATTTAAAGCTCTTGCTTTTGATTTTTGTCCTACGGCAACCTGTTCAACTCCTCCGTTGGGGTTTGTAACTATTTTAAACGGTTTTGTTGCAACGGAATATTCTATTATTTCACCTACTCTTCCCGTAGACATATCAAATAAAATAGTGTCGGGATTATACATACCGGATACAATTCCTTCTCCCTGTCCCAACACGGCATTAATTGTTCCGTTACCATATTTGTCTCTACTGAAAACAACACCTGAAATTTCGGAATTAATCATTTCTTGAACCAATACTGCCGGTTTAACGATTTGCCCGCTGGACATCATATACTCTATACATCTTTCCGAAAAGAAAGATTTCCAACATTCCTTTACATTTTCATATACATTTTCTTCTTTTATATTTAATTTTGTTTCTCCCATGCCGGCAAAAGCATTGTTTGTAGCATCTTCCCCTACTCCGGAAGATCTTACGGAATATTTTTTCCCGGGTTTTAAAAATATGCTTAATCTCTGTTTTATTCCGTTTTCAATATCTGTCTCCGTAAATTCTTTAGAATCTATCAGATTACAAATCTCTTTTGAAAGAGCCATAGCTTTTTGTTCGTTTTTGTCTTTTATTGCATTTTCAAAATCGGTTAAAAGATTTTCTTTGCCTGCAACTTTGAATAACATCGGCAATATATTTACACTTATTCCCATTCCGTTAGGAACGGTAACACCTTCTTCGTTACTTAATATTTTGTACATTTTTGCAAGCTGTGCGGTTTTAGAGCCGAAAAGTTTTTCATTACTTGCATTTTCTTCAAATAAACTTATTTCTTCATTTAAATCTATGGTATTATTTTTTACTTCATAGCTGTTTATTTTATTTCTTAAATCAGGAATTAAGTCTTTAATAATTTCTTTTTTTGTCAACAAACCTTTTTCGGTTTCGTCTTCATTTATAAAATAATTATATACTTCCGCCAACTTTATTTGCAAAATTGCTTTTTGTATATCTTCGTCGGTTAATATGTCTTTTTCTATCAAATTCCTAGAGTTATTTATAAATGTTTGCATAAAATTATTTAGTTTCTTTTTATTGTTTTTCCCGATAGTTCTTATTTGTTCTTTTAACATTTTTATCTTATCTTTTCTTCCCACGGATTTTATCATATTTATCTTTTTATTTAGTTCCGTAATCATGTTATATACGATATTTACATTACTTATACTTTTTACATTCTCTATTGCTTCCGAAATACTTTGTATTTTATCTTGTACATAACCGTCGTTTAATTCTTTAATTTTATCTTTAATTTCTTCAGGCATATCTTCCGAAAGGAATGTATTTAACGTCTTTGAGGTGCTCGGATTACCGGCAACCTGAAAATAAATATATTCCGCCAATCTGTTTATGTTTTTGTCTTTGCAATGTTCTTTTATAAAATTAGAAATTGCAACGGCATTATCGGTATCTATGTATTGTTGTATTTCATCCAATAAAGAATTATCAATATCATCAAATAACAATACCATACCGGTTTCTCCGTTCATAAGAACTCTGGTACCTTCTTTTAATTGTTTAGTTTTCGTCTTTATTTTTTGAATATGGAATGTATTTTTGTTATAGGTTATTACATCCGTATCACCGAAAGCCCAGTTATATAAAATTTCCAATTCGTTCTCATTCCAAACAGCTCCGTTTAATACAACGGAAGGTTTTTGCATTTCTCTTGTAGTAATTGCCGCGTGACTCAAAACTCCCCCTCCGGTTGTTATTATACCTTTTGCTTTTTCTATGTATCCTACATCGTCCGGAGATGTAAAAGGAACAACCAATATGCTGTTTTCATTAACATTATCTCTGTTGAAAGTAACATTTCCTACAATGCTTACACCGGTTCCTTCCGAAGTTGCCATACAAGGTATATTAGGACTTTCAATTCTTTGAGTTTCTCTTAACAATAATTCTTTTCTTCTTTTTCTTTCTCTTGATTTTCCCTGGTCCGGTCTTGGAATATCATATCCCTCATTGTTTAATAAATGTCTTAATTCTTCGCTGGTAAGAGATTGCCTTGTTTTTGTACCGACTCTTTCCGCCGTGGAATATATCATTCTTTTTGTATTGAAGTTCATTATTCCTTTTACAAACAATTTATCCCCGTTTTTAAGATTCATAACAGAGCTTACAAAAAGATATTTTCCTATGTTTGCCAATATTTTTGTGTTGAAATCGTATTCATTTACGAGATTTATGATTTTTGATTTTAGTGTCGCTTCCAAATTATTGCCTGCTATCTCATTTAATATAGGAAAAACAAGATCATCATTTCCTTGTACAAGAACAGAATTGTCATTAACAGATATTCTTCCTTCAACATAAGCACTTTCGATGGGTTTATTGAAATATTTGTCTATATATCTCGGATCTTTTAAGTTTTCGTCGGTGGTGTTTTCAGGTAACAAATCGCAACCCAAATATGACAATATATTGTTCAACGTGTCTGCATTTAGAGGTCTCTTGTCCGGCAAAAGGCCTAAGTCTTTACCGCTAACTCCGTATCCGTAAATATTTTCGGTACCATCACCATCGTTACTTGCAACGCCATACCAAGATTCTTTCCTTTTTGCTTTTGTTAACCATTGTTCGAAAATTTTTTCATATTCTTCTGCGGAATACATTTTCTTTATTGTTCTTAAATCAAAATCGACATTCGTAGAAAATTTGAATATTTCAACCACATGAGCTGCAATATCAATTAAATCCATGGTGTCATTCAAACCGAAGTCTTTATTGAGTTTTGCCGCTAAGATATATGATTCGGTTCCTTCGGAATATTGAGTATCCGTTTCAACGTGGAAACCTAAATCTTTGAGTATTGTTCCGAAATATCTAATTCTTTCTTTTTTCCCCAGATTTTCGTGAGCAACGGGCCTTTCTCTGTAACGAATATCGATTCCTCTGTCGGTATCACCGAAATTAAAAAGAATATCCACGCTATGTGCATTTAATTTTGTGGTCCATACAACCAATTCATCTTTACAAACGAAATCATCTATTTTGTCTAAAGCAAATTTTCTTGAAGCAAGTTTGGACATAAATTTAACAACACTGGAATTTACATTTTTAGATAAATTGTGACCGCTTATTGTCGATTTTTGTTTGGCTTGTATAATTTGAATTGCATTATGTTTTCCGAATCTTCTCACGCTTCCTACTTCCTGCTTGAAATCCGTTATAGCTGTTTGATGAACGGCATTTATTAATGTGTGAAGAGTTGTTATATCCTTTATATTTTTATCTTCCCATTTATCTATTAATAAATTTTTTCTCAACATTTCTTTTCTTGTCATTGTTGAATCTCTTAAAGATTTTTTTATGTTTTCCAATGCAAATTCGGCATCGTTTCCGTGATCTTCATTTATTTCTTTGAATTTTTCTATCATTTTTCCCAATTCTTTCAATAAGGATTTTAAGTTAGAGTCATAATTCTTGGAATCTTTAAGTGTATCCAACAGAGAAAGAACGGAGGTGTTATACTCCAATATTTTTTGTAAAACTTCAAAACGGTGCAATACTTGCTGAACGTCTTCCCTTGATTCCTCAGTTTCACCGATAATTTTTATTATTATCGGGAATTTAATGTTTAATGCGTCGAGAGTATCTATATCCGTAACTATCGATGTTTCTTGAGTTTGTAAATTCTTTTCTTCCTTAAAAGTCAGCGGAGATTCTTTACTAATTAATCCTTCAGGAATGTATTTTAGTAACGGAGTGAAAACATATTCCGAATAAGATTCTCTTTCTGATGTGTTTTCAACGCTTACATCACCCGGATAAGCATATAAAGGAATATTTAATTCCAAAGACAATTTTCTTAATTGTTCAAAGTCTAAAGGTATACCTTTATTTATATCATTATATAATCCTTCACCGGCAACATCAAATAAAACAGAAACGGCTCTTTTCCTTTTTTCTTTTTCCACGGAGTTATCTTTAGCCAAATTAAAAAGTTTTTCTATAATCTGTATAGATATCAAAGTTGATTTTGTATTGCTTTCTTTTCTATTTGAAGAAAATATATGCAAATTTGACAGTTTTTCTTTCAGAAAAGGAAGAGAATTTAAGTATTTTATATTATCAACAATTTTATTCGATAAGCCATTGATATCATCGGAAACAGCTTCTTCTTTAACAACAGGTACATCCATTTCTCTATCGTTTAATTTTGCTGCATTTACAAGTATGTCTAACGTATCCGTAGTAAATCCCGGCCCGATTTTACCGTCTGTTGATAATGCATAGTTTCTTTTATTAAATAAAATATCAAGTATTTTGTTTTCATCTATTCTTTTTGAGGCCAACTCTCTGAAAATTTCAAGACATTGTGCCTTTCTGTTTTGATATTCTTTGGAATTTATATTTTCAATTTTCTTTGTTGATATCGGCTCATATATATGTAAAGCAATATTTATCAATATATCAACTAATTCTTTGTTAAAAGAATCGGATTTATCGTTTTTTGTCGGTTGTATCATGGTTAACAGTAGCGCAATATTTTCTTTAAAAGATGTGCTGTCGGGGTTAGTATCATATTCTTCAATCAACAATGGTTTAATATCTTTGATTTTTATTTTCTTTGTACTCATATCTCCCGTTACTAAAAGGATTTGTGCGGATACGGATAAAACCGTTTTTATTATTAGAAGAGAAAGATCTTTATTTGTATCTTTTATTTCTGTTGCCATATTTAACAACAAGTTGAGTTCTTTTTCCAATAAAGGAAGACTTTCAACGTTTATTTTGTCTGACAGTTCTTCCAAAACAGAAGTAATATCATTAATCTTTTGTTTAGATTCTTCATCCGTTATTAAAGATTTTATATCTCTGTTTATTTTCTCTACATTTTCTTTCAAAATTATTGATAAGTTTTTATTAGGTTTATTGGTAGATGCCAACGCAAAGAAAAATTGTTTTTCAAGCTCATCACCTTCTGTTGCTACTGCCATTTGCGTTTTATGTATGTTTAAATCCAATACTTTTTCTGATACCAAATTTTTTACAATATATGGCACAAAATCCGGATTTACAGAATAAGCGAGTTTCATCAAAGCAAAAGATTCTTTTAAGATGTTATATCGTCTATTTACGTTTGTAAACAACGAATCTACAAGAGAATAAAACAACATTCTGTCCGAATCTCTTTTGTTCTTTATTGAAAGAAAAGGTATAAACACAGAAATAAATTCTTCCCCAAAAGTCATAAACGCATATGAACCGGTATGATCGGAAAATCTTTTTAATATATCTATTAAATTATATATTTGGTCCATAAAATAATCGTATCGTTCGTTTCTTTCTACAGGCAAATTCGATAAATTTTGTATTATTATTCCTATTTCTTCATATTTCTTAAAAGAGCTTTTGTTTGAAAGAGTACTGATAAGATTATCTACCAACGATTGTTCTATAATCGGAACAGAAGAACTTTCCTTGTCGGTTTTTTTGTCAACAGATTCAAGTATATTTAAAGGTGCTACATCTTTTGTAACAACACTTGCAATATTGTTTAAAGAGTGTAATATTATTGTAACTATCGGTGCCAATATCACTTGTTCGGGGAAAAGAATAAGAAGACCTAAATAAATACTTGTTAATAATATTGATTGTGGTAATAAATCTTTCCAATTTCTTACCGTTTTCTGATTTGTTAATTCATCTACCAATGTATGAGTATAAGTGAAAACAATTGTTCCTGTTATGGCGGTTATGAGCATAGGTATTATTAATATGGGATTTGCGGTTATTGCAAAAGATGATATTAACAACGGAAAACTCGGTAATATTCTAAAGAAGGTCTCTTCTACTATAGGCATTATTAAGGTTGTTAAAGGAATTCTATATTTATTGGTCTTTCCTTCCGATATTGTTAAAGATTCTACTTTTGTTTTTTTATCTTTGTTCGATGATAAATTTGTATCTTTCCTGTCAATAGTTGTTATAGCTCTTCTCTGTAATATATAAATATCATCTCCTTTTACGGCAAATTCAATATCAACGGGATATCCCGCATCTTTTTCTAAAATTTTTGTTACTTCGGCTAATTTTTTTACATTTTCGGAAGTTAATGCTCTTATTTTTGCTTCATGCCCTACAGTTTCTTGTTTTAATCCTCCTCTTCTGTCGGGAACAAGTTTATATTGTTTGTTTGCAACGGAATATTCGGTTATTTCTCCCGAATTCATATCAAACAAAATATTGTCCGGTGTATATTTACCGGATGCGATTCCCTCTCCTTGCCCTAAAACAACATTGATTGTTCCGTTACCGTAATTGTCTCTACTGAATATAACTCCGGCCTTTTCCGAATCAACCATTTCTTCAACCAACGCTGCCGGCTTAACGATTTGTCCGCTGGCTATCATATAGTCTATACATCTTTCCGAAAAGAAAGATTTCCAACATTCCTTTAAATTTTCAAATATATAATCTTTTTTAATGTTTAATTTCGTTTCTCCCATACCGGCAAAAGCATTGTTTGCACTATCTTCACCGACACCGGAAGAACGAACGGAATAAGTTTTGTTTTTTTCTACAAAAGTGTTTAATCTGTCTACTATTCCTCTTTTTTTGCCTATCCTAGTGAAATCTTTAGAATCTATTACTTCGGAAATAAGAGTTGAAAGTTGCTTGGCTTTTTCTTTATCTTTGTCTTTTATTGCATTTTCAAAATCGGTTAAAAGTTTTTCTTTTCCCAAAGCTTTAAACAACATTGGCATTACATTTACACTTATTCCCATTCCGTTAGGAACAATAACGTCTTTTTCTTCTTTTAATAATTTATATATTTTTGCAAGCTGTGCGGTTTTAGAACCGAATTTCTTTTCATTACCGGCTTTATCTTCAAATAAACTGATTTCTTCTTCTAAATTTTCAAGGTCGGTCTGACTTTTCATATAATTATTTAATTTTTCTTTTAATAAGGATATGTTTTGTTGAATTATTTCTTTTTTCTCTAATAATTCTTTAGAAGTCTCGTTTTCGCTTACAAAATAATCATATATTTCAACATTAGTTATCATTGAAATTATTTCTTGTATATCTTCTATATTGAGTTTCCCTTTCTTTTCTAATAAAGCTACGGTTCTATTTATGAAATCTATCATAAACAAGTTCAATTTCTTTTTGTTCTTTTTCTCTGTATCTTGCACTTGTTTTCTTAAGTTTTCCAGTTCTTTTATTTTTTTAGTTGTTTTAATTACGGCAAAATTTTTGTTTAATTCATCAATTATGTTAGATGCAATATTAGGATTATCCGTTCCTTTAAGATTTTTTACGGCATTAGAAATAATTTCAATTTTCTTTTGTATATAACCATCATTTAACTCATTAATTTTCTCTTTTATGTTTTTCGGCATTTCTTTTGAAAACAAAGCATTCAATATTTCGGATGTATTTGGATTTCCTATGACTTGAAAATATACATATTCTACAAGTCTGTTTATGTTCGTATTATCAGCGTGTTCGATCATAAAAGAAATCATTGCAGTCTCATCGTTTTCGTCGATACGTTTTTGTAACTCATCCAATAAAGGTTTATCCATATCATCGAACAATAATGCCATTCCGGTTTCACCATTTATAAGAATTTTTGTACCTTTTTTTAATATTTTCCTGTTTGTTTTTATTTCTTGAACAGGAAAACGCTTGTTTACTTTTCTTATATCGCCCGAAGCCGAATGATACAATACATCTACTTCATTATTCGACCAAACGGCATTATTAAATACAACGGCCGGTTTATGTAACTCTCTTGTTGTAATTGCGGCATGACTCAAAACTCCTCCACCGGTTGTTACGATTCCTTTTGCTTTTTTTATAGTGTCCATGTCGTCCGGAGTAGTGTAAGGTTTAACAAATATTGTTGTTTCATTTACATCTCCTTTCTCAAAAACAACTTCTCCCACAATACTAAAACCTCTACCTGCGGAAATAGGCGTGGACGGAATCATAGGACTTTCTATGTTTTGAAGACGTCTTGATAATAATTTTTTTATTTTTTTCCTTTCTCTGTCCTCTTCCCATTTTTGTCTTGGAATGTCGTAACCTTCCGGTTTTAGTAATTCTATTAATTCTCCTTCAGTAAGTTTTTTTCTCCCTGAAAGAGATACTTTTTCCGCTACTGCAAATTTCGTTCTTCTTGTTTTCGGATCCATTATACCTTTTACAAACAACTTGTCTCCGTTTGTAAGAGGCATGATTGAACTAATAACAACAAAAGCTCCGACATTAGCCAATATTTTTGTGTTAAATTCATAGTTGTTTAATAAATTAATAATTTTTGATATTATCGAAGTTTCCTCATAATTTGTCGTTATTTCTTCCATCATTGACTGAATAATATTAAAATCTTCATTCTTTACCAGAACGGATTCTTCGTTTAATATTATTTTTCCTTCGGCATAAGCCGTCTCTATAGGTTTATTAAAATGTTTATTCAAAAAAGTAGGATCTTGTAATTGTTCTTCGGTAGTATTTTCCGGCAATAAATCACAACCTAAATAAGATAAAATAGCGTTTAACGAATCAACGTTTAAAGGTCTTTTTTTCGGCAAAGCAGTCAAATTTATACCATTTTGTCCATATTCGGAAGTATAATCGCCTTGAACATTTACATCAATACCGTACCAAGCTTCTCTCCTTTTTGCTTTTTTTAACCAACCTTCAAAGATTCCTTTATATACATTGGCCGAACGAATTTTATTTATTTGCGTCAAATCAAGATCAAGGTTTATTGAAAATTTGAATACTTCCGCTACATGACTTGCAATATCTATAAGATCCATAGACTCATTCAAACCATAATCTTTGTTGAGTAAGGCCACAAAGCCATATGATCTTTCTCCGGCAAATTTGTCTTCTTTGTGTTCGACATGAAAACCTAAATATTTAAGCATTTCTTCAAAATATCGAACTCTCTCTTTTTTGCCTATATCTTCAGAAGAGGTAGGTTCTTCTCTGTAATACACGGATATACCTCTGTCCGCTTCACCGAAATTAAAAAATATATCTACACTGTGAGCATTTAACATTGTTGTCCATATAATGAGATCATCTTTGCAAAAAATGTCGGACATTTCTTTAGCAGGAAATTTTATTGAAGCAAGTTTGGATATAAATTTAACTATATTTGAGTTTACTCTGTCTGACAGATTATAACATGTTATGTCCGTTGTATGTTGAGCGGTTATTGTTTTAATGTTGTTAAGATCTATATCTTGCCTTTTTACAACATCTTTAAAATCCGCTATGGATGTTTGATGAACGGCATTTATTAATGTGTGAAGAGTTTGTATTTTTGAAATATCGCCGGCTTTCCATGAGTGTAATTCTTTATGATTTTTTCCAATGTTATCTTCTCCGATATTCTTTATTTGATCTAAAACGATTTGTGCATCTTTTCCGTGACGTATATCATATTTCCTGTTCAGACGCTTTAATCCGTCTATCATTTTTTGTATTTCTACTATTGTGGCATTTAATTTTTCCAAATATTTTTCCAAAGGTAAATTTTGATCTAAATCTTGCAAAGCCGTAAGGGCAGATACGTTATCGCTTAATATCTCCTGTAAAGTTTCAAAGTAAGTATACATTTGTTTAACGGAATCTTTGGTTATGTTTGTTTTACCGGTAATTTTTGTTATTACCGGAGGATCAATGTTCAATAAGTCGGTACTGCTATTGTCCAAAGTTAAAGGATTGTCTTCAAATATTTTTTTAGGAATAAATGCCATTAACGGAGTAAAAGTATATTCCGTAACTTTTGTTTCTCTTCCATCTTTTCCTTCAATATGGTTTATACTTATATTTCTGGGGAATAAATATAACGGTGCCTTTATTTCCGATGCTATGGATTTGATTTGATCGAAATCCAGTAACAAGGATTTATCTATAGATAAATATAACTTGGTATTCGCCAATATATCGGAAAAAAGAGAAAGGGCACTTTCCCTTTTTTCCCTATCTGCCGTTTTATCTTTTGCCAATTTGGAAAGTTTATCTAAAATTTGTACGACAAAATCTCTTTCTTTTTTATTATAAGCAAAAATATCAACCAAAAAAGAATATTCTATTATAGGAAAAGGATTTAAGTAGTTTATATTATCAACAATTTTATCCGATAACTTATTAATATCATCGGATATAAGTTGTTCGTTTGAGACAACGGGTATTTCTTTTGCTCTTTCATCCGCTTTTGCCGCCTTTTTCAAAATTTCTAAGGAATCGAGCGTAAATCCTAATCCCGTTCTTGACATATTTTTGTTAAAATGTTTTTTATTGTCGAACACATAATCAAATAAGATGTCGTCATTCGGTCTTTTTGATGCTAAATTTTTTAAAACAAAAATAAGATATTGATATCTTTTTTTACTTGCAAAAATTTTTTTATCATCGGATATTACGGATTTATATAGTTGCGATGATATATCTAAAATAAGTTCCGTAACATCTCCTTTTACGGACTCGGAAATATCCGGATTATTCCGTTCCAACATATGTAATAACATTCGTACTATACTTTTTAATTCCATGCTATCGGGATTATTTTTGCATTCTTCAAGCAAAAAAGGTTGCAGTTGCTCTCTTATCTTAAGCTCTCCGCTGTTCATATCTTGTGTTCCTAAAAGAGCTTGGGCGGAAACAGATAAAGCAATCTCTATTATTTCTATACAAAGTTTTTTATCGGTTTTTTGCAGCTTTAATGCTTCTTTAATTAAATCGTTTATAGCAATTTCCAAAAGAGGGCGGTTATAATCGTTAAATTTGTAGGCCATTTCTTCTAAAACTTCAACGATATCACCTATGTTTTTTCTGCTTTCTTCGTCCGCTACTAAAGGTTTTATTTTATTGTTTAGTACTTTTGTTTTCTTAATAAGAACATTTGAAAATCCTTTACTGACAGGGGTGTCTGAAGAAAAAGAAAAAAAGTAACTTTTTAACGCATCAAAACCGGCTTTTTTTAATTTTTTGTTAACGGAATGATCTTCTTCTCCTTTTTTTACAATTTCTTTTTCTCCCGATACCAGCTTTTTTACGATATAAGGAACAAAATCAGGATTTGCAGAATAAGCTTTAGCGACAACCGAGCTTGTTTCGGATAAAATAGTTTTAACGACTTTTGCGTCCAACTCTAAATCTTCCATCTCTTCAAACAACAAATCTATAAACGTGTAAAAAAACATTCTGCCTGAATCTATCGTATTCGGTAAAGTAAGAAACGGTACAAATACTGAAATAAAATAATCTTCAAAATACAATTCTTGTTCATTATAACGATTAACGGAATATCTTCTTAATATGTTTGTTAACATATATAATTGTTCTATAAAAGCATTATATCTTTTGTTTTTATCTTCAGGTAAAGTCAACAAGTTTTCTTTTATATCATCCAAACCGATATATCCGCTGGGAGAGAGATTGGAAAGTTGTTCTATAAGGTTATCTACCAAAGGTTGTTCTATAACAGGAATCAACCGGGAATCTTCATTATCTTTTTTATTAACGGATTTGATTATATTTAAAGTTTCTATATCGTTTGTAAGAACACTTGCAATATTGTTTAAAGAGTGCAAGATTATTGCAACTATCGGTGCCAATATTATTTGTTCGGGAAACAGCATAAGTAACATTAAATATATTGTTGTTATTAAAACGGACTTAGGTAATAACTTTGTCCATTTCCTTACTTGTTTTGCCTGTGTTAATTTATCTGCCAATGTATGTGAATATGAAAAAATAAATGTTCCCGTTATTGCCGTTAATACCGCCGGTATGATCAATATCGGATTTGTTGTTATTTCTGTCGTTGTTATCAATAACGGTATGCTTGGTAATATTCTAAATATGGTTTCTTCAACTATCGGTATTATTACCGTTGCTAAAATTAATTTTATTTTTTTGTTTGTAGAATTAAACAAATCTTTCAGTACTACCAACGATTCTACTTTCGGTAATATCCTTTCAACTTTAAAATCTTTATTTCCCGTTGAAGATACATATCCGCCTTTTAAATTATATTTTGTTTTTATTTTAGATAAATTGTTTGCTTCGTTTATTTCATATATCTTCTCGTTGATTTTGCCTAAAACTTCCGCCAATTTTTCTCTGCTTTCCGGTGTGTTGTCCAATAAGGTTGTGTCCGTTATCCTACCGATTGTCATATGTACTATGCTTGGTGTTTTATAGTTTGTATTTTGTGTTAATTTATCTCTGAGTTTATAAACCTGTTCAACAAAATCCATATCTTTTATTTCATATATTATTGCTCCGTCCGGCATTAACTTTAATGTTCCAAGTAAACTCGTTTTCTTTAACAGTTCTTGTCCTAAATTCCTTGTCTGTACAAAAATATCGTCTTGTGAACTTGAATTTTGTATCAATTCGTCCATTTCTTGAGTAGGAATATCTTTCATGCTTGCATCATATCCTACGGTTATATGCAACTGTTCGTAATCCATATATGATACTACGTCACCCGTTACGGTTTTTAACGGTTTCAATATATATTTATTAATTCTTTTTCTTGCACCGTTGCTCGGTTCCAATTCTATTGACGGAGCAGCATATTTCTGTCCTTCAATATTTCGTATCATCTGTTTTGTTTTTTCCGTGTCTATTTTTGAAAACGGGACAGTTTGCCCGTGTGAATATATATATTCTTTTTCTAATATGGTTCCTTTATTACCGTTATCTTTATATGTTACTTTGTATACGATTTTATCGGAGTTTATATCCCCTTCTATTTTCCAGTTTTCTATTATCACGTTTGCGCTCTTATCTTGTTTTTGTATTACATTCTCGTTAACAAAAGTTTCTATTTCTTTTTTTATGTTACTGTCGGATAAATTTTGTTCCGCTATCTCAAATACACTTGCCATTATTTTCGGAAAACTTATATCTATTGCTTCTTGCGATAACGGTTCCAAATTGATTGTATTTTTTAATATTGTTGCGTTATATATTATTGTATTCCAATATATTTGTTTGGCTTGTTCTATTGAACCTGTTATTTTAGGCGTTATTATTGCATAACTTATCTTTTTTGCTTCCAATATTTTTTCCAAGCCCCTTGTATGAAAACCGCCCGTTACAACTACTTTTATATTTTTGTCCTTTATATTCTTTGATATTTCTTCTATTGCCAAATTGGTTTCTTTTTCTATAAGGGAACCTTGTTCGTTACTCTTTGTTATTATCCTTTTGGCAAACTCTTGATCTCTTTTTAGGTTGTTTCCGTGATACTTATTTAACAGCTCCTGATATTTATCCAACTTCTTTACGGTATTTACGGGAAAATATGATGGCCATGTAGTTCTGAACTTTTTATATTCTTTTTCGAATCTGTAATATTCCTGAGCAGAGATGTTTGCAGTAAAATATTCTCTTATACTTGATATAAAATCACTTAAAAATGCAACTTCTTGTTCGTACTTTGTTCTGCCTAATTTTAAAAATATTTCTTCCTTTAATGCTTTTTCTTCTTCCAAAAAACTTACGGGATTTATTTTATTGTTAAAATCCAAATAATTTATAAAACTTTCCAGATTTCTTAGTCTTAAATTCTTTGTTATTTGGTATTTATTGTTAAGTGATATTAACCGGTCTGTAACGTTTTCTATTTTTGCAAAGTTGTCGCTTTTCTTCAATAAGTTTGCATATTCCTGATAAGACAGTTTATTCTTTATTTCAGCTAAAAATTTACCTAATTCCCCTGCAACTTTTGTTTCATTTAACGAAGAATTATTTTCCAAAAATTTTATGTACAATGCCACATTTGAATATTTCGTTATATCTATATTTCTTTCTTTTGCATATCTTGCCAATTCCTGATAATATTTTTTTGAATCTATCTTGTTTGCTTGGAAATCTTTTACTATCTTATCGAACTTTCTTTCTTTATCACCGGAATAACTGTTTTTTATTGTTTTTATTTGTTCTTCCAATTCGTTACAAATTATTTCTATCTCCTGATTATTTGCAATGATTTCGTTTAACAACTTTATATTTTCTTTATACAGATGTTCATCTTCTATAGGTTTTATAAAATCTCTTTTGTTATTTATTAAAGAATAATATTCGGTTCCGCTTAATCTTCCGTCGTCTACCATTTTTTCTATTATTTCGGAACCCTTTTTCCCGTCGTTAAATCCCGATAACCAACTTGTATTTACATCTTTATATGTTCCTTCCAAATAAACGCCGTTTATTTGATACTTTTTTTCCAAAAGTTCTAATATTGAACTTATTTGTCTTTGTGTTTGAGCATGACAATGTAAATCCTGTATATTTAATACTATTTCATCGCTATCATAATATTTTGAGGATGTTATTTTTCCCAATACGGGCGAAAAGAAAGGTTCCTGATCGGGAACCCTCATTACATTTCCCGTTGTTATATTTGCATAGGAAACACCGTTAAACAAAGTTGTAAATAAAAAGAATACACTTGTTACGACAGCGATAGTTTTTTTCATTTTATTCTCCAAATAAAAATCCGCTATTTTATCTCTAAAATAGCGGACTTCTAATATATTTTTTTATTGTTATATTTATATCATAAACTTTTATAACCGATGTAAAAAAGCATAGCATCATTAGAAAATAAATAAGCAGAACTTGCGAAAGGTGTTTGCTTAAACCGTTAGTAAAGCCCACTTTCGTTTGTTTTATTATATCAGCAAACGAAAAACAAATAACAAATTTGTCCGTAGCGGAAAACTTACAATTTGATTGTTCTGCAGTAATGATAACATCATTAAACGTTTCTTTTTTTTGTTTTGCAGGAGAATTTTCCTGTTTAGAGTTTGTTTGTGTATGTAATTTAGTTTCGAAAGAGTTTGTTACTCTGTCTACAACTTTAGATACAACAAACACCGCCGAAATCAAATCTTTTTGAACATTGTATACCTGATTAAAATCTACTTTATTGTATAGATAAGAAAAGGCCATCGATAACGAGTTAAAAAGAATAAATAAAACGATAACAGAACTAAGTATAAATTTTACATACTTAGAAAATAAAAAATTATTAAAAGAGAAACCTATCTTAGACATAAAAATCCTCAAATCTAAGTATAGCACATCCATATTAAAATAATTATAACATTTTGGTAATAAATTGTAAAAAACAATTGTAAAATTAATGTAAAATTTGTTTTATTGGTTTTTATTGTTTAAGATCTTAAAATTTTTGGTTACCTCGTTATTGACATACAAAGAATTTTCAAGTTTTGTAGTTGTTGCTTTTAGAATTTAAAAGAAAAATACGTTTAGGTAAATATCAGAAAATTATTTCTTTGCTATAAATGTAACCCAATGTTTCTCGATATCATGAAACAATATGACACATTGAAAACCCGCTTGTTTCAAATAGTCGGTTAGTTCTTGGTTTCCATATAGTTTTAATCCGTCTATGATTTTTTCATATTTTTTTTCTCTTTCGCTAATACCATCAAATTCGTTAACTATAACAAATGTTCCGCCCGGTTTTAATGTTCTGTAAACTTCTTTAAAACTTGTTGCAGGTCCGGGCCAAAAATAAACGGTTTCAACTGCAGTTATAAGGTCAAAGGTTTCATTTTCAAAAGGTGTTTTTGAAACATCACCCTGAATGATATTACAAATACCGTCAGATATTTCTTGTGCATTAACTTTTTTTGATTCTTTAACGGAAACATAGGAATAATCAAAACCTGTAACTTTTGCCTTAGGGAACATTTTTATTAGTTTTGCCACATTTATTCCCCCGCCACACCCGAAATCTGCAATTTCCGTAGGATAGATATCTTTTAAATGAGAAAAACCCCAATTTGAAAGTTTTGCATGACCTTCGTTCATTCTGTTTATCATTATTTTACCTAAAATACCCTTAGGTTTTCTCGTATTACTGAAAAAAAGTTTTTTAAACATGATTTTTTGCTCCCAATTTTTATTGAAAAATTATAGAATAATAAATTAATATTATCAATTTTTTGTTATAATAATAAGAGTATGAAAAAATTTATTTCAATAATATTTTTACTGTTTTTTTATTGTTTATCGTTTGCAGGTCCCGGAGATGCAGACTTAAGGAAAAAAATTGCACAGATGATAATAGTAGGTTTTAACGGAACGGAACTTACACAGGATAATCCCATTTATAAAGATATAATAAATGAAAAAATTTCCGGTGTGATACTTTTTTCCAAAAATGTAGTAACGGAAATAATCAACAGAAAATACACACCAAAAGATATGATGACATCTCCGAACCAATTGAAAAAATTAATAAAACAAATAAAGAAAATTTCTCCGAATAAACTGTTTGTCGCTATAGATGAAGAAGGCGGGCAAATTTCAAGATTACCTTCTTCGGTGGGTTTCAATTCGGAAACATTATCTCATAAGCAATTAGGCGACAAAAACGATACCAAATTTACATATAAACAAGCCAAAAAGATTGCAGAAATGTTAAATGATTTAGGTATAAATGTAAATCTTGCGCCATGTGTAGATTTAGCCATAAACAAAGAATCTCCTATAATATATAAGAAAGAAAGATCTTTTTCCGATGATCCGCAAATAGTATCTAAACATGCGCAAGCATATATAAAGGCACACAACAAATATAAAGTATTAACGGTTGCAAAACATTTTCCCGGTCATGGTAGTGCTATAGACGATTCCCATAACGGGTTTACAGATATTTCTTCCACTTGGAGCCAAGAGGAACTTAAACCATACTATTATTTGAACAAGAAATGGTTATTAAATGCGGTTATGGTTGCACATGTTTATAACGAAAGTTTGGACGAAACATACCCTGCATCACTATCCGAAACAATTATAACAAATATTTTAAAAAAGACTATAGGATTTAAAGGTATAGTTTTCAGTGACGATATGCAAATGAAAGCGATAACCGACAACTACAGTTTAGAAGATAGCATAATAACCGCAATAAATGCAGGTATTGATGTTTTGATTTTCGGAAACAACATTGAATATGATAAAGATATAGCAAAAAAATTTAACAATATAGTTTTTAATGCCGTAAAAGCAGGAAAGATTTCAAAAGATAGAATAGAAGACGCTTATAATAAGGTAATAAAAACAAAATCTTTTTTAAATTAAAAATAAGTACAAATGAATTTAAATATAGTTTTAGCAACTAATGAGAAATATTTAAAACCTACAGCAACTCTTATAATGTCTATACATAAGAATTCAAAGAAGAATTCTTCAATAAAGATACATATTCTGCATTCAACAATAACTCAAAAGGATCAAGAAATTATTAAAGATATGGCAAAAAACACGGAAAACATATCTGAAATTAATTTTATTGATATGAAACAATTTATATCCGATAACTTCTTTGATAAATTCATAGATACAACTTGTTTAAAACATATAAATCAGGAAACATATTACAGGTTATTTATATCTGAAATATTTCCGCAATACGATAAAATATTATATTTAGATGTCGATACGATAGTTTGTGAAGATTTAACCCCTTTATATAATACCGATATAGATAATTTATATGTCGGAGCTGTTTCCGTATACAAATCTTTCTTTAAAAACATATTTATATTAAAAAATAAAAAAACAATAATGAAAGATTATTTAAAAAACAAGCTTAATATATTAAACAATTCTTATTTCAATGCAGGAGTATTATTGCTTAATTTGGCTGAAATGAGAAAAGACAATTTTCAGGAAAAAGCACTAAATTTTTTATTTGAAAATTATCCTTTAGTGTATATGGATCAAGATGTTTTAAATTCGATTTGTAAAGATAAAATTAAATTTTTGGATAGAAGATATAATGTGTATTACAAATTTTTCTTGAAGAGAGAAAAAACAAGTATTCTTCATTTTGCAGGAGAACAAAAACCTTGGAATAATTATAAGTTAAACAATGGTTTTGAGCTGTATTGGGATTTTTTTAAATTAACACCTTTTTATAGCAAAACGGAAGAAAAGTTGTATACGGACCTAAAAACTGTTCCTCCAAAAGAAGAAAAGAATATAAAAATAATACTTGGAAGAAAGAAGTACAGAATAAAATTTTTTCATCATACTTTTTCAATTAATCCAAAATTGTATAGGAGAAGCAAACAAAAATTGCTTTCATTGGTATGCACAAAAAAATAAGACAAGATTTACTGAATTTAGCAGATAAAAAATATCAAAAGTTTCATTCCTCTTTGTGCCCGGGAACGGATAATATTATAGGAGTAAGAGTTCCAGTATTAAGAAACTATGCAAAAAAACTTTCGAAACAGGAAAATATAAAAGAATACATTTCTTTTAATAAAACTGTTTATTACGAAGAAGTAATGTTGCAAGGTATGCTTATAGGTTTAATAAAGAATTGTGACATAAAAGAAACTTTATCCATGATAGAAAACTTTGTTCCTAAAATAGATAATTGGGCTGTATGTGATATTTGTTGTGCAGGATTGAAAACAGTAAACAAAAACAAAGAAACTGTTTGGTATTTTATACAAAAATATTTGAAATCCAAAAAAGAGTTTGAATTGAGATTTGCCATTGTTATGATGTTGGATTATTTTATAGATGAAAAACATATAAACGAAGTGTTAAAGATATTTGATAATATTAAACATGACGGATACTATGTTAAAATGGCTATAGCGTGGGCAATATCGGTAGCATTTGTGAAGTTTCCTAAAACAACAATAAAATATTTGAAAAACAACAATCTTGATGGTTGGACATACAACAAGGGATTACAGAAAATATGCGAATCTCTTAGAGTAAGTAAAGAGACGAAAGAAAAGATTAAGAAGATGAAAAGGTAGTTTATGGTTTGTAGTTTGTGGTTGGTGGTTTGACAAACAAAGAGTTTTGAAGTTTGGTCGTTAGTTGTTGTCGGTCAAGACCTTAAGATTTTAGGTTAGAATGAAGCAACTGACGAATGAAGTGTATATGGATCCCGAAAGGGCATACTCGATTGAGTTAGTTGCTATATTATAACCAAAATATTAAGGTCGCTATAATAATATGGATATATTATACAAGTTATCAAGGTCAAAATTCAGAAGCAGTTTTAAGTTGAAGACAAGAGATATCGATTATATAAATCAAAAAGGGCTTGAAACAATAAGAAGCCATGCTCAAGATTTTATTTCTAAAAGAATTGCACCTGCCTTTGTTGCCAACGATGGTAAACAAACTCCAATGAAAGGACATCCCGTATTTATTGCTCAGCATGCTACGGCAACATGTTGCAGAAAATGCATAAATAAGTGGCATAAATTTCCCATAGGAATACAATTAACCCAAAAACAACAAGATTATATTGTTGAGTTAATTATGAAATGGATAGAAAAATCACAAAGTGTTTTTTTGAGGAATAGAGGGATGGATGTATGGATGCATGAAAATGAGAAAGAAAACGGAAACGGCAAGTAATTTACAATTAATAATTTATAGTTTATAATTAGGCTAACAAAAACAAGGAGTATATTAATGTTAAATATAGGGTGTCATTTATCTGCTTCCGATGGTTATGTTGCAATGGCAAAACAAGCAATTGAAATAGGTGCAAACACATTTCAATTCTTTACAAGAAATCCCAGAGGATTTAAAGCAAAAGATATAGATGAACAGGATGTTAAAGAATTTTTAGAAATTATAAAAGAAAATAAATTCGTTAAAATACTCGCACATGCCCCATACACTTTAAATCCATGCTCCGCCGATAAAAGAGTTAGAGATCTTGCAAAAGAATTATTTATAGATGATTTAAAAAGAATGGAATATACTCCGGGGAACATGTATAATTTTCATCCGGGAAGCCATGTCGGTCAAGGAATAGATGCCGGAATAAAAATAATTGCAGATACATTAAATACGGTATTGAAAAAAGATCAAACAACAACCGTTTTACTTGAAACAATGTCAGGAAAAGGAAGTGAAGTAGGTTCTAAATTTGAAGAATTAAAACAGATAATAGATTTGATTGAACTAAACGATAAAGTAGGAGTATGTTTGGATACTTGCCATATTTACGACGGCGGTTACGATATAGTAAATGATTTAGATAGTGTAATAAATGAATTTGATAATATTATTGGCTTAGAAAAATTAAAAGCTATTCATTTAAACGATACGAAAAATCCGTATGCTTCTCATAAAGACAGACACGAAAAAATAGGAGAAGGACATTTGGGAATTGATGCAATAGGTAAAGTTATAAATCATCCTAAATTAAAGAATTTGCCTTTTTATTTGGAAACTCCGAACGAGATTGACGGTTATGCTAAAGAAATAAAGATGTTAAAAAAACTTTATAAGTAAATGTTATGGAAGAAATTATTTATAATTTACAATTATCCGAAAATAAAATTGTTCCTGTTCATATAGAGAGAAAAAATATAAGAAATTATTACATAAAGATTTCCCCCGATTTGAATATAGTAGTTCCCATACCTTTAAATATGAACATAGAAACTATTTATAAATTTTTAAATTCAAATAAAACTAAAAAATGGATAGAAAAAAATATAAACAAATTTCAAAAAGCTAAAGAAGAAAATATAAAAGATGACTTAATCAATGGCGGAACGGTAAAAATATTGGATAGTCAATATATAGTTTATATTTATGAAAGCATAAACGATAAAGTTATGTTGGATGGATTTAATCTGTATATATATTCAAAGAATTCAAAAGATAAAGCTTATTTACAGAAACAATATAACGAATTTCTTAAAGAAGAAGCAAAACCGTATTTTCAAAAAATTATGAATAAGTTTTTACCTATATTTAAAAAATATAATGTTCCCATACCAACATTAAAAGTTAAACCGCTAAAAAGCAAGTGGGGCAGTTGCAGACCTACTACTGCGGAAATTACATTAAATTTACATTTATATAAAGCTTCTGCCGAATGTATAAACTATGTTATTCTTCATGAACTTACCCATTTAGTTCATCCCGGTCACAAAAAAAGATTTTATAACTTTTTAGAAAAACATATGCCAAACTATGAAGAAATAGAAAAAAAACTTGATATTGAGGCCGGACAATTGCTTTCTTAAATTTTAGCTAAGCAACTTTTATTTTTGAATTATAACTTTGCATTTAACTCCTTTATGTACATCTAATTTCAATAAAAAATTATAGCGACCTTAATATTTTGGTTATAATTTTGCAACTAACTCAATCGAGTATGCCCTTACGGGATCCATATACACTTCATTCGTTAGTTGCTTCATTCTAACACAAAATCTTAAGGTCTTGAACGACAAAACAACCACAACAAAAGCAGTTGCCGTTTTATCTATTAAAAGACAAATCCGTTTCGCTAAAAAAATTAAAATTTTTTTTGTATAATACAACCATTATGAACTATATAATACTTTTATTAAACAAAATTAGTTTCCCTGAACAATACATTAATATTACGGCAACCGTAACGGCAATAATATTTTTTATTTTGCTTTTATATTTTATTTGGTATTTTTCTAGAATACTTTCAAAAATGTATATAAACAGCAAATACTTTAAATTAAGAAGCGTTAAATGGGTTTATGCGATAAGGGAAGCAAATATTTTTTCCGTTATAGGTTATGTTGCGGCAGGTTTTATAGCAAATTTTGTTTCTATTATTTTTTTTCCGGAAGAATATGCACAATTACAACACACAATAAACAAAATTATAAATATTTATTTCCTGATATGTATAATTCTTATCGTTAATAAAGTTTTAACCGTTATACAAATCATTCATGATACAGGCAGAGAAATTCCTATTAAGGGATTTATTCAGTTCATAAAAATATTTATAAACTTTTTTGCCTTTTTAATAATTTTGGCATATACGATAGGTAAACAACCGATGTATTTTATTTCGTCACTGGGAATAATGGCATCGGTTTTAATGATAGTATTTAAAGACACTATTGTAGGTCTTACAGCCGGTTGGCAACTTTCAATGAATAAAATGATAAGACTCGGCGATTGGATAGAAATGCCTGCTTATGGTGTAGACGGTAATGTTACCGATATTTCTTTAACGACCGTTTATGTTAAAAACTGGGATAACAGAATTGTTACAATCCCCGCTTATGATTTGATATCTAAATCGTTCCAAAGTTGGAGAGAGATGCAGAAAGTTGGAGCAAGAAGAATAAAAAGAAGTTTTTATATAGATATGCAGAGTATAAAATTTGTGGATGAACAACTGATGAAAAAATTGCAAAAGTTCGAACTTTTAAAAGAATATATAGATAGAAAAGAAAAAGAAATTGCAGATTATAACACAAAGCACAATACTCAAGATACAATGTATAACGGCAGATATTTAACAAATATCGGTATGTTTAGAATATATTGCCAACAATATGTGAAATCGAGAACTTTTGTAAATAATAATTTTTCCGCTTTTGTAAGACAGTTGGAACCTACTTCGGAAGGATTACCTTTGGAAGTTTATTGTTTTACCAATACTGCGGATTGGTTAGTATATGAAGCTTACCAAGCCGATATATTTGATCATTTATTATCCGTAATAGGTGAGTTTGATTTGTACATATTCCAAAACCCTTCCGGAAGAGATTTGAAGAATATAAACTTACAGACCCATATCAACAAATAGACTGTGTCTGTAATATATAATAAAAAGATAAAACAATATGATTAATATGAAAATAACCGATACTGAAACTAAACAGCCACGGTTATTTTTCTTTTCCTTCTTTCCTTCCTCAATTCCCATACTGTTTTTAGAGTATAGTTCTGCTTCTTTTAATAATTTATATTTTTCGTGTTCGTCCATATTTCTATTTCTTTAATATTGTTCCGAATAAAATTAATATCGTTAAAGCTACCGGTGTAACAAACCTTAACAAAAAATTAAATATTGCATAAACAGGTTTATTACGAAAAGCTCTGATATTTCTTAATTTAACAAACCAACCTATTATAACACATAATATAATGGTGTTTAACGGTAACAAAATATTGGAAGTAATATAATCAAAAAAGTCGAAAAGATTTAATCCGAAAAATTTCAAATTTCCCAATATTCCCATTGACAATGTTACCGGTATTGCCAAAACAAGAACAACTGCCGAAACAATTGAAGCTGCTTTATTTCTTGATAATTTGAAATTTTCTATTAGTGCTGCCGTAGGAACTTCTACTATACTTATTGAAGATGTAAATGCAGCAAAAAACAGTAATACAAAAAATAATACGGCAAAAACATTTCCATACGGAAGTTGAGCAAAAATATTCGGAAGAGTAATAAAAGCAAGACCTGCACCGGAATTAACATCCAAACCGAACGAAAAAGCTGCAGGGAAAATCATTATGGCGGCAAGAAGAGCAAACAAAGTATCCGAGAATATTATTGTGTAAGCACTTTTTACGGTGTTTTCTTCTTTTCTCATATAACTGCCGTAAACGAGCAAAATTCCCATACCGATACTTAAAGTGAACAATGTTTGTCCGAGAGCGGCAAGTAACATTTCTCCGTTAATTTTTGAAAAGTCCGGCATGAACATAAACTTTAAACCTTCAGCTGCATTTGGTAATGACATTGAAAAAATGCACAAAATTATTATTATGAATAAAAATAAAGGCATCATTATTTTGTTTATAAATTCTATACCTTTGTTTACTCCTCTAAAAATAAAAAACATACACATAGAGAAAAACAGTATTGTTAATATGCAGGGAAGAACAGGAGAAGAAACGAAATCTGCAAAATAAACACTATAATCGGTTATAAAAGTGTTTGCAATGTTAATATATATATAATTTAGCAACCATCCGCCTATAACGATATAAAAAGAAGTAATTAGTACTGCCGTTATAATGTTCATCCAACCGAAAATTTTCAGTTTAGGATTTACCGAACCATAAGCGCCTACATTTTCTTTTTTTGTTCTTTTCCCGAAAGATAATTCACAAATTAAAGGTAAAGAACAAACAAGAAGTATTATGAGTAAATATACTAAAAGAAAAGCGGAACCGCCGTATTTGCCCATAATATAAGGGAATCTCCATATATTGCCTAAACCTACGGCAGAACCTACTGCTGCTAAAATAAAACCTATTTTTGATGACCATTCCGGTCTATTCGTTTTGTTTTCCATATATTTACTGTACCTTTAAATTTCCAATTCGATTTATTATTATACAATAAAATATATTTTAACGACAATTAGAGAATTTTCATGAAGTGAAATTTTGAGATATAGAAGTTAAGAAGGGTTTCTTTTTTCTATGTATCCGTTATCCATACATCTATACTTCCATACATCCATACCTCAAAATTGCAAAGCAATTTTTTTAATGCTAAAATATACAATTCAAGGTGTTATTATGCCAAACATTACGGAAATAAGAAAGTATCCTAAGATAAAAGATTATTTTAAAATTTTTTTTGATAATGAAACGGCAATTTTAATTGATGCCGAAACAATAGTCAGTTTTGGTTTAAAAAAAGGTCTTTTTTTAGATGAAGATAGTTTTAATAAAGTATTAAAGCACAATAATTCCAACAGAATTATGAGTTACGCTTTTTACTTAATATCTAACAAGATGTATAGTAAAAAGAGTTTATCCGATAAACTTTTATCCAGAGGATTTGAAAAGGGTGATATAGAAAAAGTTATAACAAGATTTGTTGAACTTAACTATATAAACGATGAAACTTTTGCTCAAAATTTAGTTGAATATTTGCAAAGTAAAGGAAAAGGTCCTTTTTATATAAAAAATGAGTTGAAACAACACAATATAGATAATGAACTAATTTTCAAAGTTATGGACAGTGCAAAGGAAGAGAAAGAACCATACTTGCAGATTATTGATATAATGAAGAAGAAATATTCAAAGTTTGACGGTAAAGATAAAAACGAAGTAAGAAAAACGGCTATGTTTTTTCAAAGAAGAGGATTTGCTTCGCAGGACATAGCTAAAGCATTTAGAGAATTTAAAGTCTATATAGAAGAAGAATAAAAAAGGAGATTAGTAAAATGGCAACAGCATTGTTAAGTGTATGTGACAAAACAGGAATAGTAGAATTTGCTAAAGAATTAAAATCTTTAGGATATGATATTATTTCCAGTGGAGGAACAGCAAAAAAATTAAAAGAAAATTCTATAGAATGTAAAGAAATATCCGATATTACGGGTTTTCCTGAAATGCTTGACGGCAGAGTAAAAACATTAAATCCTAAAATTCATGGCGGAATTCTTGCAAGAAGAGATATTCCTAAACATATGGAAGAATTGAAAAAACTGGGAATTAACACAATAGATATCGTAGCTGTAAATTTATATCCTTTTGAAGAAACTGCAAAAAAAATAGCAAAACCTGAAGATAAAAATATATCTCAAGACATTATTGAAAATATAGATATTGGCGGTGTAACACTTATACGAGCAGCTGCAAAGAACTATAAAGATGTATTAATAGTTTGTTCCCCTACCGATTATTCCGTAATAATAGATAATTTAAAAAATAAAACAGTAAACAACGATTTAAGACTTAAACTTGCAGGAACGGCTTTCAGGCATACTGCATATTATGATGCTTTAATTTCAAATTATTTATCTTATGAAGATTTTCCTACGCAACAAGCAATTCCGTTAAAAAAACTTGCTTCTTTAAGATATGGTGAAAATCCTCATCAAAGAGCAGCATTATATAGTTTCGGTAACGAAGAAAATTCTTGTGCAGCTATTTCTGCGAAACAACTTCACGGTAAAGAACTTTCTTATAACAACTATTTGGATTTGGAAGCATCGTGGAGACTTGTTCACGAGTTTGATAATCCTGCTTGTGCAATAATTAAGCATAATAATCCTTGCGGATGTGCTGAAGGAACTGACGTTAAAGATGCATATTTAAAAGCTCTTGCATGTGACCCCGTAAGTGCTTTCGGCGGAATACTTGCATTTAATATGGTTGTAGATAAAGCTGTAGCTGAAGAAATAGCAAAATTGTTTGTTGAATGTGTTATAGCTCCGGATTATTGCCAAGATGCTTTAGATGTTCTTATGGCAAAGAAAAACATAAGAATTTTAAAACAACCTAACAAATATATAAAGAAACCTTCAACAGAATATAGAATGATGGCAGACGGTATGCTTGTTCAAGACAGAGACGAGCAGCTTTTAAATGAAACAAAAACAATAACGAAAAGAGAACCTACAAAAGAAGAAAAAGAATCTCTCGAATTTGCATGGAAAATTTGTAAGCATGTAAAATCCAATGCAATAATTCTTGTTAGAGGAAAACAGACAGTTGGTGTAGGTGCAGGACAAATGAGCAGAATAGATTCTTTAAACATAGCAATAAAGAAAATGAAAGAAGCAAAATTTGAGATAGATGAAAAAAAATATCCTTTAGTCCTTGCTTCAGATGCTTTTTTCCCGTTCCCTGATGTTGTAGAAGGTGCGGCAAAAGAAAATGTTACTGCAATTGTTCAACCGGGAGGATCTATAAGAGATAATCTTTCTATAGATTTGGCAAACGAAAAAAATATTGCAATGATATTTACATCTATGAGACATTTTAAACATTAAAATTCTTGCAAAGCAAAATTTTGAATAAAATAACGATTGTTCTTTTAAATTTATCATTTACAAGCAAAAAAGCCATTCGTTTGAAAATTTTAAAGCCGTGCTCCAACTTAATTTTTCCTAAGAACCTAATGTAACGGAAAAATCTTCAAACATGTTCGCACTAAAAAACTTTTAAAATTTATAGCTTTTTACTTTAAAAATTTCTGCTCTCATAAACGGCTTTAATCATGCTTGTAAATGAAGATTTAAAAATTACTAAGCTGTAAGCATTAAGCTATAAACTATAAACTAACTATGTCGTTCAAATACTACTTATCATTAGTTTTTCTTATATTCTTCGTATCAGTATCATTTTGTTCTCAAGAAGAACAAATAAATTTATCAGCAATAGCAGACTATTCATTGATGCCATCAAAGGTTTTTATAATAAAAAATAAACTTTTTTTAGATTTCGGAGTAAAAAATCTTTATCTCACATTAAGAATACCCAAACAATATAAAAAGAATGAAATAAAAAGATTAAAATTAGATGCGGAAAAAATAACAAAAAAGGGAAACAAGATTGAAGTTGTTGATATGTTACCGAAACAGAAATATCAGCAAATAATGAATGAACTTGTTGTGGATAGTGATATAAAAAGTAATAAAGGGTTCTTAAAATATCAATATGAGACGGAGTTAGGCACCACAAAAGATATAGAAGCGGAAATTTCTTTTAACCATGACAAAGAGCAACAAGTTTCGTTAAAGGAAGAACTAAAATCCGGGAAGAAGAAAGATAAGAAAAAAACAAAAAACACAAAAGAAAATTTTATAAATATTATTAAAAGCACTTATCCGAACAAAACAAAATTTTTAATTTCAGCAACAAATATCAACGATATAGTATACTTTTACGTAGATACAAAAAAAGAATTTATAATACCGTTAATTTTACCGCCTTATCAACAAACCGAAAGTGATAGAAATTTTTTTGTTTCAAGCGGGAATTTTTTATATTCTTTTATAGTTAAAAACCATATTGTTCCGATAATAAAATCCCCTTTCACATCTACATACAGATTATTTTCTACGGCATCATCTTCTCTTATGACCTTTGCTCCTCCAAACTTATCTGAAGATTTTTATTTGGATATTGAAGAAAACAAAAATATGATGGATATTGATGACTTTAATAAATTTTTGGATGAGGATTTGGGAACAAAACAATACAAGGCAAACTTAAAAATACTTGTTGACGGAGAAAACTTCTTTAACGATTTTATAGAAACCGCAAAACAAGCGGTACATTCCATTTTTGTTCAAACTTACATATTCAAAACAGATACTTTTTCCATGGATATAATAGATCTTTTAAAACAAGTTTCAAAAAAAGCCGATGTTAGAGTCTTGTTGGATTATTTTGGAAGTCTTTCCAATTTTAAAGAAAATCAGGATCCTATAATAAAAGATTATAAAAAGCCGAAGGATATTGTTGATTGTTTAAAGGATGATTCCAATATAAAAGTTAGAATGCATCCTAACACATGGTTCGTTTCCGATCATAGAAAAATATTTTTGGTAGACAGGAAAAAAGCATATATAGGCGGTATGAATATCGCAAGCGAATACAGGTACACTTGGCACGATTTAATGGTTTCTTTGGAAGGACCGGTTGTTTCCCCCATAGTAAAACTTTTTTATAAATCCTGGTCATTTGCTGGGCTCGGAGGAGATTTTGCGGTTGCATACAGAAGCTTGTTTACAAAATCAAAAAGGAAAGAAAATAAACCTACCGATGACATGATAGATGTAAGATTATTGTTTACGGATTCAACGGATTATCAAATATATGAATCTCAACTTGAAGCTATAAGACGAGCAAAAAAAAGAATATATATAGAAAATCCTTATTTTACGGAAAAAGCATTGGTTGAAGAGCTTGTCCTTGCAAAAGAAAGAGGAGTTGATGTTAAAGTTATTTTCCCTGCTGTTAACGATATGGTTGTTTACGACAAAATCAATTTGAAAATAGCAAATTATTTTATAGAAAAAGGTATAGAAGTATATTTGTATCCTAAAATGACACATGTTAAAGCAGCTGTTTATGACAATTGGGCTTGTTTGGGAAGTGCAAACTTTAATAAATTAAGTATGTTTAATAACAGAGAAATAAATATTGCTTTTTTCGATAAAAAAAAGGTAAATGAGTTGATTGAAAATTTGTTTCTGAAAGATTTTGAAGTATCTGATAAATATGAAGAAGAAGTAGATATACCGTTTATTTACTATTTAATTTAATTTTTGTAAAACAAAAAAATTAAATTAGGTTATAGGGTGAGAGGATTTTTCGTGGAAAAGAAAAGAATAAGTTTGGCAGATTTGGATTTATTAAAAAAAAGTTTTAAACAGAGCGGACTACATACCGTATGCCAAGCTGCAAAGTGTCCTAATATAGGTGAATGTTTTAAACATAAAACTGCAACTTTTATGATATTGGGTGATATCTGCTCAAGAAATTGTGCTTTTTGTGCTACAACACACGGAAAACCTTTGGATATAGATAAAGCAGAGCCACAAAAGTTAGCAAATACAATAAAAAATTTAGGTTTAAAATATGTTGTTATAACTTCGGTTACAAGGGATGATTTATCCGATGGCGGTGCAGAACATTTTAAAAATACGGTTAAAAAAATAAGAGAAGAAATACCGAACATAAAAATAGAATTGTTAGTTCCGGATTTTAAAGGTGTAGAAAAAAGTATAGATATTGTATTATCTTCCAAACCGGATGTTTTCGGACATAATATAGAAACTGTCCCCGCTTTATATAAATTCAGGAAGTGGGCAGATTATAAAAGATCATTAGATGTTTTAAGTTATGCAAAGAAAAAAAAGTTTATTACAAAGACGGGAATAATGTTGGGGTTAGGTGAAACACAAGAACAATTATTGGAAGTTTTCAAAGATTTAAAGAAAATAAATTGCGATATTTTAACCATAGGACAATATTTAAAACCGTTAAAAGATAATGCGGATATGGTAAAAGAATATACCGACGAAGAATTTCAATATTTAAAACAAAAAGCATTAGAAGTTGGTATAAAAACTTGTGTTTCCGGGAAATATGTAAGGAGTTCATATTTTGCAGAAGAGACATATCAATTTTTGCAAATCAAAAATTAGCTTATAGTTTATAGTTGATAGTTTTCGGTAAAAATTCACAAAGCGAATTTTTAATAGTTATTAGAAAATTTTGTTTCACAAAATTTTACATTAAACTATAAGCTGTAAGCCATAAGCCATAAACTAAAAAATCCGGAGGATTTTTTGAATAAAACAGATTTGATTGTTAACGATAAAGAATATAAAGATGTTTATGTTGCGGAATCTTTTTTTGAAAGATTTAAAGGTTTGATGTTTGTACCTAAAGAGAAATCATTTAATTTACTTATTAAAAATTGTAACTCTATACATACCTGTTTTATGAAATTTTATATAGATGTTTTTTGTTTAGATAAAGATTTTAAAGTTGTAAAAGTATATAAGAATGTAAAACCCTTCAGATTTATTTTCCCCGTCAACAATACCCGTCACATTTTGGAAATAAAATCGGAAATAAAAAAAACAGTAAGAAATTAAATTCTCACTGTTTTTTTTACTTTTATTTGTTTTCTTTTTACAGAATGTATTTTTTTGTAAGTTCCATCATTTCATCGTGAGTTAAAGGATTTCTTCTGTCTGTTTTAAATAAATTATCTATATGTTCCTTTATTTTAACAATTCCAGGATGGTTTTTATCCAATTTTGTATCACTGTCTTTAAAGTTAGGATGTTGTGTGTTTATCCAATATGCAATACCTGCAAGACCGGCTCTGTCGGTAATAGCTACTTCAGGAGGTCTGTTCAATATTGCTTTTGTGTCGAACACATTATAAATTTCTTGTTCTTTTAACAAACCGTCGGCATGAATACCGGCTCTTGTAGAATTAAAGTGTGCACCTACAAAAGGTTGCATATTAGGAACATCATATTTTAATTCCGTTTTAAAATATTTTGCTATTTCTGTTATTGCGGATAAATCCATACCGTTATGATCGCCTCTGAAAGCAACATATTCTATTGCTAATGCTTCTATAGGAGTATTTCCTGTCCTTTCTCCTATTCCAAGCAATGTACCGTTAATTCCCGAACATCCGTAAAGCCAAGCAAAAGTGGAATTTGTTAATGCTCTATAGAAATCGTTATGTCCGTGCCATTCTAACCATTCGGAAGGGACTCCCGCATGGTGAGTTAAACCGTACATTATACCGTTAACGTTTCTAGGTAAAGCTACACCCGGATATGCAACGCCAAATCCTAATGTGTCGCAAGCTCTTATTTTTACCGGCATATTTGCTTGTTTGGAAAGTTTCATTAACTCTTTTGCAAAAGGTATAACAAAACCGTAAAAATCGGCTCTTGTTATATCTTCAAAATGACATCTCGGAACTATACCTTCTTCCAATGCTGCTCTAACGATATCCAAATACATATCAAGAGCTTGCCTTCTTGTTTTCTTCAATTTCAAAAATATATGATAATCTGAACAGGATGTTAAAATACCTGTTTCTTTTATTCCCATTTCCTTAACTAATTTAAAATCATTTTTGTTTGCTCTTATCCAAGATGTGATTTGAGGAAAATCATATCCCTTTTCCTGACATTTTCTTACTGCTTGCTTATCTTTGTCGGAATATAAGAAAAATTCCGTTTGTCTTATCATTCCGTGAGGGCCGCCGAGTCTGTGCATTAAATCGAACAAATGAGAAATTTGATTTACCGTAAACGGAGGAAAAGCTTGTTGTCCGTCTCTGAAAGTTGTGTCCGTCATCCAAATGTTTTCCGGAGGATTCATAGGTACAACGGTATTATTAAATGCAATTTTAGGGATATCCGTATAAGAAAAAGTTTCTCTTAATAAGTTGGGCTCTTTAACGTCCTGAAGTTCAAATTTATATTCTTCAGGTTCAAGCATTTTCTTCTCTTTATTGTATACCAACATTTATATAATCCCCCCTTATTAAAGTGAAATTATATTATATTAAAATTTAAGTATTAAAACAATAGATTTTTATATATTAGAAGGCATACCTAAAACTTATTTTCGGTGCAAAAGTTTGTGTTTTCGGTTTGTTTATATAGTAATAGTTAAGACCTAAATCTATAGAGAATTGATCCATTATAAAAGTTAAGCCGGTATATCCGCCGAAAATACAGGAATATCCGCTATCTTCATAAGAATCTACCCAGTTCTTCATTTTAAGCTCATAATGATCTGCACCGATACCGGAACCGATATACATTGCAAAACCTTTACTTCTTACATAATCATAATAAAAATTCACCATTGCCGCTCTTGTAGAAAAAGTACTTATCAAACCCAACATGGTTTGCAACATTTCGGAAACTTCCGCTCTTTCCTGATATGCAAGTTCACATCTTAATCTGTTGTATTGAAGACCGAAAGCAAAGTTTGCCAAAAATCCTACACCTACCATCGCCCTTTCGTCTCCTTTTTGATCGTAAGTTTCGGTTGTTCCTACGGACAAACATGCATCAAAATTTATATATTTATACAAAGTATCGTCCTCAAGAGCAAACACATTTGTGGTACAAACAAGAACAAAAAACATTAAAAATATTATTTTTTTCATTTATTGTTTCCTTTTTCGGCTTTATCATATTTTACTTTTAAAATTATTTGCGTAAGAGCCAAACAGAATATAACGGCATTTGCTATCAATACGGGATATGTCCCTGTTAATATGCCGTAAACTATCCACAAAAAAACTCCCGTCGTAAATAAAACAAACATTCCCATAGAAACATCTTTAGCCGATTTTGTTTGTATAGTTTTTATAATTTGCGGCAAGAAAGCTATAGTTGTAATTGCTGCTGCTATATATCCTAAAAAATCTATAATTACTTTTTCCATAACATATCCTTTATATTTACGGCTCTGTAAGTTTTTAAAAGTATTTTGCTGCTTAATGCTTGTTGAGGACAATAAGAAACACATCTTAAACAAAAAAGGCATTTATTTTTAAATTGTGGAGTCTTTGTCATTTCAATATTTTCCATAGGACAAAGTGTCGCACACATTCCACATCCGATACATTTGGTCTTGTTAAGCTTAAATTTCATTATCCTTTTTACAATTTTTGTATTCCATAACTTTGTTGTAACAAAACTTGAAAAGAAAAACGCTATTGAGGAGAAAATGTTCGGTTTCCTTATATAACCGTTACCCTTTATTATGTCTTTAATAAATTCTTCTACTTTCAGCAAATTTTTTTCTATTCTTTTTTTGTTTGATTTTTCACCTTGCACAAGCAAAAAGTTATTTGGCATTATAAAACCTTTTGCACCTACGATTTTATATTTTTTCTTTTCCAAAATTTTTGCAATATGAGCTATCATACCGCAGGAACTGTCCCCCATGGTTGTAAACAAAAAGACTTCCGTTCCGTTCCCGTTAGGAAGATTATCTATCCATGTTCTTACAAAAGGAAAAGTATTCCAAAAAGCTGTTGTGAATCCTATACCGATAGCAGAATTTAAATCTATTTGCTTTGCATCAACACTTTCCATTTTGGAAACAATTGCATTATAAGAATTTAGATTTAATATTTCCGCTATCTTATTTGCAACGATTAGCGTATTTCCGGTACCGGAAAAAACATAAATATTTATATTTTTATTCATAAATTTTTTCTCCGAAAAAAATTCTTCATATTTTAGCTAAACGGATTTAAAATCTTAAAATCATTTGAGAGCCAATTCTCTAATCTTCTGTCGTTTTGCCGTTTCTATGCATCCATTCATCTATACTTCTATGCTTCAGTCGTTTTCTGTTGCTTTGCTTTCTCAATTGCTATATTTAAAAACAATATATCACTCGGCTTTATTCCGGGTATTCTGTTTGCTTGTCCCAATGTTAAAGGTAAAACTTTTTTCAATTTTTCTTTTGTTTCCGCGGATAAAGTTGAAATAGCATCATAATCAAAATCTTTAGGGATTTGCTTGTTTTCATATTTAGCCAGTTTTTTTGCAGATTGTTCTTGTATATGAATATAACCTTCGTATTTTTTTGTTATTTCCAATTCTTCTTTAACTTTTTCCATAGACCAAGGATTAAGTTCTTCGTCCGTAGGTAAAGGTGTATCATTTCCTTCATACAAATCTACTAAAGTTTGTCTGTATAATGTAAATTTTTTGTACATTGCATCGGATATTAAACCTATATGATGACCTAATTCCATAAGTCTTAAATCGGCATTATCGTTTCTTATACTTAATCTGTATTCCGCTCTTGAAGTAAACATTCTGTACGGTTCATCTACATTTTTTGTTACCAAATCATCTATCAATATACCGATATACGATTCTTGTCTGTGTAATATTAACGGATCTCTTTGTAATATTTTTAAAGCGGCATTTATACCGGCAACTATGCCTTGACCACCTGCTTCTTCATATCCTGTTGTTCCGTTAATTTGCCCTGCAAGATAAAGGTTTTCTATATTCTTTGTTTCAAGAGTATGTTTCGTTTGTGTCGGCGGAATATAATCGTATTCTATAGCATAACCGTATCTTATTATTTTTGCATTTTCCAACCCTTCAATCGAATGTAACAATTCTTGTTGAACTTTTTCCCCTAATCCCGTAAAAAGTCCGTTAATATAAATTTCTTGTGTACTTAAACTTTCCGGTTCCAAAAACAATTGATGTCTTGTTCTTTCGGGAAATCTTACGATTTTATCTTCTATAGACGGGCAATATCTCGGTCCGTGAGCATTGGCAAGACCGTTGTATAAAGAAGATTCTTTTATATTATCTTTAATTATGCTATGAGTTTTTTCGTTCGAATAAACCAAATAGCAAGGAACTTGCTTTTTTGTTTGTTGCCAAACTTTTGTGTTTGTAAAATGTGAAAAAGGTATAGGAGGATTGTCTCCCGGTTGAGGAGTCATCTTGGAATAATCTACGGAACTTCCGTTAAGTCTCGGAGGTGTACATGTCGTAAATCTTGAAATTTCAAGTCCGCAATCTTTCTTTAAAGATTCGGATAAATCGGTAGACGATTTTTCACTGAATCTTCCACCGTTAAAAACAGTTTTGCCTACAAATATTTTACCGTTCAAGAATGTTCCGGTTGTTATAACAACCGCTTGAGCTTGTATCATTTCATCCAAATTCGTTTTAACCCCGATAACTTTGCCGTTTTCTATCACAAGTTGTGTAGCAGTTGCCTGTAACAAATCCAAATTCTTTTGTGATATTATTGAATTTTGCATAAATGTAGAGTAAAGCTTTTTATCACATTGTGCTCTGGGAGACCAAACTGCAGGGCCTCTTGATTTGTTTAATATTTTAAATTGGATACCGGCCATATCGGTAATCCAACCCATTTCTCCGCCCAAAGCATCTATTTCTCTGACAATTTGTCCCTTTGCAATGCCTCCTATCGCAGGATTACACGGCATATTTGCTATTGAATCTATGTTTTGGGTAATAAGTAATGTTTTTAAACCTAGTCTCGCAGGAGCAAGAGCGGCTTCGCATCCTGCATTTCCGCCACCTATAACAACAACATCATATTTGTTCATAATTATCTTCCTAAACAATAATATGATTTAATTTACAATAAATGAGATTTTTTTTCAAGAAAAAACATTATTTAAAAAATAAAAAAAATTTATTAAAATTATAGCTTAGTTTCTATGAGGATTTTATGAAATATTTAAAAATATTGTTTTTCATTTCTGTTTTGCTGTTTTTTACAAAAGTTTCTCATGCTTATGAAAAATTGGATTTCTTCGACAATTTTCATATTTATACGCCATATATATACATAACACAGGATGATACCATCATAAAAGAAGCTAAGATATTGATTTTGTTTCATGATTGCGTAAAAGCAAAAAGCAAGGAACAACAAACTTGTGATTTTGCAAAAGAAGCGGCTAATTGGGAATATCCCGCAGAAAAAGCAAAAATATTTATTATGGGCTTCGATATAGAAAACTATGCTTCTTTCGACAAAGAAAAAATGGATATGGTAAATAAAAGAATTTTAATGGAAATAGACCGTATGAAAAGCACCTGCGGTACAAAAAAAACTAAGGTTTTTGTTGCAGGAACAAATTTCGGCGGAGATATCGCTCTATTATTCAATTCGGTTTATGATAATTATGATGGTGCATTATGTATGAATATTTCAAAACCTACAAAAGATATAGAAAAGAATTTAGATAAATGCAAAAATAAAAATTTCTATTTCTTTCATTGTGAAAAAAGCAAAAATATGAGTGCCGGTAAAGTAAAATCTTTAAGCAATAAATTAATAAAAAATGGTGCAAAAGTGGAAGAAAAGGTATATAAAGACTGCAAAAATATCTTACCGTATAAAGCATATTTAAATGCTATTGATAAAATGATAAATAAGTAAAGAACAAAAATCTTTGCTTTTTTTTTGCATATTTTATAAACTTATTCAGCTTGAAAAAATATCGATACGGAAAAACAGAATGAAAATACAAACACCTTACTATTTTATTGAAGAAAAAAAGTTATTGGAAAACATGAAAAAGATTGCTTTCATAAGAGAACAGTCCGGTGCGAAATTCGTATTGGCATTAAAATGTTTTTCTACTTGGTGTGTATTTGATTTAATGTCTAAATATATGGACGGAACAACAAGTAGCGCTTTATACGAAGCCAAACTCGGTTATGAAAAATTCGGAAAAGAAGTTCATGCTTATTCTGTTGCTTATCCTAAAGAAGAAATTTTAGAACTTAAAAAGTTTGCGGACAAAATAATTTTTAATTCAATATCTCAATTAAACAGATTTTATCCTTTGGTAAAAAATAAAAATTTGGGAATAAGAGTTAATCCTAAAATAAGTTACAGTCATTTTGATTTGGCTGACCCTGCAAGAAGAAATTCTCGACTCGGAGTAATAAACAAAAAAGATATTTTAATAAATTTAGATAAGATAAACGGTCTTATGTTTCATTTTAATTGCGAAAATGAAGATGTAGATAATTTGGAACAATCTTTAAATTATATAGGCAAAAATTATTCAACGATGTTAAACAAAGTTGAGTGGGTAAGTTTCGGCGGCGGAATTTATTTTACAAAAGCTGGTTATAATATTAAAAATTTTTGTAAAATATTAAGAGATTTCTCAAATAAACATAAAGTGCAAATTTATTTGGAGCCGGGCGAATCTTCCATAACTATGAGTGCTAAACTTGTGACGAGTGTTTTGGATATTACACATAACGGAAAAGATATTGCCGTAATAGATTCTTCAACCGAAGCTCACATGTTGGATTTATTGACCTATCATACTCCGGCAAAAATGGTAAAACAAAAAAATGCGAAGTATGAATATATAGTTGCAGGAAGGACATGTTTGGCCGGAGATATTTTCGGCACTTATAAATTTGCCAAACCGTTAAAGATCGGAGATAAAATAGAGTTTGAAGATGCTGCAGGTTACAGTATGGTTAAAATGAATTGGTTTAACGGTGTACCTATGCCATCTATAGTAGTAAAAAGACTTAACGGAAAAATTGAAGTTGTAAAAAGTTTTACATATAAAGATTTTGTAAGCAATTTATCTTGAGGAGGCACTGCTTGAAATGAAAAGAAATGTTTTAGTTATTGGGGCCGGAGCCGTAGCACATGTTGTTTGTCACAAATTGGCACAGAATAACGATGTGTTCGGAAAGATGTATATCGGTTCAAGGACTTTAAAAAGTTGTGATGCAATTTTAGACAGTATTAAGAAAAAAAAGAATTATAAAAATCCTGATAACGAATTTTCTTCCAAGCAGATAGATGTTTTTGACGTACCTGCCTTGATAGAATTAATAAAACAATTAAACATATCGATAGTAATAAATGTTGCAAGTGCATTTTGCAATATGTCTATTTTAGAAGCATGTATTCAAACCGGTTCGGCTTATATAGATACTGCAATTCACGAAGATCCTAACAAAGTTTGTGAAAATCCCCCCTGGTATGCAAATTATGAATGGAAAAGAAAAGACAGATGTACAGAAAAGAAAGTTACAGCAATACTTGGTTGCGGATTTGACCCCGGAGTAGTAAATGCTTATTGCGCTTTGGCGGTAAAACATCATTTCGATAAAATAGCAACAATAGATATTATGGATGTAAATGCCGGAAGCCACGGAAAATATTTCGCCACGAATTTTGATCCTGAAATCAATTTTAGAGAATTTCATAAAGTATGGACTTGGATAGATAATCAGTGGGTACAAAAACCGGTTCATGCCGATAAACTTGTTTATGATTTTCCTGTTGTAGGCGAACAGCCGGTTTATTTAACGGGACATGACGAACTTCACTCTCTTTCCAAAAATATTAAAGCAAAATCCATAAGATTTTGGATGGGATTCAGTGATCATTACATAAATGTATTTACCGTATTAAAAAATATAGGTTTATTATCGGAAAAACCGGTAAAAACCGCCGAGGGATTGGAAGTTGTTCCTTTAAAAGTCGTTAAAGCTTGTTTGCCGAATCCTAAAACTTTGGCACCGAATTATACCGGTAAAACCTGTATCGGTTGCTTAATTAAAGGTAAAAAAGATAAAAAGAACAAAGAATTGTTCATTTATAATATTTGCGATCACAAAGATTGTTACAACGAAGTCGAAGCTCAGGCAATAAGTTATACCGCCGGAGTTCCGCCGGTAGTTGCAGCCATACTTATAGCAAATGGAACTTGGGATGTAAAAACTATGGTAAATGTTGAAGAATTAGATCCTGATCCGTTTATTGAGTTGTTAGGCAAGAACGGGTTATCAACTGCCATATTGGAAAATACCCCATCTAAAAAGTTTATTTAGTATTAAAAATATTGTATATTAAAAGGACAGCCATGGATAAACAAAACAAAGTACCAATTTTTGACACACTTTTAGGGCATGCAAAAAGAAATGTTACTTCTTTTCATACTCCGGGACATAAGAACGGAAAAGGGATAGACCCTACTTTGAAAGAAGTAACCGGAGACGGTCTTTATAAATTCGATGTAACCGTTTTTGATGAAGTAGATTCTCTACATGATCCTGTAGGTCCGATAAAAAAAGCCGAAGAATTGATGGCTGAAGCTTACGGAGTAAAACATTCTTTATTTTTAGTTAACGGAACTTCCGTAGGAAATATTGCAATGTTTTTATCGGCTTGTGATCCCGGAGATTCCATTATCGTTTCAAGAAGTTCTCATAAATCTATAATGGGTGGAATTATTCTTTCGGGAGTTTGGCCTATTTGGTTACAACCTACGATAGATCAAAATTTAGATATAATTTTTAATTCAACTTATGAAGAAATAAAACATGCTCTTGAGATGTACCCTGAAGCAAGAGCGGTTTTTCTTACAAGTCCTACTTATAACGGTGTAGCGACTGAAGTTAAAAAGATTGCCGATTTGTGTCACAGAAAAGGTAAAATTCTTCTAGTTGACGAAGCTCATGGTCCACATTTGAAATTTAACGATAAGTTACCGATGTCTGCGGTTGATGCCGGAGCTGATTTATGTGTTCAATCTACACATAAAATTCTTTCCGCTCTTTCTCAAGGTTCGGTTCTTCATCATAATTCAAAACTTGTTGATATCAACAGAGTTAAAAAAATCGTTTCGATGTTACAAACGACAAGTCCTCAGTATTTGACTCTTGCAAGTATCGATTTGGCAAGAAGACAAGCTGTTTTGCACGGAAAAGAAATGTTCGATAAAGTTATAGAAGCTGCAGAATGGGCAAGAAAGGAAATTAACGAAAAAATTCCTAATATGAGGTGTCTGACGAAAGCGGATATTAAAGACAGAAACTTTGATTTGGATTTAACGAAACTTACCATAAATGTCACAAAAACTGGCCTTTCCGGATACGAAGTAGACGAAATTCTTGCAAAGAAATATAATATTCAGGTTGACTGTTCCGATACATTTAACCTTATAGCTATTATGGGTATCGGTTCGGATATGGAAGATGTTCAAAAGTTAGTAAGTGCATTAAAAGAAATCAGTAAAAAATATAAAGGAACTCAAAAGAATTGGATTTTAAAAATTCCTTCTCTCGCTACGGAAATGGTTATGACTCCGAGAGAAGTGTTTTTATCACACGATATAAAAAAGATTCCTTTGGCAAAATCGGTAGGTCATGTTTCAGCACAGGTATTAACGCCTTATCCTCCGGGAATTCCTGTCGTTATACCGGGAGAAAGAATTTCTAAAGAGATTTGTGATTATTTGGTAGAAATGGCTTCCAAAGGTATAAGAATCAGCGGGCAGGAAGGCGATATCTTAAAAATGGTAAAAGTATTTGCAAATTAAAAAAATATATGGAGATTAAAAATGAATAAAAAGTTACTAGCAAAATTCAAAAAGACTTTAACTCAAAAAAAAGCTTCCATAACAAACAAAGTTAATTCAAGAAAATTAAACGAGCATGAAATTGAAACCGGCGGAGACGAAATAGATACAGCTACTCAAAGTACGGAAAGAGAAATGCAATTTGAGCTCGGCGGTATAGATACAAGAATGAAACAGGATATAGACAACGCTTTGGCAAAAATAGAAAAAGGAACTTTCGGAAAATGTGAATGTTGCGGAGAAGATATTGCTCAAGCAAGACTTGAAGCTTTACCTTGGGGCAGATATTGCAAAAAATGCCAGGAAGAAGCTGAAAAAAATTCTAAGTAATATTTGGAGATTTTGAGAAAATGAGATTTGTATTAAGTTCTAAAATTTTTCGTGCTACCGTAACGGAAGCTAATCTTGAGTATCAAGGAAGCATTACAATTGATTCCGACTTGATAGACAAAGCCGGCTTATGGGTAGGTGAAAAAGTTTTAGTGGTAAGTAACACTTCAGGGGCAAGACTTGAAACTTATGTTATTCCGGGAAAGGCCGGTTCAGGTACCATTTGTATGAACGGTGCGGCAGCTCATCTTATAAAAAAAGGTGAAATTATTATTATTATGGGTTTTGAGTTATCGGACAGACCTATACAGGCAAAATTTGTTTTTGTTGACGAAAATAACAAATGTATAAAACAACTATAGAACAAAGAAGGGTTCTCTAAATGTCAGATTTACTGCAAGAATATTTTAAACAATTAAAGACAATAAAACCTGCTACAAAAGATGAAGTTGAAAAACTTTGGATAAAAGCAAAAAAAGGCAATAAAAGAGCAATAAAGAAATTGGTTGAACTTAATTATTGTTTGGTTATTCCTATCGCAAAAAGATTTACCAAAAGAGGCGTGGATTTAATGGATTTGATCTCTGACGGTAATATAGGTTTAATGAAAGCGGTTGAAAAGTTCGAACCTTCAAAAAATATAAGATTTTCGACTTATGCAACGTATTGGATAGAGCAATTCATAAGAAAATCTATCGAAGACAATTCAAAAACAATAAGAATACCGTCTTATATGTATGATATCATTAACAAATGGAAAAAGATGAGAAGTACATTGATGGCAAAATTAAACAAAGAACCGACGGTAAAAGAAATAGCAAAGAAAATTAAAATTCCTATTGACCAGGCAGAAGAAATAAATTCAACAATATATTCCGTTGATAATATCTCTTCTTTGGATGTTGCATTAAGTGATGATTCCGATACGTTAAAAAAAGATAATATAAAAGATACGGTAACTAAGACACCTGAAGCTATAACCGAAATAATAAGAAACGCTCAGAATGTTCAAAAGGCAATAGATTGTTTACCGGAAAGAGAAGCCGAAATATTGAAAATGAGATTCGGAATAAACAATACTCCGACTTATTCTTTGGATGAAATAGGAAAAAAACTTGATTTGTCCAGAGAAAGAGTAAGACAAATAGAATTAAAAGCTTTTCAAAGATTAAAAAGTATATTCTTAAGATTGAAATACGCCGATCCGAAAACAATAGATACATTAGTCTTAGATCAGAGAGGAACACAATCCGACAGAAGAAAAAATAACGGTACTACTACCAAAGAAAGAAGACATAACGATAGGAGAAAAGCATGGAAATAAAAGAAGCTGTTATTAAAGCTGTTAGAGACATACCTGATTTTCCCGTAAAAGGAGTAATTTTTAAAGATATTACCCCCTTACTTTCGGATATGAATTTATATAATAAGATAATAGATACGATTGTTAATCAATATAAAGACAAAAATATAACAAAAATTGCAGGTTTGGAATCGAGAGGTTTTCTTTTCGGTATATCAATTGCACAGAAATTAAATGTTCCTTTTGTCCCTATAAGAAAAAAAGGAAAATTACCCTATAAAACAATTTCTACGACTTACAGTTTGGAATACGGAACAGCCACCGTCGAAATGCATATTGATGCGGTTAATGAAAAAGATAATGTTCTTATAGTAGATGATTTACTTGCTACGGGCGGAACGGCTTGTGCTGCTGTAGAATTGGTAAAAAAGCTAAATGCCAATGTCGCAGGTTGTGCTTTTGTTATAGAATTGACATTTTTAAACGGTAAAGAAAAGCTTAAAGATATACCGTATTCTTCGATAGTACAATACTAAAATTTTGTGAAGCAAATTTTTGATGTATAGAAGATTGAAGTAATAGAGATATAGAAACTATAGTTGAAAAGTTTAGTGATTTTTTCCATACATCCAGGCATCTATACATCCATACTTCTGTAGTTAAAGCCCTGATAGCTCAACTGGATAGAGCAGATCCGTCCTAAGGATAAGGTTGGAGGTTCAACTCCTCTTCAGGGCGTTTTTTTTATTTCTAAAAATCAACAAACTGTAACTTTTAAAAAAAATAATAGTCAAACTTATATGAAGTAAAAAAAGCCGTAAAAGGAGACTAATATGAAAAAAAGTAAAATGTTGTTAAGTTTGGTGATGATGTTATGTTTGTCCGTGCCTGTTTTTGCGGTACAACCGAAAGAAGAAGGTCCTGATTGCGTTATTCCCCCACAACCGCCACAATGCCAACAAGAAAAAGACTCTGATGTTGAATTTATGCCTTTCTTGAATATGGATATGTGCCAAAGAGATTGTCGTCCTTTCGATCCTGATATGGATCCGCATAAAAAGTTTTTTGAAGATAAAGGTAAATTCTTTAATAAAAAATTTAAAGAATTGAATCTTACAGACGAGCAAAAAAAAGATTTAAAAAAACTCAAAAAAACATGTACGAATTCTTCAAAAGAAACAATTTCAAAGTTTAAAGAGAAAGCTAAAGCATTAAACAACGAACTTTTAAAAGAAAAATACAGTGCAAAAGAAATAAAAAAATTAACTAAAGATTTAAAAGACTTATCTGCAAAAATGATAGATAATAGAATAACTAAAAAAGAAGGTATGAGAAAAATTTTAACATTTGAACAATATAATAAGATGTTTAAAGTTAAAACGCCCTATGACAGAATGGCCGAAAGGTTGGGCTTATCTGCAGAGCAAAAAGAAAAATTCATAAAAGTACTTGAAAACAAAAGAGATAAAGAAAATACTCTTAAACAACAAATGAGAGAAAAAGAAATATTGTTGAAAAAAGAATTTGAAAAAGAAAATCTTGATAAGAACATAATATCAAAATTATCCGAAGATATTTCAAACATCTCAAAAGAATTGTTTAAAACCGATATTGACGCAAAGATAGAATTAAAAAGTATTTTAACAACAGAACAATATAACAAATTTATAAATCCTCGTCCGAATCCTATAAAGCCCATAATATATGAACCGACCGTTAATGATAAAAATATTGACAAAAAGTAGTTTATAGACTATAAATAAATTGTCGGGTGTAGTGGTCATAAATCCTGCGGGAAAAATCACCACCACCCGACTTTTTATTTTCCGTATCTTTTTTTGAATTTCGTATAATAACTTTTTTTAGGATTGAATCTCTTTTTAGATGAAAAAACATGATGATTTTGACTGCTTAAGCTTTGAGTTATAGTCAATTTTTGTTTCATTCTTTCATTTCTGTCTTTTTCAACAAAAATATCATTACCGTTTATATCCTGTTCCGTATAATACATCATCGTGGAATAAGTTGACGGAGTAGGTGTAAAGACTTGAACTTGTTCCGGATGAAATTTTAAGTTTTGGTTAATAAACAGTAACAAATCTTCCGTTTCTGATAAACTGCATCCCGGATGAGCAACCATAAAATAACATGTAAGAAATTGGTTTAGCGGTTTATTTATATAATCAAAATCGTTCATAAAATCAAGAAAAGTGGTTTGTTTGGGTTTCCCCATCATATTTAAAACAGTATCGGATGTATGTTCCGGTGCAATTTTCAGTTGTCCCGATATATTGTGTTCCGATATATATTTTAAATAGTTTTCTCCGTCTTTATCATCTGCAATTATTAAATCGTGTCTCATACCGGAAGACACAAAAACTTTTTTTATTTTATTGTTTTTTGCAACTTCGGACAATAATTCTATTTGTTTATCATGAGAAAAAACAATATTTTCACATACTTTCGGATATAAACATCTTCTGTTTTTACATTTACCCGTTATTCCGTTGATTTTACAACCTATTTTATACATATTGCCCGTGGGACCGCCTATATCGGAAATATATCCTTTAAAATCGGGCTTTTGAACCAACTTGTTTATTTCCTTTATTATCGATTCTTTACTTCTTGATATTACGGATTTCCCCTGATGAATGGCAATTGCACAGAAATTACATTCTCCGCAACAGCCCCTGTGAGATACAACGGAAAATTTTATTGTTTCCTGAGATTTTACTTTACCTTGTTTTTCATAATACGGATGAACTTCTCTGGTATAATCCATATCATAAATTTTATCCAACTCTTCTTGAGTTAATAAATCTTGCGGAGGATTATGTATTAAATATCTTGTATCGTGCTTTTGATTCAATCCTTTTGAATTAACATAAGCGGAATTTTCATAGAATGTTTTGAACATTTCTCTAAATTTATTTTTATCTTGCACACATTCTTCGAAGGAAGGTATATCAATATATCCGTCTTTCGGTTCTTTTGAGATATAGCATAAACCTTTTATATTTTTATAATCTTTATTATCTTTTAAAGCATACGAAAGTTCAAGCATAGCTTTTTCCGCCATACCGTAAACTAAGATATCGGCTTTGGCATCAAAAATTAAAGATCTTCTTAATTTTTTATCTTTTAAATCGTAATGGACAACTCTTCTTAAACTTGCTTCTATACCACCTAAAACGATGGGTCTTGTATTCTTAAAATGTCTTCTTATGAGATTGGTATAAACCATACAAGCCCTGTCCGGTCGACGGTTGTTTATTCCGCCGGGTGTTAAATCGTCTTCGTTTCTAAATTTTCCCGTAGCCGTATAATTTGCAACCAAAGAATCCATTGCTCCGGCACTAACTGCCCAATATAACGAAGGTTCCCCCAATCTTGTAATATCATCCGTACTTATATCCGGTTGAGCGATTATTGCAACTTTAAAGCCATGGATTGTCAACCAATTTCCGATAACGGCACTACCGTTGAAAGGACTGTCAATATAAACATCTCCCGATATAAGGATTATATCAGGTTTATCCCAATGCAATTTATTAATTTCTTCTTTAGTTGTAGGTAAAAACATTTATCACCATTTATGAAATATAAAAAATACTGCAAGAACTATAAAGATAAAACCTACAATATAGTTCCATTTCATAGATTCGTGCAAATATAAAACAGAAAAGATTGCAAATACTACCAACGATATTGCTTCCTGTATCGTTTTTAATTGTGCAGCATTAAACTGACCGTATCCTATTCTGTTTGCAGGTACCATAAAACAATATTCTATCAAAGCAATCGCCCAACATATAAAAACCAACTTCCACATTTTTATATTGTCAAACTTCAAGTGCCAATACCATGCAAAAGTCATAAATACATTTGAAAATCCTAAAAGTATAATAGTTTTCATAATGCCAAATATTATAGCAAAATAATTCAATTATGTTGCAAAACGGAAATGTTTAATTTTTGACTATTACCGTTATTATTAAAACGGCTACAAGAATTATAAGAATTGCTATGGATATCAAGATCCATTTTATTATTTTAAACAATTTGTTTAATGAATTATTTGTTTGAAAAAATTGTTGTTGAACAAAGTTTATAAGTGCTGCAGATCCTATCATAAAATCGTCTATCCAACCGATAATAGGAGCATCCGGAACCAAATCTACAGGAGATACTCCGTAAATCATGGCAGCTATAAGAAGTATCCACGACCAAACTTTTTTGCTTTGACTCTCTGTATTTCTTTTCTTGTTTATACCGTTAATACCTTCATCAACTATTTCCGGTTCTATAGGTTGCTGATCTTGTAACACGACAAAACTCCAAAAAAGTGTCTTTAAAATAAAAAAAACGGAGAGAGAGGGATTCGAACCCCCGGTAGGGAAACCCTACGCTAGTTTTCAAGACTAGTGCCATAAACCAACTCGGCCATCTCTCCATTTATTATAAATAATGGAACACATTATACATTTTTTTTGAATTTGTATCAAGCGGTTTTATTTTATAAAATTATAATATGTTTATAAGAAAAAATTTTATTTTCAGTATAATAACAACTTTGATTTTCATAACTTTATGTATGGCATACCATAACTATCAGGATAACAAGTTTACAAAAGACGGATTTATACATAAAGCTTCTCATTACTTTAAAAGCGAAGATTATTTTCAAGCTTTAAGATATTACAAAAAGCTTATTTTGATGGGTGTAACGGACGAAAGAATATATATAAACACCGCTGTATCTTTAATAAGATTAGGATATTATCAAAAAGCAATAGAACAGTTATTAAAAACAGAAAAAATATTTTCCCCTTCAAGTGAAATATATTATTTGTTTGCTTACTCTTATTATTCAAAAACTGCCGGTATAACAGACAAAAAAGACTTTGACATCATAATAGAATATTTGGAAAAAAGTATTGATGCCGATTCAAGAAACAAAAACGCATATATATTGTTAGGAAAAATTTATGAAGATGTTGCCATGTATGAAATCGCAAGAAAATGGTATAGAAAAGCTTTGTTTGAAGATATGGATAATGCAAGTGAGTTTTACGGTTTGATAGCAAATTCTTATTTTAAAGAAAACAGATTTGATGAAGCAATGACGTATTATAACCGAGCATTGGAAAGCAATAAAAACTATATTTCCGCATATTATAATATCGCAGAAATATATAAGTCAAGAAATGAATTTGATAAAGCAGAACAGTTTTATAAAAAAGCAATAGAAGTAACACCTGATTATATTAAACCGTACTATCAAATAGGAAACTTGTATTTTAACAACAAAGAATACGACTCTGCCATTTATTGGTATAAAAAAGCACTGGAAATAGAACCTAACGAAGAACTTGTTAACTATTATATAGGGATATCATACAAGAGGCAAAATAAATTAAAAGAAGCTGTAGATCATTTAAAACTTGCTGCGTATTGCGGTAACGACGATGCAGTAAAAGAATTAAGGGAGTTATTGGTAACTTTTTAAAATGTTTTTTAAAAATAAAATAATATTTTTTATCGTACAATTTTTGTTCTGTATTTTGTTGGTTTATTTTATAAACCAACAAATAGTGCCGGTTGGTATTTTTGATAATTTTATTATAGAACTGATTACTCTATATGTATCGATTTTGTTTATATCGAATTTGACTTCAAAGATATTGATACAATTATATATTTTATTATTGAAGATAGTAAAACAAAATATTGTTAATAAACTATTTGTTTCGTGGCTTTTTTTTACTTTTGTTTGTTATATATTGACCTTTGTAATTTTTGCACTTTCTATCGAGTACTGAATCTTTTTTTTAAATTCAATATTACGGACAAAACTAAAACTCTGTAAATTATGTCCGTCATTATAAAAAATAGTACGGCAACAACTGTTGAATTGTTTGTTCCGAAAATCAAAACGGATATTGCTAAAAGCAATTCCAAAAAACAGGCAAGTTTGGAAAAATCCAAAATAAAATTTTTCCCTCTTTTTTTATAGCTGAAAAAAAGTATCACATATATCATTAAAACAATACAAATACTCAAAATAAGAATAATAATCAAACTGTTATCTACCGTTATTTTATTGTTTGTGCATATTAGAAAAGATAATAAAATCAACAATATTCTATCCGCAACAAGAATAAACGAATTGCTTCTTAAATAATTTATAACTATAACCAGTATATATAGAGAAACTATGGGCAGTATGTATCGGTTAAAGTTTTCATATTGATTAAACATAAAACTTACGAGAAGTACGGGAACCACCCATATTGTCAAACTTCTTTTTAATAATATCCAAAAGTTGTTAATTTTATTATCTCCAATATTTATTTGTTTAAACAAAAATGATATAATTTTACAAACTTAATGATATTTTTTTTTACAAGATTTATCAACCGAAATCTTGTATTATTGTTTTTTTGTTTTAAATAAATTTTTGGGAGAAATATAATGATAAGCATATTGCTTCAAATTATTGCTGTTTTATTCGGGTTAGGATTGTTGATATTTATTCATGAGTTAGGGCATTTTTCATTTGCAAAATTCTACAAAGTAAAAGTTTTGAAATTTGCATTCGGTTTCGGTAAAGAATTGTGGGGCTTTACCAAAGGTGACACACGATATTCCGTTTGTTTATTCCCCTTCGGAGGTATGGTAGCAATGGCAGGAGAAAATCCCGACGAAGCTACGGGAAAAGATGGCGAATTTTTATCTTTAAATTGGTTTAAAAAAGTAATGATAGTTTTTGCAGGTCCTCTAATGAATTATATTCTTGCAATATTCATGTTTGCTTTTGTTTTTATTATTTGGGGACAGGCAACGGTATCATTAGATGCCGTAATAGGTGTTTTTGCCCCGACATCTTGTGCAAAACAGGCGGGATTGGAAATTAACGATAAAATCATATCTGTTGACGGAACGGAAATAAAAAATTGGTTAGATTTGGTTGACAATATAAAAGATAAAGCCGAAAAAGAAATAAATGTAAAAGTATTAAGACAGGAACAGGAACTGGAATTTAAATTTATATTGGATAAAAATCCCTCAACCGGGGTTGGAATGTTAGGAATACAACCGATAACAAAGAAAGAGAAGTTGCCGTTCTTTAGAGCTTTTTATTGTGCCGGAGATACGGTAATTTATCAAACTACTTTTACATTAACATATTTATGGGATAAGTTAATAAAATGGGAAAAACCGGAAGTTGCAGGGCCGATAGGAGTTATACAGGTTATGGCAAAATCCGCAAAATCCGGATTTGAAAATTATGCAAGATTATTAGCCGTGATTTCCGTTGCTTTAGGTCTTTTCAATTTGCTTCCTATTCCGTTGGTTGACGGCGGAATGATAGTCTTATTTCTCTTGGAAGGAATTATTAAGAAAAAAATCAGCACAAAAGTGATTAGTATTTATAATACAATAGGATTAGCAATAATAGTAGTCATATTTCTATTTGCAACATATAGTGATTTAATCAGATTAGGTATCGGAAAATTATTTAAATAAAAGGTACAAAAATGTTTACAAGAAAAGACACTAAAGTAATAAATATCGGCGGAGTAAAAATAGGTGGCGGTAATCCTATAGCTATACAATCCATGACAAACACAAATACGAGAGATTGGAAAGCTACAGTAAAACAAATAAAAGAATTGCAAGAAGTGGGTTGTGAAATAATAAGAGTTTCCGTTCCCGACATGGAGTCTGCAAAAAACATAAAACTTATAAAGAAAAATATTAAAATTCCTTTGGTTGCAGATATTCATTTTGATCACAGATTAGCAATAGAATCTATAAAGCAAGGTGTTGATAAACTTAGAATAAACCCCGGTAACATCGGCTCAAAAGAAAAAGTTATGGAACTTGTAAAAGAAGCTAAAAAAGCACATATTCCAATAAGAATAGGCGTAAATGCCGGTTCTTTAAAAGAAGTTCATGCTTTTTCTACAACAAAAGACAAAGCAAAAGCTCTTGTAAAAGCAGCAATAGAGCATGTAAAAATTTTAGAAGATTGTAATTTTGGTGATATTGCCGTTTCTCTTAAAGCTTCCGATGTGGAAACAACAATTGAAGCTTATAAATTGTTTGCAACAAAAAGAAATTATCCTACACATTTGGGAATTACCGAATCCGGCTCGATATTCAGAGGAACGATAAAATCTTCCGTTGGGCTTGGTATAATGCTTGCACAAGGACTTGGAGACACCATAAGAGTATCTCTTACGGCAAACCCTGTTGAAGAAGTCAGAGTTGCTTATCAAATATTACAATCTTTGAATTTAAGGACAACGGGAATAGAAATAATATCTTGTCCGACTTGTTCAAGAACAAAGGTAAATTTAATAAAAATAGTTGATGAATTGGAAGTGGCATTATCGAAGGTTCAGAAAAAAAATGCAAAAAAGAATGTGAAGATAGCCGTTATGGGTTGTGTTGTAAACGGTCCGGGAGAAGCAAAAGAAGCAGATTTCGGAATAGCAGGTGGTATCGGAGAAGGTATTCTTTTCCAAAAAGGTAAAATAATCTGTAAAGTTCCCGAAGATAAGTGGGTAAAAAAAATTGTTCAACTTTATAAAAAAAGTATTTAAATTTTTTATATTAATATTTTTAGGAGTTTTTATTGCTCTTATAATATTAGAATGTTCTTTGCAAATCATAAGTTTATATAAAAAGCATTCTTATTTCTATGCTCAAAAAAAGTCCGTTTCTCTTTCAAATAAAGACGGAATAAAGATTATGTGTATCGGAGAATCTACTACGCAGAATCAATATCCCGTTTTCCTTGGAGAATATTTAAAAAAATATATACCTGAAAAACAATTTATTGTAATAGATTCGGGATATGCAGGTGTTGATTTGAACGGAATAATAAACAATTTGAAAGAAAATATAGATAAAATTAAACCGGATATCGTTGTGGGAATGATCGGCATAAACAACATGATAGATTATTCTTTTAAATCTTACTCAAAAATAAAGACGTTATATTTAATACAATTGATAATTGAACATTTTAAATTCAAAAATATAGATATTGATAAAAGCAATATTTTAGATAAAAGAGAACTTATTACAAATTTTGACGATTTAGCTTTAAGAGATAAAACCCAACAACAAATTTCGGATTTTGTTTTATCTAAAGGTTCGGAAAAAGATCTTTCAAAAATTTTTGTTGATAAAAAAGAAGGAGTATTGTTGAATCCTTATGCTCAAAATAATGAGTTATCCGTAAAGATTATTGACAAATATTATTCAAGTGGTAACAAAGCCGTAACTTTTGATGAATTATTAAACACAATTTATGAAGACACAAGCATAAAACCGGAATTCCGATATGGAATAAAAGGTATAACTTGTATGTTAAATGAACAATTTGATTTGGGAGAAAAATATTTGAATATGGCGGATGCTGAAAGATTAAAATATGATTATAGTGAAATATCAAAGAAATATGAAAAAATTCTTGATATGATTATACCTAACGGAATAATATACATCGCAATGCAATATCCCGTTAGAGATATTACTAGCTTACAAAAAATAATAGATCAAACGAAATATAGTGATTTCGTTTTCTATGTAAGCAACAAAAACTTTTTTAGAAATGCATTAAAAAGTGAAAATAAAAAAGAAATATTTAAAGATTTGTTTGCTTGGGATTTCGGACATTGTACCGATTACGGAAACAGATTGATTGCAAACAATTTGGCCCAAGTAATTAAAATCATATTGGAAGAAAAACAAAATTAATCTTTATATCAGGAGAACAAAAAAATGGGAGAAATTTATTTAACAAGAGAAGGAAGAAACAAATTAATTGAAGAAATAGACAGATTACAAAAAAGAAAACCTCAGATTCAAGATGAAATCGCAAGAGCAAGAGAACACGGAGATTTAAGAGAAAATGCAGAATATCATGCTGCAAAAGAAGCGTTAACAAATCTTATGCAAAGAATTGCTGAAATAGACTCAAAGCTTTCAAGAGCAAAAATTATTGAAGAATTAAACATTGATCCTAACAAAGTTTTCATAGGTGTTACCGTCACAATAAAAGATGAAGACGGAGACGAATATGAATATGCTATAGTAGATGAAGAAGAAGCAAATCCCAACGAAATGAAAATTTCTATCGGTTCTCCCCTCGCACAAGGTTTATTGGGACATGTTGCAGGAGATAAAGTTGACGTTGATTTGCCTGCGGGAACAATGAAGTTTGAAATAGTAAAAATCACAAGATAATGTTAAAAAAAATATTAACTTATCCTTTTGAGATAACCAAGAAACAAGCCATTTATTTAATATTTGCAATGGCTTGCTTTCTTAATGTAGTAACTTTTACAATATTACAACATAACGGATTTTATTCATATTTAAATGAAGATGTTGCCTGTATAATAGATATGTCTAAATCTTTCGAAACCGAATATGAACTTGTAAACGAAATAAGTAACGGTAACTGGGAAAGAGCAACAAATTTGTTAAAAACATATTGGAAACCTCCGGCATATTTTGTATTTTCGGCACCTATTTTATTAATAATAAACAATATAAACCTTTTTTTATCGATATTAAACTTCTTTTTGTGTTTTTTAACGCTACTTTTTGTTTATGGTATAGTAAAAAACCTGTATTCGATAAAAGCCGGATTAATTGCCGTTTTTATATTGTCATTTTGCCCGTTGTTTTTCGTAATTCACCGAACTTTTTTTATAGAAACTATATTAGCGACATCAATATGTATTGTTCTATATATCATCACTAAAAACAAATTAGATAATCCTTATTGGAATATTTTGTTTACTTTATCTTTGATATTTGCATTACTTACAAAAGAGCAAATTTTTATTTTTTATCCTGCATTTTTATTATTTATATTGGCAAACAAAGAAAATTATAAAAGTTCCAAAAGAATTATAAATATAATAATATCCTTCTTTTGTTCTTATGTGGTTGCTTATTTTATATGGTATGGAAACAATGCCCCTAATATTTTCCGACACTTATTGTACTATGCCAAAGATATGAACAATTGCGATTTCTTTTACTATATAAAAAGTTTTTATTATTTTGATTTATCCCCTTTTGTTTTTATTTTATTAGTTCTTTCAATAATATATTTATTGTTTAACAGAAAGCACTTATATATTTTGATATCTTTTTTGTTTGTATTGTTTATATTTTCTCTATCGACAAACAAAGTTTCAAGGCATGTTTTTCCCGTAATAATTTTTTGTCCGATATTGATAGCATTGTTTCTTTTTCAAATAAAAAATACTTTTATTAAAAGAAGTTTGATATTTATAATTTGTTTTGTTTTATTATCACAATTCATATTAATTAATTTTTTCCATATTAAATATTTTACAAGCGGTAATTTTTACGGATATAATTATTTTAAAAGCGTAACTTATTATGACTACAAATCTGAAATTCAAACTTATAAGCAACAATATGAGTATTTAAAAGATTTGTTGGGAAATGAATTTGAGAATGACACAATATTTATAAATTTTTTTCCAACACAAGCATATAATTTTCTGATATTTCAAGGAAACAGAAAACACAAAACATGTAATATTTTCACATATTATGATGTATACAAAACAAACTTAACACGATATAAGAATATTATTATTTCATCCAAAGATGAACAAGAATATAATAAAATTGCAGAACAATTATTAAACAACAACTATGAACTTGTCGGGGTTGTAGATATTTACAATCATACGGACGCCAAAACTTTTTTATATAAAAAGAAATAAAAAGCATGTTAAAAAAATTTAACAACTATTATCTGAAAAAATTTAATGATTTAACAGAAAATAAAATTGTTAAATATATTTTTGTATTTTTAGTATTTTATTTAGTTTTATTTTTTGTTTATCATCACAACATTTCGTTATGGGCAGACGAACTTTTTTCTATCGATAGAACAAAAAAAGTTCTTTCTCTGTTTGATGTAATAAAACATTCGTCCATAGTAGACAGTTGGCCGCCTTTCTTTTATATTTTGTTACATTATTTTCAAATATTGTTCGGTAACTCGGAAATAGTATTGAGAGGATTTTCCTTTATTTTTAATATAATATCTCTTTTTATTTTGTATTTATTTACGAACACTTTATATTCTAAAAAAGAAGCAATATTGAGCTGTATCTTTTTTACTTTTTCCCCTTTTATTTTATCGTATGGCATTGAAATTCGCGGTTATTCTTTGTTTGTATTGTTATCTTTATTGTCTTTATATTTTTTGCTGTTTTTTACAAAAAAGCAAAAATCATCTTATCTTTTTTTATTCTTTTTGTTTTCCATGTTAAATTCTTTAACTCATTATTTCGGTTTATTATTAACTTTTTTTCAAATTATGTATTTAATGTTTGATAATTTAAAATCGTTTAATCAAAACAAATTTTTCTTTATCTGTTTCTTATTACTACTATCAATATATCCTGTAATACACTTTAACAATCTGTACTTTAAAAATGATATGTTTAAACATAATGCTGTTTTTGCATCTACAACAATCAACAGAAATACTTTTATTTTAAAAGAATTGTTTCCGCAAATGCTATTCAACATTACAAATATAAATATAGAACTAAGTTTTTTGTTTCTTTCTCTTTTCTTTTTATTTTTTACAAGAGAAAACAAAAATAATCAATTTATATTGTATTTCATATTAGCGCCGTTAATTTCAGTAAATTTGTTTGCTTATTTCTTTATGTCTTTTTTAAATGTCAGATATTTTATATTTGCTTTCCCGTTGGTATATATTATGTTATCTCATTTTATTGTTACTCTTACAAGATCTTATTTTTATATCGTGACATTTATTCTGTTGATTATTTTTTGTATAAATATTCCGAACATTAAATTTTCCGATGACAGAGAAACCGTTTCATTAATGAAAAATTTCTCAAAAGATAAAATAGTGGTACTACATTCCGAATGTTATTTGATAAATTACTATCTTGATATGTTTGATATAAAAGGATACACCGTAAACGATATTAATGTAAGTAAAAAAAATTTTAACACGAAAGATATAGATAAATTAATAAAAGATTATAAGTATGTATTTTTAATACATCCTTTCACAAATGAACAATGTAATTATTTATTTGAAGGGAACTTTAAAATAACGAAAATAACGGATAAGCTTTACAATATATCAAGTTTATCGGAGTATTAATCGTTTAACATTTCTTCGGCATGTTTTATGGCATGTTCCGTTATTTTTTCGCCGGAAATAATTTTAGCTATTTCTTCTATTCTTTCCGTATTGTTTAAAATCTTAGCTTTTGTGATATTTCGGCCTTTTTCTGCTTCTTTATATATCTTTATATGATTATCCGCATTTGAAGCAATTTGAGCCAAATGCGAAATCGAAATGATTTGTCTGTTATTGGATAAGCTCTTTAATTTTTTTCCTATCTTTTCCCCCGTTTTACCGCTTGTTCCCGTATCAATTTCATCGAACACAATAGTTCCAACGTTATAATTATCTGATATTGTTGTTGATAATGCCAACATTACTCTTGATATTTCTCCGCCGGAAGCTACAAGAGATAACGGATAAAGCTTTTCACCTTTATTTGCACTGAACATAAATTCCAATTTATCAAAGCCGGTTCTTGATATTTCCGATTTTTCTATTGCTATTTCGAATTGAGAATTTTTCATATTCAAATCTTCAAGTTCCGATATTATTTTTTTTGATATAACGGTTGCAATTTTTTTTCTCTTATCTGATATTTGTTGACATAATTTTGTAATATCTTTCATTAATAAATCTATTTCTTTTTGAATATTCTCAATGTTTGCTTCATAATTCTCAAGAGATTTTATTTTATCTTCCAAACTCTTACCATAGTCGATAATTTCTTGTATGTTTTTACCGTATTTTGATTTTAGTTTTTTTATAAGTTGTTGCCTTTCCAACATAGCATCTAAACTGTCCGATGTAACATCTATACTGTTTGATAAATCTTCAACTTCTCGGTAGACATCATCTATTTGACTCATTGTGGAATTTATATTTTTAGAAATATTTTCAATGTTTATCCCATACTTTTCCAAAAGAGATATTTGTTTGTTTATTATGGAAAGATTATCCGTTATTGAATGTTCTTGTTTGTATAATATAGATAGCATTTCATTTGTAACCGTTTTTATTTTTTCGGCATTTTTTAATTTGGGTAATTCCTGTTCTATCTTTTCTTCTTCATCACAACTTAAATTTGCTTTGTTTATTTCGTTTGTTTGATATTTATATAAATCCAACAATCTTTCTCTATCAACATTGGCTTTTTCTATTTCTTCTTTTTGCTTTTTTAGTTTTTCTAATTCATCATATTTAACTGATAGTTCTTCTAATAAATCAGAATTATCTGCAATATTATCAACAATTTGCCTTTGATAACTTTGTTCAAACAACATATTGCTTTTATGCTGAGCATAGAAATCAACCAAATATTTACCGATATTTGAAAGAGTATTTACACTTACCGAAATATCATTAATAAAAGATTTGCTTTTACCTGTAGAATCAATTTGTCTTCTGATTATAATTTCATTGTCACAATCTATTGATAATTCCGAAAGAACATTTTTTACGTTCGTATTTCTCGAAATATCAAATTCCGCACTGATAGTACAAGATGTCGTTCCGGTTCTTATTACACTTGTGCTTGCTCTTGCACCCAATAATAAATCTATTGAATCGATAATAATTGATTTTCCCGAACCTGTTTCTCCTGTTATAACGGTAAGTCCTTTCTTAAAATCTATTGTAATATTTTCGATTAAAGCATAATTTTTAACGGATAACGAAGTAAGCACCTAAACTCCCCACTTTAATTTTGCTTTTAATGTGTTTATATAAGAATACCTTCTGTCTCTGATAAGTTTTGCTTTTTTATGAAATAATTTTATTTTAACTTTTTTGTTTTTATCTAAAATATAGCTTTCTTGACCGTCAACAGAAACTATCAAATCCGTTTTTTTGTTATCATCGGTAGATGTAAATTCCAAAATATTATTTGAATCTAAAATCATCGGTCTGTGAGTTAATGTATGCGGAGATATAGGTGCTATAATAAACAATGATAATGTAGGATAAATTATAGGTCCGGACAATGCCAACGAATATGCAGTTGAGCCCGTAGGTGTAGCAATAACAACGCCATCACCTTTATAACTTGATAAAAACTTTTTATTTATAAAAGAATCTATTGACGTAAGCCGTCCGTTATAAACAGATCTTATAACACAATCGTTCAGTGCCGTTGTTTTTATTGTTCCTTTTTTAGTTGCAATTTCAATATCCAACATCATTCTTTCTTCATATTCGATACCGTTTTTTAAAATGTTTTCTAAAGAAGTAAAAATATTGTTTATATCTGTATCCGTTAAAAAACCTAAAGTCCCCAAATTTACACCCATAACAGGAATTGAATATTTAGCGACCAATCTGCTTATTCTCAGCATTGTTCCGTCTCCGCCGAGAGATATTATAAAATCAACTTTCGGATTTCTAATGATATCGTAAGAAATGTTTTTAACTTTTATGTTTTTATTTTGCAACCAAGCAGAAATTTTGTTGCAATATTGTTTTGCATTCGGTTTAAGATGATTATAAATTATTCCTATTATCATTTTATATGTGCCTTTTTATATCTAAATTTGCTATAATCAAGTATTATATTAAAATTAAATATTTTTTAAAATATTTTTATAGGAGAAATTGTAAAATGTTTTGGCAAAAAGACATTGAAACGATGGACAGAAAAGTTTTAAGAAAATTTCAGTTGGATTGTATTAACAAACAAATCGCTTTAGCAAAAAAATCAGAGCATTACAAAGACAAACTTTCAAAAATCACCGAATTAAAATCCTTAGAAGAAGTAGTAAAACTCCCCTTCACAACAAAACAAGATTTAAGAGATTCTTTCCCTTACGGTTGTTTGGCGACAGATTTAAAAAATGTAGTTAGAATGCATTCTTCCTCGGGAACAACAGGAAATCCTACGGTTGTATTTCACACACAGGAAGATATAGCAAATTGGGCTAATATATCGGCAAGATCAATGTATTGTGCCGGTGCAAGGAATACAGATGTTTTTCAGAACACTATGGGATACGGATTGTTTTCCGGAGGACTCGGATTTCATTATGGCGGTGAAAGATTAGGTATGTTAACAATTCCTATAGGTCCCGGAAACAGCAAAAGACAACTTTGGTTTATGCAACATTTTAAAACAACGGTTGTTCATATTTTGCCGAGTTATGCATTAAGGTTATCCAATACCGTTAAAGAACTCGGTATTGACGTAAAAAAAGATTTGAATTTAAGAATATTTTTTATAGGTGCAGAACCTCACAGTGAAGCAATGAGACAAAAAATAGAAGAGTTATACGGTGTTAAAGCTTATAATTCTTACGGATTATCCGAAATTTCCGGTCCGGGAATTGCTTTTGAGTGCCAATATCAACAACATTTACATATTTGGGAAGATTATGTTTATCCTGAAATTGTAGATCCTAAAACATTTGAACCATTACCTGACGGAGAAGAAGGAGAACTTGTATTAACAACATTACAAAGACAAGCAATGCCTCTTATGAGATACAGAACAAAAGATTTAACAAGAATTATATCGGAACCTTGTGCTTGCGGAAGAACACACAGAAGAATCGCAAGAATAACTGCAAGAACAGATGATATGATGATTATTAACGGCGTAAATATTTTCCCTATACAGATAGAGAAAACGATATTATCCGTACCTGAAGCAGGTAAGAATTATGTTATCGAATTGTTTGATCATAATTGTATGGATAAATTGAGAATAAAGATAGAAATAAACAATGATACTTTCAAGGGAACATTAAAAGATTTGGAAATATTACAAAACAGATTGGTAAGCGAATTAAAACAAGAGTTAGATGTTACACCGGTAGTTCAGTTCGTTGAAGCAGGAAGTTTACCTGTTAGCGAAGGTAAAGCAAAAAGAGTTGTAGATTTGAGAGCAAAAAAATAATTAAAGGAGAAAATATTATGGCATATCATATATCTGTTTTTTTAGAAAACAATCCCGGAAAATTGGAAAGAATAACAACAATTTTGTCCGACAACAACATTAATTTAAGAGCAATGTCTCTTGCAAGTTCCGGAGATTTCGGAGTAATGAAATTGTTGGTTGACGATCCGGATAAAGCTTTTGATGTTTTAAAAGAAAATAAAATTGCTGTAAGCAAAAGGCAAATAATTGCTGTTGTAGTAGATAATGTTCCGGGAAGTTTCAATAAACTTTTAATAACATTATCGGCAAATAAAATAAATATTGAGGATTGTTACGGATTTTTATTAAGTAACGGAACAACCGCAGCTATAGTTTTGGAAATAGAAAATTATCCCGATACGGCAAAATTCTTATGTGATAAGGGTTTTGATGTATTAAGTTCCGAAAAGATATATAAATATTAATCGTAATAAAAGATCTATGATTAAACTTATTAAAAGTAATTTATTTTTCTTTATATTACTTTTTTTAGTAGTTTTTATAGTTTATGGTAAATCTATTAATTTTGGAATTACAAATTTAGATGATGATACATTAGTTACAAAATATGTACGAGATATATCTAATATAAAAGATATTCCTAAACTTTTTTTAACGGACTGCTATTATTTTAAAAAAATTTTTCAATATTATAGACCTATTCTATCTGTTTCTTTTGCATTGGAAGCTGTTTTATTTAAAGGCAATTTAAAAATATATCATTTAGATAATATTATTTTATTTGCTTTATCATTAATTTGTATTTTCATTTTTTTATCAAAGCTGAATTTAAATCAATCCGTTTTAAAATTTCTTGTTTTACTGTTTGCCGTTCATCCTGTATTATCATCCGTCCCTGTGTGGATTCCTGCAAGAAACGATACTTTACTGATTATATTTTTTATTTTATCATTGCTTAATTTTATTAATTATTTGAATACAAACAAAAAAATATATTTGATTTTATATGTTACATTTTTTGCTTTATCTTTGTTTACAAAAGAGACAACAATTTTTTTGGTCCTGATATATCCGTTATTAAGTTATTGCTTTAATATCAAATTTACAAAAAAACAGTTCTTTACTGTTTTAATATCCGTTTTATGTGTTTTTGTTGTTTATTTCTTTTTGAGACATATATCCGTAGCACATACGGATACTCAAATATATCTTGCAAATTGGAAATATTATTTAAAAAATATAATATTCGGTATTATGATATATGTTCAAAATATATTTTATCCGAAATATATTTCAATAATGATATACAATATTAAACCTGACATTTTTACATGGATTATAAATATTCCTTTAATAGTTTTGTTAATTATATATTTTTTTATTTCAAATAAAGAAAAGAAAAAAATAATACTTTTTGCATTATCTTTTTCTTTTATAGCTATATTACCGACTTTTGCTTTAAAAGAATATGTGTTTCTTCCACATAGACTTGTTATAAGTTTATCGGGAATATTAATAATGTTATCACTTGTTTTTGAATCATTAATATCATCTTTTTCAAAAACAAAAAAATATTTAGTTGTTATTTTTATATTTGTTTTTATCTTATTTTCTTTTTGTTCTTTTATTAATATAGATAAATATAAAGACAGTTTTACCTATTGGTATAATGTACATAATGAAGCACCTAATTATTATGTTGCTTCTATTGGTCTTGCTGCAGAATATTTAAATAAAAAAGATTTTGAAAAGGCTAAAAAATTAGCATTAGAAGCAATAAATCTAAATAAGAATATATATAACTGTATGATTTATGCTAAAATTTCGTTTTATAAAGGAGAAATAGAATTATCAAAACAAATTTTATATCAGTTATTGGAACTTAATAAAATGCAATATAATATATATTCAATTTTATCTAACATTTATCTATTTGAAAAAGATTATACTAATGCAATTGAATGCTTAAAAAAAATGTTGACATATTCTAATTCAAGATCTATTGGTGATAAAATATTTGCATTAGAAAGACTTGCAAAGGTATATGCAATTTCAGGAAACTATAATGACAGTTTACAAACATTATTAGAGTTAATAAAGTATAATAAAAACTCAAATTATTATTTTAATATAAGCTTATTATATGAGGATTTGAACGATTATGATAATTCTATTTTTTATATAAGAAAAGCTTTAGAAATTGAACCTGACAACAAAGACTACATAAAACAATTAGAAAATATTGAATCAAAACTATCAAGAGAATAAAGATAACATATATTCTTCATAATCATCATTGTCTATATCGTTTTGCTCGTAATCGTTGGAAGCAAAATAATATTCCATAGAGGCAACATATTTTTCATCATCAACTTTAATATTGTTGTTTGGCATAAAGAAAAAATATGAAGAAGCAACAACAAATAAAAATCCTGCCGCCATTACTATTTTTTTCTTCATTGAATTAAAGAAAGAACCGAACATTACAACATTGTCAGTTTTCTCAACACTTTTATTTTTTATTTTACTCATTACGGAAGCCGTAAAATTCGAGCTTACTTCCTGTTTTGGAGTGTTTGTCAAAATATTTTTTATTTTTTTAAGTGTTAAGTAGTCCTGTTCACATTTTGAGCATTCCTTAAAATGTTTTTTTAATTCGGATACGGATTGAGAAGATAATTTATTGTCTAAATATAGAGAAATAAGTTCTTGTGCTTTATTGCAGTTCATAAATTACCCCCTTCCATCAAAATTTCTTTTAATCTGTTTCTTGCTCTAAATATCCAAATTTTTACATTTTCTATTGATACATTCATCATTGTTGCTATTTCTTCATAAGAAAAATCTTCTATATCTCTTAAAGTTAACACCATTTTATAATTGTCCTTTAATTTTGATAATGCCGTTTGTACCATTTCTTGTGTTTCCTTTTGTATCAATTCGTTTTCCGTATTATCATTAGACTTCAAAAAATCAATTAAGTTACTCTTTTCTTCATCTTCGCTATTATTTATATCTAAAGGGACAATATTACCTTTTTTCTTCTTGGATATCGTTATTGATTCATTTATAACTATTCTATACATCCAGGTAGAAAATTCGGACTCAAACTTAAATTTCGGCAGTGCCTTAAAAATTTTAATAAAAACATTTTGAGCTATATCTTCACAATCGCTTGTATGCCCGCAAAAAGAATATATTATACTAAAGACCTTATTTTTGTACTTGTCTATTATAAGACTGAAAAGATCTTCTTGTCCCTGAAGTATTTTTTCAATAATCTCTTTATCTTGCATGACTATACATTAGACTCCTTGATATTTCAAAAAGTTACACTTATTTTTTTGTTACCGTTTTTGTACTCTTTTTTACATTATTTGTTGTTTGCTTTTTTGTAGCGGATGAAGATACTGTCTGTTTCTTTACAGGGGCTTTATTTACCGTTTTATTGGTATTATTTGCAGCTCTTGTTTGCATCGCAGTATTAGGATCCTTGTATTTTAATAATTGCTTTATTTTTTCGTCTGAAGTTTTGGTATAAGAAAATTGATTTTCTTTTGATTTTAAGCCCGCTTTTGTGTATTTACAAGCGGCATTCCATAACAACCATGTTTTTACATCACAATCGTAACAAGCTTGAATTTGAGCTTTTATTTCTTCCGGACCGTATTTTACACCTTTCATGGAAAAATCCTGTAACCATGGTCTTAATTTTTCTACAGGTATCCTTTTTTTTGCACCTTGCAATGCAATATAAACAGTTCTGTAAGGTTCCTTATTAGGATTAGGTATTCCGTATTCACCATTATTATAGTGAGAAGGATATATCATAGGACTTACATAATCTACCTGCTCGGTCATTTCAACAATTTTCTGACCTATTCCCATATCGGTTTTTTCCGTTGTCGTAAGGCCAAAAACATCTATTGAAATTTTTATACCTTTCGGAGACAATCTTTTTTTTGCTTGTTTTAAAAAGTCAACTATTGCAGCTGAGGCAGTCGTAGAAGAATGTTCGACTCCGTATCTGCAATTTTTTGTATTTCCGTCGGATGGAAACCTTATATAATCAAATTGTATTTCGTCAAAACCCATATCTGCGGTTTTTTCTGCAAGTTCAAGAATATAATCAACAGCACCCTGTTTATAAGGATTTAACCACGTTAATTGTTTTCTGTCTTGCCAAATTGTTCCGTCAGGATTTTTCACTGCAAGTTCCGTTTTTTTTCTCGGCATAACATTATCTCTAAAAACAACAATTCTTGCTATTGCATACATCCCCTTACTTTTAACCTCTTTCAAAAAAGGTAGTACACTTGGGACTTTTGTTGAATAAGATAAACCGTTTGCAACATTTTTAACCGAAATATCTCCATCTATTTCCTTTATATCTATAACTACGGCATTCATTTCCGTATTATCCAACAAATCGTTTGTTCTTGTTTTATGAAATTGCGATGCTGCGGCATAAACAGTCAAATGCATACCTTTTGCTTGAGAAGGTAATACTTGTTCCACTTGTTTTTCTTCTTCAGGTTGTTGAGGTTGTTGAGGTTGTTGAGTTTCTTGAATGACATCATCACCCTGTTCTACAAGAATTTCCGTAGATTCTATTTCCTCCGCAAAAGAACAACTTGTTATCATAAGAAAAGAAATTAAAAACAAACCCCAAATATTTTTTTTCATTATATTATCCTCTATATTTTTTTTCTATAACATTATGAGCAGTTTGTCTTGCCCATAAATCGGCTTTTACATATTTAGAAATATCTTTCGATTTTATAACTTTATGTTTTTTTGTTACCGTTTCAACTATATCGGAAATCATATCAAATCTAATTTTCCCATCGAGGAAAGCTCTTACTGCTATTTCGTTTGCAGCACTCATTACCGCTGTCATTGTTCCGCCTGTTTTTGCACAATTATATGCTATCTGTAAACATTTGAATTTTTTAAAATCCGGTTTAAAAAATTCCAACTTAGCAATTTCCGTTAAATCCAATCTTTTAATATAACAATTTTTTCTTTCCGGATAAGATAATGCATATTGTATCGGTAATGTCATATCGGGATTTGATAACTGTGCCATAACACAACCATCATTAAATTCTACCATTGAATGTACTACAGATTGAGGATGAATAATGATATCGATTTTGTCCATTGGAACACCAAACAAAACCGAAGCTTCTATTGCCTCAAGACCTTTATTCATCAGTGTTGCCGAATCTATTGTGATTTTTTTGCCCATTTTCCATGTAGGATGAGCTAAAGCTTCTTTTACCGTAATATCTTTAAAATTTTTGTTTGATTTATAAAAAGGACCGCCTGATGCCGTGAGAAGAATTCTTTTTATGGATTTTTTATTTTCTTTTCCGATACATTGGAATATAGCCGAATGTTCACTATCTACGGGAAGGACGGAAACTCCTTTGTCTTTTGCCTTTTTCATTATCAAAGGACCTGCCATAACCAAAGCTTCTTTATTTGCTATTGCAACATCTTTACCGTTATCTATCGCCGCAAGTAAAGGTTCAAGACCTATAGAACCTACGACTGACGATAGAACCATATTCGCTTCTTTTATTGTCGCAACTTTATTTAAACCTTCTTTTCCGAAATATACTTTTGTTTTTATTTTTTTACAGTTACACCATTTTTGCAATTTATTGGCTTCTTCTTTATCAAAAACGGATACCGTCGAAGGTTTAAATTTAGTTATTTGTTTTTTTAAAAGTTCTATATTCGAATGGACGGAAAGTCCGCAAATTTTAAATTCATTTTTTGTTTTTGAAACAAAATCAAGGGCTTGTGTTCCAATAGACCCTGAAGATCCGAGAATTGAAATTTTTTTCATAGCATGCCTTCAATTGTAAATTTTTTGTTATTATATCATTTTATAACTATTATTAAAATAAAAAAAAGACAGGCCTTTTTGCCTGTCTTTTAATAAAAATTTTATATTTAATATTTCATAAATTGTATAAGATAATAAAATATCGGGGCGCAGAATAAATAAGAATCAAATCTGTCGAGCATTCCTCCATGTCCGGGAAGAATGTTGCCGGAATCTTTTATGTTACAATCCCTTTTAAACAAAGATTCTGCGAGATCCGAGAATTGACCGACAAAAGAAATAACAAGAGCAAATATTATCGTTTCTTTAATTGTTAATACATTTTCTAAAAAAAGATGTCTGTAGATCAAAGAAACAACTATTGCCGTAACTACACCGGCTAATGCTCCTTCTATCGTTTTTTTAGGACTAATAACGGAAGCCAATTTATGTTTACCGAACATTTTTCCTATAAAATATGCTCCCGTATCCAACATCCAAATATTAACGAACAAGAATATAATATAGTGCATACCGTATTTGGGAATATCTCTTATTAAAACCATATGAAAAAGAGTCCATGTAATAAAAAATGCACCAAAGCATGTAATTGCTAATTTTTCGGAAACATTTTCCACCGATTTTTTTAACATTGCAAAGAAAAACAAAACAAATACGGATACTATTATTACTTCCTGAACATAAGTTCCGGTACAAAGAGCAAGATAAAACACTATAGCAACTAAAGTTCCTATAATATTCATCGGATTATATTTTTTACATACGGAATAAAATTCCATAACAGAAAACAAAACTACGGCAAAAAACATAATATAAAAAGCAAGTCCGCCATAATATATACAGGCAATAACCACAGGTATTCCGACTAATGCTGTCAATATTCTTGGTATTAACATTTTATTATCCTCTTACAACTAAATTTTCCCGAATCTTCTGTCTCTTTTTTGATATTCAATAATGGCCTTACAAAATTCTTCTTCCTTAAAATCCGGCCACAACACATCCGTTATATAAATTTCCGTATAAGCAATTTGCCATAACAAAAAGTTTGAAATTCTCATTTCTCCGGAAGTTCTTATCAATAAGTCCGGGTCCGGTAAACCTTTTGTATACAAACTATCTGAAAGATCCTGCTCGGTAGGATTTTTTATTCCCTTATCTATTAAACTTTTACAAGCCATCAATATCTCTTGCCTTGAACCGTAATTTAAAGCAACATTCAAAACAAGACCTTTCATATCTTTTGTTTTTTCTATGGCATTTTGTATTTCTGTCTGAATTTCTTCCGACATTCTTGAAATATCACCTAAAACTCTGAATGATATTTGGTGTTCAATCATATTTTCCAATTCATTTTTCAAATATGTTTTTAACAACGTCATTATACCGGAAACTTCATCTTTAGGTCTTTGCCAATTTTCCGTAGAAAAAGCATACAGGGTCAAAACCTGTATATTGAGCTCTCTTGCAAACTCAACAATTTTCTTAACAGTCTTGACCCCGTTAGTATGTCCGATTATTCTGGGCAACAATCTTTTCTTTGCCCATCTTCCGTTACCATCCATAATTATCGCAATATGTTTAGGTAACCTGGTTAAATCTATTTTTCCTTTCAAAGACACTTTTTTTGCTTACTTTTGTGATATTGCATTTACAGGGCAATTTGCTGCACATGCACCACATTCAACACATGCATCACCGATTGCATATTTATTATCATCTGTTGCTTTTATTGCCTCTACTGGACAATTTGCTGCACAAGAACCACAACCAACACAAACTTCTTTATCTATTGCGTAAGCCATTTTACAATCCTCCCCTTTTTTATTATATTTTCATTAACTCTTCTTCTTTTTGTTTTACTAACTCTTCTATTTTTCCTATATAAGAATCAGTTAATTTCTGAACATCAACTTCATATTTCTTTCTATCATCTTCGGTAATTGTTTTTTCTTTTTCCAATTTCTTTATCTCGTCAACAATATGTCTTCTTTCGTTCCTTATTGCAATTTTATAATCTTCCGACATTTTGTTTACGACTTTTACGATTTCTCTTCTTCTTTCTTCCGTTAATGCAGGAATTGAAATTCTTATAAGTCTTCCGTCATTAACAGGAGTCAAGCCCAAATCGGATTTTAATATAGCTTTTTCTATTGCACCGAGTTGTGTTAAGTCCCAAGGTCTTATTTCAAGCGTTCTTCCGTCAGGGACACTAACACCTGCAACCTGATTTAAAGCTAACAAAGAACCATAACTTTCAACTTTAACGCCATCTAAAAGAGCCGCATTTGCTCTTCCTGTTCTAACAGTAGAAAAATCATGTTTCGTTTTTTCTATAGTTTTTTTCATAGCATCTTCGCCGGATACTAAAAGTTCTTTTGGTAACATTGTTCCCCCACTATTATTTAGATACAATCGTTCCTATATTTTGTCCGTCTAATACTTTTTTTAAGTTACCTTTTTTATGAAAATCAAAAACATAAATATCAATATTGTTTTCCATACATAACAAAAAGGCAGATAAATCCATTATTTTTAAATTCTTATTTATAGCTTCGTTATATGATATTTTATCATATTTTGTTGCCATCCTATCTTTCTTAGGATCTGCAGTATAAACACCGTCAACCTGTGTAGCTTTTAATATAATATCGGCTTTTATTTCAGATGCTCTCAATGCCGCAGTAGTGTCCGTAGTAAAGAAAGGATTTCCAGTTCCTCCGCCAAATACTACAACAAACCCTTCTTTTAAATATTTATCTGCTTTTGTCTGAGAAAAAGTTTCACAAAAGCCGGATACTCCGCAAGCCGAAAGAGCAACTGATTTTATACCATTTGCTTTTAAACTTTCGGATATGGCAAGTGCATTTATTACCGTAGCAAGCATCCCCATTTTATCGGCAGATACTCTGTCTATTGCTTTTCCTGCACCTCTCCAAATATTTCCTGCACCGACAACAATAGAGAGTTCTACTTTATCAGACAAAATAGATTTTATTTCGTCAACTATCATTTGAAGACTGTCCACACAAACGGAATTTCCGTTGCCGGCTAATGTTTCTCCTGAAAGTTTAAGTAAAACTCTCTTATTTTTGTTCATTAATTATTCACCAATTTTAAATCTTGCAAAATTTTTAACAACTATATCTTTGCTAACTTTTGCTATAACATTCTTAATTGATTCTTTTTCTTCTCTCATATAAGGTTGTTCCATTAAACATATTTGAGAATAGAATTTGTTTAATTTACCCAAAACTATTTTATCAATTATATTTGCAGGTTTTCCTTCTTCCTGAAGTTGTTTAACATAAATTTCTTTTTCTTTTGCAATTTCTTCTGCAGTAACTTGATCTCTTGTTATATAAAGAGGACTTACTGCTGCTATTTGCATTGCAATTTCTTTTTCAAGATTTTTGAAAGCATCACTTGCTATAACATCTGCAGGAGCTTCAAAATTTACCAATACACCCAATGAATTGTTCATATGAATATATGAAGCAATTTCACCGGTTGTTGTATATTTTGCAGTTCTTTTTAAAACAATGTTTTCACCTATTGTTCCGATAGCTTCTTTAATAACATCCTGAACTGTTCTTGTATCGTCAAATTTTTGTTCCAATATGTTATCTTGAGAAGATGTTTTCATAACAAAAGATGCCAAACTGTTTGCAAGTTCTTTAAATTTATCCGTTCTTGCAACGAAATCGGTTTCACAATTTAATTCAACAAGTACACCTTGTTTTTTATCGTCGCTGAGTTGAGCAACAACAACACCTTGTTTTGCTGATCTGTCAGCTCTTTTAACAGCAGAAGCAATACCTTTCTCTCTTAAAATTTTAACAGCTTCTTCTATATTATTATTTGCTTCTTTAAGAGCATTGTTACAATCTTTTATTCCTGCTCCCGTCATTTCTCTTAATTTTGTTATAAGTTCAATTGCTGACATAATTATTCTCCTTTAACTTCTTCTGCTTTTTCTGCTTCTGCTTCAGCTGCTGCAACTTCTTCTTCTTTTACTTCTGCTTGAGCTTCGGTTGCTCCGTCAGCTTGTTTGTTTTCAATTCCTTTACCTTCGAGAATTGCATCTGCAATAACAGAGCAGAATAATTTTACGGCTCTTATTGCATCATCGTTTCCCGGTATAGGATGATCTATTAAATCAGGATCACAGTTTGTATCACAAACTGCAACTACAGGAATATTTAATTTTTTTGCTTCTGCCAAAGCTGTTGCTTCTTCAACAGGATCTATAATGAACATAACTTCAGGAAGTTTGTTCATTTGTTTTAAACCTTCAAGAGATTTTTCAAGTTTAATTCTTTCTTTTTCTTTTTGAGATTGTTCTTTCTTTGAGAGAACTTGAAATATTCCGTTTTCCTTCATTGCTTCAAGTTCTTTTAATCTTGCGATAGATTTTTTTAATGTTTCAAAGTTTGTAAGAGTTCCGCCCAACCATCTTTCACAAACAAAATATGCACCACATCTTAAAGCTTCTTCTTTGATAGGTCCTTGAGCTTGTTTTTTTGTTCCTACGAAAAGAATTTCTTTTCCTTCTGCAGCATAATCTCTAACAACTTTATAAACTTTTTTAAGTTCTTTTAAAGTTTTTTGAAGATCAATGATGTGAATTTTGTTTCTGCTACCAAAAATGAATTTTCCCATTTTTGGGTTCCATCTTCTTGTCTGATGTCCGAAATGAACACCGGATTCCAACAACGACTTCATTGTTACATTTGCCATTTTTCCGTCTCTCCTTTAGTTTTTTTCATCTTTTAAGATGACCTCCACAAGTTTCAGAACTCAAACCCTTTTTACAGGGACTTTTGATTAATCCGCTTGTGTGTGTATTTTAGCTCATTGGCTAAATTTTAAAAATTGTATCAAAATTATTATCTTTTTTCAATACTCATATATTATGAAATATTCCTTTTGCCGAAATTTTTTGTATAATAAGAAACTATGAATTTAAGATACTTGGTAATATTATGTTTAGTAACATTTTTTACGGTACAATCGGGTTTTGCAAAAGGCATAAAAAAAGAAACCGGTATAAATTTTGATACCGTAAGAATATATGAAAACAGAGTTTCTATAAAGAATCCTGTTTCCGTTATATATAGAAAAACGACAGATAAAGTTGTTTTTGAAGATAATACTCCAAAGCAGTTAAAAACGGAAGGATATTGGATATCTAAACTAACCGCACCGGACGAAGTTATACTGAACAAGAAACAAATTGTTCAATTAAACAAAGATATCTATAATTTGCATTTGGGCATTTCAAATATGAGAGACTATCCGCAAACGGTAACAAAAGAAAGATTGGAAAAAAGTTTTGACAAAGTTTTTTCTTACATATCAAAAAGAAATTATTTAAATGAATCCGGAGAACATTTGTTTCCCGACTTTTTTATTACCTTAAAAAACAATTTGGATCTTCCTCAACAGGAATCCGTTAACGTAAGATATGCGGTGACAACAAAATATAATGATGTAAGGTTATTGCCTACTTCGCAAAAGATAATATCAAATCTCAATTCCAAAGATTTGGACAGATTACAGGAAGAAAGTATTGATTTGGGAACACCGGTAATAGTGTTAAGCCAAACAAAAGACAAAGCATGGTGTTTTGTGGTAACACCTACGGAAGAAGGTTGGATAAAAACGGAGAATTTAGCTTTTACGAACAAAAAAATTTTTAATAAGTGGTTAGACATTAAAAAACCCGTTATTGTTACCGAGGCAAAAGCAGATGTTTTTATCAACAAAGATAAGACAAAATTTTTAGAATATGCAAGAATGGGGACCAAATTACCTTACATAAGCAAAAAAGGTAAAAAAACGATATGTGTAAATATTCCTATGTCGGACAAAGACGGTAATTTAATTCTTCAAAAAGGATATTTGAATTCAAGAGAAGTACATGTAGGTTATTTGCCCTACACTCAAAGAAATGCATTGAGTTTAGCTTTTAATCATTTACATTCCCCTTACGGTTGGGGCGGTTCAAACGGAGAACAGGACTGTTCCGGTTTTTTAGGGCAAATATTTAATTGTTTCGGAATATTGTTACCGGAAACATCCGTTCAAAAAATAAAATGCGGACAAGTCATAAAGTTAAACAAAAAAGATGACGATACTACAAAGAATCTTGCCATAATAGAAAAAGGTGTTCCCGGAATATCTTTTATTTATTTGTTGGGACATATCATGCTATATATAGGGAATGATGACAACAAACCTTATGTTATACAATGTATTTGGGGCGTAACTTCCTTTACGGAAAAGAATGAAAAAACCGTAAGTTATATAAACCAAACTATAGTTTCCGACTTGGAAATCGGTTCGGATGTTGCAGGAAATTCTCTTATAGACAGAGTATCAAAATTCAATATAATCAAATAAGTGTAAATTATAAATTGGTGTCTAAGCGCTTGCCAACAAACTATTTATACCGTCATTAATATTTTCATTGATAAACGTATCTTCAACATGTAAGTCACCTTCCGTAATTTCCGGCAATACAGGTTCTATTTCCTGTGTATCGTATACACTCAACAAAGCTTTTATTATCAATCTTGCTTCATATACGGTGTCTTGTCTGTTAGGCAGATATCCAGCTTCATCTTTTACCAACAAAGGAAATCCTTTTTTAAAGTATATTGTTCCGTTATAAATTTTATAACCCCTTTTAAGTTCCCTAATAATATCGTTTATATATTTCTCTTTGGAATTTTTACCTTCATAGAAAATATATTCATCTTCCGTTAAGGAGAACATATCTTGTATGTTTTGTATATTTTTATACAAATAAACATGCGCCAAAGCTCTATAAAACAAGGCCTGTCTTGTATCTACGGCTTCTTGAGTATCTTTATAAACGCTATTATCTATGCGGAACTGCAACACTGTACCGAACTGACCTTCTTTATATTTTCTTATAATATTTGCTTCGTATATACCAAACAAGAAACTATCACTTATTTCTATTCTTGTTTGTCTCGATTCTACAAAATAGTCAAAAACATAAGGAAAATGCTTTCTTACATAATTACCTGCGGAAAGTTTTTTGTTTTCTCCTCTTAAAATTTTAGCTATTTCTTCTTCCTGTTCATCAGTTAATTTCATTTGTTGTTGTAAGCCGAATTTATATGCGAACAATCTTCTTTCATTCATACCTTTAGCTTCTTTAAACAATCTTATTAAGTTGGATACCGCCTGTATAACATTGGAATTTTCATTATTTTTTAATCTTTGAGCATAAAGCATATTTACCGGAAGAATCAATGTTCCTATAGAATCGTCAAGAACAACTTTTTGTAAAATCTGTTCCAATCTGGTATCTATTATTTGATCTGCAAATTTTTCTTCACCAAGTTCTACCAACGGTTTTAAAAGATCGGAAATTTTTTCAGGATTTTTATCCAACAATCTTTCTCTTTGAGAAGATAAACTTAATACTTTTTGTTCGTATTCCTGCTGATTTTTGTATATTGATATTTCATAATTTACATCCTGCATTGAAGACAAATCGTGTTGTGCAAGAAGAAGTTCTTCTTTGCTTGATACCGTTCTTGTAATATTCAAATCTTCAAATTTATCGGAATATGCTGTCCATGCTTTATCCGTTACCTGTATTGATATGCTTAATTTAGGAAGCTCCTCTCTTATTTCCTTTAAATCTTCTATCGTTTTCTCTATATCTTCAACGGAACAATCCGACAAATCAAGTTTTATTCCGTCCAAACTCATATCTTTACAATCTTCATATATACTTCTTGCAAAAGATTTAAAGAATTCATCTATAAATCTGAATGTATATTCCAAAACTATTTTTTTATTTGCTTTATGTAAGTTTTGAGATAATTTTGTTAAATTTTCTTTTACCGTCGTTTCTCTGTTTAGCACATGTACTCCTAAATCGTTATCTCTAATAACAACCGTAACAAAATCTATATCGGAACCTTTAAGAATTTCTATAAACTCGTTTTCTTCCGTTTCGTTATTGAAAATATGTTCATCGGAAGCTATTTTTACACCCACATACGAAGACTTTTCCCCTCTGTAATTACCGAAGAAAGATTTTCTTTTTAATTGTTTTATTACTGTTATAGCTTCCGATATTTCTTGCATATCTCCGGCAACATGAGGATATTTCAATTGTTCATTACCTATTCTTGCAACAATATCGGATACATCAACAATATCATCATATCCCAAGCTTTGTATTTGATCGTTTATTTGTGCATTTGAGTTTAATACTACCGGTAAGAAACTATCAGTTAACAAAGCATTTACTCTTGCCGATGTTATTTGCGGTACTCCGTTAAAAGATATTATATTGTTCTTGTATTCACGAATATAATCTTTAATATAATGCAAAACACTGTCTTGCCAAAGCATATTTTTGTTTTCTACACCAACAAGATAAACTACGAAATCATCAATTTTTAAAGTATATACCGGTATTTTTTTACCATCTTGTTCCAAAATAACAGGTTGTCCGTATTCTTTTTCATTTAAAACATTTATATTGACGGGAATTGCCGCTATTGAATCAAAACCCAACTTGGATTTTGCCAATAAAAACTCTTTTATTTCGCTAATATCTATTGCATCTCTTACTACATCCTCCATTGAAATCCAATTTCCCTTGGTAAATTTCGGAATTATCGGTTTGAAGAATCTGTTCATATTTAAATAAAGAGCTATAAATACCTTCTTTAAATTTTCATATACATAAGAAACTTTACCTGTTTTTATTGAAGGATTTTTCAACAACTGTGCTTCCATATCCAAACTTTCCATTTCTTGTCCTTCATAAACATAAACGGTCTTTGATTTCCATGTAAAGCCGGCTTGAGTTAACATTCCGTCAAAACTTTCTTTCCCGAAATTGTATGTTGCCATCAAAGTTTTTAAGTATGCCTGTTCGTTATGACCTCTGTTGCCTTCCGGATACATAACTATACTTAAACCGCCCAATTTCAAAACTTCTATTTTTTCTATATCTCTTGCATTTTGTGTTTGATACCAAACATTATAATAAGAATTCATTTCTTTAGTGTTTCCGTAAGTAATATCAACAAAATCATTTGTAATATTCGGATTATTCAAATATGCGGCTAATTCGGTTATCAAGTACCCCGGCATAAACACTATGGAAGCTTTACCGTCCGCACTGTATTCTCTTGCTTTATCCATAAACTGTTTAAACGGCTCAAAAGCGGAAACTCTTTGTTCCGGTGTTCCGCCGATATTTGAATTTTGCGGAATATAATAAGTATATTTAACGGATTCTACCGGCCATACAAAAACAAAAGTTTTATCTTCAAAACTCGGTAAAAACTTTTGTAATGTCCTTCTTAACCAGTTACGGTCTTTGTAAGGATATCTTTTAAATGTTCCGTCTTCATTCATATAAAAATGCTTATTATCTCTTGTAACGGAAGAACTTGACGGATCAAATAAATATACAGGAATACTTGTACTTATAAATGTTGCACTTTTTGTTTCAGTTGTCCAAACATCCGTCAATTGTTCAAAAGGTTTTGACTTGTTTTCTTCTATTAAAGAAAAATCCAAACAAACATCTTTACCGGACAAACCGTTTTCTTTTAAGAATTCGATAAACCTTTCCTTATAAATACTTCCGTCATAAGACGAAAATCTGGATACATCAACATAAACTACTTTACTGTTTTTATAAAGGGCTTGTGATCTTTTTTCTCTTTCTTCTTCTTTGCCCCAAGCGGAATAAGAATCTTTATAGAAAACTATAACCGGTGACGAATTTTGTTTTTCCCAATTTGATTCATTCGGCAAAAAGAGTTTCCCTTTTTCAATAATAGAAACAAGTTCTGTTCTTTTCTTTGCAGAAGAAGAAAAGTCCGTTCTTAATACTTTATAAACTTTTACAATTCCGTCTTCGGAAACGATTTCATATTCACCATTATCTTCTATTGTAATATCAAGTTCCCCTATATAATTCATATCTATATTTTTAAGTGTTATGGATGTGTTTTGTCCTGCTTTTAATTTAAGATTATTACCTTTGCCTATAAAAACATTATCAAGTTTTATTTTGCCCTCTAAATCTACTTGTGCACCTTCATCAATAACAGTATCGATAAATTCAACTTGTTCTTTATCTGTAATATTTATTTTTGCTCCGTTATTTGTAAGACTTTTTTTAGGTTGAGGTTGTTTCTTTTCTCTGTTATTTGAAAAAGAAATTCCGCCACCTCCCATAATTGCCAATACGGGTAAAACCAGTATCATAGTTATAAATCTTGAGATTTTTTTCAATATTCTTTTTCTTGAAGTTTCCGAATTAGATTGCAGTGTATTTAATTGTTCAAGCTCTTTCTCTATTTTTGAAATATCTTCTTTGTTTTGAATTTCACCTACAATGTTATTTGAAATATAAAACAATCTCTCTTTGCCTTCGGATGAAATTGTTATTATAAAAGAATTATCACTTGCTTGTTCCATGTTTGTTATTTGAAAATTAATATTTATATTTTTGGCCTTTGAAATATCAACAAGATGTTGTTGTATAAGGTTTAATATATTTGTTACTTCATTGGGACTTTTTAAATCTTTAAAAAGTTCATTCAAAAGACTATAATCAAAAAAAGTTCCAACCATAACTTTTACGGGATCTTCCCATACGGTATTCATAACGGAACTTCTTATAAATTTCTGATAGGTATTGGATAATATTGAATATTGTTTCAAGTAATCTTTATAAAATTTATCTTCACTGCCTTTTATATTTGTATTCCTAATACTCGGCATAATAACGGCATAATTTATATTTAGTTTTACCATCAAATCTTGCAAACCTTGACTATGATATCCACCTGTTACCATAATATCCACAGGTTGTTTAGTTAACTGCAATATTTCTTCAAAAGATTTTCTTTCGTCGTTTTTTATAACAAAATCGTTGATAAAATCTTCTTTTGATATTTTTTTGTCAAGCAACGTTTCCAAAAAGTATAAATTTCTTTTTTCATTGTTTGAATAAAATGTATCAACCGTTCTATACCACTGTTTAATTTCAATTATATCCGTGTTTGAAATGTAGTTTTCAAGCAAAATACAATATTTGTTAAAATTATTCGTTATATATTCATATTCAAAAGAAGGCAAATTATTTGTAAGAAACAACAACAATTTTTTTGTATATAAATTTAAAAACACCAAATTCTTTTCAACAACGGTTTTCGCATTGTTGTCGTACAACATATTTGTTAATTTATCTTCTTCATTTAAAAGAGACATAATATCTATTGAGTTTTTTTGTTTCAAATAGTTTAAAAACTTTATAATTTCGACATACTTCTTTTCTGAATTATTCTCTATTATAAATTTTAAAATATCGTTATAATATCTGTTAGGATAAGATGTTGCTTCCTTTTGAAATTCGGAATATTTTTCATAAGATAAAGAGCCCTTGATTTCTTTGTTTATTTGAAGCATTTCTTTTTCTAACCTTGTCATATTTACGAAATCGAACAATTGTTTCAAATTTAAGAATTCTGTTATAGTAGAATATTCAATATTAGAAACATTATCGTCTTTTAGAATCTTAATTAAATATAAATAATATTCGTCTTTAGAGACATTTCCATTATTATAATCATTAACCAAATCATCTATAAAAGACAATTTATAATTATAAGTTTTTTTATTTATTTCAGTTAACGTATTTTCAATATTTTTTATTTTTAATTGTATTGCAGATCTTTGCCCGTAAATTTTTTTCAAAAGAGCAAAATTTTCTCTATATATTTTTTCTTCTTCCAATCCTTTAAAAGCAATACCTTTTTTCTTATTAAAAATGCCGAAATATTCCGCTCCGGTAATTTTACCGTCTTGTAAAAGTTTATTTGCAACATTTTCTTTAAGTTTTTCATCTTTTATGGTATTCAACCATCCGAAATCCAAATTTCCTATAGCCCCTTCAAAATAAATATTTTTAACATTATAGTTATCAGAAAGAAAATTCAATATGGATACTATATTTCTTTGTGTGTTTTCATCCGAATGCAAATCTTGAATATTTATTACGGTTCTATCTCCAAAAACATATACATCTTGAACTATTTTACCGATATCTACGGGTAATAGAGAATTGTTTATTGGAACAATACTATTCTTTATAGGAGTCATGTTTACAGGCATAATTGCACTATAAATATCAGTTATTATTAAATTACAGAAACATAAAGCAACCAAGAGACTTATTAATTTTTTCATTATTTTTCCCTTTGCTCAGTAAATTATCACATACTACCACATTATGTATATTATATAATATATATAATTTCGTTGGCAATTTGATAACTTTTTAATAAGTTTAAAACACTTTAAAATGTTTTCATAATCTTGTATAATTTAACAGATATTTTATACTAATAAAAACATATAGATTCTGTTTATATGTTGGAGGATATATTTTATGATGGTTACAACCAATAATAAAAAAGGATTACCTGAAGGTTTATGGACGAAATGTAAGAAATGTGAACAAATAATATTTCAAAAAGATTTCGAAGAAAATTTTATGGTATGTCCGAAATGCGGATACTATGTCAGATTAAATTCCAAACAAAGAATCGATTTTTTGACGGATAAAGGTTCTTTCAAGGAAATAAATGAAGGTTTAAAACCCGTTGATGTTATAGGATTTCCCGGATATAAAGTAAAAAAAGATTCTTACAAAATAAAAGATGCTATTTGTACCGGTGAGGCAAAAATGGGAGGATATCCCGTTGCCATAGGTGTTATGGATTTTGAATTTATGGGCGGAAGTATGGGGTCTGTTGTAGGTGAAAAAATTGTAAGACTCATAGAAAAAGCTATTGAGAAAAAGATGCCAGTAATTATTGTTTCTGCTTCCGGCGGAGCAAGAATGCAGGAAGGTATTATATCTTTAATGCAAATGGCAAAAACATCTGCCGCACTTGCAAAGTTAAGTCAAAAAAGATTGCCCTTTATTTCCGTATTAACCGATCCTACAACCGGTGGTGTAGCAGCTTCTTTTGCAATGTTAGGAGATGTTATAATAGCCGAGCCAAATGCTTTAATAGGTTTTGCAGGACCGAGAGTTATAGAACAAACCATAAGACAACAATTACCTAAAGGGTTCCAATTATCCGAATTTTTGTTGAAACACGGTATGGTTGATATGGTTGTTGAAAGAAAAAATTTAAAAGACACAATAATAAAAATAATAAAGTTCTTTGTATTTAAAACAAAATGATATCTGTTGAAGCAGGAAAAGAATATAAAACTATGTTGCTCGGTTTAGACAGAATAACAAAGTTTTTGTTTGACCTTAACATAGATTATAACAAGTTAAAATATATTCATATTGCAGGAACAAACGGTAAAGGTTCCACGGCAAAAACGATTTCCGAAATTTTAATAAGTTCGGGATATAAGACAGGTTTATATACTTCTCCCCACCTTATTAAAATAAACGAAAGAATACAGATTAATTCGTTACCCATAACTGACAGGCAACTAACTTCTTTAGATAAAAAATATGCCGACATCTCCAAGAAATATAAACTTACGTACTTCGAATATATTACGGCTCTTGCTTTTATATATTTTGTAAAAAGTAAAGTTGATATCGTTGTTCTGGAAACAGGTCTTGGCGGACGATTTGATGCAACAAACATTGTAACTCCTTTGGTTTCGGTTATTACAAGCATAGATTTCGATCATACCGAAATTTTAGGAAGCACTATTAAAAAAATAGCTTTTGAAAAGGCCGGTATTATAAAAGATACTGTTCCTGTAGTATGTGGCAATATAAAAAGCCATGCCGTTACGGAAATAAAGAAAGTTGCTAAAAAGAAGAAAGCTACGATATATATTTTAAATAAAGATTTTTCGGCGAAAAATATAAGTTATAATTGGAAACAATTTACACAAAAAATAAAATATTGCGGACTAAACAAAAATTTAACGACAGATTTCGGCTTATTGGGAAATTCGCAAATATACAATTTGGCAACGGTTTTATGTGTTTGTGAAATATTAAGTAAATTATCTTTAAAAATAAATTTTAAAGCAATAAAAAGCGTTTGTAAAAATATAAAATGGGCTGCGCGATTTGATATAAGAAAAGTAAAAATAAACAATAAAAAATGTTCTTTTATAATAGACGGCGCTCACAATATTCAAGCAATAGAAAATTTTTTATCTTTATATAAAAAATCTCCGTTTTATAAGAAGGAAACGAAATTACTTTTTGCTGTTATGCAGGAAAAAGATTTTAAAAACGTTATTAAGAAAGTTGCAAAAAATTTTTCTAATGTAAGTTTACTAAAAATTAATAATTCAAGAGCAGCAGATATAAATATTTTAAAAAAAGAGTTTTCAAAATATATTGATAAAAAAAATATTTGCACTTATGATACAGAAAAAGAATTCTTCGGTAATATAAAAAACAACGATGTTTGTATATGTTTAGGATCATTTTATTTGGCAGGGACAATATTAAAATTTATAGAGGAAACAAATGGCTAACTATTATCTCGGTGTTGATATGGGCGGAACATTAATAAAAATAGCAATAGTTGACGATAAAGCTAATGTTATAGAAGAGGCGGTTGTAAATACGGATATAAACGCAAATCCTAAATCCGTTATAGAAAATATAACCGAAGTATTTAAAAAGTTCAAATATTATAACAGAGTAAAAACTATAGGGATAGGTATTGCCGGCGATATAGATTTTAAGCAAGGCATAGTAAGAATGTCCCCAAACCTTCCTAAATGGAACAAAGTTCAATTAAAGAAAGAAATAGAAAAAATAACAGGTAAAACAGTTTATGTTGATAATGATGCCAACACGGCCGCAATAGGCGCTTATTGGCTTGACAATAAAGCTAAAGCAGACAATATGATATGTGTTACATTGGGAACAGGTGTCGGAGGCGGAATAATAATAAACAAAAAACTTTTCAGAGGTAATAACGGAACAGCCGGTGAAATCGGGCATATTACAGTAGAACCGTACGGAAGAAAATGTAATTGCGGAAATTATGGTTGTGCGGAAACTTATATAGGTGTAAGACACATTGTAAAAGAAACTATTGATTTGCTTAAAACAACAAAATCAAAATATATATTAAAGTTGGCAAATAACGATATAGAACAGATAACTCCCAAACTATTATCTCAAGCCGCAGAAAAAGGCGATTTGGTAGCAAAAAAAGTTTGGAACAATGCAGGAGAAAAGTTAGGTATATTGTTATCCGACATTATAGACTTTTTTAACCCCGATTGCATTGTTTTATGCGGTGGTATAAGTAATGCCGGTGATTTAATTATTAAACCTGCTAAAGAACAAATAAAAAAGAGAGCATTTAAAACAGCCGCTAAAGCTTGTAAAATACTTGTTTCCAAATACACAAGCAAGCTCGGAGTTGTTGGTGCAGCAATGCTTGTAAAAAACTAACAAATGTTTCATAGAAAGATAATCTTCTTATTATCAATATTATGTTTATCTTTTATATTTACTTCAAATTTGTTTTGTGCTTATGAAGTAAACATAAAAGCCGATTCTTTAACCTATCAACAGGATGATGAAATAATTACGGCTTCCGGCAATGTTGAACTTGAATGGACAGGCAAAATAATTAAAGCAGACAATATCGAAATGCACATAAAAGATCAACATCTTCAGGCGGAAGGGAATGTTGAAATTTCCGAAGAAAAAAGTCTTTTGATGTCGGACAAAATACAATACGATATGGTTAAGGAACACGGTGATTTGGAAAATACTTTCGGTACATCATCTTCAATATTCTTTAAAGCCGAAAAAATGGTAAAAGTATCTTCGGATACTTATGAAATAGAAAATGTAAAACTTTCCAATTGTGATTTGGATGAACCTCATCATTATGCTTTTGCAAAAAAAGGTGTTTTTGTAGTAGATAAAAGAATAACAATTTATAAAGCCACTTATTATGTCGGAAAAATTCCGGTATTTTATTTTCCTAAATATACAAGAAACTTGGCTGGTTCCGACAGTAAATTCAGTTACGAAATAGAACCCGGATATACAAATGACGGATATCTGTCGGCAAAAGCCAAATTAAAATATAAGTTTAACAATAAACTTAATTCCGCTCTTTTATTGGATTATTTGGGAACAAGAGGTGAAGGTATAGGACTTGAAACAAATTACTATGATAAAGACAACATAAGAGCAACATTCTTTGCATACGGTACACAAGACAGAATAGAAGATTCTCAAAGATGGATGATTAAACCTTCTTATTGGCAAAGAATAAATAACTTATGGACCATTCAATCTCATGCAGAGTTTGTAAGTGATTCTTATTTTAATAACAGATATTCTATGGATGACTGGGACAGAGTATTAAACAAAAGAAGATCTTATATATCCGTTACAAGACAAAGTTCAAAATCAAATTTAAGAATAATGTCGGAATTGTATCAAATATATAATCCTTTAACGGACAAAATTCAAAACGGTTCTTATTTAATATTACCTCAGGTTTATTATTCTTTATACCCTACAAAAACTTTAGGGGCTTTTAGCAGTTTTACTTTTAATTTTGAAAACAAAACAAATTACGAATATTTATTCAATGAAGAAAACTATGATTACAGACGAATCAGCGCAACTGCCGATTACAATATAACAAAAGATTATAGAGTAACAAAAAAAATGACGGTTAAACCTACTTTAGGAATAAACGGAACTTTTTATGACAGTATTGACCCCGAGGACGACGAAAAAAATCTTACTACAAGATATTACGGTTCTTTGAACACAAGATACAGACTTACCTGGTGGATGGATTGGAACCTATCCTATGAAGCAAAATTAAGATCCGAAATTAACAGGTTAAGTTTGGATACGGATTCTTTTGATAAAGGTGTAGAAAAACACGCAATAATGTTTAACAATTATATCTATACAAACTCTAATTTAATTATAAGAAATATTACGGGATATGATCTTAGAAATTTAGATGATTTGGGTTATATTGATTGGTATCCTCTAATTACCGAATTAACTTATGTTCCCTCTTCAAAAGTTACATTGTATTTAAAACAAACTCAAGACTTACATCCTTTTAAATTTAATTCCGTTCAATTCGATTCAATGTTAGGTAAGCTTGAAAGATTTTACTTCAAGTTTTCGGCATTTTATTACGAAATAAGGTCGGATGAAGTTGATTTGGTATCCGGTATAGGTTTTTGGTTAAACTCTAAATGGCGGCTTGATTATCTTATAAGAATAACATGCAACTACGAAGATGATATTGAATGGTCTAAAAGAGATCAGGAGTTAAAACTTTACAGAGATTTGCATTGCTTCAATTTAGGTGGAAGTTTCCGTCTTAGAGAAGAATATTTTGAGTTCTATTTAAAATTTGAAATGAAATCAAATGTCCCCACCCTCACTAAAAAAGACGGCACCAAAGAAATTGACGAAGAGTTCTATCCTTGGAGATAAAATTTCTCGCTATTGAGCCAAACGGATTTATATTTTAAATCCTTTGAAGGGTAAGAACGGCAAACGACGAGATCCAGTATCAAGTGCGGGATGACAAGATTTTTTGTCGTTGGTTGCATCCAAAGAGTTTTTGAGTTTTTACTTAGAATAAAGCATTTACCGACTGCGGTGTACTGAAGGAGTTATTAACCAATATCAGTACTAAATCTTGTGGTTCTTTTTTATTACAAATTCGTTGTAGCTTTTTGTAATGGTATCAACCATTACTTCAAAGTTCCGCCTCTTTGTAACAAAAAATATCTCACAACCTTTTGCACTGCTATCAGTTAGTAACTCCTTAATGAAAGCGATAGCGGATGGTACATAAAGAAGGCAAATGCGAAATTATGAGTAAAAATTAAAACTCGCTTCACCCAAATAACACAAATAGCTTTACTTTATAGTAAATCTATTAGTGTTTAGGTGGCAAATCGCCATCGCCAAAGCATCCGCTGCATCATCCGGTTTCGGTATTTCCTTCAATCCCAGCATAGTTTTTACCATATGCTGCATTTGGTACTTATCTGCAAGGCCGTAACCGGTTAAAGCCATTTTTATTGTTCTTGGATTATATTCAAATAAAGGAAGATCTTTTGTTACTACGGCCGATATTAATGCTCCCCTGGCCTGACCGATAGTAGCTATAACTTTAGATCCTTTTAAAAAAAAGATATCTTCCATAGCAACCACTTCGGGTTTATAAGTATCTACGATTTTTTGTGTTTCTTTAAAAATGAATTTTAGTCTGTCGGCTAAAGAATCTTTCGGGTACGTTTTCATACAGCCGTAAGCTAAACAGGTAAGTTTATCGGTTTGTCCTTTATAAACAACACCCCAGCCGGGCATAGCCAAGCCGGGGTCTATTCCTAATACTATCATTATGCTCCGTATTTTTCCATATCTTCTTTAGATATATCAAAATTTGAATAAACATCTTTTACATCGTCGTGTTCTTCCAATTCATCCAACAATTTTAACATATGTTCGGCATTATCACCTTCAAGTTTAACATAAGTTTGAGGTATCATTGTTATTTCGGATTCTGCAACAGGTATATTTTTAGCTTTTATTGCGTCTAAAACAGCATTAAAATCATTTGTTGTTGTATATATTTCATAACAATCGTCTTCTGCAACAAAATCTTCCGCACCTGCATCCAATGCTATTGTCATAATGGTATCTTCATCACCTGCAGATTTATCTATTGAAATAAAACCTTTTTTTGAGAACATCCAACCTACACAACCGGATTCTCCCATACTTCCGGAATGTTTTGAAAATATTTTTCTTATTTCGGAAGCTGTTCTGTTTTTGTTATCGGTAGTAGTTTCAACTATCAAAGCTACTCCTGCAGGACCATAACCTTCGTAAGTATTTTCTTCATAAACTGCGCCCGGAAGTTCTCCTGTTCCTCTTTGAATAGCTTTTTTAATATTATCTTGAGGCATATTTGCTTCTCTTGCATCGTCAACTGCCTTTCTTAATCTTGCATTATTTTCTATAACTCCGCCGCCTTCCTTAGCTGCAACAACAATTTCCCTGATTATTTTTGTAAAAATCTTACCTCTTTTTGCATCTGTAGCTGCTTTTTTGTGTTTAATACTTGCCCACTTATTATGACCTGACATAATACAACTCCTCTCATATTTTTTAATATTTTATTCTAAAAATTTGTTTTCCGTTACTACTAAAAGCTCTTCTTAAAACTTTTTTACCGTTAACATAAGTATCAATATATAATGGCATTTCAGAATTGTTGTTACTATATATTTTTGTATCTCCATTTAATTTATTATCTTTATATTTTCTTATTTCGTTTATACTGCCATCCTCGTAATATATATGAGAATCTCCTTCTAATCTGTCTTGAGAATAATTATATTGTTCTTTCAATATACCATCAGAGGAATACTCTCTACAAAAACCTTCTTTTAAACCATTATAATACTCTATTTCTTTTTTTGGTTTCCCGGTAACAAAATATTCCTTATAAAGTCCGTCTAACTTACCATCCGAATATTGTGCCGAAGAAATAAGGGTTTCTGCCATGGAATATTTTTTTAATGTCCCGTTTAAAATTCCCTCTTTATAACTTGCTTCCGTTTTCTTGTTTCCGTTTTCATAATATTCAAAAACTTTTCCTTCTAAAACTCCGTTTCTGTAATTTTTTACCGTAGCAACAGTTTTGCCGTCAGGATAAAAAGTTTTGGTCACGCCTTCCAATTTTCCTGCATTATAGTTGTTTTCCGCTACCAATTTACCATCAATACCATACTGTTTTACAAGTCCGTTCGGAAGCTCACCTTGAACAGAAACAACCTCTCCGTTTTCATCCAAGAATTCTTTTGCTATTACTTTATTCTTTAAAACATATTTGTATTCGGTAGGTTTTCCATTGGATGTTGCCGCAACTTTTTTTTCGGTAAACACAATTTCTTCTGTTGCAACCTGATCCCCTTCTTCCAATACCGGTACTGCTTTTTTGTTTGTTGAACAAGAACAAAAAAGCGAACTACAAACAAAAAAAACAATTAAAGACAAAGAAATGTTTTTCAATATTTTACTCCCTTACTTTTTCTTTTTAATTTATTATGTTCCAAAACTTTAAGTGCCATTATAGCTTTTTGTAACTCTCTTTCTGCTATTTCCGAATTTACATTTTCTTTTTTCTTTTTCTGCTCATCCGCATATTGTTTTGCTTTTTCTATTAATTGATCGTCAATATCCTCACTTCTTACGGCAAAATCGGCGACAACACTTACCATATTTTCCGATACTTCCAAAAAACCGCCGGATATGGCAATAGTTTTATTTTCTCCCGTTTCCGGCACAATCTCAAGATCACCCTGCGCAAGTGTAGTTATTAATGCAGTATGACCTGCAAGTATTGTAATTAAACCGGATGTCGTAGGAAACGTTGCCTGTTTAACATTTCCGCTAAAAACACCGCCTTCCGGTGATAGAATATCTAATTTATAAACATTAGCCATTATTTATTAGCCCTTTTTACAACTTCTTCTATTGTTCCTGCCATATAGAAATGTTGTTCGGATATATCATCATATTTTCCTTCAATAATTTCCTTAAAACCTTTTACCGTGTCTTCTATTTTAACATATTTTCCTTCAAGACCGGTAAATGTTTCGGCAACAAACATAGGTTGTGTTAAGAATTTTTGTATTTTTCTTGCTCTTGCTACGGTTAATTTATCTTCGTCGGATAATTCATCCATACCCAAGATTGCAATAATATCTTGTAAATCCTTATATTTCTGTAATATCTTTTTAACGTTCATAGCAACTTCATAATGATCCTTTCCTACGGTGTTAGGATCAAGAAGTCTTGAAGATGATGTTAACGGATTAACTGCAGGATAAAGGCCTTGTTCTACAATTGCTCTATCAAGTGTAATTGTTGCATCCAAATGAGAGAATATTGTTACAGGTGCAGGGTCCGTATAATCATCTGCAGGAACATATATTGCCTGAACGGATGTTACAGAACCTTTATTTGTTGACGCAATTCTTTCCTGTAATTCACCCATATCTTGTGCCAAGTTAGGTTGATAACCTACGGCTGATGACATTCTGCCGAGCAATGCTGAAACCTCACTACCTGCCTGAGCAAACCTATAAATGTTATCTATAAACAAAAGCACATCTTCATTTTTTTGATCCCTGAAATATTCTGCCATTGTAAGACCGGTTAAAGCTACTCTCATTCTGCTTCCGGGAGGTTCGTTCATTTGTCCGAACACAAGAACTGTTTTATCTAAAACGTTGGATTCTTTCATTTCCATCCACAAGTCCGTACCTTCTCTTGTTCTTTCTCCTACCCCGGCAAAAACTGAATGACCATCGTGTTCCATAGCTATGTTTCTTATAAGTTCTTTAACAACAACGGTTTTACCTACTCCTGCTCCACCGAATATACCGATTTTTCCACCTTTTGTAAACGGTGAAATCAAATCTATAACTTTTATACCTGTTTCAAGAATTTCAGGTGTTGTTTTTTGTTCAGAAAGTTTTGGTGATGGTTTATGTATAGGTGCAAATTCACTTTCTTTTTTACTTATTTCACCTAATCCATCAACTGCCTGACCTAAAACATTAAAAATTCTTCCTAATGTTTTTTCCCCTACAGGAACAGAGATAGGAGCATTTGTTCTCAAAACTTTATCTCCTCTTTTTAACCCGTCCGTAGAACCTAAAGCTATTGTTCTTACCTCAAAATTATCCATTTGGAACATTGTTTCCAAAACAAGTTTGGAACCGTTTTTCATTGTTATATTAAGAGCTTCATAAACTTCAGGAGTTTCTTCATTGAATCTTACATCAACAACAGCTCCTTGAACTCTTATAACAAACCCTTCACCTTTATTAATCTTTTCCATACCTATATCCTCTACTTTCTATACTTTTCGTCGTTAATTGTACATTATACATTGCCTTAATGAATCTGCCCGTTTGCCAAATCAAGAATTTCATTAGTAATTTTTTCTTGTCTGGACTTATTATAGATTATCGTCAATGATGCAGATATTTCTTTAGCATTTTCGTTTGCATTGCTCATTGCGGACATTCTTGCTGCCTGCTCACTTGCATAAGCATTCATCAACATGTTATAAAATACCGCTTCCAAATAATAAGGAATCAACCTATCCAAAACTTCCTTTGAAGATGGTTCAAAAATATGATCTCCCTTATTTACAAAATGTTCATCTCTTTCTATCGGTGCAAGAACTTTTGTTACGGCCTCTTGAACCAAACGATTTTTAAAATTTGTATAAATAACTTCAACTGTTGATATTTCCTTTGTTTCATATAAATTTTGCATTATTTTTAACATAGGAAATATAGACTCATATTTAGGAAAAGAAGACCCCGTATTAAACGATGCCTTAACATTATAACCGTTTTTTATACAAAACGTCTGTGCTTTTTTACCGATAGTAACGACATAATCATCTTTAGTTACATTCGTGTAAACTTGTTTGTATATGTTTGCAAGCAATCCCCCACACAAACCCTTATCACTTGAAATAACATACACCAATTTTCTTTTAGTATTTTTATTTAAACCTATAAAAGAAGAATTCAAAGATAAATCCGTATTTTCCGCCAAAATTTTTTGAACTATAAACTTTACTCTGTCTGCATAAGGTTTATTCTTTTCAACGGCAGACTGAGCTTTTTTTATTTTAGAAGCAGCAATCATTTCCATAGCTTTTGTTATTTGAGCTATGCTGTTTGACGTTCTTATTCTTTTTTTTACTTGTTGTAAATTTTCTGCCATTATATTATCTCGTTAAATTGTTTTCTTACATTCCATTATTGCATTTTTAAGTTCTGTCAATGTCTGTTCGTCCAATTTTTTATTTTCACCTAATTTTTTAACCAAATCTTTATAGTTTAATTTAACGAACTCGACAATTTTATTTTCTACGGACATAATGTTATCTATATTAACATCATCCAAACAACCGGATGTTGCAGAATATATTGCAATTATTTCGGAAGCTTCATCATAAGGTCTGTATTGAGGTTGTTTCAAAACTTCCGTTAAAACTTTACCTCTGTTAATTTTCTTTAATGTATCGTCATCCAAATCACTACCGAACTGTGCAAAGCTTTGTAATTCTCTAAATTGTGAAAGTTCAAGTCTTACAGGCCCTGCCAACTGTTTCATAGGTTTTGTTTGTGCGGCACCACCTACTCTGGATACGGACAAACCTACATTAAGTGCAGGTCTTACACCGGCATTAAACAAATCTCCTTCAAGATAAATCTGTCCGTCTGTAATAGAAATAACATTTGTAGGAATATATGCGGAAACATCGTTTCCTTGTGTTTCTATTATAGGAAGAGCGGTTAATGTTCCTCCACCGTTTTTATCGGAAAGTCTAACGGCTCTTTCAAGTAATCTTGAATGCAAATAGAAAATATCTCCAGGATATGCTTCTCTACCTGCAGGTTTTTTAAGCAACAATGATATTTGTCTGTATGCCCAAGCATGTTTTGTTAAATCGTCATACACAACAAGAACATCTTCACCTTTTTCCATAAAGTATTCACCTATCGCACAAGCTGCAAAAGGTGCAATATATTGTAACGATGCAGGGTCCGAAGCTGTTGCGGAAACTACTATTGTGTAGTCCATTGCTCCCGCTTCTTTAAGTTTTGCAACTATTGATGCAACATTCGATCTTTTCTGACCGATTGCACAATATATGCAAATAACTCTTTTCAACCCCAAATCCAATTTTTTCTGATTGATTATGGTATCTATTGCAATTGCTGTTTTACCTGTATTTCTATCTCCGATAATAAGTTCTCTTTGTCCTCTTCCTATAGGGATCATCGCATCAACTGCTTTAATACCTGTTTTTATAGGTCTGTCAACAGGACTTCTTTCAATAATACCTGCTGCAATTTTTTCCAAAGGATATAATTTCCCGTCGGTAATTTTCAATTCTTTTTCATCCAACGGTTTACATGTAGGATCTATAACTCTTCCTATCAATTTATCCGAAACATTGATACCGAGAATTTTTCCCGTTGTGGAAACTTTCATTCCTCTTGTAACTTCAATTTCGGACAACAATACTATATATACGGCATCTTCATCCAAATTTAAAACTAAGCCCTTAGCTTTGTTTTCAAACTCAACTTCTTCTCCGTAACCTACACCGGAAAGGCCTGTTGCTTTGACGATACCGTCTCCTACGGTTTCAACAACGCCATAATTAACAAGTTCCGGATTAATGTCAACGGAATTAAGTTTTTCTTCTATTTGTTTTATAAGTTCTTCTGGTTTCATAGACTCTCTCTCAAATCTTTCATTATTTTTACAATCATATTTGTTACCGTATAGTCCAAAATATAATCACCGAATTCAAATTTTATTCCCGCACCTACTTCCTCGTCTGCTCTTACATATACAAGTTTTTTACCGGGAAACATTTTTTGAATTTTTTCTTTGGTAACTTGTGACGGATCTCCGGCATATTTTACAATAACGGATTTTTCTTTTAATGCTGAGGACAAATAACTTACAAAAAGTTTAAGTTCACTTTTTGACAAATTCTTATTTATCCACTGAGAAACTGTGTCCGATATCTCACCGGTTTCAACTATAGATAATGCTAATTGTTTAATTTGTTGTTTTTTCATATCCGCCGTTTTCAATCTTCTCTACCGCTTTAGATAATATTGCTGTCTTATCTTTTTCGGTAAAAAGTTCAGATAATATTTTTGATACTATTTTTTTAGATAAATCTACAGACATAGAACCGACTTGTTTGCTTGCTTTTTCAAACTCGGCTTGAGCTTGTTTTTTTGCATTATCAACAATTTCGGTTGCCTGTTTCTTTGCATCTTGTGCAGTCTGCTGTTTTAAATTTTCAGAAGATATTTTTGTATTTTCTAAAATTTTATCAGCATCAACTTTTGCTTCTTTTAAAATTAATATTTTTTGACTATCTGCTTCTGCCAATGCTTTTTTTGCGTTTTCAGCATCGTCAAGACCTTGCTTTATTTTGGCTTTTCTTTCTTCCAACATATTTGCAATTGGTTCGTACAAAAATTTCTTTAAAATAAACATCAATATAGCAAAGTTTATTATCTGTGCTATAAAGAGTTTACCTTCCAAACCGAATAAATTTAATATACCTGTTAATGTTTCCATAAAATTACTTCATAAATGCGAATATTAAGCAGTAAATAGCTATAGATTCCGCAAATGCCATTGCTATAAGCATATTTACCATTATTTTACCGGAAGCTTCCGGATTTCTACCAATTGCTTCTACAGCTTTTGCACCGATTAAACCAATACCAAGACCAGGTCCTAAAGCACCTATTGCAATAATAATACCGCCAGTCAATGAAATAACCATCTTTACTTCCTCCCTAAAACTACAATTTATAATTTATAATTTACAATTTATAATTAACGACAAACTGCAATTTATATTTTTTAATGGCTTTTTTCAACCATTATACTCATAAATGCCATTGTAAGCATAGCAAAAACTATCGCCTGAATAACAGCAACCATCAGTTCCAACATCATAAAAGGAATAGGAACGCAGAAAAACGGTAAAGGAATACCGAACAAGCTCATAGATGAAATTGTTCCCATAACACTTTCTCCCGCAAACAGGTTTCCAAACAACCTGCAAGACAAAGATATAACTTTTGTAAATTCACCTATAAACTCCAATGTTCCTACAAATAAAAAGATAGGAAACATTTTGAAATTCAAAAATCTGCCTATATAACCTTTTACACCTGTATATTTTACGGAATAGAGATGACACATAAATATGGAAATTACGGCAAAAGCAAGAGTAAGATTAAGGTCGCTGGTTGCTGTTCTGAATAAAGGAACTCCTTCTTCTCCTGAACCTGCAGAAAAAAATCTTATTGTTTCAAAACCGGGAAATTGACCTAAAACATTTGAAATGACTATAAAAATAAATAACGTCGTAACCCAAGGATATATAATATCAACTTTACTTGAAACTTCTTTTGTTGCGCTATAAAAATACTCGTAAACCATTTCCAATATATTTTGAATACCCTTCGGATAAAGGGAAAGACATTTGTTGAAAGCTATTACAAGTGCGATTATTATAACATCTACAACGACGGTTGTAAGTAATGTATTTGTAACAGGAAAACTACCTATATGGAACAATATACTTGGTGCTAAAGACATATAACCCTACTTTTCATTTAAAACATAACGTTGTAATTTTACTACTTATTAGTCTAAAAAGTCAACAAAAATGGAGCTAGGGGGAGTTGCACCCCCGGCCTCTTGTATGCGATGCAAGCGCTCTGCTAACTGAGCTATAGCCCCAACAAAAAATCACATTGCGATTTTTGATGAATAGATGTATGGATGACTGGATGTATAGAAACTACAAACACCAATTCTTTCTTTATGTTTGTCGTTATTTCTATTCTTCTAGACCTCTATAATTCTATTCCTCTGTTTTTTTACATTTACTGCAATCTTTACCGTTCCAACAATATGTACAAAGATTTTCTTCAGGTAAACCGATTGCTTCTATCATATCTTCCAATGTTTGATATTTCAAAGATGTAATATTCAAATATTTCCTAATCCACTCTATCATCTTAGCATATTTTTCCGTAGTAGGATCTAAATATTCCGAAACATCTTCCACATCATGTCCTTCTATCTCTCTAATTGCTCTTCTTGTTATAAGTTCACTGTTTGTCCTTGTTGAATTACAGTATGAACAAGGGAACATTAACGGAGGACATGCAGGTCTTACATGTATTTCTTTTGCTCCGCAATTCCATAATTTTTCAACAGTAAAATTCTTCAATTGCGTTCCCCTAACTATAGAATCTTCAAGAAGAATAAGACTGTTTCCTTCAATAACATCTTTTATTGCAATAAGCTTCATTCTTGCAGTTAAATCTCTCAAATGTTGTGACGGAGGTGCATAACTTCTGCCGTAAGTAGGTGTATATTTTACTAACGGTCTTCTAAAAGGAATTCCGGATTCCATTGAATATCCTATTGCATGAGCAAGACCGGAATCAGGAACACCGGCAACCAAATCCGCTTTTATCCCCTTATCTCTTTTGGCTAAAAGTTTTCCGCTTCTTTCTCTAACGATTTCAGAATTTATTCCCTCATAATTTGATGAAGGAAATCCTGTATATATCCATAAAAAAGTACATATTTTTTTATCCTTATATCCTTTCTCCAAAACTTTCACTTCCGTATCACTTATTAAAACAATTTCTCCCGGATTCAAATCTCTAATTATTCTGTAACCTAAATTTGCAAATCCGCAAGATTCCGAACAAATTGCAAAAGATTCTGCATCTTGCCCCAATACAAGAGGAGTTCTTCCGAAATAATCTCTTGCTGCATAAACACCTTCTCTTGCCAATATAAGTAAAGAACAAGATCCTTTTATTTTACCGAACATCAACTTTATTCCGTCCGGTATCGTTTTACCGGTCGATACTATTCTTGCAACAAGTTCCGTCATATTAACATGAGATTTACTGAATTCACTAAAACATATTCCAGAATCCATCATTTCTTTTGCAAGTTCTTCCATATTCACAATTCTTCCGGAAGTAACTATACAAAACTCCCCCACTTTCGATTTCATATAAATAGGTTGTTCTTCCAAATCACTTATTACACCGATACCGCTATGAACCTCAATATTTTTTATACTTTCAAAAAATTTATCTCTAAAATTTGCATTGCTCATTCTATGAATGAATCTTGCAAAATTTTGTCCTAATACAGCAAGTCCCCCATACTCGGAACCCATATGTGCCTGATAATCAGTTCCATAAATTAACGAATCTATACAACTGTTTTTGTTCTTAGAAATAACTCCGAATAAACCGCTCATTGTTTTTCTCCTATATTAGACCATTATCTTTAAAACTATAAAAGTCCGAAGCAGTAACTATTATATGATCCAACAAAATAATTTCTACTGCCTTTAATGCTTTTTGTACCGCTTCTGTTGCTATTATATCATTTTGTGAAGGTTTGCAAACACCCCCGGGATGATTATGTGCCACAATTACAGCTCTCGCATTTTTAAGTAACGCTTCTTTCGCAATTTTTCCCGGATACACCGCAGATCGAGATACCGTGCCTTCACTTATTTCTTTATATCCCAAAACCTTATTTGAGGCATTAAAAAAAACAGCATACATTTTTTCTTCGCTACAAGATCCTATACAATTTTTTAAAAAATTAACAACTTCCTGCGGCGAAGAAATTTTTTTCTTTTCTTGCATTTTAAATTCGGAAAACTTCAGAGAAAATTCTTTTAAAAAATGAAAGAAAAAAGCCGTGTGCGGACCTACTCCCTTTATAAGTGCAAAAGATTCTATTAACTTACTATGCTCCGCATTCATTAATTCTTTTAAACTACCGAATTCTTTTATTAAATCTTTGGCAATTTGTTTTGTATCTTTTCTTGATATAACATAAAACAATACGAACTCCAAAATTTCATAATCTTGCCAATTATCGAAACCTGTTTTCAAAAATCTTTCTTTTATTCTTTGTCTATGTTCTTCTACATCGTTGTCTTTTGGCATAAATCTTTTTCTCTCATTGGTTTCCATATATACCCGTTACTTATCGGCAAATTAATATCTCTTAAGAAAGCTGATTTTGAAACTTTTGTTCCTATTGGAGATTGCCTTCTCTTATATTCGGATACGGACAATAATTTCCACACTTTGTTCAAGACCTCTTCATTTACACCGCTTTCTATTATTTGGGAATAAGTCATTTTATCATCTAAAATTTTTATAAGGATATCATCTAAGATATCGTATTCCGGTAAAGAGTCCGAATCTTTTTGATTTTCCCTGAGTTCTGCCGTCGGCGGTCTGGTAATTATAAAATCCGGAATTACTTTGGAAATTGTATTTCTATACTTTGAAAGTTCATAAACTTCTTTTTTATATAAATCGGCTATAGGAGAATATCCGCCTGTTGCATCTCCATATAGAGTACTATAACCTACGGCATCTTCCGATTTGTTGCAAGTGCACAAAACAAAATATCCGAATTTATTTGATAACGCCATTAAGATGTTGCTTCTTATTCTCGCCTGTAAATTTTCTTCCGTTAAATCTTTTGGTTTCCCGTCGAAGAAAGGAGTAAGTTGATTTATGTAAACATCATAAATATCATTTATCGGAACAGTTTTTGTTTGAACATTTAAATTCTTACACAATTCCAAAGCACAATCCATAGATTCTTTAGAAGTATATTTTGACGGCATTAGAACACCAACCACATTTTCAGCTCCGATTGCATCTGCCGCAATTGACAATGTAAGCGCGGAATCTATTCCCCCGCTAATTCCCAATGCACATTTTTTAAAATTATTCTTTTTAATGTAATCTCTCAATCCTAAAACCAAAACATCATAAAGTTCTTTATTTTTATCTGTTGATTTTTCTTCAATATTTGGTCCTTCGGTATCAAAAACAGTTAATCCTTCTTCTAAAAAAGTTCCTATGGCTTTAAAATTACCCTTTTTATCAACATATAAACTTTGACCGTCAAAAACATAACCATCATTTCCGCCAAGCATATTCACATAAGCAACATCTACGGAATTTTCTCTTGCGGATTCTTTAATTACTTTTTTCATTTCTTCTATTTTCCCTTTATAGTAAGGAGAACAAGATAAAACAATTGCAAGATCTATTCCTAACCAAGAAGCTTTTTCAATACTTTTAGCAACGGAATCCGCACTGTCGGCAATAACACATGCAATATTTTTTTCACAAAATTTAAAAACATTTGAAAAACCGGAAAACTTAAAATATTTCAAATCGTTAAAAGCACCGTCATTTAAATTATATTTTGAAGCAACAACTTTCATAGAATTCGAATCGCTGAAAAAAGCAACCGCATCCGTATTATTTTGGTTTAATTTATCTTTGGAAATAACACCTGCAATCGTGTATATAGGAATATGAGATGTCATTACTTCAGTTGCTTTAAATTCCGTTATTACAAAATCTTTATTATTGAACAAATCGTTACTATATCCCCCGTTAACAACAAATTCCGGGAAAACAATAATGTCCGCTTTTTGTTCTTTGGCTTTTTTAGCAAAATCAAAAATTTTTATTCTATTTTCTTCAATTTTTCCAACACTTTGGTTTATTTGTGCAAGTGCTATCTTCATTCTATTATAACCTTCTTTCTGTTTTCTTTCTTTTCAGAATTTAACTTCTTTATTTCTAACATTTTTTCTTTGGCACGCTTACTTCTTTTTCTTTTTTGTCTTCTTATTTTTTCTATTTCTCTTTGTTTTTTACTCTTTTCACCTAAAAGTCTGTTTTCTATCTCTTCAGCCAACATTTTCCGTGCATAGTATCTGTTTAAAAGTTGCGTTCTTCCCTTTTGACATTTTATTTCAATATTTAACGGCAAATATTTTAAATATACACAAGTAGCAACTTTATTTACATTTTGTCCTCCATTTCCGGACGAGTGTATAAATTTTTCGATAATATCGTTTTCTTTAATATTTAATTTATTAAACTTATCTTCAAGTTCTTTTTGTTTTGATTGTGTTATTCCGAAATTTATCATACTTCTATTCCAAAATCTTTCAAATCTTGTTTTAATTTCTCGATATTCTCAAACACATATGCTTTTATGCCTATTTTTTTTGCCATGTCGACATTTTCTTGTTTATCATCGGTAAAAAATATATTTTGAGCATCCGTCTTATAAAAATCAATTACAGAAAGATATATATCTTTATCGGGTTTTCTTTGTTTCATTTCATAAGATAAAAAAAGTTTCTGAAAATTATTATCAAAGAAATTTTGATATTTTTGATAAAGAAAATTAAAGTGTAACTCGTTTGTGTTTGAAAGTAATGCCAATTTATGCTTTTTTGACAATTTTAAAATTAAATCTATCGTATCATGATTCGGAAAGAAAATATTATTCCAAACATTACAAAAGCATTCAAAACTCAAATTTTTTATTTCTAACGAGGAAACACATCTATTATAAAAAGAAATTGAAGAGACCAAACCTTTTTCGTAATCTGCAAAAAAGCTCATATTGTTATAAATAAAAGATTCTACATCGTCAAAAATAGCTTGATTTTGAAGAATTTCAGACAAAGATTTTGCTATAAAACTTAAATCGTAATCAAAAATAACTCTACCTAAATCAAAAACAACAACTTTATCCGACATTATATAAAACCTCAAGAATAAAAAAAGTGGAAAAGTTTTATCCTTTTACCGCACCGGCAGCAATACCTTTAACGATATGTTTTTGCATAAGAAGATAAATTATTACTATAGGAACGGTAGCTATTGTAAGCCCTGCCATTAAGAGAGGATAATCCGTCATATGTGTACCTTGAAAAACCATCAAACCCCTTTGTATAGGCATTTTTGAAGGATCCTGTAAAACAACCAAAGCTAACAAAAATTCGTTCCATATTGTTAAACACTGAATAATAACAAGAGTAGCAACGGCAGGTTTTGCCAACGGCAATGCTATTCTCCAATATATACCAAATCTTGAACAACCATCTATTAATGCGGCTTCCTCTATTTCTCTCGGTAATTCTTCAAAGAAAGCTTTTAATAAGAATAATCCGAAAGCTATACCTCCGCTTATATAGCATAATAAAAGACCTGTTCTTGTATCCAAAAGATGTAAACTTTTAAGCAAAAGATATAACGGAACAAATGCTCCAGGAATAGGAATCAACAATGTTGATATTAATAAATAAAATAAAACCGTTTTTCCCCAAAACTCAAGTCTTGCAAAAGCATAAGCAGCCATGGAAGTTACAATAACAATTGCGGAAACACCTACAACAGTATAAATAAGACTATTTAAGAAATACATACCGAATTTTGCTTTAAGCAAAGCTTCCGTATAGTTACTCCATTGCCATGCTTCAGGAAACAGAGTAATGCTTTTAAAAATTTCTTCATTCGTCTTTAAGGAAGACGATAACATCCAAAAAACAGGGAACACACAAGTAATAGCAACTGCTATTAAAATAAGATGTGTAATTATGTCTAAAATTTTCTTTTTTGCTTTAAATGAGTTCATTTTACTATCCTATTTATATTTTACTTATTAAATTTTTTACTTGCATAAAGCTGACAAATACTTGCTATTAATAACACCAAACCGAATATTACTGCCATAGCGGTAGAATATCCGAATTCTCCGTTATTCATATACTGATAAATTTTAGTAATAGGCACATCGGTATGACCGGCAGGACCGCCTTGTGTCATAGAATAAATCAAATCGAATATCTGCATAGCACCCAAAACAGTTAATACCGTAACCATGGTAAAAACAGGTATCATTGACGGAACGGTAATATGTCTGAACTGTTGCCATTTATCGGCACCATCAACTTCGGCAGCTTCGTACAATTCGTTAGGAATTGTTTGAAGACCGGCAAGTAAAATTATAAAACCGTATCCGAAACCTTTCCACATATGAACAACGGCCACTGAAGACAATGCCGTTTTTATTTCGGAAAGCCACGCAAAATCTTTAAATTGATCAAAACCTATTGCAGCCAACCAACTATTCAAAATACCGAAATTGCCATCGTACATAAACTTCCATATCAAACCTACAACAATACCGGATAGTACAGGTGGCAAGAAAAATATTACTCTATAAACATTTTCCCCTTTTATTTGTCTATTAACCAATATCGCAAGAAGCAAAGCCAAACCATTTTGTAACGTTAAACATAAAACAGTAATATATGCAGCATTTAACATTGATTTCCAATATGCAGGATTGTTAAATATAATGTGTTTATATTGAGCAAAACCTACAAAAATCATGTCTTTGTCTATACCGTTCCACTGAAAGAAACTCAATTGAATCGTTCTTAATAAAGGATATAAATTAAATACTAAAAACAATAACAATGCCGGTAAAATAAACAGCATGTTAAAAGTTTTTTCTTTTGGGGATGCATTCATCATTTTTGCACCTTCATCTGTCTTAATTTTTCTTCTTGAACTTCTCTTACCGCTCTTGCAGGATCTTTTTCTCCGATTATTACGGATTGTAAATTAAGATTTATATAATTTGTTACCTGCCAAGCTTCCAATTTGGGCAAATTATCAAAAGTTCTTGTAATACTATTTGAAAACTCCTGTAATATTTCAGGTAATTCATCTGCACTATATTTGTTTGAAGGAATGTTTAATGTTTCTTTTGCCAAATATGCTTGTTGTTCTTTTTGCGTAAACCATTTTAAGAAAGCAATTGCTTTATCTTTTCTTGGAGATTCGGCATTAACAAACATTGAAGATCCATCACCGCCGAAAACCAATAAAGGATATTTTGCATCAGGTAATGAAGGCGGATACATAATACCATAATTCAAATTAGGATTCATTGATTTATAAACATTTACACCCCAAGACCCGTTAAATGTCATTGCTGCTCTACCGGTTGCAAAAGTTCTTTCGGAATCTTTATTTACCATTGTAACAATTCCGGATGCAAACATTTTATTGTTTCTCATTTCTTCAAACAATTTAAATATTTTTAACCATCTTTCATCGTTATAAGGTATTTTTCCGTCTATTGTATCAATTATTCCTTGTTTACCGAACAAAGACCACTGATAAGAAGATGCAAAAGCACCTATTAACCATGCTTCACCAAAACCGCTAACAAAAGGTTGAATTCCTGCATCTCTTAATTTTTTACCGGCTTCAATAAATTCAGGCCATGTTTTCGGAGGATTTTCAGGATCAAGTCCTGCCTTTACAAACAAATCTTTGTTATAATAAATCATCAAAGAACTTACATCCAAAGGAACTCCGTAAATACCTGGCTTTACACCCCATTCATTATTTTCTTCAAAAGAATTTGCTATTAAAGATTTTTCAAAGAAAACGTCTTTCCAACCTATATTCATTTCGTCCGTTAAATCTGCAATGTAACCTGCATTAATATATGAGGCCAATTCTTTCTTATCACTTTGAGGGTTATAAATATCGGGTAATAAATGTCCGCTTGCTGCTGCCGTAATTTTGTTCTTATAAACATCGGTAGGAGCATAAGTTTCAAATACAACTTTTACGCCTGTCTGATCAAAATAATCTTTTGCCAATTTTTCAAATGCTTCTTGTCTGTCTGTCATCCAATGCCAAATTTTTACAGTATCTTCATCTTTACTACCGGTATTTGAGCAACCTGAAACCATAAATATTGCCAAACACAAACAAAATGCTTGTAGAGCAATAACTATTCTCTTAGACATCTATTTTTCCCCCATATAAAATAAAAATTTTTACGATTTATTCTGTGTATTTTATCAAATTTTATGAAATATAGTCAATTTTAAAAACTTATTCCGTATAATTATGTAATTATATATTTAAATTATTATAAACTTTAGAAATTTCTCTGTTATAAGGATACAACTTTAAATAATTATAAATTAAGGAATTCAAATAATCTCTGTTTTCCGACATAAATTTTTCGTCAGCAATGCAATGATTGTAAAGAGTAATTATATATATCTGCAAATATCTGGGATTATTTGAAATATCCGTCGCTTTCTTTAAATATTCCATTTCTTGTTGTTTAGGCATATTTTGGGAAAAAACATAATATTTCCAGGCAACTGTATTTTTGAAAGAGGATAATAGCAACCAAGACATTAACAAAAACAAAACTAATTTAACAAAAAAATTGTTATTGAAACTGAAATGTTTTTTGTCTTTATGAAAAGAAAGAGAACTCAACATTCCCAAACAACAAATAAACATCACTGCATTTGCCGGAATATGAAAATGAAAATCTACAAAACTACCTATACAAATCGAACAACATGCCGAAAACAATCCTATAAATAAAATCTTTTTTTTATCCGACAAATATTTAATTCTTCTTAAAAACAAAAAAACTATTATACATACCAACAACAAAAATATTACATAAATAGGGTAACCTATATCCAACAATAATTCCAACCAATCATTATGCAAATATTCGGGATAAGCTTTTAATTCTTCTTCCAAATATTTGTCCGTTATTATAGGAAAAGAAGCAAACCCTATTCCTGTAACAGGATAATCTTTTAAAATATCAAAAGACATATCATAAAGTTTTAGTCTGGTTTGTTCCGATGTCCCGGTAGTTCTTTGACTATATTCATTAATGGCATCTATATTTCTGTATATTATAACGGAAGATATCATCATTATAAGGAAAGTTATTAATATTTTAAAAATTTTTTGTTTCGGTGTTCTTGAAAGGTGATAAACATACAAGTACGCAAAAACAAACAAAGATATGAATGTTGCCAACATTGCCCCTCTTGAACGGGTTAAAATGACACTTATCAATAACATCAACGATATTGTTGTGTTTACTATTTGAGTAACTGCAAATTCACTCTTTTTATTTTCAATTAAATATTTTTGATATCTTAAAAAATTATAGAGCACTAAAGATAAAGATATAAAAAAAGTTATGGATAAAAAAACTCCGGCATTATTTCTATTGATAAATGGTCCAAAATTTCCCAAACTTCCGATTCCTAAAAAGAACTTTACATATTCTCCTTTAGGGAAACATAATCCTATCAACATTATAAAAGCAGAAACTGCCAATATCAAATACAATAACTTCTTTATTTTTTCCAATCTATAAAACATCTGAGTAACGATAATAAAAAACAACATATATGTAAATATAGTATTAAGTTCTTTTAATGTATTATACGGAGAAACCGTAAATGGCAATAAATTTTTTTGTTGAACGATACTATGATGATTTAAAATTTGAATAATAGCAAGAACAATAAAAATAAAAAAGATAAAGTTTATAAGAAGAGATGGTAAAGTAAATTTAAATTTTCCGTTAACGAACAATAAATATACAAAAATAAAAGATACTACCAATTGAAAAATAAAAAATGCCCATGGTTCCGTTCCTGCAAAACTCAAAGGCACAAAAAAAAGTAATACTGAAAACAAAAAATTAACAAACATTATTCAAATAATATATCCGCTATCGAAAAGACCGGACCGTCTTTACAAGCCATTTTATAAGCATTTTTTATTTTAACGGCACAGCCCTGACAATTCCCCACACCGCAAGCCATTTTTTGCTCTAAAGATGCATATCCGGAAATATTCTTTTCTTTTGCAATCTCTGCAATTTTTTTCATCATTGGAGTAGGCCCGCAAACATAAATAATACTATTTTGTTGAATTTGTTTTGCCAACAAATCAGTAACAAATCCTTTACATCCGTAAGAACCGTCTTCGGTAGAAATATTTATTTTCCAGCCCATTTTTTCAAAATCGGTCAAACACATTATTTCTTCTTTTTTCCGTACACCGTAATATAAACTTCCCGGTTTACTTAAACTGCTTGCTAAAAAGTGAATTGATGCAACCCCGGTACCGCCTGCAACAAGTACAGGTTCAAAATTATCTTTTATATCCAACGGATACCCTTGTCCCAAAGGTCCCAAAACCTTTACTTCGGAACCAACGGACAAATTAGCTAAAATATCGGTTCCTTTACCCACAACTTTATATAAAAAAGAAACCGCTCCCGTATTTTTATCAATGGAAAATATACTTAACGGCCTTCTTAAAAAAACTTTTTCCAATCCAATCATACAAAATTGTCCTGCACTGGCAACGGAAGCAATTTCTTTTGATACTATCGAAAATTTATAAAAGTTCAAACAAATATTTTTATTTTCGGTTATCTTTAATTGATAATCCCATCTTTTAATGTCCAAACTATTTTTCCCCCTACTATAGTCATTACCGCACAACCTTTAAATTTTCTACCGATAAAAGGAGAATTTTTGCTCTTAGACAAAATATCTGCCTTTTTAAATTCATATTTTTGTTCCAAATCTATAATTGTTATATCAGCAATAGATCCTACTTTTAAACTTCCTCTTCCCGTCAAAGAAAATATTTTTGCAGGATTTGTTGTCATCTTTGCAATTGCCTGTTCGAGAGTTAAAACTTTTTTATCTACAAGTTCGCTTAATATCAAGCATAAAGCCGTTTCAAATCCTATAATTCCAAACGGAGCGATATCAAATTCTCTGCTTTTTTCCTCCTGTGTATGAGGAGCATGATCCGTTGCGATACAATCTATTGTTCCGTCTTTTAATCCCTCTTTTATTGCTTCTACATCTTTATGTGTTCTTAAAGGAGGATTCATTTTATAACTTGTATCATAATTTTGAACATAATCATCGGTTAACGAAAAATAATGAGGACAAGTTTCGCAAGTAACATTTAATCCCTTTTTCTTTGCTTGCCTTACAAGTTCTACGGAACCTGCGGTTGAAACATGTGCTATATGAAGTTTACCGCCTGTAAGTTCACAAAGCATAATATCTCTTGAAACCATTATTTCTTCACTTTGGTTAGGAATACCTCTAAGTCCGAATATCATAGAATTTTTACCGGCATTCATAACACCGTTTCTTGATAATTCTTTATCTTCACAATGAGAAATAACAGCTAAATTAAACATTTTTGTATATTCCAACGCTCTTCTCATAATTTGAGAACTTGCAACCGGTACTCCGTCGTCACTTACTGCAACGATTCCGGCTTTTTTTAATATTCCTATTTCAGCCAATTCTTCACCTTGTGAACCTTTTGTAATACATCCTATAGGAAAAACATTTACTTTTCCTTCTTTTTGTGCTTTCATAAGAATATATTCTACGGAAGGTGCATTATCGGTAACCGGTTTTGTGTTCGGCATACAAAAAACAGTTGTAATTCCGCCTTTTGCGGCAGCCATAGTTCCTGTTTTAATAGTTTCTTTTTCTTCTTGTCCGGGTTCTCTTAAGTGAGAATGAACATCTATTAATCCGGGCACTGCTATTTTATTCTTTCCATCAATTATTTTTTCCGGTTTAGCGGAAAGTTTTTCAACTATTTTTCCGTTTTCAATAAATATATCACCTATTTTATCAACTTTACATGTAGGGTCAACAATTCTGATATTTTTAATTTGAATTAACATATATGTTTTCTCCCCTGTTTATTTCTTGCAAGAGCCAATAAGTGTAATACTGCCATTCTGACGGCAATACCGTTAGTTACCTGCTCATTAATAACTGCCGCGGGACTGTCCGCAACTTCAGAGTCGATTTCTATTCCTCTGTTCATTGGTCCCGGATGCATAATTAAAACATCCGATTTTGCATTTGCAAGTCGTTTTGCGGTAACCTGATAAAGTTCATTATATTCATGAATAGACGGGAAAAAAGCCCCTTGTTGCCTTTCCATTTGTATTCTTAAAATATTTACTACATCTACACCTTTTATTGCCTCATCCAAATCATAAAAAACTTCAACACCTAAAGTAGATATGCTTCTCGGTATAAGTGTAGGAGGACCAACAACCCTAACTTTTGCACCGAATTTTGTTAATGCCCAAATATTTGATCTTGCAACTCTGCTATGTAATATATCACCAACCAACAAAACTTTTAAACCTTCAATTCTTTTCTTCTTGTCATACATTGTATAAAGGTCTAAAAGTCCCTGTGTAGGATGTTCATGAAAACCGTCTCCTGCATTTACAATTGAAGCATTTAAATTCTTGGCAAGAAGTTCTGGAGCTCCGGCACAAGTATGCCTTATTATTATAATATCGGCTTTCATCGCTTCAAGCGTTTTTGCGGTATCTATCAAACTTTCACCTTTAACGAAACTTGACGTTTTGGGTGCAATACTTACAACATCAGCCGACAATCTTTTTGCTGCAATTTCAAAAGATGTTCTTGTTCTTGTTGATGGTTCACAAAATAAAGTTACAACCGTTTTTCCTACAAGAGCAGGAGCTTTTTTAATAGATCTGGTAAACATATTTTTGAAAGGTTTTGCTGCATCAAGGATTGTTTGAATTTCTTTCTTATCCAAATGTTCTAAACCAAGAAGATCTTTCCTGTTAAAAGACATAATGTCCTCTTTTATCATAAATTTATAGTTTATAACTTAAAATATTTTATCAAAAAATTATTAAACAAGTTTTAACGACATTTTGTACATTATAAATTGTCGTTTTTATTCCACGGTAACAGTATCTTCGTCGGCACTTTCATCATTTAAGTTTACATAAACTTTATTCTTCGTATGATGAACAAGCCCTACGAAATCCGGTTGTATCGGAAGTTCCCTGTAGCCCCTATCAACTAAAACCGCTAATTTAATGGATTTAGGTCTTCCGAAATCTTTTAAAACATCCAAAGCCGAACGAATTGTTCTACCTGTATACAAAACATCGTCGACCAAAATAATATTTTTATTGTTTATATCACATGGAATATTAGTATCTTTTATTGTAGGAATATCGGCACCGGCTTCTTGTAAATCGTCTCTGTAAAGAGTAATGTCCAATATTCCAAAAGGAATTTGTGCTTCCATTTTCTTTATACTTTCTATTTTTCTTGATAACCTTTTAGCAACAGTAACACCTTTCGTTTGGATTCCTACAATCACTATATCATCTATATTTTGTTTTAATATTTCGTTTGCCAAATCTTCTATTTTAGAATTTATCTGTTTTGAATTTAAAATTTCCATACCTGCATCTGCCTTTTACTTTTTCATTTCTTCCAAATATTTTTGATAACCGATTTTATTCAATTTTTCATCTTTATTTAAAATTTGTTCTTTCATTTCTTTTCTATATTGCAATAACTGTTCAGAAATTTTTTCATTATTTATTGCAAGTATTTCTATAGCAAGTATTGCGGCATTTTTGGCACCGGCTTTACCTATAGAAACACATGCTACCGGTATTGATGGCGGCATTTGTGCTATAGAAAAAAGAGCATCCATTCCCGCAAGAGCTTTCCCGTCCATAGGAACACCTATTACGGGAAGAATTGTTTCGGAAGCAACAACTCCCGGAAGAGCTGCAGACATTCCTGCAACAGCAATAAACACTTTTACCCCGCTATTAATTGCGTTATTTACACACTGTTTTACGAATTCGACCGTTCTATGTGCTGATGCAATATTTACCGAATACTTAATATTGAACTTATCAAATATTTTTAAAGTTTCCGCAACTACCGGTAAATCCGAATCAGAACCCATTATGACTGCAACATCTATTTGTTTATCCATTTTAATGCCCTCTGTGCAATATCTTTTCTATAATGCATTTTATCAAACGTTACTTTAGGTATTACGGCATACACTTTGTCTATTGCAGATTTTATATCATCTGCAACAGCTGTTAATACCAACACTCTGCCACCGGAAGTTAAAATATTTCCGTTATCATCTTTTTTTGTTCCTGCATGAAATATAATTGCTTCATTTTCTTTAACGGTATCCAATCCGAATATTTTAATGTTTTTCTCGTATTTTTCAGGATATCCGCCTGAAGCAAGCACTACACATACTGCAGACTTTTTTGACCATTTTATATCAATTTCGTTTAATGTTCCGTTAACAGTATGTTCAACAATATCTACCAAATCCGTTTCAAGAAGCGGCAATATAACTTGTGTTTCAGGATCTCCAAATCTGCAATTAAATTCCAACACATAAGGATTTCCGTTATCTACCATGAAACCGATGTATAAAATACCTTTATAATCTATATTTTCTTTTTGTAAGCCGTTCATAATGTTCGGCATTATTTTTTCTTTAACTTGTTTTAACAATTCCGGAGTTGCTACCGGTGCAGGTGCATAAGCTCCCATACCGCCGGTGTTTAAACCCTTATCTCCGTCGTCAACTCTTTTATGATCTTGAGCTGCAGGCATTATTGAAAAATGTTTTCCGTCAACAAAGACCAAAACCGATGTTTCCTGACCTTCCAACCATTGTTCAAATATTATGGTATCTCCCGCAGAGCCAAAAGATTTATCTTCCATAATACTTTTTAATGCATCAAGCGCCTGTTGTCTGTTTTGACACATTACAACACCTTTACCTGCTGCAAGTCCGTCTGCTTTTACAACAATTTTTTTGTTTTCTTCCCACTGTGTTTCAAGAAATTGTTTTGCTTTATTTAAATCGGTAAATGTATGATAATCTGCTGTAGGCACGTTATATTTTTTCATAAAATCTTTAGCAAAACTTTTGCTTGCTTCAAGCAATGCACCTTTTTTTGAAGGTCCGAATATTTTTAAACCTTTGGCATTGAAAAAATCAACTATTCCAAGTGCTAAAGGCACTTCTGGGCCTACAAATGTATAATCTATTTTATTTTCTATTGCAAATTTTGAAAGTGCTTCAAAATCATCAACTTTAATATTTATTATTTCTGCCTGTTTGGAAATTCCGGCATTGCCTAACGTACAATAAATTTTATCTACCTTGGGGCTTTGTGCAAGTTTCCAAATTATTGCATGTTCTCTTCCGCCGTTACCGATAACTAAAAATTTCATTATGTATGTCCCTTTTATTAGAATATATATTTATCAAAGAATTTAACAACTACTAAAAATGTTAAAAACGCAATTATGAAAGTTGCTATCATTATATACCAGTTGGATTTTATAATTGACGACATATTGTTATTTTTACCGTTTTTTTGCATAGCATACTGACATCTCATTTCTTTACTTAAATCTGCATATTCCGTGAAATTAGAACAAAAATCTTGTTCTTTTCTCCACTTGCAATCAACCATACAAAAAACTTTTCCTTCCCCGTTAACATCGACGTTATTATCACCTTGAAAAAGACAAGTAATACAGCTTTTCATTTTATTACTCCTTTTTTATTTTAAATAATCTATTGCATTTTGAAATATCTTTTTTCCCCATCCGTATACACCATCATATCCTTCTCTTGCAGGATGCTGTAAAGCATAAATATATCTCTCAGGATGAGGCATAAGTCCGAACACATTACCTTTTTTATTGCAAATACCGGCTATAGCGTTTAATGAACCGTTAGGATCTTGAGGATAAACGGTATCTTTACCGTTTTTATCACAGTATCTGAAAACTACCTGATTATTTTTTTCTATTTCATCAAGTATTTTTTTATCTGCAACGAATTTTCCTTCTCCGTGAGCAACAGGCAAAGAAATTACGTCTGGAAATTCTCTCGTCCATAAACATAATGTTCTATCATTATTTTTCTTTTCTGTTTTTAAATGAACCCATCTGCACTCAAATTTATTTGAATCATTATAAGACAATGTGGAAATTTGTTCAAAATTTTCCGGTTTAGGCAAAAGTCCCATCTTTACGAGAATTTGAAATCCGTTACAAATACCGATTATCGGTTTACCCGACAATGCAAACTTTTTAACATTATCTCCCAACTTATATTTAATTTCATTCGACAAAATTTTACCGGAAGCAATATCGTCTCCATAAGAAAAACCACCCGGAACTGCCAAAACATCATAAGATAAAATTTTATTTTTGCTCGATATTAATTCATTTATATGAACTCTGTCGACTATTGCTCCGCAAAGTTCAAATGCCGACTTTAATTCATAATCACAATTTGTTCCTGCCGTTCTTATAATAATTACTTTTATTTTTTTCATTTTAGTTTACCATTGCAAAGTTTTTTGCCATGCCTTTTGTAAATTTTTTATATTTTCCTTAACGAAAATTTTTTCTTTTTTAGATTCCAATTTCAAATTTTTATCGTCTGAAACTTCACCTATTTTAGATATAACAATACCTTTAAACATTTTCTCGAACTTTTCTATATTTTCAGGTGAAACTTCTACTACAAATCTTGTATTGCTTTCGGAAAACAAAGTTTCCGCTATTGTCATTTTTTCGGAAGTTTTTATTGCATCAGCATTTATATTAACCCCTTTATCTCCCGCAAAAGCCATTTCGGAAATTGATGTAATAAGTCCGCCTTCGGAACAATCATGACAAGATTCCAATAAACCTTCATTTATTGCATTAAAAATCGTCTTCATTGTTTTTTTGGAAACTTTAACATCCAACTCGGGAACTATACCATTTTTTACATTTTTAACTTTTGAATAAATTGAAGCACCAAGTTCATTTTTTGTAATACCGATTACATAAATACTGTTCCCGGCATTTTTCAAATCCATTGTAATTGTTTTATTCACATCTTCAATTACAGACATTGACGATACTAAAAATGCCGGCGGTATGGAATATGTCTTTCCGTCTATTGTATATTCATTATATAAACTGTCTTTACCGGAAATAAACGGAACACCGTAACCTAAAGATAAATCGTAAGCAGCTTGTGCAGCTCTTACCAAACTGCCTAAAATTTCAGGTTTATTAGGATTTCCCCAACAGAAGTTATCAAGCAATGAAATTTTTTCCGGATCTGCACCTACACAAACCGCATTTCTCATCGCTTCTTCTATTGATGATGCCGTCATTTTATAAGTATCAATTTTACCATATTCAGGATTTATACCATTAGATAAAACAACACCTTTCTTGGTTCCTTTAACAACCGTATAAGGCCAAATTACAGCAGCATCTTGTGGCCCCGAATTTTCTATTGAATTTCCCTGTAAAGGTTTTACTACCGTTTGTCCCTGAACTTCGTGATCGTATTGTCTTATTATCCAATCTCTTGAACAAACATTTATATCGGACAAAACTTTTTTAATATCTTCTTGTAATGTTTTAGCAGACACTTTTATAGGAGTTTGTTTTTTTGATTCTTTTTGTTTCCATACTGCCTTTCTTGTAGGTTTTGGAACTCCGCCATGTAAAAATTCCATTTCCATATCAGCAACAATTTCTTTTCCGTATTTCAACAAAAGTTTACCATCATTTGTAAACTTACCTATAAATGTGGCTTCAACATTTTCTTTCTTAAACAAATTTAAAATTTTGTTTTTGTTTTTAGGAGGAACAGCAAAAACCATTCTTTCCTGAGCTTCGGAAATCCATATTTCCCAAGGAGCAAGACCTTTATATTTTAAAGGAACTTTTTCAAGTTGTATAACAAGCCCCGTTTTTTCTCCGAGTTCACCAGCAGCACTTGAAAGTCCGCCTGCTCCGCAATCTGTTACTGCTCTGTATAATTTAAGGTCTCTTGCTTTAAGCATTGTATCTAAAACTTTCTTTTCTACGATAGGGTTACCTATCTGAACTGCACTTACATCTGACTCTTTATCAAGTTCAACTGAAGAAAACGTTGCACCATGAATTCCATCTCTGCCCGTTCTGCCACCGACAACAAGAACAAGATCTCCCGGTTTAACTTCTTTTTCCGACATATTTTTAGGAATTATTCCCATCGTTCCGCAATATACTAACGGATTTGCCATATATCCTTTATCAAAAAATACTCCGCCGTTAACGGTAGGTATTCCCATTCTGTTACCATAATCTCTAACACCGGAAACAACTCCCTTTGCTATTCTTTTAGGATGATGCATACCTTCAGGTACTTCACTTGATTTCGTGTCGGGAAGCCCGAAACAAAAAACATCGGTATTTGCTAAAGGTTTGGCACCGAGGCCAACACCTAAAATATCTCTTATAACTCCGCCTATACCTGTTGCGGAACCTCCGTAAGGTTCAAGAGCCGAAGGATGATTGTGTGTTTCAACTTTAAAAGCAACACCGTTTGTTTTATCAAAATCAATAACACCGGCATTATCTTTAAATACGGAAATACACCAATCTTTATTTAATTTCATAGTAGCATTAAAAATCGTTTCTTTTAAAAGATTTTTGTACTTTGTAATTTTTTTCTTACCGCCTTTTTCTTCACAATATTCAATATTGCCGGTAAGAGTTTTATGTTTACAATGTTCACTCCATGTTTGGGCTATTGTTTCAAGCTCAACGTCGGTGGGATTTCTCTTTATGTTACGGAAATATTTTTGAACTTCTTTCATTTCCACAAGCGAAAGAGAAAGAACACTTTTCCTGCTTAATTCTACCAACTCTTTGTCATTTAAACTTAAAATTTCAATTGTGTTTACTTTCATTTTATTAAATATTCCTGAATTAAAGTATTTGCCAACAAACCTGTAGCTATTTTTTTCAATTTATTTCCATCTATATTATTGCCTTTAAGACAATACTTTTTACCTGTTTTTACGATCAATTCTTCTTTTATTCCCAAATCTTTTATTGCTTTTACAACACTTTCGCTAACAGTATCGGTTACGCCGTGTTTATACCAAACTTCTATGGAGTTCTTGTCCAACTTTTTATCTTCCAAAGAATTATATTGTTTTATAATATAATCTTCCGTTATTTTATCGCTTAATAACTCCTTAGCAATAATTTCGGATTGTTTTTTCGTTATATTCCCGGAAATTCTGTAAACGGCAATATAATCAACGGATGAAATATCTTTTATTCCGATACCTGCTATGTCTGAAACAGTGTGAAGTCCCTGAGGATCAACAAAACCTTTTTTTGTTTTAATTTCAATTTCAAATATCATTTTAAAATGTCCTGCCTGTTATTTTTTCATATGCTTCTACATACTTTGCTTTTGTTTTATTTACAACATCTTCCGGAAGAACCGGAACCGGAGGTTGTTTGTTCCATTTAATTTGTTCGAGATAATCTCTTACAAATTGTTTATCCAAACTATCTTGAGATTTTCCTATAACATACTTATCTTTTTCCCAAAATCTTGAAGAATCCGGTGTAAAAATTTCATCTATAAGAATAAGTTTTCCATCAAATATTCCAAATTCTAGTTTTGTATCTGCCAAGATTATTCCTCTTGCCGCACAATAATCACTGACTTTTTTATAAAGTGTTATAGACATTTCACTTATTTGTGCCGCTAAATCGTCCCCTATTCTTTTTGCCGTTTCTTCAAAAGAAATGTTTTCATCATGTTCTCCGTCGTCAGCTTTTGTGGAAGGTGTGAAGATAGGTTCAGGTAATTTTTGTGATTGTTGTAATCCTGCAGGAAGTTTTATTCCGCATACAGTTTGACTTTTTTGATACTCTTTCCACCCTGAACCTGCAAGATATCCTCTAACAATACATTCAATGTCTATTCTTTTGGCTTTTTTTACAATCATAGCTCTGTCTCTTAAAAATTCGTATTGCTTCAATTCTTGAGGGAACTCATCAAAATTACCCGTAATTATGTGATTAGGAATTATATTTTGAACAAAATCAAACCAAAACATTGAAATTTTATGCAAAATTTTCCCTTTATCTGTAATTAATGGTGTCAACACATAGTCAAAAGCCGATATTCTGTCCGTTGCAACAATAAGAAGTTTATCGTCTTGATACTGATAAACATCTCTTACTTTGCCCGAATGTAACAACTTGCATCCTGAAAGTTCCGGTGCCGTAATCATTTTATTGTATCTCCTAATAAATGTATTCTCTTTATTTTATATTTTTTATCACATAAATTCAACAAACTAAGCTCTTTCCTTTTTTTGAGATAACGGCAAAGTAATAAAGAAAGTTGTCCCTTCTCCATACTTTGATTCAAAAGATATATCGCCGTTATGGGATTCTACTATCATCCTTCTTGCTACATAAGAACCTATCCCCGATCCTGATTTGCTTGAAGGTTTTGTTGTAAAGAATGCGGAAAAAATTTTAACTTTATTTTCTTGTTTAATACCTATACCATTATCCTTTATAATGATTTGATATTCATTTCTGTTATTTCTTAAGTATTTTAATGAAACTTTTATTTCCGGAATAAACGGTTTTGTTTTATCAATATCATCAAATAAAGGATTTTTTACATGTTGTTCTTTTTCTACTATAGCTTCAAGAGAATTATCTATACAATTAAAACAAACTTCCTGTATTTGATACTTTATACCATATATTTTATCTTCATCCGGTATATCGAGAACAAGAGGAACTTTTTCTCTGTGATGTTTTATTTGAACCAACATTCTTGCGGCTTCAATAATTTCCTTTAAAGAAAAAATTTCCTTTTCCGTACTTGAACTTTTAGGTTTCGCAAAATTCAAAATTCCGGTCAAAATCGTATTAGTTTTTTTTACATTGTCATTTATCGAGATTATCATATCATTCATATTACTTATCATTTCGGAAACACCGGGATTTTTGTCAATAAAATCTTTATACCCCTTGGAAAAATCCTGAACATCGTATTTTAACAATTCGGCGGCAAAACTAAAGCTGTTTAATCTGTTTCTTATTTGATGAGCCATACCATCTGCCATACCACCTATAGATGCAAGTTTCTCAGCTTCAAATAATCTCTTTTGCTGATTATTTGTTTCTCTTAAAAACTTACAATTTGTAACTGCAAGTGCAGCTTGGTTTGATAAAGTTTTGAACACTTCCAAATCTTTTTTTGAATATAAAGAGCCATCTTTTTTATCTCCTAAAAGCATAAAAGCTATTAAATCTTTTCTTATAAAAGCATTAATAACCAATGCTATATTATCGGACACTCTTGAAAAAAGGTTCTTTATATCTTTTGGTATATTAAATAATAAAAACGGATTAGGATTTGATTTTACAAACGAAATCAAAGGAGATTTATTGTCAAACGTAATATTTTTATCCTTCATTTTTTCTCCTCTGTTTACCATACAAAAGAATTCTCGTTTTTCTTCATCATAAACGAAAAGATATGCAAATTTAACTTTAACCGATTTCGTTATCATTCTAACAATCAATTGTGCCAATTTAGATAATTCTTTTTGTTCTACCATTCCCTTTGATGCCTGTAATAAAAACTGTTGGTATTTTTCTTGTTCGGCCATCAAAATTTTTTCTGTTTTGGTTTGTAAATATCTAAGCATCATAGGTCCTATCGTAGACAAAGCAAACAATATGATGGAAGCCAAAAACCACTGTTTTGTTTTGAAACCGATATAAAAAGGTATTCCAAGTATCAAAAAATAAACCAGAATAAAAACTATAGTTTTTAAAAGCGTAAGCTTTATATTCAAATATCCGTACTTTGATATTGAATAAAAAACAATCATACTCCAAGCAAATATCAACAAATCATGAGGAATTATCTCTATGTTTACATAAGCTGATATTACATGCAGTCCTCCACCTATTAATGCAACAAAAAAAGCAAGAGTCAAAAATTTCATTTGTTCTCTTTCATAACCGCTTAATGTTCCATATCTTTTAAATAACAATATAATGGAATGCGGACAAAGAGCGGAAAAAAACAATATGAACAAAGGATATAACGGTCCCGGAACAACATAAGAGTTAGGTGCATGAGTAACAACACCTTTTATAAACAAATCCGAAAAAGAAAACATCAAAAACACTAATGAGAAAGAATAAAAAACATATATCAAATATCTGTTGTATCTCTTTTTATCTATACCTAAAGTAACAAATACAAAATGAAAAAAAGCGGGAGGCGTAAAAATGGCAAAGATATAACATATTCTTCCGTAAAACAAAGCTTTTTCCGTGTCAGGAATTACGGATGTAACAAAAGGAAATAAAGCCCAAAGGCCTATAACAAAGCTAATAATACTAAATCTGAAATTTAATCTCGATTTACGATTATTGGTATATGCAAGTATTGCAAAAATCACACAAGACAACGAAGCAACTAAAGATGTTATTGAAAAAATAAGCCACATTTTATTTTCTGTTTTTCCTTGCTTTTATTATTCTTTCTATTGTAGCATCATCTACAATCTGACCGAAACTTTTAAAATTTGCCAATTTGAAACCGTGTTTATCTGCCAACTTATTTATTTCCGTTATTTTATCCGACGAAATTTCCCCTCCGCAAGAGAAGCTCTCAAATTTTCCTTCCAACGCCAAAATCGTTGCTTCGGATAAACAAGCATACCCAACTCCTTTAGGTAATGCCAAATAATGAAAATCAACCTCACAAGGAAATTGAACAATTCCTCCGTCAACAACTAAAACATCTTTCTTGTTTGCATCTTCGGCACTTATATTATGCGGAACAGAGATGTCACAAACAACACAACCCTCCGTAAAATCTGATATATTCAAAATTGTGTTCGGGCAACTAGTTGATATCACAACAATATCACTGTTTTTTACTGCCTCTCTGGGAACAATATTACATTCAACAATAGTATTTGAACTTATTTGTTCCAATTCTTCTTTTAAAACGTTTAATCTTTCCATATTTCTTGCAGACAAAACCAAATGTCCTACTTTTCCCATTAAATAACTTGCACAAGCTTTTCCTATGGAACCTGTAGCGCCTATAATTGTTATTTTTGCATTTTTTATATTAACGCCTATTGTTTGAGCTGCTTTTATTGTCGCTTGTATTCCCGTCGAAATAGTATATGTCGTTCCCGACGTTACGGGTTTATTTACCGCCTTAGATATTAAAACACCTCTTCTTCCTACCGGAGACAAATATGCTCCCAATCCTATCAAATCTACTCCTAAATCGCTTGCCAAACGTGCAGCTTGTATTGTCTTATCTAAAACTATCTGCGGACTTAATGTTAAAATTTGTTCTGCTGTCAAAGGAACCATTATCATTTCGCATTCAACTTCATTTCCTTGAATAGATTTAATTCTCGCCGTTGTTCTTCTTATAGGTTTTAACCATTCCAAAGTCTTTTCAACAAAAAACAAATCTTTTTTTTCAATAGAATCTTCTTTTATACCCATTTTGTATAAAATAGGAACATCCCATGGATGATATAAAAAGGCATATTTGTTCATTTGGATAACCTCTTCTTTAATGCATATAACATTCCTTTTGTTGCTTTATCTGCTTTCTGTTTGTAAACATCTCCGAAATAACTCTCAAAATTCGGAGCATTCCAGTCATAAGTTATATCTAAAGAAATTGAAGTTTTATTGTTTTTATTATTTGTAAACACTTTCCACGTTCCAAACCTCGAATAACTGCCCGAAACGGATTTGAATTTCACGGAATAGTCGGAATCGTTAAAAATTATTTCTTCCTGCCAATCAATAGGTACACCGTCATACAATACCTTCCAGTGCGTGAGCAAAACATTACCATTCTTACTTACAATCTTTACATCCTTTACCGAACCCATAAAACTACTGTAATCCGAAACGTTTTTTAGTACGGAATATGCTTTAATACAATCCGCAAGAACATCAATGGAATAATTGAAAGTTGGCATACTTTACTCCTTTCTATATACCTTTTTGTATTATAACATTTAACAACTACTTTTTTAAACTTATACCCTGTAAATGTGTAATTTTTTGTATTAAAAAACTTGCTTCTCCGTAAGGTCCGCCTGTTTTTCCTACTCCACCCTGTGCCGGCATAAAGAAAGAAAAATCAATGTGTCTTGAATTTATTCTAAGCATCGCACAGTTATCAATATGTTTAATAAATTGTTTTGTATAGCAAACAGATTTCACCCACACGGAAGCTCTTAAACCGTACTCGTTTTTATCGGATATTTCCAACATTTTACAAAAAATTTCTTTATCCGATTCTTTTTTACTTTTCTTATAAGACTTAACTTTTATTAACGGTATCACAGGAAAAAAATTTTCTTCTCTTACAATCTTCATATTGAACAATTCAGGATTATCCGTTTCTATTTCAACAACCGTCGGTTGAAAATAACCACCCTTATCATTTATCGTTCCGGTATAATCTACTCTATTTCCGCCACACAGCAATTTTGCACCTTTATTTAACGCATCATCTAAAAAAGCCAAACATTGTTTCATTTTTACTACGGGAGTAAAATATGTATTTTTATTAGATGGTAAACCAAATTCCAACTTAGAAATTTTTTCCAAAAACTTTGCTTTAAATTCTTCATAAATATTTTCGTGAACTATAATATTTTTAGGTAACATACAAATCTGTGTTGAACCTAAAAAAGCATCAATAGCTGAATTTGTTGCCTTTTCAATATCACAATCACCCCAAACAAACATATTATCATTACCGGATAATTCAAGTATCGCTTTTTTATTATTATTGTGAGCTCTTTTAGAAATTTCAAGACCATTTTCGCTTTCACCGAAGAAAAATATGTCATTAACTTTCGGATTTTCAATCCACTCATCCATAATTATTTTTGAATTTCCCGTTATTATATTCATTACTCCGTCAGGAGCACCATTATCTTTTAATGCTTTTCCTATGATATGTTTCCAAAGAAAAATTGTTGCAATAGGGCACTTTAAAGGTGCTTTTACTATTATGGAATTCCCTGCCAAAAAACAGTACGCGGCAGATATAGAATTACTTGCAGAAGCATTTTTCGGAGGAACAAGAACAACAACGCCATCCGGTTTTCTGATCAAATAAATTTTTTCATCACTTAAATATCCGTTTTTTTTAAACATATCGTTTTTGAACATATTCAAATTGTTTTTACTACAAGCATACTTCATTGATTCGTATTCCCATTGTGCAAGTTTTTTCGGATGTCCTTCTATTGCTAACAATTCAATTATATTCTCTTTGTTTGCAAGCAAATTTTTATGAATATCTCTTATAATTTTTGTTCTTTTTGCTATAGGAAAACTTTTCATTATTTTGCTTGCTTTATATGCTGCATCTATAGCTTTTTTGTTTAATTCGTTATCCCCTACACAGTATTTTGCATAAATATATTCATCGACATTTTCCGGATTTTTTCCTTTTTTTAAATCCGTCATAATTCGATAAGTTTTCTTAAAATCAGAAATTATCTTATCAGAATACGGAAAATATTCATATTTTCCGGTATCGATATCTTTTCCGTTAACAAACAGATAATATTTTTCCATATCTATTTTCCCTGTTGTTTTGTTTGCAATTTCCAATTCAAATACTGTGCAATGAAAGAATCTATATCCCCGTCCATAACTTTATCTACTTGCGACGTTTCGTATTCGGTTCTATGATCTTTTACAAGTTGGTAAGGCATAAAAACATAAGATCGTATTTGACTTCCCCAAGCAATAAGTCCTTTTTCGTCATAATGTTTTTCGTAAGATTGTCTTAATTTTTCTTGTTCAAACTCATAAAGTTTGGCTTTCAAAAGTTTCATTGCCGTCGCTCTGTTTTTTATTTGAGAACGCTCGGTTTGAGATTGAACGACAATATTCGTAGGTAAATGTGTAATTCTAACTGCGGAATCGGTAGTATTAACATGCTGTCCGCCGGCACCCGTAGAACGATAAGTATCTATTCTTAAATCTTTTTCATCGATAACAACATCTATATCATCATCAACTTCAGGTATAACATCAACACTTGCAAAAGAAGTATGTCTTCTTTTATTTGCATCAAACGGAGATATTCTAACTAATCGGTGAACTCCTATTTCAGATTGTAAAAGTCCGTATGCATAAGCCCCGTTTATCATAAAAGTTATACTCTTAATTCCCGCTTCATCTCCGTCAAGAACATCTATAGTATTAAAAGAAAAACCTTTATTTTCCGCCCATCTGGAATACATCCTTACAAGCATCTGTGCCCAATCACAAGATTCCGTTCCCCCGGCACCTGCATGAATAGAAACTATTGCATTATTCTTATCATGTTTTCCGGAAAGTTTTGTTTTTGTTTCAATAGTTTCTACATCTTTTATGAGTTTTATTTTGTCCTGTTCCAATTCTTTGGATAAAGATTCGTCTTGCTCTTGTTGCAAGAGTTCATTAATTTCAATCAAACCGTTTATTCTTTCATTTAAATCTTTCCAAGAATTTACAGTTTCTTTTAGTCCGTCAAGTTTCGACATTACCTGTTTGGCATTATTTTGATCATTCCAAAAATCTGCCGCTGAAATTTTTTTATCTAATACATCTATCTCTTTGATTTTGTTATCAACATCAAAGAGACCTCCTTAAAACATCTATTTTTTCTTTTAATTCATTAAGCATTTTTATATCCTTAAATTATAAAAACTATAACTATTATAAACATTGTAAAAAACATACACAAATAACAAAAAACATCACCTATCTTATCGTATATTGTTACAATATCATTTTGATAAGCTTCACATGTAAACGTTGTATTCTCGTTTAAATTTGTTCTCTTTACAATATTACCTACGGAATCTATAACTGCGGAAATTCCCGTATTTGCGGACACTATAACATTCTTTCTGTTTTCTATTGCTCTGAAAACATTCATCACAAAATGCTGATACGGAGCATAAGAATCAAAAAACCAAGCATCATTTGTATGATTTGTTAGTATTTTTGCTCCGTTTAGAACAAGTTTTCTTGATAAATCCGGAAAGAAGTTTTCGGAACAAATTGTCGTTCCGACAAGAAGGTCATAAGATTTTAAAACATTCATGTATTTACCTTTAGAAAAATCACCTAAAGCATTTAGTACTCCGAAATATTTTGATAATATTTTTTTAAACGGTATAAATTCTCCAAAAACAACAAGATGATTTTTATCATGCTTTTCTAAAATTTTCCCTTTGTCATTCACGGCAAAAACGGAATTATAAATGCCAACATCATCATAACTGGGACCGCAAAACAAACTCAATCTTGCATAAGATGAAATTTCTTCTACTAAATCAATAATATTCCCTTCATACTGTAAATATCCCGGCAAAGATGTTTCGGGATAAACTATTAAATCCAAATCTTTATCTTTAAAATCGTCCGCATTTTGCTTTATTATATTTATAATTTCATTTGAATATTTTTCATCCCATTTTTTATATTGATCTATATTCGGTTGAACAACACCTATATTTATCCTTTCTCCATAAGGATTGGAATGATTATTTATTTTTACATATCCGTAAATAAAAACCAACGAAAATAAACATATTGCATATAAGACATATTCTTTACCTTTTAAGTCTTTAAGCCAGTAATACAGCAACATATTAATAAGAATTATAAAGAAAGAAATTCCATATACACCTATAACATCCGCAAATTGAATTATATATGAGAAAGAAGCTTGGCTATATCCTAACAAACTCCAACCGAATCCCGTTAAAAAATAAGTTCTCACGTATTCCAACATAACCCAAGAACTTGCAGCATATAAACAAGATATTATCGGATAAAAATGCCTTCTTGAAAAACTTAAACTTCCCGTCCAAAAAGCAAAATATAAAGATAAATAAGACCACAACAAAACGGACACTATTAAAGCTTGTGTCGTATTTGTATTATATTTTAGGAAAGGGAACATCCAATACAAAGAAATTGCATAATAAGTAAAACCGAAAATAAAACCATAAACCAACGAGTTTTTAACACAATTTCTTAACGAAGTATAAATCATAGGAATAAATGCTATCCATACGAAACAGAAAGCATTTATCTTAGGAAAAGATATTGCTGTGAGAATTCCAGATAATATAGCAAGAAAAAAATACTTTAATCTAAACTTTTTCACTTATAGTCCGATTACTTATTTTTATTTATTTGCTCCGCAACACTTTTTATATTTTTTACCGCTACCGCAAGGACAAGGATCGTTTCTTCCTATCTTCTTAATATCCTTTGTCGTAACTTGCTTTTTATCATTTTTACCGACTTCATTAGGATTTACTTTTGTCGGATCCGAATTTTTGTTTTCCTGGCCTGACGGCATCGGTCTTGCCGTAACATTAACTTGAACTTTGAAAACATATTCTATGGTAGTTTCTCTTATTCTTTTCATCATATTATCAAAAAGCATAAAAGATTCTTTTTGGTATTCTATTTTAGGATCTTTTTGAGCATAAGCTCTGTAACCTATACCTTTTTTCAATTGGTCAAGTTCATACAAATTATCTTTCCATGCAACATCTATCATTTGTAAAAGAACCATTCTTTCTATATGACTAAGTAATTCCTTGCCCAATGTTTCTTTTCTTTTATCGTAAGCTTCTTGTATTTTATCAAGCAATATTGTTTTTAATGCATCTCTTGTCAAATAACTCAATTCTTCTTTATTTGCAACCTCAAAATTTATACCGAAAGATCTCATCATCCATGCATGGAAATGAGGCCATTCCCACTGTTCGGGATAAGTTTTTTCAGGAGCCCATTGTTCAATTTTTTCTTCAACGGATTCAAGCCACATATCTTGTATCGTTGTAGAAACATCTTCTCCCTCAAGGATTTCGTTTCTTAAACGATAAACAGCTTCTCTTTGTTTATTCATAACGTTATCATAATCTATAAGTTGTTTTCTTATATCAAAATCTCTTCCCTCAACTTTTCTCTGCGCATTTTCAACAGCTTTAGATATCCAAGGATGTTCAATTGCTTCCCCTTCTTTAAGTCCGAGTTTTTGCATAACAACAGACATTCTGTCCGAGCCAAAAAGTCTCATAAGTTCATCTTGCATTGATAAATAAAACCTTGATGCTCCCGGATCGCCCTGTCTTCCTGCTCTACCTCTTAACTGATTATCGATTCTTCTTGATTCATGTCTTTCTGTTCCTATAATATATAATCCGCCTGCTTCTCTGACAAACTTACCGTTTTCTTCATCACCTGCACCAAGCACGATATCGGTACCTCTACCTGCCATGTTGGTTGCTATTGTTACGGCACTTTTTGCACCTGCTTGAGCAATTATTTGTGCTTCAAGTTCATGATATTTTGCATTTAAAACATTGTGAGGAATACCTTTTTTTCTTAACATATCGGAAATCAATTCCGATTTTTCTATAGATCTTGTACCGACAAGAACAGGTTGCCCTTTTCTCCAACATTGCTCAATATCCTGTATAATTGCATTGTACTTTTCTTTTTCCGTTCTATAAATTACATCAGGATAATCTTTTCTTATCATAGGATTATTTGTAGGAACTTCAACGACATCGAGTTTATATATTTCCCAAAATTCGCTTGCTTCGGTAAGTGCAGTACCTGTCATACCTGCTATTTTGTTATACATTCTAAAAAAGTTCTGGAATGTTATAGTTGCAAGAGTTTGGTTCTCCTGTTCTATTTTTAAATTTTCTTTAGCTTCTATTGCCTGATGCAACCCATCCGACCATCTTCTTCCCGGCATAAGTCTTCCGGTAAATTCATCAACGATTATTACTTCTCCGTCTTTAACGACATAAGCAACATCCCTCTTATAAAGTTCATGTGCTCTTATTGCCTGTGTTATATGATGAACCCATTCTGCCTGCATATCATCATAAATATTTTTTACACCTAAAAATCTTTCTGCTTTTTGAACACCTTGTTCGGTTAAAACAACCGTATGGTTTTTTTCGTCAACGAGATAATCATAACCTTTGGATAAATCTATACCTTCATACTTTGCTTTTATTTCTTCATTTTCCGTTATATGTCTTCCTTTAAGCATAGGAACAATTCTGTTTGCGACATAATATTTGTCCGTAGATTCTTCTCCCGGGCCGGATATAATTAAAGGAGTTCTTGCTTCATCTATTAAAATTGAATCGACCTCATCGACAATCGCATAATTCAATTCTCTTAAAACTCTTTGTTCCTTAGAAATTTTCATATTATCTCTAAGGTAGTCAAAACCCAATTCGTTATTTGTTACATAAGTAATATCACAAGCGTAAGCTTTTTTTCTGTCTGCATCGGAAGTATCATGACAAATATTTCCTACTGTCATTCCCAATGCATTATAAACAGGTTCCATCCACTCTTTATCTCTTTTTGCAAGATAATCATTAACGGTAACAACATGAACACCTTTTCCTGTTAAAGAATTTAAATAAACCGGTAACGTTGCAACAAGAGTTTTACCTTCACCGGTTTTCATTTCAGCAATTTTACCTTGATGTAAAATGTAACCACCTATCATCTGAACATCAAAATGTCTAAGTCCGATAGTTCTCTTTGAAGCTTCTCTTACACAAGCAAATGCTTCAGGCAAAATATTATTTAATTTTTCACCGTTATTTAATCTTTCTTTAAACTCCAAAGATTTTGCTTTCAATTCTTCGTCTGATAACTTTTGTATTTCAGGTTCCAAAGCATTTATCTTATCGACAACAGGTCTTATTTTTTTAATATCTCTTTCATTTTGTGAACCAAAAATTGCACCAAATATTTCTTTAATCATTATTTTTTCCTTTATGTAAGAATTACCAAAATATACCTTATAGATTTTATCTTTTTTATATATAAATTTCAATACAAATTCCTTTGTATTTATTATAATAAAAAGATATTATATTCCTATGGAAAAAAAGATAATAAAAAATTGCACCAAAGAAAATACTGATAATATTTATGAAATAGATAAAATAAGTTCTTGTTATAATTGGACAAAGAAGATGTTTTCGGAAGAACTTGAAAACAAAAATTCTTTTTTCAAAATTTTATATATAGATAATATTATTGCAGGATACATCATATATCACATCATTATCGATGAATCAGAAATATTAAACATTGTTATCGATAATAAATTTAAAAGACAAAAATTAGGAAAATATCTTTTGGAACAAACTCTCAAAGATTTATCCGAAAAGAATATCAAAACAGTTTTTCTTGAAGTAGGCGAACAAAATATTCCTGCAATAAATCTGTACTTACAATTCGGATTTAAAGAATATAACAAAAGATTCCGTTACTACAAAAACAATGAAAATGCGATATTAATGAAGAAAGACTTATAGAGCAGTACAAGTTATATCTTTTTAACTAATGTTGATGAACCGTCTTTATTATCTATAATTTTATAACCTAGATCTGAAAGTTTGTTTCTGCACTCGTCGGCAACTGCCCAATTTTTTTCTTTTCTTGCTTGGTTTCTTTTATTTAAAAGTTCCTGTAAATCGGATGATGCAGCTTCTTCTTTCAAAACTCTTACACCCAAAGCACCTTCCAAAATATCTTCAAAAAGCCACTTTGCCTGTTTTAACAAATCTTGTTTATTTTGAGTTAAATTATTTAAAATTATATTTTTAAGTTCGTGCAAATAAGATAATGCTCTTTCAAAATTGAAATCATCGTCTAATGAATCTTTAACTTGTTTTTGTATTTTTATTAAATTTTCATCTTTCAAATTACTATCACTATCTTTTACAATAGCAACAAGTCTTGAATATGCTTCATCAAGTCCTTGCAATGCCGCTTTTGCACTGTTTAAATTGTCGTGCGAAAAATCGAGTGGTGTTCTGTAATGTTGTGTAAGCAAATAGTATCTTACTACTCTCGGATCATATTGTTCAAATATATCTTTTAACGTAAAAAAGTTGCCTAAACTTTTAGACATTTTTTCTTTGTTAACGGTAACAAATCCGTTATGTATCCAATAATTTGCAAATTGTTGTCCCGTGCAACTTTCACTTTGTGCAATTTCATTTTCGTGATGAGGGAATATTAAATCTTGTCCCCCACCATGAATATCTATTGTATTACCTAACAATGTTGTAGACATTACTGAACATTCTATATGCCAACCGGGTCTTCCTTTCCCCCAAAAACTGTCCCAAGAAACTTCTTGCGGTTCGTTTTCTTTTGTTTTTTTCCACAATATAAAATCGTAAGGATTTTTTTTCTTGGAATCTTTTTCTACTCTTGCACCGACTCTCATTTCTTCAAATTTTCTTTTTGAAAGTTTTCCGTAATCTTTAAATTTGTCTACCGAAAAATAAACATCTCCGTCAACATTGTAAGCATACCCTTTTTCTTCAAGTTTTTTTATAAACTCTACTATTTGCGGTATCATTTTAGTAACTTGCGGATAAGTATTTGCTTTTATAACGTTAAGTTTATCCATCTGCATAAAATAATCGTCAATAAATTGTTTTGCCAAATCTATCGGTGAAATTTGCTTTTCCAACGATCTGTTTATAATTTTATCATCAACATCGGTAAAATTTTGAACATGATTTACGGTATATCCGCTTCTCATAAAATGTCTTTTAATAACATCAAAAGTTACATAAGCTCTTGCATGTCCCAAATGGCAAACATCGTAAGGTGTAACTCCGCAAATATATATTGATACATTGTTTTCTTTTATTGGTTTAAATTCTTCAACTTTGTTTGTTAATGTGTTATAAAATTTTATCATCTTATTTTTCCTTAAAAATTTTATTTTAATATTGCCACAGCAGGAACCGTCTTTTCAATTTCTTGTCTACTTGTGTATCTATAAGTTCCAACTTGAATTAATTTATATCCTTTTGGAATATTTATAATTTGATTATCATAAAAAGCATCTGCTTCTTGTCCCAAAAGGAACATCACAGGTTCATATGCATGATCTTTATTTGGTAATACTAATGCCGTATTTTGTGAATGTGTTTGTATTATCCTAACACTTCTATATTCAAATGTTTTTCCTACTTGTTGTTCAGAAAGATAAGTAAGTCCAGGAATATTATCATCTCCCGAATACACTCCAGTATATACTCCAAACATAGTTAAAGCAGCAAACATTACAATCATACCAGCAATAAAAAACAAAAAACTTTTCATTATTTTGTCCCCTTTTTCAATGAAGATACTGCCATTGCACAAATACCTTCACCCCTGCCGATAAACCCCATTTTCTCGTTAGTGGTTGCTTTTATTGCTATTCTTGCTTTAGATATACCCATTGTTTTTGAAAGAATATCTTTCATTTTATCTATATACGGATATATTTTTGGTTTTTCGGCAACTATTGTCATATCAGTATTTATTATTTTAAATTTTTTCTTTTTTAATGTTTTAACTACTATTTTTAAAAGTTCCACACTTGAAATATCTTTATATCTGTCATCGTTCGTAGGAAAAAAATGTCCAATATCGTTTTCTCCTGCCGCACCGAGCAAAGAATCCATTAAAGCGTGAATTAAAACATCGGCATCACTGTGTCCGTCAAGCCCATTATTATCGGAAATTTTTATTCCGCCCAAAAAAAGTTTTCTTGACTTTTTAAATCTGTGAACATCGTATCCGAATCCTACAAACATTTTTCTATACCTCTATTCTTCAAGATATATTCCGCTAACTTAAAGTCTATCGGTTGAGTTACTTTAAAATTTTCGTAACCACCATCAACCAACATCACTTTTTTACCAATTTTTTCTACCAACTGTGCATCATCAGTAATATTTTTAGGTATTTTACCCAAATAAACTTTTTTTAATACTTTTGTTCTAAACATTTGCGGAGTTTGTGCTTGCCAAATGTTATTCCTGTCAATAGATTTTGTTATATTCTTACCGTTTTTAGAAAATTTTATCGTATCTCTTGCAACATTGGCTGCTATTGCTCCACCATACTTAACCGCACTATCAAACACTTCTTTTATTATTTTAGCTGTTATAAGCGGTCTTGCTGCATCGTGAACGGCAACAACATCTATATTATTTTTAACAACTTTTAGTCCGTTCTGAACTGAATTATATCTTTCTTTACCACCGCAAACAACATCTATTTTATACAACTTTTTATACTTTTGCATTTCGGAAAGTTTATATTCCGGAACAACAAGTATAATCTGTTTACATTCTCTAACTTTTTTAAATGCAAGTATACTCCATATAAACATCTTTTTTTTATTTAATAACAAGAATTGTTTCGGTTCTTTTGAACCGAACCTTTTACCTGCACCGCCTGCAACAATAATAGCTGCAAAATTCATATTTATAATTTCCCTTCCAAAATATCTTCGTTAGGTATTTTACCGAACAACATTTTATTGTTTGAAGAATGCAACATTGATGTTATTTTTAAATTAACTCTTTTACCTACAAAATTTCTTCCGTTTTCGGCAATAACGGTTGTCCCGTCATCCAAAAAGCCAATTGCTTGATTTTTATCTCTACCTTCTTTAACAAGAAAAATCGTAATTTTATGTCCGGGTAAAATCGTGGGTTTTAATCTTTCATACATATCATTCAAATCTATAACTTTTATACCTTCAATCGCAGATATTTTGTTTAAACTGAAATCTACAGTTAATATTTTTGCTTTTAGATCTTTTGCCAATTTTATCATCTTATATTCAGACGATTTTATTTTGTTATAGTTTCTATAAAGAATTTTTACTTTTTTATTTTGTTTTATTAATTCCAAATTTTCTTCCAATCTTTTATCTTTCACTTTTTCTATTTGTGTATCTATTTCTCTAACAACAAATCTCGGAAGCAAAAATCGTTGATATAAATTTGAATTTATAACATCTATAACTCTGCTATCTTTAACGACAGATGTATCCAACAAAATAATATCTTTTGTTTTAATTCTTTTTATTAAGAAAAAAAACAATACTGCTAGACAATAAGAAACAATAATTGCATTTATCGTGTTAGCTACTAAAAAATATATAACTGCGGGAAATAATATAAACAAAACAAAAAATATTAACAATTTTTACCTCATAAATTTTTCGATAAGTGATAAAGTTTTTTTAGTATCGGGAAATATCCCCGTCCACTTATCAAAAGAAACTGCACCCTGATATATTAACATTCCTTCACCGGAAAAATATTTTATTTTATTTTTTACGGCAAACTTTTTAAAAGGAGTTTCTTTGTTGTATATGATATCATAAAAAACTATTTTTTTATTAAAATCCTTTATTACAAAAGGTAGTTTATCTCCTTTTTTCATACCGCAAGTCGAACAATTAACCAAACAATCTATATCTTTTAAAAAACTTGGAGACATTTTATTTATATCAATAACGGATATATTCTTATATTTTTTAGCAACAAATTTCGCTTTACCAAATGTTCTTGATGTCAAATAAATTTTTTTTACTTTGAGTTTAGTTAAAGCATAAAGAATTGCTTTTGATGCACCTCCTGCACCAACAACAAGGACCTTTTTGTTTTTCAAATCTATCTTCTTAAATTTTAAATCGGTAATAAAGCCATGCCAATCAGTATTAAAGCCATACAGTTTATTATTTTTATTAACTATTGTATTAACGCTACCAATACTTTTTGCAGCAGAATCTATCTTATCAAGATATTTCATTACTTCCACTTTGTGCGGAACGGTAACATTTACACCTAAGATATTTAAAGTCCTTATAGATTCAACTGCAGCTTTTAAATTTTTCGGCAAGACATCAAAAGCAAGATATAAACAATTTAATTTATATTTTGCAAACCAATCATTATGCATTACCGGAGACAAAGAATGTTCTACCGGATTACCGAAAATACCTAAAAGTTTAGTGTTTGCCGTAACTTTTTTTTGCATATAAATTCTCACTATAAATAATAGGGTTATTTTATTAAATATACATTTATAAAGCAACTAAATATTGACTTTTATTATTAAAAATAATACAATACTCAAATATTATTTAAGTTTTTTTAAATGGCAACGTAGCTCAGGGGTAGAGCAGAGGACTCATAAGCCTTTGGTCGGTGGTTCAATTCCACCCGTTGCCATTTATTTTTATGTTTAAGGTATTTATAATGAAAATTTTACTTACCGGTGCTACAGGTTTTGTAGGCAGTCATATAGTTGAAGAACTAATTTCAAATAATCACACCATTATTGCTACAATAAGAAAAAGTTCTAACTTAAAATGGATTAAAGATTATCCTATTCAATTTGAATATTGTTCCTTAAATGATGAAGAAAATTTATCTAAAATTGTTTCATCTGTGGATATTATTGTTCATTGTGCAGGTGTTGTTAGAGCACTAAATTGGGACGGATATTACAATACTAATGTTATAGGCACACAAAAACTTGTTCAAGCAGCTTTAAAAAACAAAAGCAATATCAAAAAATTTATATATATCTCTTCTCAAGCAGCAATGGGACCGAGTTCTTCCGAACAACCTAAATTGTTAACGGAAAAAGAAAATCCGGTTTCTTTTTACGGTAAAAGTAAATTGTTGGCGGAACAAGAGGTAAAAAAATTGGAAGGTCAAATTCCGTACACAATTATAAGACCGGCATCTGTTTATGGTCCGAGAGATAAAGATATTTTTATATTTTTTAATTTAGTTAAACATCATTTAAATCCTAATACTTATAATAAAAGGTTTATTCAATTGGTTTTTGTAAAAGATATAGCCAAAGTTATCTCAACTGTTTTAAGTAACGAAAAAACAAATAATAAAACTTATTATCTCTGTGACGGTAATATTTACAGTTGGAAAGATGTTGCAACAACAATTGCAAAAACCAACAATATAAAAACAATGCCTGTTGTTTTATTTGATTTTATTTTCAAAACAGTTGCAAATTTTTATGAAATCGTTGCAAAAATCACAAAAAAACCACAAGTATTAAGCAAAGAAAAAATTGTTGAAATGTTACAAACTTATTGGACTGCGGATAATTCGAACATAATAAAAGATACCGGTTTTGAGTTTACAAAACTTGAAAATGGTGCAAAAATAACATACAATTGGTATTTAAGTAATAAATATTTTTAATACAATTTAATTTTACTGTGGAGAGTTTTTATGTCAAACGATATTTTTGAAAAGTGTACTAAATTTACTGCAGCAAGAGATTTACAAGCAGCAGGAATGTACCCATATTTTAAAAGAGTTGAAACCGTTCAAAGTCCGGTTGTTAAAATCGACGGCAAAGAAAAAATTGTTTTATGTTCAAACAATTATTTGGGACTTGCAGATCACCCGAAAGTTATAGAAGGTGCAGTTGCAGCCGCAAAACAATACGGAACTTCTTGTACGGGGTCAAGATTTGTAAACGGAACAAACGATTTACATGAAAAAGTTGAAAGAAAATTCGCAAAATTCGTAGGTAAAGAAGCGGCTATTCTTTTTACAACAGGTCATCATTCAAATTTAGGTGCTATTTCTTCTTTGGTTGGCAAAGGAGAATATGTTATTACCGATAAATTGGACCATGCCTCCATTATAGACGGATGCAGACTTTCTTTCGGCGGAGAAATGTTAAGATTCAGACATAACGATATGGGCGATTTGGAAAGACAATTGATAAAAGTTCAATCCAAAGGAACTTCCGCATTAATAGTTGTTGACGGAATATTCAGTATGGAAGGAGATATTGCAAAGTTTCCTGAAATATCGGCACTTGCAAAAAAATATGGTGCAAGAGTCTATGTAGATGAAGCTCATTCTCTTGGTGTATTAGGTAAAAACGGTAAAGGTACAGGAGAACATTTTAATATGGAACCGGAAGTTGATGTTTTAATGGCAACAGCTTCAAAATCTCTTGCTTCAATCGGTGGCTTTATTGCAAGTAGAAGCGAAGTTATTAATTATATTAAACATACTGCAAGATCTTTAATATTCACGGCAGCATTACCACCTGCTTGTGTAGGCGCAATAGATGTTGCATTGGATATTTTACAAGATGAACCTGAAAGAAGAGCTAAACTTTGGGAAAACACAAACAAGATGAAAGAAGGTTTTCAATCTTTAGGTTTTGATACAAGAACATCAGAATCCCCCATCATTCCTATAACGGTGGGAGAAGATATGAAAGCTTTCCAAATGTGTGCTATGTTATTTGAAGAAGGTGTTTTCGCATCACCTATCGTTAGTCCTGCTGTTCCTGAAGGACAAGCCATAATAAGAACAAGTTATATGGCAACTCATACAGACGAACAGCTTGAAATTATTCTCGATAAATTTGAAAAAGTTTCAAAACAACTTGGCATAATTCCCGGTGGAAACACGAGAACTAAATCCAAAAAAAAATCATCTTATAATATAAACAACAAGAGATGGAATTTTTCTTTTTCGAACAATAAATTTGCAACCGCTACAAAAAGATGGTTAAAAAATTTGTGGTTTAATAAGTAATCAAATGTTTACCGTAAAAAAGATTGATTTTAATCAAGTAAATGACTTTATAAAATTACCATATAAAATTTATAAAGACAATCCTTATTGGATACCGCAATTAGACTCGGAGAACAAAAAATTATTATCCGACAAAAATCCTTATTGGAAACATGCAAAAAGGCAATTATTTTTAGCTTATGACGACAAAAACAATATTGTAGGAAGAATAGCAGGTATTATTGATTATAACTATATTAAATTTCAGGAAACGGAAATCGGATATTTCGGTTTTTTTGAATGTATAGATAATGTCGAAGTCGCAAAATTGTTATTTGATGCGGTTAAATTGTGGCTGGAAGAAAACAATTTGAATAAAATGATGGGGCCGATGAATCCGTCAACTAACGACGAAGTCGGTTTCTTGTACGAAGGATTCGAAAGTTGTCCTAAATTATTAATGCCTTACACTCATAAATACTACTTGAACTTGGCAGAAAAATGCGGACTTACCAAAATAAAAGAGCTTTATGCATATAATATTCCTGTTGCACTCGATGATAGAATGCCAAGATTAACTAAAGCATTAAAAATAGTTCAAAAAAGAAACCCTAATATAACAATAAAAACTTTTAATAAAAAGAACTTTAAAAAGGAACTTGAAGATATAATTGATGTTTACAATTCCGCTTGGGAAAAGAATTGGGGGTTTGTTCCTTGGACAAGAGAAGAATTTGAAGCTATAGCAAACGATTTGGTAGATTTGGCTGATCCGAACATAATAATGCTTGCCTGTGACGGAGATAAAACTATCGGTATGCTTATAGCCGTTCCCGACTACAATTATGTTTTTAAAAAGATGAATGGAAAACTTTTTCCTTTCGGTATATTTAAATTTTTGTACTATAAAAGAAAAATTCAAGATTTACGACTTATGATTATGGGTGTAAAAAAAGAATATAGAAAAAAAGGCATAGAGGCATATATGTCTTTGGAAGCCCTTATAAACTCAGTTAAAGGCGGATACCAAGAATGTGAACTTTCTTGGATTTTAGATGATAATATAATGACACAAAGAACCGCAGAAATGATGGGCGGAACTATTTATAAAAAATACGCAGTTTACGGAAATTAAAAATATGAAAAAGATATTGGTTACCGGCGGAGCCGGTTTTATAGGAAGTAATTTTGTTAGATACATGTTAAACAAATATCAAGATTATAAAATAATTAATCTCGATTTGTTGACTTATGCAGGGAACATAAAAAGTTTAGATGATATAAAAGATAACCCTAATTATTTGTTTGTAAAAGGTGATATTGCAGATAATAAATTGGTTGATAAAATTGTTTCCGAAAACAAAATAGATGTGATAATCAATTTTGCCGCAGAGTCTCATGTAGACAGAAGTATAACCAATCCTGATATATTTGTAAAAACAAATGTTTTAGGAACACAAAATCTTTTAGAAGTTGCAAAAAAATATAAAATCAAGAAATTCTTTCAAATATCTACCGATGAGGTTTATGGTTCATTAGGTAAGACAGGTTTTTTTACTGAAAAAACCTCCCTATCACCTAATAGCCCGTATTCCGCAAGTAAGGCCGGTGCAGATTTATTGGTTATGGCTTATCATCACACATTCGGATTAAATGTAAATATTACAAGATGTTCCAATAATTACGGACCTTATCAATTCCCGGAAAAATTAATTCCGTTATTTATTACAAATGCATTAGCCGACAAACAAGTTCCTTTATACGGTGACGGATTAAACATAAGAGATTGGCTTTTTGTTGAAGATCATTGTTCTGCTATTGATACAGTATTACATAAAGGTAAAAACGGTGAAATTTATAACGTCGGCGGAAATAACGAAAAAACAAACAAATACATTACAGACACTATTTTAAAATATCTAGGTAAAGACAATTCTCTAATAAAATATGTTGCAGATAGACTTGGACACGACAGAAGATATGCTATTGATGCAACGAAAATAAAAGAAGATTTAGGTTGGCAACCAAAATATAAATTCGAGCAAGCAATAGAAAAAACGATAGAATGGTATTTAAATAACAAATCCTGGTGGCAACCTTTAAAAGACAATATATAATCAACGGTCAAAAACAATAATTAACACAAGAAAGATAATTTATACAGGAGAATATAAGAAATGAAAAAAGATACAGGAATGATAGTAGGTCTTGCAGCAATTATCGTAATAGTTTTTATAGTCCTTTCAAGTTTTTTTGTTGTGGAAGTAGGTTTCGTGGGAGTAAGAATAAATATTCTTACCGGAGAAACAAAAAGTTTTGCACAAGGGACATATCCTAAACTTCCTTTTATTCATCAAGTAGTAAACTATGATGTAAAAACCCAAAAGCAGGAAATTGAAGCGGATTCTGCATCAAAAGATTTGCAAACCGTTAGAGCAAGAATAGTTGTAAATTTCAGACCTGTTTATGAAAAAGTTAATGATATTCATATAAAAATAGGTAAAGATTATTTTGTAAAAGTTATATATCCCGCAATACAAGAAGTTTCAAAAACAGCAATTTCAAAATTACCTGTTGAAAATATTATAGTTGAGAGAGAAAATTTGAGAGCCGCAATAGAAGAGAATTTAAGAAAGAAAATTGAAGAATATAACATAATTATAGAAAATGTAAACATCGTAGATATCCAATTTACGGCAGAGTTTAACAGAGTTGTTGAAGAAAAGCAGATAGAAGAACAAAAAGTAAAGAAAATACAATATCAAAGAATGCAGGCAGAAGAAGAAAAGAAAAGAGTTATTTTGCTTGCGGAAGCTGAAGCTCAAAAACAAAAATTGTTAAGAGATTCTTCCAACCAAACAGTTATCAACTTGAAATGGATAGAAAAATGGGACGGACATTTACCACAATATATGTTAAGTGATAAAAATAATACAATGGTCATGTTAAAAGATAATAAGTAACGACAAAAAATCAACAAAAAAAAAGGATAACATAAATTTATATTTGTTATCCTTTTTTTATTTATAAAAAACAGCCCATTATCTTCCGATTTGTATGTAACAAAAGCCCATTTCCTTAAGATGTTGTGCATTGTATTGATTTCTACCGTCAAATATTATCGGTTGTTTTAATAATTTTTTTATCTTTTCCATATCAGGTCTTCTAAACTCATTCCATTCAGTTAATAAAAGCATAGCATCCGCACCATCTATAGCATCATAAGATGTTTTTGTATATTCTATTTTATCACCAAAATAAAATTTAGCCGTATCCATTGCTTTCGGGTCGTAAGCTTTTACTTTTGCCCCCATTTTAAGCAAAGAATTTATTATTGTAATTGAAGGAGCTTCTCTCATATCGTTTGTTTTAGGTTTAAAAGCAAGTCCCCAAACGCCAAAAGTTTTTCCCGTTAAATTTTTACCTAATTTGTTAACGATTTTATTTATAAAAAGTTGCCTTTGTTTCTTATTTGTTTCATCGGCAGCTTTAATTATATTCATTTCACAATCGTTTTGCGAAGCTGTTTTTATAAGAGCTTTAACATCTTTAGGAAAACAACTTCCTCCATATCCTAACCCGGGGAACAAGAATTTATTACCGATTCTTGAGTCTGTTGAAATTCCTATTCTAACCATTTCGGCATCTGCACCTACTTTCTCACACAAATTTGCAATTTCATTCATAAAAGAAATTTTTGTTGCAAGGAAAGAATTTGCAGCATATTTTGTCATTTCTGCAGATTTTGTATCCATAATAATTACTCTGTTACCGGTTCTGAAAAAAGGAGCATATATATCTTGCATAATTCTTGTGGCTTTTTCGGAATTTGAACCTATTATTACTCTATCCGGATATAAAAAGTCTTCTACGGCATTACCTTGTTTTAAAAATTCAGGATTGGAAACTACATCAAAAGAATATTTTGTATTTGCTTTTACAATTTCACTTACTTTTTCTGCTGTTCCTACAGGAACTGTTGATTTATCTACAATAACTTTATAATCGTTCATTGATATTGCTATTTGTTTTGCAACTTCAAAAACATACTGCAAATCTGCTGATCCGTCTTCTCCTTGAGGAGTTCCAACCGCAATAAAACATACTTGTGATACTTTTACGGCATTATCAATATCAGAAGAAAAACTTAATCTTTGTTCTCTAAAATTAATTTTAACCAATTCTTCAAGGCCCGGTTCATAAATGGGTATTATTCCTTTCTTCAATAATTTAAGTTTATCTATATTATTGTCCACGCAAATAACTTCATTTCCCATATCTGCCAAACATGCGCCTGCAACTAATCCAACATATCCTGTTCCTATAACGGTTATTTTCATTTTTTCCTCTTTTTTTTCGGATATTAGCTTCTATAAGAAAGTATTATATAAAACTTATCATATTTAAAACAATAAAAATTTGACTAAAAAATATTTATAATGTAGAATAATAGGACATTGCCGAGGTGGTGGAATTGGCAGACACGTGAGACTCAAAATCTCAAGTTGCTTAGGCGGCGTGCGGGTTCAAGTCCCGCCCTCGGCACCAAAATTTCACCGAAAAGAACAAAACAAACTTTTCCCAGACATAAATTCAAATTTAAATTATTGATTGATTGTTTTTATTGTAATAATTTCAAAGCTTTTTTTATTGCTTTATCCGCAAAATATCCGGAACATAAAAGAGGTTTTATTTTATCTACCGAAGATTGTATTTCTTTATAATCTTTTTCATCCATATTGTTTATTATTTGTTCTGCTTCTCTTAAACTGTCAACACAAATGCCTAGCTTATAATTTTTCACAAAATTTGCTTGTGCTGCTTGTTTCCAAATAACAACTGGAAGTCCACATGATAAATACAACGAAAGTTTATGAGGATTATTATATTTCAAATATTGTCCGAAATTTCCTGAACAAGTATCAATACTATCCCCATCCCATACCAATCCAAATCCTTTATTTATTTTTTTAGGTATTTCATCTACCGGAAAAGAGCCATAATAGTTAAGATTTTCGGATTTTAATAAATTTTCATCAAAATTAGAACCATACAAATTCACTTTGATAGTTTTTAATTCTTTTAAGTGACCTATAAAGCCGCATTTAACGGTATCCAAATTACCTGCAAAGCTTATGGATTTTTCAAAGCTAACAATATTATTATTTTCCTGCAAATAATCAAATGTTTCTATGTTTATAATTTTTTCTTTAGAAACTCCTTTTTCAAGAAAAAATTTAGTCATCATATCATTATGCACAACCAAAATGTCTGCTACTTCCAACATTAACTCAAACTCTTTTTTGTGGAATTTATTAAAATAAAATTGTCTTAACTCTTCAATATCTATAACAACACTTATAAATCTGATATTTTTTTCATATTTTAATTTTCTTACAACTTTGGCATTTATCATATGAACCGGGTGTTGCAACAAAATTATGGAATTATTCGTCGCTTGCTTATAACATTTCCCCCAATCTAAAATATAATCAATTTTTCTCTTAAATCTATCAATAACACTTTTGGCTGTATTATGATTATGCATCTTTATTCTTTCAAAACCGTTTCTTGCGGCAATTGTTGAAATATCCGCCACAACTTTATTACCAGAATTATTTAGTAATATATCATCTACTTCTACAACTTGAAAAAATTTCATAAGAACTCCAAACATTAATAAACAAAGTTGATATAAGTTAATATTTAAATTTTCTAATAAATTTCCAAATTTTCATATAATTCATATTAAGTTTCAAAGATAATGTAAAAACTATTAACCTTATTTTATTTTTTATGTTCTTAACCTTTAAAAAGCAAAAATTTCTTTGATAAAAATTTTTCTTATATAGTTTAACCGCTTTAAAATATTCTTCAATCGTCAGCTGTTTATCAGTCACTTCTCTGCTAAAATATAAAAACAAATATACACACAATTCTTTTTTATAAACTTCAAAAGTATTTTGTTGTTTAAATCTGTCCATTATCTTATTAAAGAAAGTAAAGAGAGTAATATAATCTAAATTTTTATTTTTATAAAAATTTGTCATTAAAGAATTTTCTCTGTTTACTCTATAATAATAAATAGGATAATCTATATAAAGCAAACTACTGTTACTTGCAATTATTTCAACAATAAACAACAAATCTTCTCCTATTTTCTCATTTTGAAACGAGATGTTTTTTTCAACAATAAATTTTCTGCTTACAATCATAGCTTGTATTATTAATCTTGGAATAAATAAAATTAAATTTTTTTTATCTTTAATATCTTTTATTATTTTATTATAAAATTTTAATTTTTGACTCTTGTTTATAACACAATTAGAGATATTATCATATTCCAGATTTTCTGCAATTACAACTTCTGTTTTATATAACTCTATATTGTTATAAAGAAATTCAATATAATCTTCTCTAACCCAATCATCGGAATCAATAAAAGTTATATATTTGCCTTTTGCAATTTTCATTCCCGCATTTCTTGCAAAAGCAAGTCCGACATTTTGTTTTAAATCAAGCAAAACTATTCTTTCATCTTCTTGTTGATATTCTTTGATTATCTGTAAACTATTGTCCGGAGAACAATCATTAACAATAATTATTTCAATATCTTTAAATGTTTGATTTATCACACTATCAAGACATTGTCTTAAATATTTTTCTACATTATATACCGGTATTATTATTGATACTTTTTTGTCCATTTATTTCTCTACTATCAATACACTTTAAATAAAAATATATTAACCCTAATGAAATCGGATACGTTATAAAAAACATATCTGCCATCATAGCAAACAATTGTCCTATAAAGGTAATGAAGGCAATCGCGAAATAAAAATTGTTTAATTTTTTCCTATTGAGTAAAATTTTATAAAAAATATAAATAATAGGTAAAATAAAAACAATGATTCCTATAATTCCGTTTTCTGCAAAGACACAAGCATATTGATTTAAAGAAGGAAAAGTCGATTTCAATCCTTTTTCGTTAAAGTTTTGTGCCCACAAATTAAACTCAACATTCTCATTTGCAATGCTTGGAATATTATTAATGATATATGCATCTTTTAATCCTTTTCCTACTCCCAACACAGGTTGTTCCAAACCGACTTTTAACATTGCAATTACATTGGACATTCTATTTCTATTGCTTCTTGTATCTGTTTTCAATGCCGATATTATATTCGTATCGATATAACTCATTACTGTTTCCGTGTTTTTTTGTTTTTTTATCTTATTTGAAAGGTTTAAATTTATAAACATAGCAAGAGATAAACAAGATAATACAATTATTACAAAAAATAAAATTCTTTTATTAAATTTATTAATACAGAGCAAAAAAAGCATAAATATTTCCATAATAAATATTGTTAATCCTGTCCTTGATTTTGACATCAAAAGCATAAGAATAAAATATATAAAAATTAAAATATATGTGACAGAAAATTTCTTATAAAGCTTGTTAATAAAAAAAGGAATACAAAAAACTGCGATAATACAAAAATAAGATGGTTCCGGGCATATACTTCTAAGTTGTCCGTCAACATACCCCCATAATAAAGGCGGCCACCAACCATAACAAGAAGCTACATCATATAAAAAAGGATTTATAGTTTCCAATATTTTTCTCGCAAAAGAAACATTAAAATTCAAATATATAATTTCTGGAATACTATACAAACCTAATAAACAAACTAAAATAATTACTGCTTTTTCTATTAAAGAAAAACATTTTTCATAATTTGTTTCGAATAAATGCATAAACAATAACGGAATAAAACAAAAATATGCAGAATTTAATAATATATTTTTGGTATCTCTAAAAAACAAATATACCCCTATCATTATATTTTTATCAATTTGAATATTTAGTTTATCGTTTATATATTGTAATTTTTGTATTTGATCTACATCCAATAAATCATAATAAGGATATATAATTAAACCGTGTAATAAACTTATAATTTGAAAAAAGGAATAAACAACAAAAAAATAAAGGATTGTTCTATCTATTTGAAATTTATACTTACAATATTCATAAATAAACAAACTTAAAGATATAAATAACACATAATAAACTGCATTTGAACCTATAAAAGAAATCGTAATACTTTTAGGTAAATTAGTAAATGGTAAAAATAAGATTATTAAAAAGAGAAAAATTTTTTGTATTTTTTGTAAAAACTCTTGTTTCATAATTTATTTTAATATCCTTTATAAATATTGACATTACTTGTTATTCTTATATTTCATCCATAAATAATAAATAAACGGCTTATTTCTGAAAAATAGTTTTATTTTATTGAATAGAATAATAATACGAGCATACATCTTACAAAAGAAAACGGATTTAATAAAAAGCATATACATAATTTTTGATTTAAAACCCATATTAACATTTCTTTCAAGAAAAGCTAAAAGTTCCGTTTTATTCTCAACGGATAAAGCGTTATCCAATGTATTTAGAACAAAAGATTTTAAAGCAAACCGACAGCTTTTTTTATTACAATAATCTATAAGATTTTTTATTTTTAGAACATTTGCTGCTTCTAAACGAGATTTCCAGCCATAATAAATGCCAAAAAAGTTTTTCGAGTCTATATAGTTGTTTAAAATACTATTATTATTATACCTGGTATAGTAGTATAAATAATCTTTAATACAATGAATTTTATTTATTTTCAACAAGATTTTTGGCATAATCTCGGAATCTTCAAAATTTATATTTTCGTGAAATCTTAAAGAATCAAAAAGGTTAATTTTATAAAACTTATCCCAAACGAAATTTAACCAATAATCATATAATAATTTTTCTTTTATCTGCATGGTTGTATAATTACACTCTTTAGTTGTATTCATAAAAGAATATCTGTTCTTATTGTATACAGCAATATGATTAAAACAAATCATATCACTGTCACTAAAAATCATTTCATTAACTAATTTTTCTATTGCATTTTCTTCCAACCAATCATCAGAATCCACAAACATTAAATATTTTTCAGTCTTACAATTTTTACTATAATAATCTAAAGCATAATTTCTTGCACTGCTTAATCCTCCGTTTTTCTTATGCAAAGCTATTATTCTATTATCTTTTTTAGCATAATCATCACAAATAAACCCAGACGAATCGGTAGAACCGTCATCAACCAATATACACTTAATATTTTTATATGTTTGATTAATTATTGAATCCAAACATCTCTTTAAAAATTTTTCAACATTATATACAGGAACAACAATTAGAACATTATTCATTTATATACCTTTTTATAAATTGTTTTTAACAGTGTTTCATAAACTTTTGTATTCTGATATAAAATTTCGATAAACATACAAAGTTTATGTTAAATTTAAAAGACATATAAAACAAAAAACAGGTTAAAATAGATTTCAATGTGTTTATATGATAAAACTTCGTGTTCTTTCCCTCAAACAACTCTTCTTTTATTTTATCAAAATTTTTTGTAAAGTCTCCCGGAATTTTTCCTAAAAAAACAAAAAGTCTTCTCATAATGAAAGAATTTAACACGGGATTAAAAATTTCATATATATCATTATTTTGTGAAACTAATTTTTTTAAATTATGGAAAAGATTAACATTATATACAAATTCATCTTTCTTTGTTGAAAGAATGGAATTTTCTCTATTCGTTCTGTAGTAATATAACTTTGGTCTTATAAACATAAATTTGTCCGTTTTCAACACTATTTCCCAAATGAACAAAGTATCTTCCATTTTATTAATTTTAAATGTTATGTTGTTCTTTTTTAAAAACTCCGACTTAAAAATTTTTCTCGCATAATGTGTTTCTTCAAAATATAAAAACTTTTTCTTTAATTTTATTGTAGAAATATTAACATTATAAAAACATCTGGGTTGTCTGCTATTACAAATTCTACCGGTATTGTTATCGTAGCAATAAAAATCAGGAGATATAACATCATATTGATACTTTTCTATTGTATTATATAACTCCTCAACATAATCTTTAGTAACCCAATCATCGGAATCAATAAAAGTTATATATTTGCCTTTTGCAATTTTCATTCCCGCATTTCTTGCAAAACCAAGTCCGACATTTTGTTTTAAATCAAGCAAAACTATTCTTTCGTCTTTTTGTTGATATTCTTTGATTATCTGTAAACTATTGTCCGGAGAACAATCATTAACAATAATTATTTCAATATCTTTAAATGTTTGATTTATTACACTATCAAGACATTGTCTTAAATATTTTTCCACATTATATACCGGAACGATTACTGATACTTTTACGTTATTCATTTTTATCACATACTTAATATTTTATTATCATCTCATTTTATTCCGCAAAATCGAGACAATATAAATGACGAAAAACATTCTTTTTTTTAAGAAAAACAAATATATCTTTTTTGCTAAAGAAAAATCTTTTAATCTCAACAATTTTAAACTTTTTGCAAATAATTTATCTTTTAAAATTTCTTTCAGTATTTGTTTCCTACTGTTATATGAAATATTATTTTCTAAACTGAAACAATAATTAATACATATAAGCAACAAATGATGTGCAACAAAATTATTCCATTGTGTCAAATATTTTG